>Ga0228603_1000001_pt1 | contig 630980 bp, 551 predicted proteins | sample 3DmetaG_FD_182711 | JGI IMG/M metagenome (GOLD analysis project Ga0228603, IMG submission 182711) | Seawater microbial communities from Monterey Bay, California, United States - 3D | ecosystem: Environmental > Aquatic > Marine > Coastal | place: USA: California | collected 2016-11-09 | reverse complement strand
CTTGCTTGAGCGTTTTTTTGTTTGCACTATTTTCAAAGCGGAGCTTTACAGGATCAGCGAAGCTAATCCTATATCATTACCGAATATTTTTATTGACTTCAGCTTGCTTGAGCGTTTTTTTGTTTGCACTATTTTCAAAGCGGAGCTTTATAGGATCAGCGCAGCTATTCTTTCAGGCCTCACTGAAAGCTTCACAGGAATATGAGGCATATCCTCCTCGTTGCCTTTAGGCAAACAGATCAATGAAAATTGATAGAGAAAGTAAACTGGATTAACTCTAAATAGTCAAATATTTTTTTACTTAAAATCCATTATTCAAATCTGAAAATTTAGAAATACATCTGATTTGGTACAATTTTGTAATTTAGCATTTAGAATAAGCTAATTTCTATGTTATTAAAAGTTTCAAGTATGGGTTGGGTTGCATTAGTATGCTTAGCTCTATTTTTCATTTGGTTATTTTATAAAGGATACAAAGCATATCAAAAAAATGGATGGGATGACCCTTTTTTTAAAGACGATGGCAGTGGTATGAATGGCGGTGGTTTTTTTTAGTAAACAAAAGGACTATTAAATTCTAAACCATAGGTAACTCTTATTCTTTCAGTTCAGGGAGTTCTAAACCTCTTAAAATAAGTTAAACTAACATTTCTTATATTTGGATATGCAAAAAATCACCTTTTTATTCTTTTTCATTTCCGTTTTCGGACATTCTCAAACACAAATTACAGATGCTAATTTCCAAGAAGCTATAAACGAATGTTTAACTACCAATCCAGTAGATGGTATGTGTTCAGATAGTGAATATGGAGCAATGCCAGATTGGGATGTAAGTCAAGTTACTTCAATGAGTGCAGCATTTTACGATAAAGCTGAATTTAATGGAGATATTAGTTCTTGGGACGTAAGCAATGTAACTGATATGAGTTCGATGTTTTCCGCTGACAATTATGTCTTTGAAACAGCATTTAACCAAGATATTGGTGGTTGGAATGTAAGTAATGTAACCAATATGATGTTTATGTTTGGTCGTTCTAGCTCGTTTAATCAAGATATTGGAGATTGGGATGTTGGAAATGTATCAGATATGTCTTATATGTTTTTGAGGGCTACCTCGTTCAATCAAGACATTGGTCGTTGGAATACAGCAAAAGTTAAAGAAATGAGGTCTATGTTTACAAGTGCCATATCATTTAATCAGGATATCAGTGCTTGGGATGTTGGAAATGTGACCAACATGATGTCGATGTTTGGAGATGTTTCTGGACCATCTCCAGTTCCTTACACAGGTGCTACATCATTTAATCAGGATATCAGTGCTTGGGATGTTAGTAACGTAACTGTTATGTTATTTATGTTTAACGAAGCTACATCATTTAATCAAAATTTAGGTGCTTGGAATGTTAGTAATGTAACTAATATGTCTCAAATGCTTAATTTTTCTGGGTTGTCTAAAGATAATTATGACTCAATGTTAATTGAATGGTCAGAGCAAGATGTTCAGTCTAATGTTCCATTCGGTGCTCGAGGCGTAAACTATTGTAATGGGGAAGCAGCAAGACAAAGTTTAATAGATAATAAAAATTGGACAATAGAAGACGCTGGTTTAGATTGTTCAACTACAGGAGTAGATGACCAAAACCAATTAGACATTTCAATCTATCCAAACCCAACTAATGATAAATTATTTATTCAAGGATTATCCTCCTTGTCGAAAGTGTCAATTTATAACGTGTTAGGTAAGTTAGTATTATCTCAAACCATTTCTAAAGAAATAGATGTAAAACAATTGTCAAAGGGTATATACATATTAAAAATCATTGACGAACAGAAAGAAACAACTCGTAAGTTTATAAAGTATTAAGTGTTTTAATTACATCAAACAAAGAACCTCCCTCTCAAGGAGGTTTTTCTTTTACTAAATAATCTCAATTTGAAACTCTGTTGGCATTTGATTGATACTTATTTTTAAACTATAGGCATATCCTCTTCCTTTAATTCAGGGAGTTCTAAACCTATTAAATAGGTTAAACTTAAATTAATTGCTATATTTATAATATGAAAAAATCATATAAGATTGCTTGTATCACATCCTTGACAATAAGCACCCTGTCATTTATTATTTGGAGAGTTTATGATATTAGTATAGCTGAGCTGTTTATTTGGGCAGGTATTGTAGTAGCTACTATACTTGTTTGGCTTGAGTCCTTAAAACCTAAAAAATAGGCATATCCTCCTCTTTTAGTTCAGCTATTTCTAAACCACGTAAGAAGGTTAAGCTTATGTTTCTTATATTTGAGTTATGAAAAATAAAAGAATATTAAAATTTTTTGCTGGGCTTGCTATTGGTATAGGAATTGGTCTTGCTACTAATTCTATTGGTATTGGTATAGGAATTGGGATTGCTTTTGGTGTTGTATTTAGTCAAGGTAAATAGGTTAAATAAAAAATAAAAAATTACTTCTTAACCAAACCATAGGCAACTCTTCTTCTTTCAGTTTAGGGAGTTCAAAACTACCTAGCTTATTTAAAGCTCTATTTTTGACATAAAAAAACCTACAACTTTTTAGGCTGTAGGTTTTGATATGAATAGGTTTTTTTATTTCAATACTTATTGAAATCTTTTAAGAATTTTCACTTCATAATCTTTTACATCTTCTACAGGACCTCTTTCTTGGATAAGTTTTATAAACTTTGGGTCTTGTTGTAATTTATCATACAACATCATATGATCATTTTTGTTTTTTCCAGTCAAAGCTACCCAATGTGAAGCACCATTTGGTCTTCCAATATCATAGGATCCAAAACCAACAACTCTTCCTTCAAAGTCTTCTTTATACTTTTTTACTATTTTGTCGTGTCCTGCCTTGAAAAGATTAGGGTCATCGATTTTAATATCCCATATGTGAACATTTGAATTTTTTTCGGTATCTCCTTCTTGCCAACTCATAATTCTTCCCGAATATTCAGCACCCCATTCTTCAACGAAGTTCCCCATCTTTGCCCATAAAACACTGTTTTTATCCTCGCTAATGGCATCTTCTGCCATCATTCGAACCCCAAGTGTCCACATGAAAACAACACGATGTGTTGCACCATTGGTTCTCCCATTACCCATTCGCTCTAAGACGATTCCTCCTTGATTCATTTCAACACCTTCATAGGTATCTGTAAATGCCTTAACGATGTCTTTTTGGGTGTGAGGTTTTGCTTTAATTTCAACAACGCTAAAAGCCATTCTTTGAGCCGTTAGCGATACTGTTACAAAAAATACAAAAAGTAAAATAATTTTTTTCATTGTTTGTTTTATTTAAGGTTAATATAAGTTGTAATTTACAATTAATTATTTGAAAAGCAATATTTTTTTAAAGGGCATGGCTTTAGCAGTAATTATTTGTGACTTTTTAATAGAGATATCGAGTTATACTCCTTTAAGCTTTGTTTATTTTTTTAAAATTTTCCTACTATATGTATTATTACCCTCTTGAATAATAACAAAGTACAATCCAGCTTTTAATTTGCTAACATTTATGTTAGATAGATTTTTATTGTGTAAAAGAAGTTTTCCATTGGAATTATAAATTGATAAAATCCCAGAAAATTGATCGTTTATATTCAAAAAATCTCCTACTGGATTTTCTAATGAAAACTTTTCAATTTTATTGGAGTTCTCAACGGTTAATGTACTTGCTAATGTGCTTTCTCGCTGATAGCATTCATCATAATTAATATTTCCTTGGTGTTTATCACGAATGTATTCAATGATATATTCTGCAGTAGTGAGTTCGAAAGTAGTATATGGTGTAGGGAAATAGCTGTCGTATACATTGGAAATGTAATCATTGAGACTAAAATTTATACGATCTGTGTCACTTAACAATGTTCCATTTTTTATAAATTGATAAACTTGGTTTTCATCTTTGTAAATTTCCAGTGACGTTGAGAAAGAAAAACTTGATGGATAGTTATTTAAAAATTCTCTAATCTCTGTTACTGTCATTTGAAAAAGATCCAATCCATTGCTAAAAGGATCTATACTATATATATCAAAGGGTGTAATTTCTCCTTGATCTAGTACATTTCTAATTCCACCCATATTTTGAATTACGAAATCACTTTCAGTGATGTTGAGAAGAGCCTCTGTGTACAAGCATCCAGTCTCACTTTTATTATGGTTTACCTCTGAAGTTCCAATCACTTCGAAAAACTCTGGGACATTATTAAAGTCATCTACCTTTTTTTGTGTATTAGAATCAAATGGCATTGATGTGTCCGAAAGATCGATAAGTTCGAATTGAAAATCCGAAATAGTCTTATCGGTTACGGTAATTGTAGTTTTGGAAACTTTTTCAAGATTCCCTCCAGACATGATCATATATCCGTTTTGATATTTATAACCGTACTCTGAATTAGTATGCCCTCCAATCACTAAATCAACAAAAGGAAAGTTCTCTAGAATATTTCTGTCTTTAGAAGAACCGTAATGAGTAAGAGCCACAAAAAGATCTGCATTTTGTTCTTCCTTTAGATGTTCATATTTGGCAAAACTTTCTAAACCTTCGGTAAAAGTCAATCCTTGCACTCTTTTTGGGTGTGTTCGAGGGTACAAACCTGGACTACCTGTTTCTACTACACCAACAAAAGCAATTGTAAAATCATCTTTTGTGATCAACTCAAAACCGTTGACATTTGCTAACGCTCCATTTGCTCCGGATACATTATCACAAATAAACGGAAATTTAGCTTGTTCGATGCGATCATTGAGAATGTCTTGCCCATAATCAAATTCATGGTTTCCAATTACACAAATATCCAAACCACTATCGTCAAGAAGATCTATCATTGGATATCCTTTGTTAGGATGAAAATCTACAATTGGACTTCCAGAAAAAATATCTCCTGCGCATACAAAAAAGACTTTATTATTTAAAGCACGTTCATTGTCAATTAATTTTTTTAGACGTGGAAAGTTATTAATTCGGCTATGTGGATCATTGATAGAAAAAATGACTACTTTTTCTTGTCCTATGATTTTTGAAAACCACAAAAATAATACAACTATATAAATTTTTTTCATCAGTTATGTATAATTGTGTTAGCCCTTTTGCTTTTTAAAAAAACAAAAGAGGATCAAATAGAAATAAAACTTACCATACTTTTTAACAGTTTTTCTAACAAACTGATGCTAGTTTTTATAAATTGACTCGTACAGATCTTTGTAAATTTCTCTAATTACAGTTCGTTTCATTTTCATGGTTGGCGTTAAGTGTCCGCCATCTATAGACCATTCCTCTTTTGTCAAGCGAAAAACTTTTATTTGTTCCCAATTTCCAAAATGTTGGTTACAGTGATCAACTTCTTCTTGTATTCTTTGTGAGACTTCTTCTGAGGTAACAATTTCCTCATTTGAAGTACCGATATTTTTTTGTTTACGTTGTATCCAGTCTCTGATAAATTCGAAGTTGGGTTGAATAATTGCTGCAGGCATTTTTTGACTTTCACCTATGACCATCACTTGTTCTATAAAACGAGATTGTTTTAATTCTCCTTCTAATAAAGTAGGTACTATATATTTTCCACCTGAGGTTTTGAACATTTCCTTGGTTCTTCCAGTAATTTTTAAGAATCCGTCTGGATCTATCTCTCCTTTGTCTCCTGTATGGAAATAACCATCTTTAATGACTTCTGCTGTTTTTTCTGGGTCTTTATAATATCCCATCATCACATTCGGTCCCTTGACTAGAATCTCCCCAGTATCGGCAATTTTTAAGTCGATATCATCTATGATTTTACCAACAGTTCCCACTCTAAAACGACCGTCTTCCATTGAACTAACAGTAATTACAGGAGAGGTTTCTGTTAATCCATAACCTTCCATAACTGGCATTCCTGCAGCGGTGAAAACCCTAGTCAATCGTTGCTGTAAGGCCGAAGCACCTGACACCATGAGTTTTAATTCTCCTCCTAAAGCAGCTTGCCATTTGGAGAAGATTAATTTTTTGGCGAGTCCTAATTTTTTTTCATACCACCAACCGTTTGCACCATAGGGCTCATAGGCTAAACCTAAATTAACAGCCCAAAAGAACAACATTTTTTTAATCCCTGTTAAATCAGCCCCTTTTGAGATAATTTTGTCATATATTTTTTCATATAAACGCGGCACAGCTGTCATTACGTGCGGTTTAATTTCTTGGGCATTTTCGCTTAATTTTTCTAAGGATTCTGCAAAATAAACATGTACTCCACAATATTGGTATAGGTACAAAATCATTCTCTCAAAAATATGACAAACAGGTAAAAAACTCAATGCTCTGTCTTCACCATAGGTCAAAGGAACTCTTTTTTCACTCGCTAAAACATTGGTTACAATGTTGTTGTGGCTTAACATCACTCCTTTAGGTTTTCCTGTGGTACCGGAAGTATAAATTAAGGTAGCTAAATCTTCTGGATTTACATTATTTTTTCTGGTTTCAACTTCCTTTTGGTTGCTAGTATCTTCCCCTAAATTTAAAACCTCTTTCCAGTTTTTTGCACCTTTGATAGTATCGAAAGTAAATACCTCTTTTAAGTTTGTATTCTTTTTGATTGAATTTATTTTTTCTAACACTTCAGTATCAGAAACAAAACAATAAATTGCCTCTGAATGATTTAAAACATATTCATAATCTTCTTTGCTAATTGTCGGATAAATAGGAACGTTTTGGGCACCTGTTTGTAAAATTCCAATATCACAAATATTCCATTCATTTCTATTATTAGAGGAAATAATAGCTACTTTATCGTTGGGTTGTATGCCAAGTCGTAACAAACCTCTACTAATTGCATTTGCTTGATCTAGATATGCTTGGGTAGAAATGCTTTCCCATTGACCATCATATTTTGTTGAAAATGCTTGGGATAAGTTATAAGTTTCAAGTTGATGATAAGGAAAATCAAATATTCGTGTAATTGTAGTTGCCATAATAGTTTTTTGTGTAATGCAAAGTAGTTAAAATCCTCTAATTTAACAAATCAATAATGAAGCTCTAAAATATTATGAATTGAATATTTTTTGGTATAGATTTTTGTATTTTTCTTTGATTATTTTCCGCTTCATTTTCATGGTAGGTGTAAGAAGACCCTCCTCAACAGACCATTCGTCTGGGGTGATTTCAAACTTTTTTATTTGTTCCCATTTTCCGAATCGTTGATTGTAAAAATCAATTTCTTTTTGAATTCTATTGATAAATCGTTCGTGGGTGATGATGTTGTTTACGGGTAGTTTTTTTCGAAGGGCCCATTCTTTAGCAAAATCAAAATTAATTTGAATCAATGCTGCAGGCATTTTCTCCGATTCTCCGATAATCATTACTTGTTCTATAAATCGAGATTGCTTTAGTTCGTTTTCCAAGACAGCAGGAGCAATGTATTTTCCACCGGATGTCTTAAACATTTCTTTTTTTCTGTCGGTAATTTTTAGAAAGCCCTCTTCGTCTATTTCTCCGATATCACCGGTATGTAAATATCCATTTACAACTGTTTTTTGGGTCATTTCCTCATTTTTATAATATCCCAGCATTACGATGCTTCCTTTCACTAAAATTTCTCCATCTGCAGCTATTTTTAGGTCAATGCCCTCTAGAGGTTTTCCAACAGTTCCAATTTTTAATCCCTTATTTCTTAAATCATTGACGGTAATTGCGGGAGAAGATTCTGTCATTCCGTATCCTTCAAAAACAGGAATTCCTGCAGCCAAAAAAACACGAATCAACCGATCTTGCATGGGAGCACTTCCACTTAGCATGAATTCTAGATGACCTCCCAGCGCTTCTTGCCATTTAGAAAAAATTAATTTTCGTGCAATTTTTAATTTTAAAGCATACAGTTTTCCATTTTTCCCATAAGGTTCATAGGCCTCACCTAATGAAATCGCCCAGAAAAATAGGCTTTTTTTAATGCCAGATAAGGTACTTCCCTTAGCGATGATTTTATCAAAAATTTTCTCCAGCAATCGAGGGACCACTGCTAAAAAATGGGGTTTTATTTCTCGAATATTGTCTCCTAACAATTCGATGCTTTCTGCAAAATAGACTTGATATCCTAAATATTGATAATAATAGGAGGCAGCTCTCTCAAAAATATGAGAGATGGGTAAATAGCTTAAAATTCTTTTATGACTTCCCGATAAGTCAAGTGCCTTGTCTGTTTTAAATATGTTATCAATGATGTTTTTATGTGATAACATGACACCTTTCGGTGTTCCAGTAGTTCCAGATGTATAAATAATGGTAGCTAAATCTTCGGGTTTAATGGTCTTTTTTATTTCTTCTATGGTTTCTGAATGCCTTGTTTTTGTACCGATCTCTAGGAAAGAATTCCAACTACAATCACTGATATGGTCTTTTAAAAAGAATACTTTTTTTAGTTGTGTTTGGTTTTGTATTTTTTTTACTTTTTCGAACAAGAGCTCATCGGAAACGAAACAATAGGTTGCGTCAGAATGATTCAAAACATAGGCGTAGTCTTTTTCTGAGAGTGTGGCATACAAGGGAACATTTTGCGCCCCAATTTGTAATACACCAATATCTAAAATATGCCAGTTTGGATTGTTATTTGTGGTAATGACTGCAATTTTATCATTTTTTTCAACCCCCAATGCTAACAATGAAGCACTCACTTTATTCGCTTGCTGAATATATTCTTGAGTCGTTATGTTTTTCCATTGATCTTCTTCTTTGTAGAGGAAACAATTGTCTTGAGAATGATTTTCTAGTTGATAGTATGCAAAGTCGAAAAGGCGAGTAATTTTCATGAAGTTATATTTGTTCCAATATAATAAAAGATTTTCGGAAAATTATTGAAGTGAAATTTAAATAAAATCTACCGAACAGATTTCATATACTTTCTCTGTTGTCAATAGGGATAAAAAAAGCAAACTGAAAAGAGTTTGCTTTTTTTATATCGTTATTTTTTATTCTCAATCCATTTTTTAGCATTGATAAAAGCAGTGATCCATGGAGAAACTTCGTCTTTTCTTCCCGCTGGATAATTGGCCCAATTCCATTGGAAAATGGAACGTTCTATATGAGGCATTGTGACTAAATGTCTCCCCGAAGGGTCGCATAGCATTGCTGTATTATAGTCAGATCCGTTTGGGTTATTTGGGTAGCCTTCATAACTATATTTAGCTACAATATCATAGTTTTCCTCAGATGCTGGTAGGTGAAATTTTCCTTCTCCATGAGAAATCCAAACCCCTAATTCTGTTCCAGCTAAAGAAGACAACATGATCGAATTGTTTTCTTGAATTTTTACCGAGGTAAAAGAACTCTCATGCTTTTGAGAATCATTGTGAATCAATTTTCCATGTACCTCATGTTCTGGATTGATCAAGTCTAACTCCATCCATAATTGTGCTCCATTACATATACCAACCGATAGCGTGTCTTCTCTTTTAAAGAAGTTTTTTAAGGCCTTATTTGCTTTTTCGTTATATAAGAATGCTCCTGCCCATCCTTTGGCAGACCCTAAAACATCAGAATTTGAGAAGCCACCTACAGCGCCTATAAATTGGATATCCTCTAGTGTTTCACGACCAGAAATTAAATCGGTCATGTGTACATCTTTTACATCAAAACCTGCGAGATACATGGCATTTGCCATTTCACGTTCGGAGTTAGAGCCTTTTTCACGAATTACAGCGGCTTTTGGACGTGGAGTGATAGCTGTGCTTGAGTTTTTAGGAAGTTTTCCTGTAAAATTAGCCGGAAATTGATAGCTTAAAGGTTGCTTTTTATAATTATCAAATCGGTCTTGTGCCAAGTTATTAGCCGTTTGTTTTTGATCTAATAAGAAAGAGGTTTTGTACCAAACATCTCTCATTTCTGAAACCTCTAAAGAAACAAGGTCTTCCTTGTTTTTAATGGTTACGATTCCCGAATTATTCGCAGTTCCAATGGTAAAAAATTCAATATTGTGTTCCGATAAAATACTTTCTACTGAAGCATCAGCTTGAAAAACAATTCCTGAATTTTCGGAAAATAAGACTTTAATAGTATCTTCTTCATTCAAAGAGCTAATGTCAAAATCTGCCCCTAAATTCACCTCTGCAAAACACATCTCTAGTAAGGTTGTTATCAATCCACCAGAAGCAACGTCATGACCTGCAGTAATTGCCTCTTTTTGAAGTAAGTTTTGAATGGTATTGAATGTTTCTTTTACAAAAGCAGTATTCTTTACATCAGGAGCTTCGTTTCCAATAGTATTCAGTGACTGATTGAAAGAACTTCCTCCTAATTTAAAATCATCTTGAGAAATATTAATATAGTAGATGTTTCCACCGTCTACTTGTAAAACAGGTTCAACTACTTTTGTAATTTCATTACAATTACCTGCTGCAGAAATAATAACAGTTCCCGGAGATATTACCTCTCCATCTGAATACTTTTGTTTCATTGATAAAGAATCTTTTCCTGTTGGAACATTAATTCCTAAATCAATAGCAAACTCTGAAACTGCTTTTACTGCTTTGTATAAACGAGCGTCTTCTCCTTCATTTTTACAAGGCCACATCCAATTGGCAGAAAGGGATACACTTTGTAAGTTGTCTTTTAGAGGCGCCCAAATGATGTTGGTAAGTGCTTCGGTAATAGCGTTTCGACTTCCTGCTTCAGGATCTATTAACCCAGCAATAGGTGCGTGCCCTATAGAAGTGGCAATTCCTTCTTTTCCGTTATAATCGAGTGCCATTACTCCTACATTGTTCAAAGGAATTTGCAAAGAACCTACACATTGTTGTTTGGCAACTTTACCCCCCACACAACGGTCTACTTTATTGGTGAGCCAATCTTTACAGGCAACTGCTTCTAATTGTAATACTTGTTTTAAATAAATCTCTAGATTTTTGGTTTTATAACGAGGATTTTTATAATTTCTTAGTACAGTATTGTCTGTTAAAACTGTTTTGGGCGAGGAGCCAAACATATCTTCTAAGGCCAAATCCATTGGTTTGTTCCCCGTTGTTTTAGATTCAAAAGTAAATCTGTTGTTTCCAGTAACCTCACCAACAGTATACATTGGAGAACGTTCCCGTTCTGCAATTTTTTGGAGCGTATCTAAATGTTGCTCACCAATTACCAATCCCATTCTTTCTTGAGATTCGTTTCCAATAATTTCTTTGGCAGATAGGGTAGGGTCTCCAACAGGTAGTTGATCTAAGTCAATGTCACCTCCTGTGTCCTCTACTAATTCTGATAAACAGTTCAAATGTCCACCTGCACCATGATCATGAATAGAAACAATGAAATTTTCTTTACTTTCTACCATTCCACGAACTGCATTTGCTGCCCGTTTTTGCATTTCTGGATTTGAACGTTGTACCGCATTTAATTCAATTCCTGACGCAAATTCTCCAGTATCAGCCGAAGAAACTGCGGCACCACCCATCCCAATTCGATAGTTCTCTCCTCCAAGAATGACAATTTTATTCCCTTCTTTAGGAGTTTCTTTGATGGCTTGTGCTGCTTTTCCATAGCCAATTCCACCCGCTTGCATGATGACTTTATCATAGCCTAATTTTCTTGGTTCTGAACTGCTAGAAGAGGCATTTTCATTGTGTTCAAAAGTGAGAATCGAACCTGTAATTAAAGGTTGTCCAAATTTATTGCCAAAATCAGAGGCTCCGTTGGAGGCTTTGATAAGAATGTCCATAGGAGTTTGATACAACCATTCTCTAGCTTCAAACTTTTGCTCCCAAGGTCTTTTTTCTTCAAGGCGAGAATAAGAGGTCATGTAGACTGCTGTTCCTGCCAAAGGTAACGATCCTTTACCTCCTGCAAGTCTGTCTCTAATTTCTCCACCTGAACCAGTAGCAGCTCCATTAAAAGGTTCTACAGTGGTAGGGAAGTTGTGTGTTTCAGCTTTGAGAGAGATCACCGAGTTAAAATCTTCGGTTTGATAAAAATCTGGTTTGTCTGCTGTTTTTGGGGCAAACTGTACTACTTTTGGGCCTTTTATAAAAGCCACATTGTCTTTATATGCCGAAACAATATCGTTTGGAGATTGTTTGGAAGTTTCTTTGATCATTTTAAATAGGGAAGTGGGTTGCTCTTCTCCATCAATAACAAAGGTTCCGTTAAATATTTTGTGACGACAGTGCTCTGAATTAACTTGGCTAAACCCAAATACTTCAGAGTCTGTTAATTTTCTTCCAATTTTTACAGCAACACTTTCCAAATAGGCAACTTCTTCGTTGCTGAGCGACAAGCCTTCTTTGGTATTGAATTCGGCAATATTTTCAATATCTAAAATTGCTTCGGGTTCAATTTCTATGGTAAATGATTCTTGATGTAATCCTTTATATTTTTCTAATATCATGGGATCAAAATCAATAAAATCTTCAGAAACAGCAGTAAATTCTTCAATTCTTAGGATATCGGTAATACCCATGTTCTGTGTAATTTCAACAGCATTGGTACTCCAAGGGGTAATCATTGCTGCTCTTGGACCTACAAAAAAAGCATCTATTGAGCTTGCTGCTATTTTTGGTTGATTAGCAAATAGCCATGTTAATTTAGAAATTGTTGTGGCAGTTAATTCTTTTGTGGTTTGAACAGCAAAAATTTTACTGTCTGTATTTCCAAAGAAATGAATCATTTGTTTTGTTGTTAGTGTGTTGTTCTAAAGATGCAAATTTACTTTTTTCCTTTTAATTTTGTTGTATTATTTTTAGTGAAATTAAGTAGTTATTCACGATGTTTTAAACAAAAAAAGACCATCCTTTTACAGACAGTCTTTTTTTAATGATCTATACCTAAACTTAATTAACCAATAGTTTTTTGGTTGTAAATTGATTGTTACTATTAATTTTTAAGATGTACATACCTTTGACCAAGCTAGAGATGTCAAGCGTATTATTTGTTGCTTGAATCTCACTTGTTTTAACGAGTTTACCAAGAACATTGAAAATTTTTACAGTAGCGTCTTTTGTTAGGTTAAAATACAGGGTGTTTCCATTTGTTGGATTTGGATACATGCTAATGTTATCTATTGTAAAATTGGAAGTACTGGCGGTGTCTCCATGGTATCCAATCCCATCAACAGTGTTCTGAGGTAATTGATCCCATTCGTTTGCGTTGAAGGAAGTGGTAGGTGCGGTCACACTATTTTTTCTTCTTAGAGTCATGTCTTCGTAGTTATATTGGGTTACACCCAAGACTCCAATGATATCGATAAGAACACCGTTCTTAAATAAACCTACCGGATCATTTCCATTAAAATTTATAGGGGCTCCATAATCTGTCTCAGGAGACAGCAAATCGACTTCTTCAAGCAGGGTGGCATCGACTGCTTGATAATTGACGGTTACAAAAACATCATTTACATTGATGGTTCCACTAAGTGAAAATTCGTTGATCCAATTCCCTGCACCATTCCGTTGTCTTTTGATGCTATATGCAGATAAATCGATTGGATTATCAGTTAAATTGACAATTTCGATTGCTTTATTGTTAAGGGAACCTTCAACATATTCAGAGAAAAATAATTCGACAACAGGATTAACGCCATTGGTTGTAGTTCCATTTACAGCTATAGATAGCGCTGATTTGTTATTCGCAGAATCTTTTGCTAAAATCGTGATGCTGTAAGTAGTTGAAATTGTCAACCCTGAAACAGCATAACTGTTTGTTTCAGAGGAGCCATTTAAAGTTCCATCTACAAAAATATCATAGCCTGTTACGGCTGTGTCATCTGTTGACGGTGTCCAATTCACTTTAAAACCTGTTCCTGTTTCATTTGAAATGCTTACATTTTCTGGGGCTGTTGGTGGAGTGGTATCTGTTAGAGTAGTTCCGTTTACAGCAGTAGATTGTGCAGATTTATTATTTGCAACATCTTTGGCTAATACTGTAATTGCATAGGAGGTATTCGAGTTTAACTCTGATGCGATATAATTTGTATTGTTGGATTCTCCGTGTAAGTTTCCATTTGCATAGATTTCATATTTTGTGACTGCAACGTTATCTGTAGAGGCGGTCCAGGAAATATCTATACTAGCTGTTGTAATATTACTCAATGAAACATTTGTCGGAACCGTTGGTGCTTGATTATCATTAGAGGTATAAATACCCCAAGAATCTTCTGCAGGATCTCCCCCCCAAATTCTTGTGGCTAAATAGGCATTGTCAATAAACGGATTTCTATTTCCTTGCGCATAAGTTTGTTGAGAATCATGATAGGTATTTCGTTGTCTTTCAAAATCTGAAACGGGGTCTTCAACATTCCATTCCAAAAATAGATCAATCATATCATCTGGAGTGGCACTTGTGCTTCCAACCCCAACAACGTTGGGTTTACATCGGTCTCCATAGCGTAAATACATATACATCATCATTCGAGCGATGTCTCCTTTCCATTCATCGCCTGGATACCAACCTCCCGAAACACTTCCTGAATTACCAGATCCGTTAGCAAATTTTAAATTTCCTCGTTGACTGTTATAGCCTACATCAGAGGGTCTTAAATGATGAGAATCTGCTCCAGGCCCTTTAGAACCTAAGTTTGGGTTTCCCAATGATTTTGGATAGGTATGCTCTCTGTTCCAATCTCCTTGAGCACCTCCATTTTCATTTTTGCTCCTTGACCTAGCTGTAGTTCCTGAATCTGAGTATCCATAAATTAAGAGTACTTCAGCGCTGTTTTCTGGATTTAGATCGGTTACTTTCAAAGCTTCCCATACTCCAGGAGTATAGACTAATAAGTTGGTATGTGCATTGATTGTTTTCGTTGCTAAGTTTTCTTTTAAAGCGATTCCCTCTGCGGTTAGATCGACATCGTCATAATAGGCTTCTTGTGCAGAAGCAATGAAGCAAAATAATAAGGAGACTACAAGTAGTTGTTTTTTCATTTTTTGTGTTTTAAAATAATTCAGTAAAAAAAATATTGTATCAGGGTATCTTCTCAGGGCTTAGTTTTTAATCAATTTTTTGGCAATGTACTGTTTTTCAGATTGAATTTTTACTAAATAAATTCCTGAAGCTAATTTGCCAATCTGTATAACGTTGTTATTTTTTGTCACTTTAGAGGTGGAAACTAACTTGCCTAATACATTGTATATGCTTACTGTAGCTTCTTTAGATAGGTTCAAATAAACTTGGTCTCCTTGTACAGGGTTTGGATACATTTTAAAGGCTTTAAAAGAGTCTTTTTTAGCACTTAAAGAAGAGCTATGACTTCCAATACCTTCAAACGTATTTACAGCTAATATGTCCCATTCAGAAGCATCAAAGGTTGTATTTGGTGAAGAAATACTTTCTTTTCTTCTATAAGTTGCATTTTCAATATGTTCGCTAGAATTATTGAATTCACCAACAATATCAATTAAAACGCCCTCTTTAAATAACCCAACAGGATCATTACCGTTAAAATTAACAGGGGAGCCATAGTTAGTACTAGGGCCCACAATATCTGCTTCAGAAACTAAGATTGAATTGTCTGCACGGTAATTAATAATTACCATAACATCATTCACATTAATGATACCACTGAGTGGAAATTCATGAATCCAATCACCCGATCCATTGGACTGTTTTTTTATAGAATAGGCTGTCAAGTCAATTACAGCACTTGTTAAATTGACAATTTCAATCGCTTTGTTATATCCATTTCCACTCGAGGGTTCTACATATTCAGAAATAAATAGTTCTTCAATACCATTCGAGCCTCCATTGGTAGTCGTAATGCTTACTGCGCTACTCTGAGCAGATTCGTTATTGGCAGCATCTTTTGCAGAAATAGCAATTTGATACGTTGAAGAAGGAGCTAAACCTGTCAGCGTGTATGACAATTCAGAGGTAGTAGCTGTTTGAGTTGTGTTTACAAAAATATTATAAGCAGTTACTGCGGTATCGTCTGTAGCGGTATCCCAATTAATTTTAAAACCGGTACCAGAAATATTACTTGCAGTAATATTACTAGGGACAGAGGGAGCCGTTGTATCGGAGGTGGTAGTGGCGGTGATAAGGTTGCTTTTTTCAGACTTATTATTGATACGATCTCTGGCTTCTATCTGAATATTGTAGGAAGTACCTGGTTGTAAATTGGTGATTTTGAAATTTGCCTCAGTAGTCTGAGCGCTTAAAACTGCATCGATGTAAATGCGATATTGAGTTACGCCAATATTATCTGAGGAAGCAGTCCATGTGATCTGTATTGTTGAACTTGTTTCATTACTTGCAACAACATTGGTAGGAGTTGTGGGTGTTTCTGTATCACTGCTTGTGTAATTTCCCCAAAGATCTTCTGCAGATTCTCCACCCCAAATTCTAGTGGCCAGATACGGGTTGTCTATGAATGGATTTCTATTTCCTTGTGCGTAGGTATTTGTGCTAATTCCATGATAGGCATTTCTTCCTTTTTCAAATTCCGAAACCGGGTCTTCTACATTCCATTGAAGGAATAAATCGATCATGTCGTCCGCAGTAAACTGTTTGCTACCAACTCCTACTGCACTTGGTAAACATTGTTCGCCATAGCGGAGGTACATGTACATCATCATTCTGGCAACATCCCCTTTCCATTCGTCTCCCGGGTACCAACCCCTAGTCTCTGGCCCCTCAGGACCGCTGTAAGTGACAGAAGAACGACCTGAATTTCCTTGGCCAGTTGTAAATTTAAAATTATTTCTAGTGGAGTTTGTGGTTCTATCGGCTGGTCTTAGGTTGTGTGCATCGGATCCTGGTCCTTTACTACTTCCAACTCCAATTAAAACAGGGTTTGCTAACGATTTTGAAAAAACATGTTCTCTGTTCCATACAAAGGGGGCTCCACTTCCGTTATCCTGGAGGTTTTTATTTCTGGTTCGGTCGTTGGTAATGTCTTCGTCGGAACCATTTTCCCATCCGTAAATCAGAATTACTTCTGAACTGTTTTCAGGATTGATGTCTGTTATTTTTGAGGCATCCCATATTTCATTGTAGGGTAGTATGTCGGTATGAGTTGTGGTAATTTTAGAAGCCAAGGCCTCTTTAAGTTGCAATCCATATAGGGTTAAATCGACATCATTATAATATTGTTCTTGAGAGAAAGAAATTGAAAATGACGTAATAAAAATTAATAATAGTCCTTTTTTGATCATTTATATTAGGTTTTAAATTAAAATATAAATTCTCTTTTTCATTAATTTTTAAAACACGATATCAGCAATATATATCGTGCTTTATTTTCTTTCTAAAAGGGCCATATAAAACCCATCGAAACCAGAAACATGTGCCAGTACTTTTTTATCTGAAACAAAGGAAAATTCATTTCCTGCCTCCGATGTTAAAAACGTCTGTACTTGATTTTGATTTTCTGAGGGTAAAATAGAGCAGGTAGCATATACCATTTTTCCACCTGGCTTTACCATTTTAGAATAACTTTGTAATATTTCTTGTTGTACTTTTTTAATAGTATCTATAAATTCAGGTTGTAATTTCCACTTAGAATCTGGATTTCTACGAATGACTCCCAATCCAGAACAAGGGGCATCAATTAAAACCCGATCGGCTTTCCCATAGAGTTTTTTAATTGGTTTGGTAGAGTCAATCACACGCATATCGATGTTATGCGCTTTGTTTCTTTTTGCTCTCGCTTTCAATTTGCGAAGTTTACTTTCGTAAATATCCATGGCAATGATCTGCCCTTTATTTTCCATTAAGGCGGATAGATGCAGTGTTTTACCTCCCGCTCCCGCACAGGTATCCACTACTTTCATGCCTGGTTTTACGTCTAGATAGGCAGCAACTAATTGAGAGGAGGCATCTTGTACTTCGAAATATCCATTGTGAAAAGCGGCTGTTTTAAAAACATTGGCTCTTTCTGGCAGCAGAAGAGCATCTGGGTGATGCGGAACAAATGCTGTATGTATTTCTTCAGATTGTAACTTCTTTTGAAGTATTTCTTTTGAAATATTTAAGGTATTTGTTCTTAAAATAACCTTTGCTTGCTGGTTGAGTGCAGCGATTTCTTTGGTCCAAAGATCTTCTCCTAATTCAGAAACACATAGATCATCCATCCAATCTGGAATCGATTCTCTAAATTTTCTAGTTTTTGACAATTCATCAAAACGGCCTTTTATTTTTCTTTTAGGGACATTGCCAATCTGATTCCAATCGGGCAGTGCAATCCCTCTTAAAACACACCAAACAGAAAACAATCTCCAAATATTGTCTCTATCAAAAGGTACTTTAACCTCTGCAATTTCAGCATACAAACGGTTCCAACGTACAATATCGTAGATGGTTTCTGCAACAAACTTTCGGTCTCTTGCACCCCAGCGCTTATCGCGTTTTAAGGCTTTTTCAACGGCTTTATCTGCATAGACTCCCTCATTAAAGATATCTCTAATACTATCTATAACAGCAAAAGTTAAATTTCTGTGTAATCTCATTTAAAACAATAATGGGTTGCAAATATACATTAAAAAAAGGGTATTCTTGTTTTGATTATTTAGTTATTTTTAAAAGAATGTATTGAGTTAATATTCTGATTTATAAGTATTTATATTTTTAATACTTCTTTTAATCGCTTTCAAATTATCGCTTTTCTTCTTATTTTTAGTTGATTTATTTTTCAAGGAAGAAAAGAACTAAAAATAGTTCGCATTTCAATATCAAATTCTTTATTTTCGTTATTCATATTTTTATACGTTGAATTTAACCTATCCAATTACATATATTAAAGGAATCAGTGTACAAAGAGCCGCGCTTATCTATACAGAACTCGGGATCAAAACTTGCAATGATTTATTGTATTTTTTCCCCTTTCGATATATTGATAAAACTACTTTTTATACTGTTAAAGAATTACAGTCGAATACTTCTGAAGTTCAAATTGTTGGAAAAATTACGCAGATAAAATCGGTTGCTCAAAAAAGAGGAAGTCGGTTAGTGGCCACTTTTGAAGATGCTACAGGAACTATGGAATTGGTTTGGTTTAAGGGGCAAAAATGGATAAAAGAGGCTCTTAAAATCAACGAACCTTATGTGGTTTTTGGAAAATTGAATCACTATAATGGGCGTTTTAGCATTCCGCATCCTGAAATGGAAACAGTTGCTGCCTATAAAAAAAAGTTGCAATCCAAAATGCAGCCCGTATACCCTTCTACAGAAAAATTAACCAATTCTGGAATTTCTAATAAATTGATACGAACCTATGTTCAAAAGGTATTGCAACAATTTTATGAAAACATTCAAGAAAGTTTATCACAAGAAATCATTGGTGATTTTCAATTAATTTCTAAACGGGATGCGCTTTTAAATGCTCATTTTCCAAAAAGTCAAGAATATTTAACAAAAGCTCAACACCGTTTAAAGTTTGAGGAGTTGTTCTTTATTCAGTTACAGCTATTGACCAAAAAATTGATTAACAAAACCAAAATTAAAGGAGTTATTTTTCAAAATGTTGGGACTCACTTTACTACTTTTTATGACCATTATTTGCCTTTTGAGTTAACCAATGCTCAAAAAAGAGTCCTCAAAGAAATTAGAAAAGATGTTGCTTCCGGGGCGCATATGAATCGTTTGTTGCAAGGAGATGTTGGTTCTGGAAAAACGATTGTAGCTCTGTTGTCAATGCTTTTGGCCATAGACAATGGTTTTCAAGCCACCATGATGGCGCCTACAGAAATTTTGGCAACCCAACATTACCATGCTATTTCGGAGTTATTGTCCAGTATGAACCTTAAAGTTGCGCTATTAACAGGATCTGTAAAAGCAAAAAAAAGAAGAGAAATTCATCAACAATTAGAAGATGGGAGTCTGCATATTTTAATAGGAACCCATGCTCTGTTGGAAGACAAAGTACAGTTTCAAAATTTAGGAATTGCAATTATTGATGAACAACATCGATTTGGTGTCGCACAACGATCCAAATTATGGAAAAAAAATACGACGGTCCCTCATATTTTAGTAATGACAGCCACTCCAATTCCACGAACTTTGGCCATGTCTGTATATGGAGATTTGGATATTTCTGTGATTGATGAATTGCCTCCGGGAAGAAAAGAGGTCAAAACAGTGCATCGATTTGATCGCAATCGACTGTCGGTCTTTAAGTTTATGAAAGATGAAATAGACAAAGGAAGACAGGTGTATGTGGTGTATCCCTTAATTCAAGAATCGGAAGCCATGGATTATAAGGATTTAATGGATGGTTATGAGAGTATTTCTCGCGAATTTCCAAGTCCAAAATATCAAATAAGCATTGTTCACGGTCAGATGAAACCCGCAGACAAAGAATATGAAATGCAACGCTTTGTAAAAGGGGAAACTCAGATTATGGTAGCCACAACGGTTATTGAAGTTGGTGTCAATGTACCCAATGCAAGTGTAATGATTATTGAGAGTTCAGAACGTTTTGGACTGTCGCAATTGCATCAATTAAGAGGTAGGGTAGGAAGAGGAGCAGACCAAAGTTACTGTGTTTTACTCTCGTCTTATAAGCTCTCCGAAGAAGGAAAAACCCGTTTAAAAACCATGGTAGAAACGACCGATGGGTTTAAAATAGCAGAAGTAGATTTAAAATTACGGGGTCCTGGGAATTTAATGGGTACTCAACAAAGTGGTGTTTTGAATTTAAAAATTGCCGATGTGGTAAAAGATGGTCAAATATTGGTAGCCGCAAGAAATACGGCCATTTCTTTATTGCAAGAAGACAGTAATTTGTCTAAACCATCCAATGCAAACATCAAAAGAGCCTATTCGGTATTGTCTAAAAACTCCAAAATTTGGAGTAATATTAGTTAAGATTTGGGTTTTGTTAATTAGAGCAGGAAAAAATAAATTATGTGCGATTTTTAGGTAGTATTTTATAACTCATATGGAATTACAAATTGTTCTAAATCGTATTTTGGAATTAATTCAATATCTTTTTCTTTTATATCGTTCTTGATTGCTTTAAATCTTTCTATCAATATTTCAGCATCTGGTGCTTGAAAATAAACTCTTTTCAAATTTTTCATTGCACCAATTATTTCTCTATCCGTATTTCTATTAAATATAGGAAATGAATATCCAATAACGACTAATGCAATAGAATCTTCAGTAGCCTCTCTAGCCATTTTAATTATACTTTTTTCATAACTCTCTGTTTCCCAAGCAAATGAAAAAACAGATTTAATATTTCTTGAGAATATACCAACTGTATAGCTTTTAATAATTTCATTTACAATGTTTATATCAATTTCAACATTTAAACTTTTGGTATATCCATAATGTACATATTCATAACCAGTGTATCTGCGAAGACCAGTTGTTCCATTTAATTTATATATTCCAAATCTATCTCTCTCGTGATTATTTCCATATTTATGATTAATATTTAAAGCTGATTGAATCATGGAAATATCCCTTGATCGTGAATATTGAAGATATGATAGTTCAAATTGAGAATCATAATTCCAAGATAAAATCCTTATATTTTCAGGTAACTCACCATTTTCATTGTAAAGTGAGGCAAAAAATGAATCATACCTTTCATCAGGTTGTTTAATTATTTGTTCAAAAGTAAAAAATACAGAAAGTACTACTTTTAGTTTCTTTAAGTTTTTAGAATCACCTATTATACTAAGTTTTCTAGCAAATGTATCGACACTTGCATGCTTAGAACTAATATCTAATAACCACTGCAGGTCATTTATTAATTCTTTTTGATAAAATTTTTTTGATTCTAAATTTTCTAGACCTGTGTCCTCGAATGTTTCTTCCGTTGATAATTGTAATTTTTCTTTATTTAAAAAATTAATTAAATTTTTTAGTCTAGATGGAATTTCTTTTACTGTAGGTAGGGCATTTCTACTTGCTCCAGCTCCAAACATGTATGTAATTTTACTCATAAACATCTTTCTTTGCCATGTTACATCTATTAACTAATTATTAAGAAGTGTAAATCTCTTAAATATTAATTCTTTATGTCTCCATGATAGGAACTTATTCTAAAACTTACTCAGTAATATTAAATAAATTTACAAAGAAACTTTAGACAAAAAATCCGAATTGTATGAATGGGTATAAATAATGTGTAGATGGTTTTTAGAGGTGATTTTTTGAAAATAAGAAGATCAAGCTACAATAAATCCAGCAATCTTTTGGCTGCACTAAAAGGAGTGGTTTGTGCGTTTTCTAATTTTTTAATTTCTTTAGCAAGCGCTTTTTTAATGCTAGGATTTTGGTAAAAATTGTCTTTTAATTCCTGTTCGATGGAAGACAACAACCAAAAGGTGTTTTGTTGGTCTCTTTTTTGTTGAAAAAAGGTATTTTGTTTTGTCAAAGACACATAATTGGCAATGAGTTGGTCAATTGCAGCGATTCCTTTGTTTTTTAAAGCACTTGCAGTGAGTACTTTTGGCTGCCATTTGCTTTCTTTTGGAGGATATAAATGCAAGGCTTTGTTAAAGGCTACTTTGGCAATGTCTGCATTTTTCTTATTCTCACCATCTGCTTTGTTAATCACAATCGCATCCGCCATTTCTATAATACCACGTTTGATTCCTTGCAATTCATCACCCGCTCCTGCAATTTTTAACAATAGAAAGAAATCGACCATCGAATGAACCACTGTTTCAGATTGTCCAACCCCTACGGTTTCAATAATAATGGTATCAAAACCTGCTGCTTCACAAAGAATAATACTCTCTCTTGTTTTTTGAGCAACCCCTCCCAATGAAGTTCCCGAAGGAGAAGGTCTGATAAATGCATTCTTGTCCGTTACCAATTCTTCCATCCTTGTTTTGTCTCCTAAAATAGATCCTTTGTGTATGGAGCTACTTGGATCTATGGCCAACACCGCTACTTTTTTTCCTTGGGATGTCAATTGTTTTCCAAAACTTTCAATAAAGGTGCTTTTTCCAACACCAGGAACCCCTGTAATTCCAATTCTTACAGAGTTGTTTGCATGGGGTAAACAACCTTCTAAAATTTCGTTTGCTTTTTGTTGATGTCTTGAGTTTGTACTTTCTACTAAGGTAATGGCTCTGCTCAAAAAAGAAATATTACCCTCCAAAATTTTAGTGACAAATTCAGCAACGGAGTTTTGCTTGCTTCGATTGATTTTAATTTTTTCTGCACTCAGTTTGTGGGTCGTTTCCGGTTGAGAAACTCCTTCTTTTTCGTGTAGAGTGTTGCTTTTTTTTGTCATTGTAAGATTTCGTAGGTAAATTTAAACAAAAATGTCATACCGAACCCCGTAGAAGCTTTTTAACTTTTATTTGAATAGATTCTCAGATCAGTTGAAAAATAGGACTTTTACCTGTCAAGAACTTCTTTCAATTCCATTTCGTTGTTCTCTATAAAGTACCTATATTTATCCCCTGTAAATAGTCACTTTTTTAATGGAACTCTACAAAGAAAATCAACTTAAAGTATACAATTCTCTCACGAAGAAAAAAGAGGTTTTTAAAACCATAACAGACGGATATGTAGGAATGTACGTATGTGGTCCTACTGTATATAGTAATGCGCATTTGGGAAATGTTAGAACTTTTATGTTCTTTGATGTTGTATATAGATACCTGTTGCATTTAGGATATAAAGTGCGCTATGTGCGGAATATTACAGATGCAGGTCATCTAGAAAATGACGCAGATGAAGGTGAAGATAGAATTGCAAAGAAAGCCCGTTTAGAGCAAATTGAACCTATGGAAGTGGTGCAACGTTATACGGTAGACTTTCACGATGTTTTAAAAAATTATAATTTTTTACCCCCTAGTATAGAGCCTACAGCCACAGGTCATATTGTAGAGCAGATTGAAATGATCAAAGAGATCATGGAAAAAGGATTTGCTTATGAAGTTAATGGTTCTGTATATTTTGATGTTTTGGCCTATAACAAAAAAGAAAACTACGGAATTTTATCAGGAAGAAAGGTAGAAGATTTAATACACAATACGCGTTCACTTGATGGACAGTCCGATAAGAAAAACCCACAAGATTTTGCACTTTGGAAAAAAGCAGATGACAGACACATCATGCGTTGGCCCTCTCCTTGGAGTGATGGTTTTCCGGGATGGCATCTAGAATGTTCTGTAATGAGTAAGAAGTACTTGGGAGAAAGCTTTGATATTCATGGAGGTGGAATGGATTTGAAATTTCCTCATCATGAATGTGAAATTGCCCAATCTAAAACCTGTAGCGGAGTGACTCCTGTAAATTATTGGATGCATACCAATATGTTGCTTTTAAACAGTCAAAAAATGGCAAAGTCTACGGGAAATTTTATATTGCCTAACGAAATTTTATCAGGAGAAAATAGCATTTTACCAAAGCCATTTTCAGCGAGTGTAGTTCGTTTTTTTAATATGCAGGCCAATTATAGAAGTATCTTAGATTTTTCTGGTGATGCTTTAGAAGCCTCAGAAAAAGGACATGCTAAATTGATGGAAGCACTTCGTTTTTTAGAAACCGTTGCGCCGGGTAAATCCTCTACGTTTGATGTTCAAAAATGGCGTAAAGACTGTTATGCTGCTATGAATGACGATTTCAATACACCAATTTTAATTGCACATTTATTTGAGGCGGTAAAAGTGATCAATCTCATCAAAGAACAGCAGGCAAGTTTAACAAACGATGATTTATCAGCACTTAAAAAGACTATGAATGGCTTTGTTTTTGATGTTTTAGGATTGATGAATGAAGATTCTCAAAACAATTCAGATAAAATAACTGGGGTCATAGAATTATTGATTAAGTTGCGAAAGGAAGCAAGAGAAAATAAAGATTGGGCATTGTCCGATCAAATAAGAGATGAGTTAATTGCTTTGGGAATTCAATTGAAAGATGGGAGAGAGGGGACAACGTTTTCAATCCATTAATTTGAAAAAAATACTTGCATATCCATTCATACTACTGGTTCGTTTGTATCAATTGGCCATATCACCATATACACCATCAACCTGTAGATACAGTCCCACTTGCTCTCAATACACTATTGAAGCATTGAAAAAACATGGATTGTTTTCTGGAGGATGGTTGGCATTGAAAAGAATTAAGAGTTGCCACCCCTGGGGAGGAAGTGGTTATGATCCTGTCCCTTAGCAGAAATAATGAATAATAAATAATAAAAAATAGATGAATTTTTTAGCAATAGAGTGGGATCCGTCCATAGGAATAGATCTAGGTTTTTTTACCATCCGTTGGTATAGTTTAATGTTTGTAGCCGCTTTTATGCTGGGGTTACATTTCATGAAGAAAATTTATATTGAAGACAAAATTCCTTTGGAGAAATTAGATACTTTGTTCATGTATACTTTTATTTCCATGCTTGTTGGTATGCGATTGGGCGATGTGTTTTTTTATAGTTGGGGATATTATCAAGATCACTTATTAGAAATATTTTTACCATTTAAAAGTATAAATGGTTCCTGGAAATTTACAGGATATACAGGTTTTGCAAGTCATGGAGCAGCCATCGGAATTCCTATAGCATTGTATTTCTATGCAAAAAAACACCTGCAGAAACCCTGGTTGTTTATTTTAGACAGATTGGCAATTATGGTTGCTTTGGCTGGCTTTTTTATTCGTTTTGGAAATTTTTTCAATTCAGAAATTTATGGAAAAGAAACCACTGCTAGTTTTGGAGTTATTTTTAAAGCAGTTGGTGAAACAGTGCCAAGACATCCGACACAATTGTATGAAGCATTTAGTTATTTAATCCTCTTTTTTGTGATGTGGTATTTGTATTGGAAAACAACTAAAAAAGAACAAACAGGCTATCTTTTTGGACTTTTTATGCTCGTACTATGGTCGTTGCGTTTTGTGATAGAATTCTTAAAAGAAGCTCAAATAGCAGAAAGAGAAGATTGGGTTTTTAATGCCTTGAATACAGGACAAATATTAAGTGTTCCTCTAATTTTAATAGGGTTGTGGTTAATGTTTATTAAATCAAAAAAAGTAGTACAATAGTCATATGGAGAAATTAAAACAACGTTGGGGAATACAATCGAATTGGTCTATTATTGCAATTTTTATCGTTTTTGCGATCAATGGTTCCTTTGCGGCTTGGGTTGCAAAGCCGGTTACTAATTTTTTAGGACTATCTCCAGAAACAATTAACCCATGGTTGTATTGGCCTCTTAGAATTATACTTATTTTTCCAATTTATCAATTGACCCTTCCTATTGTTGGTTGGATTTTTGGTGAATTCAAATTCTTTTGGGCCTTTGAAAAAAAGTTTTTAGGGAGATTAGGATTGGGTTTTTTATTCAAAAAATAGAAAAGAGATTTTTTAATAATCTCTTTATTTTAGACAAAAGGTATTATTAGAACTATCATTAATAGGTTTGTTAAAATAAATTGTATTGAAATTTTCGGATTTTAAAAATAAAATACCTGCGCTAAAAACAAATGCCCTAGGAGGGTTGGAGGCCCAATTTAAACTAGCTCCGGCGATGCGCTTACGCTATGATGCCGCTACAATACAAGCGAACAACCCAAGAAAGGCCGCCGTTCTTGCCTTGTTTTATCCCAACCAACAAGAAGAAACCTGTTTTTTGCTTATGCAAAGAGCTCGTTACCAAGGCACACATTCTGCACAGATAAGTTTTCCAGGAGGAAAAATTGAACCAAGGGATATCAGTCTTTTAGAAACGGCATTGAGAGAAACCTATGAAGAAGTAGGGGTTTCTAAAGCCTCTATCATGCCTATTCGAGAGATGACTTCGGTGTTTATTCCTCCAAGTAATTTTTTAGCGACTCCTTTTTTGGCTTATACTGAACAACAACCCATTTTTCATATGAATGATGAAGTAGACCAAACAATTGAGGTTTTGCTGAGTGATTTGTTCGCTGAGGAAAGTATCTCTAGTGTAATGATGCATACTTCCTATATGGATTCTATAGCTGTACCCTGCTTTAAACTAAACAATTACACTGTTTGGGGAGCTACCGCAATGATGCTCTCAGAAATTAAAGAACTTTTTAAGTAGCTGCTTTTTGAATTGTTTTTGTAGATTTGTACCCTATAAAGCAAAAATCATACGACAATGCCTTTACTTAAAAGGAATCCATTTGGACATATTTTGTTATTGAAAAAATTGTTAATCCGATTTTTTGGACTCATTTCTCATAATCGATATCGAAAGTTTAACAGTTTACAGATAGAGGGCTCTGAAATTTTAAGAAACTTACCAGATTCTGGAGTTTTATTCATCTCTAATCATCAAACCTATTTTGCAGATGTGGCAGCGATGTTTCATGTTTTTAATGCTTCTTTAAAAGGAAGATCCGATACGATTAAAAATGTAGGGTATATTTGGAACCCCAAATTAAATATTTATTTTATTGCTGCAGGAGAAACGATGCGTTCTGGGATACTCCCTAAATTATTTGCTTATGCTGGTTCTGTTTCCATTGATAGAACTTGGAGAAGTGCCGGTAAAGACGTAAACAGACAGGTGAAAAATTCTGATATTTCCAATATTGGGAAAGCCATAAAAGATGGTTGGGTAATTACCTTTCCACAGGGTACAACGACTCCCTTTAAGCCAATTAGAAGAGGTACTGCCCATATTATTAAAACCTTTAAGCCTGTTGTAGTTCCAGTTGTAATAGATGGTTTTAGACGCTCTTTTGATAAAAAAGGATTGAATATTAAAAAGCGAAATGTTTTGCAGTCTATGGTTATCAAAGAGCCTTTAGAAATAGATTATGAAAATGAAGCGGTTGCAGATATTGTTACAAAGATTGAGTTTGCCATAGAGCAGCATCCTTCCTTTTTAAAAGTGCTTTCTCCAGAGGAAGCAGAAGAATATCTGATCGTAGAAGAACAATTGAATAAGCAAAGAACCTTTTGGAATTCTTAATTTTTGCCTCAAGCGAGTCTACAAAAAATAATTTTAATTGTTTACAATAAAATAGTTAACCATAAATACACCTTTTTGAATTTACTTACAGTATTAACTTGGTTTACAAGTTTGGCTTTTATTTATTTCGGAATTTCCTGCTTCTACTCAAAATTTATTATTTCAGAGTTTAAGAGGTATGGCATACCAACGTTTAGAAAACTAACTGGATTTCTTCAATTATTAGGAGCAATAGGTTTGTTAGTTGGACTTTATTTTACTCCAATATTACAATTATTAGCTTCCACAGGGTTGTGCTTATTAATGCTTTCAGGATTTATCGTACGAATTAAAATTAAAGATAATTTCATTCAATCTGCTCCTGCTTTTATCTTTTCGGTTTTAAACTTGTGTATTGCGATTAAAACCTTTTACACTTTCTTCTAAAGTGATGTATAAGCAATCATAAGATTCATTACCATAAACAAGAATGCAGGAAATGATTTATACCACGCATCTTTTACTCTGATGTGCATAATTATGGATCCTACTAACAATATGCTTAGTCCTAAAGCTCCTAGTAAAGTCAGGGTTTTAAATTGTATTGAAGCCAATAATAGGATTGCTAAGCTTACTTTTAAAAATCCAATAAAATAACAAAAAGACTTTGAAAAACCATATACTTGAAATTCTTCTAAAATAGTTTTAGCAGCACCGCCTCTCCATTTTGTTGCTTTATTTTTTCGCAATAACCAAACATTTAAAATACTTACACCAACAATAATTTTTAAGGCAATAATAAGGTATCCAATTAATTCCATAATTTTTAATTTAAGTATGTTCTAGTTTATGCTAATTTATAAAAAAACAACTAATTAAAGCAGACAATAAATTTTAGTGTAAAAGAAATTACTTACACCCAACTTTTTGTGGCATGGATTACAATTCCTCGCTAGCACTTTTGTGTGTTCATATCCGCGCCATCGGGGTTTTAGCTTTTTACTTTATATTTTACAATAAACTATAATACAGATTCATAAACGGTTTAATTCTCTGCTTTTGTTCTTCTGTCCCACAATGAGAATAGAATTTATGTGAGAATGAAGTTTTGCCATTTATTAGTCCTTTAATACTTATTTCAGTAAAAGCGTGAACTTGTTCATTACAATTCTTATCATCTATTTCTTGAATAGATTTATAATTGTTAAGGCAATCGTCAAAATATTCTTTCTCTTTTTTGCTTAATCGCACTTTTTTTGTTTTTATACAATTAGGCTTTTTATTATAAACTTTTAATGCCTTTTCTTTTCCATCTTCTTTCCGGATAATCATATTTTCATTAGATTCATTTGATATAGCAATAATATCTTTAACTCTTTTGTTTTTAAGTGATTCTATTTCTTTACTCACTTCTAATGAAACTGTATTCTGTGATGATAGTGAGTTAAAATTCATCATTACTAATATTAATATTATATAATTTTTCATAATCTTTATCTTAAATATAATGGAACTTGCCAAGATATACTTCCAGGAATTGCAACCCGATGGCGCGGATTTGCAATCCGTGATTTTTAAAACACCTCTAATCTAAGAATTTCTATCTCAACATCTAATTTTGCATAGTTTCTTGCGGAACTAAATATATAATCTTCTGGATTAATTTAAATTATTATCTTTAAATGCACGGAAAACATTTCCGCGCTAGCACTCTTGTGTGTTCATATCCGCGCGATCGGGTTTTTGGATGACGTTCGAGGAAAAATTTAGAAAATAAAGTCCTGATTTGTAATGGAATTTATACCTTGTATTCATAGCAAAACTAAGATACAGAAAATTATTCTCTTATACATATTTTTTTGTTTAACGACCCTGTAAACCCTGTGTGGCACGGAAAACATTTCCGCGCTAGCACTCTTGTGTGTTCATATCCGCGCGATCGGGTTTTTGGATGACTTTCGAGGAAAAATTTAGAAAATAAAGTCCTGATTTGTAATGGTATTTATACCTTGTATTCATAGCAATCCTAAGATACAAAAAATTATTCTTTTGTGCATATTTTTTTGTTTAACGACCCTGTAAACCCTGTGTGGCATGGAATATAATTCTGTGATAGCACTTTTGTGGAAGCATATCCGCGCCATCGGGCAAAATGCTGACCACTAAAAAGTTCAATACATTTTTTCAAGAAAATTTACAGCAATAAAAAAACCACCCGAAGGTGGCTTTTATTTTTCTATTTTTTGAAGTAACTTAATAATCTTAAGAAAATATAATCCACAACAATAGCAATTATATAAACTGGTAGCAATATCAACGCAGAACTTGCATTTATTGAAAAATCTTTAATGTTCATCAAAACAGCTACAGGCAACACACCTCTATAATAATTAAACTGGTTGTACCATAAAAAATCATTTGCAGTTGAAGCATCTATAATTGATTGATAATTGAACCAAAGAAATACAAGCCATAAAAACTCTACTAACAACAAACCATAAAACCATTTCTTATTAAGGTTAAGTCCTAAAAATTTATCTCCTTTATACTTGAATAAATATATTATAGGAATAATAATAATCAAGTTTGGTATTATAAAATAAATCATTTTCATTTTTTAGTAGATATCGTTTTTCTTATCCTTAAATTCTACTTTGCCATTTGCAGCTCTTTTTGTTTCGCTATTCCCTGATGTGGTTCCGCTATGTTCTCCATTACCATATAAACTCAATGGTCCTTCTCCAGATTCGATAGGGTTTCTGCCAAACAACAAAAATGAACCACCGTTTGTTTCATCTGTTACCCAAATTTCATAGGCAGGAAAACCATCAACATTTGCATCAACATTAAAATTAAAAGTCCCATCTTCATTTGGAGTAATGGATATATTGAATTGTCCATCAATACTAGGTGTCAAAGGATTTTCACTTTTAGATAGCTTATTAGTTGCTGAAAATTCAAGATTTACACCACCTTTCTCTATATTACTGCTTACTGTTCCTGCTTCTCCTGCCGAAGACCTTTGAACTTCATTACCGTTTTTATCTAAACCAATAGTTGGTGATGCAGTATTTGAAAGTGTTTCGCTTGTATTATTATTAAAATTTAATCTAACACTTTGTTCTGTCCTAAATGCTGTTGACGTTGCTGAATAATAGTTTCTATTATCTCCTTTATAGGAATCGCTTTTGCCCCAAGGTGTAGGATTTGATAATTTATTCTGTGGTATAAAAGCTCTACCAGTAACTACATAACTTTCTAAACCTTCTAACTCAATAGCATCAATAATTCTATTTTCAGAGAAGTTATATGTTCCATTGTGAGGGAAACTTTCTGCTAATGGGTCGATTTGCCAAAATCTACCAATCGCTGGGTCGTGCATTCTATATTTATACTCTAACACATTTAATCCAAGGTCTTCGGTACGTTCCTGTCCTTGGAAAGTCATATAATTATTTTCTACACCGTTCACCACATTATTATACCCTTTGTGTTTGAGTCCAAAAGGATAATAATTATTCTCCTCTACAATGACAGTTTGTGAAGTATTTCCTTTGACAATTTTCACATCATCAAACCATACTTTACCAAGCCGTGCATTTTCTATACGTACATTGATTTCTTTTACATCCGCAGGAACCAACACCGTTTTTGATAGATACTCCCAAGTTCCTTCTTTAGTTGAACTCGTTGAAATATGTCCTGTAGGGTATCCACGCTCTCCTTCCTTTCTTGTTACAATCCATAATTTGGCCAAATTAGGTAAATACCCATTTGTGGTAACACCTTCTACATAGACCCAACCTGATACCGTATAATAAGTATCTTCAGAATTGTTTATTGGAATCCAAGTATCACTATATACATATTTCTTCCAACTACTCATGCTTTCAAAACCATCTGTAAAAACGGTTTTTAGGATGACGTTCGAGGGAAAATTTAGAAAATAAAATCCTGATTTGTAATGGTATTTACACCTTGTATTCATAGCAATACTAAGATACAGAAAATTATTCTTTTATGCATATTTTTTTGTTTAACGACCTTGTAAACCCTGTGTGGCACGGAAAACATTTCCGCGCTAGCACTCTTGTGTGTTCATATCCGCGCCATCGGGTAAAATGCTGACCACCAAAAAATTTAATACATTCTTCCAAGAAAATTTGAAGCAATAAAAAACCACTCCGTAGAGTGGCTTTCATTATTTTTTGAGATATTCTTTACCATCCCATAATAATTTATTTTTGTTAACTATTTTGATATAATCTTTGTTTAGGCGACGATAACTTAAATATTCGTAATCTAGTTGAGGAATATCAATATTGAACACATTAGAACTTAAATCTTGCACTTGATAAGGTAAAGTATAAACTTCTCTTGTTTCTAGGTTTTTTAAAGATATTTTACAATCAATATATATAGCTATTTCAAATTGACTGATTTTCAGTCCTTCTGGTTTTGGTATTATAATTATATTAGAATCAAATGTTTTTTGAGCAATCTTACTATCGAAAACACTCTTGTTTGTTGTTAATGATAGTTGATAAGATATGTCTTTAAAATTTCTTCCTGTTTTTTTATAAAAACTTTCTATAGGATTATCTATAATAAAACGGATTGAATCGTTTGTAGTTTTAATTTCTTCTGTAACATTCATATTTACAAAAAAACTATCCATTCCCTCTGGACTGGTTAACGTAAGCAACCCTCTATCCTCAATAGCCCAATTACCGAGTGCTATCGTATCGCAACAATCATACGGTGGTAAGTGTTCTTGTGTATATACATCTTTTAATACAAAAGTGTTTTTATCAAATTTTAGTTCTATGCCTTTATATTCTTGTTGCACATAAATACCTTCTATATCTTCTTTATCAAAGTTGTAAGAAGCACAAGATGCTAAAAGCAATAAAACTGGGATAATTATATATCTTCTAGTTTCCATTATTATTTTTTTCTCTCTGTTTTTGTGCTTTTTTATTAATCTTCATTTGCTTTTGTTGATTCTGATATCTCTGATATAAAGCAGGATAAACAGGGAAACCATTACTTTTTCTCAAGTTAGCTATATATTGTAAATCAATACCACTACCGCTACTTACAGAGCCTGGTAAAGGTTCATATCCGTATTGTGCTGTATATCCTGCAATTTCATCTAGTAAACCATTTGATGATAATGCAGGTTTAAGTAAACCTTTAGATGTAAATTGTAATCCTTTTTCTGAACTTAATGATAATGCAGTATGTTTTATTTCGTGTATGTGTAATGCATCACTAGAACCTTGAATACTTATAACTCCATCGCTACCTTTTTTAACGTGATTGGTTTCGTTACTATTACTTACTAAATCAAAAGTATGTTCTTGGTCTGCCCCTAAAGCATCAATATCTGCGATTGTACCGTCTAAACTTTCTGTTCTCGAATCTATATCAGCAATTCTATTTTCAAGTCGAGCTTTCTTCTTGTCGCTAATACCCTCTTTATTTAATTTACCTTCAAGTTTAGACTTTGTTTTTGCAAGAGAAGCTTTTTTATCGTTAATCTTTTCCTTTAGTTTTTCTGCTTCTGCTGGGTCTTTCCATATCATTCCATCAGGGTCAATAAACTTTACAGGATTGTTTTTAACAAAATTATATGGCGATAAAGATAAGTTTTGAGGAATCTCAGCCAATGGATCTAGGTTCATCCAACGTCCCAAACTCGCATCATAATTTCTCGCTCCAAAGTCATGCCATTGGATTCCTAATTCTTGATTTAGTTCTTTACCACCAAACCCATACTTCTGCGCAGTAGAATTCCCATTAGAACTTATTACGTTATTATACCCCTTGTGTTTGAGTCCAAAAGGATAATAATTACTCTCCTCTACAATGACAGTTTGTGAAGTATTTCCTTTGACAATTTTCACATCATCAAACCATACTTTACCAAGCCGTGCATTTTCTATACGTACATTAATTTCTTTTACATCCGCAGGAACCAACACCGTTTTTGATAGATACTCCCAAGTTCCTTCTTTAGTTGAACTCGTTGAAATATGTCCTGTTGGGTATCCACGCTCTCCTTCCTTTCTTGTCACAATCCATAATTTGGCCAAATTAGGTAAATATCCATTTGTGGTAACATCTTCTACATACACCCAACCTGATAGGGTATAATAAGTATCCTGAGAATTATTTATTGGAATCCAAGTATCAACATATACATATTTCCAACTACTCATGCTTTCAAAACCATCAGTAAAAACGGTTTTTAGGATGACGTTCGAGGGAAAATTTAGAAAATAAAGTCCTGATTTGTAATGGTATTTATACCTTGTATTCATAGCAATCCTAAGATACAAAAAATTATTCTTTTGTGCATATTTTTTTGTTTAACGACCCTATAAACCCTGTGTGGCAAGGAAAACATTTCCGCGCTAGCACTCTTGTGGAAGCATCTCTGCGCCATCGGGTTTATTCCAATTACTCCAAGATGGAAAAGGGCGAACGTGATGTTTCTATTGAGGTTGCCGATAAACTTGCCAAGTATTTCGGGATTACTCTTGACGAGCTTGTACATATGAGCGAACAAATACCCAAAGAAGTTACTATCGTGGATAAATCTGTTTCCGAGCGCATCAATCTTATACAACAACTTGAAGATGAAGATAAACAAGCCTTGTTTCGCATTATTGACAGTATGCTCACTAAATCCAAGTTCAAGGATTTCTTCAATAAAAATAAGGCTTCGCTATAAGGCAAAAAAAACCACAACATTGCTGCTGTGGCTTTCATTATAATTAGAGATTTTCTATACTTCAAATATGACTTCTGCATCATTGATACTTTTAAAATCAACGATTTCAGCTTGGTAATCCATAATATCCATTACGTATTCGCTTTCAAAGGGGTCATAAGTATCGAATAATATGACCAATCTATTGGTGTTATCTTTCATTTCAAAATAGTAAAAATCAAGTGAATCACTATTGGCATTAAATTTATGCTTGCCCAAAAAAGAAATCAAACTTCCATTATTAATAGCTTCTTTTGATTTATTGTAAGCTTTATCATTATACTCAATAGCTTTAATGAAAGTGATTTTTTTTGCATTTTTCAATGCAATTTCAGAAGGCAAAACCTTTTTTAAAATCTTTAATTTTCCGTTTTCCTCCGCTTCTAACCTTAATATTTTCTTTAAAAATCTAATCATCTTTCTTTTTAGCTAAATATTTATTATGAACAAGAATTTTATTTGCAAAAAAAGTATTGTTCTTCTTGACATACTCTACATTATACATCTCAACATATTCTCCTGTATCTTCAATACTTAACAGTTCCATAGTTCTTAAAACACCTTCTTCATAATAGTATACTATATCTCTCATTTCTTACTGAAACTAGTGAACCAGCTGCAACTACTCATGCTTTCAAAACCATCTGTAAAAACGGTTTTTAGGATGACGTTCGAGGGAAAATTTAGAAAATATAGTCCTGATTTGTAATGGAATTTACACCTTATATTCATAGCAATACCAAGATACAGAAAATTATTCTTTTGTGCATATTTTTTTGTTTAATGACCCTGTAAACCCTTTGTGGCATGGAATACAATTCTGTGGTAGCACTTTTGTGAAGAGATATCCGCGCTAGCGGGGTTAATTTAAATTATTGATCTTTAAATGCAAGGAAAACATTTCCGCGCCAGCACTCTTGTGTGTTCATATCCGCGCCATCGGGTAAAGAACTTCTTATACGTTTTGAAATAATTCAAGAAATGACTGGAGACGATAAAAATATTGTGCTTAAATTTTTAGATTTAACAATCAGAGATCATAAAACTTAAAAAGCGTATTCTTAAATCTATTGCATAAAAAACCACAACATCCCTGCTGTGGCTTTATCTTTATTATTTTAAAACTTTTATACTACATGCCATTACAATTGGCTTTTTTAGTAGCGTTTTCTATTTAAATTTCCTTTAACTAATTACCATTTAAGTAATTTATCATTAACTTTTATTAAACTACTGTCCTTAGGATTTACAATCTTATCACCCCAGTTAATTTTATTAAATAAATTTTGATTCACAGTAAAAAATATTTCATTCTCAGATATCTTATACATATTAGAAAATTCTTTAAACTGTAATTTTTTATCACTAAAATTATAACTATCAGGTTTAATAAAAATTATAAAGCTATTAGAATCACAATCATTACAAATGTCTTTTTTAACTACTAATCCTTCAAATGGTAAACTTCTAATGTAATTTTTGTGAAATTTGATATTATTTGCAGAGTCCTGATTAACACCTTCTGAAAATTTATATAAGGTATAACTAAAATATATCAATAAAACTGCTAAAAGTAAGATGATTTTTTTTTTAAATATATACATTAAATTTTTGGTTCCCATGGTTTTAAAGCTTCAGGATTAGGTTTTTTATTAATATTAGGTATTTTTTTAACATTTGCATTACCGTCAAGTTTTTTCTGAATATTTTTCTTATTTTTCTTCACATTATCAAAATTTGAATTAGGCTCAACGTTATCAGGTAAAGAAACATTTGTAGCATTTTCAATAGGTTCTTCAATAGCATCGGTACAGTTATTTGTAATTATATTATAATTCTCATCGCCTGAATTAATACTTTTAGCCTTTGATTTTGTCTTTTTAAATATTTTTGCATCCTGTTTTTTTGTTGTTTTAAAAGTTACATGGTCTGTATAGGGACTATTATTAGTGTCTGTTTTTGCCACTGCGATTGCATCACTCATATTTTTAACTCCATTTAATTTGACTACAGACATACCTCCTTGAACACCAATTGTAGCCATTTTACTTACACCAGCTTGTTCAGCAGCTCCCATAGTCACATAATAGTAATTACCTTTTCCATCCTCAATGACAGCTGCCATATGCCCATGACCTTGCGCACCATTTTTAGCTATTAAAATTGTGAAATCTTGCGGTTTCATCCCATCAGGGTCAATCCAATAAACAGGGTTATTAAACGCATAATTATACGGAGAATGCCTTCGCATTTGTTCCGCGAGTGGATCCAAATTCATCCATCTACCCAAACTCGCATCATAATTTCTCGCACCAAAGTCGTGCCATTCCAACCCTAATTCTTCATTTAACTCTTTACCACCAAACCCAAACTTCTGTGCAGTACTGTTACCATTGGAACTTACGACATTATTGTAACCCTTGTGACGTAGACCAAAAGGATAATAATTACTCTCCTCTACAATGACAGTTTGTGAAGTGTTTCCTTTGACAATTTTCACATCATCAAACCATACTTTACCAAGCCGTGCATTTTCTATACGTACATTAATTTCTCTAACATCCGCAGGAACCAACACCGTTTTTGATAGATACTCCCAAGTTCCTTCTTTAGTTGAACTCGTTGAAATATGTCCTGTAGGGTATCCACGCTCTCCTTGCTTTCTTGTCACAATCCATAATTTGGCCAAATTAGGTAAATACCCATTTGTGGTAACATCTTCTACATACACCCAACCTGATACCGTATAATAAGTATCTTCAGAATTGTTTATTGGAATCCAAGTATCACTATATACATATTTAGACCATTGTCTCGGGTAATTATCATCAATTCTTCCTGAATAGCTTCCTGATTTCTTTTTGGAAGTATCTAAAGCGGTTAATGAGTGTCCAAAATTGTTTGCACTTCTATCCCAAGTACTCATGCTTTCAAAACCATCTGTAAAAACAGTTGTTTTTTTGCTATTGGGGTTTTTTGTGTAGCTCAGTCTCACGTTGCCTAAATGGTCTTTATACTGGTAAATATAATCAAATTTTCCCAGATTATTTGGAGTTGCATAGCCTTCGGTATGGTTGAAAAACTGGAGTTCATTGTTTTCATAAATATAGTTACCTGCGTACTCTGTAAATTTTGAAGGAAGTCCATACCGAACCACTTCTTTTTTAAGTTTACTTCCAGATGCATCATAGGTATAGTGGATTACAGAACGTTTGGTTTCAAACTCAATTTTAGTAGGTAAGTTCAAATGGTTGTAATAGATCTTTGAAATCCCTTTGTTTGCATCTGCAATCATATTACCATTCAAATCATAACGGTATTCTTGATCGGTATCTGCACCATCTATAAATCCGTATTGTTTTTTACCAGTATCTTTTACCTTGGTTAGCTGATTGCCATCATAGGTATAATTTAAATTGTCCATGGTACCATAATTCCTAAAATTTCTTACTTCTGGATTTTCTACAATGGCTCCTCTTCGATACAACCGCAAAAGGTTTCCGTTTTTATCATAAGAAAAACTTCCATTGAATCGAGATCTCTCAGACCAACTATAATAGTTCGCATTTCTTATTCTATTGAGATCGTCGTAATAATAATTGTAATACCTTCTACTATTATCACTAGCTGTTTTCCAAATGCTTTGAGAGATATTTCCATTGTATAATTTATTATTTCGCAAATTGTCTCCAGGATCGTTGTATAGCAATTCCATAGAAAATAACTTTTCGCCTAAGCCTGCATTAGGATCGTTGATCATTTTTAACCATCCCCGTACATTATAGCTGTAATCTACTTCTTGTAATGGTGAAGAATGTGTATTTCCAACTCCTTTTTTAATCAGTTGCCCCAATTCATCATAGGTGTTTGAGACAATAACTTCTGTGGCCTGACCATCAATGGTTTGCTCTTGAAACAAGAGCCTATCTGCATGATCGTACTCAAAGGAATCTTGTATGACAATGTCTTTTTTTCCTGTTTTTTGATGGGTGGTGTTGGTTTGAAGTACCTTTCCCGTAAAATCTAGTTGACTCTCTACAATATCTGTCGTATTTAAATAATCGTTTTTAGTATATATATAAATTGGTCTTGCTTTATGATCGTAATAGGTTGTACTGGTAATCCATTTATTGGTTCCTAAAACTTTTACTTTACTTCCAGTGGATAATCCTTTTAATCGAGTAGTAGAATTTATCCCATATATATTTTTCACAGAAGTTCCTGTACCTGCTCTATTAAAAGTATAGGTGTCATAATAGTTTACGTTGTATACTTCTACATTAGCCGTTGGGAAATTTTTCTTGCTGTAGTGAATTCCCAAAGGACCCGCACTAGTTAATTTAGTCTCATAAAATTTTGGTTCGGTATTATTCATATCCTCAAAATAAGTCTGCATTGCTTTTTGAGACAGTGTTTCTTGATGCGTATAGATTCCTGTATAAGCCACTCTTCCAAAGACATCGTATTTGGTGAATAACCATTTCTTAGAAGCTCTTAAATTGGCATCTTGAGTTAATACAGGCCTGTCTAATTTATCATAGACAATGTATTCCCATGCCTTACCCGGTATTTTCTTTTCAATCAAACGGTTTCTAAAATCATATTTGTATTGGTAACAGAGTTTGTCTAAGAGTTCTTTAATTTTTTTTTGAGAGGCTGCTTGTGAAAACCCTTGTAGGTTTTGTGGGAAATTTCTCTCTGTGGTTCTATCAAAATCTTTGAGTGCTATGGGAATATTATTTCGATTGTACTCATAGACATAACAAAATAACTTTCCGTTTTTGGCATAATAGGAAACATATTTATAGGCATAGGAACCCTTAGAGGATACCCATGCAGAGGCACTGCCCAGCCAAAAATTTTTCATCGAAGAATAAATCATTGGCAACTCCATGATTTCACCAGATTTAAAGCGGCTGTTTGCCAAGTTATGCAAATCAAAATCTGCAACGTAGGCATATTTCCCAGAACCAATTTTTTGAATCCCAAACTTTACAGTACCCGTGGCGTTACCGCCTGTAACAAATTTGCTTGCGGGGTAACTTTGCATGCCTGTCTCATATGTAATCATTTTTTCTGAAGCTAAAGGCGGTAGTACATAGCTTAGATTCCCATAATCATCATACACATAATAGGTGTCATGGGCTTGTTGGTTGTTATAAGTTCTTTTTAAGACCACCTTTCCTTGTTTGTTTTTAAATTCTTCGGTGGTTTTGTTTGTATGATTATAAGTTCTCCAATTCTCATCTTTGGTAATGGTTTTATACAATGTGCCACTTTTGTAATAACTGTCGGCTATTGCTAATTTTGGACTAGCGGGGTCATTATTTACAAAATCTACTCCAAAATTTAATACTTCATTGGAAACATTAGTTTGATAATCAAATTTAATGCTATGCCCATTGCCAACTTTCCAGTCTTTCCCCGGTGCGGCTTGTTCTAAAACTCTATGCAACGGTGAGCTATCAAATACTTTTTGAGAATAGGCATTGACATTCTCTAGGGAAACTCCTGCAAAGTCTTTTGGATATTTATCTTGATAAAACTCATTGGTCAGCCCTTCAAGGTTTCCTGTTCTAAAAAGACCTCCGTTACTTGTTGTTGCATAGGGCAGGTAGTCTTTGTCTTGCCTACCGAATGCGTCATAGCCTATGTGGGTGATGATGTCTTGTTGTTGTCCGCCGGCTTGTACAGCGATCTGTTGTTTGGGGCGCCCTAAACCGTCGTAGTAGGTAATGCTTTCTTGTTGCTGGTCTGTAGCAACATTGCCTGTTTTTGTAGCTACCTTATAAGTTGTACTTTTTATATAATTTTCGGTACTGCTTTGTGCCAATATACTCAATGGCAAAAACAATAATAGGGGTACTAACGTTTTCATAGAGGGTTAGTTTTTATAGTTGTATTGGTTGTTAGTTAATATATTTCCATCGGCATCTTTTACAAATTCTAACCGGTTAAAAGTATCGTAAGTATAGTATATGGTTTCTCCTCTGGGGTCGGTCATACTGGTAACGCCAATCAAGGGATCGTAAGTGTAGGTGGTTACTTGAGCATTGGGAAGAGCGTTCCTTAAACCCTGTAAAGCTTCTCTTAATTTTCCTTCCTTCCCATTATAAGCAATAACATTCCCAAGAGAGTTTTTAGTGTCAACTGTGCGATCATTATCATTATTAGATAAGGTCTGTAAATTTGCTATGTAATCTTCAACATCCCCATAGCTGGCAATATTTTCTATTTTAGCAATTATTTGAGTCTTATTGTAACCCCAAATTAGTACAGTAAAAGTTCCATCTTTTATATGATACATTTCTAAATTTCCTTGATTATCATATTTATCGTATAATATACGTTCAGATAATCTATCGTCGATATTTAAACCATTTATATTAGCTTGTGCTGCAGAAAAATTATCTTCATGAATTGTTGCATTTTCTAATATGTTACATTGCGATTTATTGTATCCTAAGTACCCTAAACCACTACTATATGAGTTTATTTCAGAAGAAACAATTTTATTATTACGTATAGTAGTTATTTCGATAGGAAAGTTTATTACATTTTTTAGGACCATTTCATAATAAGTGTTGAAGGATATATTAGGACTTGGAAAAAAAAATATTTCATGAAAAGCAAAATCTTTTGGGTATTTATATTTTATTGTGTGTTTTTCTCCTTTAGAATCTATAATACTAGTAGAAGTTAATAAATTTCCCCAATTATAGAAGTTTTCAAACTCTGTAGTAATACTTTTAGATTCATTTTCATAGTAATTTGTTCGGGTTATTTTTGTAGGAGATAAACCAATACCATAATAGGTATCTATAAATGAATATATCCAAACTGAAGGTTGCATAATTGCTCCATTTGAATAAACCCTATCAAATGTCCAGCCTCTTCCCCAAGGACGAGAGAAAACGTGATGTTTTAAACTAATTATTTTTTTAGAATTATGGTTTGTATTATACTTATTATGATGAAATCCTCCTCTAACATCGTAGTCATAAACCTTTTTAAATACTTTAAAACCAGTTTCATCTAAATAAGTAAATTCTTTTAAAGATCCAAAATATCGATTCCAATTTGGGTTTGGGGAAAACGGATGTGAATTGCCAGATAAATCTAAATAATTTATATATTTTTTTACTATTTCTAGTGAGCCTGGCCCTAATGGAGTTACTTGATTCGCATAACATGAACCTGTCTGCAATGGAGTAGTATCATCTAAATACCAATTATAAGACCTAATCGATTTTCTATTTTTAAATTTATTTTTATCAAAAGATGAAGGTAAATTATTTCCTAGAGCACCTAAAATGTTAAATCGATATTCTTTTTTGCCATTATTTCCCTCTTTTAAAGTTATGTGTTCATATGATAATTGATTTTCTACATTATGGGTCAATGGCATTTGAGATAAGGAAAACCTTCGAGTTGTCATTGCAAAATATTTTTGCTTTTGATTGGTAGGTGAATAGTTTAGATATTTACCGCCATTATACCTTAAACAATCATGATATGAGTTAGTATTGTGATCATAAAAATATTCTCGCTTAGCTATATAAATATTATTTGGAGAGATGATTGCAAAATCAGTATCATAAAAATCATATACAAAATTCCAAGGAATGTGAGTGGCAAATTGAGGTAAATAAGAGACTTTTCCACTAGATACCCCTGTTTTAGGGTTTTTGTAATCATAATTTAGTGCTTCAGTATTAACTCCATCAAAGTATTCAACTTTTTGTAATCTAACTCCATTTCCTTTAAGAGAAGGAATAGTTGAGTTTGTATAAGTAGGATGAGTAAAATCATTAGGTTCATAAAAAAACTTTTTAGTTCCTCTTGTTTGGTATTTAATCATTTTTAACATACCCATATGAATATAATTCTCATCTACATTTCTATTAATTTGTCCATAGGTGCTATATAAAGTGTTTAATGGTTTAAAGACATGATATTTATAGGGTTGCTGATTATTTTCCATATATACTTTAGGTACTAATGAAGTAGCTCCATTTTTATTATAATATCCCCAATAATCTTGTTCAGTAGAGTTTCTATGGGGTAAAGCATAGTTCTCATAATATTCAAATTCTTGATAAAATTGATTATTTAGGTTTATTTTATCTAATTTTAGTCTCTTAGATTCATAATTGTTTGAACGATGCATATTTGGTGAAATAAAATATGAGTAATTAAAATCAAATTTTTTTATTTCTTTTCCGAACATGTCTTGTATAGAAATACAACTTAATTTTTTCCCCCCTTCTAAATCTTGTCTCATAGTATTATTAAAATTAATTTCGAATAGATTACTAGAACTAATTTTTTTTATTTTTTTTGAACTGATTACATATTCTGTACCCTTACCATTAGTTAGATTTAAGACATCTCTATTATCAGTATTAGTTATATTTGTATCTTCACATTGTGCCGTTTGACAAATTTTTCCCATTACAGCTTCTCGAATCTTATATTTAACAGATTCATTATCGTATTCTAAATTAATAATTCTATGATTTGGAGTTATGACTGATTTAAGGTGCCAAGAAGAAAAATAATCTAGTTTCTTTTTTCTTAAAGACCTGCTAATCAAAAATTCCCAAGCTTTATTACCTACATTCAAAGTTTCAGAGTATTCTCTTTCAGAAAAGACATATATGATTCCTTGTGTATCAGTTATTTCAAAGGATAGTAATGTATTATCGCTTGCTAATTGATATGAATATTTATAATTATCACTGGCTAAGCTTACAATTTTTTTATTTTCATTAAAGATAAATTTACCTTGTTTTCCAAAAAAATTAAAGTAAAAAATATCAGGTTGGGTATCATTTCTTGTACCTTCTCTTATATTTTCATTTACTTTATTTTTAATGAAGTTTTTTGCAGTGGTTTCATTATAACCGTAAGTCGTTATATTGTATTCAAAATTTTTAATGTCATTCATTAAATTAGTATGTAAAATACCTTTACCATGGTCAGAACTAATCATATCATCTGGTAAGTCGATTACTGATCTTGTAATTACACCTCCAGCAGAAAGATTCCAACCTGTACCTACATATGATGGAATTTGTTCTACTTTAATTCCAGAGGAACTGTAAATCATATCAATAGGAAAAGAATATTTTCCTAATTTCATACTCCATAAAGGGATTTTTTGGACTATCATACCTGTACTATTTACAGAATCTTTTTCAACAGTAACAAGAGATGCTACACTAGGTGAAGGAGGAATGCCCTCTGATTCTTGAGAGAAAACAGTATTAAAAGTTAATAACATAATTAAAATAAATAGGTGCTTTTTCATAAAATTTAATTTTAAGTTTATTTTTCAGTTAATTTTTTTCTTGTTCAAGAGTATATAAAGTAAGTTCTTCTATTTTTTTAATCAATAAAGCTGTTGTTTATTCTTAATTAATCCATTCCCTTAGTAATTTTAGAAATCATGCCTACCGTATTCAAACTCCAATTTAAACCCACACTAGAAGCCATGTCATTCGCTTTTACACCAAAGAAGAATTATAAGACAATGAAATTGGGATCCTCATATTTTCCAAAAGAGATTATATAAATTGGAACTTTAAATGAAGTCTTAACTGTATCGTTGGTTACAGGGATTAAATTTACTTTATGAAACGAAGCAATTTCTGAAGGTTGTGGTAAAGAATTTTCGATAACTTGATAAGCATATAGGCTTGAATACTTTCCTCTATAGTATTCTTCTTATGGATGAAACAAAAGACTAAAAATAGTTTGTAAAAGCAATAGAAAGTAACTTTTCATAGGGGTTTTTTTAAAAGATTAATAATACAATACTAGAAAAGAATCAAGAAATATGATAGAAGTTCAATACCAATTTTACAACACAAAAAGGCCATCACGGAAGGGTGATCGCTTTATTAATTATTAATAATGTGTAGGTGAATAGGGAAAATCAAAATATTTTTTTCTTTACTTAGCCCAACTAATTTAAAATAAATAATTAGTATAACAAAATAAAAAGCAACTTTTTAATTTCCAATGACCGAACTTAACTGAAACATTGGCAGGTACATAGCAATTAAAATAGTGGCTACAATAGCCCCTAGAAACACAATAATTAAGGGTTCTATTGTGGCAGAAATCATGTTAGATTGGTATTCGATTTCTTCGTTGTATTGCTCTGTGAGTCTTTGAAAGATGGTCTCATTTTGATTAGTTTCATCGGCTACTTTTATAAGAGAGACCATTTTTTTATCAAAAATAGCATACGTGCTCATGCTTTCATGCAAACTTTTTCCCTGTAAAATATCCTGTTCAATTTTTTCCAACGCTATTTCTAAAGGATAATATCCAATCATTTTTTTTGTCAATTGAATTCCATTTAGTAGCGGTACTTTAGCTCCTGTTAACAGTGTGATTGCTTGTGTAAATTGCGCCATCTTTACTTTTCTGATAAAAGCTCCAACCAAGGGTATTTTAAGTAACACAGATGAGGTTATTTTTTGATACCAAATCTTCTTTTGATACAACTGAACAAAAAGAAAGATTCCTACAACAATTACAAAAGACAAGTACCAATATTCTTGAAAAAAAGTAGAGGCTGATAGTATTTTTTTAGTAATCCAAGGAAGGGCTACCTTGTTTTGTTTAAAAATGTCTGCAAACATGGGTACGACAAATTGCAACATAAATAATAGGGCTAAAAAAGCAGTCAACAAAACAACAATAGGGTAGGACAGTGCACTTAAAATCATTCTCCGTTGCTTGTTTTTTCGTTTGTAGAAAACACCCAATTCTTTTGTTACCTTTTGTAAGGTTCCTGTTTGTTCTCCTATTTTTAACGAATGGTATTCGTAGGTAGAAAACTCTTTTCTTCCTTTTAAGGCATTCGAAAAGTTTTTACCATTGATCAAATCGGTAACAATGTCTTTGATAAGGGTTTTATTTTTCTGCTTTCTTTGTTCCTCTCCAATCAATACTAAGGCATCTTTTAAGGGCAAACCTGCATGTAACAAGACATGTAATTCTGTATAAAAAGCCTCCTTTTCTTTTGTTGAAAAAGAAGCGCCAAACCTAATTTCTTTTTTGAATAGCGTATTCATATCAAAAGAAGCTTGTTGTTTTTTCGGAGGTTGTATATTTTTTAATTGAAATGCCATGGTACAGTTAGTAACAATTAGTTATTAGGGTTGTTTAGATAATGCGCTGCATCTTTGGTTTGTTGAATAAAGAGTTGTTTGTTTGAAAATTCCTCTGACAAATTGATTTCTATTGCATCAATACATTTTTCTTTTGTTTCAAGCCCATTTAAAAATAATTTTTTATGAATCACTTTAATAGGGAAAGTGTCTTGATCTCTAATGATAAAATCATCTAAAAAAGTATATGAAATACTGTTTTTCGAATTTTTTAGAGATACTCTATTTTTCTGTTCATCATAGTAGGCATTGCGGGTGTTAAAATCCCTTATAAAAGTTGCTTCAAAAAATTGTACTGCTGTTTTTTGATGATAGGTATTTTGAATGATTCGTACTTGTTTTTTAACCATATTTAACACGAGAAATCCCATAGCAATAACGATACTTGCTACGACGACTACAACAATCATTTCACCCAATGTAAAGGCTTTTAGTTTGGTTTTATTCATAGGGAATGGCTATGATTCTTTTGTTCCTGTTCTTTTTTGTTACCATGTGTGTTACTGAAAAATCAAGATAGTTTATAGTATTGTGCGTGTAGTTTACAACACGAATTAACAAACCTTCTTCAGTGTAAGAAATTGGAACTTTTAATTGGTTGTTTTTATATTGATAAATCAGTTTTTCAATGCGAGTTTCTAAAACAGCGGTATCTTTTTTTATAGAACTCATCATAATATTATGTAAGGTGATCAAAGAAATTCCAAAAATAACGAGTAAAATAGTAGTGGCTACGATGACCTCTGTTAATGAGGAAGCGCTGAGCGTGACTTGTATTCTTTTTTTTAGTTCAACCATTTTGCCACCGAATTTGATTGGTTTTCTATGAGGAGTCCCACATATTGAATGGGTAACTTATTGGCATTGATGATCCCGTTGTATAAGTGGTTGATGTACACACCTCCCGATTTTTTTACGATAAAATAATCGGTGTACACACTTCCAAATACACTTCCTTGTAATGCTAAGTTTTTTGTGCAGTAGACTTCTCCTTGTACAACTGCCGAATCATCAATTTGTATCTGTGTTTTGTAGGTAGAAGTGTTGTTATCAGAACAATATACGACCATTCCTTTTACGAGGGTATTTTTAGAAATATGAATTTCTTCTTTTACTTCTTCTTCTCGATTCAAAGTTTCTACAGAAGTATCACTTTCATTTAAAAGAATTAGAGCAGTAGGATAGTGTAAGGTACAGCCAGCGCCTACTTCAATTGATTTTCTTGCCATTGCTTGAAAATTACCTGTAGTGTTTTTTTCAATCCTAATTTTGGGTGCGATTAAAATAATATCTTCTAAATTCGCTGAGGCCTCTACGGTAATTGCAGTCTTAGAACTCACGATAATATTACCACTTAAAGAGATGTTTTTTAATAGGATAGGTTTGGTAGCAGTGTACAATCCTGTGTTTTTTGTAAAAGATTGGTGTAATTTTACTCCATCTTCTAGTTCCATATTTTTCATTTCATTGGTCGCATAATTTTGATAAAAGTCTTTTACAAATTCAATATTTTGAATCTGAGGTAAAGAACTGCTACTTGTTTTTCTTGTCCCATTAATCAAGGGTTCTCCATAAAAAGAAACCCCTGCAATGTTTCCACTTTTAACTCCTTGTTTGGGAAGAGAAACGCTTCCTGTAATGTTTGTTGTACCAACTACCACCAACGCGTTGTTATTGTCTTTTAAATACAATGCTTCTCTTTTAGAGTCTTGTACTCCTAACAATCCTATTTTTTGAAAGAATTCATTGCCTACTTTTGAATTTACAATGGCCAGATCAAAAATTCCCCAATGTTTTTTTATGAGTGTTGTTACTGCTGTTTCATTATCGTAAAAGTGAACAGGAGTTTTAAAATTATAGGCGACTTTTTGTTGTTTCAGAGACTCAAAACCTAATTGAACAGCAGCAATGGCATCTTTCGTAAATTGATGTTTGATATTCATTTTTTGTTGAAAATACACCCAGGATATAAAAGCAATAATAATGATGGCAATGATGACCGAAATCACCAAAACATATTGTAATGCGCCTGCTTTTATTTTTTTTAATACGGTCATTTTATTGCTTTGGTATATTTTTTAGCTCATTTTTAAATTTCACAGAGACCTCATTTTTTGAGCCTTTGATCAATTGAACTCCTTGCAGTACTTGCCCTATTTTTACAATATCTTGTTTTCCATTGATTGTTAAAATATAGGACTTTCCTTTATTGTTTTCCATACTTCCATTATATTGAATACTAGGAAATACAATGGTTGGTTTTTTAGCAATGATTGTTTTTTGTTGAATTCTTTTCTTTGTTGGGAATCCACCCAAAAAAGGATCTCTATAGGCTTGGTGTATATTATAGAAAGCATGTTTATCGGTCTTTTTTTTCTGAAAGAACGTTGGTCTATTTTCTGTGTTTAATTTTGGAGCAGCTGGATGCATTCGCATATAAATTTGATAGCCAATTATTCCCCAAATGATCAAAACAATTCCTAAGAGGCCATATGTTTTTTGTTGTTTATTCAAAACGGTATATTGTTTAAGTAGGATTCAGTTCTTTAGACTAAAAAGGGAGTCACTTCTTCGATAGACGTAATTCCTTCTTTTACCAATTGAATCATATTTGTTTGTAAAGTTGCGATATCATGTGCTTTTAAATAGTCATGAATTTCTAATTTGTTGTTTTTGATATTTGTTACCAATTCTTCGGTAATTGGAATAATTTCATATACTGCTTTTCGTCCTTGATATCCTGTTTGATAACAGCTAGGACACCCTACTGCTTCAAAATGTGTATCAATCTCTTCCATTTCTTTTAGATATGCTGCATTCATACCTAAAGAGGTCTGCGACCTCTTGCAGTTGTTACAGAGTTTTCGTACCAAACGTTGGGCTACACTTACATTTAAAGTACTCGCAATTAAAAAGGAGGGAATGCCCATATCGATCAAACGAGACACCGTTGCCCAAGCCGAATTGGTGTGAATAGTAGACAAGACCAAATGCCCTGTTAAAGAGGCTCTAATAGCCATATTAGCTGTGGCTACATCTCTGATTTCTCCTACCATAATTATATCTGGATCTTGCCGTAAAAAAGTACGCAAGGTACTTGCAAAATCCAATCCAATATGTTGTTTCAATTGCACTTGATTGATCCCTTGTAGGGTATATTCAATAGGGTCTTCTATGGTTACTATGTTTGTAGAAGCATGGTTTAATAATTGTAAAGTTGCGTATAGTGTGGTGGTTTTTCCAGAGCCTGTAGGCCCCGAAATGAGTACAATTCCATTGGGTTTTTGAACTGCTTTTTTATAAGATGTTAGTTCTTGTTTCGTAAATCCTAAATTGTCTAAAGAAACATAGAAGTTACTTTTCGATAAAATACGTAAGACCAATTTTTCGCCATGTAAGGTGGGAAGAGAAGAGACACGAATATCAAAATCTTCGGTTTCTGTCGTTAGATGAATTCTTCCGTCTTGTGGCAATCTTTTTTCAGAGATATCCAAACTCGCCATGATCTTTATTCGATTGATCATTTTTGGATATGATTCCAAAGAAATCACATATTTTTCGATCAATTTTCCATCGATGCGTAAACGAACTCTAGCCTGCTTTTCAAAAATTTCAAAATGAATATCACTACTGCCAATTTGTTTGGCCTCATAGATCATATTCAATAAAAAATCTTCTGAGTAATTGAGTGACATTTGCCCCTGACTGAGGATTCTTTTTCGATAATTAGTTTCTAAGTATTTTTGGAGAATATCGGTATTTTCTTTTTCTAAAAGAATCTTTTGTCCCAAAACAATAGTGAGTTCTTGGCGTAATTCGTTGATGGATGTTATATCTGTTTTAAAAACCCATTGGTCCTTACTTTTAGCCACAGGAATAATTCTGTATTGATAGGCTTGTTCACTTGAAATCAATTGAACGAGTTCTGTAGCAATATCAAATTGTGAGTTCTCCATATCAGAAAGCGTAGATGTTTATTTTAGGGAATAATTTATTTACAAGGAGAATTAGTATTAAAAAAAGACTTTGCAATCCTGCTAGAGGCACTGTTTTATTTTTAAATTTTCTTTTTAAGAGGACAACAATAAGTAACGAAAAAAGTAATGAAAAAATGAATACCATTAAAAAAGATAAGATGGGCAAACTCACCGCTAACAGAACAAAAAAGAGCAAGTCTCCCATGCCAAATACTTTAAAAATGTTGTTTTGAAGTATTACTCTTGCATACAGACACAGCACTCCAAAAACAAGCGCAATAAAAGTGACATTCATAAGGATTGAAGCGATGAACACCTCCTGATTTTGTTGTAAAAAATGAAGTGTTCCTCCCAGCAATAGACTTATAATTAAGATCCACACAGAAACCTTTCTCTCTTTGATGTCTTGGTAAAATAGCACTCCCAAAGTTGTGATAAATACAATTTCTAAGTATAAATTCATGGATGTAAAATATTTTTAGATTGATCTAGTTGTTCTAATTTTTGCAAGTAAAATACCCCTGTTAACTCTTCTTTATTCCTGCGGTAGTTTCTTTTCTTTTCAAAATTAACGGAGGTTATTGTTCCTAGCTGTTGTCTTTCTATAAAATTTGTTAGCTTTAATAGTGTGATAAAATTTCCTTTAATTTTGAAAGAGTAGGTGAGTAATTTTGTATGGTCTTTAATCGTTTGATGTGGCTCATCAAAAGACAATACTTCAATTGAACACTCTTTTTTAAATACATTTAATTTGTTGAATAGTACTTGTTGAAAAGAGTTGTTAAGGGATAATTCTTTTTGCTGTAAAACAGTATCTAAATGTCTGTTTTTTTGTTGCATATTAAAAATTTGTATTCCTGCATCTGACATCAATTCCTGTTCTTTTGTCAGTAGTGTTAATTTTGATTTTAAATCAATGGTTTTCTGTATTGAAAAGACATAGGAAATGAGGAACAGTAGCAAAAAACCAACTACCAAAGCGATGTTCTTTTGTTTGTTAGTCATGAGTGGTGATTATAAATTTAAATTCATTCATTCGAGCTGTTTTTTTTCCTTTCCCATATGCATGTATGGAAATATTTTTAACCCATTTTTTTTGCTCTAAAAAAGAGATCCAATTTGAAAAATCTTCATTTTCTTTTGAGACCCCTTTGACTATCAGTTGATTTTTTTTAAAGGAGATTGGGGTGTCTTTTTTTTGAACACCGACTACTGGTTGATAATAGAATTGTGATAGTAAAATAGTTTTTGGGGTAGAAATTCCTAGCTCATCTATATAGAGAGAGAGCTTTGAATTGGAGGCAGATTGTACACTTGCCAACAAACGATTCTTTAGCATTACTTCTTCTTGTAATGTATGGAGTTGATTTTTATAGGTTTCACTGAGTTGAAGTGCTCCAGTTATGGTATTCACCTTATTTCTATAAGAACTAAAAAGGAAAAAATTTATCAATAGCAATCCTAAGAAAAAGCTGAGTCCAGTTTGTAAACCTAGATCAAAAAAACGTCTATGGAAATAGTGTTTTTCTAACTCTGTATACAGAATGCTAGCCTTGTTTTTTGTATAATAACAAATGATCCCTGCTAAGGGTAAAATTGCTGTATGAGTTACTTCTAAGTCATTGATATTATAATTTTTATTCGAAATACTTCCTTTTTGAATAGTGCAAATAGCATTGGAATCAAATTTAATTTGTGCATTGGATGAAAACAGTGTTCTATTCTCTACAAAAGGGTGTAAATTTTGTATGGCTAAATTTCCCAATGAAAAATCGATGACTGAAATTCCTTTTTGTTGGTAGGTATTTATAATTTTATCAATGGAATCTTTTCTAGCAATACAAATAAAAGAATGCTGAGTATTCTGGTATACCTCATAATAAAAATCTGTTAGAACAATGCTTGGAAAGGCTTTTCGAACCAATACTTTTTCATTGTTTCCAATACTTGCTATTTTTTTCGATAAAATTTGTGCATCATTGATAATCAGAAAAAGATGTTTTTGACCTTTTAATTCTTCAAAAAGGATCTCAAAACGATCTGTTTGTATGGTTTTTGAAATGACAAATTCATCGTTCTTTTTTATGAGTCGCAGGAGGTTAAAAGCTCCTTTTTCAGCATGTTCAATAGCTGCATATGTTTTGCCATATTTGAGTATTTGCCGAATCATTAATGAATAATGGTTGATTTAATTAAAACAGATAACTTGCTTTTTGAGGTAGTTCTAGTACGTTTGCTAAAGAGCCACTTGATCACCGGAATTCTTGCTAAAAATGGAACTCCTGAACCCGAATTGTTTTTAGAGGTTTCTTCAATTCCTCCCAAAATAACGACGTCTTTATCATTCACTCTTATCGTAGAAGTAAATTCTCTTGAATTCATTCCAGGAGGGGCTTCAGGATCAATCCGCTCTCCGTTAAAATCAGATTGTAATACATTGATATTTAGTGTAATGTTTCCGTCTCCAGAAACCAAAGGACGAATCCCAATAGTTAAATCTGCATTCACAGGAAAGTAATTTTTTATTTCTGTGGTTTGAGGGTTTTGAGAACCAATCACATCTTTTCTTGTAACGGTATAGTAGGAACGTTCACCTCTAGATAAGGTTGCCTGATGACCATTTAAAGTAGATAGTTTAGGGGTAGATCGTATGTTAATAGCTCCATTGGTTTCTAATGCTTTGATTCTTGCATAAAAATTAGGAACTACTTTTCCGATATTCAACGATCCAAACCCATTAAATCCTCCTATAATTTTATTAATACTAGTAGATCCTAGCGTCAAATCGGTTCCAGAGAAAAGGGAGCCATTATCCGTTGTTGGAGTTTCTATGATTCCTAAATCTAGGCCTGAAGTAACTAAATTTGAATTGGATACTTCAAGAATCATTACTTCAATTAAAATTATGGGAACTGGTTTGTCAATTGTTTTTAAGAATTTTTTAAAAGCTTCTATTTTCTGTGCATTTCCATTGACTAAAAAAGCATTTTGCTCTACATCAGTGGTAATTTCTAACCCTTCTGTAATTCTTTTTGGAATTAAATCTAAAATGGCTTCTGATTTACTAGAGTATTCCTGAAATGTCCTTCTGTTATTTAGATTTGAATTTACATTATTCGCGTAATTATTAAAAGTATTAGTTCCCTGATTGAATCTGTTATTAGTCTCATTGTTAAAATTTCGATCCTCGATTGAAGAACTAAAACCTAAGTTTCTGTTGCTTTTAGCAGGAGACTTCATAATCTCAATAGAGCGATGTTGTAAAGGAATTGCAACAGAATTGTATAAAGAAGATTGTTCTTTTTCTCCAAAATAATAAATATTGTTCATCTTCTTATAGCTAAATGAAGTATTTTCTAAAATGTTTGTTAGCAAAACATCGTAAGGGATACTTGTTGCTTTTACAGTCGTTTTTCCTGCACCTGAAAGCGGGCTGCTGGTAAACATATTGATACTCAGATCATATCCTATATCTTTTATAATCGAAGCAATGGAAATATTTTCAAAATCTACCTCTACGAGTTGTTTTATGGAATCTTTAATCTTAAAGTAAAAATTAGAGTTTCTGTATCGTGCTGGTTTTTGCCTTCTTGTATCTGCAATTCCATTTTGACTTGGAGTATGAGCATTTTCAAACAGATAATAATCATCTTTTGTTTTTGTTACCGATAAATTATTGGCAAATGCAATTTTATCAATGGCGCTTTCAAATGATTTGTCTTTGATATAAGAAGATATTTTTTGATTTTCAATCTCAGGAGAAAAGACTAAATTTTTACCCGTAACATGGGTAATTTTTTTAAAAGCGACAAACAAGGTGTCGTTTCGTAAATCTACAGAAAAAAGGTCTTTTTCTGCATCATATTTTGCACGAATGTCTCTGGTAATGAATGGTTTTGTATATCGTTTGAAGCTTATAATAGTCCCAAAAACATCAAGAGTAAGATGGTATTCTTTACACAAGTATACAAAGACGTTTTGTACGATGGCATTGGAGAAGTTTTGTGATACTTTTATCTGGTTTAAATCTGAAGCAATACTGATATTTAATTCTTGCTCAGCAGCAATAGCTCTTATAAATATAGGAAGCTCAGTATCGTTTAGGCTAAAATCAATTTTTTTAGTTAATCCCGGAATACTGGTTGATAAATGTTCTAGCTTTTTTTGAATTTTTTGAATTCGATTGTCTTCTATTTGTCCATAAGTGAGTGGAGAAAAATAGATTGCAAAGAATATAAAAGGGATGTATTTTTTAAGCACCATTTTTTTTAAGGGGTTATTTGATAGAAAAACTATTGGTAGAATAGTTTGTGGAAAAATTAGAATTCAACGCTTTTACACGCCATTGGTAGTCTCCAACCTCTAAATTTATTGAAATTATGGTCTGTGGTGTTAAAGAATCTATTAAGATTTGACTGGCATTATCAAAGTTTGGATGGGCTAATTGAAATTGATATTCAGTAGCCTCCAACATTTTTTGCCAATTAAAATGGATGGTCCTATTCGTTACTTCGGAGGTATCTGTTGGAGCTAACAAAACTACCGTGTTTTCGGAAATATTTTCTTCGAAAATAGCTTCACAATTACATAGCAAAATTGTGATAGTAACAAATAGCAATTTCTTTTTCATTCTTGCTAATTTGTAATTTTTTTATAAATATAATAAATTAATATGAATTATTTAATACTTTTAAGATCTTAATAATTATATAAATTGCTGTATATATGAAAATTAAACACAAAATTGTAAGAAAAAAAATACCGGCTTTTAACATGCAAGAGTTGTTAGTCGTTTTAGTGATTATTGGTATTCTAATTTTAATTGCACTGCCAAATTTGATGCCAATTATTTCCAAGACCAAAGCATTGGAAGCCCAAAATCATTTGATGCACGTATATAGTTTAGAACGAAATTATTTTTTCATGTATTCTAAATATTCAAATGAACTCAGTGCCATTGATTTTTTACCTGAGAAAACCGTAAAAAATGGGGGTACTTCCAATTACGAATATCAAATCGTAGAGGCCTCTAATAACTCTTTTAAAGCAAAGGCTATTGCGGTTACAGATTTTGATGGAGATGGTGTTTTTAATATTTGGGAGATTGATCAAAATAAGAATTTGAGGGAAGTTGTCAAGGATTAATACCTCCTGTAAACCAAAAAACCAGCACAAATAAATGTGCTGGATTTATATATTTTTTGATAATCATCAAATTATTTTATGACGACTTTGTTGTGGACTGACATTATCCTTTTAACTTATTTTTAAATGAGTCAAACCTATTGGATGTTTTCTTTGGCCAACTATTATTGGAAGTGTCTACATCTGCCGTCTCAAAGTCTGGATCTAAGACAATGCTCTTAATTTCTTTTGAAGAAGCAAATATTCTTTTCACCGAAGCATCATTTTTCATCCAAATTTGGGCTGGGAATGTGTGTCTTTTCTTCGTTCCATCAACAAAGGTTAATTCTACGATAATTGGCATGACCAATCCTCCAGGTTTTTCAAACTCAACCGCATACATATACGAAGGAATTTCTTGATCATTTGCATACGCATCCATTGCCTTTGGATTTGCATCTTCTTTTTTATCAGTAATAAAAATTAAATCTCCTAAACTCTCAAAATACTGACGGTACTTTTCTTTTAATTTGGCAGTTCTTTCGTCTGGTTTGTCAGTGATGTATAAAGGTTTCACTTTCTTGATACCAATATCTGTTACATCCGTGGTATAAAACCAACCTCTCCAAAACCAATCTAAATCCATACTAGATGCATCTTCCATAGATCTAAAAAAGTCAGCAGGGGTAGGGTGTTTAAACATCCATCGCTTGGCATAGGTTCTAAACGCATAGTCAAATAATTTTGGTCCCATGATGGTTTTTCTTAGAATATACAAACCTGCAGCGGGTTTTGAGTAAGCATTTGGTCCAAATTGTTTTACATAATCTCCCTGAGACATGATAGGTGAAATATAACTCTGATCTCCTCCCATATATCGGGTAATATCCTTTGCAGGATTCATTGCAAATAATTCTGGATCATATTTTAATTCTGCTAGAATCTCAACAAAAGAATTGAGTCCTTCATCCATCCAGGTCCATTGTCTTTCGTCAGAGTTGACAATCATAGGAAAAAAGTTATGACCTATTTCGTGTATGATTACTCCCAACATGCCTTTTTTAGTTCTGTCTGAGTAGCTTCCGTCTGGATTTGGACGACCAAAGTTGAAACAGATCATAGGATACTCCATTCCTTGTCTTTCAGAATGAACAGAAATTGCTTTTGGATAGGGATAATCAAATGTTAGTTTAGAGTATTCTATGAGTGTGGTAGCAACTGCTCTTGTGGAATGTTCCTCCCACAGTGGATTTCCTTCTTTTGGATATAATGAAACAGCCATTACTGTTTTGCCATTCACGTTGGTTGCCATGGCGTCCCAGATGTATTTTCTTGAGGAGGCAAACGCAAAATCTCTCACATTTTTTGCCTTGAACTTCCATGTTTTTGTAAGATTAGAACGTCCTTTTTCAGCTTTTTCAGCTTCAGCTTGGGTTACAATAAGAACAGGTTTTTCAAAGGAAGTTCTTGCTTTTTCCCAACGTTTGCGTTGTTTTTTGGTAAGCACATTCTTTTCATTTTGCAATACACCTGTTGCATCTACAATATGATCTGCAGGAACAGTTAAATTTACCTCATAATCTCCGAACTCTAGCGCCCATTCCGAACGTCCCCAGAATTGCATATTTTGCCATCCTTCAACGTTATTGTATACTGCTAGCCTTGGAAAAAATTGTGCAATTGTATAGTTGTTGTTTCCATCAGGGAACGTCTCTAATCCTGATCTTCCACCATCTTTGTTGATGTCGTTTATTTTATAGTTCCATTGTATAGAAAATTTAAAAGTATCTCCTGATGCAAGTGGTTGAGGTAAATTAATACGCATCATCGTTCTATGAATAAAATGAGACAAGGGTTTGCCATCAGTTTCCACCTTTTCGATATTGAAACCGAAGCCTTTGTCTTTTTCCATATAAGTTTCTTGAAACTTATCGGGACTCATATATAAATTAATGCTTGTTGATTTAGACAAAGGTGTTTTAGAGTCATTTGCTCTCATATTCTGGTCTAATTGCACCCATAAATAGGTCAATTGATCTTTAGAATTATTGTGATAGGTAATTTTTTCATGACCATACACTTTGTTAGTGCTTTCTTCCAAACGAATGTCCATTATATAATCAACTTTTTGTTGACTATATTGATGCCCTGGTGCTCCTGAGGCAGTGTGTTGATCATTTGGAGTCGCTAAAAGATCTTTGAGTTGTCTAAATTTGTTTTGGTCTGTGTGGCCCTGTTTTGTTTTACTTTCAACTTGATTTTCTTGAGCTAAACTTGTTGTAAGAGAAAAGAAAAAAGAAAATAGGAATAAGAATATTTTTTTCATGAAAATAATTAATTATTAATACGTAGTAAAATTAGTTATAAGAATGTGATCTGGGGTAGTGATTGTAAAGTTTTAACAAACCTTTATCAAAATATCCCAAGGAATAAAAAGTGAACTACGATATGCTCACTTTTTATTCATGTAAGAATTGAAATTTTTACCCTTTTATATTGCTCTTAAATTTTTCAAATTTATTTTTATCTTCTTTGGGCCAGCTATTGTTCGAGGTGTCTACATCTGCTGTTTCTTGATAAGGATCTATCGTGATTTTTGTGATTTCTTTGCTGCTAGAGAAAACTTTGGTTACTTCGTTGTCGTTAAACCTCCAAATTTGTGCTGGATATACTTTTCGTTCTTTAGTTCCATCCTTATAAGTATAATATACAATAATAGGCATTATGAGACCCCCTGGTTTGTCGTAAGTAATTTCGTAGTGAAATTTTGAATTGCGATCTTTTTCCTGACCAAAACTCAATCCTTTTGTGGTATCTTCTATAAAACGCACCTCATTTTCTTCTGTTTTTGTATGGTATTTTTTTACATTTTTGATTCCAATATCTGTTACATCTGTTGTGTAAAACCAACCTCTCCAAAACCAATCTAGATCGATTCCAGAGGCATCTTCCATGGTTCGGAAAAAATCTGCTGGAGTAGGATGTTTAAACATCCATCTTTGAGAATAGGTTCTAAAAGCATGATCAAATAGTTCGTGTCCCATAATGGTTTCTCTTAAAATCCATAAAGCAGTTGCAGGTTTTCCATACGCATTGCTACCAAAATTGTAGACATTGTCTCCTTTGGTCATGATGGGTGCAATTGTAGATTGATCTCCACTCATGTATTTTATAATATTTTTTGGATATCCTCTTGTAATAGGGAAATTTTTATCATAAGCCAATTCAGCCAACATTTCTACATAGGAATTTAACCCTTCATCCATCCATGTCCACTGTCTTTCATCAGAATTTACGATCATCGGGAAAAAGTTATGACCCACTTCATGGATGGTTACTTTGATCATTCTGTATTTGGTTCTATCGGAATAGGTTCCATCTGCATTTGGTCTTCCTGGATTAAAACATATTTGTGGATATTCCATCCCCATTTGTCCGTCTACGGAAATTGCTTTGTGATAAGGATATTCGAAAGTATATTTTGAATAAGTTTTTAAAGTTTGTGCTACTGCTCTTGTTGAATGTTCTCCATACAACGGATTTGCTTCCTTAGAATATAAAGAATATGCCATTACAGTTTTGCCATTGATGTCTACTGCCATTCCATCCCAAATAAATTTCCTTGAACTTGCAAAAGCATAATCTCTCACGTTTTTTGCTTCAAATTTCCATGTTTTAGTAGCTGAAGTCTTACTTTTTTCAATTTTTGAAGCTTCTTCCTGTGTGCGAATGAGAACAGGATGATCAAAAGTATTTTTTGCCTTGGCCAACCTTTTCAATTCTTTTTTTGATAAAACTTCATGTTCGTTGAGTAACACTCCGGTTGCCCCAAGCATATGATCTTTGGGTGTTGTGATGTGAACTGTGTAATCTCCAAACTCTAGTGCAAATTCACTTCTTCCCCAGAATTGATCATTTTGCCATCCCTCTACATTATCATACACACACAATCTTGGAAAAAATTGGGCAATTACATAATTATTATTTCCATTTTCTGTAAAATGTTCGTAACCAGATCTACCTCCAATTTCTCTATGGTTATTGATATTGTACCACCAAGAAATTTTGAATGAGAACGTCTTTCCAGCTGCCAATGGTTCTGATAAATTAATCCTCATCATTGTTTGATTGATCGTGTGTGATAGATTACTGTTGTCTATGTTGGTTACGCTTGTAATATTAAATCCCCCATCAAAAGGTGTTTTTGGAAAACTTCGATTAAAACTTTTTACAGGCATACGATTAGGGATTTTTGAGGGTTGAATGTCTGGTGTTTTAGAATCTTTTGCTCTCATGTTTTGATCTAGCTGTACCCACAAATAGGCGAGTTCATCTTTAGAATTATTATGATAAACAATGGTTTCCTTACCATATATTCTTTTGTTTTCATCGTCTAAAACAATATCCATTACATAATCTACTTTTTGCTGTGTGTAATTGATACCTGGAGCACCTGAAGCAGTTCGCTGACTATTGGGAGTTGCTAATTCATCCTTAAGTTGTTTGAATTTATTTTGATTGGTATGACCCTGAAGACCTTGTTTTATTTTTTTTTCTTGAGCAAATACAGAGGTTCCAATAAAAAAGATGCTCAATAAAAATAAAGTACTGTTTTTCATATGTTCTTGAATTAAAATTACTGCAAATTAACAATTAGATATTAAAAAAAATAAAACGATTAAAATTTTAACAAACCTGTTGTCTTTTTGGCAGTTAATAAAAGACTTTGATGTTTGTTGTGAATTTTTGTTTTAAGTAAGTTTTCTTGTTTTGGAAAATTACTGATCAATAGCGTGTTGACCACTTCTAGGCTATTGATGTCATTGATGTTTTCAATTTCTAAATAAAAATAGACCAAATCCCCATCGTATTCTTTCCCGAGGTAGTTAAATTCCCTCGAAACATCATTGATTTTTAAATGAAGTTTTTCTTTTAAATAATTATGAAAATAAATATTGTTATTCTTTAATTCTTCTTTAGAGGTAAGTTGTAAATTGATCTGATATTTTTCATTCAAAGCGATTTCTATATCATCCATAAAAACATTGATTATTATTTGTAAGGAACGCGCTTCACTCTTATATTCAATTTGAGTAAGGCTCAAATAATATTTATGAGTTGAGAAGGAGAGAAGAGGAACGATGAGGAATAGTAAAAAAGCTTTTTGAATGTTCATATTAAAATGAAATAATGATCACGCCAAATTACTCTTTTTTTATGATTTTTAAGTAGCTTATACTTTCTTTTTCAAAGATTTTTATAAGCTCTAAAAGCTTGTTTTCTGAATGAAGTTTTTCAACCCCCAAAGGGATGCAATATTCTAAAAAATGAAAGTAGTTTTCTACGGGGATTTTTAATTTTTCAAAGAAGAATTTTTCACCAAGTTCGGAGAGTACTTTGTATGGAAAAGCTTTTTTGATGGCTAATTTTTTTCGCAATGCCCATAGACGTTTGGAATATTTAAATGCGATGCTAACGGTAGCTCCTGCTCCCTCATAAAATAGAGTTGGATCTGTTTTGACAATCTGGGGTCTTACTCTTTGATCGATATAATCGTCCGATTCAACAATTTTCATATTCACATTGGAGAAATCCATCACATTTCTTAGCATAGAATCTTTTCTGTTTCTTGGGACATCTTTAATATCAACACCCAATCGTCCCATTAAATAATGTCTCTTCAGATCAAATTCATCCAAAACATAGGTATTCGATTTTAATTCTATTTTTAGCGTCTTTTGATCAATAATTTTTTTTGTGATAATGATTTTTTGTGTGATGTGCTGAACCGACGAAATTCGTAATGAATCTCCACTAGAAACAAAGATTCTAAAACGACCGTTGTCTGATGAAAAGGTTCCTTGATTTGTATTTAAATTAATGATATTTGCATTTTTAACGATTCCCAAAGAGTCTATTAGGTTCCCAGAAATTAATATATTCTTTTCTTGAGAAAAGCAACAGGTTGCTATTGTACAGATACAAATAAGAAATATTTTTTGTAACATTTTTGCTTAATGTTGTTATAAGGATAGCACTATTTATTATTATTTCTAAAAGAAAGGAAGTTTATCTTTTGGATCATCGATTCATCAATCATACACTATAGTTTTTTAAAAATACAAATTATATTTTACTTACTGGTAAAAGAAATTATCGAAAAGTGATAAAGGTACAGGTATTTTAGTATTGAATAAAAAAAGCATTCCGTGAAGTGATGTTTTTTAAATTTATGTGATTGTCTGTATATTGATATAGTTCGTTTTTTATTGCTATTTTTGAGCCTATGAGAAAAATGATCATTGCCAGCACTTCTAGGGTTTATGAAAGTAGCTATTTAGAGTATTTAATGCCTACACTTTCTTCCTTTTTTAAAGATGTTACCTCGGTTCTATTCATCCCCTATGCGAGACCTAGTGGGATTTCATATGCTATGTATACGAAAATGGTAAAAGAAGCTTTTTGTAAAATAGACATTACTGTAAAAGGAATTCATGAATTTAATAATCTTACAAAGGCACTTAAAAATGCAGAGGCAATTTTTACTGGTGGAGGCAATACTTTTGAATTGCTAAATCAACTCTATAAGAATGATATTCTAGATGTTTTAAGAGAAGTAATAGATTCGGGAACTCCTTACCTTGGGACTAGTGCAGGAAGTAACATCTGTGGTGTTACTATTAAAAACACGAATGATATGCCAATTGTTCATCCTTCGAGTTTTACTTCTCTAAATTGTATTCCTTTTAACATTAATGCCCATTATTTAGATCCTATTGAGGGATCAACCCACATGGGAGAAACGAGAGAAACCCGAATCAAAGAATTCCATGTTTTTAATGAGACTCCTGTTCTTGGTTTGCGTGAGGGAAGTTGGTTGGAAGTTATTGGTTCGACCATTACCCTCAAAGGAGCCCCTAAAGCACGGTTGTTTTTGAAAAATAAAGAACCTATTGAATTAGAGAGTGGAGAAGAGGTAACTATCCTGTAAAGGATTGAAATTTTTAGATTTGATAGTTCAAAAAACGTACCTAATAATTCACATAGTCTACAATTTCTAATCCATACCCAATCATTCCCACTCGTTTTATTTGTTTTGTATTGGTAATGAGTCTTAGTTTACTAATGTTTAAATCATGTAAAATTTGTGCACCAATTCCAAAATCTCTTTGGTCCATTTTGATAGCTGAAGCTTTCATTTTACCTTTTCGTTGCCCTTCTTTCAATGTGGCTAATCTGCTAAGTAAATTTTGAGACTGATTTTGTTGATTGATAAAAATAATAGCCCCTTTTCCTTCATCATTGATTACTTGAAACATTTTATCTAATTTTTTATCAGCATCATTGGTTAGGGTTCCTAAAATATCATTGTTTACTAGCGTAGAATTAACTCTTGTGATGATGGAATCAGTTTTATTCCAAGAACCTTTTGTCAAGGCAATATGCACCTGACTATTATTTGTCTGTTGGTAGGCTCTTAGTCTGAATTCTCCAAATCTTGTTGTTAAATTGAAGTCTTCCTTTATTTCAATTAAGGAGTCATGCTCCATTCTATAAGCCACTAAATCTTCAATAGAAACAATTTTAATATCAAATTTTTTCGCGACTTCTAGTAGTTGAGGTAATCGAGCCATGGTTCCATCCTCATTCATAATCTCTACAATTACACCTGCAGGTTGTAAGCCTGCTAAACGAGCAAAATCGATGGCTGCTTCTGTGTGACCGGTTCTTCTTAAAACGCCCCCTTCTTTCGCCTTCAAAGGAAAGATATGACCAGGTCTTGCTAAGTCAAAGGATTTTGTGTTTTTATCAATTAACGCTTTGATAGTTAACGCCCTGTCTGAAGCTGAAATTCCTGTTGTAACTCCTTTTCCACGCAAATCTACAGAAACTGTAAAAGCCGTTTCCATAGGGTCTGTATTGTTGTTGACCATCATTACCAACTCTAATTCTTTGCAACGACTTTCTGTTAAGGGAGCACAAATTAACCCTTTGCCATGCGTTGCCATAAAATTGATCATTTCTGGAGTAGCCATTTCGGCAGCTGCTAAAAAATCGCCTTCATTTTCTCTATTTTCGTCATCTACAACAATAATAATTTTTCCATTTCTGATATCTTCAATAGCTTCAGCAATTGAATTTAATTGAGTTGTGTTTTTAATATTTGGAATAGTCATATCTATTGGGTTGCTTTGTTTGAAAATAATTTTTGAAGGAAATTAAGAATCGGTCGTGTGATGATATCGATGTTAAAAAGCCCCTTGTCTTTCGTGGCCCTTCTTGTTAATAAGATGCCTAGAGGAACCATAATTAATGCGGCTATCCAAGCACCCCAAAATGCTGAAATAGAACTTTCTTCAGCTAAATTTTTACCAAAAGTATTGCTAAAAAAATAGGTTACATAGATAGCGATGGCTAGAATCATGGGCAAGCCAAAACCACCTTTCCTTATAATAGAACCTAGAGGAGCTCCAATAAAAAATAGGATCAAACAAGAGAGCGAAAATGCAATTCTGTTGTAGTATTCTGTATCAAAGAAATTAAGATTTTTTCTTTTCCATTTAATCGAGCTTGCATTATTTTTCAATGAACTTAAGGCTCTTCCTGTTTTGGATGCAGCAGTATTTAAGATGTTAATTTTATTATCCAAATCAAAGTTTTCTATGATGTTCGAATCAATGTTTTTTGATATGAGAGAATCGGGATATGCATATAATTCTTTTGCAGCAGTTGCCGCATAAATATTTTTAGATTTGATGAGAAGTGTTTCGTCATAACTAGCTTTTAAATTGGGGATTGTATCTCCTAACTGTCCCAAACTCAGCATCATGTAATTTTTGGTGTGATTTGTTTTATTTAAATCGTCATCTCCTGTTACAGAAGAAATATCGATGTTAAATTCATACTCTTTGAATGAAGCATTGGAAGCTGCCATTTTCTTCTTTTTTAAAGAGGTTTTTGCAGATTTGACATGTTCTTCATAATAGAATCCATCATATAAAATTAGGGTCATGTATCGACTACCTTCCTCAGAAACAATTTTTCCTTTTTCGGCAGTGATAACTTTTTGGTTTCCATTACCGCCTGTTAAATCATAAATTAAAACTTTCTTTAGTAAGTTTTCCTCTTCACCATATTTTTCGTCAAACTTAATTTGAAAACCAGGAATATCACTATTAAAACTTCCTGGAACCAATGCCATAGCGGGTTTTTTCTTTTTAATATTGAGATATAAGTTTTTTTGTTTTAAAACCGCATAAGGATAGATATTATTTAAAAATAGAAAGTTGATTCCACTTAAAATAATTGTTAAAAAAAATAATGGCCTAACGAGTCGTTGCAGAGAGACTCCTGCCGATTTTGCTGCAGCAAACTCATAGTTTTCTCCCAAGTTACCCAATGCCATGATAGACGATAAAAGAACTCCAATTGGCAATGCTTGTGGAGTGATGATTAACGTAGTATAGTATAAGAATTTAAAAATAAAAGGCAAACTAATTCCCTTTCCAGCAATGTTTTCAAAGGTCTGCCATAGTACTTGCATTACTAGAACAAAAAGCACAATTAAAAATGTAGCTGCAAATGGAACTAAAAATGTTTTTAGGATGTATCTATCTAAAATTTTCATCTTTTGCAAAAGTAGTTTCTTATAATCAAAGATGCTACTAAATTTCTGTTAATTGGAAAAATATCAGTCAATGCTAAATTGCAGCTTATTGTATTTTTCTCTATCAAAAGAAAATAAGCTGTTAGATAAAGTTTGATTACTCTTAAATTCTGTAATCGTAAACTTAGTTTTTGATCCATTTAATCCAGTTTGGATTAGTTGATACAGATGCTTTGTTTTTAGATCTACTGCAAATTCTATCTTTACAATATTAGACTCACTGTCTATAGGAGTTAAATTTATGAATTGTATTTTTCTATTATTTATATTTTTTAAGCTTCCCATCTGAACGTTATACCCTTCTCTGTAAAAGGTTAAAAGTTTGGAAGGGTATATAAAACCATCATCCCCACTCATGTCTCCCTCGGTAATAGTAATCTCTTTCTCTTCGTTGTTGATTACGTATAGTTTTTTTCCATCATAGATGAATGTATTTCCTAGGTAATTTAAGTTGTATTTTTCACCTTGTAAGGTAATGTTACCCTTTAAAGGGGGTTCATCACCTTCTTGTATGCCCGCAGCTTCATTACTCAATGTTTCACTAAAATGAATGGCCATATTTTGGTAAGATTCCATTTTGTTCGAGACTTCATCTAAAAGGAAGGTTGCTTTTTCTGAATTTTGTGAAAAAGTAAGGCTCGCTATAAATATATGTACTAATAAAACTATTGTTTTGTTCATTTCTATGAATTCTTTTCGTTTTCTAATAATTGTTCTAGTGCCATAAAATCGGCTACCAAAACTTGTCTCGCTTTACTGCCTTCAAATCCACCAACTATTCCAGCAGCTTCTAATTGATCTATCAATCTACCAGCTCTATTGTAGCCTAACTTTAGTTTTCTTTGTAACAGAGAAGCAGATCCTTGTTGGGCGGTTACAATAATTTCAGCAGCTTCTCTAAAGAGTTTGTCTCTATCTGAAATATCAATATCAATACTTGTACCACTTTCATCATCTATATATTCAGGTAGTTGGTATGCTTCAGAGTAGGCTTTTTGAGAACCAATGAAATCTGTAATTTTTTCTACTTCAGGAGTGTCTACAAACGCACATTGTATTCTCTCGATTTCATTACCAGCAGTGTAGAGAAGATCTCCACGACCAATTAATTGATCTGCACCACCCGCATCTAAAATTGTTCTAGAATCTATTTTTGAGGTTACTCTAAATGCAATTCTGGCAGGAAAGTTTGCTTTGATAATACCTGTAATAACATTTACAGAGGGTCTTTGAGTAGCTACAATTAAATGAATTCCAATAGCTCTTGCAAGCTGCGCTAAACGAGCAATTGGTGTTTCAACTTCTTTCCCAGCAGTCATTATTAAATCTGCAAATTCGTCAATAACCAACACAATATAGGGTAAGAATTGATGGCCATCATTTGGATTTAGTTTACGTTGTTTGAATTTTACATTGTATTCTTTGATATTTCTAACCATTGCAGATTTTAGCAAGTCATATCGGTTGTCCATTTCAATACAAAGCGAATTTAATGTGTGGACAACTTTTGTGGTATCTGTAATAATCGCTTCTTCTAAATCCGGAAGTTTGGCCAAGTAATGACGCTCAATTTTATTAAATAAAGTGAGTTCAACTTTTTTAGGATCTACTAAAATAAACTTCACTTCAGCAGGATGTTTTTTGTATAGTATAGAGGTCAATACTGCGTTTAAACCAACAGACTTTCCTTGTCCTGTTGCACCTGCCATGAGAAGGTGTGGCATTTTAGCTAAGTCTACGACAAAGGTTTCATTAGAAATTGTTTTTCCTAACGCAATCGGCAATTCCATGCGAGATTCTTGAAATTTCTTAGATGAAATTACAGAATGCATGGAAACAATTGTTGATTTTTTATTGGGTACTTCAATTCCAATCGTTCCTTTTCCAGGAATGGGAGCAATGATTCTAATTCCAAGAGCAGATAGTGAAAGGGCAATATCATCCTCTAGATTTTTGATTTTAGAAATTCGGATTCCAGCCTCTGGTACAATTTCATACAATGTGATCGTTGGTCCCACTGTTGCCTTTATTTCGGCAATTCCAATTTTGTAGTTTTTGAGTGTTTCTACAATTTTATCTTTATTAGCCTCTAGTTCTTCTGGATCAACAGAAATAGATTCATTGTATTGTTTTAAGAGATTGAATGTTGGAAATTTAAAATTTCCTAATTCTAGGGTTGGATCAAATTCTCCAAAGTCCTTTACCAACTGATTGGATAAATTTTCTAAAGAATGTTCTTCTTCTTTTGTTTCTGCCACATTAATCTCTACCTCTTTTTCTTTTACAACCTCAGTTTTTAACATGGGCTCCAATTCGTCTTTAAGACTTGGACTAGTTTCCTTCTTTTTTGTGATTACATCAGAATGTTTTGAAATTGTTGGTTGTAAATTTTCTAAAGATAGTTCAACTCCCGATTTTGCTGAAGGTTCAGTTTTCAAAGGAATTGTTTCTGAGACCTCAATGTCGGTTTCGACCATTTGAGTTGTAGGATGTTCATTTGAAACAAAAACATCCGCTTTTGTTTCATCTTTTTTTATTGTATCTATTAGGTGATCAAAAGTAACTTTATATCTCAAAATGATATAGGCCATTAGTAGGAAGCTTAATAGAATAACCAACCCCATTTTTCCGATAAATCCTTGTAAATAATCATTGATTTCAAAACCAATAATTCCTGAAAAAAGTTCATGGCGCTGACTTATGAATCCCATAGAGATGCTAAGCCATAATGAGACAAAGAGACCCCAATTCCAGGAGATAATTATTTTCGATAATTTCTTTTTAAGTATAATCTTTACCCCTGTTAAAAATAGTTGGTAAGCAATGATAAAGGCTCCAATTCCAACACTTTTATAAATTAGAAAATGACTCAAATAAGCGCCAATTTTTCCCAAAAGGTTTTTACTTTTTACACTTTTATCCACTATTTTTGAAAGCGTACTTTGGTCTTCTTGCCAGTGAAAGAAGAAAGAAATAAAAGCAATACAAAGAAAGACAGCAAATAAAATTAAGAATACCCCTAAAATAGTTTGTGTTTGTCTTGTTTTTAAAAAAGCAACAATAGTTGAGTTTTTTTCCGAGGAATTTATAGTTGCATTTGTGCTTTTCGTTCTTTTAGCCATCAATAATTTTTATTCTATTTGGAAGTAAATATACGTTTTTGCCTAAAATAATAAACTTATTTTAGAAATGTATATGAAGCCAGCAATAATTAGTGAAGTAAATGCAGCAAAACTTGAAGCACCTGCAGCAATATCTTTGATAAAACCTATTTTTTCATGATACTCTGGATGAATAAAATCAGCTATTTTTTCTACAGCGGTATTTAAAGCTTCAGCAACAAGAACAAGTCCAATAGCAAAAAACTGAAACATCCATTCGATGTTAGAAATATTAAAATAAAAACCAAAAGCAGTGATTATGATCGCAACAAAAAGTTGTGCTTTAATACTATCTTCTGTATTCATTAAAAGCCACATTCCTTTTAAAGCAAATTTAAAACTGCGAAGTCTCCCTTTAAAAAAACTGTCTTTTGGGTTTTTCATAAACTATAGTTCTTTAAGTGCATTTTTATAATTAGGTTCATTGGCGATTTCTGAAACTTGTTCAGTATATGTAATAGTTCCTTTTTCATCAATAACGACGATAGCTCTTGAATGTAAGTGTGCCAAAGGTCCATTTACAATTTCTAATCCATAGGATTTACCAAAGTTTCCATCGGTAAAATCGGAAAGCATTGTCACGTTTTTAATGCCTTCTGCACCACAAAAACGAGCTTGAGCAAAAGGTAAATCTTTTGAAATACATAAAACAACAGTATTTTCTAGACTTGCTGCCTTTAGATTGAATTCTCTCACTGATGCAGCGCAAGTTCCCGTATCTATACTTGGAAAAATATTTAAAATGATTTTTTTACCAATATAATCGGTCAAGGTTTTAGGAGTTAAATCAATGCCTGTTAATTTAAAATCAGTGGCTTTGCTTCCTTTTTTAGGTAAACTCCCTGAAGTATGAATCGTATTTCCTTTTAATGTAATTTCTGCCATATTTTTTTTTATCAGATTCAAAAGTAACTATTTTTATTCAAAAAACTTTATTAGAAAAGGGATAACTTCTTCTTATTAATCATCATGTATTAATACGTATCTTCGCAGTTGAAAAAAACAATATTCATATTGAATATATCTAGCTATACATCGGAATTTAAATACAATTGGAAGTTGGCAGCACCTGTAATGTTAGGGATGCTAGGACATACTTTTGTGAGCTTTATAGACAATATTATGGTGGGGCAATTGGGAACTGCAGAATTAGCGGCTGTTTCTTTAGGAAATAGCTTTATGTTTATTGCAATGTCTATAGGGATTGGCTTTTCAACAGCTATTACTCCTTTGATTGCAGAAGCAGATGCATCAGATAATTTACAGCAGGCGAGATCCACTTATAAAAGTGGTTTGATTCTATGTACTACCCTGGGAGTTGCCTTGTTTTTTGGGATTTATTTTTCTAAATCTTTGATGCACTTAATGAATCAGCCTGAGGACGTTGTAGCTCTGGCAATACCTTACTTAGAATTAGTTGCATTTTCATTAATTCCATTGGTTATTTTTCAAGCGATTAAACAATTGAGTGACGGAATGTCTATGACAAGATATCCTATGTATGCCACATTAATAGCTAATATCATTAATATCGTGATCAATTATGTTCTCATTTTTGGTAAGTTTGGATTTCCAGCTTTGGGTATTGTTGGTGCAGCCTATGGAACCCTGGCTTCCCGTTTTATAATGGTAATTTATTTATGGCTTTTATTGGGGTATAAAGAACGATCAGCACAAATTACAAGAAATTTAAAAATATTTGTTGTAGATTTTATAATGATTAAAAAAATCTTCAATCTAGGTTCTCTTAGTGCCCTACAAATGTTCTTTGAAATCGGTATTTTTACTTCGGCGATCTGGCTGAGTGGTCTGTTGGGTAAAAATCCTCAAGCAGCCAACCAAATTGCATTAAACCTAGCGACCATGACTTTTATGATAGCCATGGGCTTAAGCGTTGCTGCAATGATTAGAGTCGGAAATCAAAAAGGCTTACAGAATTACAAAGAGTTGCGAAGAATTACGTTTTCTATTTTTTTTTTAGGAACTTTATTTGCTAGCCTATTTGCACTTATATTTTTTATTTTTCACAAGAGTTTGCCAAACATCTATGTAGATCTAAATGATCCTGTAAATTATACAGACAATAGGGAGGTGATTCTTATCGCATCAAAATTATTATTAATCGCAGCACTTTTTCAAATTTCAGATAGTATTCAAGTAATTATTTTGGGTGCTTTACGGGGTATACAAGATGTGAAAATTCCAACTCTGATTACTTTTATATCCTATTGGATTGTTGGTTTTCCTGTTTCCTATTTTTTAGGAAAAGAAGAAGTCTATGGCAGTTTTGGTATTTGGATAGGCTTACTCGCGGGATTAACTACCGCATCCATTTTATTATTTATTAGATTTAATATGCTAACTTTGAAACTCATTAAGCAAAAATATGAACTTACCTAAATTTTTATTAGCCGATAACAGTAATTTTCCAGATGATATTTTTGTGTTGCACACAGAATTTCCTCGTTTTATCATTAATCTTAAAGATGATGAAATAGAATGGTTTGAGGATTTGACAGGAGAAAATGAAGAAGATATTGCCACAGAATTAGCATCCTTAATGGACAAAGCTGGGGCTTTTTATGACAACGAGGTAAAGCAATACGATTAATTTTTTTTGAGCTTTTACCGTGATGTTTTGCCAAAAACAACTTCATTTATTTTAAAGTATGACTTAGAGTGTGTATGGTAAATTTGATTCTTTTTGAATGCTAGATATTTGGTGATTCGATTAGGACTCAATTTTTGTATACAGATATGGTATTCGCGTATAAAATTGTTATTAAAATCAAATTAGAGGCATTTTATTGTATACAAATTTCTAGTATCTTCGTTTATGTTTAAAAAGAATCTAAAATGAGTAGAACTATTAAAGATTATATCGCTGTTGGATTCAAAGGTTTAGCCATGGGCGCAGCAGATGTAGTTCCGGGAGTGTCTGGGGGGACCATCGCATTTATTTCTGGAATTTATGAAGAATTAGTAGTATCGATCAGTAATATCAATTTTAGCTTACTTAAAACCCTCCAAAAAGAAGGTTTTAAAGTTGCTTGGAAGCAACTCAATGGTTCTTTTTTGGCGGCTCTTTTTATAGGGGTTCTCATAAGTATACTTTCTTTGGCAAAAACGATTAAATATCTTTTAGAAAATGAACCTATTTTGCTGTGGTCTTTCTTTTTTGGCTTGGTAATGGCAAGTATTATTTTTATTGGTAAACAAGTGGAGAAGTGGAACTATAAACTTCTTTTACTAGCTATTCTTGGAGCTACATTTGGGTATACTATTACGATTGTTTCTTCTACATCAGTAACAGAAATCAATTATTTATTTTTGGTTTTTGCTGGAGCGATTGCTTCTTGTGCGATGATTTTGCCAGGGATTTCCGGATCCTATATTTTACTTCTTATGGGCGTTTATCCCATTGTAATGACTGCGATAACAAATAGAGACGTTAAAATAATTTCAGCAATAGGAGTTGGTGTGATTTTGGGATTATTATTCTTTTCAAAATTATTAAAATGGCTTTTTAGCAAATACAAGAATGAAATGCTTGTGGTGTTAACAGGAATTATGTTTGGTTCCTTAAATAAAGTGTGGCCGTGGAAAATAACAGTCACTACATACATAAATAGTCATGGAGAAACCAAGCCTTTGCTAGAACAAAGTATTTCTCCCTTTTCATTTGATGGAGACCCTCAATTAATACTGTCTATTTTATTGGTACTTACAGGTTTTTTTATCATTATAGCAATGGAGAGAGTAGCGAAACTCAAAAAATAAATGAAACAAGAAAGATCTTTTTTGCAGCAAGGAACTCTTTTTTTAAAAGGGCTAATGATGGGAGCTGCAAATAAAGTTCCTGGTGTTTCTGGAGGAACTGTTTCTTTTGTTTTTGGCTTTTATGAAGAATTAATATTCTCGTTTAAAAAAATTAATTTCAATGCCCTTAAATTACTTTTTAAAGGAAATTTTAGAAGTTTTTACAACTATGTAAACGGGCAGTTTCTTCTTTTAATAATGGGAGGAAGTATCTTTAGTTATTTTACGATATCCATAGTTCTAGATTATTTTTTAGTACAGTATGAACGGTATGTTTGGAGTTGTTTTTTTGGATTGATTATTGGCTCAATTTATTACTTAGCGAAAGATTTTCATTATTGGAACCTTAGAAATACCATTTCGTTAGTCATCGGAGTTATGATTGGCTTGGCAATAAGCTTCCTTTCACCAGCCAAAGAAAATGACAACCTTTGGTTTGTTTTTCTTTGTGGAATTGTTGGTGTTTCAGGAATGACACTCCCTGGATTGTCAGGCTCTTTTATTTTGATTTTGTTAGGGAATTATGTGCTATTATTGGTAGATTCTGTAACTGTTTTATTCAATGTAATTACGAGTCTTTTAGTTGGTGATTTTGAAGTTTTATCTGACCCAATTAAAATAAGATATTTAAAAATTATTACTGTGTTTACCCTAGGGTCTGGTTTTGGTTTAATCTCTTTTTCTCATATTTTAGGCTATGTTTTAAAAAGATGGAATCAAATTGTAAATGCCCTTATACTTGGTTTTATTTCAGGTTCCTTGGGTGTTATTTGGCCTTGGAAACAAACAATTTATGCAACTGAAAATGGGCGTTTCTTGATTGACAACAAAGGAAATCAGATTGTTCAAAATTATGAGCGCTTTGTCCCTGATTTTCTGAATTTAGAAACATGGATTGCAATTTTTTATAGTGCAGTTGGTATAGGAGTTATTTTAGTGATCGATTTTTATGGTAGAAAAAAATAAAAAAATATTTGGGTTGTTAGGAAAAAATATTGAGTATTCATTTTCTCGTGGGTATTTCAGTAAAAAGTTTGAAAACTTGCAACTAGAACAGTATAAATATGTCAATTTTGATATTGAAAAGATAGGAGATTTTCCATTCATAATCAGAAATGAAAAACCACACTTAGGAGGAATTAATGTTACGATTCCCTATAAGGAAGAGGTGCTTCAGTTTCTGGATGTTTTAGATGAAACAGCAAAAGAAATAGGTGCTGTAAATACGATCAAGTTTTTAAATAATGGTCAACTAAAAGGATACAATTCTGATTCGGTTGGTTTTGAAAAATCGCTACTTCCTTTGTTGGAGAATCATCACAAGAATGCTCTTATATTAGGGACTGGAGGAGCTTCAAAGGCAGTTGCTTTTGCTTTGAAAAAAAACAATATTAAATTTAAATTTGTTTCTAGAATCCCGAAGGATCAAGAAACACTTAGGTATGAAGATCTAACAAAAAACCTCCTTGAGAACCATCAGATTATTATCAATACGACACCTGTTGGAACCTCACCAAATATTGAGGAGTCACCCAATATCCCGTATCAATTTATTACAAAAGACCATCTATTATACGATTTAATATATAATCCTGAAGTAACACAATTTCTTTCTAAAGGTAGCATCAATGGAGCGATTATTAAAAATGGTTACGAAATGTTGCAATTACAGGCTGAGGAATCTTGGAGAATTTGGAACGAGGGATAATGCTATTAGTTTCTGGATAATTTGTGGGTTTTGTCTGTAGTCTGTATCTTTATGGTACGTAGGTATAGAAACTGTATATATTTAGACTTTAAACTTTGTAGATATGTTAGATAACAATGATGAAAGCGTTGATAAAACCGAAAATAAAGCTCAGGAAGTTGTAGGTGAAGTTGTAAAGAAAGACGCTACAGAAACTTCAGAGGAGGTGAATGATGTTATTGAGAAAATTGAGGAATCTATTGCTAAAGATGCTGAAAAAGAGACCATAAAAGAAATGACAGCTCCGGTTGTGGACTATTCAAAAATGTCTATTGAGGAATTGGTTGAAGAACTTAAGAAAATACTTTCAAACAATCCTGTCCAAAAAGTAAAAAATCAAGTAGAAGCAATTAAAACGAATTTCAATCAACTTTTTGGAGCTCTATTAGCAGAAAAGAAAGCAGCTTTTTTAGAAGATGGGGGTAATTCTATAGATTTTCAATTTAACAGTCAAATTAAAACAGCATACAATTTACTTTTATCAGATTATAAAAAACAACGAGATGCCTATTACAATGAATTGGAAAAGCAATTGTCGATTAATTTACAGACAAGACTCTCTGTCATAGAAAGATTAAAGGACTTAATTGAAAATGCAGACACGGCAACAATGTATAAGAGTTTTAGAGAAATTCAAGACACTTGGCGAAGCATTGGAGCTGTTCCCAAAAATCATTACAATGATACTTGGAAAACCTACCACCACCATGTAGAGCGTTTTTATGATTTACTTCATTTGAGTAATGATTTTAGAGATTTGGATTTTAAACACAATCTAGAAGAAAAATTAAAAATTGTAGCGCAAGCAGAAAAATTGGCATCACAAGTCGATATCAATAGTGCATTTAAAGAACTTCAAAAGTTGCATAAAATTTGGAAGGAAGACATTGGCCCAGTTTCCAAAGCGAAGAGAGAAGAGGTTTGGCAAAAATTTAGTGCAGCGACCAAGGTCATTCATGACAGAAGGCACGATCATTTCAGGGAAATGCGTTCTAAATATCAAGAAATTATTGAAAACAAATTAAGTGTCATCGCAAAAATTAATGCCTATGATACTTCAGTGAATACATCTCATGTCGATTGGCAGAAAAGTATCAAAGATATCGAAGAATTTAGGCAAGAATATTTTGAAGCAGGAAAACTTCCTTATTCCAAAAGTGAAAATATTTGGCAAAAATTTAAAGCTGCTACAAAGAAATTTAATAGTGCTAAGAATGCTTTTTATAAAAATGAAAAAAGTGGTCAGCAAGAGAATTTAAAGAAGAAAATAGCATTAATCGAACTGGCAGAATCTCTCAAAGACAGTGAAGACTGGGAATCAGCGACTAAAACATTAAAAAAAATACAATCAGATTGGAAAACAATAGGACATGTACCTCGTAAATTCTCTGATGATACTTGGAAGCGTTTTAAAGCTGCTTGTAATTATTATTTTGATAGATACCATCAACAGAAAAATTCTTTCAATATTGAGCAGCAAGCAATTGTTGATGCCAAAAAAGCATTTTTAGAAACTATAAAGGAATTAAAGGTTCCAACTAAAGAATCAATTTTAGAACAGATCAAAAATTGGAGAAGTTTGGGGAAATTACCAAGAAATGCAAGACATATAGATGGTAAATTTAACAAATTGATCGATAGAGCTCTAGGAAAATTATCCCTAGACAAGAAAGACATTGATATGTTAAAGTTTACCTTTATAGTTGATGGCTATCATACTGACAATGATGTTCAAAAGCTAAATTCAGAACAAATTTTTATACGAAAGAAAATAGATGAAATTGTAAGAGAAATCCAACAATTAGAAAATAACTTAGGCTTCTTTTCCAATGCAAAAGATGACAACCCACTTGTTGTAAATGTAAAAAAGAGTGTTCATGTTTTTAAAAATGATTTAGAGGTTTGGAAAGAAAAGTTACGTTATATAAAGGCGTTGGATTATTAACAATAAGTATATAAAATAAAAAACTCGAAGCCATGCTTCGAGTTTTTTTGTATATTTTTTATCTAAATTAAGAAAAAAGTAAATCCATTTTAGCTTTTTCTTCTTCTGCTAAAGTAGCGTCTACTAAAATACGTCCACTATGCTCGTCAATAGTTATTTTTTTTCTATTTGCTATTTCTAATTGAACTTGAGGTGGAATGGTAAAATATGACCCTCCAGAAGCTCCACGCTCAATAGCTACAACAGCCAAACCGTTTTTAACCTTGGTTCTGATTCTTGTGTAGGCAGAAAATAAGTGTTCATCGATAGTTTGTGAAAACTCGCTAGATTTTTGGATTAATAACTCTTCTTCTTTTTGAGTCTCTTTTAAGATTGCATCTAACTCTGCTTTTTTATGGCTTAAATGTTTTTCTTGTTTGTCTAACTTTTCTTTTGTAGCATCTATTACTTCTGTTTTCTGAGCAATTTTTGCCTTGAACTCAATAATTCTCTTTTCAGCCAATTGAATTTCTAAATCTTGGTACTCAATTTCCTTAGATAAAGAATCAAATTCTCGGTTATTTCTTACTTTCTTTTGTTGCTCATCGTACTTTTTCATTAACGCATTGGATTCTTCAATAGCTAGTTTTTTGTTGTTAATGTCAGTTTCTAAATTAGCAGTATCTTGGTTTAAGTTAGAAATACGTGTTTTTAGTCCAGCAACTTCATCTTCTAAATCTTCAACCTCTAGAGGTAATTCACCTCTTACGTTTCTTATTTCATCAATTCTAGAGTCTATAAGTTGTAAGTCGTATAAAGCTCTTAATTTTTCTTCAACCGAAATTTCTTTCTTCTTTGCCATGATTATATATAATATATAGGATTTGTACTTTCTTCTGATAAAATGATTGCAAAATTACTAAATTTTTTCGTAAGATAATCAACCAAAAGGTTTTTTGTAAACTGTTCACTTTCATAATGACCGATATCAGCCAAAATAATCTTATTTTCAGCCTTAAAGAACTCATGATATTTGAAATCTGCACTTACATAAGCATCTGCTCCAGCTTTTATGGCATTCGGAATGGCAAAACTCCCAGATCCTCCTAATACGGCTACTTTTTTTATTTTCTTATTGATTAAATTGGAATGACGTATGCAGGCAGTTTTCATTCTTTTCTTTAGGAATAATAAAAATTCTTTTTCGGCCATTTCAGTAGGCAAATCGCCAATCATTCCCATACCAATGTTTTGATAGCTATTCTCAGTAGTCACAATATCATATGATACTTCTTCATAAGGGTGATTTTCATGAAGTGACGCTAGAATTTTCGTTTCATTTTTACATTCAAAAATTACAGAAATTTGAGTTTCTTTTTCTGTATGTTTTTCTCCTTTTTTTCCAACTCTTGGATTCGAACTTTGATTGCCTCTGTAGGTCCCTTCTCCATTTACATTAAAGGAGCAATGATCATAATTTCCGATATTTCCAGCTCCCGCTTTAAAAAGACTCTTTCTTATTTGCTCAGCATCTTGGAGGGGTACAAAAGTTGTTAGTTTTTTTAAAATCCCTTTCTTAGGGAGTAATATTTGCTTGTTTTTCAATCCTAGTACTTCACTTATCTTAGCAGAAACTCCCTTTTTGGAATTGTCTAAGGCTGTATGCGTAGCATAAATTGCAATCTCATTTTTAATTGCTTTCATTACAACCCTTTCTACATAAGAATTTCCATTCAATTTTTTTATGCCATCAAAAATTATTGGATGAAAACTTACAATGAAGTTGCATTTTTTAGTGATCGCTTCATCTACAGTTTTTTCCAAAGTGTCTAGGGTTACTAAAACTCCCGTAACTGTTGTATTGTAGTCTCCAACGAGCAAACCAACATTATCAAATTTTTCAGCATAATTTAGGGGAGCCAATTCCTCAATGTAATCTGTGATATCCTTTATGATCATAAAATAAAATTGTGTTTAAATTCAAAGTTAGTATTTTTCATCCATCAATCCATAAAAATGACTTATTTTCGTATCAATGAAATTTGTACGCTTTCTTTTATTCCCTTTTGCAATCGTTTATGATCTCGTAACGACCTTTCGCAATATATGTTTTGATGTGGGCGTTTTCAAGCAAACTTCATTTAAAATACCGATCATAGTGGTTGGCAATCTAAGTGTTGGTGGGACGGGTAAAACACCTCAGATAGAATATTTAATTCGCCTCTTAAAAGACGATTATAAAACAGTTGTTCTAAGTAGGGGATATGGTCGTAAAACTAAAAATTTTGTATTATTAAATGATAGTCATACGGCAGAAGAGGTAGGAGATGAGCCTTTACAATATTTTAAAAAATTTAAGAAGATAGCGGTGGCAGTAGATGCCAATAGAGTGGCTGGAATTTCCAAATTGATCACAGATGTTTCCCCAGAAGTTTTTTTATTAGATGATGCCTATCAACACAGAAAAGTAAAAGGGAGTCTGTCTATTGTCTTAACAAAATACGACGATTTATTTACAGATGATTTTTTATTGCCTACAGGTAATTTAAGAGAAAGTAGTCGTGGCGTCAAAAGGGCTGATCTTATTATTGTCACCAAATGTCCTTACAATATTTCAGAGTCTACTAGAAAAAGCATTCATGAAAAGCTTCGTAAATTTGATAAAACTATTTTTTTTACGACCATTTCCTACAACAAAAAAACATCGGGAAGTGCATCTATTTTCATAGAAGATCTAAAAAAATATGAAATTTTATTGATTACAGGAATAGCAAATCCTACTTCTTTGTTGACTTTCTTACATGATCATAAGGTCAATTTTACGCATTGTAAATTCCCTGATCATCATCATTTTACCAATAGGGACATACAAAATATAAATGAGCAGTTCGATCAGTTAACATCTAATAGAAAACTTATTTTAACCACAGAAAAAGACTATGTCCGCTTAGAAAACAGGATACAAGAGCTCTCTTTTTTGGGGATAGAAACTTCTTTTTTATCTGGACGTGAAGCATTTGATACTATGATTAAAAATAACATACAATAAAAACCAGCATGCAATGCTGGTTTTAAGTTTTTCTCTTTATTCTTCAAAAAAATAACTCTAATTATTTCGAGTTACATTTCCATAGAATGATACACATGCTGTACGTCATCATCTTCTTCTAGTTTTTCTAACAACTTTTCAACATCTGCTTGTTGGGTCTCGTTCAGTTTTGTAGTATTTGTAGGAATTCTTTCAAATCCAGAAGATAAAATTTCTGCATTGTTTTCCTCAAAAAATGATTGAATAGCACCAAATTGTTCAAAAGGCGCATAAATAACGATTCCTTCTTCGTCATCAAAAACTTCTTCAACTTCAAAATCGATTAATTCCAATTCTAATTCTTCCATGTCCATTGTGATGTCCTCTTTTTTAATTGTGAAGTTACAGGTATGATCAAACATAAAGACGACAGATCCAGAAGTACCTAAATTACCGTCACATTTATTAAATGCAGCCCTGACATTGGCAACTGTTCTATTATTGTTGTCAGTAGCTGTTTCAAGAAGTATGGCAATTCCGTGGGGTGCATACCCTTCAAAAAGGACTTCTTTATAGTTAGCAGTATCTTTATCGGTTGCTTTTTTTATGGCACGCTCAACATTGTCTTTTGGCATGTTTGCAGCTTTTGCATTCTGAATAACTGCCCGTAAGCGAGAATTTGTTTCAGCATTTGGACCGCCCTCTTTAACGGCCATTACAATGTCTTTACCAATTCGGGTAAATGTTTTAGCCATTGCCGACCAACGTTTCATTTTTCTTGCTTTTCGAAATTCGAATGCTCTTCCCATTTTTAATAATTTTTTCTAATTTATTTGATTATAATTTGAATTGTGCTAATGAACTATTTTAAGGATATCTTTTACTTTAAATTCTTTACACTTATTTTTTCCTTTATGATTACACCTGTATAAGTCCCATATTAAATTCTTTTTGAATGGGAGCATGATTCGCAGCTTCAATACCCATAGAAATCCATGTTCTCGTTTCTAACGGATTGATTACCGCATCGGTCCACATTCTTGCTGCAGCATAATAGGGTGAAGTCTGCTGGTCATATCGCGATTTAATTTTCTCAAATAATTCAGCCTCTTTTTTAGGTGTAATTTTTTCTCCCTGTTTTTTTAGAGAGGCAGTTTCTATCTGTAGTAAAACTTTAGCAGCAGAGTTTCCACTCATAACTGCCAATTCTGCGCTAGGCCAGGCAACAATAAGTCTTGGATCATAGGCTTTACCGCACATGGCATAGTTTCCAGCCCCGTAGGAGTTACCGATGATAATGGTAAACTTTGGAACGACAGAGTTACTGACGGCATTCACCATTTTTGCTCCATCTTTTATGATTCCTCCATGTTCAGATTTGCTACCCACCATAAAGCCAGTAACATCTTGTAAGAACACGAGTGGTATTTTTTTTTGATTACAATTTGCAATAAAACGAGTCGCTTTATCTGCAGAATCATTATAAATAACTCCTCCAAATTGCATTTCCCCTTTTTTTGTTTTTAGAAGTTTTCGTTGGTTTGCAACAATGCCCACAGCCCATCCATCGATTCTTGCATAACCTGTTAAAATGGTTTTTCCATATCCTTCTTTGTATTGTTCAAATTCAGAATTGTCAACCAATCGTTTTATGATTTCTAACATATCATATTGCGCATTTCGTTCTTTGGGGAGAATTCCAAAAATCTCTTCTTCTTTTTCTTTGGGAGGGAATGCTTCTTTTTTACTAAAACCAGCTTTGTCATAATCACCAATCTTATCAACGATAAATTTTATTTTATCCAGTGCAGCTTTATCATCTTTAGCTTTGTAATCTGTCACCCCTGAAATTTCACAGTGGGTGGTAGCTCCTCCCAGAGTTTCATTATCAATACTTTCGCCAATTGCAGCTTTAACTAGGTAACTTCCAGCTAAAAATATGCTCGCAGTTTTATCTACAATCAATGCTTCATCACTCATAATTGGTAGGTATGCTCCTCCAGCAACACAACTTCCCATGATGGCAGAAATTTGGGTAATCCCCTTACTACTCATCACAGCATTGTTTCTGAAAATACGACCAAAATGTTCTTTATCTGGGAAGATTTCATCCTGCATAGGTAGGTATACTCCAGCAGAATCTACCAAATAAATGATAGGAATGTTGTTTTCTATGGAGATTTCTTGTGCGCGTAAATTCTTTTTTCCGGTAATAGGAAACCAAGCACCTGCTTTTACTGTAGCGTCATTTGCCACAACAATGCATTGTTTTTGTTGAATGTAGCCAATTTTTACAATCACCCCACCCGAAGGGCATCCTCCGTGCTCTGCATACATATCCTCGCCAGCAAAAGCTCCAATTTCTATGGATTTAGAATTTACATCTAATAAATAATCAATTCTCTCTCTAGCGGTCATTTTGCCTTTTTCATGATGCTTTTCAATTCGTTGTTGACCACCACCTTGTTTTACTTTTACAAAACGTTTGTGTAGATCTGAGAGAAGTAACTTGTTGTAATCTTCGTTTTTATTGAAGTTGATATCCATAGGAGTTTGATTCTTATTTTATGCTAAATTAAGAAATATTCTTTTTAAAAAATTCATAAAAATCACCCATCATCATATCACCAAAAGATTCCTAATTATTCAGATTTAAAAAGGTGTTTTTTATCGTCTTAATAGTGAAAAGTGTCCTTTTTTGGTGATGGGCATTTTGTTTGTGTTGGCAGGAATCAATTGTACACGAAACCAATAATCATCTGAGGGCAGTCTTGTTCCGTTATAGGTTCCATCCCAGCCTTGGCTATCTATTGGGATTTGTGCAACTAATTTTCCAAATCTGTTATAAATATCAATACTACTATTCGGGTAAAAGCTTTTATTAGCCCCTTTAATACTCCATGTATCATTTTTTCCGTCACCATTTGGGGTAAAGAATTTAGGAAATTGAATGACAGAAATTTGTAATTCTTCATCAAAAACACATCCATTTTTATCATTTACGATAATTGTGTAAATACCTCCTTCAAGATTTTCAAAAACAGGAGTATCTTGAAAACCAGAAAATGGATATCGATTACTGGTATCCTCATTTCTAAGAGCATATTGGTATGCGCCCGGGCCTAAGTTATTGCTTATGGTATCGATACTTACAGAAATGGTATTGGTATTCCCAATATTATTGGCTTCATCGATAATCGTGATAAAGCTTTCTTCTAGGGTAGCGACCTCAGATTCCTCAACGACGATTGTTCTACTACGAGAACATCCATTGAATTTATCAGTGGCCGTAACTGTATAGTTTCCTGCCGTTGTTACTCCTTGAGTAGCATTGATTCCTAAGTTAACTCCCGATTTATTTGTCCATTGATAGGCGTAAATTGCTCCTGGATTCTCAGCCTTTAAAGTAAGTGCTGTATTGTTTAAGCAAACAATTCGTGGATCGTCAATGTTTTCTTCCCCCATTACAAAAAAGCTAGGAACTTTGTTGATTTGTAAATAGAACTGACCCAGACCTTGACAATTATTGTTAATAGTACTCAATATTTTGTAGTAAATAGGAAACTGTATTCCCTCAGTTACATGAGTGGTGTCAATTTTAGAGATATTGTTTCTGTACTTGGTAATATAAATGTCATTTAGAGCATCTGTTCTATCTTTTTGGTTTTCATAGAAAAATACCCTCGTATTTGGGGGTGGATTGATGTTATTTACAATAGATATACTATCTAATGAAAAATTAGTAATGAAATCGGTATCAGAATTATTCCCGTTAGCATCCAAGAAATCGTCACAAACAGGAGGTTGCAGTGTATTGAATGGGTTGTCGAGTGTTCGACCCACGTTAATTGTTAGAGTTACCAAGTCTTTAGAACACCCTCGATCAGAGATTACTTTGACATACACAGATTGTGAGATATTGGCAATTACAGGATAGGATGTTGGGGTTGTAATGAGAGTAGCTCCTGTTGCGTCTTCATAATATTCAAATGTTAGTAGCTTGGGAGTATCCGAGATATTGATTTCTGAGAGCGTTAAATTTACCGTAGGGTTGGGGTCACTGGTGGTGATACACTGCTCTAGGATTATCGGATTATTTTTTATTTTTGGGAGCGGATCAACAATAAGAAAAAAAGATATCGAGGCATCAAAACATGTCGGATCAGCTTTGTTTTCTAATCGAACAAAAATTTCTTGATTATTTTTAGTAATGTTCCTGTAAGGTATATCTTTAGGAATTATAGTTGCAACATCAGATGTTTTAGCTCCAAGAGGTGTTGTGTGATAAGAGATGTTATAAAGTGTTGGGACAAGACCACTAGGGCCTCCCAGGATGGCCTCATCTTTTGTGTTTAATAAAAAGGCATCGTGATATCCAAAGTTTGGGCCAGAAATATCAGTGTCACAGGCACGATATGGGCCTGGATCTACAGCAACGGGTAATTCACTTACGGTTAGAGTAAAGAATGTTATAGCAGGACAGATTTTAGGGGCCAATTTGTTATAAACTCTGGCATAAATTCGTTGAGAACCTGGAGAATTTACTATATAGTTATTGGGTAAATTTGTACCCGCTACGTTATCGTTAGCCTTCGCAGAATCATCAAAATACAATACTTCAAAAATATTATCATCTAAGCCGTCTATTATTTCTTTACTCTTGAGTGATAATTTTGCTGATTTTCGAAAGTCAAAAAAAGTTGGAACAGTTGCATCTAAGACACATTCATAAATTGGTTCTGGTATTGGTTTTGCCCTCGGAGCCTCAAAAACTTTTAAGTTAAAAGAAGCATTGTATTGAGCCTTGTTGCCACAAACATCTTTTCCTTCAATTTTTAATTTGTAGGTTCCTTCATCTGCTGTTTGAATATTGGTTAAATCTAAGGTTGTACTATTGGATTTTACTGTTACTGTAGTTCCGTTGTCAAAAGTCCAAATATAAGTGTCGTCTGTGATACCTGTTATTGCTTCAGGAGTGATTACTTTAGTACTTCCTATACAGGTTTTTAAATCTAGATTATTGGTTGGAATTCCTAATTCATCTGTAATTTTTATGGGTAATAATAAAGAGGATATAAATGGAGGCAAACCTTGGGTAGCGAATCTTCCTTTTAGGTCAATGGCATTTTTAGTAAATATAACATCCGAAGCACTTGCATTGGGATTTTCTATGACATCTAAAAAAGGAGCAAAACCATCATAATAAGCTAATGGGATGGTAGCATAAATTTTTCCATCGGGGCCTAATTGTAAAGCTCCTCTATAACCTCCCTCAGGATAATCAATGCTGCCAGGAATTTGAGTGTGAATTAGTTCTCTGGATCTAGGGATGTCTGTTGCTATTAAATCGAATTGAAAAAGTTTGTAGGTTACAGCAGTATCAAATAAATCACCTCTCGCAGCAGAGGTTGTAGAAACATATAGTTTCTTCGAGTCAGGAGAAAATTCTACCCCATAAGCTTGTCCAAGTCCGCCAATAATTCCATCAATAAGTTTAATTTCACTAATGGAGACTTCACCTGTCTCATTGTTGAAATCATATAAAATTGCTCTATTCCTAAAATCATCAGATTGATTAGTAATAGCTAATTTAGTTCCATCTGGTGATATTTTTAGATAACCTCTTCTTACTGCTGAAGTTGGAACAGTAGATATTACTGGAGCCGAATCAATACCAGTATCATCCACTAAATAGGAGTAAAATTGATTATCTACAGCAGATACTACCCAATAGGTATCACAAGTTTTGCCCTTTACAGCAGCAACTTTTTCTTCCCAATTGTTAAATCTTCCATCAGATAAATCCTCATAAAAAACACCATCACCATTTTCGTCGATTAGTTGTCCAATTCCTCCACCTAACGTTATGTCTATGGTATAACAGTTAAGCCCTTTTCCATCTTCAGCAATTCCAAATATATCATATTTTGGGCCATCATCAACTGTAAACAAGTAATAGATTGAGCTAGAACCTGGTTTTGGAATGATCATACCAGATTGTGTACTAGAGGGATCTCCTTTTAAGTTATTAGCCAAAGAACCGTCTGTATATTTCATTATATCATGGTTCTTGTCATAAACAGTAATCCCATCAGAATAAAATAACAAGTTTCCATCTGCATCAGAAAATGAAGAACAGCCTTCAAAGGTATCTAACATCCCATTGGTCAATGCAGTTGGTGGGTTGGTGTTAAAATCCAAGCCAGCATTTTCTCCAAAATACCAAATATTAGCTTCTTTTTGGGAAAATGATTTTAAGGCAAAAAACAGGAGTATGAGGAGGATATATTTCTTCATTTGATGAATAATTGGTTCTTTAAACCAAATATAAATGAAAAATGCTATAAATCCCGCTTTTTTAACAGTGTATAAGATAAATAAATGAAAATGAACGTCCAGACGAACACAATAAAAATACCATTGAGTTCTACCTCAGGCTTGTCAAAGGTTTTTCCCATTGTATTGGCTAAGGTCTTTACTGCGCCTAGCCTTGAAAAGGGTTGTTTAATAAGGTTGGAAATTGCTTCTCCAGGGAGTAATTGCAGTATGAATTCTACCGTATTAGAAGTGTTTTTTAGATCTCCGAATCCCCACAGCAAATACCCTTTAAATATTCCTTCTCCGATAAACCAAACCACCATCGTTCCTACTGCAAATGCAGCTCTTTTTACCAGAATACCAAAAAAGAGTCCCATAGAGAAAAAACCTACGAGTTTTGTGAAAAAGGCGACTAAATACTCTAGATCTGTCAAAATAATTGACAATTCATTATAGTCTGAATACATCAATCCTAAAATCAGGGAGATCACTAAAACAAATACTGTAGAGATAAGCGAAAAAGCAATGACCGTATAGAATTTTGAAAGAATGAATTCTTTTTTACTCAAGCCATCAATTAAATTTTGTTTCAATGTTTTATAACTGTATTCGTCGGAGACCATGGAAACAATAACCAACAACAAGAAAAATTTCAAAATAGCTGCCATATAGGTGTTGAAATGCCAGATGTAAGGAAAATTAAAAATTCCTTGATCGGCCAGATGCAACTTGAAATCTCCAAATTCAATTTTAATGGTGGTTACCAGTGCAATAGATAGTAGTAATCCAAAGTAAATAATGGAAAGTGTTTTGCTGGCTCTGTTATATTTTAGTTTGTGAAATTCTATGGATAGAAGTCTTAGCATAACGTCGATTTTTTAAAAGGATTATTGATTGTTTGTTAATTCCAAGAATTGTTGTTCTAAGCTTGGCTTGCGTTTGACTAGATGCGCTACTGAAATTCCATTGTCAAATAAATAAGCATTCATTTCACTTGCTTTCATTTCTTCTCTTAAATAAGCAATGATAAGAGGACCTTCTTCTTTTACAGTGCCAATCTTTACATGTTCTTCTAACAATTTATATAATTTGCTCTTTTCAGAATCAGCGCTGAGTTCGAAGAAGCCCTTAGAGGCTGTCATTTCGGCGACGCTACCACTATATAATTTTTCACCTTTTCTGATTACAACCACATGAGAACATACCTTTTCAACCTCATCGAGTAAGTGGGAAGCCAGTAGAATGGTCGTTCCTTTTGCAGCAATACTCTTTACAATCTCACGAATTTCGTGAATTCCTTGTGGGTCTAATCCGTTAGTAGGCTCATCCAAGATTAATATTTCTGGATCGTTTAAAAGTGCTGAAGCAATTGCTAAACGTTGTTTCATTCCCAAAGAGAATGTTTTAAAGGTACTATTTCTACGTTCAAATAGATTTACCTCTATAAGTTTTTCGTCAATTCTCTCCGGCGAAATTCCTTTAATTTTGCAGATCAATTTTAAATTTTGAGAGGCTGTCATATAAGGGTAAAAATTAGGACGCTCAATAATGGCTCCTACCTTTTTTAATGCTTCATGTGTAGATAGTTTTCCGTTGAACCATGTGTACTCACCAGAAGTTTTATTGACAACATTTAAAATGATCCCAAGCGTAGTAGATTTTCCACTTCCATTTGGACCTAAAATCCCATAAACGTTTCCTTTTTCGATATTGAAAGAGAGGTTTTTAACCGCTTGAATGTGTCCGAATTTTTTACTAAGATTATTGAGAGATAAGATGGTTTCCAAAGCTTTATTTTTAATCGTTTTGAATCAATAAAACGAATAAATTACAATTATGTTACAGAAGAAACTAAATTACTTTAAAAAAGGTCGGTATTAAGTTTAAAAATGTTGTTTAAGAAGAATGTCTTTTTTAGTATTCATTGTAATCAAAACTATCGAAATCAATAAATTCATCATCAATGTCATCTTCGCTTCCAAATTCGTCCTCATGTTTGTCTGCTATAAATTCTTTTTCTGGAGCTTCATCTGGAATTTGACCAACGGTTAAAATACACAATGGTAAATCTTCTCTTTTTTCATTAGAAATTTCAATCACTTCTACATAGAATGTCCACATTTTTAAGAAATCATAGACATAGATTAATTTATCATTTTCTTCAGGTAAAACATCTTTTAAAATGCAAGATTGCATAGAGATTCCTTCACCAGTCTCTTCCATATTAAATAAAGGAATTTCTTCACCTTGAGTCCAATCTGAATTGGTTCGATAAAAAGAAGCCATTTCTTGTCCTTTGAAGCCAAAAGATTTGGCAATATTTAGATGTAAATCTTCTAAATTGACATTAGAATCGAACAAAAGTGTTCTGATTACATCTTCTTTTGTATCTAGAATTATGCGTATTTTATACATGAAATAGTTTAACTTTTTCTACTGCAAAAATACAAATTTTTATGTGTAATTTTACATAAGATTTATAACCTATGGATAAAAAAGAAATTTTAGCGGTTTTTAATAAAAGATGCAAACACACTTTGATGGAAACTCTTGATATTGAGTTTATTGACATCGGAGAGGATTTTTTAACAGCAAAGATGCCTGTAACACCCTCTGTGCATCAACCCCTTGGTCAATTGCATGGTGGTGCAACTGCGGCCCTTGCTGAAAGTGTTGGAAGCGCTGCATCTAATTTTTTTATAGATCGTACAAGTCAATTTGTAAATGGTATTCAGCTATCGATCAATCATTTAAAAAGTAAAAGAGACGGGGTTGTGTATGCTACTGCAAAAAATATTCACAAAGGCAGAACAACACATGTATGGGAGGTTCATATTGTAGATGAAAATGATGAACTGATTTCTGTTGCTAAAATGACCAATATCGTATTAACCAAAAAATAATTTACCTAGCTATTGGAACTCATTTTTAATAAAATTGAAACATATCATCAAAGAAATCTCCCCTTTGTAGCATACAGAAAACCTTTTTCTGATGAAGTTTCCTCTTTCTTTATGAATACAGATCAACTCTATTTTACTAAAGATTTTACAGAAAGTGGATTTGTTTTTTCTCCCTTTAACAGTGAAGAAAAGACCATTTTGTTTCCAATAAAAAAGGCAGATGTATTCACTGAAAAAATTGAACTTAACGATGATTTTATTGTAAAAGAGCCTCTTTTAAATCCAACGATTGCCGGGAGAGAAAACCATATTGATTTGGTGGGAAAAGCACTTGATAAAATTAATGACAAGGTGTTACAAAAAGTGGTTGTTTCTCGAAAAGAGGACGTAGTACTTTCTAATTTTAATGTACTAGACACCTATAAAAAATTGTTAAAAACGTATCCGAATGCTTTTGTCTATGTATGGTTTCATCCCAAAGTTGGTTTGTGGTTCGGTGCAACTCCTGAAACACTTTTAAATATTTCAGGTGTTCAATTTGAAACAATGTCTTTGGCAGGAACTCAAGTTTTTGATTCCAACAAGGTGGTCTGGGAAAATAAGGAATTAGAAGAACAACAATTGGTTACTCATTTTATTGAACAACAATTAAAAAATATAACAACAAATCTGACTGTCGATAAGACAGAAACTGTAAAAGCAGGAAATTTATTACATTTAAAAACAAAAGTCGGGGGTACTTTAAACAATTTTTCTTCCTTAAAGGAATTAATTAGAGCTTTGCATCCAACCCCTGCTGTTTGTGGCTTGCCAAGAGAAAATTCTAAAATATTTATCAATCAAAACGAACATTATAAACGAACATTTTATAGTGGTTTTTTAGGTGAATTAAATATCGAGAATCAATTTTCATCCCTCTTTGTCAATCTGAGGTGTATGAGTGTTCGTAATTCAATTGCTTCCATTTTTGTGGGTGGAGGCATTACAAAAGATAGTAATGAAAACAAGGAATGGGAAGAAACAGTAGCCAAAACAAAAACGATGAAACAAGTCCTTTAAATAGATGGTAAAAAAAAACCATAAGTATGAATCTTATGGTCTTTATATGGTAATGAAAGTTTTATATTTATATATCTTCGAAGGAAACATCTGTAAAACTTTGTGTTGATGTTGTTTCTTCATCCGTTTTAACTTCTTCCTTTTTAAAATCTTTTTGATGACGTTCACTAATCACTTCGCTTCCTTTTTCATTTAAAATGAATTCAGTTGCTTTTCCTAACATTTCTTGAAAATCATTAAAATCTTCTTTGTAGAGATATATTTTATGCTTTTGGTAACGGAAGCTACCGTCATCATGTGTAAATTTTTTACTTTCCGTTACGGTTAAGTAATAATCATTTGCTTTTGTTGCTCTTACGTCGAAAAAGTAGGTTCTTCTCCCTGCTCTTAGTACCTGTGAAAAAATTTCTTCCTGTTCAATTCTCTCTGCCATATTCTTTTTTGTAGTAGTTAAATAATTTATACTGAAACAAATCTAACAAAATATTTAATGTAGCCACGTTAAAGATTAATTTTTTTTTCTAAAAGTTGTTGTTCATACAAGTTTTTATAATAACCTTCGGTGCTTATCAATTCGTTATGAGTACCTTCTTGAATGATTTCTCCTTCACTTAAAACAATAATTTTATTCGCTTTTTTTGCAGACGAAACGCGGTGACTTACGATAAAAGTGGTAACATCCTTAGAAATTCTCTCTAAATTTGATAGAATTTTTTCTTCTGTTTCAGTGTCAACAGCAGATAGGCAATCGTCAAAAATTAAAATTTTAGGATCCTTTATAATGGCTCTAGCAATCGAAATACGCTGTTTTTGTCCTCCAGAAAGTGTAACTCCTCGTTCTCCCAGGATGGTTTTATACCCCTTGGGAAAATTGATAATATTGTCGTGTATATCGGCATTTTGAGCAGCTGTAATGATTTCCTCTTTTGCAGCGTTTTCTTTCCCGAATTTTATATTTTCTTCAATGCTTTCTGAAAATAAAAAAGGATCTTGTGGAACAAAACCTATTTGACTACGAACAGCATTTAAATTCACTTGTTCAATAGGAATATCGTCCAGCAAGATAGTTCCTATTTTGGTGTCATATAATCTTGAAATTAATTCAATAATGGTAGATTTTCCAGATCCTGTTTTTCCTAAAATAGCTAATGTTTCTCCAGGTTTGACAGAAAAATTTATGTTTTTTAGGGCTGTGATATTCGTATCGTCATAGGTAAAGGTGACATTTTTAAAAGTAACATTTCCTTTTAATTCTGAAGGGGTCATATTGGTATTTTGTATCTCTGGAGTTTCTTTTAAAAACTCATTGATTCTTGCTTGTGATGCTTCGGCTTGCTGAACCATTGAAGTTACCCAGCCAACAACTGCTACCGGCCAAGTAAGAATATTTACATACAACATAAACTCAATAATAGTTCCGAATTGAATTTCACCATTGATGTATTGTGTTCCTCCAATGTAAATTACCAATAAGTTACTGATCCCTATCAATAAAATCATTAGAGGGAAAAATAAGGCATTAGCTTTGTGAAGATGAATGTTTTTTTCTTTGCTTTTATTAGCGATTTTATCAAAATCTTCGATTATTGAGGCTTCAATACCATAGGATTTTACCACATTAATTCCAGAGAAAAATTCTTGATTAAAGGTGGTTAATTTTGATAAATATTCTTGCACAACAGTACTTCTTTTATGAATAACTTTGCTTAGAATAAATATTGAAATTGATAATAGAGGGAACGGAATTAATGTATACATGGTTAGTTTTACATCGATGCTAATCATTTGTGTAAACCCTACCGCAAATAATACGATCATGTTTATACTATACATAATAGCAGGCCCAACATACATTCTTACCTTAGAGACATCTTCTGAGATTCTATTCATTAAATCACCAGTTCTATTTTTTTTGTAAAAGTTTAGTGACAATTTTTGGTACTGCTGATAAATTTCATTTTTTAAATCAAATTCTATTAATCTCGAGGTCACGATGATTGTTTGTCTCATTAAAAATGTAAAGAAGCCAGAGCACAAAGCTACACCAACAATAAACAATACATTGATCCATAATTGGTCTGTTACCTCTTCTAGATTTGTAATTTCCCCATTTTGATATTCTTCAACAACGTTTAAAGAATTTCCTATAATTTGAGGGATTTTTAAGGCTAAAAATTTAGATAAAATAGTAATTAAAATACCAATGAGTAGTTTTCGTTTATATTTTAAAAAGTAATGATGTATGTATTGTAGCTCCTTCAAATGAGATGAATTTAAAAAAATAAAATTACAATTAATTTAACGTACCTGTGATTGTTTTTTAATAAAATAAATAGTTTGCGAAGATACTGATTAGATCTGAAATTAATTCTTAAAAAAGAAGTCAAAAGATGATAGAATACCAGTAAAATAATATTATTTTCGCATCGCAAATTATATAAGTTCTTTAGAAAATGATTAACAGAAGACATATTCGAGTTAAAGTAATGCAGTCTGTATATGCGATGTTGCAATCTCACAATGATGATATTGTGAGAGAAGAAAAATTTTTAAAACATAGTATTTTAAAATTATATGAGTTGTATGTCTTAAACATACAGTTACTAGTTGAGGTTCAAAAACTAGCAACTAAAAAAATGGAATTATCCAAAAAGAAAATTCTTGCAACTAAAGAAGACCTTAAGCCAAACACCAAATTCATCAACAATAAAATTATAAACACAATTTCAGAAAGTGTTAGTTTAGATGGTTTTATTTCTCTAAATAATATCAAAAATTGGGAAGTAGATGATGAATATGTGAAAATTATTTTTGATCAATTGGTTCAAAGCAATCTCTATAAAGAATACTTAAACACTGAAGAAGACTCCTATAAGGTAGATAAAGCTTTTGTGATTAATTTTTTTAAAGAAATTATCGCTCCCAATGATAAGTTAGCAGACTACTATGAAGACCATATGATTTCTTGGGTAGACGATATTCCATTTGTAAATACCTGGGTTGTGAAAACTTTGAGCAACCAAAAAGAGCACAAAGTATTTGTTTTAGGAAGTCTTTATAAAGACAAAGATGATGAAGATTTTGTTTCTGAAATTTTCAAGAAAACAATCTTAAAACACAAAGAGTTTGAAAAAGATATTGAAGATAAAACACCGAATTGGGAAACAGATCGTATTGCAGATATTGACATGATTCTTATCAAGATGGCAATCGCCGAGTTTTTGAATTTTCCATCAATACCTACACGAGTTACCATCAATGAATACATAGAAATTTCTAAAGATTATTCCACAGAAAAAAGTAGTTATTTTATCAATGGAGTTTTAGATAAAATCTCGAAAGACTTTGTGAAAAACAATAGAATTGAAAAAATTGGTAGAGGATTGCTTTAAATCGATTGCTTGAAAACATTTATTTATTACTTTTACACACAAATTAAATATTCATGAAAAAAATAAAAATTTTATTACTTATTTTGATTTCAACCTCCTTTTTCTATGGTTGTAAAGACTCTAATAATGTTACTTCAAAGATTAAACAAGAGAATTTAGTAAATGCCAAGTCTAGAGATCTAGAAATTAAAAAAGGAGCTGCGTTCATTACTTTTGATAAAAAGGAATATGATTTTGGGACTGTAAATGAGGGTGATATTGTTTCAACAAGTTATGTTGCTACTAATTCTGGAAAAACAGATTTAATAATTACCAACGCAAAAGCATCTTGTGGTTGTACGGTTCCTGTTTGGCCTAAAGACCCAATAAAACCTGGAGAATCAGGGGAGATTAAAGTGAAGTTTAATACTTCTGGTAAGCCAAATAGACAACAAAAAACAATCACTTTGACTACCAATACAGAATCTGGTAGAGAAGTATTAAAATTAAAAGGTTCTGTAATACCAAAAGCAAAAAAATAATTATGTACAGTGTAATTTTTTTACAAGAGGCAGTCGGAAGTTTAATGAGTATGTTGCCTTTATTTGCAATCATTATTGTGTTTTATTTTTTTATGATAAGGCCGCAAATGAAACGTCAAAAAAAAGAGAAAGCTTTTCAAGCAGAAATTAAAAAAGGAACTAAGGTTATAACATCTAGTGGAATTCACGGTAAAATTGCAGATGTTAATGCTGTAGATAATACGGTTTCTATTGAAACAGGTGCAGGTAAGATTAAGTTTGAACGTTCTGCAATTTCTATGGAGTTGAGTAAAAAATACCAAGCTTCCAGTAAAAAGTAATTTGTAATAATTTTAAATGAATTGGTGAGTTGTATTTTTTTGATACTGCTCACTTTTTTTGTTTATAAGCTTTTGTGTAGATTGCATAAAAATTATTTTTAATTTGGAGAATAACACAAAAATATCGAGAAGTTTTATTGTTTTTTTAATAACTGCTGTTGTAATTTGGTTTTTGATCACTCTTTCCAAAGTTTATACAATTTCGATCAGTTTTCCTGTCAAATATTCAGCTCTCTCTCAAGATAAAATACTACAAAACGAACCTTTAAAAGAAATTGACATCCTTGTAAAATCTACGGGGTTCAATATTTTGAGTACAAGGTTTTTAAATCAGACAATAGAACTAAATGCAGGTAATTTGAATAAAAAGTCTACATTTAATTATTACTTATTAATCAAAAATCAAAAAAATAAGATTCAAAGGCAACTTCGATCTGGAATGGAAATTCAAGAAATTAGTTTGGATACGATTTATTTAGAATTAGGAAGTTTAATTTCAAAAAAAGTGCCCCTAATACCCAATTTAGCAATCGATTATCACGTAGGTTACGATTTATTAGATACTGAAGTTATTAAGCCTGATAGTATTGTAATTTCAGGACCTGAAGCATATGTAGATCAAATAGATGAAATAAATTTAGAATTGCTGAAACTAGACGATGTAAAGTCTGATTTCTCTCAAAAAGTCAAAATTTTACGACCTGAGAATTCAAATAATTTGAAAGTTGCTTCTGAATTTGCCACCATATCGGGTAGGGTAGAAAAGTTTACAGAAGGTGTCTTTGAAATTCCCTATAAAGTTCTTAATCTCCCGGAGGGTGTTGATGTAACTTCATTGCATAAAACTGTCAAAGTTTATTTTGTAGTAGGTCTCTCCGATTTTAATAAAATTGATAAAAACTTTTTTCAAGTCGTATGTGATTATACGCTTTCGAAAGAAAACAATCTTGATTACCTAGTGCCCAAAGTGATTGTAAAACCTGCTTTTATCAAAAGTTTTAAGGTTGTACCTAATAAAATTGATTTTTTAATTCAGAAATAAGATGGTTGTTGGTTTAACAGGGGGAATAGGTAGTGGTAAAACAACAATTGCAGCATTATTTGATGAATTTGAAAATGTTGTCATTTACAATGCAGATGTTGAGGCAAAACAACTAATGAATTCTTCTTCAGCCATTAAATCAAAAATTATCGAGCAATTTGGAGAAAAATCTTTTTTAAATAATCAATTAAATAACTCCTATTTAGCGTCTCTTGTTTTTAATAACAAAAGGAAATTAGATATTTTAACCTCCATAGTCCATCCAGAGGTAAAAAAACATTTTCAATATTTTAAAAATTTACATGTAAAGAAAGAATATATTATCTATGAAAATGCAATTCTTTTCGAAAGTAAAAGCAATTTAATTTGTGATACGATTATTACTGTTTTTATTCCATTAGATGTTAGAATAAAAAGAACCATGTTGAGAGATCATAGTTCTAGAGAAGAGGTGGAGTTCAGAATTAATAATCAATGCTCAGAAAATAGTAAACACCTACAATCGAACTACATTATACACAATAATACTAAAGAACTGACTCAGTCTCAAGTGAGAAGAATTCATAATATTTTAACAAAAAAAGCTGCTAAATTTGATTAAAATTCAATATTTGTGTTAATTTAAACTTAAAATAAAATAAAAAATGTTAATTTTTAAGTAAATCATTAATTTTTTCAATTTTAATTTTCTAGATTTGATACATGGGTAAAAAAATATTTGTTCTGATTGTTGGTTTAATGAGTATATCATTAATCGGAATCATTGCTGTGCAACTCTATTGGATAAATAATACCATAGAAAGCAAAAAAGAGCAATTTAAGAATGATGTTCAAAAGACCTTGGTTCGCGTTTCTGAAAGAATTAATGAAAGAGAGAAAGCAGAATTTGAAAAACAAATAGATGGTCTCATAGATAACATAGGTTTAGCGACCAATGCTCAGATTAAGAACTACTTCTTTCAGCAAATTGATACTTCAACCAGGCAACGCATTACATTTGGTGGAACATTCTTAGAAAAAAATTTTAAATTACCCACTGACTTTCTAGACAATGATACCATCATATTGAAAAGAGTTTCAGGGAAGCAGGATTTTTTTCAGACCAGATTGATAAAAGGGGTTGATAATATTTTTAGTACCGAAGATCAAAAAAGATACTCGTTCACGAAACGTTACAAAGATATGGAAAAACCTTATTTTTCACGAGCACTTGAGGCCTACAAAAAAACCAAGCCTCTTCATCAAAGGGTTAGAAATAGAGAGCTTAACACTACTATTAAAGAAGAGCTAATAAAAAGAAATATTAATTTAGATTTTAAGTATGGTGTATATAGTAAAGATGGTTTGGCTACAAAATTAAAATCAGGATATTATACGATCAATAAAAAAGAAAGTTATCGATATCCATTTTTTTTAAACCCAAATGGAACAATAGAGTATGAGTTATATATTACCTTTCCTACTAAAAACAAGCACATTCTTTCGGGGATTTCGAATATTTTAATTTTATCGTTATTTTTTATTTTGATCATTATTATTGCTTTCTCAAGCTCGTTGTATCAATTAATCAGACAAAAGAAAATATCTGAAATAAAAACTGATTTTATAAATAACATGACGCATGAATTTAAAACACCCATTGCGACCATCAACTTAGCATTAGATTCTATTAAGAACCCAAAGATTATAGACGATAATAATAAGGTGCTTCGGTACATTCAAATGATAAGAGACGAAAATAAAAGAATGCACTCTCAGGTAGAAAATGTTTTAAGAATTTCCAGTTTAGAAAAAAATCAAATCGATATCAAAAAAGAAGCTATTGATATGCATGATGTAATAGATGATGCTATTTCACGGATAAGCTTATTGATAGCAGATAGTCAAAGTTCTTTGGATATTCATTTAGAGGCTAAAACAACGGAGATAATAGGGAATCAGTTTCATCTAACAAACGTTGTTGTCAACATATTAGAAAATGCATTAAAGTATTCTAATGGACTTCCTAAAATAGATGTCTTCACTCACTCCACCAATAAATTTTTTATTTTTAAAATAAAAGACACAGGAATAGGGATGAGTAAATCGGTTCAAAAACAAGTGTTTAATAAGTTTTATAGAGAACAAAAAGGAAATATTCATAATGTAAAGGGGCATGGGCTTGGTTTGGCTTATGTTAAGCAAATTATAGACAAACATTATGGGGAAGTTATGGTTGAAAGCGAAAAAGGAATTGGGAGTATATTTACGGTAAAATTACCTTTAATTTAAAAAAGTAAAACAATGGAAAGCAAAAAAATCTTACTAGTTGAAGATGATCCAAATTTTGGAACTGTCTTAAAAGACTATTTAACATTAAACGACTATGATGTTACACATGCAAAAGATGGAATTGAAGGATTAATTATGTTTAAAAATACGGATTATGATTTGTGTATTTTAGATGTAATGATGCCTCGTAAAGATGGTTTTTCATTAGCGCAAGACATTAGGGCGACAAACAAAGAGGTACCAATAATTTTTTTAACAGCTAAAACTTTAAAAGAAGATGTTTTAAAGGGGTATGCTGTAGGAGCAGATGATTATTTAAACAAACCTTTTGATTCCGAAGTATTATTGCATAAAATTAAGGCAATATTGCAAAGAAAAGGTCTCGATAAATCTGCCGATTTCGAACAATTTGAATTTAAAATAGCTGGTTTTTTCTTCAACTCTAAATTAAGGCATTTATCTGTAGGGGAAAATGGAGAGCCTGTAAAACTCTCTCCGAAAGAAAGTAAATTATTGCGAATGCTCGCTATTCATAAAAATGATTTGATGCCAAGAGAGTTAGCGCTAACAAAAATATGGAGAGATGATAATTATTTTACTTCAAGAAGTATGGATGTGTATATTGCAAAGCTTCGTAAATATTTGAAATCTGATGCCAATGTTGAAATTTTAAATATTCATGGAGAAGGATTTAGATTGTTAGATAAATCATAATAGACCATTATTTTTTAATAAACTCAACTTAATTGATCATTAAGTTGAGTTTTTGTAGCTTTATGACATGGCAAAATTTATAAAAATATATAATGAAAATCCCAGTCAAGAGTTAATCGAAGAGGTGGTTTCGACATTAAAAAAGGGAGGACTGATAATATTTCCAACAGATACTGTTTATGGTTTGGGTTGCGATCTTAAAAATAACAAAGCATTAGAAAGAGTTGCTATGTTAAAAGGGGTGAAATTAGAAAAAGCAACATTTTCTTTTATTTTCAATAATTTAAGTCATTTGTCTGACTATGTTAAGCAACTAAACAGTACAACTTTTAAAATACTTAAAAGAACCCTACCAGGACCCTACACATTTATTTTACCGGGAAGCAATACTTTACCTAAAGTATTTAAAAAGAAAAAAACAGTAGGTATTAGAATTCCAGATAATAATATAGTTCGATCAATTGTGGAAACTTTAGGGAATCCGATTGTGTCAACTTCGATCAAAGATGATGACGAAATTTTAGAATACATTACAGATCCAGAATTGATTTTTGAAAAATGGGGAAAAAAGGTAGATCTTGTTATTGATGGCGGATATGGAGATAACTATGCGTCTACAGTAGTAGATTTAATAGATGCTCCCGTTGTGATTAGAGAGGGGAAAGGAAGTATAGACGTATTTTAAAACTTACTTTTTATGGGGTTAATTTAATTTTTTAAATTTTTTTATATTCAATATAAAATGCTGGTAAACAACACTTAAGTGCTTGAAGTAATAGGGTTTTTTAGATGTTTTTTTTCGTTTTTGTAAAAAGGGATACAAATTCTTATACAAGCTCATATGTGCTTTCATAATTGCGAATGTATGGATAGGTCTTAATTCAATTATAAATTTAAGACCCGCAATTCCATCGAGAAGCAAACGTGAAAATATGACGAATAAAAACCATTTTTTAGGAACATTTTTTACAATATTTAAGAGGCTATTTCTGAAGTTTAAAAATGTTTTATGTGGATTTGTTTCTTTGAGAGTTGCCCCTCCGACATGATAGACACAAGAAGATCCAACATATTTAACTTTGTACCCAAGATTTTGAGTTCTCCAACAAAGGTCAATTTCTTCTTGATGAGCAAAATAATCTTCGTCTAATCCTCCCAATTCATGAAACACTTCTGAGCGAATAAATAAACAGGCACCAGAAGCCCAAAAGATATCTACTTCATCATTAAACTGCCCCCTATCTGTTTCTAGGTGGTTAAAAATACGTCCTCTACAATAGGGGTATCCAAAAAAATCGATATAACCACCTCCAGCTCCCGCGTATTCAAACTTTGTTTTTTCCTTAAAGTCTAATAGTTTGGGTTGAATAATGGCGGTATCTTTATCCCTTTTGAAAGTTTCAGTGATGGGTTTAAGCCAGTTTTCTGTAACTTCAACATCAGAATTTAAAAGGCAGTAAATATCTGCATCAATAAAATGCAAAGCTTCATTGTACCCCTTTGAATATCCTCCATTTTCACTGTTTTTAATAATTTTGACGGATGGAAAAAACGCTTTTACATAATCGATCGAATCGTCAGTTGAAGCATTGTCAGCGATATAAATAGTAGCCTCTTTCGAACTATAGTTAACGACAGATGGTAAAAATTGTTCCAATAATTTTTGCCCATTCCAGTTTAATATGACGATTGCTGTTTTCAAGTTTCGCGAAAATACAGTTTATAAATTAGTTTATGCTTAAAGTTCTCTTAATAAAAAGGAGTATTTATGGTTTGTAACTGGGGAAATCTTTTAAGAAAATATAGGTTTTATTGTTGAAATCCATTTGACAATAAAAATGTGTTATTCCGTTGGTGACAATTAAAAATTTGGCGTTTAATTTTATATTGTAACGAGCAATTTGATCAAAAGTTTCTTGTGAAATTCTTACAGAGGGAGCTTTGCATTCTATAATAATTTCTGGATTTCCATTTGTATTAAAAATTAAAATATCTGTTCTTTTTTTAAGATTATTGATGGTCAATTGTTTTTCTATTGCTATTAAAGTCTCAGGATAATTTTTTTTATCAATCAAAAAATGTACAAAATGTTGACGAACCCATTCCTCTGGAGTTAATACCACATATTTTTTTCTTAATTTATCAAAAATAAGCGTCTTATTTTGACTATTTTTGAGTTTAAAATTATAAGTTGGTAGATTGAGTCTTTCCATCGATCAAAAGTAATAAAATGAACGAGATTAGAACCATTGTTTCAGATATTAAGAAGGGGAATATACATCCGATCTATTTTCTTATGGGTGAGGAGCCTTATTATATTGATAAAATATCTGATTTTATAGAGCAAAATATTTTAGATGAAACTGAAAAAGGTTTTAATCAACAAGTGATGTATGGGAGAGATTCAAGCATAGAAGAGATCATTTCTTCAGCGAAACGATATCCTATGATGGCTGAAAGACAGGTGATAATTGTCAAAGAAGCGCAGGATTTAAGTAGGAACATTGAAAAGTTAGTTTCTTACGCAGAAAACCCTCAGTTGACAACAGTATTGGTATTCAATTATAAATATAAAAAGCTAGATAAACGTAAGAAGCTACACAAAGCAATTGCAAAGTCGGGACTGCTATTTGAAAGTAAAAAACTATATGAAAATCAAGTTTCAGATTGGATTCGTAGCGTTTTAAATGGAAAAAAATATCAAATAGAACCAAAAGCAGCTCAAATGTTAGTTGAGTTTTTAGGAACGAATCTCAGCAAAATATCGAACGAGTTAGACAAGTTAGTTTTGATGCTTCCTAAAGAGACTATTATTACTCCTGTTCATATAGAGGATAATATTGGTATTTCCAAAGACTTTAATAATTTTGAATTACGAAAATCTATAGGGGAGAAAGATATTGTTAAGGCGAATAGGATCATCAATTATTTTATGGAGAATCCAAAAAATAATCCTCTAGTAATGACAATTTCACTGTTAAATAGCTTTTTTACGCAGTTGCTTAAATTTCACTCTTTGCAGGATAAGTCTAAAAGTTTTGTTGCTAAGTCTATTGGGGTAAGTCCCTATTTTGTCGACGAGTATTTTATAGCAGCAAGAAATTATCCAATGCGAAAAGTAGCACGTATAATAGCTCTACTAAGGGAGGCAGATATAAAAAGTAAAGGTGTAGGAGCGAACCAATCTCAAAGTGATATTTTGAAAGAATTATTATTTACGATTCTACACTAATTTACGGAAAGTGATAATTTTGAAAATAGCCACCTTTGAGACGTGTATTGTTAGTTCTTAGTTACTTTGTCGAACTCATTGATCATAAAAAAGGCCCAAAACAATACACATATTCCTACAAAAATTGAAAAATATAATACGATACTATTTGCGTTCATATTTGATCAGTTTTAAGTAAATAATCACTCCTAATAATGTAGGAGCCCAAAGTCCAATAAATATTCCGTGTAGTTTTTCTCCTGTCAAAAACAGGTACTCAGCTAACAAAATTATGCAAGCACAAAGTGATAGTATCAGGAAATTGCTTAACCCTATTTTTTTTATGAAATTCATAACCCTATTTATAAAATTTCCATAAAGTTACTAAATTTAATAATTTATCTATAAAAAAACTTTTCTTTTGTTGTTGAAATTCTAGTTTGTTTTTATTTTTTTTCTATACATAATGATACATTTATTCATTTAAACCCTTATTTTTGTTATTTTTAGTGTAAATTTAAAACCAAACAAAAATATACAACACATGAATAAGTTAGCTCTTTTATCTATGTTGCTTTTGTCATCATTTTTAATGCCTGCACAAGAGTTACCTCCAATCAATACATACATAGCAAAAGATTATAAGGCTGAAAATCAAAACTGGTCTATTTCACAATCTGAAAATAAATTTATTTATGTTGCTAATAACAAAGGTTTGTTAGAGTTTAATGGAGCTTCATGGCAGTTGTATCCAACTCCTAACGAAACAATAATGAGATCTGTAAAAGTTTTGGATGATATGATCTTTACTGGATTTTACATGGATTTTGGTTATTGGAAAAAAAATACTTTCGGAGAATTAGAATTCACTTCCATTGTAAAAAAACTTAATATCCAAATGTTGGAAGACGAACAAATTTGGAATATTTTAGAAATTGATGGTTGGGTTCTTTTTAAATCTTTAGAAAGAATATACCTATACAATTTAGAGTCCAACATGTTAAAAATTATTGATTCTGAATACAACCTTCACTTATTGACTAAGGTCAATAAATTCATTTATTTTCAAGAAGGTCAAAAGGGTGTTTTTAAGATTGAAAATGGAGAGCCCAAGTTGGTTTCAGATCATCAAGTTTTAAGAGAAAACATCATTGTTGAAATTTTTGAAAAAGAGGATAAATTATTTTTTCTAACTCATAAAGCTGGTTTTTACTATTTAGATCGGGGTGATCTCAAGAAGTGGAAAACGCCTTCTGATAAATTGCTCAATTCGGTAACAGTATATAGAGCTAAACTACTTAGAAACAATGAGTTTGCTCTAGGGACCATTTCTGATGGTTTTATTTCTCTAAAGAGTAATGGGGAACTTAATTATCAAATAACTCAAGATTCAGGTTTGAATAATAATACAATTCTGTCGGTTTTTGAGGATGTTGAGAATACGATTTGGCTGGGTTTAGATAATGGAATTAATAGTATTAATAGTACTTCCCCCTTTAAAATTTACAATAACAATAGTAATTTTATAGGGACTATCTACGCGTCCATCGTTTTTAAGGATAAATTGTATTTGGGGACAAATCAAGGATTATTTTATCGAAATATCGATTCCGAAGAAAGTTTCAAGCTCATAGAAAACACTCAAGGTCAGGTTTGGAGTTTAACAATTATTGATGACCAACTATTTTGTGGACACACATCAGGTACATTTATAATTGACCAAAATAAATCCACGACAATTTTTGATACTCAAGGAACCTGGATCTTAAAAAAGATAGATAATAATACAATCATTCAAGGCTGTTATGATGGATTGTATATTCTTGAAAAGAAAAACCGTGTATGGAGTTTAAGAAATAAAATAAAAGGATTTAGCAATTCAAGTAAATATATTGCAAAGTTTGGAGCTCACGACTTTTTTGTAAATCATGAGTACAAGGGAGTTTTCAAACTCACTTTAGATTCTGATCTTAGGAAGGTGGTTCACCTAAGCAAAGAAAAATCTTTACAAAAAGGACTTCATTCTAGTTTAATTTCTTTCCAAGATAAAATTCTGTATTCTAGTAAAAAGGGGGTTTATTTATACAATAAAGAAAAAGATGTTTTTACAAGAGACAGTATTTATAGTCAGCTAATCTCTGAAGATAATTTTATTTCAGCAGAATTGGCATTCAATAAGTCCAATACGATTCTTTGGTCTTTTTCTAAAGAAACTATTAATTATTTGATTCCAGGGAAATTAAGCAATAGACCTATTGTTAATAGTATTCCTATTTCTGCCTCTATACCCAAGGCAACGTTCGGTTACGAGAATATTATACACTTAGAAGATCAAAAATATCTTATTGGTACTTCAAATGGTTACATCGCTGTTAATTTAAATAAATTAAATGAGGAGAAAGATTTTGAAGTGAGTATTAATAAAATAAATAATTACATTCTTGATAAGCCAAAAAATAAAGTGAATTTATTTGAAGAAAGTGAATTTTCATTTGATGAAAATAATTTTGAATTTTTCTTTGGTGTGCCCAGTTATAGTAAGTTTAAAAGCATAAAATATCAATACGTATTGTTAGGTCACAGTAAGCAATGGAGTGTTGTGTCTGATACGAAATCTGTACTGTTTGAAAATATTTCATATGGTACTTATACTTTTAAAGTAAGGGCTATCATTGGAGGGAAAATGAGTGTTAATGAAGCTACTTTTAAATTTGTGATCGATAGGCCCTGGTATTTGTCAAATACACTCATAATACTATATGTGATCATTTTTTTACTCCTATTTTATTTGTTTCACGTAACTTCAAAAAGACACTATAAAAAACAAAGGGAAGCCTTGTTGGAAAAGACTAAGAAAGAAGCAGCACTCAGAGAATTAGAGAGTTCTCAGGAGATCATAAAATTAAATAATGAAAAATTAAGAAGTGATATTGAAAGTAAAAATAGAGAATTAGCTTCTTCTACCATGAATATGATTAAGAAAAATGATTTCTTAAACAACATAAAAAACGAGTTGGTTAATGGCGGGGATAAGAATGTTTCTAGGGTTGTAAAAATCATTGATAAAAATTTAAACAATACAGATGATTGGAAAATGTTTCAGGAGGCATTTAACAATGCGGATAAAAACTTTCTAAAAAAAGTAAAAGACAAACATGCTAGTTTGACACCAAATGATTTAAGACTTTGTGCATATCTTCGGTTAAATTTATCTTCTAAAGAAATCGCACCACTTTTAAATATCTCACCAAGGAGTGTCGAAGTTAAAAGGTATCGATTAAGAAAGAAAATGAATCTTCCTCACGATTCTAATTTGACAAGTTATATTTTGGAGATTTAATATTCCAAAATCATTTTTTAGATTACCCCAACAAAAACACAACATTTTATTTTTTATGTATTTTTAATGCTTCAAAAAAAACAGTGAGTTATCCTGTCATTAACAGATTAGCTGTTATTTTGCTGTTTTTTTACGATGTATACTTTTTGTTGTGGTGTTTTTAAGAATTTAACAATTATTTATCATTAAATTTACTGAAATTAAAAATATTACTTATGCGTAAACAAATTACATTACTACTCCTTTTATTCGTGGTTTTTTGCACAAGTGCACAAACCATTAATGTAAGAGGTGTTGTTAAAGATGCCAAAACAGGTGATACACTACCTGGAGTAAGTATAATTATTAAAGCTACAAATATTGGTACAGAAACAGATTTTGATGGACTTTTTAGTTTTTCAGAAGTCGAAACAGGAGCAATACTTATATTCAATTATTTGGGATATGCCCAAAAAGAAGTAGTTGTCAATCAACAGTCAATTAATATATCTTTAGAAGAGTCTGCAGAGTCTCTTGATGAAATTATTGTTGTTGGGTATGGGACTCAGAAAAGAAAAGATGTTACGGGTTCTGTATCTATCGTTGGTCAAGAAACCTTAGATGTTTTAAAGCCTATAGATGCAACTACAGCATTACAAGGTACAACCTCAGGTGTAGCAGTTAATCTTTCATCAGGTGCGCCAGGTGCAAAGGTAAACATCTTAATTAGAGGTTTAAGTTCTAACACTCAGAACCAACCTTTAACAATTGTAGATGGTTACGAAGGAGACTTAAATAGTATTAATCCTAATGATATTGAATCTATTACCGTATTAAAGGATGCGCAAGCAGCAATTTACGGTATTAAAGGAGCCAATGGTGTTGTTTTAGTAACTACTAAAATTGGTAAGAAAAATAAAAAAGCAACTTTTAAATATGATACATACTCTGCCTTTCAACAAACAACAAAAAAATTAGATTATTTAAACGCAACTGAATATGCATTGGTTTTAAATGAAGCCTACGCAGCAAGTGGACAATCTTTACCGTTTAATGATGTAAGTGCCTTAGGAAAAGGTACTGATTGGCAGGACGAATTGTTTAATGATGCAATGTTAACAAATCACAATATCAGCTTGTCCGGTGGTGGAGAGAATTTTACCTATTTTGTGAGTGCTTCAAGAACAGAGCAAGATGGAATTATCGCCAAAGAAAAGTCTAACTTTATTAGAAATAATATAAAATTAAATTTAGGAGTTGATATTAATGAAAAATTTAAGTTCTCTTTAATTGCAAATTATTTTACTAGCGCATCTCAAGGTTTTACAGGTTCATTATTATTTAATGGCTTAAACTATGCACCAACCTTTGGAATTGATGAAGATGATACAAATAATTTCTCAGGCATAGAAGTTGTAAACCCATTATCTCTATTAAAGAATACTTTTGGTGAAAATAATGGAAACGGAATTGAAGGAAATTTTAAATTAGAATACAAACCAATTGAAGGCTTGAATGTTACTTCACGTCTTGGATATAAAATTTATAATGAAAAACAACGTTCTTTTACACCAATTCAAGAGTACGGATCTAGTAAGGTATACAACCAAACACAAAGTTCTGTATATCAATTCAAAGCAACTTCTACTAGAGTGGTTTGGGAAACATTTGCAACCTATGCTAAAACACTTGCCGAGGATCATAACACCAGTGTAACACTAGGAACAAGTGTACAGAACGATTTGTTTGATGGTATTTATGCAACAGGTTTTGAAGTGCCAAATAATTCATACGAATTTGCAGATATTAGCTTAACAAACGCTCAGAGTAAGCAGAGAAGTCTGAATACGGGTAGTTCTGACAAAAGATTAACTTCTTTGTTTGGTAGAGTTCAATATGATTACAAAGGAAAATATTTACTATCTGGTTTGATAAGACGAGATGGAGCATCAGTTTTTGCAGCAGACAGAAGAGTAGATAATTTTTGGTCTGTAACTACTGGTTGGAAAATTTCTGATGAAAACTTTCTAAAAGATAGTGAAATCATAAGCTTCTTTAAATTGAGAGCAAGTTATGGTACTCTTGGGAATTTAGTAGGAGATAATCTATACAGATCTTTATTAAATGGAGAGGCAACCTATGTCTTTGATGGTGAATTAGTAGATGGTTCTGCTCCTGGAGGTCTTCCGAATCCAAAAGCAAGTTGGGAAACTGCAGAAAAGTTAGATATTGGTTTCGATCTTAATTTATTTGATGATAAAATTTCAATAGTTGCAGATTATTTTGAAGAAACAAGAAAAGATTTGTTAATTCAAAACTTTCCAGTTTCTGGTTTGTTAGGTTCAGGTGCTCCTGGAGGTGCAAATCCAACGGTTAATGCTGGAACTTCAAAAAATACAGGGGGAGAATTAGCGATTAATTATAACGCCATATCTTCTGAAGATGCTTCTTTAAACTTTTCTTACAATGTTACATACGTTAAAAATAGGGTAACTGAGGTTTTAGGGGGTGCTTTTGTAGAAGGAGGTTCTTTTGCAATTGGAAATCCAGCTCCATCAAGAATGGAAGTAGCTCAACCAATTGGTTATTTCTTAGGCTTGGTTACAGATGGTGTTTTTCAAACACAAGCCGAAGTTGATGCGCATCCTTCTCAATCTGGTTTAGGTGCTTTAAACACTTCACCAGGTGATATCCGATATAAAGATGTAAATGGAGATGGAGTTGTAGATTTTACTGATAGAACTAATATTGGGAATCCTCAAGCAGATTTTTATATGGGATTCAATATTTCAGCATCTTATAAAAATTGGGACTTTACAAGCTACTTATATGCAGAAATTGGAAAAGATATGGTTCGTAATTTTGAACGTTTTTTACCAAACGTAAACAAGCCAGCCTATTATTTAGACAGATGGACAGGCGCAGGAACAAGTAACTCTGTACCTAGGCTAACAAACGATGCAACCAATAACAAGTTATTTTCAGACTTCTTCGTAGAAGACGCCTCTTTTTTACGTTTACAAAACGTTCAAATTGGATACAACCTTTCTGCCAATACTTTAGAAAAGATTGGGCTGTCTAAACTAAGAATTTATACTTCAATCAATAACCTATTCACATTAACGAAGTATACAGGTTTTGACCCTACTCTAAATGGCGGTGCAATTGGCGCTGGTATTGATTCTGGGACGTATCCGTCTGCAAGACAGTTTTTATTAGGTTTAAATGTTACATTTTAAAAAATAAAAGATGAGAAATTACAATAAAATAATAAAATTAGTATTCATCTTTATGACAAGCTTATTCATTTTAAGCGCTTGTTCTGATGACTACTTAAACAATTCTAAAATTTATGCTGAAGATTCTGAATCTTATTTCAATTCGGAAGCAGATTACTACAACGCACTTGTGGGTGCATACGACCCACTTCAATCTACATTTGTAAATGTTTTAATGGGAGAAATAGCTTCTAATAATACTCTTTGTGGTGGAGAAAGTGCAACAGATGTTCCTGGTTATCAACAAGTAGATGACATGACACATACACCTGTTAATGCTCAGCTTCAAAATCTTTGGAGTTGGATGTTCGGTGGTGTGAATAGAGCTGCTTACATCATTGAATTTCAAGACAAAACTGACTTTGTTGGGAAGGAAGTTCTTATCGCAGAAGCTCGTTTTTTAAGAGCCTACTACAATTTTGAGTTGGTAAAATGGTTTGGAGATATTCCTATTAAACCAGAAGGACGTTTTGTTTTGGGTGATGAGAAATCAATACCAAGATCACCAAAATCAGATGTATATGCATTGATAGAGCAAGATCTAGAATATGCAGTTGCTAATTTATCATACACAGCTCCACAAACAGGAAGAGCAACTAAGGGTGCTGCTGAAGCATTATTAGGTAAAGTATACTTATTCCAAGATAAATTTTCAGAAGCCTCAATAATTTTAGAAAGTGTAATCAATAATGGTGGATATGTTTTAGAGTCTGATTACAATACTATTTTTGAATTTGCTGGTGAGAATGGTACAGGATCTGTATTTGAAGTTCAGTACACAGATATTGAAGGAGCCGGTTTTGGATGTCTTCAATGTAGTGAAGGGAATGTTGCTGTTGGTTTTCAAGGTGTAAGAGGATATGAGGGAGATTTGTTTACCTCTGGTTTTAGTTTTAATGTTCCTACGCAAGAAATGGTAGATCAGTTTGAAGATGGTGATACTCGTAAAGAGGTAGCTATTTTAGACATCGATGCCTGGGCTGCTTCAACAGGAGCTACTTTTACCACAGGATATGAACATACAGGGTTTTTCAACAGAAAATACATTCCAAGAAAAAGAAGTGAAGATGCCGCAGGAGATTTAAATTTAACAAATCCTAATAATTATCGAGCAATCCGATATGCAGACGTTTTGTTAATGGCAGCAGAGGCTTTCAACAGAAAGGCAACTCCGGATGATGAAAAAGCAAAAATGTATCTAAATAAAGTTAGAGAAAGAGCTTTTGGTAATTCAAATAATAACATTACAACAACAGGAACAAATTTAACCGCCGATATTTACAAAGAGCGAAGAGTTGAATTAGTTGGAGAAGGTCATCACTTTTTTGACCTAGTAAGAACAGGAAGAGGTACTCAAATTACAGGTTTTACAACCGATAAGCATGAAGTATTTCCAATTCCTCTAGAAGAGGTACAATTTTCTCAAGGAAATTGGTCACAAAATCAAGGATATTAATATTTAAATAGTATGAAAAAACTCAAAACAATATACAAAGCACTACTAATATTATTTATTATTAGCGCTTGTACTGAAGAAAGAAATCTAGATTTTCTAGACACCGTTCAGCCTCCAACCAATGTTGATGCAATGTATAATATAACTCAGGATAATTCTGGTTTGGTAACGATTACACCAATTGCAGAAGGTGCCACATTATTTGATATTTATTTTGGAGATACAACTACAGAACCAGAAAATGTGGAGGCTGGTAGTTATGTTCAACATACTTATGCTGAAGGATCCTACAAAGTAAAAGTAGTTGCATACAACATCAAAGGAGATACTACTGAGATTACTCAAGATTTGATAGTGTCTTTTAAAGCTCCTGAAAATTTAGTAGTTACTATAGAAAATGATGCGGCTATTTCAAAACAATTAAATGTTTCTGCAACAGCAGATTTTGCAACAACTTTTGAATTTTATTCTGGAGAAATTGGAGTAGACCAACCCGTAGCAAGTGCAAATATTGGCGAAGCTCTTTCCTATCAGTATGCAACAGCAGGTACATATTCTGTGAAAGTAGTGGTTAAAGGTGGAGCTATAGAAACTACAGAATACTCTGCAGAATTTGAAGTTACAGAAATATTGGCACCAATAGCTTCAGCTATAGTGCCACCAGCTAAAAATGAAGAAGATGTTATTTCTATATTTAGTGATGCTTATACCGATATTGTAGGAACTGATTTTAATCCAAATTGGGGTCAGAATACAATTTACAATGCTTTCGATTTAAATGGAGATGCTATATTACAGTATAGTAATTTAAATTATCAAGGAATTGATTTAGGTTCAGAGATTGACGCTTCTGCTATGGAAATATTGCACCTAGATATATGGACACCAGATGCAACAAGTATCGATATTTATCCATTACCAAATGGAGTACAACCTGCAGACGAAAGATTTGTAGCAAAAGATTTAAAACTAAATAGCTGGACAACAATTAATATCCCAATGTCAGATTTTACTGATCAAGGATTACCAATTGATAAGTTGAAACAATTTAAATTTGTAGGTTCAGGTACAGTATTTATAGACAATATTTATTTCTATAAAGCACCATCACCAACAGGAACTCCTATTGTATTTGATGATTTTGAAGGAAATGGAAATATTTCTACTTGGGCAGGAGATGATTGTGGAATGAATATTGCTTTTGCAAATCCCTTTAAAGATGCTTTAAATGATTCTGATACTGTTTTAGAATATAAAGATACCGGAGGTACATATGCAAATGTACGTTTTGATAAAGATTCTGATTTTGATTTATCTGATGGTAATAGCGTATTTACGATAAAAATTTATGTTCCTTCATCAAGCGTCGCTGGTAGTCAACCCAATCAACTTTCATTAAAGTTACAAGATTCAGATCCGAACCCTTGGGAAAGACAATCAGAGATTATAAAACCAATTGCTTTAGATACTTGGCAAGAAGTCTCTTTCGACTTTGCCAATGATCCTGTTTTAGGACAAACAAATCCTCTTAGCATTACAAACTTTAGAAGGGTGGTGTTGCAAGTAAATTCAGAAAATAACAATGATAATGTCATTGCTTATTTAGATGATTTATCTTATGGTAATGAGATAGCTGCTGATACAGCTCCTTTTGTAAAAGATAGTTTTGAAGGAGACGGAACAATTTCTACTTGGGCAGGAGATGATTGTGGAATGAATATAGCTTTTGCAAATCCTTTTAAAGACGCTTTAAATGATTCTGATACTGTTTTAGAATATAATGATACCGGAGGTACATATGCAAATGTTCGTTTTGATATTTCACCAAATTATGATTTAACAGCTAAATCTAAATTTTCAATAAAGATTTATGTGCCGTCCTCAAGTATCACGGGCAGTCAGCCAAATCAACTTTCTTTTAAATTACAAGATGCAGATCCAAAACCTTGGGAAAGACAATCAGAGATTATTAAACCAATCGCTCTAGATACTTGGCAAGAAGTTACGTTTGATTTTGCAAATGATACTGTATTGGGGCAAACAAATCCTTTAAGTATTACAAATTTTAACAGAATCGTTATTCAGGTTAATTCAGAAAACAATAGCGATAAAGTAATTGCTTATTTAGATGATTTAAATTATTACAAATAAAAAATAATATAAAATGAAAAAAATAAAAAATGTATATATCGTATTATTTTCTACACTAATCGCCTTTTTTGGGTGTCAAGAAAATAATTATGAATTTGGAGAAGTAGTAGCTCCTTCGAACATAGTTATCACTGCAGAAATTTTAGGGGCAGATGATAACAATCCCTACGGAGATGGAAGTGGTACCGTAAATTTTACAACAAATGCAGACGCTTCTTCTTCTTATGTATATTACTTTGATGGAATAGCACAAGCTTCACCTTCGGGAATTTTATCAAAAAGATTTTCTAAAGTAGGTGTTAATACGTATACCATAGTTGTAAAAGCAAATGGTACTGGTGGTCTTACCTCTTCAAAATCTATTGAAATTGAGGTTTATAGTTCTTTTTCTGATGTTGAAGCTGAAAACTTTTTAAGTGGAGCTAATATTGGTGATAGTAAAAAGTGGTATTGGCAAGCTGACGTTGATGTTCATGTTGGTTTAGGTCCTGTTACAGCTGATTATGGAAATGGAGAATTTGCATACGAAGCTTGGTGGAACGGGATTAAAGCATGGGATGCAGAAAAAAGTTGTATGTATGATAATGAGTTCGTATTTACCAGGACTGCTAATGGTCTTACATTTGAACAAACTGTAGGTCCTGCTTTTGTTCCTGGAGCATATGCTGGTGATTTAGGTGTAAGTGGAGATCAATGTCATGACGAAACAGTTGCCACTAGTATGTTTGGAGTGAAAACAGTTTCTTTTGGACCTTCTACATCGAAAGCAGCAACAGAGGGATCTTACAATAATATCCCTTATAGAGGAACAACTTTTGAAATTTCTGATGGTGGTTTTATGGGTTGGTTAGTTGGCTCTGGAACCTATGATATTATTTCAATTTCTAATGATGAATTGTTGGTTAGAATTATCCAAAAAGGTGATGGTTTTGCTTGGTATCATAAATTTACTTCTACCAAACCTGTAGAAGGAGCAGGTGGAGCTAGTTATACCTACAATAACTTAGTTTGGGAAGATGATTTTAATACAGATGGCGCGGCAGATCCTACAAAATGGACCTATGACCTAGGTGCAGGTGGTTGGGGTAACCAAGAATTACAAACGTATACCAGCGATTCTGAAAATGCTAAAGTTGAAGGAGGTTCTTTAATTATTACTGCGAAAGCTGATGGAAATGGAGGCTATACTTCTGCAAGATTAAAATCTCAAGGATTATATAAGTTTAAATATGGTAGAGTAGAAGTAAAAGCGAAATTACCAGCAGCAGCAGGTACTTGGCCTGCAATATGGATGTTAGGTTCAAATTTCCCTGTAGTTGGATGGCCTCATTGTGGAGAAATAGACATTATGGAGCAAAGAGGAGATGATAAGGATACTAGTCTAGGTACTTGTCACTGGTTTAATACTCCAGGAAATAATAACGCTAAATATGGTGAAACCACTCCAGTTTCAAATGCGTCAACTGAATTTCATTTATATACGGTAGAGTGGACAGAAGAATCTATAAAAATATTTTTAGACGATGTCCCTTTTTATGAGTTAACAAATAAGAACACGTTGCCATTTAACGAAGATTTCTTTTTAATTTTTAACTTAGCCATGGGTGGAACCGATGGTGGTACAGTAGACCCAGCATTTACAGAAGATACGATGGAAATAGATTATGTAAAAGTGTTTCAATAATCATCAAAAAAGTTACTATTTTAAAAGGTCGAGTTTACTACTCGACCTTTTTTTTTATAATTATATTTATTGTAAAATGTTTTTTTGATAATAGGTTAACCCCTAAATAATATTCAAAGTATAGTATATATCGTATTCTTTTTTTTGTTTAATTAACCAATACATCTATCTATACTAAACTTTATTTTATAGATTTTTAAGAGTTGTAATATCCTTCAGGTTTTGTTGTTGTGCTAATTATTATGGTTAAAATATTTTGTTATGGCCATTCTATTTTTTATTTACCTATACAATTCCTTAACATTTTTTTAATTTTCAAGTTTTTTTTTAAATCAATACGCCTATAATCAACTCATTACTATGTAGTTTTTTTTATTACCCTGTATGTTTATTGTAGAGGTGTGATTTATTGTAATAAAAATTATTAAATCTATTTTTATAAATTACAAATATCCATTTTAACTATCAACATAATTTTAGACATTTTTTAAAAATATAAATCTTAAAACCGAGTAGTATAAACTCACTTTGTAATGAAAAACATTTTTTCCATCCTCATTTTTATAGTTGCCTTCAATGCTTGTTCTCAAAAAAATAAAGTATCAATTTTAAAGAATGAACAAGGAATGCGTTTGGTTGTCGACGGAGAAGATTTTATGATCAATGGTATGAATTGGGATTATTATCCAATAGGGACCAATTACACCTATAGTTTGTGGCAACAAACAGATCAGTTTATCAAATCTGCCTTAGATAAAGAAATGTTACTTCTTAAAGACATGGGAGTGAACACCATACGTGTTTATAGTGGTATTCCAAAAAAATGGATCACCTATATCTATGAGAATTACGGTATTTATACCATGCTCAACCATTCTTTTGGACGATACGGTTTGACCCTAGATGGAGTTTGGGCCCCAATAACTGACTACAGTAATTTAACAGTACAAAAAGTTCTCCTTGAAGAAGTTACCGAGATGTCTCATGCTTATAAAAATACACCTGGGTTATTATTATATCTTATAGGTAATGAAAATAATTATGGGCTTTTTTGGTCTGGTGCAGAGACAGAGGATTTTCCAGATGACGAGAAAGAAAAGAGAAAAGTTGGAGAAACTAGTGGTAGGGCTATGTATAAATTAATGAATGAGGCTGCTGTGCAAATAAAAAAAATAGATAACTCACATCCTGTTTCAATCTGTAATGGGGATCTCCTATACATAGATATCATAGCTCAAGAATGTAAAGATATTGACATTTTTGGAGTAAATATGTACCGAGGAAAATCTTTTTTTGATGCTTTTGAAAGAGTTCAAAATGAATTGAATTTACCCATTATGTTTACCGAGCTTGGTTCAGATGCTTTTCATGCAGTTCAAGATATTGAGGATCAGAAATCACAGGCTGATTTCTTGCTCGAAAATTGGAAAGAGATTTATGAAAATGCAGCCGGTGTAGGAAAGGTTGGAAATTCTATCGGGGGGTTTACCTTTCAATTTAGTGATGGGTGGTGGAAATTTAAACAAACCAAAAACTTATTTCTTCACGATACGAATGCTTCTTGGGCTAGTGCAGGTCATAATTTTGACTTCATAGAAGGGAGTAATAACATGAATGAAGAATGGTTTGGTATTTGTGCAAAAGGCCCTACAAATGAGAAGGGATCCTACATTTTATATCCAAGAGCTGCTTATTATGCTTTACAACAAGTTCATCAATTTAACCCTTATTACAATTCAGTAACTGCAGATTCTATTTCAGAATATTTCAGTAAAATTAAATTATCAACAGCAATTTTAAAAGCCAAAAAAAATAAGGCTTTTTTAATTGATAAATGAAACATAAAATAAATCAATAGGATATTTATAAGTATTCTAACACAAACTAATTAATAATAAAACCTTTTTAAATAACAGTAGAGGTTTATAGAAGACTAATTTTAATGACACATAAGAGTATTTTTTTAGGAAAAAACAAAGCTGACTTCATGACACATGAGGTGAAAGGAGCAATGATCAATTTTGAGAACGAAGCTTATTATAAAATTGAAAACAGCAATGAAATGAGACCTTTTTTCATGAGCATAGTTTCAGATTCAAATCATTGGATGTTTATCTCAAGTAATGGAGGTCTAACTGCTGGTAGAAAAAATAGTGAGTTTTCACTTTTTCCATATTACACAGACGATAAAATTACAGAATCAGCCGATATTACAGGTAGCAAAGCTATCTTTCAGGTTTTAAAAAATGGAAATATTTATTTGTGGGAACCTTTTTCTTATAGACAAGTTGGTTTATACAAAATTAAACAGAACTTATATAAAAACACCTACGGAAATAAGGTGGTTTTTGAAGAAATTAATGAAGATTTAGGGGTTACCTTTAGGTATCAATGGAGTTCTACTGATACTTATGGATTTGTGAAAAAATCAACATTTATCAACAATTCTTCTGATCAAATACAAGTAACTTTTTTAGACGGATTACAGAATATCATTCCTTCAGATGTAGAAACAGATTTACAAAATTCAAGGAGTAATTTAGTAGATGCCTATAAGAAAAGTGAATTACAGATAGAATCTGGTATCGGAGTATATGCCTTAAGTTCTATTATTGTTGATAAAGCAGAACCTAGTGAGGCTTTAAAAGCAAACATCGTTTGGTCTTTAGGGATTGAAAACCCAACCTATTTGTTATCATCACTTCAGTTAGATAACTTTAGAAAAGGGAATGAGCTTTTTCAAGAGGTAGATGTAAAAGCCGAAAAAGGAGCTTATTTCATTAGTGCAGATTTAATTTTAGAAGCAAATGAAACGAAGCAATGGTATTTTGTAGCGAATGTAAATCAGACGATTGGAGATATTCAAAAGATTTCTAAAGCAATCAATAATGATCAAAATTTGCTTGAAATTATTCAAGAAGATATAGCCTTAGGAACCAAAAAATTGGTTGCATTAACGGGTGCTGCTGACGGAGTTCAAGTAACAAATGATTCATTGGTTAATACAAGACACTTTGCAAATACATTATTCAACATCATGCGTGGAGGTACTTTTGATGATGATTATAATATTGAAAAAGAGGATTTTGTAAAATACATTGCAAAAGCAAACAAAAAAGTTTTAAAGAAGAAAGAAGTTGTTTTAAATAACTTACCAGATCTATTTACTTTAGAATTCATTCTTGCCTTGGCTGAAAAAGATGAAGATTTAAATTTTAAAAGGCTTTGTTTCGAGTATTTACCCCTAAAGTTTAGTAGAAGACATGGTGATCCAAGTAGACCTTGGAATAAGTTTTCTATCAATACAAGAAGTGAAATAGATGGCTCAAAAATTCTAGATTATGAGGGTAATTGGCGAGATATTTTTCAAAATTGGGAGACATTAGCTCATTCATATCCCGAGTTTATAGAAAGTATGATTCATAAGTTTTTAAATGCAACAACTTTTGATGGCTACAATCCATATAGAGTAACAAAAGGTGGATTTGATTGGGAAATTATTGAAGAAAATGATCCTTGGTCTTATATCGGTTATTGGGGAGATCATCAAATAATTTACCTATTAAAGTTTTTAGAATTTATAGAAAATCACTATCCAAATCAACTAGAAAAACGATTTTCAGAAGATATTTTTGTGTATGCCAACGTACCTTACAAAATTAAAAGTTACGAGGATACTCTAAAAAACCCAAAAGATACCATAGATTTTGATTTCGATTTGGATGCAGTAATTGCAACAAAGAGAGAAGAACTTGGAGTTGATGGGGCCTTGTTAAGAGATAGAAACTACTTTATTTACAAAGTAAATTTAGTAGAAAAATTATTGGCAACTGTATTGGCAAAAATTTCAAATTTTATACCAGAGGGAGGTATTTGGTTGAATACTCAACGGCCAGAATGGAATGATGCAAACAATGCCTTAGTTGGTAATGGAGTGTCGATGGTAACGTTAAACTATCTAAATCGTTTTATAAACTTCTTTGAAAAAGTAGTAGAAAAATCTTCAACAGAACAAGTACTTATTTCTAAAGAACTAGGCGTGTTTTTTAATTCTGTAGTTCACACTTTTAATCAAAACAAACATATTCTCTCTGGAAAGGTATCAGATAAAGATAGAAAAACAGTTTTGGATGGACTGGGTAAAGCTGGAAGTAAATATAGATTAGAAATCTATAAAAATTCTTTTTCTAGTGATAGAAAAACAGTTACTAAAACAGAATTATTAGACTTTTTTACAATCACAAAAGAATATTTAGAACATACAATTGAAGCCAACAAACGATCAGATGATTTATATCATTCGTATAATTTAATGACTTTGACCAATGATTCTGAAGTAGCGATTACCTATTTACCTGAAATGCTAGAGGGTCAAGTAGCCGTTTTAAGTGCTGGGTATTTATCTTCAAAAGAGGCTTTAGATGTTTTAGATGGAATGAAAAATAGTGCCTTGTTTAGAGAAGATCAATACAGTTACATTTTATATCCAAACAAAGAGTTACCACGTTTTGATGAAAAGAATGTAATTGCTGATTCAGCAGTTAAAAAATCTGAATTATTAACTCAATTGGTTCAAGATCAAAACACACAAATTATCAATAAAGATATATCAGAAACCTATCATTTCAATGCAAATTTTAACAATGCAAATAGTCTTCAAGCAGCTTTTAAAGAGTTACCTAAAAAATATGCTGGTTTAATTAAAAAAGAATCCGATTTAGTGTTAGGAATATTTGAAGATGTTTTTAATCATAAAGCATTTACGGGTCGTTCAGGGACTTTCTTTGGATACGAAGGTCTAGGTTCTATCTACTGGCACATGGTTTCTAAATTATTATTGGCTGTTCAAGAGAATTGTTTGATGGCTGTAAAAAATAATGAAGACGAAGCATTGATAGGAAGATTACTAGATCATTATTATGAAATTCAAGCAGGGATAGGTGTACACAAATCACCTGAATTATATGGAGCATTTCCAACAGATCCATATTCACATACACCCGGTGGAAAGGGAGCACAACAGCCAGGTATGACAGGTCAAGTTAAAGAAGATGTATTAAGTAGAATCGGAGAATTGGGTGTTTTTGTGAAGGAAGGAAAAATCAGTTTTAACCCGAGGTTATTGAGAGAAAGTGAGTTTGTGAAGACTTCAAAAAAGTTTCATTATACTGCGATCAGTAAAGAGGAGATCTCTATTGATTTACAAAAGGGTTCACTTTGTTTTACCTATTGCCAAATACCAATTATTTATAAAAACACGAATGAAGAAAGTATAACCATATTCTTTACGGATGATCGTGTTGAAAAATTAAATGATTTAACCCTTGGTGAGAATATTTCAAAGTTGATATTCGAAAGAACAGGAAAAGTTGATCGAATTGAAGTTTCCGTTATAAAATAAGAAAGATTAATGATTGGTCGTTTTCAGAAATATTATTTTTTTATTTTCTTCTTTGTGGTAGTCTACGGTTGTAAAGACGCTTCAGAGACTAAAGTTGATAGGGAGCATACTATTGAGAAAAAAGTCGACTCTGTTTTAGCGTTGATGACTCTAGAAGAAAAAATAGGACAAATGTCTCAAGTTAGACATTTTTCTGATATTTCTGAAAACGAGATTGCCACTAAATTCATTGGTTCAATTATTCACACACAAGGACAAATACCGGGAGAAACAGCTAAAGAATGGCAACAAAAATTTATAAGATATCAAAAGAGGGCTCTTTCTTCACGTTTGGGTATTCCTTTGTTATTTGGTGTAGATGCAATTCATGGTCAAAACACATTTAATGGAGCCACTATTTTCCCTCATAATATTGGTTTAGGAGCTACCGGGAATCCAACACTAGTAGAGGAAGTTGCAGCAATTACTGCGCTGGAAACTCAAGCTACAGGATTCAATTGGGTGTTTTCTCCGTGCATAGCAATTCCTTTTAATGAAAAATGGGGGAGAGTGTATGAAGCTTTTTCAGAAAGTACCTCATTAACCTCTCTGTTAACAAAGGCTTCAGTTAGGGGGTACCAGGGAGAACTCTCCGATTCGAAAACAGTCATGGCTACCGCTAAGCATTTTATTGGTGATGGTGCTACAGATGATGGAATAGAAGGTGGTGAAACCTCTCTTTCTAATCAAGTTATAAATGAACGTTTATTACCTCCTTATCGAGTTGCTGTTTCTGAAAAAGTAGGGGCAGTCATGGCTTCGTTCAATTCAGTGAATAAGATTTCTATGCATGCGCATACTTCTTATATATCCGATACTCTTAAGCACAAAATGAACTTTGATGGAATCGTTATCTCTGATTGGAAAGGATACTCAAAGTTTGGTAATAACGCTATTATTAATGCAGGGGTAGATATGGTTATGGCAGTTGATGGTGATCTTAATCTTTTTCAGGAAGGACTTAAAAAAGCAGTTGAGAATCGTGTTGTTTCAACCGATAGAATTAACGATGCAGTAAAAAGAATTCTTCGACAGAAATTTCGTTTGGGGTTGTTTAAAAATCCTTTTCCAGATTCAGCTTTTATTTCAGAAATAGGTATTAAAGAACATAGAGATAAAGCAAAACAAGCTGTTAGAGAATCTTTAGTTTTATTAAAAAATGAGCATAATATTTTACCAATTGGTAAAAATGTATCAAAAATAGTAGTCGTAGGTGAACATGCTCATAATTCAGGATTACAGTCTGGAGGTTGGACTATAAATTGGCAGGGAACCTCTAAAAACTACAAAGGAGCAACCACTATTTTAGAAGGGATACAAATGAAATCTGAGGCGAAAGTTGTCTATGATAAAGATGCGTCTGCAAAGTATTTCGATGCAGATTTGGCCATTGTAGTTGTAGGTGAAACTCCCTATGCAGAGTTTTTTGGAGATATAGGCCATGAATCTAATACTAGACAATTAGTCTTAACGAAAGAACATCAGAAATATATAGATACCTATTCAAAGCAGGGAATAAAGACAGTAGTGGTTTTAATTTCCGGGAGACCTCTTGTGGTCACAAAACAAATAAAGCAGTCAAATGCATTTGTCGCGGCCTGGCTTCCAGGTTCTGAAGGGCATGGAATTGCAGAAGTATTGTTTGGAGAGTATAATTTTTTAGGAAAATTACCCCATTCTTGGCCAACATCTATTCGTGATTTTGATCAAAAATATGGACCCAATTTTTGGGATACAAATACAAAACCATTATATCCTTTTGGATATGGTTTAACATACAAAATATAAAACAACATTTATAATGAGTAGAACATGAAATTAAATTTAAAAACAATAGCATTAATTACAGGATTCTCTATTGTTTTAGCATGTACATCTCATCATCATAAAAAAACAGGAATGAAGCACCAAATAAGTAAACAAATGACAGTTGAAGAAATATTGGGTAATCCAAACTATCTAGCCATTTCTTATGGAGGTTATCGAGAACAATCAAGATCAATTCAGCCTTCAATTCCACAATTAAAGGAAGATATAAAAATACTATACGCAATGGGGATTCGAATCCTAAGAACGTATAATGTACAACCAGAATTACCGCATGCAGCGAATGTTTTGGAGGCGATTAGTCAGCTTAAAAAAGAAGATCCTAGTTTTGAAATGTACGTGATGTTGGGGGCATGGATTGATTGTTTACACGCTTGGACAGACAAAACACCTAATCATGATGTAGAAAGTGACCAAAATGAAAAAGAAATAAAAAGAGCTGTTGTTTTGGCAAATAAATATCCTTCCATAGTAAAAATTATTGCTGTTGGGAACGAAGCAATGGTCAGATGGGCAACAAGTTACTATGTGCAACCTAACGTGATTCTTAAATATGTGAATTATCTTCAAAATTTAAAGAAGAATGGTGAATTATCTAAAGACCTATGGATTACAAGTTCCGATGATTTTTCTTCTTGGGGAGGAGGAGATTTTAGTTATCGAGTTCAAGATTTAGAAGATTTAATAAAAGCGGTAGATTATGTATCTATGCATACCTATGCATATCATAATTCTCACTACAATCCTAGTTTTTGGAAGGTGCCAGATGATCAATTGCATTTGTCTGATAAGCAAAAAATTGATCGTTCTATCGAACGTGCTATAGAATTTACAAAAAAGCAATATAGGGATGTTTCTGAGTATGTAAAAAGTATTGATAGTAGTAAAACAATTCATATTGGAGAAACAGGTTGGGCAACAACATCTAACGGGTTTTATGGGGCAAATGGTTCTCGTGCCACCGATGAATATAAACAGGGACTTTATCATAATCAGTTAAGAGAATGGACAAACAAAGAAGGGATTTCTTGTTTCTACTTTGAAGCGTTTGATGAGCATTGGAAAGATGCTCAAAATGCCAATGGTTCAGAAAATCATTTTGGATTATTCACGACAAAAGGTGAGGCAAAGTTTCCAATTTGGAATCTGGTAGACAGAGGAATTTTTGAAGGTTTGTCTCGAAATCAACATCCAATTACAAAAACGTATGATGGAGATCATGAAACTTTAATGGAAGAAATTTTAGTTCCTAATACAGAATATAACAGATAATTAACACTATGCATATAAACTCTTTATTTTTAATTTTTTTTTCATTGATGATTGTAAGTTCTAATCCTATAGATAATAAATTGGTAGCGGATGTATATGAAACATCAGCAGGTGGAAATAAATTAACGAAAGTTTCTGGATTTACTCTAGAAAAAAACAGTTCAATAATCAATTTAGATCCACAACAAAAATTACAAACAATCACAGGTTTCGGAGGATCATTTACAGAGGCATCAGCGTATTTACTAAATAGATTAAGTAAAGATAGAAGAGATACCATTATACAAGCCTATTTTTCGGAAGAGGGTGCGAATTATTCTCTAACAAGAACTCACATGAATTCATGTGATTTTTCTTTGAGTCAATACTCGTATTCGCCAGTAGAGGATGATGTGAACCTTAAGTATTTTACAATAAAAGAGGATAAGCAAGATCTTATTCCAATGATCAAAGACGCTATGAATGCCTCTAAAGATGGATTTAAAATATTAGCATCTCCTTGGACTGCAGCCCCTTGGATGAAAGATAATAATTCCTGGCTTGGAGGCAAGCTATTGCCAAAATATTATGATACTTGGGCCTTATTTTTTTCAAAATATATCGATGCCTATAAGGAAGAAGGAATAGATATCTGGGGTTTTACGGTCGAAAATGAACCTTTAGGTAATAATAACAATTGGGAAAGTATGCATTTTACTCCTGATGAAATGACAAATTTTGTTCAACATCATTTAGGACCAAGATTAGAAAAAGATAGTCAAAATGTTAAAATTTTAGGATATGACCAAAATAGAGAACATTTAAATGAATGGGTAGATTCAATGTACAATAGTGAAGCATCTTCTAAGTATTTCGATGGTACTGCAATTCATTGGTACGCAAGTACTTACGAGGTATTTGCTAAAGAATTACAATATGCTCATTACAAAGCACCTACTAAACACCTAATTCAATCAGAAGCTTGTGTAGATTCTCAAATACCTGTTTGGAAAGACGATGCTTGGTATTGGACTAAAGAAGCCACAGACTGGGGTTGGGACTGGGCTCTGGATAAAGATAAACACTTACATCCCAAGTACTCTCCAGTAAATAGATATGCAAGAGATATTATTGGGTGTCTAAATAATTGGGTAGACGGTTGGGTAGATTGGAATATGGTTCTAGATAAGCAAGGAGGTCCAAATTGGTTTAAAAATTGGTGTATTGCTCCTGTAATTGTAGATACTGAAAATGACGAAGTATACTTTACACCCCTCTATTATACCATGGCTCATTTTAGTAAATATATACGACCTGGAGCTTCCGTCATTGGTATGGAAAATTCCGATAAGGAACTACAAGTAACAGCAGCTGAAAACATAGATGGTTCCATAGCTGTGGTAGTTTTCAATGAAGGCAATTTAAAAAAGAGTTTCAAATTGCTTTTGGGAGAAAAAGAATCGATCATTAATATCAATGCGCAAGCGATACAAACAATATTAATTAATACTATTTAATAATTATGTCAATAACAAAAAAAGTCCCTTTGGGACAAAAAATAGCCTTTGGTTTCGGAATGTTAGCCAATCAAATGTTTCCAGCAATCTTAGGAATCTTTATGGTTGTTTTAGTTGAAGATCTTGAATTTTCTGGCTGGATGTGGTCTTTGGTATTTCTTTTTCCTAGAATTTTTGATGCGATTACTGATCCGATTATGGGGTTCATTTCAGACAATACAAAATCCAAATGGGGAAGACGTCGACAATATGTTCTAATAGGAGGTATTTTGATGGGTATTGCCTATATTTTTATGTGGCAGCTTTATAAAGTTGATGGCGTTCAATATAACTTTTGGTATTTCTTTTTATGGTCTCTGGTATTTTATTTAGGCTTGACTATTTTTAGTGTTCCTTATGTTGCCATGGGCTATGAAATGAGTGATGATTTTCATGAGCGAACTAATATCATGGCAATAGCTCAATTTATTGGTCAATGGGCATGGGTAATTGCACCTTTGTTTTGGATCATTATGTATGACGAAAATTGGTTTCCTTCCGCAGATATTGCCGTAAGAGAATTGGCAATTTGGGTTGCGATACCTTGTGCTGTTTGCGCTACAGTACCCGCAATTTTTATCAAAAGTAACTCAACATTAAATGAAGACTATGAGCCACTAAACTCAGCTAATATTGGAAATAGTATCACAAAAATTTTCGAAAGTTTTGTAGCTGCTTTTAAGATTAAAGAATTTAGAAAATTATGTGGGGCAACTTTTTTAATATTTAATGCATTTAATACGGTAGCAGCACTTACTTTTTTTGTAATCGTATATAAATTATTCAATGGAGATGCCGGAGCTAGTGGAATTTGGGTTTCTATGTTTGGGTGTTTAGGAGCCATAGGAACTACTTTTATTGTAATTCCTGCTGTGGCTTGGATGTCAAAAAAAATAGGGAAGAAAAAAGCCTTTATGTTATCTCAAACAATATCATTAATAGGATATATTATGTTGTATTTTCTATTTATTCCAGGCAAACCTTGGATGTATATTATTGCATTGCCTTTCTTTTCTTTTGGGATTGGAAGCTTATTTACTCTAATGATGTCTATGACTGCTGATGTTATTGATATCGATGAAATAAATACAGGAAAGCGTAGAGAAGGTATTTTTGGGGCCATTTATTGGTGGATGGTAAAAGTTGGTTATGGAATTGCTGGGGCATTGAGTGGTGTCATTATTACTATCGTAGGTTTTAACTCAGATCTTCCAACAACAGACCAACAAGCTGCAGTCGACGGCTTACACGCTTTCTTTTGTTTTTTCCCAATGATAGGAACTATTTTTGCAATGCTTATTATGTATAATTACAATATTACTGAAGAGCGTGCATCGGAAATAAGAATGAAATTGGCAGAGAGAAGAGAAATTAAAAACCAAGCCTAAAAAAATGGTTTTTAATAGCTAGTTTTAATACATTTGCAAAAAATTTAAAAACAACACATTTAATTTAATCATTTACGGGATATAATTATGTCTTTTAGAAAAGAACATCATCAAAATTTAAAGGTGACTACAGATTTTGAAACTTCTGGGTCGAATTTTAATGAATACTCATTCGATGAGTTAAAAAATATATGGAGAGATACTTTGAATAAAGGTATTCATGGAATTTGCTTTAGCATGTATGAAGAAGGTCAGGGACCCGGAGACATGGTTAGCGAAGAACAAGTAGAAAAGAGAATTAAAATTTTAAAACCCTTCACAAAATGGGTTCGATCTTTTTCATGTATTGAAGGGAATGAATACATTCCAAAAGTAGCCAAAAAGCATGGCATAAAAACAATGGTTGGTGCATGGTTAGGAAGTGATTTAGAAAAAAACGAAGTAGAAATAGAAGCCTTAATTGAATTAGGGAATCAAGGTTTGGTAGATATTGCAGCTGTAGGAAATGAGGCATTGTATAGAGATGAATTGTCTATAGCACAATTAATTTCATATATCAATAGAGTAAAAGCTGCTTTGCCTCAGGTTGAAGTTGGGTATGTAGATGCCTATTATAAATTTTCAAAATATCCAGAGTTAGTCGAAGCTTGTGATGTTATTTTATCCAATTGTTATCCATTTTGGGAAGGTTGTCCTATAGATTATTCTATTCATCACATGCAAAAAATGTTTCATCAAGCTCAACGTGTAAGCCAGGGTAAAAAAGTGATCATTACTGAAACTGGTTGGCCAAATAAAGGGGGAGTTGAAGGGGGTGCTATCCCTTCTGATATAAATGCGATGAAGTATTTTATCAATACACAAGTTTGGTCTGCAAATGATAACATTGATGTCTTTTATTTTTCATCCTTTGATGAATCATGGAAAGTTGGTGCTGAAGGAGATGTCGGTGCTTACTGGGGATTGTGGGATAAAGATGAGAAGTTGAAGTATCTTTAAGATTAAAAGTTTGTCTTAGTTTTATTTTCAGCGAATATAGAACTATTTGACAATCTGTTTGGTTTTTGTATGGGTTAATTTTGCACACTTTGTGGTTAAAATTGTTGATATTTGGGATTCACTAATTTTAAATATATAACAATATGAAAAAAAATTACATTTTAACGTTTTTACTAACCTTTCTTATTTCAGGGTTTACATTTAGTCAAGATTTACTTATAACTGGAATTATTGATGGTCCTCTACCAAGTGGTTATCCAAAAGGGATAGAACTATTCGCTGTAAACGACATTGCAGATTTAGGCATTTATGGAATTGAAAATGCTTCTAATGGTTCAGATGCTTCAGGAGCTGATTATACATTTCCTAATGACGCAATTTCCGCAGGGACCTTTATTTATTTAGCAAAAAATGGATCAACAGACGGATTTAAACAATATTTAGGTATTACACCACAATATGAAAGCTCATCTGTTAGCATCAATGGAGATGATACTGTAATATTATATAAAAACGGATCAATAGAAGATTCGATTGGAGAAATCGGAGTTGATGGTACTGGAACTGATTGGGAACACCTTGACGGATGGGCATACAGAAAGGATGGAGTAGGTCCAAATGCTACTTTTGATTCTTCAGAGTGGACTTTTAGTGGTAAGAATGCACTTGATGGCTGTGATTTAGCAGATGATACTGGAACTAATGCAGAGTGTAGCTCTGTTTTTCCTTCAGGTACATATCAAGCTGCTGCTGTAGCATCAACAGATCCTTCTGACGATTTTGAAGGTAATGGAAACATTACATGGAAAGCAGATGCAAATGTAATGAATACATCTTTTGACAATCCTGCACCAGGAGGAATTAATACTTCTGCTAAAGTTTTAGAATATTCTGATGAAGGAGGTCAATATTCAAATATTCAATTTGATTTGAGTACAGATACTTCTGTAAAGTATGATCTAAGTACTAAAAATGTATTTACATTAAAAGTATATGTTCCTACTCCTTCGGAAGCTGTTACCCAATCTAAGATTTTATGGCTCAAACTTCAAGATGGAAGTAAGGGAGGTAATTCTTGGCAAGGTCAAGTTGTTAAAGAACAAGCGTATGAGTACGATGTTTGGCAAGAACTTACGTTTGATTTTTCTTCAATTGCCAGTAACACAGACATGAGTAGATTGGTGATTCAATTTAATGGTGAAAATAACAACGAACATGTAAAGGCTTATATTGATGATCTTTCTTATGGTGAAGGTGATGGAACAGTTGTAGAACCACCAGCAGATCCTTCTGACGATTTTGAAGGTAATGGAAACATTACATGGAAAGCAGATGCAAATGTAATGAATACATCTTTTGACAATCCTGCACCAGGAGGAATTAATACTTCTGCTAAAGTTTTAGAATATTCTGATGAAGGAGGTCAATATTCAAATATTCAATTTGATTTGAGTACAGATACTTCTGTAAAGTATGATCTAAGTACTAAAAATGTATTTACATTAAAAGTATATGTTCCTACTCCTTCGGAAGCTGTTACCCAATCTAAGATTTTATGGCTCAAACTTCAAGATGGAAGTAAGGGAGGTAATTCTTGGCAAGGTCAAGTTGTTAAAGAACAAGCGTATGAGTACGATGTTTGGCAAGAACTTACGTTTGATTTTTCTTCAATTGCCAGTAACACAGACATGAGTAGATTGGTGATTCAATTTAATGGTGAAAATAACAACGAACATGTAAAGGCTTATATTGATGATCTTTCTTATGGTGAAGCTGCGACAGCAAGCACAATGGACAATGCATTGCTAAATATCTCAATGTATCCAAATCCTGCTTCAAGTAGATTAACTATTTCTGCACAAAAAACAATTAATAGTGCAGCCATATATAATATACTTGGGAAACAAGTCATGAGCTTAGAGATTAACAAAGATAGCGAGTCTATAGATGTTTCTAATTTAGCTACAGGAATGTATTTAATTAAGTACAGTATTGATAATGCTGTTGGAACTGCTAAATTTATCAAGCAGTAATAACAAGTATATTTATCTAATTAAAACGCTCAAAATTTATTTTGAGCGTTTTTTTATGCTTTAAACTTTTCCTTCATAAAAAATAAATATCTTTATCTTTTTAAGATTTTATAGCAGTTGAACCTATATTTACCTATGTACAGATGGTACTTGTAAATTACCGGTTCAAAATGTTGTCAAGGCATCATTTAGTATTATAAAATTGTAAATAAGATATATAGATTTAAAATATGGAAGGTTTAGAGAACAATACAAAAAATATTTTTCGAATAGAAGGGGTGGTTCAACATTATGATTGGGGTGGAAAAAGTTTTATTCCAAATTTACTATCCGAAACGAACTCTTCTAATATTTCCTATGCAGAATACTGGTTAGGTGCTCATGCGAAAGCTCCTTCAATGGTTAAAGTGCAACAAAAAAACATTCCTTTAGATATTTTTTTAAATCAAAATTTAACTGAAAATCTAGGGGGATATGTGGCTAGTAATTTTGGAAAACTTCCCTACCTTTTTAAAGTTCTCGATGTACATAAAATGCTTTCCATACAAGTACATCCAACCATAGAAGCTGCTAAGAAGGGCTATGAATTTGAAAATAAAAAAGGGATTCCATTAGCGGCAAAGCATAGAAACTACAAAGATAAAAACCACAAACCAGAAATAATGGTGGCATTGAGTGATTTTTGGTTATTGCATGGGTTTTTAGAACGCACCAAACTAATTAAAAACTTACAGGAGACAAAGGAGTTATATTTCTTACTTAATACTTTTTTAGAAAAAGGTTATTTAGGTTTGTATAAGAAAGTGATGGAGTTTTCGCAAGAGGAGGTAAATAATTTACTTGGCCCCTTGATAAAAAGAATTTATCCAAAATTTGTAGCGAATAAATTAGAAAAATCTTCACCAGCATATTGGGCAGCGAAATCCTTGGTGCATAAAGATGATCAAAATATAGATAAAGGCATCTTCTCAATTTTCTTTTTTAACATCTTACAATTATCAAAAGGAGAGGCAATTTTTCAAGACGCAGGGGTTCCTCATGCCTATTTAGAAGGAAAAAATATGGAATTAATGGCCAATTCTGATAATGTTTTAAGAGGTGGGTTAACCAGCAAACACATCGATGTTGAAGAGCTTTTAAAAAACACCAGATTTGAAGAGACAATTCCTACTATTCTGTATGGAAATCAATACCAAGACAATGGAGAGTTTGTGTATCAAACTAGTGCTAAAGATTTTGAAATAACTAAGATTGCCCCAGGTTCATCGGGTATTCATCGTTCTGTGTCAAATTCTGCAGAAATTCTAATTGTCATAGAGGGGTCTACAACGGTAACAGAAAATGAAAATACGCTTTTCTTACAAAAAGGGCACTCAATTCTTATCAAACAGAATACAATGTATACCCTTCAAACGAATGCTGAGGTTGAAATTTATAAAGCCCGAGTTCCTAAATAAATGAATTTGAATTATCTATCTGCTATTAATTTTTTGACCAAATGTTCTAATTTTGAAATTTTGCCATTTTGTTCTTTAATTGCATTGATTAGTATGGGAACCAACCCTTGATAGTTTACGGCCAACATTTCGTTTTCATCTTTGCTCACGAGTTCGGGAAATACCTTTTGAATGTCTTGGGCCAATACCCCTATTTTTTGTTTACCGTTTTTTTTCATTGTATAGGACTTTCCATCTATTAACAGTAGTTTTACTAGGGTAGTTCCTAATGATACAATGTTGGTTTTTAGCCTAGCATCAGAGGAAATGATTACATCGCCATTAACTGTGATGTCATCTGCAAAGGTTGCATCATCTCCAGACAATGTGAGTATAGCATTAGAGGCTGTTCTTAATCCTGCTGCGTATACAGTTGCACTTGAGTTTTGTCCCATATACACTGCGGTTACCTCTGAATTACCCAGTGTTACGGAGTGATCTGATTGACCTATTGCTCCATATCCAATTACTGTTTGATTTGTTGCATTATCTGAGCTTCCCTGTGCATATGTTCCTAAGGCAGTATTATTAGATCCTGTGGTATTATTTCCCAATGACCAACCACCAAAAGCAGTATTAAGAGATCCTGTAGAAGTATTGTACAAAGCATAACTACCAGAGGCAGTATTAAAAGTCCCAGTAGAGTTAAGATGCAAAGCATGACTGCCCGATGCGTTATTATAATCTCCTGAGGTATTGTGTTTTAAAACATTATTCCCAACAGCGGTATTGTTAGACCCCGTAGAATTGTAATATAAAGTATAACTACCCGATGCGGTATTGGAATTTCCTGTTGAGTTATAATATAAAGCTTCACGTCCCATAGCTGTATTATGGCTCCCTATAGAATTTGTATGTAAAGCGTAGTAACCAGAAGCAGTATTAGAACTTCCTGTGGTATTGAAAGCTGAAGAATAACTTCCAAATGTAGTATTGGAATTTCCTGAAGTGTTGTTATATAAAGTATAAATACCCGATGCGGTATTTCCTATTCCTGTGGTGTGATTGTTTAGAGAATAATTTCCAGTTGCAGTATTATAAGTTCCTGATCCAAACCCAATATCGCTACCATTAGTTCTAAAATTTTGAGCATTGATATTAAATAACATAACTAATGCTATAATTGCAGGTGTTTTTTTCATAGTAATTTTTTTTAGCCTTTCTCGTATCAAATATAATACTTTTAAATTACAACTATAAAAGCTTAGCTATTGAGTTTTATCACAAATTTTGATACCCCTTTAATAGTAGGTTTTTAAGATTACTACATCGATGGTGATGGGCTTTAAGAAACACCAGGTATGAAAGAGATGATTTTTACTATTTTATGATATGGTTAATATCAAAGCAATAGAATGCTGGTGAATAAAACCACTACTAGATATTTTTAATTACAAAGATCTCCAAACTTTCATTGGTTATTTTATTGTCTTTGTCAAATTTAGTAGAAATCTTAATCTTAGGAAGGGCTCTACCATTGTCATGAAAATACGATCTTCTTAAAAACAGAGCAATCAATTCTTATAAACTGAGTAAAGCCTATACCTTTCAAACCAATGTTGAAGTGGAAATTTATACAGTTTAAATTCTTTGATAAACGAACATAAATTATTTATCTGCTATTAATTTGTTTATCAAATGCTCTAATCTTGCAATTTTTGTATGTTGTTCTTTCAACGCATTGATTAGTACAGGAACCAATCCTTGATAGTTTACGGCCAACATTTCGTTTTCATCTTTACTCACAAGTTCAGGAAATACCTTTTGAATGTCTTGAGCCAATACCCCTATTTTTTGTTTGTTGTTTTTTTTCATGGTGTAGGTTTTTCCGTCAATTAGTAATAGTTTGGAAAGTGTGGAACCCAGGGACACAATGTTGGATTTTAATCTTACATCGGATGAAATTACAACATCACCACTTACCGTTAAGTTATTACTAACTGTTGTGTTCCCATTAAACTTTACTTTAAAGGCATCAGATTTTGCATTTGAGGTACCATTTCCAATAACAAATGCAGTATTATCGGCATTGTAATCTGTTGCACTACCACCTGAGGTAATTGATGAAAGTGCATCATTGTATTGTCCTATTACAAATGAACCGTAATCACTTGCTGTTGTATTAATTCCCATTGCTGTTGAGTTTTTTCCACTTGCTGTTGTATTCAATCCGGTGGCTAAAGAATAATCTGCAGAGGCCCCACGAGGTGTAGCATTTTTAGTATCTGAATAACTTAAATCAACTGCTTTGTTCCCTATATCTCCGTAATTAGTATCTGAATGAGAAGACAGTCGAAATCCAGTATTATTATTTTCTGTTACTGACGACAATATGCCACCATCTAATTTGTCTAATTTGTCTATCTTCTCAAAAGTAATTTCCTTTTCATTAATAATAAGTTTTCCACCAATACTTAAATTATTACCAATTGTTGCATCTCCATTAAACTTTACTTTAAAGGCATCAGATTTTGCAGATGGAGTTCCATTTCCAATGACAAATGCAATATTATTGGTATTGTAAGCTGTTGCACTACCACCTGAGGTGACTGATGAAAGTGCATCGTTGTATTGCCCTATTACAAAAGAACCATAATCACTTGCTGATGTATGATTTCCCATTGCTGTTGAGTTTCTCCCCCTTGTTTGTGTTGCGACTCCCATTGCTGTTGAGTATGTTCCACTTGCTATTGTATTCAATCCCATTGCCATAGAGTAAGCTGCACTTGCTGTTGAGCCTGTTCCCATTGCCATAGAGTTGAACGCACTTGCTGTTGAGTTTGTTCCCATTGCGATAGAGTTGAACGCACTTGCTGTTGTATTATTTCCCATTGCCATAGAGTTCATTGCCTCCGCTGTTGTATTATTTCCCATTGCTACAGAGTTCATTGCCTCTGCTTTTGTATTATTTCCCATTGCTGTTGAGTAGTCTCCACTTGCTGTTGTTTGGTATCCCGAAGCTAAGGAATTACTTCCAGTAGCCCCATATTTAGAATTTTCTGAACCTGAATAACTTAAATCAACTGCTTTGGATCCTATATCTCCGTAATTAGTATCTGAATGAGAAGACAGTCTAAATCCAGTATTATTATTTTCTGTTACTGATGACAATATGCCACCATCTAATTTGTCTAATTTGTTTATCTTTTCAATAGGAAATAACTCTCCCTTAATTCTTAATTCCCCATTAACATTTAAATTATTACCAATTGTAGCATCTCCATTAAACATCACTTTAAAGGCATCAGACTTATTATTGGTACCCGTTCCATTTCCAATCACAAAGGCAGTATTGTTTACAGAATAAGTAGTTCTATCTCCACCTTCGGTAAGTGTGGAAAGCGCTTTGTTGTGCTGGCCCATTGCAAATGAACCATAATCACTTGCTGTCGCCTTACCTATTGCTGTTGAGATGTACCCACTTGCCGTTGCATAGAATCCCATTGCTGTTGAGTATGTTCCACTTGCTGTTGTTTGGTATCCCGAAGCTAAAGAATTACTTCCACTGGCTGTTGTTTGGTATCCCGAGGCTAAAGAATAACTTCCAGTAGCCCCATATGTAGCATTTTTAGTATCTGAATAACTTAAATCAACTGCTTTGTCCCCTACATCTCCGTAATTAGTATCTGAATGAGAAGACAGTCTAAATCCAGTATTATTATTTTTTGTCACAGATGATAATGTACCACCTTTTAACAGCTTTAGCTCCTCAGCAGTAATCTCTGTGTTGTCAATATTTAATTTTTTAGCATGCACAGTAGCTCCAGAATCTTCTCCCATATATATTGCAGTTACTTCTGGATTACCAAGCGTTACAGAGTTATCTGCTCGACCTATTGCATTATACCCAATTACTGTTTGATTTGTTGCCTCAATTATACTTGTTCGGGCGTCATAACCTACTCCGGTATTGCTATTTCCTTTTGTGTTATATAAAGCTTGGTATCCACAAGCAGTATTATAATTTCCTGACTCGTTTGAATGTAAAGCCTTAAATCCAAATGCAGAATTATTACTTCCTTCAATATTGTTTAATAGAGATGCAAACCCAGATGCGGTATTATTATTTCCTGTTTTATTCTGATTTAAAGAAGTATTTCCAAATGCAGAATTATATTTTGCTTCTATGATATTTGCTAAAGCACTGAGTCCAGAAGCTGTATTGTATTCTCCTACACCAAATTCATTTTCGTTACCGGTAGTTCTAAAATTATATTTTTGGGCATTGACATTAAATATGATAGCTAGCGCTATCATTGTTAGGGGATTTTTCATTTTTTTTTCGTAAAAATACTATTTTTTTAAAAAGTTAGTAATAAATAACTTTTCAACTTCAAAATTTTTGATGAAGAGGTCTATAAAAACGATTAAATTTGAAAATGTATTCTTTTTAGAAATAAGCACAATTAATTTTTACTTTCCAATACAAAAGTTAGAAAAAATATGTCCTAAGATGTCTTTATCTAGGTCATATTCTCCTGTGATATTTCCTAAATGACGCAAACATTCTCGAATATCAATAGAAAATAAATCAGTTGAAATTTGTAAATTGATTCCTTCTTGTACTGATAGAATAGCTGTTAAGGCTTTATTCAAAGCTTCGAAATGGCGCGAATTTGTAACGATGGTCTCATTATTACTTAGGGCTCCAATATTGACAAGAGAGGTTAATTCAGCTTTTAAAACTTCTATCCCTGTTGTATTTTTTGCTGACAATAGTATTAAATCATCAATTTCTTCCTGAATTAAGTGAATATCGGTGTTGGAAAGGGTATCTATTTTATTGGCAATAATGAGTACTCTTTTATTTGGAAAGCGAGTGATGATATTTTCTATTTCTAATAAAAAGGCATGCTTAGAGCGTTTGTATTTATTTGCATCTATTAAGAAGAGTATCAATTGAGCATTCTCTGCTTTTTCATAGGCTTTTTTGATACCAATACTTTCAATGATGTCTTTGGTTTCTCTGATTCCTGCAGTGTCTATAAATCGAAAAGCAACTCCATCAATAATAATTTCATCTTCAATGGCGTCTCTTGTGGTTCCTGCGATATCTGAAACAATGGCCTTTTCCTCATTTAAAAGTGAGTTTAATAGCGTAGATTTACCTACATTCGGCTCTCCTATAATGGCAACAGGAATTCCATTTTTCATCGCATTTCCAAACGAAAAAGAATCAATCAGCTGTTTTAAGACCAATGTGATTTTCGTTACCAAGTCTTTGAACTTTGTCCTGTCTGCAAACTCAACATCTTCTCCAGAAAAATCAAGCTCTAATTCAATGAGCGCTGCAAAATCTAATAATTGACCTCTTAGTTCTTTTAAGGTATTTGTAATACCACCTCGCATTTGTTGAATGGCTATTTGATGACTTGCGGAAGAATTAGATGCAATAACATCTGCTACTGCTTCTGCCTGAGATAAATCCATTTTTCCATTTAGAAATGCACGCATTGTAAATTCTCCATTATCTGCCATTCTACAACCATTTTTTAAAAATAATTGGATGATTTCTTGTTGAATATAGGAAGATCCATGACATGATATTTCTACGACATTTTCCCCTGTGTAAGATGTTGGATTTTTAAAAACACTCACTAATACTTCATCTAAAATAATTTCATTATTTACAATATGTCCTAGATGAATGGTGTGTGATTTTTGATTCTTTAATGACTTTCCTTTTTTAATTGGATTGAAAAAGTCCGCTACAATATCGATGGCTTTTTCACCAGAAAGCCTTATTACAGAAATTGCTCCAACACCAGAGGGTGTTGCTAAAGCAATAATACTATCATTTTTAATCATATTACAAATATACAGCGGTTAATTTAGTTCAAATATCGTTTTTACTTTTCAAACAGTAGGAGTGTAATTCATATTTATATGTTTTTTATTACATCTTCATATTCATGGTAGAAATCTTCGAATTTCGTCATTGTGTGTTTAAAAAACTCGAAGCAGTCTCTCCAAGTATTTTTATTATAAATGCTAAAATTACCTTCAAAAGGGATATATATTCTATGAATTTTTTTTCCATTTTTTAATTCATAATCCTCATTAAAAATAACCTTTGGAAGTTCAATTTGTAATAATGTTCTTAAAGAAAGTAATTGGTCATAGTAGAGAAGGTTCACTAATTCGTCTGGATGTTCGAGATCTAAACTTACGAGTGCTTCTTTTCTGTCTGCAACAAACTTAAAAGAACATCCTTTTATTTTTGTGTTGTATAATATCCATTTCCTTGGGAATGATTTCCCAAAACTCGTCCAGAAATCTTCACGTAATCTTACAGCTTCTTCTTTGGAAAACATCTTTTAAATTCAATTCTAATTAAATAATTGGTGAAGACGAAGTATCTAGCCATGTATTTTAGCCATCTTTCCGCGCTCTTTCATCATTTCTGCTTCAAAAGCAAGTAATGCATTCCACTTTTGGTCAACGATTTCTCTATCTTGGTATTGGCGTGCAAACTTTAAAAAAACAGTATAGTGATTTGCTTCAGAGATCATTAAATTAGTGTAGAATTTAGACAACTCTTCGTCTTCCATATTTTCTGAAAATACTTTAAAGCGTTCACAGCTTCTTGCTTCTATCAAAGCAGCAACTAGCAGTCGTTGTATCAGTGCTTCAGTTCTATTCTTTGTTTTGTTAAAGAATTTCTGTAATCGAATAGCGTAGTCATTTTTTTGTTCTCTTCCCAAAACGAATCCTCGTTTCACCATTAACAGATGTACCATTTTAAAGTGTTGCATTTCTTCGATTGCGATAGAACTCATTTCTTTTACCAGTGCTGTTTCTTCAGAATAATTAATGATTATGGAAACTGCGTTGGAAGCGGCTTTTTGTTCCAGAAATGCATGGTCAGTTAAAATTTGTTGTAGGTCATCTTTTGCAATCTCTGCCCAAGAGGTTTCAGTTTCAAATTGTAATCCTAGCATAGTAATTATATTGTTTTTTGTGTACACATTGCCAAATAAGCAAAGCCTTTTATTTTTTTAATAGTATACAAGCGTTCGTGACCCACTGATAAAAGACTCTTTTGTGAAGCTTTTTAATAATATTCGTTGTCATTTAAAAGAATAAAATTAATTCATTTATGAAAACATTTCTAATTTTTTCTTCATTTTTTCCAATCAAATAAAACAGTCTGCTAAAACTGGATGCTATATGTATATTCTCAAAAATTTAAAATAGATTCAGAATTTCCTTTTTTCTTTTAGGTGAAATCTGTTGTGTGTCTTGAGTGAATCTCTAATATTGATATTTTAATTTCTTGTTTGCAACCAGATTCACCTTCGGATAACAGAACATCAAAAATAGTAGATTTTGTGTTTGTAGTTCATATCATTTCTATGCATAATTGATCAAATTTTTACAAAAAAAATTGAAAATTGAGTCAATTTCACAAGAAAGTTGATGCTACACAAAATAAAAAACAATGTTTTTATTTTTATCATACGTAAACATTCTTAAATTTACATGAATAAATGAAATTATAAAAAATGTTAGAATTAGCTGGAATTATTATTTTGGGAATCGTAGCTCAATGGGTTGCATGGAAGTTTAAAATACCGGCAATTCTACCTTTGTTATTGATTGGTTTGTTAGTGGGTCCAATTGCTGCTGAATTTTTAAGTGATGACGGAGGTAAATGGATAGAGCCTATTTGGAATGGAGAAAAAGGGCTTTTTCCTGGAGATGGTTTGTACTATTTTGTTTCCTTAGCCATAAGTATCATTCTTTTTGAAGGAGGTTTGACTCTTAAAAGAAGTGAAATAAAGAATGTTGGGCCTGTAATCACAAAATTAATCACTTTGGGTTCTGCAATTACTTTTTTTGGTGCAGGAGTAGTGGCACATTATATTTTTGAATTAGGATGGGAAATTTCTTTTCTGTTCTCAGGTTTAATTATTGTAACAGGGCCTACTGTAATTACCCCAATCTTAAGAAATATTCCATTAAAAAAAGACATTTCTACGGTGTTAAAATGGGAGGGAATTTTGATTGATCCTATTGGTGCATTGGTAGCTGTTTTAGTTTTTGAGTTTATAAGTGTTGGAGGAGGAGGAGCCTTTACAAAAACAGCCTTGATTGAGTTTAGTAAAATTTTATTGTTCGGAACTACTTTCGGTTTCACTTTTGCACACGCACTCGCTTTTTCGATTAACAAAAAATTAATTCCGCATTATTTACTAAATGTTGTTGCTTTGTCAGCGGTCTTATTGGTTTTTGTCTTGTCAGATATTTTCGCTCATGAATCTGGTTTATTGGCGGTGGTTGTTATGGGAATGGTCTTGGGAAATAGCAACTTAGCAAATTTAAAAGAGTTACTTTATTTTAAAGAATCTTTAAGTGTTCTATTAATTTCTATTTTATTTATTTTACTATCAGCAAATATTAATATTGAAGATTTATTTCTTCTGTATACATGGAAAACAGGGGTTCTTTTTGTTGTCGTTGTTTTTGTAGTAAGACCCATAGCGGTTTTTGCTAGTACCTTTCATTCAAATCTAAAATTGAATGAAAAGCTATTTATTAGTTGGGTGGGACCACGTGGAATTGTAGCTGCTGGAATTGCTTCTTTATTTGGGAGTAAATTAATAAAACAAGGAGTAGAAGGGGCGGAATATATTACACCTTTGGTCTTTATGGTTGTTTTAGGAACGGTATTATTAAATGCTACTACCGCTCGATTTTTTGCTAAAATAGTGGGCGTTTTTCTTAAAAAATCAGACGCTATTTTACTGGTTGGAGCTTCCAAAGCTGTGAGGTTGATTGCTTTGTTCTTAAAAGAAAAAGGCAAAAGAGTTATTTTAATAGATTCTAATAAAAATTTCATTCAAGAGGCACTAAATTTACAGTTAGAAGCTTTTAAAGTAGATGTATATGACGATGAATTGACGAATAATATAGAATTAAATGATGTTGGATATTTAATTGCATTGACAGGAAGTGATCAAGTAAATATGCATACTTTAAATAAGTATTCTGAGGATTTTGGTGAACAAGGAGCCTACAAGATGGCTTCTTCAAAAGAGATTACAGAGGCCTCTAGCAGAGAGCGAGAATCTTTTTTTACACCTTATGATGATTATATCAATTTAAGTGAAGCGTATCGAGAAAATCCAACAATTAACGAAGTCAATATTGTTGATCAAAAAGAGTACAAGTCGTTACTAGAAAAATTATCTAAAGAAGAAAAATCCATTCCTTTATTCATAGAAAATAAACAGGGTATTTATTTATTGCCTGAATTTGAAAAGAATAATCATGCAAAAGAGAATATTAAATTATTTTATTTAGGAAAAGTTTTAAACTAGGAGACTACCAAGCAGCTGCTGTTTAAATTTTATGGGCATATAAAATATATTTTATAGATCTAATTCAAACGTTTGACGTAATTTTTCTAAAAGAGGATTCATCTCTTTTAACTTATGATATTTTTCTTGCGGGGTGTATGCAAATTTTTTCTCTACGGCTTCATTTAGAGTCAATTGAATCTCAATTCCATAATTATTTAATTTTTCTCTTAAAAATTTCAAAAGTTTGGGTTTTCCTTTTCTAAATTGATCTGCCATTAATTTGTTAGGAACAGTATATGAAATTTTAAATCGATCTTTTAATTGAGGTATGCCTGCACCAATTATGGAGGCCATACTTCTCTCTCCTTTTTTATTCAATAAGTCGGTATAATCTTTCCAGTGTTGTTGAAGTGATTTTTCTGTAAATTCTTCTTTTGGATGGTTGTCATAATTTACTTCAACGGCTGTTTTTTGATCTTCCTTTTTTAGATGAATACTCTTTAAAGAAAGAGAAGAGGTTCGTCTTTCTGTAGATGTACGAGTTGCTTTCTCTAACCTAGGTTTTCGAACGATCACTTCTTTAGGAGGAGATGTTATTATTTTTTTCTCTATGGGTTTTGAAACGACTTTCGTTGCCGGAGAAAGTGCTTGGAAAAAAGTAGCAGGGATTATGTAATTAGCTGGCTTTTTTTTTTCTCCATCAAAAGTGATAGAGGCAATTTGCATTAATGTTAATTCAACCAACAATCGTTGATTTTTACTCGCTCTGTAATTTAAATCGCAATCATTTGATTTTTTTATAGCTTGCATTAAAAAAGCAGTATTAGCTTTTGTAGCCTGTGCCAAATATTTCTTTTTTGCAGCATCTCCAACTTCTAATAAGGCTAAGGTTTCTTTATCTTTAGCAACTAACAAGTCTCTAAAATGACTTGCCAGCCCATTGATAAAATGATGTCCTTCAAACCCTTTGCTCAATATAGAATTAAAAGCATTTAGTACTTGTGGAATTTTGTTTTCTAGCACTAGATCTGTCATATTGAAATAGGTTTCATAGTCCAATACATTTAGATTCTCGGTAACTGCTTCTCGAGTTAAATTAGTTCCTGAGAAACTGACCACTCTATCAAAAATTGAGAGAGCGTCACGCATTGCACCATCTGCTTTTTGAGCGATAATATGAAGAGCGTCATCTTCTGCAGTGATACGTTCTTTATCACAAATAGTTTTTAGATAATTTTTAGCATCTATTACCCCAATTCGTTTAAAATCAAAAATTTGACAACGAGATAGAATGGTTGGAATAATTTTATGTTTTTCTGTTGTTGCCAGAATAAAAATAGCATGAGCAGGAGGCTCTTCTAGAGTTTTTAAAAATGCATTAAAAGCTGCTTGCGACAACATATGCACTTCATCGATGATATATACTTTGTAGGTCCCTGTTTGAGGTGGAATACGAACTTGCTCCGTTAAGCTTCTAATATCATCTACAGAATTATTAGAGGCTGCATCCAGTTCAAAAATATTGAATGCAAAATCTTCATCATCAGAGATTTTTTCACCTTGTTGATTGATTTTTTTTGCTAAGATTCTAGCACAGGAAGTTTTTCCAACTCCACGTGGGCCTGTAAATAAGAGTGCTTGTGCTAGATGATTGTTTCTTATCGCATTTTCTAATGTGTTTGTAATGGCTTGTTGCCCAACTACGTCCTCAAAATTTTGAGGACGATATTTGCGTGCAGAAACTATAAAATGCTCCATTATTATTGAGGTATCTTTTAAACAAAAATAGGAATCTCATCGATGTTCCACAAGGAGGTTTCTTAACAAAATGCTAAAGTTGTAAACAAGTTGTAAATAGTTTGTGAGACAACAGCAACAGATAGGTTTGAAAAACATATTTTTGTATGGTTAGTTCCAAGATGTTTTTATCTAAAATAAAATTACTTGGAAGTATATATTAATCATTATAATTATCTGTATGAAGAATATTTTAAAACCTATCCTCTTGTCTGGTTGTCTATTATCATTAATTATTTTTATTGGATTTACCGACAGAAATGTATCTCAACCAAAAATAATTGACGTATCTACTGATGAAATTAAAGTAGCGTATTTTGCAAGTGGTTGTTTTTGGTGTGTTGAGGCTGTTTTTGAAAGTGTTATTGGTGTAAAAGAGGCTGTTTCTGGGTATGCAGGAGGTCAAACTCTAAATCCAACCTATCAAACTATTGGAACAGGGAAAACGGGTCATGCTGAAACTGTTGCGGTGTATTATAATCCAAAAAAAGTTTCTTTTACTACTTTATTAGCTGTTTTTTTTGGTTCTCATGATCCTACCACTGTTAATGGTCAGCACCCAGATTACGGAACTCAATACAGATCTATTGCTTTTTATACAAATGATGTTGAAAAACAAACCATTATAAAAACAATTTCCAAACTAAACAAGGAGAAATATAAGGGTAGTATTGCTACAGAAGTTACACGATTAAAAAAGTTTTACAGAGCTGAAGAGTACCATCAAGATTTCGAGAAAAGAAATCCAAACCAAGAATATGTTAGAGCAGTTTCTATCCCAAGATTACAGAAATTTAAAAAAAAGTTTCCTGAACTTTTAAAAAAGGTAAAAAATTAATTGGTTTATTTTGACAGGATTATTTCCTTTCTTTTTTAATAATTGCTTTATCGGCAATTATTCTTTTGTCCATATTCGCAATTTTCCAAGCTGTATAAAAAATTAAACGTGTTCTGTTTTCTAATAATGAGTAGTTAATTTTATCAGGCGTGTCTGTAGGTTGGTGGTAATCTTCATGTGTTCCATTAAAATAGAAAATAACGGGGATATTATTTTTTGCAAAGTTATAATGATCAGATCTGTAATAAAATCTATTGGGATCGTTTTTGTCATTATATTTATAATCTAAATTAATATTCGTGTATTTTTTATTCACAGCTTCAGAGATGTTGTGTAATTCTGAACTCAGCTTGTCAGAACCTATTAAATAGACATAATTTGGGTCGGTTTTGTGTCTTTCATCAATTCTACCAATCATATCTATATTTAGATTGCAAACAGTATTTATTAAAGGAAATAATGGCTCGATGTCTGTATAGTACTTAGAACCGAGTAATCCTTTCTCTTCTGCAGTTACGTGTAAAAATAAAATAGAACGTTTGGGTCCTTTCCCAGCATTTACTGCCATTTGAAAAGCTTGGGCAATTTCTAACATGGCAACTGTACCAGACCCATCATCATCTGCGCCATTATATATTTCACCATTTTTAACACCTTCATGATCTAAATGTGCAGAAATGACAATAATTTCGTTAGGCTTTTCTCTTCCTTTGATAAAAGCGACTACATTTTCAGAGGCTTTTAACTCAACTTTCCCTTGTTTTGTAAACCATTCCGCAGGTATTTTTTGAAAATAATCGGCAACACCTGTGGGAGAAATGATGTCTTGTGAACTGTAAAAATTTCTTAAATATTGAACTGCTTTCTTTTGTCCTGGCTCTCCTGTATCTCTTCCCTCAAATTGATCTGAAGCATAAATGAATAAGTGTTTGCCTAAATCTTTAGCAGTAATTGATGCTGCATAGGTTTGAGCTAGATCTGTATTTAGATTTTTAATGGAAGTAGTTTTGTATGAGCTACAAGCCATAAAACTAAGAGCAAGGGCAATATTGAGTATTTTTTTCATCGATTAAAAGGAGGTTTTATTAACTATAAATTGCTGTATTTTTTTGTTAAAAGTAATTAGTTTTCCTGGAAACAAGTCATCAAATGCATTTGCTTGTACACATTCAGATGTTGTGCCAAAATAAACCTTGTTTGGGGTTAAAAGGATTATTTCATCAGCTAATTGAATTGCTAAATTTACTTCATGAGTTGACAAGATAACTGTTTTTTGAGTTTCTGAAACGAGTTTTTTTAACAAAGAAAATATTTTAATAGTTTGCTGCATGTCTAAATGAGCAGTAGGTTCGTCTAAAATAATAATTTCGGTGTCTTGTGCTAATGCTCTTGCGATGAGAACTCTTTGAAGTTGCCCGTCACTTAATTCATAAAAAGGATTATTTTTAAGATGTTCGATTTCTGTTTGAACAATGGCTTTCTCTATTTTTTCTATGTCGGTAGCAGAAAGTTTGTCAATCCAATTTGTGTAGGGTTGTCTTCCCAATGCAATTAATTCGTAAACGGTCATTTGACTTTCAGGTATGCGTTCAGTTAATACCAGACTTAATTGTGTAGAAAGTTCTTTTTGGGTTGATTCTTGTAGGTTTTTTCCATTGAGTAATACCTTTCCAGAAATAGGTTTTTGAACTTTAGAAAAGGTTCTCAATAATGTTGATTTTCCAATTCCATTCTTACCTATAATGGTAATTAGTTTTCCTTTTTCAATTTCTAAATTGATGTTGGGTATGACAACTTTAAATTCTTTTTTTAATTGATATCCTACAGACAAATTTTGAGCCGCAAGAGCGATATTTTTTTTCATCTTTTCCATCTATACAAATAATTTCTTTTTTCTTACCAATAACCAAATCACGATAGGCGCTCCAAACAATGAGGTGACGGCATTTATTGGAAGCGTAAATTCACTAGTTGGAAGTTGTGCAATAGCATCACAAATTAATAAAATAATTGCACCAATGATTGCAACCGCTGGTAATAGTACTTTATGATTAGAACTCAAAAAAATCATTCTTGCAATGTGAGGAACTGACAATCCTATAAAGGCAATTGGACCAGAAAAAGCTGTAATTACACCTGTTAAAAGACTTGTGATTAATAAGATCAGATACCTACTTTTTTTTATGTTTATCCCTAGGCTTTTTGCATATTTTTCTCCTAATAAAAAGCTATTTAAGGGTTTTATAACGATGATCGTTCCAATCATTCCAATGCAATAGATACTTGTGAAAACCTCTAATTCATTCCATGATAAATTACCCAAGCTTCCAAAACTCCAAAATAAGTATTGTTGAATTTGAGAAGCTTCGCTAAAGTAAGAAAGAACACTAATAATTGCAGAGGTTAAAGAGCTGAACATCAATCCAATAATCAAGATTGACATCGTATTTTTTACTTTATTTGCAGCAATAATAACCCCAGATAACACGATAAATGCACCCAAACTTGCCGCTACTGGAGTTGTCCAATTTGCAAGAGTATTTGTAAGCAAAGCACCCCCAGAAATGCTAGTGCCTAAAATTAAAATAGCTACGCCTAAACTGGCACCAGATGAAATTCCCAAAACAAAAGGACCTGATAGAGGGTTTCTAAATAGGGTTTGCATCAACAACCCACAAACAGATAATCCAGAACCAACTAGAACAGCTGTAATTGCTTTTGGGATCCTAAAATTTAGAATGATAATTTCCCAACTTTCTTTACTAACATGCCCTCCAAAAAGACTATTAAATAACTCTTTAGGAGGAATTGAAACAGAACCTAAACTAATGTCTAGAAAGAATAAAATTATTAGTAAAACTGATAAAAGTATAAAATATAAAGTGTGTTTTTTGGGTTCCATCAGGTTATCTTTGATTATCAGGGAGCTATTTTTTATATGACGATAAAAAACGAACTAATTTTTTAATAGCAATTCCTCTGTGAGAAATAATATTTTTTTCTTCCGAAGACATTTGTGCAAAAGACTCAGCATGGTTTTCAGGTTTAAAAATGGGATCGTATCCAAAACCTTTTTCTCCTTGTTTCTTTTCTAAAATCACTCCTTTACAAATTCCTTCAAAAATAAAATTATCGTCATTAATGTTTAAAGAGACGGCCGTTCTAAATTGAGCTTTTCTATTTGATGAATTTTTTAATTCTGATAACAATTTTTGCATGTTATTTTCAGAGTTACTCGGTTCTCCTGCATAACGAGCAGAATATACCCCTGGTTTTCCATTCAGGCTTTCTACTTCTAAACCAGTGTCATCTGAAAAACAATTGTACCCATATTTTTGGGTAATATAATCTGCTTTTAACTTCGCATTACCCTCTAAACTCATTTCAGTTTCTTCAATTTCCTCAAAACAGTTAATATCCTTTAGACTCAAAAGTTTGATTGTGTTGGGTAACATTTCTTGTACTTCCTTGAGTTTGTTCAAGTTGTTCGTGGCAAAAACAAGTTTCATAATAATCTTTAAAATTTTAAGAATTGTATTACAAAGTTACAAAGTTTTTAGTTCGTCTATTCTTTCATCAAACAAAAGAAAAAAATCAAGAGAGCGTTGGTTATTCATGATGATAGGGTTCGTTTTTTAAAATTGTACATCCTCTATATAGCTGCTCAATAAAAAATAAACGAATCATTTGGTGTGAAAATGTCATTTTTGAAAGCGATATTTTTCCGCTTGCTTTTTTATATACCTCTTTAGAAAAACCATAAGGCCCTCCGACAACAAATACCAATTGTTTTAAACCTGAATTCATTTTTTTTTGTAAATAGTGAGAGAATTCAATTGAGGTGAAATGTTTTCCTTTATCGTCCAGTAATACCAATTGATCTGAAGGCTGTATTTTAGATAAGATCAATTGACCTTCTTTTTCTTTTTGTTGAAGTTGACTCAGGTTTTTTGCATTTTTAATGTCAGTAATAATCTCCAATTCGAATTTTATATAATGCTTTAATCTTTTTTGATATTCACTGATTAATTGAATCAATTGTTTATGATCTGTTTTACCGATGGCTAGTAATTTGATTTTCATGATACAAAATTATGAAATATGAAGTACGAATTACTATTTTTACAATAGAATATGAGTAACAATAATGGAAGTACAGTTCTTGAAAAAGATTTAGAATTCATATTTTTTAACTTTAAATTAAGTAGTATTTGTAATTGTGATCTTGCTTTTTGCCAACGTGAGGCAATGAATGACGACAGAATCATAAACAGAATCATCAAAAATAATCCAATCATTTATGGATACGTATTTTGAAAATAAAGAATATAAAAACATTGATGTTGCCAAAATTCAAATCAAGAGGGGGCAATATGATCGTTGCAGATTTATAAATTGCAATTTTGAAGATATGCATATTTCTAATTTTGAGTTTGTAGAAGTTGAATTTATAGATTGCAACTTTAGCAATGCAGTTATAAAAAATACTGCTTTTAAAGAGGTTTATTTCACTCAATGCAAATTGATAGGATTGAAATTTCATGAATGTGACCCTTTCTTATTACAATTTTCATTTAAAAAGTGTCAATTAAATTTTTCCTCTTTTTTTCAGCTAAAAATTCCCTCGACACAATTTATTAATTGTAATTTGCAAGAAGTAGATTTTACTGAAACAATTTTAACAAAATCGGTTTTTGATCATTGTGATTTGAGAGGTGCTATTTTTGATGCTTCAAATTTGGAGAAATCAGATTTTAGAACCGCTTTTAATTACAGTATTAATCCAGAGAATAATAAATTAAAAGGGGGAATGTATCGAAAAGAAAATATTGCTGGATTGTTAAACAAATATAAAATTATCATAGAATAATTAAATGTCAAAAAAAATAAAAAGTAGATTAGCAACCATCCCACCGATTAAAATTTTAATCTCTTTTGGAAAAAAAATTATAATTCCAGGTTTGAATGGAATGTCTTTGTATGATGTATTGGAAATCTATATTTATGGGATCGTTAACGGTGCTTTAACCTCCAGAGCAGGTGGAATTGCTTTTAGTTTTTTTATGGCAGTTTTTCCTTTTATGCTTTTTATTTTAACGCTAATCCCCTACATTCCAATCGAAGGTTTTCATGATGGATTGTTTTCTTTTATCAAAGAAATTTTACCTCCACAAACTTTTGAAGCCGTAAATACAGTAATCATTGATATTATTAATAATCCATATGGTGGTTTGTTGTCTTTCGGGTTTTTAGGATCTATTTTTTTAATGACAAACGGAGTCAATGCAATTTTTGGAGGCTTTGAATACTCCTACCATGTGACAGAGGCAAGGAATATTTTTAGAGCCTATTTTATCTCTTTAGGAGTTTCTTTACTAATGTCTTTATTTTTAATCATCACTGTGACGCTCCTTATTTTATATCAGGTAGCACTTTCTAAAATAGAGGAGACAAGTTGGTTACACACAAGCGATTTAAATCTTTTTTATTTGGGCAAAAATACTCTCTTTCTTGTGATGATTTTTACAATTGTTTCTATACTTTTTCGGTATGGAACCAAACAAGGTAAAGAAACTAAATTCTTCTCTGCAGGTGCTATTTTAACCACGGTTGTTTCTTTATTTTCATTTTATTTATTTGGTATTTACGTTGTGAAATTTGCTCAATACAATCAATTGTATGGTTCTATTGGTACGCTCTTAGTTTTAATGTTATTTGTGTGGTTAAATGCGATCATTCTCTTATTAGGTTTTGAGTTAAACGCTTCTTTGTTCAGTTTAAAGAAAAGAAATAAAACGACCACAACATCTAAGAAATTATAACTTTTTTACGATATTTGCCAGTAGAGTTTGATTGTATTTTATTACGGATGTAAAAAAGAAATCTCCTCTTTAAAAATAGTAGCAGCGATTCTATTGAATTATAAGTTTACATTTAAAAAATGCTTTTAAGTAAATAGAATTTTAAATCATCATTATTGATATGAAACCAAGTATTCCAAAAGGAACAAGAGACTTTTCTCCAATAGAAGTAGCAAATCGAACATTCATTACGAATACCATCAAAGCTTCTTTTGAAACCTTCGGATTTCAACCTATAGAAACTCCTAGTTTTGAAAATTCATCAACCTTAATGGGTAAATATGGAGAAGAGGGAGACAGACTTATTTTTAAGATTTTAAATTCTGGTGATTTTTTAAACAAGGCAGATGAAAAATTTTTATTTGAAAAAGATAGTTTAAAATTAACTTCCCAAATTTCTGAAAAAGCCTTACGTTATGACTTAACAGTTCCTTTTGCGCGCTATGTTGTTCAGCATCAAAATGATATTTCTTTTCCATTCAAAAGATATCAAGTGCAACCCGTGTGGAGGGCAGACAGACCACAAAAAGGTCGTTTTAGAGAGTTTTTTCAATGTGATGCAGATGTGGTAGGTAGTAAGTCTTTGTGGCAAGAAGTAGAATTTATTCAATTATACGACAGTGTTTTTTCCAAGTTGGGCTTATCAGGAACTACAATTAAGATAAACAATAGAAAAATACTTTCTGGTATTGCAGAGGTAATAGGAGCTCAAGACAAATTAATTGATTTTACGGTTGCCCTAGATAAGTTAGATAAAATTGGTAAGGAAGGTGTTGTAAATGAAATGATTGCCAAGGGAATTTCTGAGGTTGCGATAAATAAACTACAACCTTTATTTAATTTTACGGGATCTAATACAGATAAAATGGCTTCTCTAGAAAGCATGCTAGCAAATTCAGAAGAAGGCATCAATGGGGTAGAAGAGTTACGTTTTGTAGTCAATTCGATCAATGAATTAGAATTGCAATCTGCTCATTTAGAAGTAGACGTTACTTTAGCCAGAGGTTTAAATTATTATACGGGAGCTATTTTTGAAGTGGCTGCTCCAGAGGGAGTAAAAATGGGTTCTATTGGAGGTGGTGGCCGATACGACGATTTAACGAGTATTTTTGGTTTAAAAGATGTTTCTGGAATTGGAATTTCTTTTGGTTTGGATCGAATTTATCTGGTTTTAGAAGAATTGGGCTTATTTCAAAAAGTAGAGCTTCCAAAGCCTAAAGTCATTTTTTTAAACTTTGATAAAACTACGGATATATCCATCATGAAAGCAATTAAATATTTGCGTGAACATCATATAAAGTCTGAATTTTATCCTGATTTAGCTGTAAGTAACAAACAGCAAAAGCGTCAATGGAAGTATGTAACTAATAGAAATATAGAATTTGTTGTTTCTAAAGTGAATAACAATACTTTCTCATTAAAAAATAGTGTGTCAGGAGAACAAACAGATTGTTCTTTGGAAGAATTAGTAAATAAATTAAACTGATTTTAAAGATGCTATTATAATTAATATTGATTATTATATTAAGATTATATGTTGTAAACACGTAAATTTGCAACTTAATTAAGATTGAAATGTTTGAATTAGACAGCAAAATGAATGACGAAACAGTAGATTCAATAGGTGACAACCATATTGCAACATCAGCAACAACTCCTTTAAGGGATGATGCTTTTGAGATTTCTGACCAAGAAAAAATTGATAAAATCCAAGAAAGTGTTAAAGACATTTTACATACTTTAGGGATGGATTTAACCGATGATAGTTTAAAAGGTACTCCTAAAAGAGTTGCAAAAGCTTTTGTCAACGAATTGTTTATGGGATTGAATCCTAAAAATATGCCAAAAGCTTCCACTTTTGAAAATAATTATAATTATGGTGAAATGTTGGTAGAGAAAAATATTGTTGTGTATTCTACCTGCGAGCATCATTTATTGCCAATTGTTGGAAGGGCCCATGTAGCTTATATTTCTGATGGAAAGGTAATTGGACTTTCTAAAATGAATAGAATTGTAGAGTATTTTTCTAAAAGGCCACAAGTTCAGGAACGTTTAACGATGCAAGTTGTACAAGCGATGCAAGAGGCTTTGGGTACTCAAGATGTTGCTTGTGTGATTGATGCAAAACACCTTTGTGTGAATTCTAGAGGAATAAAAGATATAGAAAGTTCTACAGTAACTGCCGAATTCGGTGGTAAATTCAAAGAGAAAGCAACTAAAAGAGAATTTTTAGACTACTTAAAATTATAGGTTTATCCAAACCATAAAAAAAATAAAAGAGCTGGATTTCCAGCTCTTTTTTGATACTTATCATTTTGATTGTAAAAACTCTTAGTTGTTTTCAAGGGATTTAAATGATTCTCAAGATTCAAAAGGAATCCTTTACTTAGAAGATTTTTTGAAAAGTAAACTAGTTTTTTCTGAATCCTCTAAACGTATAGTTTAGGTTGAGGTTAATCTTTTTTTTTTGTATAATGTATGTTTTATGTTGTGTTTTAAAATTAGGGCAACGGTTGTATTAATGATACTTTTACATCAACAATATTAACAACAAAGTATTATATATTAACTATTTGTATTTATGAAAAATTCAGTGTTATCAATCTTATTATTTGTTTTATACACCTGGTCTTATTCAGCTCAAACAACTTCGGTAGGGAGTGCTAGTTATACCAATTCCTATCCAGGAGCAGATAGTGCAGGTCGAAATGGATTTCCTTCTGGAACCCCTCAATTGTCTGGCAATGCTCAAGGAAAACCGGTACCAACAAATGATTGGTGGTCTAAATTGGTGAAAGAAAACCATGCAGATAATTTGTTTAATTATCCAATGACAATGAAAACCACTGATAATGGTCTAATTGTTACTTACATTCCCTGGGGAGTTATAGGAGATTCTGCTCCCATAGAAGTAGGATTAAAAGGCTTAGATACAAATAAGGCAACTGTTTCTGACCATTCAGATTGGACGGTTACGATGAATTGGAAGGATAGCAGTCATGAATTAAAAGCGACTTCAGGTATTGGGATGCCTTTTCTTTATTTTGAAAAAGACGATAATGACATCGTTGAAATTAAAATTAACTCAGGTAATGTTAGTATCTCAGGTGAATTACTTACGGTTCAAAATGCCTCAGATAATCAAGATTTTGTTTTTTACGCTCCTACAGGAAGTTCTTGGTCTGTTTCAGGAAACACCTATACTTCAAGTTTAAACGGAAAAAATTATTGGTCGATGGTAATGTTACCTCAAAATACCAGTAATGTAAATGGAGTTGCTCAAGAATTAAAAAAATATGCATACGTATTTCCATCCAATACAACTACTTCGTGGAGTTATGATGAGAATACCTCCAAATTAATAACTGATTTTGAAGTTACTACAGATGTCAAAGAGGGTACACATACGAATATGTTATTGGGTTTACTACCTCACCAATGGTATAATTTAACCTCAAATTCACCTGTACCAAGTAGCTATACATACAGCTCAGTGAGAGGAGAATTAAAAATGTTAGAGGGCAATAGTTTTACCGTTGAAAATACGTTCAAAGGTATTTTACCAACGTTACCTTACTTGGCAAACTATAGTAATGGATTCAACCCATCTGAGATGAATGCTAAAATTGCCAATATAGAAAATGATGGTTTGGCAGAATGGACAGATTCTTACAATGAAGGTCAGGTAATGAATCGTTTGGTTCAAACAGCAAGAATTGCTGATCAGACAGGAAATATCAATGCAAGAGACAAAATGATTGCAACTCTAAAAGAGCGTTTGGAAGATTGGTTAACCTATCAATCAGGGGAAAAAGCTTTTTTATTTTATTATAATACTACTTGGTCTGCATTATTGGGGTATCCATCAGGTCATGGGCAAGATAATAACATAAACGATCATCACTTCCACTGGGGATATTTTATTCATGCAGCAGCTTTTATGGAGCAATTTGAGCCAGGATGGTCTGCCAAATGGGGTGACATGATTGATCTTTTAATTAGAGATGCAGCCTCCACAGATAGAAATGATACGAAGTTTCCATTTTTAAGAAATTTTAGTCCGTATGCAGGTCATAGTTGGGCCAATGGTTTTGCTAGCTTTCCGCAAGGAAATGACCAAGAATCTACTTCTGAAAGTATGCAGTTTGCCTCTTCACTCATTCATTGGGGAACCATTACAGAAAATGATGTGATTAGAGATTTAGGAATTTATATTTATACTACAGAGCAGACTGCTATAGAAGAGTATTGGTTTGACATACATGAACGAAATTTTGCATCCAACCAACAATACAGTTTGGTTTCTAGAGTTTGGGGAAATTCCTATGACAATGGTACTTTTTGGACCTCAGATATAGCAGCCTCTTATGGTATTGAAATGTATCCAATTCATGGGGGGTCTTTTTATTTAGGACATGATCAAGAGTATTCCAAAAAATTGTGGAATGAAATTACTTCCAAGACAGGTGTTTTGAGTAAAGAAGATAATGATAATTTATGGCATGATACCTATTGGAAATATTTGTCATTTACAAATCCTCAAGAGGCTGTAAATCTATACAATGCGTATCCAGAGCGAAATTTAAAGTTTGGTATTTCTGATGCACAAACCTATCATTGGTTACACTCTGCAAATGCAATGGGAGTCGTAGATGCCTCAATTACTGCAGATTATCCCATTGCGTCTGTTTTTAAACAAAATGGAGTTACTACTTATGTAGCTCATAATTATTCAGATTCAGAAATTACAGTAACGTATTCTGATGGTTTTCAGTTAGTTGTTCCTGCAAATAAAATGGCAACCAATAGAGACGCAATGGTTTCTGGGGTGATCAGTTCAGATTTTAATCAGGCCTATGCAAATGGAAGTGTAAATTTAAGCCTTGCAACTTCAGGATCTGGTGTTACAAAAGTTGACTTTTATGATGGAACTACGTTGATAGGTTCCAAATCTGAAGCTCCTTTCGAATTGAAAGCCAAAGATTTAATCATAGGAGTCCATGGAATGTATGCAAAAGTATATCAAGGATCTAACTTTAACGTTTCTAATATTATTCAAGTTCAAGTAGGAGAACAGGCACCATTTTTAGGATTTCCATTTGCAATACCAGGAATTATAGAGCCTGGAAATTATGATGTTTTTGAGGGAGCTATAGGGCAAAATATTACCTATCTAGATTCTTCTCTAAACAACGAAGGAGATTACAGAACCCAAGAATATGTTGATGCAGTTTCTAGCAACTCCGAAGGAAAAACCATTGGTCGGTTAAAAAAAGGGGAATGGTTGGAATATACCGTAGAGGTTCTAACTTCGGGGAAATATAATTTAAATCTTCGTTATGCTTCTGATAACTCTAATGGAGGTGGTCCTTTTTATCTAGAAATTGATGGGACTAAGATTAGTTCAAATATCAGTGTTCCTTACTCAAAAGGCTGGAATACTTGGGCAAGTAAAACCGTCAATAATCTAGAGTTTACCAAAGGAAAACATATTGTAAGGTTGGTGATTACTAATGGTGAATTTAATTTAGGAAAATTGAATTTTAGTTATAGTGCGCCATTAGATTATGTTCCTCCTGTTGCAGATGCAGGTGATAATGTGGTGGTTATTATGCCAGAAACAACAGCAACTTTAGATGGTTCTTCAAGTAATGATCCTGAGGGAGAAGCGATTACATACAATTGGGAACAAATTTATGGGCCATCAACGATTAGTTTTAGTAACAATACTCAGGTATCTCCAACAATTTCCAACTTAGAGGAAGGGATTTATAAATTTAAATTGACTGTTTCTGATGCAACTTACACGGCAAATGACGAGGTGTTGGTTTTAGTGCAACAAACCTCCAATTCGAATCCTACTGTGAGTATTTCAAACCCCACAGAAAACCAATCCTTTGCTCAAGGGACAGACATTGTAATTTCTGCTTCAGCATCCGATTTAGATGGAACAATTTCCAAAGTAGAATTCTATGATGGAGACACTAAACTAGGAGAAGATACCACTTCACCTTATGAGTATACTTGGGTAAATGCCGATGTTGGAGATCATCAAATAAAAGCGATTGTAACAGATAACAATTCCGGACAAGGAACTTCCCAAACAGTGAATATTTCTGTAGAGGAAGTTAAATCCTGTTCAGAGGCTTCTAGTCAAGCGACACAAGGAACCTTTTCAACAGGATATACCGTTCTTTATGAAACTGTTGGAAATTCAGTTTCAGTAACCTTTGAACTGTTAGATACCAATAAAGCTGGAGCAGTTGCTTATTTATGGAAAGAATCTCCCTTTGAAGAAAGTCAAATGGAAAATATTGGAGGGAGAAAATTTAAAAAAATAATAGGAGGAGTAAGTACCGGAGAAACCATTTCATATGCCTGTAAGTTTGCCTATGCTGAAGGAATGGCTGTGACTAAATATATTAGTTATGTTGTAGGAAATGATTGCTCTGGAAGTAATGCAGATGAGGAAGCTCCTGAGAATTTTACAGCCAGTATTGGAAGTAAAACATCTCGATCTATCGAAATTTTATTAAATGCGACAGATGATTCTGGTAGTGTTGTATATACGGTTTTATATGGTTCAAGTTCAAAGGATATAAAAGGAGATTCTGGTGTTGAAACCTCTTTAATCATCAATAATCTAAATCCAGAAACCTCATATACATTTAATGTAAATGCAAAAGATATGATAGGGAATGCTGCTTCTAACAATTCAATTGTACTTCAAGCGACTACTTCAGAGGATACCAACACATCTTGTTCTGGTTCATCTGGAGAAGCTCAGCAAGGCGCTTTTAGTTCGGGATATTCCTATAATTTTGAAACAATTGGAACAGACGTAAAGTTTACTTTTGAGTTGCTAGATACAGATAAAACTGATGTTGGGGCTTACTTATGGAGACAAACTACTTTTTTAGAAATTGGAATGGACAATGCAGGTGGAAAAAAGTTTACAAAAACCATCAGTGGTTTTACAAATGGAGAAACCATCCGTTACGCTTGTAAATTTGAATTTGCTGGTGGATTAGCAGTAACAAAATATTTTTCATATAAAGTGGGTGATAATTGTCCATTAAATGTAGAAGACAATATACTAATGCAGTCGGTTAGAATATTTCCAAACCCTGCTAGAAATTATATACACATAGATTCACCATTAAGAACCCTTAAAAAGGTTGAAATTTATTCTTTAATTGGTAAAAAGCTAAAAGTTGTTCATTCAAATACAGAAAATATATATATTGATGATTTATCAAGCGGATTGTATCTAATTCGAGTTTTCTCTGAAGATGGAAATTTTGTAACAAAATTTTTAAAAGAGTAAAACCAATTGATATCTAACAAAAAAACCGTTTAGAATTTCTAAACGGTTTTTTTATAATTTTTTTTAAATTATGTTATTTCTGAATGAGAACCCATGTCCCTTTTTCCAGTAAAGGAATGGCTTGTTTGAATTTCACAACTTTTTCTTCTCCACTCATTACATTCTTTATTGTGACACGTTCATTTCTTCCAATCTTGGGTTGTTCCCTGACTACTGTTTCCACCGGTTCTTGTTGCTTGGAATTTTGTATGGCTTGTTCAGTAGTATTTTGAACAGCAGCTTTACTCGTGTTTAAGCGTGTTCTTTTTTGTTGACGCGCCTCAGAAATTTGATTTTTATTTTTTGCAGGTAATTCTCCTTTAAATAAGAAAGATAGTACCTCTCTGTTTATTTGATCTACAGTGATTTTAAACAATTCAAACGCTTCAAATTTATAGATTAATAATGGGTCTTTTTGCTCATAAGAGGCATTTTGAACAGATTGTTTCAAATCATCCATTTTACGTAAATGATCTTTCCATTTTTCATCAATAATGGCGAGAGTGATGTTTTTTTCGAAGTCTGTAATTAAGGTTTTTCCGTCACTTTCATAGGCCTCTTTTAAGTTGGTGACAACTTGCAAAGATTTGATACCATCTGTGAAAGGGACTACAATTCGCTCATACCGATCCCCTTCATTCTCAAAAACATCTTTGATAACAGGATATGCTAAAACAGCGTTTCTTTCAATTTTATTTTTGTAATGTTCAGTAACAAAATTATATAATTTATTGGTGATTTCTTTTTCAGTTAATGTTTCAAATTCTTCCTCAGAAAAGGGAGACGTCATTGAAGAAAAACGAATCAATTCGAATTCAAAATTCTGAAAATCTTTGGCAATTTTATTAGAGTTAACGATAGATTCACAGGTGTCATAGATCATATTTGCGATGTCTACTTGCAAACGTTTACCATCCAATGCATGACGTCTTCTTTTGTAGACAAATTCACGCTGAGAGTTCATGATGTCGTCATATTCTAACAAACGCTTTCTGATACCAAAATTATTTTCTTCGACTTTCTTTTGTGCTCTTTCGATAGATTTGGTAATCATGGAATGTTGTATCACTTCTCCTTCTTTCAATCCCATTCGATCCATCATTTTAGCAATTCTATCAGAACCAAACAAACGCATTAGGTTGTCGTCTAAAGCTACGTAAAATTGAGAAGAACCCACGTCTCCTTGTCTTCCAGCACGTCCTCTTAATTGTCTATCTACACGTCTAGAATCATGTCTTTCGGTACCAATAATTGCCAAACCACCAGCACTTTTTACTTCGTCAGATAATTTAATATCTGTTCCACGACCCGCCATGTTAGTTGCAATTGTTACAATACCTGGCTTTCCGGCTTCAGCCACAACATCTGCTTCTCGTTTGTGTAGTTTAGCATTTAAAATATTGTGAGGAATTTTACGCATTTTTAACATTCTTCCTAATAATTCGGATATCTCTACCGAAGTTGTCCCTACTAAAACAGGTCTTTTTTGTGCTACTAACTTTACAATATCTTCAATAACGGCATGGTATTTTTCACGTGCTGTTTTATAGATTAAATCTTCTTCGTCGTTTCTTTGTATAGGTTTGTTTGTAGGAATCTCAACGACATCTAATTTATAAATTTCCCATAGCTCACCCGCCTCTGTAATAGCGGTTCCCGTCATTCCAGAAAGCTTTCTATACATTCTAAAATAATTCTGTAATGTTACCGTAGCAAAGGTTTGTGTCGCATCTTCAATTTTTACATTTTCTTTCGCTTCGATTGCTTGATGCAATCCATCGGAATAACGACGACCGTCCATAATACGACCTGTTTGCTCGTCAACAATCATTACTTTATTATCCATTACTACATACTCAACGTCTTTTTCAAAAACAGTATATGCTTTTAAAAGTTGATTCATCGTATGAATTCGTTCACTTTTAATATTAAAGTCTTTATACAGTTCTTCTTTTTGAGATGCCTTCTCTTCAGAAGTCATTTCAGAAGTGTCAATTTCACCAATTTTCACACCAATATCTGGTAAAATAAAGAAGTTTTCATTCGCTGTTTTTTGAGATAAATCCGCAATTCCTTTATCTGTTAAATCAATTTGATTATTTTTTTCTTCAACGACAAACCATAAATCTTCATCTACTTCTGGCATCAACTTGTTGTTGTCTTGCATATAAACATTCTCTGTTTTTTGCAAGATTTGTTTGATTCCTTCTTGTGATAAAAACTTAATTAAAGCTTTATTTTTAGGCAATCCTCTGTAAACTCGCAGTAGTAAGAATCCACCATCTTTATCATTTCCTTCAGCGATTAACTTTTTAGCTTCTGCTAAAACACCAACTAAATGTTGTTTTTGCAAAGTCACTAAGTCAGATACCAATGGTTTTAACTCGTTAAACTCATGCTGATCACCTTGAGGGACTGCTCCTGAAATAATCAATGGGGTTCTGGCATCATCAATTAAAACAGAATCTACTTCATCAATAATAGCGTAGTTAGGAGCTCTTTGTACCAAGTCATCTTTAGAATTGGCCATGTTATCACGCAAGTAATCGAAACCAAATTCGTTGTTTGTTCCGTAGGTAATATCCGCATTATACGCTTTCCTTCTTGCGTCAGAATTTGGTTGATGATAATCGATACAATCTGTAGTGAAACCGTGGAATTCAAATATTGGTGCCATCCATGCTTTATCTCGCTTTGCTAAATAATCATTTACAGTTACCAAGTGTACTCCATTTCCAGTTAAAGCATTCAAGTAAACGGGTAGGGTAGAAACCAGTGTTTTTCCTTCACCAGTCATCATTTCTGCAGCTTTTCCTTGGTGTAAAACAGCACCACCAATTAATTGCACATCATAATGAATCATATCCCATGTAATCGGTTTTCCTGCCGCATCCCAAGAATTCGACCAAAACGCAAAATCGTCTTCTAAAGTGATATTTTCTCTTTCTGCAGATAATTCTCTGTCATAAGGAGTCGCTGTTACTTTGATTTTTTCATTTTCTACAAAGCGTTTAGCAGTTTCTTTCACCACTGCAAAAGCTTCTGGCATGATTTGTATTAGTTTTTCTTCAGAAATAGCATATGCTTGATCTTTTAAAGCATCTATTTCTGTGTAAATATCTTCTTGACGGTCTATTTCTGCAGAAAGCGCCTCTTCTTCTAGAGTATTGATTTGATCATCAACTTCTTTGGTAGCACTCTTAAGTTTATTCTTAAAAGCTATTGTTTTTTCACGGAGTTCATCATGAGAAAGTTTAGAAAAAGTCAATTCGAATTTTTTTACATCTTCTATTACTGGTTGTAATCCTTTTAAATCTTTTTGTTGCTTGTCGCCTACAAAAAGCTTAATGACTGAATTTAAAATACTCATTATATGTTCGTTTTTCAGTTTTTTATAACTGTGTTATTGCTATTGGGGTTCAGATTTTATCAATCTGATTTTTTCTTTTCATTGAAAAAAAAAAGCCTCTTTAGAGACTTAATATTGTTGTAGAATTAGTATTCATCTTCATTCCAAAGATAATCATCTTCGGTCGGATAATCTGGCCAAATCTCAATAATTGAGTCGTATGAATCTCCTTCATCTTCAATATCTTGAAGATTTTCTACTACTTCAAGAGGAGCACCGGTTCTAATACCATAATCTATCAATTCATCTTTGGTTGCTGGCCAAGGCGCATCTGCTAAATAGGATGCTAGTTCTAATGTCCAATACATTTCTTAGTTATTTATTTTGTGCAAAAATAATTTTTTTACGCAATTATGCAAGCCTTTTTTAAGAAATTTACTGTTCTGTAAAATTTAAATTTTAATGTCCATTTAAAATTATTCAAAATCGATAAAAAAAGAACTTATGATTTTTTTTCAGGAATCCACTTAATTTCGTCTACTAACAACTCTTTTGACAATTTTCGTGCCAATGTAAAAAGGTAGTCAGAAAGGCGGTTTAAGTATATAATTAATTCATTGGACACCTTTTCTTTCTCATTTAACTCAACAGACAAACGTTCTGCTCGTCTACAAACACATCTAGCGATGTGACAGAATGACACAGTTTGATGGCCTCCAGGAAGAATAAAATGAGTCATCTGAGGTAGTTTTTCATCCATTTTATCGATTTCCTCTTCCAAAAAAAGAATCGAATGTTTATTGATTTTAGAGATCGTCACTCTTTCTTTTCCATTTTTTAAAGTCTCTTTATCTGGAGCAGTTGCTAACATAGCCCCTATTACAAATAATTCATGCTGTATTTTTAACAAAGAATTTTTATCATTATTTCCAATACCCTTTTGATCCTTTATAAGACCAATATATGAATTAAGTTCATCTATTGTACCATAACTTTCAATACGGAGATTATTTTTTTTAACCCTTTTTCCTCCTATTAGAGAAGTGGTGCCAGTATCACCGGTTTTTGTATATATCTTCATTTTTAAAATTTCAAAGTTGGACTTACCAAAGTTACGAAGTTTATTTCCGAAGAAAGTGTTAAACTCTTATTTTAAAATGTTCTTTGGATTGTTCTCTTCTGAAGAATACGATTCCATAGTGAAAAACATCTACGGTCACTGTTACTTTTGGATGTTTTTTAATAGTTGACCATGCCTCCTTCATTTCTTTGCTCCAATAAATATCATCGAATACCCAAATAGTTTCGTTTTTTATTGTTTTTAAACAAGAATCCACATAATTTAGTGTATCTTTTTTCGTATGATTTCCATCAAAATAAATCAAATCAAATAAGTTGTTTTCAGTAACTTGTGGAAGGGTTGTTGCAAAATCACCTGTAATGATATGAATATCATCAAACGTTTGATGATTGAATAATTGTTTCGCTATTTTACTAGTTTCTTCACAGCCTTCAAGTGTAATAATTTTACTTTTTTTATGCGCAATTTTTAAGGCAGAAGTTCCTAAGCCCAAAGAGGTTCCTAATTCTAAAATAGTTGATGGTTTAAAATAATCAATTAAACCAATTAATATAGATGTTTTTTTATTCGTGATTCCTGCAACTTTCGCAATTTTTGAAATTGAGCGCTTGTTGGTTTTAAAAAAGTTGCTTCCAGTTCCAAATTCTTTAACTATAATTTTTTCCTTATTGTTTGCCAAAAATTTCTTGCCAGAATAAAATATTTTTTGGAACTCATTATTTCTTTTTCCGTATAAACACTTGGTTACTAGATTATATACAAAAGGAGAATGAACTCCGTGTTGATTTGAAGATTTTGAAATAAACTTCAAATATTCTCTAATAGTGTATATCATTTTTCAATTTATTGCGAAATTAAAAAAAATTTCAGAAAATCATTTTTTAAAGTTATATTTGTTTTGAAAAAGAAAAATTGAAATGAGAAAACACTTCCTGTTGTTCTTATTATTATCATGTCTCTATTCCTGTACTCCAAGTAAAAAATTGATTTTTTTAGAAGGCGACTCACTAAAGAGAAATGAAATAAAAAGGATTGATAACTTTCCGTACAAATTGCAAGTTAATGACCAATTACTGATTGGGATAACCTCCAATGATCAAAGTATAGTCCAAATATTTAGCAGTCAAACTTCACAAAATACCCCCCTTTCAAATTATAAGATTGATCATATTGGAAATATAAGAATGCCTGTCATAGGTTCTATGAATGTTCTAGGGTATACAATTCAGGAGGTCAGAAAAATAATTGAAAATAAATTAGAGAAATTTATAAAGATAAACTCTGATGTCTTTGTTTCTGTTGAATTATTGGGTATTAAATATACTATTGTTGGAGAAATTAATAACCCCGGAGTTTATATTATCTCCCAGAATAAACCCTCAATAATTGATGCAATTGCAAATTCTGGAGACGTCACCAAAAAAGGAAACTTAAAAAAAGTAGAAGTTATTAGGAAATCCAGTTCTGGTATTGAAAAATTTTATATTGATTTATCAACTATGAATGCTTTTAATTCTGATGTTTTTTATATCAAATCCAATGATATTATTAATATCAATCCATCCAAAAATAATTTTTTAACTAATTGGAACGATAGTTTACTTATCATTTCTTCAACAATTACATTGTTTACTTCTGTAATTATTTTAATTAAATAAGATCTAATTATATGAGTACTAAAAATAAAAATTTTAAAAAAAATGAACGTATAGATTATAAATCTTTCCTTTTGTATCTTATATATTATTGGAAACTATTCGTGATTACGATCATTACTGCCATCATCATTGCTAAATTTATGAATGGTTTTTTAGAAGAGCAGTATCGTTTGAGTTCTTTAATATCCGTAAAAGAAGAAATCAATCCTTTATTTTCTACAGGGACTAATATAGCTTTTAATTGGGGTGGTGCAAGTGATGAAATTCGGACAATTCAAACGATTTTAAGATCTAGATCTCACAATGAAAAAGTAGTGAGGAAGACAAATTTCTTCATTTCTTACCTCAAAGAAGGTAAGTACAGATTAAAGGATGTATATGGGTACACTCCCTTTACTATTGATCTTCAAACACACAAACCTCAATTATTTAATAAAAAAATTCGAATTGAAATTACAGGAGAAAATTCGTTTCATATATCTGTCGATTTTAAAAATTTAACGTCTTGTAAATTAATTAGCTATGACACAAATACTTACTCTGATTATTCAATTCCAAAAAATAAATTTTCAAAGGAATGTACGATTGATGAAGTTATCAATACACCTTTTTTAAATTTTTCTCTTAAAAAAAATAAAGATTTTACAATTGGAGAAGTTTATTTTATCAAGTTTGATTCTTTTGATGCTACGGTATCAAAATATAAAAAGATACTTCTAAAAGAGGCCTTTTCAGGTTCCTCTATTATTGAGTTAAGTCAGCAGGGGCCCAATAAAAGAAGAATCGTTGATTATTTGAATTCAACAGTAAAAATTCTTGATCAAGTCAAACATGACCAAAAGATATTGTATGCAAAAAAAACAAAAAAATTTATTGACCAATTATTTATAGTAGAAAAGAATAGCCTTGATAGTATAGAAAAAGAATTAGGATTTTATAAAGAAGAGAATAATATTTTTGATCTATCTCTTGAGGGAACCAAAACATATAATGAAATTATTGAAATAGAAAAAGAGAAGAAGGAGTTATTAGATTACAATGAATATTTATTCAAGTTAACAACTTATATTTCAACTCACAAAGAAAATTTAGATGGAGTTCCTGTTCCAGCTTTGGTAAAAATTCAAGATGATAAAATAGCAAAAGAAATTATAATTCTTATTCAAAAGTCAACTTTAAAAGAGCGTTTAAAGGGGGCAGTTACTGATAATCATCCTGGTCTAAAAACCTTAAAAAGTGAAATCACTGTTGTAAAAAACAATTTATTAGAAAATATTTCAAATTTAAAAATTATAAATAATGATAAAATAAAGAAGTTAAACAAGAGACTAGAGAGTTCTAATTTAAAATTACAAAAAATACCATCAAGAGAACAAGGGTTGTTAAAGTATAAGAGGAATTTTGAAATATCAGAAGCAAATTATAACTATTTAAAACAAAAAAGCTACGAGGCAGGAACAGCGATTGCTGCTAATGTATCTGATATCAAAATCATAGATAAAGCAAAAGATATTGGAAATGGACCTCATTATCCTCAACCTAAATTTAATTATTTGGTAGCTTTAATGTTTGGGATGGGTTTGCCGTTATTTTATGTCTTAATTAGGACGATTTTTGATAAAAAGATTCATACTGTAGAAGATATTAAGAAAAAGTTTTCTATTCCTGTTTTGGGAGTGGTGGGTCGAAACCAAGAAAAGAGTAACTTGGTAGTATACAACAAGCCAAAATCTATAATTTCAGAGTCTTTTAGAGCTATTAGATCAAATATTCAATTCATGTTTAAAGATTCTAATACTAATTCTAAAACTATTGTTTTAACCTCTTCGATAGGGGGTGAGGGAAAAACTATGATTTCTGTAAATATTGCAACTGTATTTGCTTTGAGTGGAAAGAAAACAGTATTAATTGGTTTGGATTTAAGAAAGCCTAAAATTTTTGATGATTTTGGTTTGCCCAATGATACTGGTGTTGTAAATTACTTAATCAATCAAAAAACATTAGATGAAATTATCATTTCAACTAAAATTCCAAATTTTGATCTTATTTTATCAGGTCCAATCCCTCCCAATCCTTCTGAACTATTAATCAATGAAAGGGCAAGCAAGATGATTCAAATTCTCAAAGATACTTATGATTATATCATCATTGATACCCCTCCGGTAGGTTTGGTTTCGGATGCTTTAGAGTTGTTTAAATTTTCTGACGCAGTTATTTATGTTGTTAGGCAGGATTTTTCTGAGAAAGGGATGATGAAAATGATAGAAGATAAATATAAAAATAAAGAAGTTACCAATATTAGTTATGTGTTAAATGACTTTTCAAAACCCAAATACGGTTACGGTTATGGTTACGGTTATGGATATGGTTATGGCCGTGGTTACGGATATGGTTATGGTATTGACGAAAATGATAAAAAAAATGGAATTATTTCGAGAATAATTCAATTTTTAAAATCCAAAAAGTAATTTAATAGCATTGAATTAATCATATTTATTTCCCTTTAAATAAATAGAACTTATTCGATTATTTCCAAAGAAATAAGGAATAAAATGATAGCTAGATACTCCATCTAGTATATAAAAATTTGCTAATTTTCCTTTTGTAATACTCCCTACTTTTTCAGATAAGTTCATAGCATATGCACCATTTATAGTCGCTGCATTAATAGCTTCTTCAGGGGTCATCTTCATTTTTAAACAGGCTAAAGAAACAATAAAATTCATATTTCCCGAGGGTGATGTGCCTGGATTGTAATCAGATGCTAAGGCCATAGCCAAACCGTTATCAATTAGTTTTCTAGCTGGAGTATATGGAATATTTAAAAAAAAAGAACAGGAAGGGAGTGCCACAGGTATTGTCTTTGATTCTTTTAAAATCTCTAAATCTTCATCAGATAATATTTCTAAATGATCTACAGATAAAGCATTATTTTTCGAGGAAATTTCGATTCCACCAATACTATTAAATTGGTTTACATGAACTTTTGGAATTAAATTATACTTTTTACCAGCAGTTAAAATTCTTGACGTCTCATCAATTGAAAAATAATCAGTTTCACAAAATACGTCTATAAAATCAGCTAAATCTTCTTTCGCTATCTTAGGGAGCATTTCTTCGATTATTAAATCTATATATGCTTCTTTATTATTTTCAAACTTTTTGGGAACCGCATGGGCTCCTAAAAAAGTACTTTTGATCGGAGTATCAAAGTTATTTTTAAGCTTTTTGATTACTCGTAATATTTTTAATTCAGTGGAAACAGTTAATCCATAACCTGATTTTATTTCGATTGCACCTGTTCCCAGAGAGATCACTTCTTTCAATTTTTTTACCGATAGATCATATAAATCTTCTTCTGTTGTTTCTTTTATTTTTTTTGTGGAGTTTAATATTCCTCCTCCATTCCTAGCAATTTCTTCATAAGACAACCCCTTAATTCTGTCTACAAATTCTTGTTCTCTATTACCTGCAAAAACAATATGAGTATGAGAATCGCACCAACTAGGAAGGATTATTTTACCGGAACAGTCAATAGTTGTATCGACAGAAAAATCAGGGATTTTATCCATATGACCAAAATCATAAATTAATTCATCTTTAATTAATAAGAAAGCATCTTTAATTGTTGGTAAAATAGTCATTTCTGTACCCGAAACTTTTTTTATTGAAGCGTCTCTAACCTGTACTAATTCTTTGATATTGATGAATAATTTAGTCATATAAAACGGTTTAATTAGTATTAACAAACATACACATTCTATAGCAATGAAATTTAACTTACTATTTGTTTAATTATCTAATATGTATTTTTAGGGTATTATCTCTGTTTATTTAAAAATGAAGCTGATATCAAGCAAAAAAAACTACACGATATGTGTAGTTTTAAAATTTATATAAAAACTACAATTTATTTTAATCCTCCGATCATTTTTGCTGGATTAACCCATTCATCATATTGTTCTGGAGTTACATATCCTAGGCGAACTGCTTCCTCTTTTAATGAAGTACCGTTAGCATGTGCAGTGTTTGCAATTTCTGCAGCTTTGTAATATCCTATTTTTGTATTTAGAGCGGTTACCAACATTAATGAATTGTCAACTAATTCTGTTATTTTTTTTTGATTAGGTTCGATTCCTGCTGCACAATTTAAATCAAAAGAAATACAGGCGTCTCCAATCAATTGAGCTGATTGTAACACGTTGGCAGCCATCATGGGTTTAAAAACGTTTAATTCATAATGACCTTGTGTTCCTCCAATAGTTATGGCTACATCATTTCCCATGACTTGAGCACAAACCATTGTAATTGCTTCTGCCTGAGTAGGATTTACTTTTCCTGGCATAATAGAACTTCCAGGTTCATTTGCCGGAATTATTAATTCTCCAATTCCTGATCTTGGACCAGAAGCCATCATTCTTATATCATTGGCTATTTTATTTAAAGAAACTGCTAATTGCTTAAGTGCTCCGTGTGTTTCTACCAGGGCGTCATGTGCAGCTAAAGCTTCAAATTTATTTTCTGCGGTAACAAAGGGCATTCCTGTAAATTCTGCAATATATTTTGCAACCAAAACATCATAGCCAGCAGGGGTATTCAAACCCGTTCCAACGGCTGTTCCCCCTAGTGCTAATTGTGATAAGTGTTCTAGTGTATTTTTTAATGCTTTTAATCCGAAGTTTAATTGTGCTACATACCCTGAAAATTCTTGTCCCAATGTAAGTGGAGTCGCATCCATTAAATGTGTACGTCCAATTTTAACAACTTCTTTAAAAGCCTCAGATTTTACTTTCAATGTATTTCTCAATTGTTCAATACCTGGAATGGTAGTTTCTATGATTTTTTTATAGGCTGCAATGTGCATTCCGGTAGGAAATGTATCATTAGAAGATTGTGATTTATTTACATCATCATTTGGTTGAATTGTCTTTTCTCCTTCACCAATCACTTTTCCAGCAATCTCATGAGCTCTGTTTGCAATTACTTCATTTACATTCATATTCGATTGGGTACCAGAACCCGTTTGCCAGATTACCAAAGGAAATTGGTCGTCTAATTTCCCGGCTAAAATTTCGTCACAGACTTGCGATATTAAATCTCTTTTTTCTGAGGTTAGAACACCTAAATCTGCATTTGTATGTGCAGCCGCTTTTTTAAGATAAGCAAAACCATATACAATTTCTATAGGCATGGAAGCAGCGGCGCCAATTCTAAAGTTTTTACGAGAACGTTCTGTCTGCGCTCCCCAATACTTCTCTGCAGGAACTTTTACCTCTCCCATAGTATCTTTTTCGATTCTATACTCCATAATTATGTCTATATTTTAGATAAAAACAAATTTACAAAAAACTATGATGATATAAAGTTCATAAGGATCATTTCTATAAAGCTTTTTTTATTTTTTATTAGGTAATTTTTGAAAATAAGTATTATTTTTGCATTGGTAATATTTTATAATAGGAAGTAATGTTAGATTTTTCACAATTTTCAGGTTTAGTTTTATTCATGTTTATTTTTACAGCTGGTTTTTGGTTGTTAATTTTCTTATTAACATTTGTAGTTCCGTATTGGATTGGAGGAACTATATGGGAAAACATGAAATTAAAGAAAGAAGCTAAAAAGGCTGCTGAAGGGAAGTAGTTTTTTAAAAAACATATATATAAATCTCATTCATTTTTTTGGATGAGATTTTTTTGTGCTTAATTTTTAGATAATTAATATCCAGAAGATACAATGATTAAAAAAGAAGTTGAATTAGTAATTAAAAATCACCTATTTCATCAGAATTATTTTTTCTGATTTTTTCTTTTTGATTCAACCGATAGGAAAAATTTAAAGATATTTGACGAATTCTTCGTTGATATGTTTGATCCGATATATTTGTTGGGTTTTCTTTATTAGGCGCAAAATTTTTGAAATTATATTTTCTTGAATTGAATACATCATTAATGTTTAAAACAAGTGTAGCTTTCTTTTTAAAGAGATCTTTGCTAAAAGCTAGGTTTACAGAAAGCAAACCATCTACCTCACTTTGAGCATCATTTCTTGGTCCAGTGTAAAAGACTCTGGTTTGCGATTCTATCTCCCAAGGAAGGGTTATTTTGGCATCAAAACGGGTAAACCAAGAAGTGTTTTTAGCGTCAAAATTTTGGGAAATTGTGTTGGTTATATTAGTAACTGGATTGGTTACATCGTAGGAGTATTCCCCTTTTGTATCAAATTGAAAGAAGTTAAAAGTACCAGAGAGTTTTATTTTATTGCTGGCAGTATAATTTGATGTAAATTCAAAACCTACACGGTCTTCAGAAGCCAGATTGATAGGTGTTCTTACCAAAATACTTGTTTCTTTACCATTAATGATCCTAATTTCTTGACTATTTACTCTAACAATATTATTTGTTGAATGTTGATAATAAATAGAAGAATTAAAAGTTAGTTTTCCCATTTTGTTCAAATATCCTAAATCGAAGGAGTTGGAATAGCTTGGATCTAAATTCACATTTCCTTTGTAAAAAAAGATTTCACTTGCTCTGTTCTCAAATGGATTCAATGATCGAGACTGTGGTCTTCTCAAACGTCTACTGAAACCTAAAGTAAGACTTCTGTCTTTTGACATTTCATAGCCAATATTTGCTGTTGGAAATAAATCTGTATAATTTTTAGTATAATTTTCGTCTGAGTTGATTAAATTGATATCGATTTCAGTGGCTTCAACTCTCATTCCTACTAGGTATGTAAAATTGTTTACTTTATTACCATATTGCGTGTAGTAAGCATTTACTTTTTGAAGAAAATCAAGATTATTAGAGGGGTTGAATCTTGGGTCAAGATTTGGAGCTATTACTTTATAATCTGCGATTGAGCTTTTAAAATTTCCACGATATCCCATTTCAAATTGAGCATTTTTTCCAACTGGCAACACATAATCAGTTTGAATCAACAGACTTTTAGAAAATCTGTCGGTAGAACTAGTTTCAGGATTGACATCTGTAACAATAGCGGCGTCATTCTCTCTATTCTCACTATGTTGTATATCTACAGTTAATTGATGTCCTTTTTTACTGAAGTTGTTCACATAATTAAGAGAAAATTGAGATGTTTTATTTTTTTCACGTTCGTCTTGAATTCGTCTTGAATTGTATAGATTGTTGTCTGAAATATCAAATGAGCTAATCGTATTTGTAGATATATTTTGTTCATTTGAATCTTTCAAAAAAATGCTTGCAGTTATTGAACTACGCTCATTGATAAAATATTCTAGACCAATATTTGCATTTAAACCCTTTCTATTTCTTTTGTATTCTCTATTTTCTATCCGTGTGCTATCTATAATATTATTTGTTAAATAAGTTATGTCAGAGTCAAAAATTCCAGGACTCCCTCCATTATTGTAACTTATGTTTGAAAATAAATTGATGTTATTTGATCGTAGGTTTAAATTAAGAGCCGATTGATAATTTTTTGGATCACCCAATGTTGTGTTTGCAGAACCGTTAAAACCGCTTGTTTTTCCTTTTCTTAAAATAATATTTATAATTCCTGCGGTTCCCTCTGAGTCGTATCTTGCGGAAGGCGAGGTAATTACTTCAACTCTTTCTATAGCGTCAGAGGGCAATTGTCTTAATGTATTTGTATCGTTTAAACCTATGAGAGCAGAAGGTTTTCCATCTACAAGGATACGGACACTTTCATTTCCACGAAGACTGATAGTTCCTTCAGGATCAATATTTACAGACGGAACATTATCTAAGACATCAGCGGCTGTTCCTCCTTTTACAGTCATGTCTTTACCGATATTATAAATTTTTTTGTCCAAACGAATGTCTACAGTAGATTTTTCTGATATGACAATAATTTCATCCAGGTTATTTCCATTTTCTTCCAATCTAATGGTTCCTAAGTTTTTGTTTGAGGTAATTTTTTGAGAAAGAAATTTCTTTGTTTCATAAGAAAGAAATTCTACTCTTATGTCATAAATTCCTTTTGAAGTTTGGATGTTGAAATTCCCTGATTGATCAGTGATGCCTCCTGTAATTTTTTTTGTTTTGGTATTCTTTAAAATAATGGTTGCATATTCCAGGGGCTGGTTTGTTTCAACCTCTAATATTTTTCCATAAACCAAAAAAGTACTAGAGTTACTACTTTCTTGTCCTAACAATATTGTTATTGAGAATAGACAACATATGAGAATCCAATTTCTTATGATCAAAACAAGTATCTTTTATTTCACTTGCAAAGTTCTAGTTAAATTTAATAAGTATTAGTTAAACAAAGGTTAAAGAAAAAAACTAAATAATTGAATTGATATTTTCTGGAGGTCTTCCAATCACTGCTTTTTTATTATGAATGACAATAGGCCGTTCAATTAATTTAGGGTTTTGAATCATAGCTTTGATAATCTCATGGTCTGTTAGTTCAATTCCTCTAAAACGTTCTTTCCAAATTTTCTCATTTTTTCTTACCAATTCTATAGGCGAAATTTTAAGTAAATCGATAATTTCTTTCAATTCATTCTCTTTGGGAATATCGATTAAATAGTGGATGGTTTCAAACTTTTGTTTTGAATTTTCTAAAATTTTTACACCTTGTCTAGATTTTGAGCAACGAGGATTGTGGTATATTTTGATCATAAAAAGGAGATATTTTAAGATGATTTATTTTGTCCATTAATCATTAAATAGGATTTTAAAAAAGGGCTAATATCACCGTCCATTACAGCACCTACATTTCCTGTTTCATGAGAAGTACGAACGTCTTTAACTAATTTATAGGGATGCATAATATAGTTTCGTATTTGACTTCCCCATTCATTTTTTAATTTATTGGCCTCAATATCATCTCTTGCCGCTTGCTGTTTTTTGAGCTCAATTTCGTACAGTTGAGATTTTAACATTTTCATAGCAGTGGCTCTGTTATCATGTTGAGACCGAGAATTAGAACATGAAATTTGTATTCCTGTGGGTTTGTGAGTTAATTGAACTTTTGTTTCAACTTTATTGACATTTTGACCTCCAGCACCGCTCGATCTTGCGGTTATAATTTCTATATCTGCCGGGTTTACATCGATCTCTATTGAATCATCAGCTACTGGAAAAACATAAACAGACCCAAATGTCGTATGACGTTTTGCATTCGAATCGAATGGAGAAATACGAACTAATCTATGAACACCGTTTTCTCCTTTTAACCAGCCAAAAGCATAATCCCCCTCAATTTCAATGGTAATTGTTTTTATCCCTACAACGTCTCCTGCTTGATAATTTAGTGTTTTTAATGTAAACCCTTGTTTTTCTGCCCACATTGTATACATTCTAGATAACATTTCTACCCAATCACAACTTTCTGTTCCTCCAGCACCAGCTGTAATTTGTAGGGTTGCAGATAAAGCATCTCCTTCTTCAGAAAGCATGTTTTTAAATTCTAAATCTTCTAAAAAAGAACGTGTTTTTTCAAATTGTTCAATGACTTCATCTTCACCAATTTCACCCTCTTTGTAAAACTCATACAACACATTTAAGTCCTCGTTTAAAACGATAGTTTTGTTATAGTCATCAATCCATTTTTTTTTGAAACGCAAAGCTTTCATTGTTGTTTCTGCTTCTTTAGGATTGTTCCAAAAATTTGGATTTACCGTTTTTTCTTCTTCATTGGCTATTTCAATCAACTTTTTATCGATCTCTAGATAAGTTTTTAATTTTTCTATTCTTGAAGTTATATTTTTAAGTTGGTCTTGTGTAATCATAAGTATTACAAAAATAAATGAATTTTTAGGAATTCTTGCTTTAAAAGCTGATAGTTATTTCATAGATTTATAAAAAAATAAAAGAATAAAAAAAGTATTTTTTTCAACTCATTACAGAATATTTTTAAATACATAATATCAAGTATTTATCTAAATTATTACTATATACTATAAATATGAAAATAGACTTAATTTCAGATACGGTTACTAGGCCTACCAAAGAAATGTTACAAGCAATGATGAACGCTAACGTTGGTGATGATGTTTTTAAAATGGACCCAACAGTGAATCAATTACAGGAGAAAGCAGCCAAATTGTTTGGTATGGAAGATGCTTTGTTTTTCCCATCGGGAACTATGGCGAATCAAACTGCTATAAAATTACACACACAACCTGGAGATAAGTTAATTTGTGATACATATGCTCATGTGTACAATTATGAAGGAGGAGGGGCAGCTTTTAATTCTGGAGTAACATGTAAGTTAATCGACGGTAACAGAGGAATGTTTACTGCTGAACAATTGCAGAGTGCCCTGGCTGGTAGGTCCGATATCCATGTTCCCTTTTCAAGGTTGGTTTGTATAGAAAATACAACAAACAAGGGTGGTGGCGCTTGTTGGGAATTTTCAGAATTGGAAAAAATAAATAAAATAGCAGGAGAAAATAATGTGGCATTTCATTTAGATGGAGCTCGCTTGTTCAATGCTCTAGTTGCTAAAAATGAAACTCCAGAACAATACGGGCAACTATTTGATACTATTTCTATTTGTTTATCAAAAGGCTTAGGAGCACCAGTTGGTTCCTTATTATTGGGTTCTAAAGCACATATTGCAAAAGCATTGAGAATTAGAAAATTGTTTGGTGGTGCAATGAGACAAGTTGGCTTTTTAGCTGCTGCAGGAATTTATGCATTGGACAATCATGTAGAAAGATTGACCGAAGATCATCAAAGAGCAATAGAAATTGGTGAAGTTTTAAAAGCAGTTTCCTATGTTACAAAAATAGAACCCATAGAAACGAATATTATTATTTTTTATGTTGACGAAAAAATAGGAGCCAATACGTTTATTCAAAAAATGAAAGAAAAAAATATTTTATTAACCCCTATGGGAGAGGGCAGAATCAGAATCGTCACGCACTTAGATTACACACTTAATATGCACGAAGTTCTTCTAAACGAACTAAAAAACTATTAAAAAACAATCCTATTTTTCTGAATTTAAATCCGCCAATTTTTTATAATTTGTGTTTAATTTTTTGAGCAATATACCATACAGCAATTGGTAGAACAGCCATAAAACTGCTAAAATTAATACCGTAATAACAATCGTAATAATAGTTATTATCAGAATTTCCTTGTGACTTAAATTGTCAAAATTAGTATTGATACTTGCTATGGTGACCACAATCATGATTAGTACAAAATAACTTAGATTGAATAACACATAATTTCTAACTGTTTTTCTAGTTTTGATGATTTTTGTCATCAATGTTTGTATTGAGTCTGTAGTTGAGATTTTCTTGTAATTTTTATAAAATGTCATTAAAAAATAAAACACGATTATGTAAAAGATAATTTGAGAGTAGTAAATAAACTTAATTAAGCCCATTTTCTTATACATTGATAACGCTTCACTCATGTCTATAAAAAAACAACTTGAGTTTAACACTACAAATTCTATAAGACCGATAATGAAAATCCATTTTACAATGGATGATGATTTTGAATGTGCTAATTTATAAATCTCCTCTGAAGAAAACTCACGAGTATCTTTGGGATGATTGTTCCAAATTTTTTTATATTTATCTAATAAATCCATGTGTTATGGGCTTAATATTTTTTTTAATTTTTCTTTTGCTCTGTTCATTCTTACCCTAGCATTAATTGAAGAAATTCCTAAGGTTTCAGAAATCTCTTCATAGGGTTTATTTTCTAGATATAAATAAATTAAGGCTTTGTCAATATCATTTAATTGATGCATTGCTTTGTATAAAGCTTCCAATTGAAATTCTTCGGTTTGATCATAATCTGTAGCTTTAATTTTATATGCAAAATCATCAATATTTTGATATTTAATTCTTTTGGTTGACTTCCTATACAAAGAAATGGCTGTATTTAAAGCGACTCTGTACATCCAAGTACTGAATTTAGCGTCCCTTCTGAACTTTGAGTAGCTTTTCCAAACTTGTATTGTTATTTCTTGAAATAAATCATTGTGGTCATCTTGATTGGTCGTATAGATTCGACAAATCTTATGTGCTATATTTTGATTTTTTTCAAAGTCAGATAAAAATTCTCTTTCTAATTTTTTTTCCAATTTTATAATTTAAACCCTAACAATAGGTATCGTAAAGATATTAAATGTTACAATTTTCCTAAAAATATATTTTGCTCACAAAATTTTAGTTAAATTTGTTTATCAAATTCAGAAATAAATTGAACAGTATTAAACAGGATTTCACTATCAAAGACCTTGAAAATATTTCAGGAATCAAAGCACATACCATTCGAATATGGGAAAAGAGATATAATCTTCTACACCCCAAGAGGACCAATACCAACATTCGTTTATATTCAAATAATGACCTTCAAAAATTATTAAATATTGTCCTGTTAAACAATAATAATTTTAAGATTTCAAAGATTGCAAAGATGTCTGATAATGAATTCTTAAATGCGTCTAGAGAAGTTGTTTTTAAATCTGCAATTGATGATCAAGCAATAAATCGCCTTAAATTATCAATGTTTCAGTTTGATAAAATTCTATTCAATAGTACCTACGATGAACTCCTTCAGAAAAAAACTTTTAGAGAAGTTTTTAAAGATATTTTTATTCCATTTTTACATCATATAGGCTTATTGTGGCAAACTGATACTTTAATTCCAGCACATGAAAATTTTATTTCAACTTTAATTGCTCAAAAAATTCAGTTACAAACAGAAAAAATTCAACATGGTATTTCTAAATCTTCCAAAACCTACGTTTTATTTTTACCTGAAAATGAAATTCATGAATTAGGACTGTTATATTTGAATTATGAATTAATTTTACGAGGTAATTTTACAATTTATTTAGGGCAAAGTCTTCCCTTAGACAACTTAGATTGGTTTTTTAAAAACAGTAGTGAAATCTGTTTTATCACATCAATGACAGTGATGCCCTATGATCATAAAATTGAAGAATATTTTAGAGAAATTGACCTAATATTAAAGGACACTCCTCATCAACTAATTGCCATCGGTCAAAAAGTAAACCTTGTGAACATCGAAAAATTACAATCAAAAATTAATCTTTACAATTCTGTTTCAGATTTGTTGAATAAATTGTAGTTTTTTTTAATAAATAATATCTAATTATTATATATTACAGAAAAATAAATAATGAAAAAAAACATTCATATAATTGGCTCAGGTTTTTCAGCTTTATCAGCTTCCTGTTATCTAGCAAAAGAGGGATACAATGTAACTATTTTGGAAAAAAATGAAACTCTAGGAGGTAGAGCCAGACAATATAAAAACGAGGGTTTTACTTTTGATATTGGTCCGTCATGGTATTGGATGCCAGATGTATTTGAACGTTTTTTTGCAGATTTTGGTAAGAAACCTTCTGATTACTATATTTTAGATAAATTACATCCTGGCTATGAGGTTTATTTCGGTGAAAACTCTTCATTAAAAATATCTAGTCATTTAGAAGAAATCTACGATCTCTTTGAAAAAGAGGAAAAAGGAAGTGCAAAACATCTTCAATCATTTATAAATTCTGCAAAATCAAATTACGAGACTGCGATAAAAGATCTAGTTTATAAACCTGGAGTTTCTCCCTTAGAGCTAGTTAATACCACGACGATCGCCAGGGTGTCTCAGTTTTTTTCAACGATAAGAAAACAAGTTAGAAAGAATATTAAAAATAAAAAATTAATACAAATATTGGAATTTCCTGTATTATTTTTAGGTGCAAAACCAAGTAACACTCCAGCATTTTATAATTTTATGAATTATGCAGATTTTGGCCTCGGGACATGGCATCCTAGGGGTGGAATGTATACAGTTATTGAGGGGATGGTTTCTTTGGCGAAAAGCTTAGGTGTTCACTTTAAGACCAATGCCAATGTTGAAAAAATTATAACAGACACCTCCAAAAGTGTCTGCGGATTGTTGGTAAACGGTGAAAATATTCAAACAAATTTAGTTTTGAGTGGGGCAGATTATCATCATACCGAAACTTTATTAGATGTTGCGAATAGACAATATTCGGAAAAGTACTGGGATAAAAAAACCTTTGCTCCATCGTCCCTATTGTTTTATGTTGGATTTGATAAAAAAATTGAAAATGTAAGTCATCATACCTTATTTTTTGATACAGACTTTGATGCACATGCAAAAGAAATTTATGATCATCCTACATGGCCTACGGATCCTTTGTTTTATGCTAATTTTACTTCTCTAACAGATAAAACTTCTGCACCCGAAGGCAAAGAAGCTGGTTTTTTCTTAATTCCTCTAGCCCCAGGAATAGAAGATACTCCAGAACTAAGAGAGGAGTATTTTTATAAAATAATGGATAGATTTGAGAAATTAACAAACCAAAAAGTAACTACTCATGTATTGTTTAAGAAATCATTTTGTGTTAACGATTTCAAAGAACAATACAACTCATACAAAGGAAATGCCTATGGAATGGCCAACACACTTTTTCAAACGGCTTTTTTAAGACCGAAAATTAAAAGTAGTAAAGTAAAAAATTTGTATTTTGCAGGACAACTGACTGTTCCAGGGCCTGGTGTACCCCCTGCACTCATCTCTGGTAAATTAGCATCAGAATTAATCATTAAAAATCAATTTTAAAATGAAAGAATTATTTGATAGTGTTTCTAATGATTGTAGTAAATTGGTTACAAAAAGCTACAGTACCTCTTTTTCTTTAGCAGTAAATATGTTATCTGCTGAAATTAGAAAAGATATTTATAATATTTACGGTTTTGTTCGTTTTGCAGACGAAATTGTAGATACTTTTCACGATTACGATAAAGAACAATTAATGATTCATTTCGAAAGAGATTATTATCTTTCAAAAGAGCAGGGCATCAGCCTAAATCCAATTTTAAATTCATTCCAACAAACCGTAAACAAGTATAACATTACAGATGAAATGGTTCAGGCGTTTTTAAAAAGTATGAAAGCAGACCTCTCCAAGACAGAATACAAAACAAAGGAAGAGTATGATGACTATATCTATGGTTCTGCTGATGTAGTAGGACTCATGTGTTTAAAAGTATTCGTGAATGGAAATGAGGAGATGTACGAGACACTTAAAGATGCTGCAATGCGATTGGGATCAGCATTTCAAAAGGTTAATTTTTTAAGAGATTTAAAAGATGACTTTGAATTATTGAACCGTTCTTATTTCCCAAATGTAGATTTGGGTAAATTAAATGCGATTTCAAAGCAATTAATTATTGATGAGATTGAAGCAGATTTTGATTATGCATATAAACATGGAATTCTTAAATTACCAATTGAGGCAAAATTTGGGGTATATATGGCCTATAGATATTATAGAAGGCTATTACAAAAATTAAAAGCCGTTCCCTCTGAAAAAATTATGGATACTCGAATTCGTATTTCAGATCCAATGAAAATAAACTTATTGGCAAGAAGTTATGTAAAATATAAATTGAATATTATCTAATGATTTACGCACTTATTACTTTAGCTGTATTTATAACTATGGAGGGCATTACTTGGTGTACTCACAAGTATGTAATGCATGGATTTGGTTGGTATTTGCATGAAGATCATCACCAGCCAAAATATAATGGTTTCGAAAAAAACGATGCCTTTTTTGTTGTTTTTGCGATTCCTAGTATGTTGTTGTTTTATTATGGAAGTTACACAACTCATACCTATCTATTCTTTATTGGTTTGGGCATTTTATGTTATGGATTGGCTTATTTCTTAGTACATGATGTTTTGATTCATCAACGATTTAAATGGTTTAAGAACACCAATAATACCTATTTAAGAGGCTTAAGGAAAGCACACAAAATTCATCATAAAAATATGGGTAAACACGATAGTCAATGTTTTGGAATGTTGTTTGTTCCTTTTGAATATTTTAAAAAACCTAACATTTAAATTCTTGGTTTAAAAGGATTCTTTTTTTAAATAGTAACAGTGTATTGCCTTAATGGATTATTACGATTACATAATTGTTGGCGGAGGTGCCTCCGGTTTAATGTCTGCATATAGGATGTCTAAAGACGTTTTTTTTGATGATAAATCGATCTTAATTTTAGATAAAGTAAAGAAAAATTCAAACGATAGAACTTGGTGTTATTGGGCAACTAAAAGTGACGAGTGGAACGATATTAGTTGTGCTTCTTGGAATGATATTATTTTTAAAAGCGATCTTTACAACGCTAAAGAAGGTATTGCTCCTTACCAATATAGAATGATTCGAAGTAAAGATTTTTACTCAAAAATATTTACCCACTTAGAAACCAAATCAAACATTACTTTTCAATTAGCAAATGTTCTCAATATTGAACAGCGAGTGGATTGTGCAGAGGTTATTACAGCCGACACAATTTTTAAAACAAAAACAATTTTAAACAGTATTCTTTTCAATGATGAGTACAAGAAGCAGACAAAATATCCTGTATTACAACAACATTTTGTTGGTTTTTTTATAAAGACAAAGAAAGACTCTTTCAATGACAGCGCTGCTACTTTTATGGATTTTACTGTTTCTCAAAAGGGAAATACTCGATTTATGTATATTTTACCTCATGCTAAAAACGAAGCATTGTTTGAATATACCTTATTCTCAAAAGATTTACTGCCTTATGATCACTATAAATCTGAAATTGAAAAATATCTGAAAGACAAGAATATTAAGGATTATGAAATTGTAGAGAAGGAGCAAGGTTCCATACCAATGACTTGTTATAAATTCTGGAAAAACAATACTAAAAATATTATTCATATTGGTACAGCTGGTGGTTGGTCTAAAGCGAGTACAGGCTTCACTTTTAAAAAAACCACACAGAAAACAGCACAATTAATCCAACACATTAAAGAAGGAAAATCATTGACCAAATTTCATAAGATTACTAAGTTTTGGTTCTATGATTTATTATTATTAGATGTCTTGTCTCAACAAAATAAATTAGGTGCTTCTATTTTTGGGAAAATGTTTCAGAAGAACCGTGCAAGTCAAATTTTAAAATTTTTGGATGAAGAAACTTCTTTTGTTGAAGATTTGAAAATTCAATTAAAAATGCCAATTGGGCTATTTACAAAAGCTTTACTAAAAAGGATATTCTAACTTTATAAAAGCAATTAAAATATAGTTTTTTTAATAAAATTAAATAAAACTGACCAAACACTTAACTTAGGATTTGGTAATTCACCTTTACCCATCATTTTCATTTGTTCAGAAAAATAGGAAATATCCAAGAAACCCATTTTATCAATAAATTTTAAACCTGTTTTTACCGGTGGTATGTGAACTTCTGTTCGAGTTCCTTTAAAAAATTCCTTAGAAAGGTGTGGAAAGACTGCAAAAGGACGTGCCAAACCAACAAAATCTAATTCATTATTTTCAATGGCTTTTGTCATAACATCAAAAGTTCTAAATCCTCCAGTTAATAATAAGGGTGCCTTTGTTCTTTTTCTTGCTTTTTTAATAAAATCAACAAAATAGGCTTCTCTTTTTTTTGTGCTTTCTTTTATTTTTTTTCCTGCACCCATCATTGCTGCTTTTTCATAAGTACCCCCAGAAACTTCTATCAAATCCATTCCTTCTGCCGAAAGTATGTCGATAACTTCTAAAGATTCTTCTTCAGTAAATGCACCCCTTTGAAAATCTGCAGAGTTAATTTTAATTCCAATAGGAAAACTAGGGCCTACTTTCTTTCTTATATTTCTATAGATTTCCAGCGCAAAACGAGCCCTGTTTTCTAAAGAACCTCCCCATTTATCTTTACGTAAATTTGTAAGCGTAGAAAGGAACTGACTTACTAAATACCCATGAGCTCCATGTATTTGTACACCTTTCCAACCTGCTTTTTTAGCAACCAAAGCACAATCTCCAAACCCTTCTATTGTTTTCCAAATTTCTTCTTCTGTCATAGGTCTCGGTTTAGGAAACATTGATTTAATTGGTAATTGAACATCAGAAGCACTAACTACTTCTTTATTGAATTTAGGAGATTGTCTTCCAGGATGATTAATTTGCATCCAAAGATGGCTTCCATGTTTTTGTGAAACCGTTGCCCATTTTTTGAGTTCTGCTAAATATTTTTCATCTTCTATTACCACATTTCTTGGTTCATTTAGCGCTTTACTATCCATCATTACATTGCCAGAAATCAAAATTCCTGTAGCACCTTCTCCCCAAGTTTTATAGAGTTTTATGATGCGTTCAGAAGGTTTTCCACCTTTGTCAGCATTGTTTTCACTCATAGCAGATTTTACAATTCTATTTGGTATCGTCACACCACATGGCAAAGTGAAAGGTTGTTCTAGAATAGTAGCTGTTTTCATTATGTAATAAGATAGATGTTGAATATCAACTGCAAAGTACCCAATATTAATGAATATTGGGTCTTTATTTTACAATTAGTATACTTATCTGGAAATATTGATAAGTTTAATTTTAGTCTAATTTTGTCATGCTTATTTTGGAAACTTTGCTCTGATTTTATCCAAACATAAATTGTGAATACTACCTACATGAGAATGTTGTTTTCCTAAATCGGGTGTGTAGTTTCCTGCTTGTACTTGACCACCAATTTTTTGATAGGCTTCTCGAAAAGACATGCCCTCAACAACTAGGTTATTGATACTATCAACGGTAAATAAGTATTGATATTTTTCATCATTTAAATCAATATCATTCACGATAACTTGTTGGATAGCATATGTAAGGATGTCTAGAATATCTTTTACATCTTCAAAGGCATTGATGATGTTTTCTTTTAATAACTGAAAATCTCTGTGGTAACCCGTTGGTAGATTATTCGTAATTAGTACCATCTCGCCATGCAAAGCTTGAATTTTATTGCATTTTCCACGAATCAGTTCAAATACATCAGGATTTTTTTTGTGTGGCATGATGCTGCTACCAGTTGTTAATTCGTCAGGAAAAGAAATAAAATTAAAATTTTGACTCATATATAAACAGACATCCATTGCAAAACGTGCCATTGTATTGCACAGTCCTCCGAGAGCTGAAGCAATTGAACGCTCACTTTTCCCTCTACTTAATTGAGCTGCAACCACATTGTATTTTAGTGTAGTAAATTCTAATTCTTTGGTTGTTAGTTCTCTGTCTACAGGGAAGGAGCTACCATAACCAGCTGCAGAACCTAAAGGGTTTTGATCGACTACTTTTGCAACGGCATTTAATACAAATACGTCATCAATTAGTAATTCTGCATAGGCAGAAAACCACAAACCAAAGGACGATGGCATTGCTACTTGTAAATGTGTATAACCCGGTAACAAACTTTCTTTGTGTGAATCCGCTAAACTTAAAAGGGTATCAAATAATCTCTTCGTTTGATCATTTATAATTGATAAATTTTCTTTGTAATATAATTGTAGTGCCACTAAAACTTGATCATTTCTAGAACGAGCGGTGTGAATTTTTTTACCAACCTCTCCTAATTTATTGGTTAATTCCCATTCAATCTTAGAATGCACATCTTCAAAAGAAGCTTCAATGGTAAAAGTTCCGTTTTCAATGTCTTTGGATAATTCTTGTAAACCTCTTTTTAGATCGTTTAATTCATCGGTTGTGATAATTCCAATTGATGCTAACATAGTCGCATGCGCCAAAGAAGCTTGTACATCGTATTTTGCAATATGCATGTCAATTTCTCGATCATTACCCACTGTAAATTTTTCTATCTGTTTGTCTATTGAAAATCCTTTATCCCAAAGCTTCATAATTTTTATATTTTGTATTTCCTACAAGGTAGGAGTTCATTGTATGGTTTATTTCTGTGCAACAATTACTCGATTCAATAAATCAGTATAAATAGCGATCCCTTCTTCAATTTCTGCAAGATATATAAATTCATTCGCAGAATGAGAACGAGTACTATCTCCAGGTCCTAATTTTAACGATTGACAACTCAACACAGCTTGATCTGATAAGGTTGGTGAACCATAGGTTTTTCTTCCCAAAGCTATTCCTGCTTTTACCAACGCATGATCCATATCAATAGCTGATGAATTTAATCTTAAACTTCTGGGAGTAATTTTTGTACAAGGTGCTTTTTCTTGTAAGATCGTTGTAATTTCTTGATTGGAATAGGCATCATTTACACGAACATCAACGACCAAATTTACATGAGCAGGAACCACATTGTGTTGAGAACCTGCATGAATTTGTGTGACTGTCATTTTCACATCTCCTAGGGCCTCCGAAGTTTTTTCGAATTTAAAATCTTTAAACCATTGTAAAACATCAATAGTGTTGTAAATAGAATTGTTTGTGTTGGGATGTGCTGCGTGACTTGGAGTACCTTCTATTATCGCATCAAAAACCACCAATCCTTTTTCTGCAACGGCTAAATTCATTAATGTTGGTTCACCAATAATTGCTACATCAATATGTGGAATTATAGGCAACATACTATTTAAACCATTTTCACCACTATTTTCTTCTTCAGCAGATGCAACTAGGACTAAATTATAGGTTAAATTTTCGGATGCATAAAAATAAGTAAAAGTTGCCATCAATGATACCAAGCATCCACCTGCATCATTACTACCTAAACCGTATAATTTTCCTTCTTTAACAATGGCTTTAAAAGGATCATTTGTGTACGCAGTATTTGGTTTGACAGTATCGTGATGAGAATTTAACAGTATCGTTGGTTTTTTTTCATCAAAATATTTATTTGTTGCCCAAATATTATTTTTTGTTCTTTGAAAAGGAATCTGATATTCAGCAAACCAATCTTCTATATGTTTTGCTGTATGTTCTTCTTCTTTAGAAAATGATTGCGTCTCAATTAATTTTTTTAGAAGCGAAATTGCATTTGTGCTCAGTTTTTCGATACTCATCTTATAATGTGATTGTTGTAAAGTTTTTATTTTCGTTTGTCAACATGGCAGTATTCCCCAAATTCACTTCGTGAACACCTTTTTTTAATGCATTAAAACAATTTTCTAATTTGGGTAACATTCCTTCGGTTATGATTCCTGCGTCCAATAGTTCTTGATAGGTGTTCAAATTTATTTTTCTTATGACAGATTTTTTATCGTTGATATCTCTTAAAACTCCCTCCAATTCAAAACAATAATAAATTGAGGTTTTATAGACCTTGCTCATTCCAATAGCAACTTGACTGGTAATTGTATCTGCATTTGTATTTAATAATTGACCATTTCCATCATGTGTTATAGCACAAAATACAGGAATGAAACCAGCATTGATCAATTTGTCTATTGAGTCATAGGCCACTTCTTTTACATCACCAACAAAGCCATAATCTACCTCTTTTGAGGCTCTTTTGTCAGATTTGATACTATTGATGTCTGCGCCACTTAATCCAATAGCATTGGTTTGCAATGCTTGTAATTTTGCCACGATATTTTTATTAACTAGCCCACCGTATACCATGGTAATTACTTCTAAAGTCTTTAAATCTGTAATTCTTCTTCCATCAACCATTTTAGATTCAATACCCAATTTTGTAGCAACATGTGTAGCACGTTTTCCACCACCATGAACAAGAATTTTCTTACCTTCTATATGGGAAAATAATTTTAGAAAAGCATTTAATGAAGTTTCGTCTTCAATAATATTACCTCCTATTTTTATGATTGATAGCTTTTCTTTAGGCATTTTCTAATATTTTTTTCAAAACCAGCTGGGCGGCATAGGTTCTGTTATTTGCTTGTTCAATTACCAAAGAATGATCACTATCCAATACTGCATCTTCTACTACCACATTTCTTCTTACGGGTAAACAATGCATAAATTTAGCAGTACCAATTTTCTTTTTAGTAATCATCCAGTTAGAATCGGTATTCAATACTTTTCCATAATCTTCGTAGGAGCTCCAGTTTTTCGTATAGATAAAATCGGCATCCTTAAAAGCTTCTTCTTGATGATGATAAATAGGGGTGTTTTTAGTAATTTCTGGGTTTAAATTATATCCTTCTGGGTTTGTAATTACAAAGTCAACATCCATTTTTTGCATGGCTTGTGTAAAACTATTGGCTACTGCATGTGGTAAGGCCTTTACATGTGGCGACCAACTTAAAACTACTTTTGGTTTCTTTTTAAGAGTATTTTCAGAAATGGTAATCGCATCTGTTAACCCCTGTAAAGGATGTTCAGTAGCACTTTCCATACTTACAATTGGTACAGAAGCAAATTTTACAAACGATTTTAAGATATGTTCAGATTCGTCTTTTTCCTTGTCTGTCAAAGAGGGAAAAGCTCTTACTGCAATTACATCACAATATTGAGAAACTACGGCAGCTGCCTCTTTGATATGCTCTGCAGTAGTTCCGTTCATTTTAGTTCCATCACCAAATTCGATCCCCCAAGCATCACCAGATACGTTCATTACAATAGGATTCATTCCCAAGTTTAAAGCTGCTTTTTGCGTACTTAAACGCGTTCGCAAACTAGAATTAAAAAATAATAAACCTAAGGTTTTATTTTTTCCTAGTTCATTATTTAATAATGGATTAGCCTTTATTTGTTTGGCTTCTTCAATCCAAGAATTGATATTTTTAATATCGTTTATGGAGGTATAATTTTTCATTTTCACTATTTTATTTTTGTAAAATCAACACTGTTTTCCATTGCATTTGTTATAAAATCATCATTTAAACCGTTTACAATCCAAGTTTCTATTTTTGCTTTTTTACTCAAAGAAGCCGCTTCAATTTTTGATTCCATACCTCCACTACCATGGGAAGATTTAGAACGAATGACTTCTTCTTTTAAATGTTCAAAATTAATTACTTTTTCAATCGTTTTAGGACGATTATCTCGCATGGATTCTTTCGTGTAAATTCCATTGGTGTTTGTAGCAATGATTAATAAATCTACCTTTAATAATGAGGCTGTTAAAGCTGCTAATTTATCATTATCTCCAAATTTAATTTCATCAGTAGCTACTGTGTCATTTTCATTGATGATAGGAATGTAATTGTTTTGCACTAAAACATTAATTGTGTTCACGATATTCGTTTTGCTTTCCTGCTTTTCAAAATCAGAATAGGAGAGGAGGCATTGTGAAGTTAACAGGCCATATTCTCTAAAAATTTCTTGATAAATTCTGATTAAGTGAGGCTGTCCAATTGATGCAAGTGCTTGTTTTACAAATACGTCTTCATGTTTACTCTCTAATTTTACAAACTGTTTTGCAACTGCGATCGCTCCAGAACTGACAATGATAAATTCACAGGTGTCTTTGAGTCTTGCAATTTGGTTTGCAATGTCTTCAATTTTTCCTCTTGAAATATTGTCTGTTTCTCTTGTGAGGGTATTAGAACCTATTTTCAGTAAAATGCGTTTCTTTTTTTGCATATTATCTTATTTGTCCATTTCCGTGAACATACCATTTGTTAGTGACTAAATGTTTTAGCCCTATAGGGCCACGTTGATGTAATTTGTCTGTGCTTATTGCCAATTCACCACCCAATCCTAATTGACCTCCATCTGTAAAACGTGAAGATGCATTGTGATAAACAGCTGCTGTATCTACATTTTCCATAAATAACTTAGCCTCAGCTTCATTATCGGTAATAATTACCGATGAATGCCCTCCAGAATAGGTATTGATCATTTCAATAGTATTCTGGTTGGAAGAAATTTCTCCAATGACAATTTTGTAATCTAAAAATTCTTCATACCAAACATCATTTGAGGAGATTTCCATAACATCCTCAAATTTTGAAAAGAAAGAATCTCCCAAAACCTCAATTTTTAACTCTTTTAATTTTGATACTAATTGGTTTGTAAAAGCTGTTTTATTGGGAAGTCTTGAATCTATTAAGACTTTGTCTATCGCATTACAAGCAGATATTTTTGACTTACCATTTAGAATAATATCAATAGCGATATCTGTGTTAGCCTCTTTGTGAACATATAAAAAGTTGTTTCCTCGTCCACTAATAATAACAGGACATGTAGCATGTTTTTTTACGAAAGCAATTAAACGTTCTCCACCTCTTGGTACTATTAAATCTATTTTTTGAGTTGGTTTTTCTAAAAATTGCTGTGTCTCAGTTCTATTAAATTCTAGATATGTAACCCATTCAGTATCTGCACCGTGTTTTTGTAGGGCTTGATGCCATAACTCAACAATTTTTAGATTTGATTTTAAAGATTCTTTTCCACCTTTTAGAAGTATTTTGTTTCCGGATTTAAATGCAATTCCCGCAGCTTCAACAGTTACATCAGGTCTAGATTCATAAATGATCAACACGGAACCAAAAGAAGCTGTTTTATTATAAACTTGCATTCCATTGTCATGTTTAAAAGTAAAACGCTCTACACCGACAGGATCCTCTTGCGAAGCTAAATGTTTGGCTGCATGAATCATTTCATCAACTTTTGTATTGTTCACTTTTAAACGGTCAAACATGGAGATGTCTTCTCCTTTGTAGGCTTCTAAATCTTTTTTATTGATACTTATAATTGCCGCTCTTTCTTGGTCGAGAAGTTCAGCCATTGTTAGTAAAACATTATTTCTAGTTGCTATGGATAATAAAGTATTCATTTTTTATATTCTTGGTTTTTTATTCATGTAAAGCATCGACCAAAGCTTCAAAAAACTGATTAATATGATCTTTTTTTATTGTTAGTGGAGGTAAAATTCTTAATAGTTTTTTATTTGCTGCTCCACCAGTAAATATCTGATATTCGTAAATTAATTTTTTTCTTAAATCTGCCACCTCATACTCAAATTCTAACCCTAGCATCAATCCTCTACCTTTGATGTTTTTGATTTGAGGAATTGTTTTTGCAATCTTTATAAAGTATTCAGACATTTCTTTTACATTATCTATCAGAGCTTCTTTTTCTATGACGTTCAAAACTGATAAGCTTGCAACACATGCCAAGTGATTTCCACCAAAAGTAGTTCCTAACATTCCAAATTTAGCTTCTATACTTGGGTGAATTAGAATTCCTCCAATTGGAAAACCATTCCCCATCCCTTTGGCAATAGAAATGATATCTGGAGTAACATTATAATGTTGGAAAGCAAAAAACTTCCCAGAACGACCATATCCAGACTGAACTTCATCGGCGATAAAAAAAGTGTTGTTTGCCTTACAAAGTACATTTACTTGTTCAAAAAATTCTGCAGTTGCTTGATCCAAACCACCTACACCTTGAATAAATTCAATAAGTACTGCACAAACATCTCCTTTTTTAAGCTCTCTTTCAACTCCTTGAATATCATTCAATTCTAAAGTAGTCACTTTTTGTTGCGCATTTATGGGAGCAATAATCGTGGCGTTATCTGTTGCGGCAACAGCTGCAGAAGTACGTCCATGAAAACCATTTTTAAAAGCGATCACTCTAGATTTCCCAGTTTTAAACGAGGCTAATTTTAGCGCATTTTCATTGGCCTCTGCACCAGAGTTACATAAAAACAATTGATAGTCTTTGCAATCCGAAAGAAGTTCAATTTTAGTGGCTAACTGCTTTTGTAATGGATTTTGAATCGCATTTGAATAAAAACCCAACTTAGCAACTTGTTCTGAAATCGCCTTTACATAGGTGGGGTGACTGTGTCCTATGGAAATTACAGCATGCCCTCCATATAGATCTAAATATTCTTGATGATTTTGATCATATACATAGACTCCTTTTGCAGATATAGGAGTCACATCATATAATGGATATACGTTAAATAATCCCATTTTTTATTTTTTTATTTGGTTAATCTTATTAAAAGAAGTGTTAATTCCTTTAATTAATGAAGAACTTAAACCTTGGTGTTCCATTTCATTTAATCCCTCTATAGTACAACCTCCTGGAGTAGTAACTCTGTCTATTTCAGCTTCAGGATGATTGCCAGATTCTTTCAAAAGTGTTGCAGCTCCAAAACAAGTTTGCATCGCTAATTCATGGGCTTCATGTGCTTCAAATCCTAATTGAATGGCTCCTTGCGTAGTGGCTCTTATCAAACGCATCCAAAAGGCAATTCCACTGGCGCAAATAACCGTAGCAGCTTGTAGTTGTTCTTCTGGAATTTCCATCGAAACCCCTAAACTATTAAAAATAGTCTTTGCGAGTTCTATTTTTTCTTTTCCTTTTGTATTTGTTGAAAGACAGGTCATAGATTCTGCAACCGAAGCAGCAGTATTTGGCATTGCACGAACGATACTTAGCTCTTCACCAACAATAGCCTCAATTTTTGCAATTGAAAAACCAGTAATTACAGAGATCAGTACGTGATTTTTATCTAAGTGTGGTAAAATATTTTTTAAAATATTATTTAGATGTCTCGGTTGCACTGCAAAAATTAAAATGTCAGAATTTACTACCGCTTCGGTATTGTCTGAGCTTAAGATAACTTCATCATAATTTTCAAAATCTTTGATAGAATTGGTGTTTCTCTTTGTCAAATACAAAGAACTCACGACTTTGTTCGTTAATAATCCTTTTCCGATTGATTGCCCTAAACTTCCTGCTCCAATAATTGCTACTTTCATATTTTTTTTTTAATCAATACTACTTTTATATTTTAAAAATAGTTTGCTTTTAAGTTCAATCCAACCATTTCATCGAAACCAACCATTAAATTCATGTTTTGAATGGCTTGTCCAGAAGCACCTTTTAAAAGATTGTCAATAGTACTTGTAATTAATAATTTAGTGTCATGTTTTATTAAATGAAGTAGGCATTTATTTGTATTGACCACTTGTTTCATATGAATGTCATTCTCAGAAACAAAGGTAAATACTGCCTCTTTATAGTAGTTATGATACATACTTTTTGCTTCTTCAATACTACCTTCAAATTTGATATAGGTTGTTGCAAAAATACCCCTTGAGAAATTCCCTCTATTTGGCATAAAGTTTATTTCAGCATTAAAATTGGATTGCAATTGATTGACCGTTTGATGTATTTCTCCTAAGTGTTGATGATTAAAGGCTTTGTAGTGAGAAAAGTTGTTGTCTCTCCAAGTAAAATGTGTGGTTGAAGACAGTGAGGTTCCCGCTCCAGTTGCTCCAGTAACAGCATTGATGTGCAAATCATTGTTTAATAGATTATTGGCTGCCAAAGGCAAAATAGCCAATTGCAAAGCGGTCGCAAAACAACCAGGATTGGCAATGTATTTCGCATTTTTAATTTTTTCTTTCTGTAACTCAGGCAATCCGTAAACAAACTCTTTTCCATCGAATTTTTGATCTTTAAGCAATCTAAAATCGTTACTGAGATCAATAATTTTTGTATTTGATGAAAAACTATGGTTCTTTAAAAAAGCAGTGGAGTTTCCATGACCTAAACATAAAAATAATACATCAACTTCTGAATTAATACTATTTGTAAAACTAATTTCGGTACTGCCAATTAGGTCTTGATGAACTTTATATATTTTATTACCAGCATTAGAAGTACTGTACACAAAATTGATATTGGTTTTTGGGTGGTTTAATAATAATCGTATTAATTCACCCGCTGTATAACCTGCACCGCCTATAATTCCAACTTCTAACATACTTAAGAGTTTACTTGTTGATATATCTTATTCTGATTTCCTAAAATCTTGATAAAACCTTTGGCATCATCTGCTGTCCAAGCTTTATTTTCTTCACCATAGCTACCAAATTTGGCAGACATTAAATCGTGTTTAGAAATAATTCCATCTAAGGAGAAATGGTACGGTTTTAAAGTAACCATGACATCTCCTGAAACCTTGTTTTGAGAACTTTGTAAAAAAGCTTCTGTATCTCTCATAACAGGATCTAAATATTGACCCTCATGTAGATGCATTCCATAGAAACTAGAAAGGTATTCTTTGTGTTGTAATTGCCACTTGGTTAATGTATGTTTTTCTAACAAATGATGTGCTTTAACTATTATCAAAGCAGCAGCAGCTTCAAAACCAACTCTTCCTTTAATTCCAACGATGGTATCACCCACATGAATATCTCTACCAATTGCAAACTTAGAGGCGATATCATTTAACATTGCAATATTAATTTGAGGGATATTTTCTTTACCATTTAAAGCCATTAATTCACCATTTTTGAATGTCAGTGTAATTTTTTCCTCACCCTTCTTTTCAATCTGTGATGGATAGGCTTCGCTGGGCAAAGGTTTCTCCGAGTTTAAAGTTTCAACACCACCAACACTCGTTCCCCAAAGACCTTTATTTACAGAGTATTTTGATTTTTCCCAAGACATATCAATTCCTTCGGATTTTAAATACGCTATTTCTTCTTCTCTTGTTAATTTTTGATCTCTTATTGGTGTTATAATATGAATGTCTGGAGCTAAGGTTTGAAATATCATATCAAAACGAACTTGATCATTACCTGCACCGGTACTTCCGTGAGCAATATAGTTAGCTCCAATACTTTTTGCATATTCAACAATTTCAATAGCTTGTATAATTCTTTCAGCGCTTACTGAGAGTGGATACGTATTGTTTTTTAATACGTTACCAAATATTAAGTATTTTACTACTTTTTGATAGAAAGTAGCCACCGCATCAATATTTTTATAGGTAGAAACCCCCATTTTATAGGCATTGTTTTCTATATGATTGATTTCTTCCTTTGTGAAACCACCAGTGTTTACACTTACTGCATGAACTTCATATTCTTTTGATAAACTTACTGCACAATAGGAAGTATCTAAACCTCCACTATATGCAATTACTAATTTTTTCATTTTGTTATATATTTCTAGAGGTTATGTTATTTTAATTGTCTGATTTCTGATTCAAAACGAGGATTGACAAAATATTTGTAACTCAACTCATCCCTTAATTTTCCTATTTTTTCAAGTTCTTTGATTAATATCTTAGACATTTCGGAAAGTCCAATATGGGTCATCCCAAGTAATTCATTGTAATGATGAACTTTGGATGTTTGTGCAATTGAAATTAGGAAGTTATTCGAATACAACTCTGTCATTTTAGACATTAATAGTAGTCCAAGATTATAATTACGATATTCTCGATCTACCCACAGAGTGGAACGCTCATATACAGAGTGTCCTTTTACATGATGTTCATGTGCAAAAATATGACCAATAACTTTTTCTCCTTTTTTCATTAAAAAACAGCCATTCTTTAACCGCCTTTTTAATAGTTCTATGCGAACAAAATATAGTGAGGGTAGTACTTTTGATCTCTCTGATATGATTGTAAGCAATTCTTCTGAAAGTGTGTAAACAAGTTCGATTTCTATTCCTTTACCAAAACAATAGGTTTCTGCGTTGTAAATAACACTCTTAATATCTGTATTCAATATGGATTCCATTATTTGTTATGCCTTTTTATAAGGACCTGTATTATTTTTTTCAAATCTCATAACCCAATGGTTATTTTAAATTGATTGATTCGTTATTGTTCCTATTCTAAAATAGAAACATATTTGTTTTAATAATGACGGAAGATTGAAAGTGAATTACTTTCTAAAACTGAATAAAGCCCCTTAGGGACGAGTTTTTGGAAAACGCAGAACAGACGTTTTGGTATTTTTTACCAAAACGAAAGAGATAAAAGATATGTTGTTTCCTGTTTTCACTGAATAACTACATTTACTATTAACTCTAAATCGTCGGCGTTAGCCCCTTTCGTTAATATTAGCTGCAAAATTACAATTTATTATGGATTAAACAATATTTAAAAGATAAAAAATAGGCTTTTTTAAGAGCTACAAAGAAGAACTGTTGAAACGTGTGTTTTATAAGATTAACGATCAATATTTGAAGAATACATTCACAATTTACTTAGGGGTCTATTTATTATATTTATTTTTAAACAAAACCTTCAAATAGTTTCGCATCCATCAAACTTTGATTATTTTTATAAATTATTATGGAATTTATCCAGAAATAATAAATCCTTTAAAAAAACGTTTATATCCTGATGAAAATGATTAAAAAAAACCTCATAGCTTCCCTAACATTCTTATTTTTACTATTTGCAGTAAGTTGTACTATTAATGATAAATTTAAAATAGAAAAAGGGAAGGTGGGAAATATCAACACTGAAACTACTATTCAAGAATTATCCACTATTTTTAAAAATGATTCTATTGTCAACAATTTAAGTGAAGGAGTTCAAGGTAGTAACTACTTTCAAGAAGATGATGAGTATTTTATTTTTGAAAAAGGAGGTAAATTATTGTTAACTATCATACCAAAAGAACAATTAGATTCTACATCTACCATCAAGAGCATAGAAATACACGATGAACGATTTAAAACCCTTACAGGGATCAATATAAATTCTAGTTTTTCTGAAATTAACCTAAACAATAGCATTCATAAAATAGAGCGTACTTTTTCCTCTGCAACGTTGTTTTTAGATAATTTAAATACGACAATTACCATAGATAATGAGGAGTTGGGTTTGAAGGAATTTAGCACGCAGAAAGTTACCAAAGAACAAATTCCAGATTTAGCTAAAATGAAAACATTTATAGTCTGGTTTAATTAGGTTGATTTTTTTTGTAAGATGATGTCATTTTATTTATAAATTTAAAATCTATCATATGAATAAAAACTATACTGTTCAAAAAGCACCATTTATAGTTCCTACCTCAGATGGTAAATTAATTGAAGAACATTTTGGAAATGCAACTGATGGTGATTCACCAATAAGTATTGCTCATATGGTTGCACCGCCTGGCTGGAAAGAACCTTTTCAGACTCCCGAATTTGATGAATATACCTATATTATAAAGGGAAAAAAACAATTTATCATAGATAGAGAAACAATTATTTTAGAATCTGGTCAATCTATAAAAATAAAAAGAGATACAAGAGTACAGTATTCAAATCCGTTTGACAATCCCTGCGAGTATATTGCAATTTGTATGCCTGCTTTTTCAATGAATTTGGTTAATAGAGAAGATGTTTAATTTTTTTTCCTAGTAAGATAAAAAGGCAGATACAGCAATAAAAAATAAGGAATTACAAACAGTTCAACTACAAAAACATATTGAGGCCAATCTCCAAACACATCCAATAAAGTCTCTGCATCTGGTTTTTTGTTGGTGAAAAAATAATTAGATCCTAAAAAATAATTTAGAACAAACATTAAAAGCATGTAAACTTGCATTGCTATAAATGATTTCCATACACTTTTTAATGTCGGTCTCATATTATAAATAAACGTAGCATACATCATAAAAAATACCAACCCTGCATGTACTAACCAGTATCTGAAAAATTGAAAATTTAAATAATTTTTTTCATCGGGTGTGATTAATGATTGTAAAGTTCCGCCTAGAATTAAGAAATAGAATATTTCGTAGTATAAAAATTTTCTTGTGGTTGATAGTACTGGAATAATGAGTGCTAAAAAACTACATAAATGTAATGGTAAGTCTTCTTGATAATTAAAATCACCTCGATAGATTTTTAAAAACGTTCCAAAAATGACCGATATGGAAATCGAAAAAGCGACAATATTACCAATCTTTATTTGAGTGTTCTTTTGTTGTTTTTTAGTCCATAAAATTAAAAAACAGCCAAAGCAGACAATAAGAAAAACGAGCCACAAATGTTGTGAAGTGAATGGTATAAAATTTGTATTTTCTTTTAAAAAAAAATCATTCAAATTATAAAACTTTTAAAAATTAATTTTTTAAAAGTACTAATAATTTATTCTTTGGCAAGATAATAATGTGTTTTTAAGTAACATTGCTATTGTCATTGGGCCAACACCTCCTGGAACAGGTGTAATAAATTCGGACTTTTTTGAGACTTCTTCAAAAGCAACATCTCCAACCAGTCTAAATCCATTTTTTTTGCTATTGTCTTCTAAACGAGTAATTCCAACATCAATAATAGTTACACCGTCTTTGACCATGTCAGCCTTTAAAAATTCTGGAATTCCGATTGCTGCGATGATAATATCCGCCTGTAATGTAATCTCTTTTAAGTTTTTAGTTCTACTATGGCACATAGTAACTGTCGCATTACCAACGGTTCTTTTTTGAGATAATAAAATACTCATTGGACTCCCAACAATATGACTTCTTCCCAGAACAACTACATGTTTTCCAGAGGTTTCAACCTTGTATCTTTCTAGTAGTTCTAATATCCCAAAGGGTGTTGCAGAAATAAATGTAGGTAAATTCAAAGCCATTTTACCCACATTGGTTGGATGAAAACCATCTACGTCTTTATCAGGATCTACAGCCATTAATACTTTTTGTTCGTCTATGTGCTTTGGGAGTGGCAGTTGAACTATAAAGCCATCGATATTTTTATCTTTATTTAAACCTATAATTTGATTTAATAATGCTTCTTCTGTAGTATGCTCCTCTAATCTAATTAGGGTAGATTCAAAACCAACACGCTCACAAGCTTTTACTTTTGCATTTACGTAGGTAATACTTGCACCATTATTTCCAACTATGATGGCCGCTAAGTGTGGTGTTTTTTTACCCTTTTCCTTAAGAATTTTTACTTCTAGAGCAATTTCTTCTTTAATATCAGCTGCTGTTTTTTTTCCGTCTAGTAAAATCATGTTATATTAAGAATGTATTGTAATATTGGTTTTAGAAATTATTTCATTCCCTGCATCATTTGCATCATTTTTTTACCACCACCACCTTGCATCATCTTCATCATTTTGCTCATTTGATTAAATTGCTTCATCAGTTGATTGACTTCTTGTATGCTAGTACCAGAGCCTTTTGCAATTCGTTTTTTTCTGCTGGAATTTATAGTTGTGGGAGTACTTCTTTCATTTGGAGTCATGGAGTGAATGATTGCTTCGATTCCTTTAAAAGCATCATCATCGATCTCTACATCTTTCATAGCTTTACCTGCTCCAGGAATCATTCCAACTAAATCTTTCATACTTCCCATTTTCTTTATTTGCTGAATTTGATTTAAGAAGTCATCAAAACCAAACTGATTTTTTGCAATCTTTTTTTGCAATTTTCTAGCTTCCTCTTCGTCATATTGATCTTGTGCTCGTTCAACTAACGAAACGACATCTCCCATTCCTAGAATTCGATCAGCCATTCGATCTGGATGAAAAACATCAATTGCATCCATTTTTTCTCCAGTACCAATAAATTTAATTGGTTTGTCTACGACAGATTTTATGGTTAGTGCTGCACCACCTCGGGTATCTCCATCTAATTTTGTAAGAACAACTCCTTCAAAATTTAAAATATCATTGAATGCTTTTGCGGTATTTACAGCATCCTGACCCGTCATAGAATCTACAACAAACAAGGTTTCATGGGGATTAACAGCCTTGTGAATACTAGAAATTTCATTCATCATTTCTTCATCTACAGCCAAACGTCCTGCTGTATCAATGATCACCACATTTTTTCCCTTTGCTTTGGCATGTTGTATTGCGTTCTTTGAAATTTCAATAGGATTGTTATTTCCTACTTCGGCATATACTTCAATGTCAATTTGTTCTCCAACCACTTGTAATTGATTGATCGCTGCAGGCCTGTATACATCACAACCTACTAATAAAACTTCTTTAGATTTTTTTGTTTTTAGATAGTTTGCCAATTTACCAGAAAAAGTAGTTTTTCCAGAACCTTGTAATCCAGACATTAAAATTACGGTTGGTGACCCTCCAAGATGAACACCGACGGTTTCTCCTCCCATTAATTCAGTTAGTTCATCTTTAACTAACTTCACCATCAATTGTCCTGGATTTAGTGTAGTTAATACGTTTTGACCTAGGGCTTTGGTTTGCACTCTTTTAGTAAATTCTTTCGCAATTTTAAAGTTCACATCGGCATTTAATAATGCTCTTCTAACTTCTTTTAAAGTTTCTGCAACATTGACTTCAGTTATTCTACCGTGACCTTTTAGGGTGTGTAGCGCTTTATCTAACTTATCGCTTAAATTATTAAACATAATTTGTCTTATTTTTTGGAACCACAAATATAAGAATTAGTGCCGATTTCTATACTCAATATCAACAGTTTTTTGTGTTGTTGATTTTTTAAAATCAGTAAAAAAAAATGAAACCTTATGTAGCTATGTTAACTATTTTCTAGCGGGAATAAATTCCAAAGCAGCTCCGTTAATACAGTGTCTTTTTCCGGTAGTTTTTTTTGGACCATCGTTAAATGAATGTCCTAGATGTCCACCACAAGTAGTACATTTTAGTTCTGTTCTAGCATATCCAATGTCATAATCAACGTCTAGCTCCACATTTTCTGTAATAGCTCTGTCAAAGCTAGGCCATCCGGATCCAGAGTCGTATTTGTGTTTTGATTTGTACAAAGGGGTACTGCATGCAGCACAAACATATGTACCCTTTGACTTATTTGTATTAAAGGGGTGGGTAAAGGCTCTTTCAGTTCCTGATTCGCGTAAAACATAATACTGAATAGCTGTTAATTGCTTTCTCCACTCAGCATTGGTTTTTTCAATCTTATATGTTTTTTTGAGAGTTGAGTTCTGTGCATTACTAGAACAATTTATCAAAAAAAGAATACTTAGCATGGATAAAAGTGTTTTCATAAATTCAGAATTTTTTTGATAAAAATCAACTTGGTATATTTTGATCAATATTATTTTTGTTAAAGATAGCGCATGTAATTCTATAAAAAATGTTAATTTTATTTTTAAGTTTAATCTACATTTTATTTCATATTATAAAACAGAGCAACTAAACAGATGAAAAAAATAGGAACATTTTTTTTAATAATTTTCTTTTTTGTTTCATGCAGTTCCGTTCCTATTACAGGTAGAAAACGAGTTAATTTTGTGAGTGATTCTGAAGTTTTACCCACCAGTTTTGCTCATTATAAAGACTTTTTAGAAGAGAATACCTTGTCTAAAAATAAAATAATGACTCGTCAAGTTAAAGATGTTGGAAAAAATATTTCTACTGCTGTGGATGTTTTTATGCGAGCAAATAAAATGATTTCAGAAGCCGATTCTTATGAATGGGAATTCAATTTGATAGATGATGATAAGGTCAATGCTTGGTGCATGCCAGGAGGTAAAGTTGTTTTTTATACAGGAATTATACCTATTTGTCTTAATGAAGATGGAATAGCAGCCGTCATGGGACACGAAATTGCACACGCTTTTGCAAAACATGGTCAAGAAAGAATGTCTCAAAGTAAGTTGCAACAACTTAGTAGAGAGGCACTTGCACTAGGAACTTCAAAAAAATCAGAAACAGCAAAACAAATTTGGAATACTTCTTTTGGGATTGGCACTGGTTTAGGAATGTTAAAGTTTAGTAGAGTTCATGAACAAGAGGCAGACAGGCTTGGATTAATTTTTATGTTAATGGCAGGATATGATGGCGCTGAAGCTGCTCATGTTTGGAGTAGAATGAGTTCTCTATCAGAAGGCAAATCATCGCCCGAAATTTTAAGTACACATCCGTCAAATTCATCAAGAATTGAAGATCTCAAAAATTATTTACCTACTGCAAAAAAAATGGCCACTCAATTTATGAAAAAGGCAAACACTTTTATAAATTAACCTTAAAAAGAAATAGAATACCTATATTGTGATTGTTCCTGTTTTTTGAACACTTTTCACTTTAAAAATATCTTATGTTAAAAATTGGAGATAAAAAATTAATCAATGCATGGGCATTTTATGATTGGGCGAATTCGGTATATTCTTTAGTCATTAGTACTGCAGTTTTTCCAATATATTATTCAGGTTTAACTGCTTCAGAGGGCTTCGCAAACGCGGACGGCAAGATTGCTTTCCTAGGAACTTTATGGACACCAACCACCTTATATAACTACGCGTTAGCGTTCTCTTTCTTGATAGTTGCGTTTATTTCTCCTATGTTATCAGGAATTGCAGATTATGCAGGAAATAAGAAAAAATTTTTAAAGGGTTTTTGTTTATTAGGGTCGATTTCCGTAATGAGTTTATTCTTTTTTACCGGAAAAGAAACACTTTGGGTAGCCATTGTTTTTTCAATTTTAGCAAGTATTGGTTTTTGGGGAAGTATTGTTTTTTACAATGCTTACTTACCAGAAGTTGCAAAACCTGAACAGCAAGATAATGTAAGTGCAAAAGGCTTTATGTTTGGGTATTTTGGTTCTATTTTACTTTTAATTCTATGTTTGATTTTAATTGAAACAGCAGTGTTTGGTTATTATGATAAACAATTTGGATCTCAACTATCATTTGTTTTGGTAGGTTTGTGGTGGCTTGGTTTTGCTCAAATTACCTATGCGAACTTACCGAATGAAGAAAAAGTTACTTTACCAAAAGACAACTACTTTAAAAAAGGCTTGCAAGAAATCCAAAAAGTGGCAAAAGAATTGTTTAAATATAGAGAGTTAAAGATTTTTTTAATATCATTCTTCTTGTTAAGTATTGGTGTACAAACAATTATTTTAATGGCGGGTATATTTGGTACAATTCTAGGATTGGAAACATTAAATTTAATAGCAACTATATTATTAGTTCAATTTGTTGGAATTTTAGGCGCTTTTTTATTTTCTAGATTGTCTAATAAAATTGGAAATATCAAAACCTTAAAAATCACGATTGTAATTTGGGGATTGGTTTGTTTTATTGGTTTCAATTTAACAAAAGACACGCCTAATATAGAGATGTATTTTTATGTCTTAGGTGCTTTAATAGGGCTTGTTATGGGCGCAATACAATCTTTATGTCGGTCAACCTATTCTAAATTGTTACCCAAAACGACAGATACAGCCTCTTATTTTAGCTTTTTCGATGTCACAGAAAAAATAGCTTTGGTTGTTGGGATGGTTACTTTCGGAGTATTAAACTCTTTAATTTCGATACAATCGAGTGTTTTGGCATTGGCTATTTTCTTTCTAGCTTCGTTTATCTCAATAAGTAGTATTAGGAAAACTACATATGTCTATTAATAAAAAACTCTTCTGATGAAGATAAAGACAAAGATAAGACTTGAGTATGCTATGAAAAATGGAATGATAAATGATTTATAGCCCAATATCAATAAAAAACTTATAAGCAGTAATTGAAAGCCTAATCCGAATGTAGAAATTAGAGTCATTAACCAATTTGGAAAAGGTTTTCCATGAGAGGCTTTTTTATCTAAAGCATAAATAATTTTATCAAATATTCCATAAAATAATTTATACAAGAAGAAGAGAATATTCACGTTTTGTTGTTTTTCACCTGGTAAAGCTGTTGGAGTTTTGTCTTCAAAAATTCGACTAGTGGTGTCTCCATTAAAATGGTTTCTTAAAATTACATAATAGTAATTGTATAAAGTCCCTTGCAGTTGAATACCAAAAAAGGCAAGCAATGCTAGTACTAGATTAATTTTAGTAACCTGCCATAACGTGATGAAAATGATCAAATTTAAAATAATATCAGAAACAGAATCTAGATAACGACCTGTATAAGAAGGGTTCTTTTTGATTCTAGCCAATTCGCCATCAGCAGCATCTAGTATAGATTTAAAGATTAGGAAAAAAGCTGCACTCAAATAATATTCTTTCGCAATACAGTAGATCCCAATTAAACCTGATATGGTAAACGCGATCGTTACATCTACTGGAGTAAATTTTGTGTTTTTCAATGAATTCGCAATCAATCTAGCAATGGGTCTTCCGTAATCTGATAAATCTAAAAATTGATATTTGGCAGGTAATTTAGACATGAAATGCTTTTGAGGTGAGCATTTTTATGACCCTAAAGTTATAAAACAGCACAAAATTAATACGATTCAAAATTATATAAAAAGTAGAACAATTGGGGTACACTTTTTATTTTTTTTAATAAATAGATAAAAGTACTGTTTTGATGAAGCAATGAAGAAAATAAAAAAAGCGTAGCATGGCTACGCTTTTTTTATTGCAATTAGAATTTTATTCAACGGTTACATTAAAAGTTACCTCTAGATCTGTACTACCCCCAGCACCGGTAGAAGTTCCATCATTCGGTTTTGTAGGTTCGTGTTTTAATACTATAGTGATTGAACCAGAACCAGCTGCTCCAGAAGTTAAAGAAGTTTCTAGCCCAAGAGGATTACCATTCCCATCAGCATCTGTTTTTGTTATCGCTAAACCGGCAACCGTAGAAGTAAAGAAAAATTCATGTTCATCATCTTCTTCTTCTATTTCTTCGGTAATATCTTCAGCAGGAGATTCAGTTTCATTTAATAATTCAATTGCTCCTGTGTAGGTTGAGTTCGCCTTTAAAGGACCTGAAATTGAATAAGTTCCCTCATTTCCACCTTCACCATCAGGATCGCTAAAAGATAAGGTAACGACATCACTACCATTTGTTAAGGTGTAATTTAGTGTTGTAATCACTTCATCTTCATGGTCATGGTCATCATGGTCATCGTGGTCGTCTTCAGAACACGCTGTAAAAGTTAGTGCTGAGATAAATAAAATTGCTAATAATTTAATTGTTTTTAGGTTACTTGTACTATTCATAATTTTGAGTTTTAATAATTAATTTTAATTTTTATGTTGAAATTTCTTCCTAATTCATCAGCATAGAATCGGAATCTATTTAAATATTCTCTGTACGATACATCCAATATGTTTTCTATATTGAATTCTAATTTTAAACTTCCTTTTTTGAAAGCATTGAATGTTGCAGATGCACTGAAACCAAATAAAGAATATGCTGGTGGGGGAGTGCTTATATCTACAAATACCTCTTGTTGTGTAGATGGATTGAATGTAAAAAAGTTATAATTTGGATACTGGTTTTGGCGTAATACAGTTGTATTTTTTATACCAATGCTTAACTGATTCCATTTTTCATTGGTATACACAATGCGATTGCTAAAATTAGTTCCTGGCATATGAAGTAAAGGGATGTCTTCTGTCAAATTATTCCCTTGTATCCAACTGATATTCCCCAGATAATCGAATTGATGATTGATTCTTTTATTGAGATTAATATCGATACCGAAAATTTCAGCAGCTACTTGATCGTATTCCCAGACAGGAAAGGCACCTTTAATAGTTGTGGTAATCCCCGTTGGAATTAATTGAATAAATCCTTTGATCCTCTTATAATAGGGGCTTACAATAAATCCGAAATTATCGTTGCTTCTCTCTAAAGAAATATTGAACTTGTTGGCAATCTCTTTTTTGATATTTAAAAATCCAATTTCAAATCGAGCATTGCTATGGTGAACCCCATCGCTAAAAAATTCTGATGGATTTGGAACTCTAGTTCCTAATCCATAATGCATTAATAATGTGAACTCATTTTCCAATCGTTTAGAAAAACCTAAGCTAGCTGAAACATTATGAAATGTGAATTTTGGATGTGTATCAATTCTTGTGTTGTCAATTTCACCCTCAAATTCAGGAAATAATTGATCAAAATTATATTTTTTCCAATCAGCTAATAAATAGGTTTTATTCGCATCTATCTTAGAGAAATCATATCGAATTCCAGCATTTATTTCAGTGCTTTCATCTATATGATAGCTTCCTGTGGTGTAGATGGCTGCATCAATTTTTTCATAATCAGGAATCAACGGTCTAGATCTAGTTCCAGCGACTGCATTGTTCTGTTGAAAGCGTCCTAGCATACCGATATCAAATGTAAGATTAGGTGAAAAATCAATGTGTAGATTTGGTTGAAGACTTGTTGTAAACAATCGTAAATCTATAACAGGTGTATTTTCTCTATTCCCCCTTCCTAAATCAAACTCTTTTCTTCTGTTTATTTGAAAATCATATTGTACAGTTAATTTACCCAAACCTTTGAAACGTTTATAGGCTTCAATTTTTCCTAAATGATGTAAAATAATTTGTTTGGGGTTCTCAATTTTGTATGAAAAATTCTCTGTATTTCTAGGTTCAGGACTATTGATTGCTAGCACTAAATCATTTACATTACCAATATGTGATAATTGTAATATACCAAAATTGTTATTGACGATACTATAAAATGCTTCAAACCCTTTTTCAAAACTATTATAACCAACCCTAAAAGAAGCGTTAAAGTTTTGCATTCCAGTATTGGTTAAGTGATAATTAGGAGTTTTAAAATCTCCAAAGCGTTTATAACTTGTTTGAAACTTGCCAAAATAACCAGATGTATAGGTTTTTACAATTTCTGTATTTACATTTCCACCCAAACCGTTAGAGTTTAATGAAATTGAAGATTTACCAAAAATACTGTCTTTAGCAGCATATTTTTTTCCACGAATAAGAATTAATCCACCGATCGCATCACTCCCATATTTTAAAGTATTTGCTCCTTTTATAACATCAATTCTATTGCTAGAATTCAAATCAAAATTTGGTGCATGCTCATCTCCCCATTCTTGATCAAACATTCGTACACTATTGTTAATAATTAATAATCTACTACTATGTAGACCATGAATCATCGGTTTAACAATTGTAGTACCTGTACTCAGTGAAGAAACACCACTAATTGTTTTTAATGCATCACCTAAAGATTTATCTGTATAATTTTCAATGACTTCCTCTTTAATGGTTTGTTCGATGCTTGTCGTTGCTGTTTTTGTGTTGTTTTTCACAATTACTTCGTTCAGCTCCTCTAAATGGTGTTCCATCAAAATTTCTTTGAACAGATTTTTCTCAAGATTGATTGTTATTCTTTTTGTTTCGCAAACAATATGTTTAATTTCAAGTTCTATTTTTCCTTCACACAAATCATTGAATTCAAAAAATCCCTCTAAATCAGTAGCGGTATATTTATTTAAATTTATGATACGTATGGATGCACCAGTTAAAGGTGTATTTTCATGGAAATCAGTTATTTTCCCCTTAAAAAGAAGGTTGCAATTTTGAGCATCTATATGAATTTGTGAAAAAAATAGAGCGATGCACAAAAAATATATTTTTTGCATTTTTAGTTTTTATGTTCAACAAGAAAAGAATTTTATGTTTGAACTTCACTTGGGGGTCCTCGCAGTGAAAAGGATAATTGCTGATGATTTTTTAAGAAATTATTTTTAAGACCTTTTGCTGACGTGATTTGAGCATCATAGAACTTTTTAATTGGAAAGTTATCAAAGTAAAAAGGCCCTTGATTCAATAGATGAAGCTCACATTTGGCCTCTTTTTGATGAATGTGACTTTCTATTTTTGATTGACAAATAAGATGCTCATGGCTACTAAAAGAGTGTAAAAATAGCGTTATTGTTGGTGTTATAAATACCAATAATAAGAAAGTAATTCCGATAAGTTTTTTGTTTTTAAACAACCCTATTTATATTTTATCGCTCGTTACAGTAGTTTAAATACTTATTAAAAACGTCTGCAAGTTAGAACATTCCTGATGAATTAAACCTACATTAAGAAACTTTTTTTACAATCTAAAAGAGTACCCTTTATAATTTATTTTATCTTGTAAATTGTACCATCCGTTTTAAATTTACTAAACCCAATTTTAGCCGAAAAACTGTAAGAGGAATCTGTTACTTTAACAATTTGGACGTATATCGGTTTTTTATCTAATTCTTTTTTTGGAGATTTCATTTTCAGCGTGTAAAAGAAATTATTTTTCCATTTGATATAGAGGGTATCTGTATGTGTGATCTTTTTTACACTTGAAGAACCATCTTTAGCGATTGATTGTATTTGCTCGTAATTTTCTATTTGAAGACTGTCTATCCTTTCAATTGTGGTCTTACCATATCCATTACCGGCTGGAATTTCAAAAATTCCTTTTTTAAACCGATCTGAGTTGTCTTTAATCTCAGGTTTACAAGAGGCTAGTGTTGTAATTACAACAAGTATTCTTAATAAATTTTTCATTAAATCCCTGTATAATTTGAAGGGGTTATTGTTTTCAATTCTATTTTTATTTCTGAGGAAACATCCAAAGTGTCTATGAAATTTGCAATTGAAATTTGGTTTATTTTTTCATTTGTTCTTGTCAATCCTTTTAGAGCCTCATAGGGATTTGGATACCCTTCACGTCTTAAAATAGTCTGAATTGCTTCTGCAACAACTGCCCAATTATTTTCTAAATCTTGTTCAAACTTTTCTTTATTTAACAAAAGTTTATTTAATCCTTTGAGGGTAGCGCTAAACGCAATCATTGTATGACCAAATGGAACACCGATATTTCGAAGCACGGTACTGTCGGTTAAGTCTCTTTGTAAGCGAGAAATCGGTAATTTTGAAGAAAGATGTTCAAAAAGGGCATTGGCTAATCCTAAATTTCCTTCAGAGTTTTCAAAATCTATTGGATTTACTTTGTGAGGCATCGCAGATGAACCCACTTCACCAGCCTTAATTTTTTGTTTAAAATAATCCATAGAAACGTACGTCCAGAAATCCCGATCTAAATCGATGATAATTGTATTGATACGTTTTAATGAGTCAAATAAGGCAGCCATATGATCATAATGTTCTATTTGAGTGGTTGGAAAAGAGTGTTGCAGTCCCAATATGTCTTCTACAAATTGACTTCCAAAATGTTTCCAATCAATCGTAGGATAGGCAACTTTATGGGCATTAAAATTACCAGTTGCACCTCCAAATTTTGCAGCATTTGGAACGTTGGTCAATAAGTTGAACTGCTCTTGTAAACGCGCTACAAAAACATTAATTTCTTTACCTAATCTCGTTGGTGATGCTGGTTGACCATGCGTTCTTGCTAACATAGAAACATCTCCCCATTCAATAACTAACTCTTCCAATCGTTCTAAAACTTTCAAGTAACTATGTACATACACTTCATTCATTGCTTCTTTGATAGAAAGTGGAATTGCAGTATTGTTTATATCTTGTGAAGTCAAACCAAAATGAATGAATTCTTTATGTTCTTGTAACCCTAAAGTGTCAAATTTTTCTTTTATAAAATACTCTACAGCTTTTACATCATGATTGGTAATGCCCTCAATATCCTTAATTTTTTGTGCATCTTCGGTGTTGAAGTTTTTATAAATTTTACGAAGGTCATCAAACAAATTTTTATTAAAGTTTGCCAGTTGTGGCAGGGGAATTTCACACAGTGCAATAAAATACTCGATTTCTACACGAACTCTATATTTGATCAAAGCTTCTTCAGAAAAAAAGTCTGCTAGTTTAGATATTTTATTTCTGTAGCGCCCGTCAATAGGTGAAATGGCATTCAATTTAGTCAAATTCATTTTGTCGTAGTTGTTATTCACAGCAAAAATAGTCATTTTAACAGATTTATAAAGTTGATTTTCGATGTTTTTACACTATTTATGAAATATGTTTTTAAACCTACTATTTTTTTGATTCCTCTCTAATTTTAGGGTTATTTCTAAATAATATTTAATTTTTCTTTTTATGAATTGTGAGCATTCGAAGTGAAAAACACACACCAATTTTTACATTCTAAAAAATAATTAGCTTTATAATTCAAATCATGAATTTTTTCAGTAAAAATATTAGGTTCAAAGTTGTAACTTTGTAAGCTCAAAATCGAATAATGAAACGAGTCGTTGTTGGTCTTTCTGGTGGAGTAGATTCCAGCGTTACAGCCTATTTATTAAAAGAGCAAGGATATGAAGTTATCGGATTGTTTATGAAGAATTGGCATGATGATTCTGTAACAATTTCTAATGAATGCCCTTGGTTAGAGGATAGTAACGATGCAATGATCGTTGCAGAAAAATTAAAGATACCTTTTCAAGTGGTAGATTTAAGTAATCAATACAAAGAACGTATTGTAGATTATATGTTTGATGAATATAGCAAAGGAAGAACTCCAAATCCTGATGTGCTATGTAATCGAGAAATAAAGTTTGATGTCTTTATGGATATTGCCTTACAGTTAGGTGCTGATTTTGTTGCTACGGGACATTATTGTAGAAAAGGTACAGAGATTATCAATGAGAAGCCAGTCTATAAATTATTAGCTGGCAAAGATGTCAATAAAGATCAATCCTATTTTTTATGTCAACTCTCACAACAACAGCTTGAAAAAGCATTGTTCCCTATTGGTCAATTGACAAAACCAGCAGTAAGAGAAATTGCTAAACAAGCAAATTTAATTACAGCTGAAAAAAAAGATTCCCAAGGTTTATGTTTTATAGGGAAAGTTCGATTACCAGAGTTTTTGCAACAAAAACTACAACCCAAGGAAGGTGAAATAGTAAACATTCCTTTTGATTTTGAACAGTATACCAAATCAGTTCCAAAATTTAAAAACAAAGAAGCAGAACTTAATTATTTTTCAACAAAGTTTTCATACAAAAAAGAAGACGGAGACATAGTTGGGAAACATCAAGGTGCTCATTATTTTACCAAAGGGCAACGTAAAGGATTAAATGTTGGAGGAACCAAAGAAGCTCTGTATGTTGTAGAAACTGATGTGGTAGAAAATATAATTTACACTGGCGAAGGTAAAAATCATCAAGGATTATACAGGAATGTATTATTTGTTTCTAATGATGAAATTCATTGGATTCGGGAAGATTTAGCTTTAAACATTAGTGAGAATATGCAGGTTGATGCTAGAATAAGATACAGGCAAACATTAGAAAAAGCTACTTTATTTAAGGTCGAAAATGGATTGTATGTAGAATTCGATAATAAACAGTCTGCCATTCAAGAGGGGCAATTTGTGGCCTGGTATCAAAAAGAAGAATTGTTGGGTTCGGGCGTAATTTCATAAATTAGTGTTACTGGAGATTTAACAAATTTAGAATTTATGATACTCTTCCGGATAATTTAGGTCAGAAAATCATAATATTCCTTTAAATTAATTTTTGAATAGACAATGCAAAACAAGATCACACAACTTTTTAATATCCAATATCCAATTGTTCAAGGGGGAATGGTTTGGGTTTCAGGTTATAAATTGGCATCAGCAGTTTCGAATGCAGGTGGTTTGGGCCTTATCGGTGCGGGTTCAATGTATCCAGAGGTTTTAAGAACACATATTCAAAAATGTAAAAAAGCAACCAACAAGCCTTTTGGGGTAAATGTACCCATGTTGTATCCTGATATTGAAAAAATTATAGACATAATTGTTGAGGAAGGAGTGAAGATTGTTTTTACCTCAGCTGGTAATCCACAAACTTGGACTCCCTATTTAAAAGAAAAAGGAATTACCGTGGTACATGTCGTTAGCTCTGTGAAGTTTGCTTTAAAAGCAGAATATGCAGGAGTTGATGCTATTGTTTGTGAGGGCTTTGAAGCCGGAGGTCACAATGGTAGAGAAGAAACTACAACCTTTACTTTGATACCAATGGTTCAACAAAAAGTTCAGATTCCTCTAATTGCAGCAGGTGGAATTGCCTCTGGACGAGGGATGCTGGCTGCGATGGTTTTAGGAGCTGATGCTGTTCAAATTGGTAGTAGATTTGCTGCTACTAAAGAATCTTCTGCCCATCAAAATTTTAAGACCTCTATTGTGAATGCAAAAGATGGTGATACCCATTTAACATTAAAAGAATTAGCTCCCGTTCGTTTGATGAAAAATAAATTTTATCGTGAATTACAAGCGCTATACCAGCAAAATCCCTCCAAAGAGCAATTAAAGGAATTTCTGGGTAGAGCCAGAGCGAAAAAAGGAATGTTTGAAGGAGATTTAGAAAATGGTGAACTAGAAATTGGTCAGATTGCAGGGTTTATTGATGAAATAAAATCAGCAAAAGAAGTTCTAAATGAAATAATTAAAGAATTTAATTTAGTTAAATCATTAATTCACAGGGATTAAAGTTTTTTAATTTAAATCAATTAATTACTATTAGTTGTAAATTAATGTTACTATATTTGCACTTTAATAAAACGTTGTTAATAATAAAATTAACAACACAATAATTTTTTACAATGAATAAAGGTACCGTAAAATTTTTCAATGAATCTAAAGGTTTTGGATTCATCACTGAAGAAGGAACAAACAAAGAACATTTTGTACACGTCTCAGGATTAATCGACGAAATCCGTGAAAACGATGAAGTTGAATTTGACTTACAAGATGGAAGAAAAGGATTGAACGCAGTAAACGTAAGAGTATTATAATATATCTATTACTAGTTAAATTTTTATCTAAAAGCCTATCAAAATTTGATAGGCTTTTTTTTATATACGTGTAATTTTAATTCAATACAGTAGGGGATGTTATTTTATAGGAATCTTAATTTCATATAATTTTCTACTTGCATTGTTTAATTTATTTTCTCTTAACCAAGGGTTGTGAATCTTTAATTCTTTATATGTTATTCCAAATTTTTTAGCAAATAAAGAGATGTTAGAAATTACAGTATCTACTTTTACTGTTCTAGTTTTTGGAAACGTGTATAGATCCTCATTTTCTATTATAAAACCGTATTTTTTAGGATTCGAAATCACTTCTTTTAGTGCAATGATTCTAAAAACATATCTTTCTGTTTCATCAGCTAATAATGCATCATAATAATTATTTACTTGCTGTTTTTCTAATTGTTTATGAATTCCATAATTACCAGCATTATAGGCAGCAGCGGCTAACGTCCAGGAATTAAATCGTTCTTTAGATTTTTTCAAATATGTAGCAGCTACTTTTGTAGATTTTTCAATATGATATCGTTCATCCACATTGCTATTTATTTCTAAACCATATTCTTTTCCTGTTCGTTTCATAAAATGCCAGATTCCTGCTGCTCCTGCAGAAGAAGTTTCGTCTGTGAATGCGCTTTCTGCAAGGGCTAAAAATTTAAAATCATCAGGTAAACCATACTTTTTAAGAAGAGGTTCAAGGATTGGAAAGTATTTATTTGCTCTTTTTATAAGAAGTAAGCCATTCGATTGCCAATACGTATTTACAAGAAGCTCTCTGTCCATTCGTTCTTTAATATCATTTTTTTCAATAGGAACTCTTTCTCCTGCTAGATTTAAATTTTTTGGGAGTTTAATTGCTTTGATTTTATAAGACTCGTGTGTGAAAATTTCTTTAGCTGACTCATTTTTACCTATTCCATTTAGTAATAATATCGTACTAAACAAAAGAACTGTTAACGAAAGGAAACGGCTTGATTTACTCATAGTTTCTAATTTTAAATATGATTTTAATAGAACATTGATTCGTTAGATTGGTAACTAATACTCTTCAATTTTTTTAATTTTTCTTATCATTATATGAACTTTCCTATCTATTGGGATATGATTGCATCCATAAGGAAATCATTTATTTTTCCAGTTTTAAATACTAATTTTGTTGTCTTTTTAACTAGGGTACTTATTTTGTAAAATTAAACCTCACCAAACCATCATTGTCAATTTCTGTAAGAGAAATTGTGTGTAAAGTATTCACTAATTCAGGATTCCAAGGTGTTTTAACTTTGACATAATTTTCTGTAAATCCATTGATGAACCCCTCTTTATTTTCATTTTCAAATAATACATTGGCTTCTTTTCCAAGTTGACTCTCATAAAAAGAGCGTCTTTTTTTGGCAGATAGACCCCGCAACATTTTACTTCTCTTGGCTCGAACTTTTTTAGGAACTACTCCCTCTAAATTTACGGCTTCTGTATTGGGTCTTTCGGAGTAAGTAAAAACATGCAAATATGAAATATCCATTTCATTTAAGTAATTGTAGGTTTCTAAAAACAATTCATCTGTTTCACCAGGAAATCCAACAATAACATCAACACCGATGCAGGCATTGGGCATGACCTCCTTAATTTTATGAACTCTATTTGTGTAGGTTTGGACGCGGTATCTTCGTTTCATTTTCTTCAATAATTCATCACTTCCTGATTGCAAAGGGATGTGAAAATGAGGAACAAAAGAATCAGATTTTGATACAAAATCGATAGTTTCGTCTTTGAGTAAATTTGGTTCTATGGATGAAATTCGCAAACGATGGATTCCTTCAACTCTGTCTAATTTTCTTACGAGTTCTAAAAATGTGTGTTCATGTTTCTTGTTTCCAAATTCTCCTTTACCATAATCACCTATATTCACTCCTGTTAAGACAATTTCTTTAATTCCTTTTGACGAAATTTCTTTGGCATTGTTAAGTACATTTTCTAATGTGTCGCTTCTTGATATTCCTCGAGCTAGAGGGATTGTACAATAGGTACACTTATAATCACAGCCATCTTGTACTTTTAAAAAAGCTCGGGTTCTATCTCCAATTGAATAGGATCCAACATAGAAATCTGCTTCAGAGATTTCACAAGAATGAACTTCACCAATGTTATTTTTAGTTAAATCGTTTATATAACTTGTTACATTAAACTTTTCAGTGGCTCCTAAAACCAAATCAACGCCATCTACTGCTGCTAATTCTTCCGGTTTTAGTTGTGCATAGCATCCTACAGCAATTATAAATGCATTACTATTCTTTTTTAAAGCGTTTTTTACAATAGATTTAAAACGTTTGTCGGCATTATCTGTTACCGAACAGGTATTAATTACATAAATATCTGCGGTTTCTTCAAAATCAACACGTTTAAAACCTTCGTTCTCAAAATTGCGAGCAATAGTTGAAGTTTCTGAAAAGTTTAACTTACAGCCTAAGGTGTAAAAAGCAACATTTTTTTCTGCATTCATTCATTTACGTTTACTAGGCAAAAATACAATATTAATGATCATTTTTGAAATAGAAAGAGGAATTGTTATGAGCCTCTCTATTGATAATCTAGGAAATCTGATCAACGGATATGTATTAAAACTTTTTCATGTGGAGTAAAATTATTTTATGATGAAATTTGCCACTTAGTAAAGGTTGTTTATGATAAACAATTGATAGTGAAAGATTGTATTTTAAAAACTAGCGCCAATTGATTCTAGCCAAAATAGGGAAGTGGTCAGAAAATTCTTTTGAAAATGATGTAAATTGATTAATTGTGGCAGTTTTGTCAGTTAATATAAAATCAATTCTCATAGGAAACCAATAATTATATGTTTTACCAAAACCTTTTCCAGCTTCTATAAATCCGTCTTTTTTATTGTCAGAAATCTGAGTGTATACCCAAGAATAGGCTGTATTATTAAAATCTCCACAAATTATCTTTTTTCCGTTCCAATTTTTTTCATGAGCTAAAAATAATTCCGTCTGTTTTGCTTGTTTAAGAAAGTTTTTTTCAAGTTTTTGAATTAATTTTTCTGAGTTCTCTTGACCAAAATTTTCTTTTTTTGGAGAAATATGAAGGGATTGTAAATGTAGGTTATAGACTCTAATCGTGTCATTTTTTGTCAGAATATCTGCAAAAATTATATTATTTGATGTGTTTTTTAATTCTAAGGAGCCCTTATTCACTATAGGTAGTTTCGAGTAAATGGCCATTCCGAAGTAGTTTTTTTTATTTTTCTTACCAATGTATTTATGTGAAAAGTTGATATCGTATTTTTCTAGGGAAATATTTTCTTGAACAACTAAAATGTCAGGATCATTATCTTCTATAAAAGAGAAGATTTTTTTTTCGATATCCTTTTCTTCTAATGATTTAAAATGATTGAACATTCTAACATTAAAACTCATTACTTTTAAATCTGAGTTTAAAGAAGTGTTTTTTTTCGATAGTTTATAAAAAGGGGAAACAGAAAACCAGCCAATTAATAAAATAAAGCCTGATAATAAAAGTTGTCTTTTTAATTTGATTAACCAGTAGGTAAAAAAAAGAATATTTAGGATTATTAAAACAGGTACAAAAAGACTTAAAATTGCAAAAAATGGGATGTTTTTTGGCGATATATAAGGTAATAAATAGGACAATAATAACAGTAAAGAAATCAAAGAATTGACGATGTATAAAAGCTTGTCAAAAAGTGATAACTTTTTCATGTTACTTTTTTCCTTGTTTAAATAAGAACTCTTTCTCACTTTGACTCAAAGCATCATAGCCCGATTTACTAATTTTATCTAAAATGATATCAATTTGTTCTTGATTGAATGAGGGGGTTCTTTTTGATTTTGACCTCTTTTTCTTTGATGTATACACTTTTTTGAAAGGACTTTTTTTGGTTTGGAAAGCAGAAGATACTCTATCCCAAAGACTTCTTTTTTTTAAAGATCCTTGATTTACATAGAAAAATCCAAACAATGCTCCTCCCAAATGAGCAAAGTGGCCTCCTGCATTCGATCCAGATAATGCTAAAAGATCGAATCCTAACCATATGGCAGCCAAATACCATAGTTTAACAAAGCCAATAAAACGTATTTTAAATTGATAATTTGGCAGGTAAGTTGCGATTCCTATGAATATTGCAGATATTCCTGCAGATCCTCCTATTAAAATTGAAGACCTCCCTTCAAACAATGGAAAGTAATTATGACTAAGTAAATATATAATTCCTCCAAAAAAAGTTCCTAATAGGTAAAATGAGAGTAATTGTTTTTGTGTAAAATACTCTATAAATAAATTACCAATGAAATTTAATGTGATAAGATTTAATAGGAGATGTAAAAAATCAGCATGTAAAAAACCATAAGTAATTAGTGTCCATGGCTTTGAAATTAATACTGAAAAATTATGATCTAAGGCAAACCATTTGAGAATCCCATTGATTTCAATTTTATATAACTCTTGAAATACTGAAATTAATAATGTAAAAATAAAGATGATTGAATTTACATAGATAATTTTTTCTACAATAGTTCCATTTTTATAGCGAGATTTTATTTCTTTTTTGTAATCCATTAATTTATTATGAATTGATTCTTTTTCCAATACCATGCTATCATAAAGCCTATGATAGCCCCACCAATGTGAGCAAAATGAGCAATGTTTCCAATAGAGTAATCTGTCATTCCAAAGAATACATCAATAGCAATAAGTATGGGAATAAAATATTTTGCAGCAATTGGAATTGGTAAAAATATCAAGGCTAGTTTTGCGTCCTTAAAATACATTCCAAATGCAACTAGCACCCCATATACCGCACCAGAAGCACCAACCGCTTTTGCATTATATAGTCCAATAATTCTATTAAATTGTTCTTGAGTTATTTGTTCAATAACTCTTATATCAGTTGTTTTTGCTCTCTCTAGTATAGTAATTATTTCTGACTGATCTAAACCTGCATTTACAAATAGATTATAAATACCATTAAATTGATAGTAATTGATCAATGTATAAATAAGACCCGCACCAATACCTGCCGAAAAATAGAAGAATATAAATTTATTTTTCCCCCACATTTTTTCTAAAGGTGATCCAAATGCCCACAAACCGTACATATTAAAAAGAATATGGCCAAAGCTACCATGCATGAACATGTGGGTAATATATTGCCAAATTCCGAAGTGTTCATTTTTAGGGAAATGAAGTGCCAATAGGTTTGAAAAATCTAACTTTAGAAATTGTGGACCCACAAATAAAATTACATTGATAATGATTAAATGTTTGATGGCATCTGTGATGTTGTTCATTGTTAATGATTAAATAAATTATCTATTTCGTTCAATGTTAATGTTTTGAATGTTGGTTTACCAAATGGTGAAATGGAAGGTTCTTTACATGAAAATAAATTGTTTACTAGTTCTTCCTGTTCTTTTTCAGATAATTGAGTCCCTTTCTTTATCGATAGTGTTTTGGCAAATGATTTTGCCATGACATCAAAATGGCTAAAACTCACATCAGGAACTTCTAAATTAATATCATTTAAAAGTTCTTCTAAAATAGTAGTAATTTTACTTTCGGTAATAGAAATTGGTATCCCCTTGATAGTAACATCATCTTTAGTGAATTCTTCAAAAGAAAAGCCTACATTTTCTAACTCTGTTTTTATGGTATAAATCATTTCAATTTCTGCTGAAGAAAAGGAGATTTTAACAGGAAATAATAGTTGCTGACTGTTGGCTTCTTTAACGGTTATATTCTCAAGGAAATCTTCATATAGGATGCGTTGATGTGCAGATGTTTGATGAATCAAAACTATACCAGATTTTATAGTACTAAGGATGTATTTTCGTTGAATCTGAAATGTTTTTTGAGTTTGACTATTTTGTTGTTTATCAAATAGTTCTATTTGATTTTCTTCCTCGTTTACAGTATCAGAAGTATATAACGATTCCCAACTTTGCGTTTGTCTTTCTCTATTGAACGGAAAAGAAATTTCTTTTTGCTCTTGTTCTTTGAAAGGATTGAAATCTGGGTCTACAGAAATTTTAGGGGGGCTAGCAGTCTTGGAATTTGTTTGAAGTTGATACGAGGGATCTAAATTAGCATCTCGATTAAAATCTAAAATAGGAGCAATATTATATTGTCCCAAGCTATGTTTTACAGTTGCTCTTAACATTGCATATAATGCTTTTTCATTATCAAACTTAATTTCTGTCTTAGTCGGATGAATGTTGATGTCAAGTGTGTTTTTTGGGACTGTTAAATACAAAAAATAAGAGGGGTGTGAGCCCTGTTCTAATAAGCCATCAAAGGCATTTACAACAGCATGATTTAGATAGGAGCTTTTTATAAAACGATTGTTTACAAAAAAGAACTGTTCTCCTCGTTTTCTTTTGGAAAATTCTGGTTTGGCAATAAAACCTTCAATGGCAACAATATCGGTTTGTTCATTTATAGGAACCAACTTTTCATTCATTTTATTTCCAAAAACATTTACAATACGCTTTCTTAAATTGCTACTTTTTAAATGATATATTTCATTGTCGTTGTGATGCATTAAAAAAGCAATAGTTGGATGTGCTAGAGAGACTCTTTGAAATTCATCAATAATATGTCTTGTTTCAACAGTATTAGATTTTAAAAAATTTCTTCTCGCAGGAATATTGTAAAATAAATTTTTTACGGAAATACTTGATCCCTCGCTTGTAGCAATATGATTTTGAGAAATGATTTTACTTCCTTCAATTTTTATGGAAGTTCCAAGTTCTTCTCCCTGTTGTTTCGTTTTTAATTCTACATGTGCAATGGCAGCAATAGAGGCCAAAGCTTCACCTCTGAAACCTTTTGTAGAAAGGTTGAATAAATCTTCTGCTTTTTCAATTTTAGAGGTGGCATGACGCTCAAAAGACATTCTAGCGTCTCTAGCACTCATTCCTTTACCATTATCAATTACTTGAACCAATGTTTTACCGGCGTCAATTAACACTAGTTTTATATGAGTTGCACCAGCATCAATAGCATTTTCTAGCAATTCTTTTACAACTGAAGCAGGGCGTTGTACAACTTCTCCTGCAGCAATTTGATTTGCTACATGATCTGGCAATAATTGAATGATATCAGACATTAATTAATTTTGAAAATAGATAAATCGAAATCGATGATGTATAAGAAAATGAAAACTAAAATTGCAATGATGATCAAAAGTGTTTTATTTACACTTTTATCTGAAGTTTTTAAATCATTAATTGCATCATTTAAATTAGCTTTAATTCCTTTATTTTTACCAGCAGTTTTTCTAAATTGATCTAATTTGTGTTCAATTTTAAAAGGGTTACCCTCACCTTTATAATATCGAGGTTGGTAATCAAATTTATTATGTGTGCGTTTTAAAAATCCCATATTTTAGAGAATGATTGATTCTTAGAAATTAAAAAATTAAACCAAACGAATACGTTTTTTCAAAGTTAACAGAATTAAAAGTAATTTTTAAAAAAATGTAGTTAAAAGTATATTTTATTTTTTAATAAAACAGTTGATTAAAAATGAATACTTTTTTATGCCTTATTTGTGTTTTTTAAAGCAGCCATTTTAATAGCAGCAACGGCACATTCAATTCCTTTATTTCCAAATTTCCCCCCAGATCTATCTATAGATTGTTGTTTTGTAGTATCTGTCAATACACAAAAAATTACAGGAACATCATATTTGAGGTTTAAATCAACAATTCCTTGGGTAAGACCATCACACACAAAATCAAAGTGTTTTGTTTCTCCTTGAATTACATTTCCTATTGCAATTACCGCATCTAATTGCTCTGTTTGAATCATTTTTTTACATCCATAAACCAGTTCAAAACTTCCAGGAACTTTCCAAGAAATAATATTTTCTTTTCTAGCACCACAATCTAATAAAGTTTCAATAGCCCCAGTTTGTAAATTTTCAGTAATCTCGGGATTCCATTCTGAAACAACAATCCCAAATCGAAAAGGTTTCGCATTTGGGATTGTTGCTTTATCAAAATGTGATAAATTGGTGGTTGCCATTTTTTTAGTTTGATAGTTTTTAAGTCGAATTTACAATACTACATTGATCACTCAAATACTAATTATTCTGCATATTTAGCAGCTGAAATAAATTTGTCTATGTCTTTTCCTTGATCAGATGAAGAGTAGTCTTCACTTATTTTTGCAAATAATGATGCTGCTTTGCTATATTCTTTTAGTTCCATTGCAGCTTGTCCAGCCTTGAATAAGAATAAAGGAGACGTAAATTCATTGTCTTTTAATGACGCTGCCTTTTCATAGTAATTTAAAGCATCTTCGAGTTGATTGATGTCTGCAAAAGCATCACCTATTGCACCCAGAGAAACGGGTCCTAACATTTCATCATCAGACTTGAATTTATTCAAATATTCTATGGCTTTATCATATTGCTTCATTTGTAAATATGAGATGCCGGCATAGTAATTTGCTAAATTACCTGCATCGGTACCACTGTATTTATCAGCGATATTCAGAAAACCATAATTTCCTTCAGCTCCTTCTAAACCTAAATTTAATAAAGAATCTATTCCAGAACCAGCTGTAGCAGCTTGATCAAAATATTTTCTAGGAAAGGCAATCTCATTAGACGCTTCTCGTTCTTGTGGTTCAACTACATACTTGTTATATCCCATGTAGCCTAAAACAATAACAACTATTGCAATTAAGGTAAAAAACAAAGGTTTGCTATTTTGCTCAATCCATTGTTCTGATTTTGAAGCAGTTTCATCTAAAGTATTTAAAACTCCGGCTGTTTCAAATTCTGATTCATCAATTTGATTTTCTTCTTTTTTACTTTCTGGTCTATATTTTTTCTTGTATGTTGCCATATTTATTTTAAATTATCGGTCACAAAAGTAGTTTTTTTAATTGGATTTTAAAAGTAGTTAATTCGCAAAATTTTCAATAATTTGCATTGTCTTTTTAACAACAAATCTCACGAATGTATTTACAAAATATTTCATTAGTAAATTTTAAGAATATTTCTTCTCAATTTTTTGATTTTCAAAAGAAAATAAATTGTTTTGTAGGAGAAAATGGTGTAGGAAAAACGAACATTCTAGATGCTATTTACTATCTTTCTTTTTCAAAAAGCTATTTCAACTCTGTGGCAATACAAAATATTAGACATGGGGAAAGCTTTTTTATGATAGAGGGGGAGTATCTTTTAAATGATAGAAATGAAAAAATTGTTTGTAGTTTAAAAAAGGGGCAAAAAAAGGTTTTAAAAAGAAACGGAAAAAGCTATGAAAAATTCTCAGATCACATTGGTCAATTGCCTTTGGTGATTATTTCCCCGGCTGATCGAGATTTAGTTACAGAAGGTAGTGATACCAGAAGAAAATTCATAGATGGTGTAATATCCCAGCAAAATAAGGTATATCTACAAGACCTGCTATTGTATAATAAAGTACTTACCCAAAGAAATGCCTTGCTTAAATATTTTGCTGCCAACAGAACTTTTGATGCGTTGAATTTAAGTGTTTATGACGAGCAGCTATCTGAGATTGGAACAAGAATTTACAAAATAAGAAAATCTTTTTTAGAGGAATTTATTCCGATTTTTAATGAAAAATATCAAATTGTTTCTGGTGATAAAGAGCAGGTTAATTTGGTATATAAAAGTCAGTTACATAATTTTTCTATGGACATTCTATTAGAAAACTCACTACAAAAAGATAAGATTATCCAATATACAACCACAGGAATTCACAAAGATGATTTAAATTTCGAAATAGGGGCGTATCCCATAAAAAAATTTGGTTCTCAAGGTCAACAGAAATCTTATTTAATAGCATTAAAATTGGCGCAATTTGAGTTTATAAAACAACAATCAAACGTTACCCCCATTCTACTATTAGATGATATTTTTGATAAATTAGATGAAAATAGAGTTTTACATATCATTCAGTTGGTAAATAATGATGAATTTGGGCAGATATTTATTACGGATACTCATTTTGAAAGGACTGAGAGTATCTTAAAAAAGGGGAGTAAAGCATATGAAATTTTTAAATTAGAGTCTTAATTTAAACTAAAAATGCTTGTATAGTTTTTTATAATTTTTGAGAATAGCGAAGTTTTATACATTGTTATCACAGTTAAATAATACAAATAATGGCAAAAAGAGAAAATGATTCTTTTTCAGTAAAAGATTTAATGCAAAGTTTTATCAAGGAAAATAATTTGAGTAAAGGAATGCGCAAGTTAAAAGTTGAGGAAACATGGAGGGAAATGATGGGTCCTGGAGTCATGGCACACACAAGTTCTGTAAAACTACAAAACAAAACTTTAATTATACAATTAACTTCTTCAGTATTACGTGAGGAATTGAGTTATGGAAAGGATAAAATTATAAAAATGATGAATGAAAAAATTGGAGAGACAGTAATTTCTAAACTGATGTTGGTGTAATAAAAAAACTCACAACGAAAGTTGTGAGCTTGTAATGATTTTAATAAAGTGTTGATTCTTAAAATTGTTCTCTTCCAGAAAAGTGAAAATTCCCTTCTATTTCTGCATTTTCATTAGAATCAGAGCCATGTACTGCATTTTCACCCATTGATGTTGCATATAGTTTTCTGATTGTCCCAGCTGCTGCCTCAGAAGGATTGGTAGCACCAATTAAAGTTCTAAAATCATCCACTGCATTTTCTTTCTCTAGGATAGCAGCAATGATTGGGCCACGTGTCATAAAGTCCACTAATTCCCGAAAGAAAGGGCGCTCATTATGAACAGCATAAAAGGTTTCAGCATCAGCCTTTGTCATTTGAGTTTTCTTTAACGCTACAATTCTAAACCCTGCAGCATTAATTTTTTCAAGAATAGCACCAGTATGTCCGTTTTCGACAGCATCTGGTTTCAGCATTGTAAATGTTCTATTATTTGGCATTTTGTAAACTTTTAGTCTTATGTAAATTATTGTAAATGTGTTATAACATTCAATGCAAAACTACATATTTTTTTTAATAATATTGTATATTCGCCATCTATGATTTTAAAAGGATTTGAAGATTTAAAGCGCTTTTTAGAGAAACCAAAAAATATTGTAATTGTTGGACATAGAAATCCTGACGGTGACGCCATGGGTTCCTCATTGGCATTAAAACATTATTTTGATAAAAAAGGCCACCAAGCAACCGTAATTGTTCCTAATGAGTATCCAGAATTCTTACATTGGTTACCTGGTTCCAATTCGGTTTATCGTTTTGATAGGCAAAATACTCAATCTCATAGAGCATTAAATGCATCGGATCTAGTTTTTCTTTTAGATTTTAATGCATTGCACAGAGTAGGTTTTGACATGCAAAAGACTTTAGAAAAGTACACCAATGATTTCGTAATGATCGATCATCATCAGCAACCAGATACTGTGAAATATATGTACTCAGATGTTTCTATTTCTTCAACCTCTCAAATGGTTTATCAATTTATAGAAATGAACAATGATTTAGAGTACATTGATGCAGATATTGCTAGTTGTTTGTATACGGGTATTATGACAGATACAGGTTCTTTTCGTTTTCGATCGACCACGAGTACAACCCATCGAATTATCGCAAATCTAATAGATAAGGGAGCTGAAAATCACAAAATTCATAACCATGTGTATGATGCAAATTCATATAACAGGTTACTATTATTAGGACAAGCCCTCAGTAATTTAAAGATCTTACCAAATTTTAAGACGGCTTTTATAACTTTAACAACCTCAGAAAAAAATCAGTTTGATTTTAAAAAAGGAGATACTGAAGGAATTGTAAATTATGCACTCTCTTTAAAAGGAATTGTTTTTGCTGCGATTTTCATTGAAGATAGCGAACAAAAAATTGTGAAAATATCATTTCGCTCCAAGGGAAATTTTTCTGTAAATCAATTTTCAAGGAATCATTTTAATGGAGGTGGTCATGATAACGCTGCTGGTGGAAAATCTGATTTATCAATGACTGATACAGTGACGAAATTTACTTCATTATTACCCGAATATGAAGAAGAATTAAAAGTTTCCTATGAAGATTAAACTATTTCTTTTTGTCATTTTATACCTTTGTTATAGTTGTACTGAAGTAGCACCAAGAAGACCTATAAATTTCAAATCTTCATCAACTATTTTAGAAGAAACTTTAAAAACATCCATACAATTAAATCGTATCGAAGACGAGAAGATTTTAGAGAGTATCAAAAAAGACTCAATCAGAACTTATCGAGTTTCTTCCAGTGGTTTTTGGTATGCATATATTAATACAAACGAGGTGAATACAAGGACTCCAAAACCAGGAGATGAAGTTACTTTTGAATACAACATTACCGATTTACAAGGAAATGTTATTTATGCTAAAGAAGCAATGGGAATTAAGAAGTATCTTGTAGATAAAGAAGATTTTATTTCTGCACTTCAAATAGGAATAAAGTTGATGAAAATAGGAGAAACTGTTATATTTGTAATCCCATCCTACAACGCCTTTGGTGTTTCTGGAGATGGAAATAAAATAGGAATCAATCAGTCAATAAAAAGTACCGTAACGTTATTAAATATCAAGTAAAATGAAAATTATAAAAAGTGTCTTAACAGTAGTAATAGTAGCATCAATGGTTTCTTGTGCTAACCAATTAAAAGAAGTAAAATCGTTAGAAACAGAGATTGATTCGGCAAGTTATGCATTGGGTCTTGATATGGCCTTAAAAGTAAAAGCAAATTTTGAAGAAGCTGATAGAGATCTATTCATACAAGGATATAAAAATGGAATAGATTCTACTAATTTGTTAATTAATACTAAAGATCTTAATGGTTTTTTAAGAGTCTTTTTTCAGAAACAACAACAGGAGAAAACAGCACAAAGAGCTGAGGCTTCCTTTGGAAAAAATAAAAAAGCTGGAGAAGATTTCCTAGCTAAAAATAAAACAAAACAGGGTGTTGTTGAAACTGAAAGTGGTTTGCAATATATGATCTTAAAACAAGGGGAGGGTGAAAAACCAGTGACCACATCTAAGGTTAAAGTGCATTACCATGGTACAAATATCGATGGATCAGTTTTTGATAGTTCTGTAGATAAAGGTACCCCAGCAGAATTTGGAGTTACTCAAGTAATAAAAGGTTGGACAGAAGGATTACAATTAATGAAAGTAGGAGCGAAGTATAAATTCTTTATCCCACAAAATTTAGCCTACGGACCACAACAAAGAGGTGCAGCAATCAAGCCGTTTTCTACCTTGATTTTTGAAGTTGAGTTACTAGATGTAATTAACTGATAAAAAAATGAAGAATCTAATTTTATTTTTTGCGATATTATCTTTGATGTCATCGTGTAAGTCCCATAATTATAAAGGGTTAGATGATGGACTGTATGCTGAATTACAGACAAACAAGGGTGCCATTTTATTATACTTGTACGCAGAAAATGTTCCGATGACAGTTGCAAATTTTGTTTCTTTGGCTGAAGGTACTCATACAAAAGTTACAGATTCTATAAAGGGAAAGCCTTATTTTGATGGAATCCGTTTTCATAGAGTTATTAAAAATTTTATGATTCAGAGTGGAGATCCCACGAATACAGGAAGAGGCAATGCAGGTTACAAATTTGCAGATGAATTTCCGATTGACTCTCTTGGAAACTTACTTTACAAACACGATGATAAAGGCATTTTGTCGATGGCCAATTCAGGTCCAAAAACAAATTCAAGTCAATTTTTTATTACACACAAAGCAACGCCTTGGTTGGATAGAAAACATACTGTTTTTGGTAAAATTAAAGTAGGACAAAATACCCTGGATAGTATTGAGAAAAATGATACAATTGAAAAAGTTTCCATCATAAGAGTGGGTAAATTTGCTAAAAACTTTAAAGCACCAAAAGTTTTTGAGAAAGAATTGACCAATATTATCCTCAAAGAAGAGAAATATTTAGAAAAGTTAAAAGCCTTAAAAGTTGCTTTTTTGAGAGAGAAAGGACGTGATAAAGCGATGAAAACAAGTTCTGGATTAAGAATTTTAGAATTAAAAAAAGGGACAGGTAAAAAATTTAATGGAGCTCTACCTGCTTCAATGCACTATGCAATTTATCTTGCATCAGGTAAATTAATTCAATCTTCTGAGGGCAAAGCCCCATTGCAGTTTGTACTCAATAAAAATCCAATGATTGCAGGGGTTACAGAAGCACTCAAAGGAATGAGGGAAGGAGATAAGAAAAGACTCTTTATTCCTTATTATTTAGGATATGGGGAAAAAATGTACGGACCTTTTCCTTCAAAATCAGATTTAGTTTTTGAAATTGAACTCTTAAAAAACAGTAAATAATTTGTTACAAGACATCATTCAAATTGATCAAAAGCTACTAATTTTTTTAAATAATTTAGGTAGTTCCCAATGGGATCCATTTTGGTTGATCATTACCAATCAACTGTATTGGATTCCCTTATTCATCTTTATCTTTTATTTAACGATCAAATCTTATGGATGGAAAACTGGTGGAGTTGTAATTTTGTCGATGATCGTTTTGGTTGTATTTTCTGATCAGTTTACAAATTTAATTAAAAACACTGTACAACGCTTGAGACCCAATAATAATGAGGAAATAAAACATTTATTGAGAACTTTAATCAATCCACAGAGTTATAGTTTTATGTCTGGACATGCAACTACGTCAACATTTTTTTCTGTGTATGTAATCCTTTTATTGAAAGAACATTACAAGCACATTTATTTTTTAATGTTATTTCCTCTGGTATTTGCCTACAGTAGACTGTATTTAGGGGTTCACTTTCCTATAGATATTTTTGTAGGTATTTTGATAGGAATCATTTTTGGAAATCTCTACTTTATTCTTTTTAAGAAAGTGGCAAAAAAGCTATTCATTTGATTTTTTGTTGTTAAAGTACAGGTATTTCGTAGCGTGGTAGTATGCTTCCAACAAACTATCCATTTTTCTTGCTCTAAAAGAATTTTCATTCTGAATATCTTTTAGGTCATTGGTTTTTAAATTATATAATTTTGTTGATTTGCTAATGGTTGTTTTTGAAAAATATAAACTATCCTGAATAAGACCCACAGCGGGTTCACCATTAATTTTCAAATATACAAATGACGAAGATTGAGTAGTACTAGAGTCTAAGAGGTTGACACCAAGTGTATAATTTGTATGGTTAATTTTTGCCAAACTAGCTGCTGTTGGAAATAAATCTATAAGATTTCCATTTCTTTCAATTTTTTTTGGTTGAATGAAATTAGGTCCGTGAATAAAAAATGGCACGTGTTGCAACTGAATATTTAAATCATATTCTTTGCTGAATTTATTAGTCCTTTTCATGGCTGTGTTGTGATCACCAAAAAAAATGAAAATGGTATTTTCATAATATCCGGCTATTTTAGCCCTGTCCAAGAATTTTCCAATATTAAAATCTAGATAACGCAATGCATTTAATTGAGCCAGAGATTTAAAGCCAGATTTTTTAAGTAAAGAATTTTCAATTTCGTCTTCATTAATGGGCTTGTAGGTTTCTTTTTTATCGGGAACTGTAAAGGGTATGTGATTTGAAGCTGTTTGAATATAAGCAATAAAAGGGGTGTTTTTTTTCGATAATTTTTTAAATTCTTTGTCTGATTCTTTAAATAATTCATAATCATCAATTCCCCATACGTCAGCTCTATTTTCAGTTTTATAACTTCCTTCTTCAAATATTTTTAAGTTGTTTATATTTGATTGAAAAACACTTCTAATATTTGCCCAATTGGCACTTCCTCCAATAAAATACAACTTTTCATATCCATCAAATTGGTCAAAAAGAATTCGCTGATCTTGAATCAAAGGATTTCTGGAAGCTGTTCTCACGTTTTCAATATCTGGCAATCCTGTAACACTCGAAAAAACACTCGCTGCAGTTCCAGATTTATGAACATAAAAATTAGAAAAACTCACGCTTTCTTGAATGATAGAATCCATTTTAGGAGTGCTATTTATTGGATTTCCATAAAAACTCATAGGTTTCACCCCTACAGACTCCATCATGACTATAATTACGTTGGGTTTTTTTCTGTATGTTGAATCAAAAACTGTGTTCCTTTCAAATAAAACAGAATCTTTGCGTAGTTTTAAATGATCTGCAATTACTGGGTAGTATGTTTTAAATTGCTTCATATTTACCCCTTCACTTCTGTATGCAAAGCTGTCAAAAAAGTACAAAACAGGATTTAAAGCGAATTGATTAACCGCGTTTTTTTTAGAGAAAAAAGCCTGACTCCATCTAAGTGGGTAATGTGTAATACTATTGTAAATACCAAATGATAAAATTAAAATAGTGACAATAAAATAGAACGTTTTTAATTTTTTAGAAATATTTTTTTCATTCTTTAAGAAATATTTATAGATAGTATTTGATAGTTTATAAATTACAAAGCAAAGAATTAATAATCCGAAAAAGCCTTTATATATAGGGTAACTTTCAATTAGTACTTGACTAGAAATTTTTAAATTACTTAAAAATCGAAGAGAAGAAGCATCTAAACGAATCGTTAAATAGTCATAGTATCCTAAATCAAATAGATAAAACAACGTAAGAACTAAATAGGCTAGAGTAAGATAGAACGTAGCTATAAGTTTGTAAATTTTTTGTTTAAAAAAACGATGATTGAGAACTAAAACGAATATCGCTAGAGGAAATAGTGTAATAACTGTTAATTTGATATCAAATCGGGTACCTAGCCAAAATGCTTTTTGAACCTCTGAGGAGAAAAAGCTATTTAATTCTGAAAAAAAAGTGTAAAAAAGAATTCTAAAAAAAGATGTAAATACTAACAAAAATAAAATATTTACAAAAATGTATTTGATATAATTAGGAATTTTCTTTGCCATTATTCGTTATTTGTACTGCAAATATATTTGTTTTGTAACTATAAAAAATAAACTTTTGTTTTTAATTGAAAAAAGAGAATAAAAAATAGATTTTCAGTAAATTTGCAATTAATTAATCAGGGAAAGAATATGAAAATATCATACAAGTGGTTACAACAATTTTTACAAATAGATTGGGAACCTTCTAATACAGGAGAATTGTTAACTGATTTGGGTCTAGAGGTGGAAGGGATTGAAACTAGAGAATCTGTAAAAGGAAGCTTAAAAGGAATTGTTGTTGGTGAGGTGTTAACATGTGATCAACATCCTAATGCAGATAGGCTAAAAATAACTACCGTAGATTTAGGTTCTGGAGAACCTGTTCAGATTGTTTGTGGAGCTCCCAATGTAGCTGTAGGACAAAAAGTACCTGTTGCGACTATAGGTACTATTTTATATGATGACAAAGGAGAGAGCTTTAAGATTAAGAAAGGAAAAATAAGAGGAGAAGAAAGTCATGGAATGATTTGTGCCGAAGACGAGTTAGGCTTAGGTAAAGATCATGAGGGTATATTAGTCTTAGATAAAAATTTATCTGCAGGAACTCCCGTTGCAGAAGTGTATAATATAGAAACTGATCATATTTTTGAAATTGGTTTAACTCCCAATAGGTCTGATGCCATGAGTCATTATGGTGTAGCAAGAGATTTGCGTGCAGGTTTAATGCAACAAGATGTAAATTTAGAATTAATATCGCCTTCGGTAAGTGATTTTCATGTAGATGAGAGAACATTAAGAATAGATGTAGAGGTAGATGATAAACAACAAGTGCCAAGATATTGTGGAATTACAATTACAGATATAGAAGTAAAAGATTCTCCTGAATGGATTCAAAACAGATTAAAAGCGATTGGTATTACCCCAAAAAATAATATCGTAGACATCACAAATTATGTTTTACACGAATTAGGACAACCTTTGCATGCTTTTGATGCTCAAAAAGTAAAAGGAAATAAAATATTAGTAAAAACATTGGAGCAGGGAACTAAGTTTACAACTTTAGATGAAATAGAAAGAGAATTGTCTTCAGAAGATATTATGATTTGTGACGCTGATTCAAATCCACTTTGTATTGCCGGTGTTTTTGGGGGGTATAATTCTGGTGTTTCAGAAAATACTACTACAATTTTCTTAGAGAGTGCTTATTTTAATCCAGTTTCTGTTCGTAAAACAGCAAAAAGACATGCGCTTAACACAGATGCCTCTTTCCGTTTTGAACGTGGAATAGACATTAATAAAACAAAATATGCTTTAAAACGAGCAGCATTACTAATAGAAGAATATGCTGGAGGAAAAATGGGTTCTGATATTTCCGATTTTTTCCCTGAAAAAATTGAAGATTTTCAAGTTTTTTTATCCTACGATAATGCTTACAGATTAATTGGTCAAGAAATACCTAAAGAAACCATAAAAAATATTTTAGCCTCTCTAGAAATTAAAATAAATAGTGAAACAGAGGGAGGTTTGGGATTAACGATCCCTTCTTACAGAACGGATGTTCAAAGAGAAGCTGATATTATTGAAGAAATTCTAAGAGTTTATGGGTATAACAATATTGAGTTTTCACATAAATTGAATACATCCATTTCTTTTGATTCAAATCAAGAAACAAAAATAGAAAATGTTATTGCGCAGCAACTCACAGCACTTGGTTTTCACGAAACCATGTCAAATTCGTTGACAAAGCCTGAATATGCATCTTTATCTGAAAATATTAATGAAGAAGCAAATGTAGAAATGCTCAATCCATTAAGCAATGATTTAAAAGTAATGCGTCAATCTTTATTATTTAGTGGATTGGAGTCTGTCGCTTACAATATCAATAGAAAAAACAGTTCATTACAATTTTATGAGTTTGGAAAAACCTACCATAAATATAATGACAAGTACGAAGAGAATAAACACTTAACTCTTTTTGTGACTGGAAATAGAACTAAAGAGAGTTGGAGTGTTGCTAATAAAACGACGGATTTTTTCTTTCTAAAAGGAGTCATAACCTCTTTATTAGCAAGATTAGGTTTTGATAAATTGAAATCGACTCCAAGTAAACAAGATATTTTTTCAGAAGCAATTTCTCTTGGTCTAGGAAAAAATAAGCTTGTAGAGTTTGGGACTGTAAAACGAACAGTTCTCAAAGAATTTGGAATAAAACAGGAAGTACTTTTTGCAGATTTTAATTGGGATTTTATTTTAAAATTATCAGGTAATAAAAAAAATAAAGTTACTGAATTACCAAAATTTCCCTCAGTGAAAAGAGATTTAGCCCTTTTGTTGGATTCTAATGTAGCATTTGACGAATTGTATAACTTGGCCTTTCAATCTGAAAAAAAGTTATTAAAAGAAGTAGATTTGTTCGACGTTTATGAAGGCGATAAACTACCTGATGGGAAAAAGTCCTATGCAGTGAGTTTTTTGTTACAGGATGAAACAAAAACACTAGCAGACAAACAAATTGAAAAAATAATGCACAAATTACAGCAAACATTTGAAAAAAATCTAAAGGCTACCTTAAGATAGTTTGTGAAATTTTTAATCTGATACTTTAATAAAAAGACCATCTTATACAAAGATGGTTTTTTGCTATATATTGGTTTTTATTTTTAGACAGCGTGTTTGTGAGCTTTGTAGGAAGAACGAACTAATGCACCACTTTCTACGTACATAAATCCCATCTCTAAGCCCAAGACTTCATATTTTTTAAATTGTTCTGGAGTAATAAATTCCTTAACTGGTAAATGTTTTTTAGAAGGCTGTAGATACTGTCCGATCGTTAAAACATCTAATCCAACCCCTTGCAGATCTTTCATGGTTTCTATGACTTCTTTTTCAGTCTCACCTAAACCTAACATTAAACCAGTTTTGGTTCGCATTCCGTTTTCTTTAAGATATTTTAAAACTTGTAAACTTCGATCATATTTAGCTTGAATTCGAACTTCACGTGTCAATCTTCTTACGGTTTCCATATTATGAGAAACTACTTCTGGATGTACTTCAATAATTCGATCTATTTGTTTTGTATTTCCCTGAAAATCTGGAATTAGGGTTTCTAAAGTTGTGTTTGGGTTTGCTCTTCGAATTGCATCTACAGTTTCAGCCCAAATAATAGAACCACCATCTTTTAAGTCATCTCTATCCACAGAGGTTATTACAGCATGTTTTATACTCATTAATTTGATAGAACGAGCAACTTTTTCTGGCTCATCCCATTCAACGGTTTCTGGTCTTCCTGTTTTAACCCCACAAAAACCACACGAACGTGTACAGATATTTCCTAAAATCATAAATGTTGCAGTTCCTTCACCCCAACATTCCCCCATATTTGGACAACTTCCACTGGTACAAATTGTATTTAACTTATATTTATCAACCAAGCTTCTTAATTCCGTATATTTTTTACCCACAGGCAATTTTACACGCAACCATTTGGGTTTTTTTGGTCTTTCTGCAACTATTACGGGTTCTATTGACATGTCATATTAGATTTGATGTGCAAATATACAAAGGAAAGTTTTAAATACTTGTTAAAAACCAAATGCTAAATGCAATTAAAAAAACAATTCCAATAATACTTAAAAATTTTAAATAAACTCCAGGACGATCTTTTTTAGGGGTGTGTTTTCCAAAGATTAAAGTGTAATTGAGAATGGCGTAAAAAGGAGCTGTCAAGAAGGATAAAATAGTGGCAATTTTAACAAGAATTCCCATGTTATCCATACAATAGTTTAAGATTAAAAAAGTACCTGTAAATAACAAAATAATCCAAAACCAATATCCGTATTTAGATTCTTTTCCTTTCAATAAATTTGTGGCTTTGTTCATTGCTCTGGGTGATGCATCTAGGGTAGTTATAGTGGTGCTAAACATTGTTGTAAATGCTGCTATAGCTATAAAAATATAGGAAAATTGTCCTAAATTCTTAGTGTATAACGTTATTAATTGAGAAGCAAAAACACCTCCTTTATTTGAGAATGTTTCTCCTGTTTTATACATCACTAAGGCACCTAAAAGTACAAAACAAATACCTAAACAAAGTGTTCCTATATATCCTACATTGAAATCAAATATGGCATCCTCCCTTTTTGTTTTTATCATCAAGCTTTTATTTTTTTCTACAGACCAAATAGAATGCCAGATAGAAACGTCCAAAGGAGCGGGCATCCAACCTAAAAATGCGATTAGAAAAGTAAGTTCAACAGAACCAGAAGGAAGTATTTGGCTCACATCAAATGCTTCCTTTGTATTAGATAAAGCAACGCTTACTGCAATAATTGTACTAATTGTTAAGATGATGATGATGTATTTCATCAAATGATCTAACCATTTATATTTACCACCCACTAAAAAAAGAATACTGATAAACATTAAAACGGTAGACCATATTACTAAATCATTTGTAAATCCAAAAAGTTGGGAGGCCAATCCAGCCGTAACAATTGTCACTGCAGCTTGGATGGTAAACATTGTTGTAAAATTGAGAATGTAATATGCTATTAAAATTCCTTTACCTAATTTCCGATAACCATCCAACAATGTTTCTCCTGTAGCCGCTGCATAGCGAGGGCCAAATTGAAAAAATGGGTATTTAAATAAATGTACCAATAGCAATGCCCAAAGTAATCCAAAACCAAATTCTGCCCCCGCTTTTGTAGACTGTACTAGATGTGAAACACCAATTGCCGCTCCTGCAAATAATAATCCTGGACCCAAAGAAAGTAAGAATGATTTTTTTTCTTTTTTTTTCATTTTTAATTGCTATTTGTGTCAATCACACAGATCATATTTTTTTATGAAATTAAGTTTTTGTAATTACTTCTGCCAAGAGCTTTTTAGCACGGAGTAGTTTTACCTTTACATTGTTGATTGGTTCATTAATTTGTTCAGAAATTTCTCTGTAGCTCAATTCTTGAAAATATCGCAATTGAATAACTTCTTGATATTTGGGTTTTATTTGTTTGATATCCCTCAATAGTTTGGCTAAATTCTGTTCTGTAATAATGGTATCTTCTGGAGTGGGTCCCACGTCAGCAATTTGGTAGATCTCTTTTTCTTGAATTTCAGAAGTATCTGCCTCAATAGAAATATTTTTCTTGCGTAAAGAATCTATGTGTATGTTTTTTGAAATGGTAATCAACCAAGTTTTAAAAATGTATTTTTCCTTAAAAGTATCAATTTTATCAAAAGCCCTTGAAAATGTTTGTATGGTTATATCCTCAGCATCATTTTCATTTTTATTTCTTTTTAGTTGATAATGATAAACATCAGTCCAAAAAGTATTTAATAGGTATCTGAACGCAGATTGGTTGCCTTTCTTAGCTTTAGCAATATTGAGGTCAATTTTTGTCCGGTTTATTTCCAATGAGTAGGTTTTGATGACAAATTAGTAATAAATATTGAAAAGTGAAAAAGTACAAGAATAATTTCTAAAAAAGGAAATACATAAGAGATTGAAGGTTCGTTTAATTTTTTAGAGGATATGTGAATGACAATAAACTGCACGATATAATAGGAGACTATAAGGGGTAAAACAACATTTATTGGGTAAAAGAAAAATAGCAAAGTTGCCAACCCATAAAATAAAACTTTAGAAATAAAGAACAATCCTAAAAAAAACTTGTGTGAAAACTTGTAATGATTTGCTGTAGAAATATGCCTTCTCTTTTGATAAAACCATTCAGAAAGGCTTTTAGGCCCAATAGATTCTGTAAAACTATTTTTTGTGGTGGTGATTATTGTATTCTTTTTATTTGCAGCGTCCTGAATAAATAAATCATCATCACCAGATTTTATATGCAAGTGATTGATAAATCCTTTTACCTTAAAAAACTCCGCTCTGTGGTACGCTAAATTTCTACCTACAGCCATGTACGGAGTTCCTAATTTTGCGTAACTAAAATATTGAATAGCAGTTAGTAAGGTTTCGAATCGAACAAGTAAATTTACCAAAGTATTTTCTCTCTTGTACTTGCCATATCCTAAGACAATTGTTTTTCTAGGATTAAATTTTTGGCTCATTTCATAAATCCAATGGTTAGAAACTGGACAACAATCTGCATCAGTAAATAGTAAATGATCATTTTTTGCAGCTTTGATTCCTAGCGTAAGAGCATATTTTTTATTCCCCCAGAAGGTTTCAATATTTTTTACTGTAATAATTTTAATCCTTGAATCTTTTTCAGCGAATGAATCCATTACCTCTGAAGTGGCATCTGAAGAAGCATCATTTATCAATATAAGCTCAAAATTAGTATACTTTTGATTTAAAATCGATGGAAGAAATTTTTTAAGATTTTCAGCTTCATTTTTGGCACAAATTATCACAGAAACAGGAATCTCTGCAGATTGATCATTGCTTTTTTTAGAATCAAATAAAAAGGAAGAAAATAGTAGGTAATAAATAATTTGAATGACTGTAAATACTACGAAAGAGTAGAAGAGCACAGTTAAAATCATCTAAAATAGTATTAGTTATGTTCAACTTCTGTACAGGTATCGAATTGATCTGGAGATTTTCCGCAAAAACCACAAGATTCTCCAGTTTTATTTAGCATTGGATTTTGACTGGCACAAGTTCCAGCAAACTCACCATCTTTTTTGATCCAAATTTTAATTGCAATTCCAGCAAAACCGAGTGCAAGTAAACCTATTGTAAGTAATAATAACTTCATAAAAACAAATAATTGACAGTGTAAAGATACATTTATTTATAGATAAATTCCATATTAGTTCATAAAAAAGGAAGGATTATAAGGGAGTATTATGTTGCTCTGGTACACGATATTCATTGATTAAAATGACCTAAAGTAATCCCTACTGATGAATATTATGAATCAATAATATTTACCTCAATCTCTAAGCTAATTTTAAATTTTTTTTGAACCGTTTGTTTAATTTTCTTTGCAAGTTCATAAATATCTTGACCAGAAGCATTTCTATAATTTACAATAACCAGTGCTTGCTTGTGGTGAACACCGGCATCTCCAAATCGTTTCCCTTTAAAACCACTTTGTTCTATAAGCCAACCAGCTGGTACTTTTATTTCAGTATCAGAAACTAGATAACTAGGAATAGTAGGATGCTCTGTTTTAAGTTTTAAAAATTGACTCATGGGAATCACAGGGTTCTTAAAAAAACTACCACTATTTCCAATTTCTTTGGGGTCTGGAAGTTTTAATTTTCTGATAGAAATTACAGCATCAGAAATATCTTTTAGCGTAGGGTTTGTAATTTTATTTGAAATTAAATGCGTTTCAATTGCTCCGTAAGAAGTATTTAATTGATGGTTTTTTTTAGTCAATTTAAACCCAACAGAGGTAATGATGATTTTTCCTTTATGAGTATTTTTAAAAATAGAATTTCTATATCCAAATTTACAATCCTTGTTGGAGAAAGTTAAGATTTTTCCTGATGCAACTTCTAAACCCTCTACTACGGTAATTGTATCTTTGACTTCAACACCGTAGGCACCTATATTTTGAATGGGACATGTACCAACATTACCTGGTATTAAAGACAAGTTTTCAATTCCTCCATAATTTTGAGAAACACACCATAAAACAAAATCGTGCCAATTTTCACCTGAATTTACTGTTAGATATACAAAGTTATCGTCTTCTTTGTCAATGGAAATTCCTTTTGTATTGATGTGAATAACTAGTTTTTCAATATCTCTAGTAAGCAACATATTACTACCTCCAGAAATTAAAAAAAAATCCTTTTCAACTTTTAAAAGTTGTTGAAGTTCATAAACTGAATCAACAGAAATAAAACGTTTGGCAAATACAGAAATACCAAATGTATTATATTTTTTAAGCGAAATATTTTCTTTAATATTCAATTAGTGATTGTATTTTTTTAACGCTTTGGCTAAAATGTTAACGGATTTGATTAAGTCCTTTTTATTTAAAACATATGCAATTCTTACTTGGTTTTTTCCTTTACCTTCTGTGGAATAAAAACCGCTAGCAGGAGCTATCATCACCGTTTCATTATTGTAGTGAAACTCCTCTAGAATCCATTGAGCAAAATGATCTGAATCTTTAATAGGCAATTCAGCAACACAATAAAAAGCTCCTTTGGGGCTTGTGACTTTTATACCTTTAATTTTTTGCAATTCAGAAATTAAGGTGTTCCTTCTTGCTACATACTCTTCTTTAACTTCATCAAAATACTTTTGTGGAGTCTCTAAAGCTACTTCACTAGCGATTAAAGCATAGGTGGGAGGACTCAAACGCGCTTGAGCAAACTTAAGAGTCGTTTTTATAAAAGTGTCATTCTTAGAGACAATACATCCAATTCTTGCACCGCACATGCTATAACGTTTGGAAACAGAATCTATTATAATTGCATGTTGTTCTAGGCCTTTTAGAGACATTATAGAGGTGTGTTCTAAACCATCATATGTGAATTCTCTGTATACTTCATCAGCAATCAAAAATAAATCATGTTTTAAAACAATTCTCTTTAATTTTTGTATTTCTTCTTCCGAATATAAGTAACCAGTTGGATTTCCTGGATTACATATCAATATTGCTTTTGTTTTTTTTGTAATTAGTTTTTCGAATTCTTCAATTTTAGGTAACGAAAAATTATCTTCAATTTTTGATGTTACCGGTACAACTTTCACTCCAGAGGCTGTTGAAAATCCGTTATAATTTGCATAAAATGGCTCAGGAATGATAATTTCATCTCCAGGGTCTGCAATGCTACCTATCGTAAATAGTAGTGCCTCTGAGCCACCAGTTGTAACAACAATATTGTCTGAATCAACTTCAATATGATGTTTTTTATAATAGTTAACAAGCTTATTTCTGAATTGTTCGGAGCCTTCAGAGGGAGCATAGGCCAATATCTGTAATTCATTATTTTTCACAGCATCTAAAGCCTTTGTTGGAGTTTTTATATCAGGTTGTCCGATGTTTAAGTGATATACTTTAACTCCTCTTTTCTTTGCCTTCTCAGCAAAAGGTACCAATTTTCTGATTGGTGATTCTGGCATTTTTACCCCTTTCTTAGATATTGTTGGCATGTTTACTATTTATGCGTTATGATTGCGAATTTCCGAAATATATATCAGTTTATTCAGATTTTTTAAGATTAACTGTAAAATGAGTTAAATAATGGGTGCGTTAAAATCAGTTTGTTAATGTTTATAAATGCTCTGGTTACCTAGAGTTCATAAAGTTAAATAATTTACGAGAAAATTCAAAGATGTGAGAAAAACGCCTCTTTCGATTGGATTATAAATTAGGTTGGGCAAGAATTATTGATCTTTTAAAATACTTTTTTCTTTTACTAAGGAAATTTCTTTATTCACGATTCCTTTTATTTTAATTATTTTTCTCGGATTTTTTGCATTTGAAAAGATAGTGATAGATTTTGAAAAACCTCCAACTCTTTTAGTGTCATAGGATACTTTAATTTCTCCATTTTCTCCGGGCATGATAGGTTTCTCAGGTTTTTTAGGAACTGTACACCCACAAGAGGATTGGATTCTATTTATGATAATAGGTTGGTCTCCAATATTTTTAAAGATAAATACTTTTGTGCCATCAGATCCTTTGTCTATTTTTCCGTAGTTGATAATCTCCTCTTGAAATTTAAATTCTTGGGCATTTAATGAAAAAGATAAAAAAAGAATGATTGAAAGTGATCCAAATAATTTCATAATTAAATAATTTACTCAGTAAAATTAATATTAATAATTTGTTTTAAAAAATCAATCACTAATTTTCTCTAGAAAATTAGATAATTGTATTTTTACCGCCGATATTATAAAAAGAATACCAAGTATGACAATTCCATCGAAGTTTGATGCAAAGCAAGTAGAAGATAAATGGTATGCGTATTGGATGAAAAACAACTATTTTCATTCAACACCAGATGATAGAGAACCCTATACAATTGTAATTCCTCCACCAAATGTGACAGGAGTATTACACATGGGACACATGCTAAACAATACGATTCAAGATGTTTTAATTAGACGAGCAAGATTATTGGGTAAAAATGCATGTTGGGTTCCTGGAACCGATCATGCCTCTATAGCAACTGAAGCCAAAGTTGTAGCTAAGTTAAAAGAGCAAGGAATCCAAAAAAATGATTTAACTCGTGAAGCATTTCTTCAACATGCTTTTGATTGGAAAGAAGAATATGGAGGAATTATTCTAGAACAATTAAAAAAATTAGGAGCTTCTTGTGACTGGGAAAGAACTGCTTTTACGATGGATCCTGAGATGTCTGAATCTGTCATTAAAGTTTTTGTAGATTTATATAATAAAGGACTTATTTACCGAGGGTATCGAATGGTAAATTGGGATCCAGAAGCGAAAACAACCTTGTCTGATGAAGAAGTAATTCATGAGGAAAGACAGGGGTATTTATATTATTTAAAATATAAAATTGAAGACTCAGAAGATACATTAACCATTGCAACTACCAGACCAGAAACTATTTTTGGAGATACTGCAATTTGTATCAATCCAAACGATGATCGCTTCACCCATTTAAAAGGTAAAAAAGCTATTGTTCCCTTATGTAATAGAGTTATTCCAATTATTGAAGATGAATATGTTGATGTTGAATTTGGAACAGGTTGTTTAAAAGTGACACCTGCGCACGATGAAAATGATAAAAAATTAGGTGATAAGCACCAATTAGAAGTTGTGGATATATTTAATGATGATGCCTCTTTGAATTCTTTTGGATTGCATTATCAGGGAAAAGACAGATTTTTAGTTCGCAAAGAAATTTCAAAAGAACTTGAAGAAAAAGGGTTTTTATTAAAAACAGAAGTTCATGTAAACAAAGTTGGAACTTCTGAAAGAACAAAAGCCGTTATAGAACCAAGATTGTCAGATCAATGGTTTTTGAAGATGGAAGATTTGGCAAGACCAGCCATTGAAGCTGTATTGGGAGAAAATGAAGACATCAATTTATTTCCAAAGAAATTTAAAAATACCTATCGACATTGGATGGAAAATATTCGCGATTGGAATATTTCTCGTCAATTATGGTGGGGACAACAAATTCCTGCATATTTCTATGGAGATGGGAAAGAAGATTTTGTTGTCGCAGAGAGTAGAGAAGAAGCTTTAAAATTAGCACAAGAAAAAACAAAGAATTCTTCATTGAAAGAATCTGACCTGCGTCAAGATGAAGATGCTTTAGATACCTGGTTCTCTTCCTGGTTGTGGCCCATGTCTGTTTTTGACGGAATCCGTCATCCAGAAAACGAAGAAATACAATATTACTATCCAACCAATGATTTAGTTACTGGACCCGATATTTTATTTTTTTGGGTAGCTAGAATGATTGTTGCAGGATATGAATACAAAGATCAAAAACCATTTAATAACGTTTATTTGACAGGGTTGGTTCGTGATAAGCAACGTAGAAAAATGTCCAAGTCATTAGGAAATTCACCAGATGCTTTAAAATTAATTGAAGATTATGGTGCAGATGGAGTAAGAGTTGGGCTGTTGTTGAGTTCAGCTGCTGGAAATGATTTGATGTTTGATGAAGCTCTATGCCAACAAGGAAAAGGATTTGCAAATAAAATTTGGAATGCTTTCCGTTTGGTAAAAGGTTGGCAAATTGATGACTCATTAGAACAAACAGAGGTCTCTAAAATAGCTATTGATTGGTTTGATGCAAAGTTTCAAACCGTATTGGCAGAAATTGAAGATCATTTCTCTAAATATAGGTTGTCTGATGCATTGATGGCAATTTATAAATTGGTATGGGATGATTTTGCTTCTTGGTTCTTAGAAATGGTAAAGCCTTCCTATGGATTACCAATAGATAAAAAGACTCATGATGCCGTAATTGAAGCATTTGAAAATAACTTAAAGTTATTGCATCCATTTATGCCATTCTTAACAGAAGAAATTTGGCAACATATTACAGAAAGAACTTCAGAAGAAGCGCTGATTATCGCAAAATGGCCAGAGGCAAAAAATATCAATGAGAAATTAATTGAAGATTTTTCTATGATTACAGATATAGTCTCGGGTATTAGAACTATTAGAAAAGAAAAAAACATTTCATTTAAAGATGCGGTTGAATTGTTTGTCGTAAATAATGAAAAATCTACTGCAGATTTAGATGTGGTAATTCAGAAGTTGACAAACACTGCGTCGATTACTTATGTATCAGAAAAAGTAGATGGAGCTTCTTTTAGAGTAAAATCTAATGAATACTTTGTTCCTATTTTTATAGATAAAATTGATGTTGCAGCTGAAATAGAAAAACTAACAACCGAGCTAAAACGTGCAGAAGGGTTCTTATTCGGTATCAATAAGAAGTTATCTAACGAGCGTTTCGTTAGCAATGCCCCAGAACAGGTGATTGCATTAGAACGTAAAAAAGAAGCTGATACCAGAGCAAAAATAGAAACTATAAAAAGTAGTTTAAACTCCTTAAAATAATTAAAATTAAGACATACAAATCTCAAAAAAATCAAATGAAATCAATCACAAAATCAAGTATTATTATTACTGCTATTTTCTTATTGACAGTATCCTGTGTTTCAAAAAAGAAATATGTTGCTCTAGAAAATCAATATGTAGACACTAAAGCCAATCTTCAAAAAACAACCTTAGCAAAGGAAGCTCTTCAATCGAAGTTTACAAAAATTGAAAACAGAGTAGCGTTGTACAATGAAAAAATTAACTCTTTGAAAGGAGATAATATTACACTTAAAAAAGAAAATTACCTTAAATTAGATAAGGTTGGTAATGGGTTAGTTGTCTCAAATAAAACGAGAGAAACGATGAGGAAAACATTGTCGAAATTAGCTCCTGAAGTGTTGGCCAAAGCAAAAAGTCTGAAAGATTCTTTGAACTTTGCTATTTCCTACAATTTAAAAAATAAAATCAATAGCTCTAGTCTCAATAATTCTGATAATATCGATCTTGATCTTGATATTGACCAAACAGTCGTAATGATCTCTATTTCAGATAAATTATTATTTAATACTGCAAGTTATCGTGTTAAAAATGCTGCTTATCCCATTATTGAAAAATTAGCAAATGTTATAAAATCTGAACCAAGTATGGATGTGATGATTGAAGGTCATACGGACTCTAGAACTATCAGTACCGACATGATACAAGATAACTGGGATTTGAGTGTAAAAAGAGCAACATCTATCATCAGGGTTTTAGAGAGTAAATACAATATTGATGGAAGTCGGTTAATTGCATCTGGAAGAGGGAGTACAATTCCTCTAGTTCCTAATACTTCAAAACAAAATAGAGCTAAAAATAGGAGAACTAGAATTGTAATACTTCCAAATCTTAATAAGTTCTTTGCTTTAATTGCAGCTGAAGAATAAAAAACAGATTGGATACTAATCATAAAAAACCCCTTATTTAGAGGGGTTTTTTATTGTCGGATATTTCATTGATTTTAGTAAGTTCCTCATTTGAAAAATGAGTGTTCTCAATCGCTTTCACATTATCTGCGATTTGCTCAGTTGTACTGGCACCAATTAAAACAGAGGTAATTCTATTGTCTTTCAGAATCCAAGAAATTGCCATTTGCGCTAAGGTTTGGTTTCTCTCTTTCGCAATTTTGTTTAAAGCGATAATTTTTGGTAATGTTTCTAGAACTTGGTCTGTTTTTAAAAAGGGACTTTCTCTTATTGCTCTTGAATCTTTTGGCAGTCCATGGAGATATCTATTGGTAAGCATTCCTTGTGCCAGGGGAGAAAAGCAAATAGCACCAACCCCAGAACTTCCAAGTAAATTTAGTAATCCATCTTCAATCCAACGATCAAACATATTGTATTTTGGTTGATGAATTAAACAAGGAGTTCCCAAGTCTTTCAATATTTCAAATGCTTTTTCTGCCTCAGTAGGTTGGTAATTTGAGAGTCCAATATACAATGCTTTTCCTTGTTTGACCATTAAATCTAACGCTCCCATTGTTTCCTCTAAAGGGGTTTTAGGATCTGGTCTGTGGTGATAAAAAATATCCACATAATCCAAATTCATCCTTTGAAGACTCTGATTTATACTAGAAATTAAATATTTTTTAGAACCGTTATCTCCATAGGGTCCTGGCCACATTCCATAACCTGCTTTGGATGAAATGATCAATTCATCTCGATAATTCTTAAAATCATTTTTTAAAATTTTTCCAAAATTCTTTTCAGCAGCTCCTGGAATGGGTCCATAATTATTGGCCAGATCAAAATGGGTGATTCCATGATCAAAAGCACATGTTAATAAATTTCTTGCGTTCTTGAAATTATCATTATCTCCGAAATTATGCCACAAACCAAAAGAGAGCTCAGGCAATAGTAAACCACTATTTCCTGTTCTTCTATAGTTCATTTTTTCATAGCGATTTTCAGCTGCTATATAGTTGCTCTTTTTAGTCATGATGATTTAAAGTAGCGCTTCCTTTAACAATGTAATTGGGTGCTTTGCAATTCGATTCGTTCCATCGAATATTTGATGTCTACAGCTTGTTCCTGCTGCTGCAATTTCAGTATCTGAACTACAGTTTCTTATTTTTGGAAATAAAGTATCTTCTCCAACTTGCATAGAAACCTTATAATGTTCTTTTTCATATCCAAAAGAACCTGCCATTCCACAACATCCAGTATTTAGAATACTCACGCTGTAATTGGGAGGGATATTTAAAACTTGAAAACTTGCATGTGTTCCAGACAAGGCCTTTTGATGGCAATGACCGTGAATTTTCAGTGTCTTAGTCTTTGAGGTAAAAAGAGAACGATCGATTGCTCCTTTTTCTAATTCTTGAGATAAAAACTCTTCAAAAGTGAAACAGTTTTTTGCTATTTTTTGTGCGGATGCTTTGTCATCTGCCAAGCGAATATATTCATCTCTAAAACCTAAAATTGCAGAAGGTTCTATTCCTATCAAAGGAGTTTCATCAGTAACAACATCTTTAAAAATAGCAATATTATTATTGCAAATTTCTTTTGCTTCCTTTAAAAAACCTTTAGAAATATGACTTCTACCACTTTCATCATGAGCAATAGTTTTGACTTGATATCCTAATTTCTCTAATAAAATGACAGCATCTATTCCAATTTCAGCATCATAAAAATTGGTAAATTCGTCATTAAACAGATAAACTGTTTTGTTGGATGTTTTTGTTGGATGTTTTTTTAACCAACTTTTTAAAGTTTGTTTTGCTAGTTTAGGGACAGAACGCTCAACAGCAACTCCTAAAACTTTTTTAGCAAGTATTGAATTCGTAAAAAAATTGGTAATTGTAGGGAGATAACTTCCTAATTTATTGTATTTGGCATTGTTCGCAAATAATTTATTTCTAAACGAATATCCGTTGGATTCCTGATATTGATATAAGAATTCTGCTTTTAGAGTCGCAATATCTACATTACTTGGACATTCGCTTGCACATGCTTTACAACTTAAACAAAGATCAAAAACCTCTTTTAATTCTGTGTGGTTAAATTTATTCTGTTCTGTTGAATTTGTCAGAAATTCACGCAGTATATTTGCTCTAGCACGAGTGGTGTCTTTTTCATTTTTTGTGGCTCTATAGCTTGGACACATGGTACCTCCTGCAGATACAGGTTTTCTGCAATCTCCAGAGCCATTGCATTTTTCTGCTAATTTTAAAATCCCTTCATTATCAGAAAAATCTTGAATCGTATTTATGTTGGGTTCTATTCTGTCAACATCGTAACGCAAATTTTGATCCATAGCAAAAGCATCCGTAATTTTCCCTTTATTAAAAACATTGTTTGGGTCAAAAGCTTTTTTGATACGTCTTAATAATTGGTAGTTTTTTTCACCAATCATTAAAGGTATAAATTCTGCACGTACAATACCATCTCCGTGTTCACCACTAAAGGAACCTTTGTATTTTTTCACCAATTTTGCAGTATCAGTCGTTATTTTTCTGAATAAAACAACATCTTCTTTTTTCTTTAAATTCAAAATAGGCCGCAAATGTAACTCTCCAGCTCCAGCATGTGCGTAATACACTGCATTTTGCTGGTATTTTTCCATTATTTTGGTAAATTCTTCTATGTACTTGGGTAAGTCCTCAAGGGCGACAGCAGTGTCTTCAATACACGCAACTGCTTTCTTGTCTCCAATCATATTTCCCAGTAAACCTAGACCTGCTTTTCTTAGATAATGTACTTTGGCAATGTCTTTTCCATATACTTTCGGATGGTGATATCCAAGATTATTTTTTTCAAGTTCTTCTATTAAGTTGTTTGCTAAAATCTCTGCTGCTTCAATTGTGTTTGCAGAAACTTCTAACATTAAAACAGCTTCTGGATCTCCTTGTAGAAAGAATCTATTTTTTGCTTGTTCTCTGTTGCTTTTCGTACAGTCTAATATGGTTTTATCCATTAATTCACAATTGTATAAATTGTGTTCCATTGCGGTAACAGTGGCAATTAAACTTTCATTGATACTCGTAAAATGAGAACAAACCATGATGCTCTCCTTTGGGGGTAAAGCATCTAACTGTAGGGTAATTGCAGTAGAAAAAGCCAAAGTTCCTTCGCTTCCCGAAAGAAATTTGGCAACATTAATGGTTGGTGAGTTTCCACCAAATAAATCAGACGTTAAAAATTCATCTACAGCGTATCCCGTGTTTCTTCGGTGAATTGTTTGCTTTGGAAATTGATCTTTTATTTCTTTTTGAACTGATTCCGAAATTAATTCAGAGTATATAGATTGATATATTTTTCCTTCTAGAGAATTTTCTTGGGTCTTTTTTATAAAATCTTTAGAAGTAATTTCCTTAAAAGTAGCCGAAGACCCATCACTTAAAATAGCGTCAATTGCAACCACTTTATCTCGGGTAACACCATATTTGATAGAAGTACTTCCAGAAGAGTTATTTCCGACCATTCCTCCAATCATACAACGATTTGATGTAGAAGTATTAGGACCAAAAAAAAGCTGGTAGGGTTTTAAAAATACATTCAAAGAATCTCTGACAATTCCTGGTTCTAGTGTGATTGTTTTTGATGTTTCGTCAAAAGAAATAATATTGGTAAAATATTTAGAAACATCAACCACAATACCGTCTCCTACACATTGCCCTGCTAGAGAAGTTCCAGCTGTTCTTGGGATAAGGGTAATCTTATTTTTGGTAGCAAATTCTATTAAAATTTTGAGATCTTTTGCATCTTTTGGAAAAGCGACAGCTAAAGGTATTTTTCTATATACAGAGGCATCTGTGGCGTAGAGTGTTTGATGTAGTTTATCAAAAAGAACTTCACCAGTGAGTGACTCATGTAAGGTTTTTAAAGAAGCGTTATCAGTCATTATATATTGTTAGAAAGTAACAATTATTTACAAATATCCGAATAAAAATAGGATAGTTCATACAAAAGCTCATCGTAATTGACAATTTTATTAAATTATCAATTTTATGCTCTAAAAGAAGGGAAATATTAAATTATTTTTTAAGGATAAAAACTTTAGTTACAATTATTAATCAAATTTGAAGTTCAAATATTTTTAAAATTATGGTTTGCTTTTTGAAGCTCTAATTTTAATTTAAAAGGAAGGATAAAAAAATAATAATCAATCTAAAATAGTTTTTCTCTTGAATAGAATATTTATCTTTGGTTCAGATGAACAAAGTAAAAATCATAGAATGTCCACGAGATGCAATGCAGGGAATAAAATCACATTTTATTGCTACAGAAAAAAAGGCATTGTATATCAATTCTCTTTTAAAAGTCGGTTTTGATACGATAGATTTTGGAAGCTTTGTTTCTCCTAAGGCAATCCCTCAAATGAGAGATACTGCGGCTGTTTTATCTAAATTAGACCGATCTAAATCTACAAGTAAATTATTGGCAATTATTGCAAATGTAAGGGGTGCAAATGACGCTTCTCAATTTGAAGAAATTGATTCTTTAGGATACCCTTTTTCGATTTCAGAGAATTTTCAAATGAGAAATACTCACAAAACAATTAAAGAATCCATAAATACTCTAGAGAGTATTTTAAACATCGCTGATACTTCAAAAAAAGAAGTCGTGGTTTATTTGTCTATGGGTTTTGGGAATCCATATGGAGATCCTTGGAATGTAGAAATAGTAAGTGACTGGATAGAAAAATTATCAAAAATGGGCGTTACAACGTTATCATTATCTGATACCATAGGTAGTTCTGATCCAGCAACAATTAAATATTTATTTTCAAATTTAATCTCAATATATCCAGCAATTGAATTTGGAGCACATTTGCATACTACTCCAGATACATGGTATGAAAAAGTAGCTGCTGCTTTTGAGTCAGGTTGTATGCGTTTTGATGGTGCAATAAAAGGGTATGGAGGCTGTCCAATGGCAAAAGATGAGTTGACAGGTAATATGCCTACCGAAAAATTACTGAGTTATTTTACAACACAAAAAGTAGCAACAGGTATCAAACCAATGAGTTTTGAAAGTGCTTATAACAAAGCTTTAGAGACCTTTAATAATTAATCATATGAAAAACACACATAAAGAACAAACAAAAATGAAATTTATCACATCAATTTTTTATCTGTTATCTCTTTTGACTATTGTCTCTTGTTCTAAAGATGATGGTAAAATAGACCTTACATTTCTACAATTAAATGACGTATATGAAATAGCACCTATACAAGACGGAGAATATGGAGGGTTGGGCAGGGTAGAAACCGTTCATAAACAATTACTCGAAGAAAACCCAAATACAATGCTTTTTTTGGCTGGAGATTTTTTAAATCCTTCTTTACTAGGATCTATTAAGGTTGATGGTGAAAGAGTTCGAGGCAAACAAATGGTAGAAGTGATGAACGCTATGAATTTCGATCTAGTGGCTTTTGGAAATCACGAATTTGATATTTCACAAAAAGATCTTCAAAAGCGATTAAACGAAAGTAATTTTCCTTGGATTTCTGCAAATATAAAGTTAAAAACAGATGAGGGTCTCATTCCTTTTTACAAAGAAATAAATGGGCAACAATATCCGGTAGGGGAGACTTTTATCAAAGAATTTTCAGATGAAGATGGTACCAAAATAAAAGTAGGTTTTATTAGTGTTTGTATTCCTTCCAACCCAAAAGACTTTGTTGAGTATGGTGACATGTATAAAAAAATAAGGAGTTCTTATGAGGCTATACAAGAAGATGTCGATGTAGTTTTTGGATTGACGCATGTTGCGCTAGAAAATGATAAAAAAATTGCAAAATTATTACCTAATATTCCCTTAATAATGGGAGGTCATGAACACACACATAGCAATAATTTTGTTGGTGATGTTCAAATTTCTAAAGCAGATGCCAATGCAAAAACAGTGTATATTCATAAAATTGTACATGATAAAAATATACAAAAAACAACTGTTACATCCGAGTTAAAAGAAATTAATTCATCTATAAAGGATGATGAAAAAGTGGAAGCAGTCGTAAAAAAATGGCAGACAATTTTAGTTTCTCAAATTAAAAATGTTATTCAACGACCTAATGAAGTGATTTTTGATGCAAAAATTCCATTAGATGGCAGAGATACTCCCATAAGAAGTAAGCAAACAAATTTGGGTCAAGTTATTACCAAAGCCATGTCTTTTGCTTTCAAGGATGAAGTAGATTGTGCACTAGTAAACGGTGGCTCCATAAGAATTGATGATCAATTAAGTGGCGCTATAACTGCCCTAGATATTTTTAGAGTGCTTCCCTATGGGGGTGGGGTTCTAAAAGTTGGTATCAAAGGAAGGCTTTTAGAACAAGTTCTCAATTATGGGGCTAAAGTTCGAGGTAAAGGTGCTTATTTACAGCGTTATAATGTGCAACAACTCGGTGATCAATGGATGATAAAAAATAAACCATTGGTCTTAAATAAAACCTATACTGTAGCTTTTTCAGATTATTTGTTAAAAGGGCTTGATATTCCTTTTTTAACTCAAAATCATAAAGGAATTACCTTTGTTATTCAACCTCAAAATGATGATTTAGCCTTTGATATCAGAAAAGTTGTGATCAATTATTTAAAAACTTTATAGTGTAAAGTAATGATTGTTAGGTTAATAGGTTTCTTTTAAATTTATTATTTATATTTATTCTAAATAAACTTTGTAAATATCGTTTTGTGTAGTATCTTTGCACAAACAAAAACGTTATTTATAATTAATCTTAATAAAAATGAAAAAAGTAATTTTATCCTTATCTGTATGTTCAATACTATTATTTTCTTGTAAAAATGATTCAGAAAATGACATTGATTTACCAGTAACAGAGGCACCAATAAACTATGCATTTGTTAGAAATGGAGCAACAAGTGTAAATTATAGTGGTCAATCAACCAGAATAGCAATGGGAAATTTATTTGTCAGTGCTTTAAAGGATGAGACAAAAACCGAATCACAGTTAGACGCTATGTTTGATCATCAAGAGGGCAGTGTAGATTTTGGTGTAGATTCATTAGATACCTCTTCAAAAAATTTACGAAGTAAAACAGCGGCATCATCAGACTTGTTTTCTGATAATAGTACAGATGCAATAGCTATAAAATCACAATTTGATGCATGGATCGCAGAGCAAGTAAGCGACGTATATCCATACTGGAATAACGCAGCTTCTGCTGGTTCTGCTGGTAAAATTCAGCAAGCAGGTGGAGGTTCTACTCGATATGTTAATGGAAAAGGAGTTGAGCTAAATCAAATTATCAATAAAGGGTTGATAGGTGGTTTGATGGTTGACCAAATGATAAATAATTATTTAAGTACGGCAGTATTGGATGCAGGAACAAATATATCAGACAATGATTTGAAAACACTAGCAAGTGGAAAAAATTATACGACAATGGAACACAAATGGGATGAAGGGTTCGGATACCTGTATGGAGCCGATAATGCTGAAAATCCTACATTGAGTGCTGATAGTTTTCTTAATAAATATTTAGCTAAAGTTGATGGAGATCCTGACTTCAAAGGTATCGCCAATACGATATATGATGCATTCAAACTCGGAAGAGCTGCCATCGTAAATAATGATTATATTACAAGAGACGAGCAGGTTGAAATAATTAGAGAGAATATTTCTAAAGTAATTGCTATTAGAGCTATTTATTACTTACAGCAGGGTAAAGCTGATTTAAATTCAGATATGGCTGCTGCTTTTCATGATCTTTCAGAAGGTCTTGGTTTTATTTACAGCCTTCAGTTTACAAGACAGCCAAATTCATCTGATTCTTACTTTACCCTCCAAGAAGTTACCTCTTTTATCGATACATTGATGGTTGGCAATGGATTGTGGGATGTTACTCCTGACACCCTAGATACGATGTCAGAAACAATAGCTGCTAAATTTGATTTTACAGTTCAAGAAGCTGCTAATTAAAAATAAAAAAAAGTAGTAAAAAGCAATACTTTTAGATTGCTTTTTACTACTTTTGTATCTTTATTTAGAATAAATAGAAATAATATGTTTAAAAATTTTTTACTTTTCTTAGGTTTTTTATTCATGATTTACTCCTGTACTTCCACAGAAGAAGGGGAGCTTGTCATCGCAGATGATTTTGATAGGTCTTTAATGTTGGTAAACATTGCAGATAATATCATACTTCCATCTTATGAAGATTTTAGTGAAAAAATGAACGAACTAAAAGCTTCAGGAGAATTATTTACATCAAATTCAAATCAAGTAAATCTAGAAGCGTTTAGAACTTCTTGGTTAACTGCATATAAAACCTGGCAACATATAGAAATGTTTGATATAGGTAAAGCAGAAGAATTACAGTTTAAGTTTCATATGAATGTATATCCTTTGACTGTTCAAGATGTTGAAGATAATATAGCAAATGGAAGTTATGATTTAGATAATGTTAATAATCAAGATGCTCAGGGCTTTCCTGCCATAGATTATTTATTAAATGGTATTGCAGATACAGATGTTGCTATTTTAGAAAAATATAACCAGGCTTCTGGTAACAATTACAAAAAATATATTTTAGATGTCTTAGATCAAATGAAAACCCTAACAGATATCGTTGTTTCGGATTTTAAAGCACAAAGAAATTCTTTTGTTACAAGTATCCAAAATAATGCAACAAGTGTTGTAAATAAATTGATCAATGATTACATCTTTTACTACGAAAAAGGTTTGAGAGCAAATAAATTTGGAATTCCTGCAGGTGTTTTTTCATCTAATCCATTACCAGAAAAAGTAGAAGGTTTTTACAAAAATAATGTCTCTAAGGTATTAGCTTTAGAAGCTTTAACAGCTGTTAAGAATGTATTTGAAGGATCGCATTACGCTTCTTCAGAAATTGGTATTGGTTTCAGAGATTACTTGTTAAAACTAGATAGAACAGATATTGCCACTAGTATTACTTCTCAATTTAATCAAGCAGCTACTACAATAGAAAACTTAAACAATAGTTTTTATAGACAAGTTACTACGGATAATACCGCCATGACTCTAACATATGATGTATTACAAAAAGTAGTTATATTATTAAAAGTAGATATGCTTCAAGCTTTCAATATCAATGTTGATTATGTTGATGCAGATGGAGATTAAAAAATAAAATAAACAAACTTAACACCTGAACTTCGTTGTATATTCAATAAATTTCAGGTTTTTTTTATCTTGGTATATAAATACAATTTCAAAGCTCAAACAAATACTGCTTCTCTAGCAGTATTTCGCTTGTTTTTTGGATTAATGATGTTTATTAGTATTATTCGTTTCTGGTCCTATGGTTGGATAGAAAAATTATACCTAGTGCCCAAATTTCATTTTTCATATGAAGGTTTTTCTTGGGTAAAACCTATTGGAAATTATACCTATTTATTATTTGCTATTTGTGCGGTTTCTTCAATAATGGTTGCAATCGGTTATAAGTATAGAATTGCTATTCTTACATTTTTCTTGTCCTTCTTATACATTGAGTTGATGGATAAAACTACTTATTTAAATCATTATTATTTTATAAGTATAATAAGTTTTCTATTGATTTTTTTACCAGCCAACGCCCTATTTTCATTAGATGCACGTAAGAGAAAAATTCAGTATTTACAAGTTCCAAAATGGACCGTTGATAGTATTAAATTATTATTAGTAATTGTCTATTTTTATGCGGGTCTGGCTAAATTAAATTCAGATTGGTTGTTTAGAGCAATGCCATTAAAAATATGGCTTCCTTCCAAATACGATTTGCCTTTTATTGGAGAAAACATCATGCAGCAGGAATGGTTTTTTTATGCCATGAGTTGGGGAGGGTTGTTATATGACTTGTTTATTCCTTTTTTATTACTATACAAGAGAACACGAATTTTTGCTTTTCTACTAGTTATATTTTTTCATGTTTTCACAAGTGTTTTGTTTCCAATAGGAATGTTTCCTTTGATAATGATTGTTTCTGCTATTATCTTTTTTGATGCGTCTTTTCATCAGAAAATAATAGGATTTTTATCAACTTATTTATTAAAAAATAAGTCCACCATCAAAGAGGTTAAAAATTATAATTACAAAAAAGGGAGACGAAAAATAGTTGTGACAATTGTTACTTTATTTTTATGTATACAAGTATTATTTCCGTGGCGTTATCTTTTATATCCGGGAGAATTATTTTGGACAGAAGAAGGATATCGTTTTTCTTGGAGAGTGATGTTGATGGAAAAAGCAGGCTTTGCAAATTTTAAAATTGTTGATGGGAAAACAAAAAAATTCTTTTATGTAGACAACAAAGACTTTTTAACCTCTTTTCAGGAAAAGCAAATGAGTTTTCAACCTGATTTTATTTTAGAATATGCACACTATTTAGGAGATCATTTTAAAAGTCAAGGTCACAAAAATATACAAGTTTTTGTGGAGAGTTATGTGGCTTTAAATGGGAGATTGAGTGCTATTTTTATCAATCCAAAAATAGATTTGTATCAACAAAAAGAAAGTTTTAAGCACAAAGATTGGATTGTTCCATTTTCGTCAGAAATTAAAATTAAAGGAATTTAAAATGATTTTAAAAAAAATAGTTCCTGTTATATTACTTTTTGTAAGTATCTGTGTTTTTGGTCAGTACAAGTATTCAGGAATTGTAGTAGATACAGATAACAATCCTATAAAAAGTGTTCAAATATATGATCAAAATGGAGGTTTACTAGCACAAACAAATGCCTCAGGGAATTTTATATTTTCATCTAAAAAGGAGGAGGTTTCTTTAGTGTTTTTTTTAGAAAACTTTAAAATTAAATATGTTGTATTTACATCAGACAATTTGGAAAACATTCAAATAGTATTGTCTCCTTTTCTAGAAGAACTTTCAGAAATTAAAATTACTTCAAGAAGAAAAAAAGTTTTTGAATTAAAGCGTTTGAACGATGTTGTTGGAACCGCTATTTATGCTGGAAAAAAAACAGAGGTTATTCTAGTAAACCAATCTACAGCCAATTTAGCATCTAATAATGCCAGACAGATTTTTAATCAAATTGCGGGATTAAATATTTATCAGAATGATGATGCAGGTTTGCAATTAAATATTGGTGGTAGAGGTCTAGATCCTAACAGAACTGCAAATTTCAACACACGTCAAAATGGTTACGATATCAGTGCAGATGTTTTAGGGTATCCAGAAAGTTATTATACGCCTGCAGCAGAGGGTTTAGATGAAATTCAAGTAATTAGAGGTGCAGCATCACTCCAATATGGTACTCAGTTTGGTGGCTTGGTAAATTTTATTACCAAAAAACCAAATCCTCAGAAAGAAGTAGAAGTTATCACCAGAAATACCATAGGTAATTTTGGTTTGTATACAAATTTCACAAGTGCAAGTGGTACCATAAATAAAGTTTCCTACTATGGTTACTTTAATTATAAACAAGGAGATGGTTTTAGACCGAATTCTAGTTTTAAATCTAATAATGCTTTTTTACATGTAGATTATTCATCCAATGATAAAAATAGTTTCTCTTTTGAAATAACTTATTTAGATTACTTGGCGCAACAAGCTGGCGGGCTAACAGACCAAATGTTTTTAGAAAACCCTTATCAAAGCAATAGAAAAAGAAATTGGTTTCAAGTAAATTGGCTATTATACAATTTGAAATGGGTACATTCTATTTCTGAAAAAACAAACTTTTCTTTTAATATTTTTGGACTTGATGCATCTAGAGATGCCCTGGGCTTTCGAACTAACAGAGTTAACCAAATTGATCCCGATAATGAAAGAGATTTGATCAAAGGGACATTTAAAAATATTGGTTTTGAGTCCAGATTTTTGACTAGTTATTCATTTTTTAATAAAAAATCAACTTTTTTAATTGGATCTAAATTTTACGATGCAGTTAATACCAATCTGCAGGGACCAGGTTCTATTGGTTCAGATGCAAATTTTACAATGCGTTTAGATGATTACCCTAATTACCCGAGGCAGTCCGATAGTAAATTTCCTAATTTAAATGTTTCATTATTTGGAGAAAATATTATTTATGTGAATGATAAATTGTCTATAACTCCTGGTTTTCGTTTTGAATATATAAATACTCAAAGAGATGAAATTATTAAAGATATTGTTACAGATGCAGCAGGAAATATTATTAATGAGAACCTAAGAGATGAAGAACAGACAAATAAAAGAAATTTTATTTTATTAGGAGTTGGTGCTAGTTATAAGTTTAATAATTCTTTGGAGTATTATGCAAATATTACACAAAATTATAGATCTGTAACTTTTTCTGATATCAGTACAGCAAATCCTGCTTTCGAAATTTCAAAAGATATCACAGATGAAAAAGGATTTTCAATAGATGCTGGTCTAAGGGGAAATTATAAAAATTATCTTTCATATGATGCCAATATTTTTGGACTTTTTTATAATGATCGAATTAATATCTATACACGGGCAGATGGGAAAGCAGAACGAGATAATATCGGTGATGCAAGAATTTTAGGAATTGAAAGTTTGATAGATTTTAATATAAAAAAGTTCTTGACTAATTCTTCTGAATATGTTTTTAACTATTTTATAAATACCTCTTTTATTTCTTCAAAATATACAAAATCTCAAAAAAATGGAATTGTTAATAATGAGGTGGAGTTCATACCAAATATGAATATAAAAACAGGAATTCGTTTTGGTTATAAAAACTTTTTAAGTAGTATTCAATATTCCTATCTATCAAGTCAGTTTTCCGATGCAACAAATGCAAAAGGAGGAAGTATTAGTGGGGTTACAGGCGAAATCCCTGCGTATGATATTTTAGACATTTCTGCTTCATATAAATACAAGTTTTTAAAGTTAGAAACAGGAATTAATAACGTTTTAGATAAAAAATATTTTACAAGAAGAGCTACAGGGTATCCTGGACCAGGAATTATCCCCTCTTCACCAAGGAATTATTATGTTGGTTTGGAGTTGAAATTATAATATACTTTCTTTATCATAAGTACAACTGACAGTCAAACACAACATTTGATAGGTATTTATTCATGGCATATATCGCTTATTGAATAGTTCTACTTATATTATAGAGAATTTATAAAAGCAAGCAAATTTTGTCGTTCTTTTTTGGTTAAGTTTTTATACCTGTTTTTAGATGCTTCTGCTTCACCGCCATGCCAGAGAATAGCCTCTTCAATATTTCTTGCTCTACCATCATGTAATAAAAACGTATGACGATTTACTTCTTTAATCATTCCAATGCCCCACAAGGGTTGGGTACGCCATTCATTTCCAGTAGCTAAAAAATCGGGTCTATTGTCTGCTAGATCACTACCCATATCGTGTAATAAAAAATCAGAAAAAGGTCTTATGGTAACATTTTCTAATAGCGTATTGAAATCATAATTATTGGATGTTGTAAAAACTTCTGTATGACAACTATTACATTTCAAATCTCTAAATAGTTTTTTTCCTTTCAATACATTTTGATCTTCATAATTTCTTCTTATTGGAACCGATAATGAAGAAGCATAAATCATTAGATTATTTAAAGATTTATCTGTCACTTCAGGTGATCCACCATTTGGCGCATTGAGACAATCTAGCTGAGGACTCGGACAGTTTTTATCAGGAAAAATAGAGGTCGTTAGTCCCATATCTCCGTTGAAGGCATCTGCAACCTGCTGTCTCAATGTAGGTTGGTTAGATTTCCATCCAAACCTGCCTAGCTCACTTTGATTGGTTGTGTGATTCCAAACATAATTTGCTTTTCCAGAGATACCATCACCGTCGCTATCAAACTCATCTGTATTCGCAAGAATATCCTCTTTAGACAAAGCATCAATTAATCCCAAACCAATGACTTGTTGTCCAACTCTTGGAGAGGTTAACACCTGCTGTAAAGATCCAAACTGTTCACGGGTAATTGTGTAAATTGGTTTGCGCAGTTCATAGGTTTCACCATCCTTAAATTGCCCCTTTATGATTTCATAAGTAATGTTAACTTTGGCTTCAAAAGGAATACTTAAATTTCCTCTATCTTGTAGTTGAGTCCCATAGTTGGCAACTGGTTTTGGTCCTCCAAAATCATTTGTGCCAGATTCACTGATACGCATTAAGAAACCAGCTGAAAATTCTTGATTTTGTTCCAAGGGTAAACCTCTACCATCTTTATTATGGCAAGCACTGCATGCCCTTGCATTAAAGGTTGGTCCCAAACCATCTCTTGCAGTTGTTGAGGCTGGAGAACTTACCCAATTTTGTCTAAATAAAGAATTACCAACAAAAAATAATAAATCTGTATTGGTGGGTAAACCTGGTACTGGTTGATCAAATGCATTTGCACCCAGAATAGAAGTTGTCAACCTTCCTGCAGACATCTCTTCACCTATTTCATATACAGTATCTAATGCTATATAGTCCGTTTCTTCTTTGCTACTACATGCAGTAATTATGAAAAGAGCAATAAATAGAGAGAGTAAACAAGTCATAGTTGTCTTTAAAAACAATGGAAACCAACCTGCCTTTGTACAGACAGGTTGAGAATTTGATGTATAATTCGAAGTCATCTGAATGATTTATACACTTGGGTCAATGGTTTCTCCTGTAATTAATTTTCCTGCTTTGGCAAGTTCATCACCTTGTTTTCTTAATGACTTAACTGCTGACATGACAGGGTTGTCGAAATTATCAATAGTTTCTGTCATTATTTGATGATCAAAATGACCAGCATTAGAAATCGTTTCAACTTTATTCATTACTTCTGTTGCGGTTGAAGACAAAGTATTGGCATCACTAGCGCTTACAAGTTTTAAAACATCTAATAAAGAGGTGCCAGAAATAGAGGAGCCATCTGTAGTTTTATAAGAGCCATTAATAATATTATTAATAGACTGTGCATTTGAATAGATGTCTCTGTGTGTATTGTCGGAAAAGCAAGATTGTTCGTCTTCTTGATTTTGATTTTCTACGGCAACGACCATTCTCTCTCCAGCTAATTCTCCTTTACTTAATTTTGCGGCACCTGTTAGAATTTTGGTAATTGCAATATCTGAGTGTAAGGCTAAAAATGAGCTTCTGTAACTAGCTCCGGGTTTCCATTGCTCAACAACACTTTTTACATCCTCTACTAAAAGCGCGGTAACTATCTTCAAATATTGTCCTCTTCTTGTTGCATTTGTTTCTGTAGTATAGTCCGTAAATGGTCTTTGTCCATTTAGTTTTAAAGAAGGCTCTGTATTGTCTTGTCCCCACAAAAGAAATTCTATTGCATGATAACCAATACTAACATTAGATTCATTGCTGTTATATCCTGATATTTTTTTTAATTTATCTTTTGTTAGTGTAGGGTATTCAGTCACATTATTTATAATATTTTGTCTGTTGTCTGATAAATCTTGTCCACCAGTTCCATTAGTAACATAATCTATCAATGCTTCATCCATAGGCCATGCATTAATATAGCCCTCAGGTTCTCCTTCAGAACCATCTATTGGACCATCATAATAACGGAACGATTCTGTTTGGCCATAGGGCTCTCTAGAAATGATCCATTTATTTTTAGCAGCCTTAAATCTTGAATCAGTCGGATAGTCAACAAAAGCGTCTATAGCTGATTCTAAATCATAAAGTTTGTTCAAGGTATCTTCATAACTAGCTAGAACGATATTGACATAGTTTTCTACAAATTCTTTCTTTTTAATTCCAATGGTTGATGTTGGGTTGGTGGTGATAATTTCATCTTTAGAACAAGATGTTGCTAGCAATGCAAAGCATATTGCCAATAGGGATACGGTTATTACTTTTTTCATTATAATTTATTTAGGGGTTAATAATGACCATAAACATATAAATTAAAAATCGCTTTTCAAATTTTTTTTTTTAAAATAAAACTATTTAGATTGTATTTCTTTACCTATGATAAAATTTTAAAATAAGTAAAAACATCACTAATCAAATATTTAATTGTAAATTTGCATGCAATTATACTTTAATTGCAACATGACGGCACACAATAACAAAATTTTAGGAGAAGGCTTAACGTACGATGACGTTTTATTAGTTCCAGCTTTTTCAGAAATACTTCCAAGAGAAGTTAATATTCAGACAAAATTTACCAAAAACATAACGATCAACGTTCCAATAATTTCTGCAGCGATGGATACGGTTACAGAATCTTCTTTGGCCATTGCTATTGCTAGAGAGGGAGGGATAGGTGTTCTTCACAAAAATATGACTACAGAGCAACAAGCTCAAGAAGTTAGAAAAGTAAAACGTGCAGAAAGTGGGATGATTTTGGATCCGGTTACTTTGCCTTTAAACGCATTAGTTCAAGAAGCTAAAGCCAATATGAAAGAACACCGAATTGGAGGAATTCCTATTGTAGATGCAGATGGAACCTTAAAAGGGATTGTTACCAATAGAGACTTGCGTTTTGAACATGACAATCAAAGACCCATTGTAGAAGTTATGACAAGTGAAAACTTGGTAACAGCTCCTGTTGGGACTTCCCTAAAAGATGCGGAAAAAATTCTTCAAAAAAATAAAATTGAAAAACTATTAATTGTAGATGAAGTATATAAATTAAAAGGTTTAATTACTTTTAGAGATATTACAAAAGTAACACAAAAACCCATCGCAAATAAAGATACCTTTGGTAGGTTAAGAGTTGCTGCGGCCCTTGGAGTTACTGCTGATGCTGTAGATAGAGCAGAGGCTTTGGTTCATGCAGGGGTAGATGCTGTTATTATAGATACCGCACATGGACATACAAAAGGGGTGGTGACAGTTTTAAAAGAAGTAAAAGCTAAATTTCCAACTTTAGATGTTGTCGTTGGAAATATTGCGACCGCATCAGCAGCCAAATATTTGGTTGAAGCGGGAGCAGACGCTGTAAAAGTTGGTATAGGTCCTGGTTCAATTTGTACGACAAGAGTAGTTGCAGGAGTTGGTTTTCCTCAGTTTTCTGCAGTTTTGGAAGTTGCTGCCGCGATAAAAGGAAGTGGAGTTCCTGTCATTGCAGATGGTGGAATTCGCTATACAGGAGATATCCCAAAAGCAATTGCAGCTGGAGCAGATGCTGTAATGTTAGGCTCCTTGCTAGCTGGAACCAAAGAATCACCAGGTGAAACCATTATATATGAAGGAAGAAAATTTAAGTCTTATCGAGGAATGGGGTCTGTAGAAGCCATGAAACAAGGTTCTAAAGATCGATATTTTCAGGATGTAGAAGCAGACATTAAAAAATTAGTTCCCGAAGGAATTGTAGGTCGTGTTCCATACAAGGGAGAGTTACACGAAAGTATTCACCAATTTATAGGAGGGTTAAGAGCTGGAATGGGCTATTGTGGAGCAAAAGATATTTCTACCCTAAAAGAAACGGGACAATTTGTTAGAATTACTGCCAGCGGAATTAACGAAAGTCACCCTCATGATGTGGCAATAACCAAAGAGGCACCTAATTATAGCAGAAGATAGCCTCCTTTTAACATTATAATCATACAAAAAAAGCCGAGTAAAAATAACTCGGTTTTTTTTATAAAAACTTTTTTTTGTAACTTTAAACACATTAAACCCTAAATCCTTAATTTTTTGTTATGAAAAAAAACACCTTTTTTAAAATTTTATTATTTACCATTCCTTTAACAGCATTTGTATTAATGTCTAATTCTGGAGGAAGAACTGGAGCATATTCTGGTTCTCCTGGAGATGTCAATAATTGTACTGCTTGTCATTCTGGTGCATCAGTAAGTGAAAGTAATATTACCATTACTACTAATATCCCCTCCACAGGCTATGCTTTTAATACGCAGTATGACGTAACCATTACAAATACTGCAGGAGGATCTAGAAATGGGTTTCAAGTTACTGCCGAAAAAGATAGTAATAATTCCAAAGCAGGAACATTCTCTATTGCAAATGGATCAAATGATACACGAGCGGTAAATGGCAATTCTCACATTACACACACTAGTTCTGGTAATAATCAGAGCTCCTGGTCATTCAAGTGGACATCACCCTCTTCTGATGAAGGAAAAATTACATTTTATGGGGCCTCAGTTTCTGGGAACGGTAATGGGAGAAATTCAGGAGATCAAGTTTATATAGGCAGTTCTGGTTCAACTTCGTCTCTAAGTTTTACCCAAGAAAAAGGGTTGAATTTTGATATATTTCCTAATCCAGCTTCAGAAAATCTAAGGATCCAACTACCCTCTGGTGTAGAGGATGCCTCCGTTGAGTTTTATGATTTTATTGGTAGATTGGCATTCACTCAAAAAGTATCGAAAACAATTAATGATATCAATGTCCATGATTTAAGTACTGGAGTGTATATTGTAAAAGTGCTTGCAGATAACAAAATAGGAACGAAGAAGTTTATTAAAAAATAATCATTCCCTTGTTACAAAAGAAAAAAATAAAACCGATTGTACTAATTCAGTCGGTTTTTTTATTAAAATTTTAAAGTAACTTTGTACCAGTTAAAAAAAGCTGAAATGAATTATATTCTATTTGATGGAGATGTTAGAAATGCTCTATTACCCTTTACATATACAAAACCAGTTGCCGATATTAGAATAGGAATTTTAACCATTAGAGAAAAATGGGAGAAGTATTTAAACTATACTACAACTACGATTACAGAAGAATATTTGGAAGAAAAGTACCCCATGGTAGAAATGGAGGTAAATATCATGATAAATGCTTCTTTTTGCCCGACTCCGTCTTTGGTTGAAAAAGTAAAAAACTTGTCGACCAATGAAGCCATATTCAAAGGTGAGGATGTGATTGCTTTTTACACGTCAGATTCTCAAGAGGAAGTGAATTTTGAAGACTATACTCAAATTGAGTTTGATGAAGAGCTTCTTCAAATAAAAAATACTTGGGATATTTTTTCATTAAATGAGAAAGCTATTCAACAAGATTTTGATTTAATTACTAGGGGAAGAAAATCACAGCCCATACCCGAAGGAACAAGACATCTTTGTAAAGAGAATATTTTCATTGAAAAAGGTGCAAAAATCAATTTTGCCATTTTAAATGCTTCTTCAGGTCCTATTTATATTGGGAAAGAGGCTGAAATAATGGAAGGTTCAGTCGTAAGGGGACCTTTTGCAATGTGTGAACACTCCGTATTAAAATTGAGTACTAAAATATATGGAGCAACAACATTGGGACCTTATTGTAAGGTAGGTGGCGAGGTTAATAATTCTGTTTTAATGGGATATTCTAATAAAGGGCACGATGGTTTTCTTGGAAATTCTGTTTTAGGAGAATGGTGTAATTTAGGAGCAGATACAAACAATTCTAATCTTAAAAATAATTATGCAGAAGTAAAATTATGGGATTATCAAACCGAACGTTTTGCTAAAACTGGATTGCAATTTTGTGGTTTAATAATGGGAGATCATTCTAAATGTGGTATCAATACCATGTTTAACACAGGAACCGTAGTAGGAGTGAGTGTCAATATTTTTGGAAGCGGATTTCCAAGAAATTTTGTCCCTTCTTTTAGTTGGGGAGGAGCCTCAGGATATACAGAATATAAAACAAATAAAGTTTTTGAAGTAGCAGGAGTAGTTCTAAAACGTAGAAATTTGGTTTTTGATGAAAAAGATCAAAAAATATTAGCACATATTTTTGAAGAAACTAAAAAATATAGAAATTACTAAGATCTCATTAACAATGAATCGAGTTTGTTAATACGTTCAATCTCTTATTAGGTTTTAATAAGCGTCTACATCAATGATAAAACGAATGGGTCTAAACATACTTACTGCTTCAAAAGTATTCTTAATCTTTTGAAGCTGTTTTTTTGTAGTTACTAAACTTTGTTTAGGTGGAATTTTAATAATGATATTTTTAATATATTGATTCCTTATTCTAGATATTGCAGGTGCAGTGGGGCCTAAAACAAACTCACCAAAAGAATTTTGAAAAGCTTTTGCCAGCCAATTGATACCGCTATCAACTTTGTTGTAATCTCTGTGTTTTAGGGTTATTTTAATAAATCTGTAATAGGGTGGGTACTTATATTGCCAGCGTTCTTGTAATTGTTCCTTATACATCTCTATATAATTTGTTGTGGCTACCTGCTGTAAAATTTGATGATAAGGATTGAAAGTCTGTATAGCAACATTTCCTTGTTTTTTATTTCTCCCTGCTCTACCCGAAACTTGAACCATCATTTGATATGCTCTCTCGTGTGCTCTAAAGTCTGGAAAATTTAACATAGAATCTGCATTTATGACCCCTACTAAAGAAACATTATTAAAATCTAATCCTTTGGAGAGCATTTGTGTTCCAACCAAGATATCAATTTCTCTTGCCTCAAAAGCACCAATTATTTTTTGATAACCATGTTTACCTCGAGTAGTGTCTAAATCCATTCTTCCAATTGTGTAATTGGGAAATAATTCTTTTAATTCTATTTCTATTTGTTCAGTTCCAACCCCTTTATGATCTATAGAATTACTTCCACATGCATCACAATTATTTGGCATCGCTCGTTGATAATTACAGTAATGACATTTTAATTCATGCTTAAATTTATGATAAGTCAGACTTACATCACAATTAGGACATTGAGGAGAAGCACCACAGGTTGTACATTCAACAACGGGAGAAAAACCTCGTCTGTTTTGAAATAAAATAACCTGTTCTTTCTCGTTTAAAGCCTCTTGAATGAGATGTATCAATCTATCAGAAAAATGACCTTTCATTTCTTTTTTTCTGTACTTCTCTTTTGCATCGATCAATTCTATTTTAGGTAATAAAACATTTCCATAGCGTTTATTCAATTCAACAAAACCATATTTATGTTGTTGCGAATTGAAATAGCTCTCCAAAGAGGGGGTTGCAGAACCTAATAAAATTTTTGCTTTATGAATTTTAGCTAATACAATAGCAGCATCTCGAGCATTGTATCTTGGTGAGGGTTCAAATTGCTTATAAGAGGTTTCGTGCTCTTCGTCAACAATGATTAATCCTAAGTTAGAGAATGGTAAAAAAATGGAGGACCGTGCTCCTAAAATGATTTGTGTTTTAGTTTTATTTTCTATGAGATTATTCCAAACTTCTACGCGTTCATTCATAGAATATTTAGAATGAAAAACAGAAATTTGATTTCCAAAATAAAACTGTAAGCGTGTAATAATTTGAGTTGTGAGTGCAATCTCTGGCAATAAGAACAATACTTGTTTACCCTGTTCTAAAACTTCTTGTATCAGTTTTGTATAAACCTCAGTTTTACCAGAACTCGTAATTCCATGTAAAAGTGTTACGTCTTTTTTTGTGAAGGTTTCTTTAATTTCTGAAAAGGCTTTTTCTTGAAATTCATTCAATGTTTTCAAAGAATTTATAGCACCTTTAAATTGAATTCTATCTGTTTGAATGTGATAAAATTCAAAGATATTTTTTTCAACTAATGATTTTAAAATACTTGAAGAAATTCCAGCACTTTTCTCTAATAATTTGGCCTTTATGGGTTTATTTAGAGATAATAATTGAAAAAATGTTAGTACGGCCTCTCGTTGTTTTTTTGCTCTTGAAAGTTCTTTGACTAATTTTTCTAATGCATCCTCTGAAGTATAATCTGTGTGTAAACGAACATATTTTACTAATTTAGGTTTGTATTGTTCGTAAATTTCTTCTTTGATTGTAATTGCAGATTTTTTTATCAACTCATTTACTGTTGGCATTATTTTTTTCTTACCTAAAATAGCTCCAACTTGATGAAGGGTCAATTGCGATTGATGTTGTAATGCTTCAAAAATTAAAAATTCATCATCATTTAATAGAACTTCATTAGAAAAGGATTCATTTTTAAAAATAATGGTTTCACTTTCTAATAAAAAAGCCGAAGGTAAGGAGGCTCTATATACATCTCCTAAAGAACACATATAATAATTAGAAATCCATTGCCAATGTTGTAATTGTTGTTTATTAACGATTGGGGTTTCATCTAAAATTTGATGAATTTCTTTTGCTTCGTATAACGTTGGTCTAGATTGATGGATGTTTAACACCAATGCTGAGTATATTTTAGATTTTCCAAAAGAAACTGCAACTCGCATTCCTATTTGAAGAAAATTGGCCTCTTCTTCAGTTACAGAATATGTAAAAGTTTTTTGAATGGGTATCGGCAATATGACCTCTATGAAATTTGGCAATCAGTTTGTTTTTAGCTAATTATACTCTGAATTTACAAGGATTTGATTCTTTATTTTGAAACTTTTGTACCCTCTTTATTAATTTTTAGGAGCCCTTTCAAAACTACATAAAAATCAGGATATTTTTTTATTAAAAATAGATTCTTCCACTTTTTTAAAAAGCAAGAGTACCTTTTAGACCAAAAACTATTGTCTCTTTTTTATTTGATAGTGATGTTGCAGCATAAAATTTATAAAAAAAACCTCCACATGGGAGGCTTTTGATGTTATTTTATTTTTTTTGCATTTTTTACCTTTTGCTTTGTGAGTGCTATTTGTATGACTTCTTTCATTTCGGTTACATAATGAAAAGTCAAACCTTTTAAGTAGTTCTCTTTAATTTCTAAAATATCTTTTTCATTTTCTTTACACAATATAATTTCTTTGATATTTGCTCTTTTTGCAGCTAAAATTTTCTCTTTGATTCCTCCAACAGGCAATACCTTTCCACGTAAAGTTATTTCGCCAGTCATGGCCAGTTTATTTTTAATTTTACGCTGGGTAAAAGAAGAAACTAAGGAAGTTAACATTGTTATCCCTGCACTTGGACCATCTTTAGGTGTTGCACCCTCGGGAACGTGTATGTGTACATTGTATTTTTCTAAAGTTTCTGGTTTGATACCAAATTCTTCTGCATTTGATTTTATGTATTGCAAAGCAATTGTTGCAGATTCTTTCATTACAGTTCCTAAATTACCTGTAATAGAAAGAGTTCCTTTCCCTTTAGAGAGAATAGATTCTATGAATAAAATATCTCCACCAACACTAGTCCAAGCGAGCCCTGTGACCACCCCAGCAACATCATTATTTTCAAATTTATCTCTGTTTCTAGGAGTTCCCAGTATTTCTTCCACTTTCTCTGATGATAAAGTAGTATCGTACACTTCATCCAATGCGATACATTTTGCAGCAAAACGAACTACTTTTGCTATTTTCTTTTCCAATCCACGAACCCCAGACTCTCGGGTATATCCTTCGACAATTTGTTCAATTTGATTTTTAGTCAAATGAAGTTCTTTGGAAGTTAAACCGTGTTCTTTTAGCTGTTTCGGAAGTAAATGTCTTTTGGCAATTTCTATTTTCTCTTCTATTGTATATCCTGTAACGTTGATGACTTCCATTCTATCGCGTAAAGCCCACGGAATTTGACCTAAATTATTAGCGGTAGCAATGAAAAGAATTTTTGATAAGTCATAGCCAACTTCTAGATAGTTATCGTAAAAAGCTTCGTTTTGCTCGGGATCTAGGACTTCAAGCATTGCAGAAGAGGGGTCTCCTTGATTACTTTGACTTAATTTATCTATTTCGTCCAATACAAAAACTGGATTTGAGGTACCAGATTTTTTTAAGTTTTGAATTAAACGTCCAGGCATTGCTCCAATGTATGTCTTTCTGTGTCCACGGATTTCAGCTTCATCTCGTAAACCTCCCAAAGACATTCTAACATATTTTCGACCTAGTGCCTCAGCGACAGATTTACCAAGGGAAGTTTTACCAACTCCCGGAGGTCCGTACAAGCAGATTATTGGTGATTTCATATCACCTCTTAATTTTAAAACAGCCAAGTGTTCTATAATTCGTTCCTTGACTTTTTCCAGGCCAAAATGATCTTTGTCTAAAATGGTATTGGCATGTTTCAAATCGAATTTATCCTCAGAATAAATACCCCACGGCAATTCCAATAACAACTCTAGATAGCTTCTTTGAACACCATACTCAGCAGCTTGAGGATTCATTCTTTTCAGACGATTCAATTCTTTTTCAAAAGTTTTACCAATTTCTTTGGTCCACTTTTTAGTTTTTGCTTGTTGGCGCATTTCCTCTAGTTCCTCATCATTAGATGCACCACCTAATTCTTCTTGAATGGTCTTTAATTGCTGATGTAAATAATATTCGCGTTGTTGTTGATCTAAATCTTCTCGAGTTTTAGATTGAATATCATTTCTTAACTGTAGCTTTTGCAGTTCTTTATTTAAGTTTTTTAAAGCTAGTAAAGCACGTTCTTTCAGATTGTCTTTCTCTAAAATTACTTGTTTTTGAGAAACAGATAAATCCATATTTGAGGAAATAAAATTCACCAAAAAGGAATTTGATTGGATGTTTTTAATGGCAAAAGAAGCTTCTGAAGGCAACATTGGGTTTTCTTTGATCACCTCTAAAGCTTGTTCTTTAATCGACTCTATGATAGCATCGAACTCTTTAAAATCTTCAATTTCTTTATCTTCATTTGCCTCTTTAACAGTAGCTTTTAGATAGGGTTTGTCTTGTATAATAGAATCAATTTCAAAACGTTTTTTACCTTGAATAATCACGGTTGTATTTCCATCTGGCATTTTTAAAACCCGTAATATTTGCGCAACCACTCCCGTTGTATGAATATCTTTCAAACTAGGTTTTTCAACTTCTTCGTTTTTTTGCGCAACCACTCCAATTACTTTGTCTCCTTTATTTGCGTCTTTTATTAGCTGTATAGATTGATCTCTTCCAGCGGTTATAGGGATTACTACTCCTGGAAATAAAACAGTATTTCTTAGAGGTAAAATAGGTAGAATTTCTGGAACACTTTCCTTATTAATAATCTCCTCATCTTCAGGAGTCATTAATGGAATTAATTCAGAATCTTCGTTTAACATACTGTGAAGCGACAAATTGTCTAAATGCATTATTTTTGGCTTACTCATGTGCTATATCTCTGTCATACTGACATTTTTCAACTAATTAATAAAAATTTAAATCAATTTATTTTTATTATATCATTGATAATCAGTACTTTAATTTTTAATTGATTTATGATCACTAATTTTAAGACAATTCTTGTGCCAAGGTCAATACTTCATTTTAATTCTTTTGATAAAAAAGCATGTTCATAATTAAAAACTGTTAAAAAAGGGTATAAAGACTGGTAATTATGACTCCTTCGGTGTTATTCAAACGAACTGCTAACAATTCATTTTTTTCTTTGACTTTAAAGTTGAAGGGTGGAGCCAATAGGTTTATGCCACTTTGTTTTTTGAGTCTAATACCCTGTCCTGAAATAATTTCTTTGTTTGGTATAAATACTTGATCAGGAACATGTTCTGTGATGATGACATACTTAAAGGTTTTGAGTTTGTTTGTAATGTTAAGGACTTCTGCATTGGACAAATGTTGTAATACCTGTCTTACCAAAGCACAGTCTCCGTTGGGTAAATCATCTTTAGCAATATCTAAACATTGAAACTCTACCTTTTCATTTTTAAATTTTTCTTTATTGTGATTGATAAGATTGGAGGCAATATCTACTGCAATATATTTTTTTGAAAATTTCACGAGTTTGCTACCTACATTAAAATCTCCACAACCTAAATCACAGACAATGATAGGAGGATTAAAAGAGTTTAAAAACGAAGAGACAATGCGTATATATGGATCTACTATTTTAGGGTCATGTGAGCCTATACCTGAATAAAATTTAGAGTTATTCTTACCCCAAAGATGCATTTCATAGATTTGCTCCATTGCATCTTTGGTAGGCCAAGGTTTTTTAGATTCTTTTTTTTTCTTCACAATGTTTTTAGCTGCTTTAAATAAGCCTATTTGACATCTGTATATTCAAAGATACCATTTAAAAAAAAATTTGAGGAAATTAGATACAATTAGCTCCCTTTTTTTTATCATTTTTGCTTTAAAAATAAAAATACATGTCTGGTATTACCATTAAAAATAAAAAATATAAAGGTTGGAAAAAATCAATAGAGATTTCTAATTCAGAAATAAGAATCATCCTTGTTCCAGAAATAGGGAGGATTATGTATTATGGTTTTGTTGGTGGTGAGAATATTTTTTATGAGAATCAAGAATTTGAAGGGAGAGTGTTTTCTTCAGGAGAATACTATAAGAAAAATTCAAAAATTCAGGCTCCCAATGTAGGAGGTAATAGAGTTTTACCTTGTTCCGAAGAATATTTTCATCTTTTAACAGGAAGTAGGCATGTTCCAGACCCTTTTATCAATGCCAGTTCTTATAAAGCTACCTGTTTAGATAATGGAGTTATTTTAGAGAGCCCAATTAGCAAATTATTAGGGATACAAATAAAAAGAACGATCACAATTTCTGATCAAGGTTCAGAGGTAAAAATCGAACAAGAATTGATAAAAAAAACAACTGCACAAAATCAGGAAATCGAGAAAATTCCTCTCACAATTTGGAGTTTGTCAAAAATTAAAACACCCAATATTAGTTATTTACCGATTCAAGATAACAGCATTTTTAAAAATGGTTTTATGATACCTGTGTGGCCCGACTCTAAAAACAATGCTATTTCAAATGTCAAAGTTAATGCTGATTTATTGCAAATTCAATCTTCTGAGAACTTACCTCAAAAGGTAGGGGCCGATTCTAAAAAATGGGTTGCTGGTTTTTTAGAGAAACAGGTATTTGTTGAACAATTTAATTTTGATGCAGAACTCAGAGAATCCTATCCAGATCAGGGTACCTCAGTTACTATATTTGGGAATAACTTGTTTACAGAATTAGAATGTTTAAGTCCAGAAAAAACACTATCCATTGGAGAAAAAATTAGCTATGATTTATATTGGAGTCTTCACAGAGTAGATCATAAAAAATCGGTAAATAAACTACTGAAAGGTCTTTAAAAGTTGAGGCTGTTTTTTATTTATGAGGTGACCACCAAACCAAAAATAGTTTTAAAATTTCACCATTTTGTAGCTTTACCCAACATAATGGTGCTATTTTTTTTTGAAAAAAATCAATAGATATTTGTTGAAACGCTTCATATTTTAACCAAGTAACATTTTTATGAGGTAAGACAATCCAATCTTTTTTGTTGGGAATGTAAAACTTACAGTTTTTAAAAAGAGTGAGTTCTTTTTGATAAATATAATACCCTGTAATACAATTTTCATTTAATAATTTTAACCGAATATTAGGATTAGAGAAAGGAAGAAATAATTGAGCTTTAAAGTATACTTTTTGTTCAATAGTATTCGCTGTCAAATTGATTGAATTTAAATAATTAGTACATTCGTTTGAGTATAGTAGGGGGAATTGTTTTTCTTTTAACTTGTTTAGTTTTTTACTCAAAGAATCATTTCGGTTGGGGCCAATAAAATGATCGATTTCTGATTTCCCAACAGAAGCATCGTACAAATAAAATTTGTAAACAATCTCAAGATGAATCGTTTTATTTTCTTTTTGAATGATACAGTCTAGTTCACCCAACGTAACTTTATCTTTTTGAATTTGAATATTTTCACATAGTACTGTTATGGATTTTTCTTGATTTAATTGGAAAGAAACAAAACGTTCAATATATTTTCCAAGTCTTAATTTATCATTTATTTCAACATCAATTTTTCTAGATCTTGCTTCAATTTTAAATTGATTTAATTGCAGTATCGATTTTTTTTTCCACAAATTATGTGTTTGAAGAAACCCTTCATATCTTTTTTGAATGTCTTTCTTTTTTTGATACATCTTGATCCGAAGTTACAATTCTATTTTGTAAATTGACCCTAAAAACCTATCAAAATGCAATTCGAAAAAAGTAGTTTTCAATTTTTAAATAATTTAAAACAAAACAATAATAGAGATTGGTTTGCTGAGCATAAGGACAGCTATATACAAGCACAGCAAAATGCAAAAAATATTTTTGAACAAATCAATCAAAATTTACAAAAGCATGATGAGATTGAAAAATCTAAAATTATGCGTATCTATAGAGATGTTCGTTTCTCCAAAGACAAAACACCCTACAAAGCTCATTTTGCAAATTCATTTTCTAGATTGGGTAAAGAGCTAAGAGGAGGCTACTTTTTAAGAATTAGACCCGGAGAATCTCTCTTAGCTGGTGGTTTTTGGGAGCCAAATAAAGAAGATTTGTTTAGAATTCGAAAAGAGATTGAATTAGATGCTTCCGAAATTAAAGATATTTTAAACGAGGAAAATTACAGAAAACATTTTGGGGGAAAATTTGAAAGTTTATCGGAATTGAAGACAGCTCCAAGAGGTTTTGATAAAGAACACCCAGATGTGAATTTACTCCGTAAAAAGGGGTTTATCGCTTCTAGAACCTTGACTGATTCAGAAGTTTTATCGCCTGACTTTATAGATAACGTTGATGAAAGCTTTCGAGCATTACGTCCTTTCTTTAATCTATTCAGTGATATTTTAACTACAAATTTAAATGGGGAATCAATTGTTTAATATTTTTACATTAAAAATAAGAGTTTCGTTGGATGATATCGATGTTTTACAACATGTAAACAACTTGGTTTATGTAAAGTGGATGGATGAAATTGCCAATAAACATTGGGCATATTTAACAAAGGATACTCCCTTGCCAGAATATGTTTGGGTTGTCGTTAGGCATGAAATTGATTATTTGAAGCAGGCTGGTTTGGAAGATGAAATTACTGTGAAAACTTGGGTAGGTGAAACCAAAGGTGTAACCTCTGTTCGTTTTATGGAATTTTATAAAAATGACCTTTTATTAGTTAAAGCAAAAACAACTTGGGCAATGTTAGATGCAAAAACCTATAAACCTTCAAGAATTAGAGAAAATGTTTTAAAAGTATTACAAGCTCCCAAATAAAAGTATCTTTGCATAAAATTTAGAGATAAAATGGCAACTTTTTCTTCCTTAGGAGTTCAAAAAAATTATATAAAAGCAATTAAAGAATTAGGAATCTCTTCTCCCTCAGAGATTCAAGAGAAAACGATTCCAGTTTTATTGAAGTCTACCACAGACTTTATAGGATTAGCGCAAACAGGTACTGGAAAAACAGCAGCATTTGGATTGCCAGTATTACATCATATCGACGCTAGCTCTACCCATATCCAAGCATTAATTTTATCACCCACAAGAGAGTTAGTACAACAAATAAAAAAGCAATTATTTAAATTTACAAAGTTTCATCAGCATAAAATTTTTGTGGAAGCCGTTTTTGGTGGCGAAAAGATAGATCGTCAAATAAATAATCTTAAAAGAACCACGCATATTGTTGTTGCAACCCCTGGTAGATTAATCGATTTAATTGAACGTGGTAGTGTAGATATAAGTCATGTTAAAACGGTAGTTTTAGATGAAGCAGATGAAATGCTAAGTATGGGTTTTAAACAAGATTTAAATCGAATACTAAAATTTACAACAAAAACAGATAGAAAAACTTGGTTGTTCTCAGCAACAATGCCAGAAGAGATCAAAAGAATTGTAAAAACATATATGGATACCAATGCCCCAAGGGTAGAAATTAATAGCAATTCATTAGTAAACGCCAATATACGCCATCATTTTGTGAAGACAACCCTTAAAGAGAAGTTCCAAGATATTGTTTCTTTTTTAGAAAAAAGACAAGCACAAAGAGGAATTATTTTTTGTAGGACAAAAGCAGGAGCTCGGAATTTAGCAACCTTTTTGATGGAAGAAGGTTTTTCTACTGCAGCATTAGAGGGAGATATGCAACAAAAAGAACGTGATAAAGTAATGCGAGCCTTTAAGAAAGAGAATTTACAATATTTAGTCTCTACAGATGTATCTGCTCGGGGAATAGACGTTAGAGGATTAGAGTTTGTGATTCATCATCAATTACCAGAACAATTAGAATATTATACACACAGGAGTGGAAGGACTGCAAGAGCAGGAAAAACGGGTATTTCTATTGCTTTTATTCTTCCTTCAGAACTAGAGAAAATACATCAAATACAAAAAGAATTACATATTAAATTTACAGAAGTTACCGTGTAAATAGAATTTTAACTCTTGATTTTGAAATTGGGTTTTCTTGCCAACCTCTGATAAAAGTTCATTTACGATTAAATTATAGACAATTTATTTACTAAAAATTAAGATATGAAACCATTAGAATTTACAAATTTTGAAGATTTTAAATTAATGATTGGTAAACAATTACCAGTGGGAGAATGGTATACGATCAATCAGCAGATGATCAATGATTTTGCAAATGCAACTCTAGATAAACAATGGATTCATGTAGATGAAAAGAGGGCGGAGAAGGAGAGTCCTTTTAAAAGCACCATAGCACATGGTTTTATGTCTGTAGCGATGATTTCTAAATTATTAGAAGAATCTTTTTTAATAAAAAGTTTAAAAATGGGCTTAAACTACGGATTGAATAAAGTTCGTTTTCCAAATCCAGTTCCTGTAAATAGTCAATTAAGAATGACTTCTATTGTTCAAGAGATCGCTGATATTTCTGATAAGGGAGTAAAAGTTACTTTCTCTTGTGTCATTGAAATTAAAGGACAAGAGAAACCTGCTTGTGTTGCAGAATTTATTGCTGCTTTTTTTGAATAAAAACTGAGTTCCCAACAAAAAGTGTTCATAATTTTTATTCCTTATTTTAAATCTCCACTATTTCAATAAAGTATAATTCCTGAATAAATAGTATATTTGCTTCATAAGACAGAATACACTCTAATTATTTCACTAGTTACTCTTAGTTTTAAGTTAAGTATTTAATCTTATCAGAAACAATAATTTGAAAACTTTTTAATTTTAATGGCAAAATCGCAACAAACATTTAGTAAAAGTGAAAAAGAAAAAAAACGTTTAAAAAAACGTTTGGACAAACAGAAAAAAATGGAGGCTAGAAAGGCAGAAAAAGAAGAGAATGGTTCTGCTGGGATTCAATTTGCCTATGTTGATCATAATGGACAACTAACAGATACTCCTCCGGATCCAAATTTAAAAGTTGAATATGAATTAGAGGATATTCAGATTTCAGTGACTAAAAAAGAAGATTTACCAGAAGAGGACCCTGTCAGAAAAGGAAAAGTTTCATTTTTCGATACTTCAAAAGGTTTTGGTTTTATAATCGATTCAGTGAATAACGAAAAATATTTTACCCATGTTAGTGGTTTAATTGACGAAATTGCCGAAAATGATAAAGTTTCTTTTGAGTTAGAAAGAGGAATGCGTGGAATGAACGCTGTTAAAGTGAAAAAAATATAAACAAAGTATTTATTCATAAAAAAAACCTTCTATTAAGAAGGTTTTTTTGTTGTTTAATAAAGGAGTACAACTCCTTTGCATCAGCAGAGGTATTCAGTATTATTTTATAGATTATAAAACTCCATACTACTTTCAATCAGCTCAATAGGAACTTTGCAATCGAGCTGGTAATCTTCATAATCATTAAGTAACACAAAGTTTACTTGACCATTTATATTTTTTTTATCGTGTTTCAATAATTTTATGATGGCAGTAAAGTCCTCTTTTAAAAGAGTTGTTTTTTCGTAAATAGATAGTATAAGTTCTTTTACTTCATCTACTTTATCAAAAGAAAATCCCAACAATTTAGAAGATAAGAAGCTTTCGCAAACCATTCCAATAGCAATTGCCTCCCCATGCGTAAGATTATTTTTGTCTTCAGACTCTAAGTAAAAAGACTCAATGGCATGTCCTAAGGTATGACCAAAATTTAAAATTTTTCGAATATTATTTTCTCTAGGATCTTGTTGTACAACTTTATTTTTTATTTGAATAGATTTAAATATTAAATCATTGATATTGTTTAATTTATGGTTTTTTACCTCCATTAAAAGTTTAATGTCATAAGTGAGGCCGTATTTAATAATTTCTGCGATTCCAGACTTAATTTCTCTTTCGCTAACTGTTGTTAAATAGTCGGGATCAATCAAAACCATTTCTGGATTTGCAAAAACTCCAATTTGATTTTTTAAAACTCCTAAATCGACTCCTGTTTTTCCACCAACAGAGGCGTCTACCATAGATAGAAGTGTGGTTGGTATATTTACAAAGTCAATTCCACGTTTAAAACACGAGGCAACAAAGCCTCCTAAATCTGTAATTACTCCACCTCCTAGAGTAATCAGTAGGCTTTTCCGATCTCCTCCTAATTCAGTAATTGCATTCCAAACCTCGATACATGTTGCTAGGTTTTTATTAATTTCTCCAGAGGTTATTTTTATGATTTCAATAGAATTTGTAGTCTCTAAATTTTGAATAAATTTAGGGTAACAATGTTCAAGGGTATTTTCATCAACTAGAATAAAGAGCTTGGAATACTTTTTATGTTCAATTAAATGAGAAAGCTCTTGATATCCTTTGTCTTGAAAATCAACAGAATAAGTGGCGGCTTGTATGGATTTCATATGTAATTTTTTAATACCGCAAAATAAAAATAAAATATTTAATTATTGACATTCAATACCTATATTTGTTTACAATAAATCCCTCTACAATATGAAACTTTTTGATAATACTGAAGTTGCCTTTTCTCTAAAATCGGATTCTCAATTAGAACGTGCTTATTTTTTGTTTAAAATGATTCAAAATCAACCTATGGTAAGAATAGGGAGTGCTGTTACGAATTTTGCATTAAAAGCACATATACCAATTGAGGGGTTAATTCGTTCTACAGTTTTTGATCATTTTTGTGGAGGGGTTACTGAGGATGATTGTCTACCTGTAATAGACCATATGTACCAAAAGGGAAACGTTCATAGCGTTCTAGATTATTCAGTAGAGGGAAAGGATGATGAAAAAAGTTTTGATGAAGCTCTGGCAAAAATTATAAGAATTATTGATTTTTGTGAAGAAAAAAAATCCATTCCCTATGCGGTTTTTAAACCTACAGGGTTTGGTCGTTTTGGCTTGTATCAAAAATTATCTGAAGGGAAAATATTAAATAAAGTAGAACAAGAAGAATGGAGTAGAGTAGTAGCTCGTTTTCATACTGTATGTGAATTAGCTGCAAAAAAAGAGGTTCCTTTATTAATTGATGCAGAAGAAAGTTGGATGCAAAAATCTGCAGATGAATTAATTGAAGAATTAATGGAAGTCTACAACAAAGAAAAACCCATCGTTTTTAATACTTTACAAATGTATCGACATGATCGAATGGCCTATCTGAAAGCTTTGCACAAGAGAGCAATCCTAAAAGGGTTCTATATTGGGATTAAAGTAGTCAGAGGCGCCTACATGGAAAAGGAACGAGAAAGAGCTGAAATAAAAGGATATGTTTCGCCAATATGTAAAGACAAACAAGCAACAGATGATAATTATAATGAAGCGATAAAGTATATGATGAAACATCCAAAAATGGCTTTGTTTGCTGGTACTCATAATGAAGAAAGTTCTTATTTAGTAATGGATTTGGCAAAAAAACACCATATTAAAGAGAATGATAATCGTTTGTGGTTTGGTCAATTATTTGGTATGAGTGATCATATTAGCTACAATTTGTCTAGTAAAGGATACAATGTTGCAAAATACCTTCCTTTTGGTCCCGTAAGAGACGTGATGCCATATTTAATTAGAAGGGCTGAAGAAAATACTTCAGTAGCAGGACAAACAAGCAGAGAATTAAATCTTTTAAAAACAGAAAGAAAAAGAAGAAAAATATAATGACTAGTATTGAAGAAATAAAAATATTACTTCAGAAAAATAAGCAAAATCTTGCTCAAGAATTACAACAAAGTAAGGAAGCGATCTCTCTTATAAAAAAAGGGATGCATTCCAATTTATCTGATGAAGAAAAAGAAAAAATTAAAATACAATTATTAGATGTATGTAAGGCCATTCCTTCCCTGGCAGTGTTTTTATTACCTGGAGGTGCTTTGCTATTACCAATTTTGATAAAATTAATACCCGATATTTTACCTTCTGCATTTCAAGATGATTTCAAAGAATAACAAATCTTCTTTATTATTCACCATTTTAAAATCTAGATTTTGTTAGATCTGTTATATTTTATGCAACAAAGATAAACACCCTTTAAAGACGGTGATATAGAAAAATAGGTATGTGTCATCTTATTGAGATTTTAGTTATTTCTGTCTTATTTGATTCACATACTATATGACAAATTAAAAAAAGAGAACAGAATTGCTATAAATCACATATAAACAACTATTTTTGCACGAAATTTAAGAAATTACAAATGCAATCAATAAGAAACATCGCCATTATTGCCCACGTAGATCACGGTAAAACAACTTTAGTAGATAAAATCATAGATCAAGCAAAAATTTTAGACGATCGTAAAGAACGTACAGATTTATTGTTGGATAATAATGATTTAGAAAGAGAAAGAGGAATTACCATTCTCTCAAAAAATGTTTCTATTAACTATAAGGGGGTAAAAGTTAATGTAATTGATACTCCTGGTCACGCCGATTTTGGTGGAGAGGTAGAACGTGTATTAAAAATGGCTGATGGTGTTTTGTTGTTAGTAGATGCTTTCGAAGGACCTATGCCTCAAACTCGTTTTGTACTAGGTAAAGCATTAGAGCTAGGATTAACACCTATTGTAGTTGTAAATAAAGTAGACAAAGAAAACTGTACTCCAGATTTAGTTCATGAAAAAGTATTTGATTTAATGTTTGCTTTGGAAGCTACTGAAGAGCAGTTAGATTTCACAACTATTTATGGATCCGCAAAAAATGGTTGGATGTCTACAGATTGGCAAGATCCAAAAGATAACATTATAGACTTGTTAGACGCTGTTGTAGCATCTATTCCTGAAGCTCCTTATAGAGAGGGGTCTCCACAAATGCAAATTACTTCACTAGATTTTTCTTCTTTTACAGGAAGAATAGCTATAGGTCGTGTTTTTAGAGGAGATTTAGAGATTGGTAAAGATTATATGTTGTGTAAAGCAGATGGTTCTACTAAAAAAGTAAGAATTAAAGAATTACATGTTTTTGAAGGAATGGGTAAAGCCAAAACAGATAAAGTTAGAAGTGGAGATATATGTGCAGTTACTGGTTTAGAAGGTTTCGAAATTGGAGACACAATTGCAGATCTTGAAAATCCAGAAGCATTGCCTAGAATTGAAGTTGATCAACCAACAATGAGCATGTTGTTTACGATAAATAATTCTCCTTTCTTTGGTAAAGAAGGAAAATTTGTAACCTCTCGTCATTTACGTGATAGATTGTTTAAAGAAATGGAAAAAAACCTAGCTTTACGTGTAGATACTACAGATAGTGAAGATAAGTTTAATGTTTTTGGACGTGGAGTGCTACACTTATCTGTACTGATTGAAACCATGCGAAGAGAAGGATATGAATTACAAGTTGGAAGACCTCAGGTAATCATAAAAGAAATTGATGGCGTAAAATCCGAACCGTATGAAACGTTGTCGATCGATGTACCAGAAGATGTAGCATCGAAGGCAATTAACCTAGTTTCTTTGAGAAAGGGAGATTTATTGGTAATGGAACCAAAGGGAGATTTACAACACTTAGAATTTACAATCCCATCAAGAGGTTTAATAGGCCTGCGTAATAAGATTTTAACAGCTACCGCAGGTACTGCGATTATCAATCATAGATTTAGTGAATATGGACCTTTTAAGGGTGAATTCTCTGAAGATATCAAAGGAGCGATCGTTTCTTCTGCTGCAGGAAAGGCAACAGCTTATGCTATCGATAGGTTACAAGATAGAGGACGTTTTTTTATAGATATTAATGAAGAAATTTATATAGGACAAGTTGTTGGTGAAAATAGTAAGGATTCTGATATGGGTGTGAACCTAATTAAAGGGAAGCAATTGACAAATATGCGAAAATCTGGAACTGATGATGCCATGAAGATAGCGCCTAAAACAGATTTTTCTTTAGAGGAGTGTATGGAATATATAAAAGTAGATGAATATTTAGAGGTGACGCCTGAAAATCTACGTATGCGTAAGATTTCATTTAGACCATAATTTAAATTTAACTATACAAAAATAAAAAGCTCAAGTTAAAACTTGAGCTTTTTTTATGAATAATGAATGCATCTGCGCAATGTTTAAAATGAACCATAAATCAAATAGAGAACATTCATAGCGTGCATGCAATTAATTCTTAAATGAGTTGTAATGCGATAATTTTTCTTTTGAAATTAGGTCATTAATTGCATCCCAAAGAGCAATTCTTTTTTCAAGACATTGCTTAGCAACCGTAAGTGTTTCTTTCCACTTTTGGTCGTCATTTCCACATAATTCTGTGATCATTTGAAGAGATAGTGGGCCGTGTTCGTCTCCATCTAACTCTATATGTCGTTCTAGGTAGTAGGTAAGTTTGTTGTAAATAATATTTTCTGCATCAGAATTTTTTAGAATTTCAATAAACATATCTGGAATTAGGTCTTCTCTACCAAATGTAAACGCAGAAGCAACAAGATGAGGTTTGTTGGTATCTATTATTGAAAATGAAAACTTCACAAAATCCGCTACTTTTTGATCAATATTTATTTGACTTAGCGAATAATCAAGCGTATTACCAGATTCTATTAGTTGAATAAAAGAATCAATTTCATTGGTTGTTGCATTGATTTGCAACATGGCATCCAAATACATTTCAAAATGGCTCTTAGGGATTCCTAATTCATTGATGTCGCTTTCTTCTCCATGAACAATTTCATTAATAAATCTCGATAAGTTTGGGTTTTTTGGTGGAGTCCAAGGAGTTTGAACTGTTGTAAGATTCAATTGAAGATTTTTTAAAAGAGACATAAAATCCCACACGGCAAATACGTGATTTTCCATAAAGGTTTTAATATCATCAACTGTTTTTAAATTTCTGTAAAGCGTATGATTTTGCAATTGATTCCTTAATTGAGAAATCTCTTTTTCTATGTATTCTATTCGATCATTCATTGCGTTTATTGACCCTTTTAATGATTTATACCAAAGCCAGTCTAATAGCGTTATTTTGGAATGACAAATTTATGGCAATTAATTCAAAAATCAATGTAGATAAACACTTAATTAACACGAATTTAATACGAAATAAGATTATTCTATTGTAAATAATTTATCCATCAATAATAGCTGTCATGAAATCAAGAATTACTCTTTTGCAGGAAGTATTTTACCAGTACATTCACCAAAACCTATACGAACTTCATCATTTTTGCAGTGAGCACGCATAATTACAGTATCATGATCATTTATAAACTTACGTGTTGAACCATCTTTTAGTTTGATTGGATGTTGCCCTCTCCAAGTCAATTCTAACATAGAGCCATAACTATCTTTTGTGGGTCCTGAGATTGTTCCAGATCCCATCATATCTCCAGCTAAAACAGGACATCCATTTACAGTATGGTGGGCTAATTGCTGAGACATCGTCCAGTACATATATTTGAAATTTGAGTTCGCAACAATCGTTTCTTCTCCATTTTCTGGTTGAATACCTACTTGCAAATGAATATCATAACTTCCTTTTTTCTCTTGTTTTAGGTAGGGAAGTGGTGGGTGAACTTGTTCTGGATTGTTGACTCTAAAAGGTTCTAAGGCATCTAACGTTACAATCCAAGGAGAAATGGTGGATGCAAAATTTTTGCCTAAAAATGGACCAAGTGGGACATATTCCCAGGCTTGAATATCTCTCGCAGACCAGTCATTAAATTGAACCAATCCAAAAATATATTCTTCGGTTTCTTCGATAGGAATTCTCTTTCCTAGGGCATTCGCATTTGTTGTGATGAATGCCATTTCAAGTTCAAAATCTAATAATTTAGTGGGTCCAAAACCAGGAGTATTATTCCCTTCAATGGGTTTTGTTTGACCATAAGGTCTTCTGATTTCTGTACCAGAGGGTATGATAGAAGAACTTCGACCATGGTAACCAATAGGAACATGAAGCCAATTTGGAAGCAGTGCATTTTTAGGATCTCTAAATAAAGATCCTACATTTGTTGCATGCTCTTTACTTGCATAAAAGTCGGTATAATCTCCAACGGCGACAGGGAGCAACATTTCTACCTCATTGATTTTAAAAATTACCTTATCCTTGTGGTTATCATTGTCGCGAAGGGTTTCATTGACAATATCAAAAATATCTGCAATTTTATTACGGACTAAACGCCAAGTTTTTCTTCCATCTGCAATAAAATCATTCAAGTTGTCTTGTAAAAAAATATCATCTGTAAGTGGGATTCCGTCAAAATAACCCAATTGATGAAGAGCACCCAAATCAATTGCATAGTCACCAATTCTACTTCCAATAGTAATAATATCATCTTTTGTGATGAAAACTCCAAAAGGAATGTTTTGTATTGGAAAGTCAGATTCTTGAGATACGTCTAGCCAAGATTTTCTTTTTGGATTATTTGCAGTGATTATCATGTTTTATTTTTAATCAAATCTATGCAATTTTTTCTTTCTTTTATATTGAAATATCATCAATAACGTATTTTTAACATACTTTTTATCACTATTATACAATTGTTGATAGAAATAAAAAATAATATGCAAAAGGTATGAATTTCAATATTCATTTTTATTATTTTTGTAGTTCTCAAAAAGACAAAAACCAATGCAACAAGACAATTTAATTTTTGACCTCATAGAGGAGGAAAAAGAAAGACAATTAAACGGAATTGAATTAATTGCCTCAGAAAACTTTGTAAGTGATCAAGTAATGAAGGCACAAGGTTCTGTTTTGACAAATAAATATGCCGAAGGTTATCCCGGGAAGCGTTATTATGGGGGTTGTGAAATTGTTGATATCGTTGAGAAAATTGCGATCGATAGAGCTAAAGAATTATTTGGTGCTGAATACGTTAACGTACAACCTCATTCTGGATCTCAAGCAAATACAGCTGTTTTTTCAGTTTGTTTAAAACCAGGAGACAAAATCTTAGGATTTGATTTATCTCATGGAGGGCATTTAACTCATGGTTCTCCAGTAAATTTTTCTGGTAAATTATATCAAACATCTTTCTACGGAGTTGAAAAAGAAACAGGGGTTTTAGACTATGATAAAATTCAAGAAACTGCAACACAAGAACAGCCAAATTTAATTATCGCTGGGGCTTCTGCGTATTCTAGAGATATAGATTTTAAACGTTTTAGACAAATTGCAGACAGTGTTGGTGCTATTTTATTAGCCGATATTTCTCATCCATCTGGAATGATTGCGAAAGGTATTTTAAATGATCCTTTACCGCATTGTCACATCGTAACAACTACTACACATAAAACACTTCGTGGACCTAGAGGAGGAATGATCATGATGGGGAAAGACTTTGATAACCCGTTTGGTGAAACTCTCAAAAGTGGTAAATTGAAAAAAATGTCTTCATTGCTTCAATCGGCTGTTTTTCCTGGTAACCAAGGAGGTCCTTTAGAACATGTGATTGCTGCAAAAGCAATTGCTTTTGGGGAAGCATTGACAGATGAATTTTTAGAATATCAAATTCAAGTCAAAGAAAATGCTGCTGCCATGGCGAAGATATTTGTAGAAAAAGGATATGATCTAATATCAGGAGGTACAGACAACCACATGATGCTAATCGATTTGAGAAATAAAAATATTTCAGGAAAAGATGCAGAAATTGCCTTAGGTAAAGCAGATATAACAGTCAATAAAAATATGGTTCCTTTTGATGATAAAAGTCCTTTTGTTACATCAGGGATTCGCGTTGGAACTCCAGCGATTACGACTCGTGGATTAAAACAATCTGATATGGAAGCTGTTGTAAGTTTTATAGATGAGGCTATTCAAAATGCAGATAATGACGAAGCACTTCATGAGATAGGAGAGCGAGTGTCAGATATGATGTCTCATAGAAGATTGTTTGTAATGTAGTTGTAACAAATTTTTATCAATAACAACATATTTTCAATACCAAAAAACATCAAGTAAAAGCTTGGTGTTTTTTTGGCGTAAAATTTAAAGATTTTTTTGAGTAATTTGCTATAACTGTGAGATTAAAGATTTATTTACTCCTCTTCAATAGCCCTGTCTAATAAATTTTGATTTAGATTTTTAGAGGTAGTTGCACCCAATTTTTTTATTCTTTCCACTTTCGTAATTAAGTTTCCTCTTCCTGTAAGTTTTTTCATAGAACTATCATAGCTTCCTTGTACTGTTTTTAATTGATTTCCAACTTTGATCAAATCGTTTGTTAAATTTACAAATTGATCATATAATGCCCCTGCTTGTTTAGCAATTTCTATGACATTTTTTTTCTGGTTTTCTTGTCTCCATATAGAAGAAACTGTACTTAAGGTTGCCAATAAAGTTGAGGTAGAAACCAACACAACATTTTTATCTAATGCTTCTAGGTATAGGGTGTTTACCTTGTTTAAAGCAATCAATAAAGCAGGTTCTACAGGGACAAACATTAAAACATAATCTGGTGAATTAATTTCGTATAATGCCTCATATTTTTTATCTCCTAACTCTTTGAAGTGTTTGCGAATGCTTTCCAAATGTTTTTTCAAATAGATTTCTTTTTCATCTTCATCTGTGGTACTAAAATAATTTTCATACGCAGTTAATGATACTTTCGAATCTACAATTAAATGTCTATTGTCTGGTAGATTGATCACGAAATCTGGTTTTTTTAAGCGACCATCATCATCACGATATCCTCCTTGAGTAGAAAAATGTATTCCTTTAACTAAATTAGCCTTTTCTAATAAAATTTCTAGTTGTGCTTCCCCCCAGTCACCCTGAGTTTTACTGTCACCTTTTAGAGCATTTGTCAGATTTACAGCTTCTTTACTCATTTGTTTGTTTAAATCTTTTAAATGAGTTAATTGCTCTTTTAAAGCAGAATGCATGCCTGTACTTTTTTCTTGATTTTCAGAAACTTTCTTTTCAAAGCTAGCTATCTTTTCTTTAAGAGGATTGAGAATCGTTTGAATATTTTCTCTATTCTGTTTTGTAAATTTAGAGGATTTTTCTTCTAAAATTTTGTTCGCTAAATTTTCAAATTCTTTGGTAAACTTATCTTGTAATTTTTCTATTTCGTTTTTATGTTCAGTTAATTTTTGATGTAAATTAATCAATTCAGCGTCTTGTCTAGTATTTAACCTACTGAGATCTTCTTTTTCTTGTCTTACGAGTTGTAATTCTTTTTGAAGTTGAATGATATTTGAATCTACAATTTCTTTAGCTTGGCTTATCAAAGAGGCACGTTCTTCTAGACTAGCTTTTTCTTTTTCAGTAGATAATTTGGTTAATAGTTTTCCAATATAAAATCCAATTGGAGCAAAAATTAAAGCAATCAATAAGTAAATAGTTAATTCGTTCATCATGTCAATTTAAGTTCCTAAATTTATCACTTTAAATGATAACATAAAACCTTTAAAGAAGGATTTTATAAACAACTAACTTTTATATTTACATGAGAAGTATTGCGAGATTTATTTTATTTAAAGTTTTGGGATGGAGATTGGAAAATGATTTTCCAAAACAATTGAAAAAATATGTCGTAATTGCTGCACCTCATACAAGTTGGGTAGATTTTCCTATTGCAATATTATCTAGAATAGCTTCTGGTACTATGATTAATTTCATAGGAAAAAGTTCTTTATTTTCTTCACCTTTTGGGTTTATTTTCAGAGCTCTTGGAGGAATCCCTGTCAAGAGAGGTCAAAGTAATAAGTTTGTCGATGCAATCATAGCTGTTTTTAATGCCAGAGATCAATTCATACTCGCACTATCTCCAGAAGGAACTAGAAAAAAAGTTCAAAAATGGAAAACAGGATTTTATTTCATAGCCAAAGGAGCTAATGTTCCAATAGTAATGGCAACTCTAGATTTTGGTGAAAAGAAAATAAAAATTTCTGAACCTTATTACATCACTTCTGATATGAAGAATGACTTTAATACGTTCCATGCTTTTTTTGAGGGTGTTGTCGGAAAAAAACCTGAATTATCTTAATTTTTATTTTAAAGTACGATAAAAAATGTTTAGATTTGTCTCGTAAATCAATCCTTTCTAATAGAGATTAGGGGCTCTATTACAAAATTGTTTACACAATAGCTCAGGCTATTAAATAAGTCTTCAGTTTACTGAAGACTTTTATTTTTTGAAACCTTTTGAGCAATAGAAACGATTACTTCTGTGGCTTTTATCATAGATTCAACAGGGACATATTCAAAACGACCATGAAAATTATGACCTCCTGCAAAAATATTAGGACAGGGTAACCCTTTATAGGATAATTGCGATCCATCTGTTCCTCCACGTATTGGCTTTATCAGGGGAGTAATTCCTAATTCTTTGATTGCTTCTTTCGCGATATCTACGATATGCATTACTGGCGTTATTTTTGTTTTCATGTTAAAATATTGATCTTTAATCGATACTGTGATTAAATTTTGACCATATTTTTTATTCAAGTTAGAAGCAATTTTTTGAATCAAGTTTTTTCTTTTTTCAAATAGCTCTAAATCATGATCTCTAACAATATATTCTAATACGGTTTTTTCAACATCTCCTTTGATCTGATGTAAATGAAAAAAACCTTCATAACCAGACGTTTTTTCAGGAACTTCTTGGGGAGGAAGAGCAGTCATAAATTCATTTGCAATGCGCATAGAGTTTATCATTTTTCCCTTTGCATAACCTGGATGAACCATTTTACCTTCCATTGTAACTTTTACTCCAGCAGCATTAAAATTTTCGTATTCCAATTCGCCAATTTGACTTCCATCCATTGTATAAGCCCACTCAGCTCCAAATTTATCTACATCAAATAAATGAGCTCCTTTGCCAACTTCTTCATCAGGAGTAAAACAAATTCTTATTTTACCATGTTTAATTTCTGGATGCTGAATCAAATACTCCATAGCAGAGACTATTTCTGTAACACCTGCCTTGTCATCTGCTCCTAAAAGTGTTGTTCCATCAGTGGTTATGATTGTTTGTCCCTTGTATAGTAATAAATCACTAAAATAATCTGGAGACAAAATAATATTTTTTTCTTTGTTTAAAACAATGTCATTGCCTTCATAATTTTCGATAATCTGAGGCTTTACGTTTGCTCCTGTAAAATCTGGACTCGTGTCTATATGAGCGATGAAACCGATTGTAGGGACTACATAATCTATATTACTAGGTAAGGTTGCCATGATGTAACAATTTTCGTCTAAATCTACTTCCTCCATTCCAATATCTTTCAATTCATCAACTAGAATTTTTGCTAAATCCCATTGTTTTTCAGAACTTGGAAAAGCAGGGTTGTTTGGATTTGATTCAGTATCTATTGTTACGTATTTGATAAACCTATTTATAATGCCTTGTTTTTCAATCATTTTATTCATATTTAGTTTAAAATCATTTTACCAATTTTGTTATTACCTGACAGCCATGCAATATTATTATCTAAAAATTGAATGGAATAATAGGCTTCCTCAGAGATTTTTTTCCAGGAATAACCTCCATCATTAGAAAAAGAAATTCCCGTTTTTCCAACTGCAAAAATTTCTTTTCCATTGGTATTTGGAACATATTGTACACAGCTTTTATAATTAGGGTTTTCATAATCAGCTACTAATTTCCAGGTTTCACCACCATCTATAGTAATCGCTTTATTAGCTCTATTTTCCAAAGGTTTTGAGTAATCTCCACCCATTATAATTCCATTATTTTTATTCGCAAAATCGATTGAATAAATTCCTTGCGGTCCATTTCCTTGGATAATCGGAGTGTTAAATATTTCCCATGTAGCACCATAATCTTCCGATTTTAAAATACGTGCTTTTTTTCCTCCTGATGCAATCCAAACGGTGCTACCAATTGTTTTAATATTTGTATTGCTTGCAGCAAAAAATGCTTCATTTTCTTCAAATATTGGTAATTTTGAACAGGGGATTTTATTCCAAGTTTTTCCACCATCAGCAGTAACTATAATTGACGCGCAATTTTCTGTGGGGTCTCCTACAGCAATTCCATGTATTTGATCTTCAAAAAATTGCATGGAATCGTAAAATATTTTTTGATGACTTTCTTTATATACTAAGCTTGCCTTGTTTTCTGAAATTTTATATAACAAAGCTGGGTTTCCTACAGAAAGTACAAAGTAATCGCTACCATTAAATGCAATACTTCTAAAATTTGGGATTAAAGAATCTTGGTATTTGATTTTAATCATTGAAGAAGTTCCTTCTTTTCTATCTGTAAAATAGCCTACGTGTCCATTAGAACCTGCATAAACTATTTTATTTTTTGTCATGATTTGAATTGCACGAATGCTAACATTATCCATTTTAAACTCCTGTATTGTAACAGTATCTAAATTTCGAGATGATGTTTTTTTCTCGCAAGATATCACTATTATTAGTGAAATCATCAATAGGATTTTTCTTTTCATTTTGATATATTTATAGTACTAAAATAGACAAATCATTTTTAGATAATGAAAAAAGCATTGGTAATTTCTGGAGGCGGAAGTAAAGGAGCATTTGCTGGAGGTGTTTCTCAATATTTACTGAACAAAGAACACAAGGAATACGATTTATTTATAGGGACTTCAACAGGTAGTCTAATGATATCTCATTTAGCATTGGGTAAATTAGATGATTTAAAAAATCTCTATACAAATGTCAACCAAAAAACAATTTTTAGTAACAATCCTTTTAAAATTAAAAACGTTTCTGGAGAGAAAGTAATTAGTATTCGCCACTTAAATACTCTTTGGAATTTTTTAAATGGAAGAAAAACTTTTGGAGAAAGTAAAAATCTGAGACGCTTAATTAAAAAGAATATTACAAAAGATATGTATCACTTAATTAGAGCTGATCACAAAGAGGTAGTTGTTACGGTATCTAATCTTACAACAAATCAAATAGAATACAAATCTATCAATGAATGTACTTATGATGATTTTTGTGATTGGATATGGGGTTCTTGCAATTATGTTCCATTTATGAGCTTGTTAGAAAAAAATAATTGCCAATATGCAGATGGTGGTTTTGGATCTTTGGTTCCAATCAGAGAGGCTATTTTAAGAGGGGCTAAAGAGATTGATGCGATTATTTTAGAAACCGAAGTTACTCAAATCAATAGATTGGCTGCTAATAATCCATTTTCATTATTATTTGATGTATTTGATTTTATGTTAACAAATGTAGAAAGGCATAATATTACCATTGGTAAATTGGCTGCTAACAACAAAGGAGTTAAGTTAAATTTATATTATACACCTACGGTTCTTACAACAAATTCTTTAGTGTTTGATAAAACGCTAATGGCCAAATGGTGGGAGTCTGGTTATAGGTATGCAAAATCTAAAAAAGAAGAATTAATGAGTGAGTTTCGTCCTGATGTATTGACGGATAAAGAAATAAAAGAAGGGTTTCTTAAAAACAAGTAATTTCAGCGGTTATTTCAATATCTAGTATATTGTAAAGATCAAATAGTATCTTCCTTAACTTATTTTGATCTCAAATCTAAATACATATTATTACTAGCAGGGTTTGCTAATTTAGAATTGTAAAAATCAGAGAATTTTAATGTCTTAATTTTTGAAATTCCTTTTGAACCTGTTGTTAAGTATTCGATAGTCCTATTTAATAATGGGTCTGAGTATTCACCTAAAACCCCTAAATTCCCTGTGTTTTCTGCAATAGGTATTCCTGGTAGGGTAGTACCTGGGGTAAATCCATTAGGTTCATTTAGATTGTCTTTATTAGAAATTTCTAAAACAATAGGTTGGATTGCATACGTATGTGTCGTCTTTAAATTTTTACCATTTCTTCTAAAATCATCCGAATCATATAAGGTAACTGAACCAACTTGTTTACCAACAGTTGTAGTTCCAATCAGTTTTACATCAATATAAGACCTAAGAGAATTAATGACTAGTTCCGATGCAGACGCTGAACTTCCGGAAACAATAAAATACACGCTGGTAAGATTTAAACTATTGATGGGTTCTTGAGTAATAACATTTTCATTTTGATCTGTTTTCTTAATTTCGTCAGTAAAGTAATTAAAAAATACATCTTCGCTATATGCATTTTTTATTTTATTGTTCCATACTTCCTTTGAATACAGTTCTCCTGTAAATTGACCAGTAATCATACTACCCAAATAGGTAGCGGTGTTTACAGAGCCACCACCATTGTATCTTAAGTCTATAATTAAGTCATCTATATTCTCGTTTTTAAATGAATTAAAAACAGCATTTAATTGGTCGTCATAAGAACTTGAAAATTGATTGTATAACAAATACCCTATTTTTTTATTCCCTTCCTCTATGATTTTTGAAATGGCAATAGGATTTTCGGTAATTTCTTCTTTTGATAAGGTGATGGAAATGTCATTTGATATTGGATTCCCATCATTAAAATTTGCAAATCCAACGTCTAAACTTGTAGAAGTATCAAACAATAAATTTTGATAATTACGATCTGTAAGTTGAATACCATTAATGGTATTAAAAATCATCCCCCGTTTTACAGCTTTAGAGGCTGCACTTGAATTTGGGATAACATATCGAACATACCCATATACATTGGTTGGATTATTGTTGTAACGCCTTAAGCCAAAATCCATTCCAGTGGAGACATTAATTCCTTGAAAAGAATTTTCTAATGCGATATAATCATCTACAATCCAAGAAAATCGGTCTACTACATCAGGCTGATATCGCAAGGCTTCAAATATTTCTTCAGGAGAGTCATACCCTTGTAAAAAGTCATTTAATTGCGACTGTGAATCAAAACGTGTATCTGATAAATTTGGAACGTTACTTTGCCAAAAATAATACGAATTCATCCCTTTCCATATAAAATCTTGAATTTCTATATCTTTTGAAAACGATTGCTCTTTTTTAGAGCAAAAGAAGAAAAGAAGAGGAAATACAATTAAAACAAACAATTTTGTGCCTAGTTTCATATTTTTTTCAGGTAATATAGGAATTAAAAATAGAATTAATATTAAATTTAAAATATTTTGTAACAAGATCTATTTATTTTCGTCTTGATGTATATAATACTCGATGAAAAAAAATTAACAACAAGTTGTTGCTCATAAATTAAAGGGATTAATGAAGGAATCAGATTTTTTAAAATTGATTAAACCTTTTAAAGACAAAGTTTTTAGATTGGCAAAAAAACTGTTGGTTTCCAGAGAAGAGGCTGAAGATGCTACTCAAGAAATGATTTTTAAATTATGGAAAAATAAGGAAAAAATTTCTGATTATAAAAACATTGAAGCTTTCGCCATGACCATGACAAAAAATTATTGTTATGATCGGTTAAAGTCTAAACAGGCGAGTAATTTGAGATTGGTTCATAACAATTATAAAGAAAAGGAAACCTCTTTAGAAAAAAAAATTGAATCCAAAGATGCAGTAAATATCGTTCATGAACTAGTTGAGCAGTTACCAGAAATACAAAAAATAATTCTACAATTAAGAGATGTCGAACACTATGAATTTGAGGAAATCTGTGCTATAGTAGAGATGAAGCCAACAGCAGTGAGAGTTGCACTCTCTAGAGCCAGAAAAACAGTAAGGAATGCACTAATAAAAAAACAAAACTATGGAATTAACTAGCGTAGAAAAATTACTAATAAAATATAATAACGGAAACACTTCCCTACAGGAAGAATCAGATTTAAGGGATTATTTTACAAGTGAATTTGTAGCTCCTCATCTTCAGGAATATGTATCTGTATTTACTTATTTTACGGCTGTTAAAAACGATACTTACAATAAAGATATTCTATTAAAACCAAAGAAGTTCAATAATATTAGAAGAAAATTCATGTCTGTAGCGGCTTCTATAGTATTGTTATTAAGTGCTACATTTGTTGCAAAACAAGAATACGATCGATTTCAGGCTCATAAGAAACTAGCTCAAATTACCAAAGGTTTAAAGTTGCTCTCTAACCAACTTAAAAAAGGAGAAGTAGCCTTAGCGAATGTATACTCCTATAAAACAACACCAAAACTAAAAAACTAAAAAAATGAAAAAATTAATAACAGTACTAATCTTTTTAACTACTTCAATAGTAGTTAATGCTCAATCTCTTTTTGATTCTTTAGAAGACCTTAACGGAGTTGATATGGTCGTAGTTACCAAAGATGCTTTTGAATTGATCTCTAAGTTCAAAAATATCGCAATAAATGACAATGAGGGTATGAAAGTCTTTCAAATGATACAAGATCTAGAAGAGTTTAAAATGTTTTCTACCCGTGATACTCAAGTAGCAAATACAATGGAAGAGATGGTAAATACGGCTATTAAAAAACAAAAATTGACTGAGTTAATGCGTGTTAAAGATGAGGGGTCTCGAGTAAAAATTTATGTAAAAACTACTAAAAAGAAAGAGTATGTTAGCGAAGTTTTAATGTTTGTAAAGGGATTGAGTAAAATGACGAACAAAACTTCAGAAGCCCTTATTGTTTCCCTAATTGGTACTATTGATGTAAACAAATTATCAGAATTAGCAGATACTTTTTAGCAAAAACGCCAATTCAGAATTTTAACCTACTCATCATTAAAAAATATATAATAATGAAAAAATATACTAAAGGATCACTACTTTTATTGTTGGTATTATTGGGTTTTTCTTGTCAAAAGAAAATTTCATTACAACAATATTTAGTTGAAAGTCAAGAAAAAAATGGATTTGTAACTATTGACATTCCTACAAGTTTTTTGCAATTAAAATCAGAAGATGTTCCAGATCAGGTAAAAGCTACACTTAAAAGTATTCATAAAATTAATATTGTTGCGTTTCCTGCTAAGGAAAATCAAGAGGTTTTTGAAGTTGAGAAGCAAACATTAAAAAGTATTTTTGCAGAGAATGAAAAGTACAAATCTCTTATGTCTATGAAAGTAAAAGATATGAATATGCACTTTTATTATTCAGGAAAAACATCCTCTATAGATGAAGTCATTGCTTTTGGATATGGTAATGAAATTGGAGTAGGTGTAGCAAGGTTATTAGGAGAAAATATGAATCCTACTAATATAATAGCTATGATAAACAACTTGAAAATTGATTCCAATAGTCTAAATTTAAAGCAGTTTAATGCTGTTTTTAGCAAGTAATTGCGATAATTTTGAAATCAATGTTCATGAGTCTTTATTTTGATTGCATGAGAATTTAACTGCTCATTAACAACCGCACTATTAATATTTCTTAAATTTGAAATTTAGTAAAAACAAGTGTTGATAATTTTTATGATGAAAAGAAATTGGGTAGTTTTAATGTTGTTAATGTCTGGTTGGGTTCAATTTTCTCAGACCTATGACTCTTACCGACCAGAAAGAGATAGGGTTCATGATTTGGTTCATACCAAACTAAAAGTTGATTTTAATTTTGACAAAAAGGAATTAAATGGTGAAGCTTGGATTACTGCAAAACCCCATTTTTACTCAACCCAAACCCTTTTGTTGGATGCCAAAGCGATGCTTATTCATCAAGTTTCTTTGAATGATCAAATATTGGATTATGATTATGATGATTTAAACATAAAGATAGCATTACCAAAAGACTATGTCAAAGATGAAGAGTTTACAGTCTATATTAAATATACTGCACGTCCAGAAAAGGTTTTACAAAGAGGAAGTGCTGCCATCACAGGTGCAAAAGGGTTGTATTTTATTAATGCCGATGGTTTTGATAAGCATAAACCCACCCAAATTTGGACACAAGGAGAAACAGAAGCAAACAGTTGTTGGTTTCCAACTATAGATGCTCCAAATCAAAAAACAACCCAAGAAATTTATATTACTGTCCCTAAAAGATTTGTAACATTATCAAATGGAAAGCTTATCGATCAAACAGAAAATGGACCTAATAGAACAGATTATTGGAAAATGGATAAAAAACACGCTCCATATTTGTTCTTTATGGGGGTAGGCGAGTATGAAATTATTGAAGATTCTTATGATCATATTCCTATTAATTATTACGTTGAAAAAAAATATGCGCCCTACGCAAAAGATATTTTTGGAAATACTCCAGAAATGATGGAATTCTTTTCAAGAATTTTAGGAGTAGCATTTCCCTGGGATAAATACAGTCAGATTGTAGGAAGAGACTATGTCTCAGGAGCTATGGAAAATACAACTGCTGTAATTCACGGTGAACAAGCTTATCAAACTCCTGGTCAATTGATTGATGAAAATATTCAAGAAAATACAATAGCTCATGAGTTATTTCACCATTGGTTTGGTGATTTAGTTACTTCAGAGAGTTGGTCTAATCTTACATTAAACGAATCTTTTGCCAACTATAGTGAGTACTTGTGGAGGGAATACAAATACGGTAAATTAGATGCAGATATGCATTTGTTTGAGGCAAACCAAGCATATTTGAATGGGCAAAACACAAATAAGCATTTGGTTCGGTTTAATTACGCCGATAAAGAAGACATGTTTGATGCTGTAAGTTATAACAAGGGAGGTGCCATTTTACATATGTTACGAAATTACTTAGGAGATTCTGCTTTCTTCGAGGGTTTAAAACAGTATTTAACAACCTATCAATATAAATCTGCAGAAGTTCATCAATTACGATTGATTTTTGAGGAAATTACCGGTAAAGACTTGAATTGGTTTTTCAATCAGTGGTATTATAATTCTGGTCATCCAAAAATAGATGTTTCTTATGACTATAATACAATTCAGGGTAAGGTTACTGTAAATTTATTACAGTTAAACTCTAATGAGTTTGCCTTTCCTCTTGCCATTGATATTTTTGAAGGAGGAAAAAGAATAAGACACCGTGTTTTTGTCAAAGGGAAAGATGCTTCTTTTACATTTTCGTATTCAAAACTACCGTCTTTAATTCAGGTAAATGCTGATGGTGTCCTGCTTTGTGAGATTAATGAAAATAAGATTTTGAGTGATTATATATTTCAGTTAAAAAATGCTCAACATTATACGCATAGAAGAGAAGCTCTTTTAGCAGTATCAAAAAAACAAGAGGAGAAAATTGCATTCAATGCAGTGTCATATGCAATGAATGATCCTTCTTATAAAATGAGAATTCTTGCTCTAGAAAAAATAGACTTGATTAATAAATTTTCCAAAAAAAATACCATTCAAAAAATAAAGCAAATCGCAAATTCTGATGAAAAAACCTCAGTAAAAGCTGTTGCGATAGAGACTTTAGGAAAATTAACAGATCCAAAATTAAAATCAATTTTTATAAGAGCTTTGGAGAGTGAATCTTATTCTGTTTTAGGGAAAGCCTTGGTAGCAATATATTACATAGACAATCAGTTCGCTATTGACAAATCAAAAAAATTACCCGATGAAGTTAGAAAAATATTAGCGACGCCCTTAACTCGTATTTATATCGAGGAAAAAGATGAGAAAGAAATGCCGTTTATAGCAAAAAATATATTAGCGGGAATGTTTTTAACAGGAGATGATGCCACAAAGGCATTGTATCAAAAAGCTTTCAAGCAAATTTCAGAAAGCAATAATACGCAAGCTATTCAAAATCTTGTAGATGATATGGTTGTTAAGGGAAATCAGTACAAATCCTTTAATTTTGATAAAGTAGCGATAAACTTAATGCGTTCTATGGTACAATATCAAAAAACTAAGAATATGTCTAATAAAAACAGGAATATTGAACTAATAAAAGAGGCAATGGCGAAGCTATTGTAAAAATAGATTAAGAGTCGTCTTACTGGTATTTATTCTCGACTTCTTAAGTGTTGTCATTAATAAGCAACTGGTTATTTTTTAAACTCCGAAAAAGTACCGTCATCATAAAAAACGACAATTCGTTCAATGTTTTTTTGATTGGTTTCAGGATCTGTATTAAATAAAGATGGAGTAGGTGTAGTTGTTTTTTTTGGAAAAGTACCTTTTCCATTCAGAAGCCAATACATATCAACCTCATTAAATTCTGCAATTATTTTTAAAATAAAATCTAAACTTGGTTTGTTTCTTCCAGAGAGAATGTGTGAAATACTAGAACGCTGAACACCAATTTTATCTGCAAACATCGAGGCAGTCAACTGGTGAAAATCGATTACTTTTTTTAATCTTGAAGTAAATTCTGGTATGTTTACCATTGTAATAATATTTTATTATACAAATGTAAAAAATACAAAATTAGTATCAAAGTATATGATAATAAATAACAAAATTAGTTATTTTTATATAAATCTTAACTTTATATAAATATATATAAAATACTGATTTATATATATTTAAATAAAATAATATATAATTATATTTTATATTCAAGAAACCTGATTACATTTGTAGTGTATCGCTCTTTTTAAATTTACAAAAGTGATCTTTATGCGATTTGAATTGTTTACACTTGTAAATTTCGATGGTTTTACATTTGTATTTTTTTTAGTTTGATGACAATACAAAATGGTGTAATTTTGAAAATTATATTGAGATGATAATGGATACACTAGAAATTGATTATTTAGAAAATATTTACAAAATTTATAAAGAAGGTTCTCTGCATGGAAAATGGATAACCTATAATGATATTGAAAAATTATTTTCTAAATATGAAGCTCATTTTAAAATTTGTCAAATTGGATTTTCAGAAGAAAATAAACCAATTATGCAATTAAGAATTGGGAATGGTTCCAAAAAAATATTATTCTGGTCTCAAATGCATGGTAATGAGAGTACAGGTACAAAAGGATTGTTTGATTTTTTCAATTGTCTTGTAGGAGTATCAGATACAATTTTTAAGACCATAATTAAAGAATGTACTTTGGTTTTTATTCCTATGTTGAATCCAGATGGTGCCCAAGTGTACACAAGAGTAAATGCAAATAATATAGATTTAAATAGGGATGCTGTCGAAAGAGTTGCTAAGGAAAGTAAAATTTTGCGTACAGTATTAGAAGAATTCAATCCAAACTTTTGTTTTAATCTTCATGATCAGCGAACTATTTTTGGAGTAGAGGGAACTACAAATCCTGCAACAATTTCCTTTTTAGCTCCTTCTGAAGAAGCTTCAAGAGCACTAACCAAAGGGAGAATTCAAACAATGAATGTGATTGTAAGTATGAATAAGATGCTTCAAAAGGTAATTCCAAATTTTGTAGGCAGATATACAGATGAGTTCTATCCAACAGCAACTGGAGATAATTTTCAAAAGTTAGGGTATAATACAATACTAGTTGAATCGGGCCATTATCCTGGAGATTATCACAGAGAAGAATCAAGAAAATACACCTTCTTTTCCATTTTTCAGGGTGTATATCACATAGCCAAAGCATCAAATTTTGATGATTATCAAGAGTATTTTGAAATTCCAAATAACGATCAAATTTTTTATGATGTAATTCATAGGCATTCAGATCCAAGGAATGATGAGGGGTTTCAATACGAGGATAAAATTATAGACGGAAAGTTTGTTTCAAAATTAAACAGAATAGATAAAAATCGTTTAAATTTCAAAATTGGTCACTCCGAAATCGTTATAGAAGGGTAAAATATTAGGTATTTATTAGTCTCTTGTTGTTTTAGTTAAATTAAATACATAAATTTGCTTAATAATTTGAACATTACGCAAAAATGAAAAAATTTACATTAGACGAGATCGATCATCAAATATTAGATATTTTAATCGAAAATGCTAGAACACCATTTACTGATATTGCCAAACAATTGCTAGTTTCTGCAGGAACAATCCATGTTCGTGTAAAGAAGATGGAAGATGAAGGCATTATTCAAGGGTCTACACTTACTTTAAATTATGAAAAAATGGGGTATTCTTTCATAGCCCATGTAGGGATTTATTTGGAAAAAACCTCCATGACTCAAAATGTAATTTCAGATTTAAGAAATATTCCTAATGTAACTGTTGCCTATGTTACAGCTGGTAAGTACAATATTTTTTGTAAAGTGAGAGCTAAAGGAACCAATGATGCAAAAGATATTATCTACAGAATTGACGACATCCCAGGTGTTAATAGAACAGAAACGATGATTGCTTTGGAAGAAAGTATCAATGACAAAAAGAGAATGATGCATGCAATTTTTAAAGAATTGTAATCTTTATTTTTAATACAACTCAAAAAATCCTTATCATTTAAACGATAAGGATTTTTTTTTATGGATTCTATATCTTTATTAGTATGTTTGTGTATAAAATTATGATATTTATAATTTATGTCTTCTAGAATTGATTTTATAAAAAATTCAATCAATGACGAAATGTTATTGAAACTCTACAAAAACATGTTAAAACCTCGTTTGATTGAGGAAAAGATGCTCATTCTTTTAAGACAAGGAAAAATATCCAAATGGTTTTCTGGCATAGGACAAGAAGCAATTTCAGTAGGGGTTACTGCCGCTTTGAATAAGCATGAATATATTTTGCCAATGCATAGAAATTTAGGTGTTTTTACAACAAGGAATATTCCTCTATACAGATTGTTTTCTCAATGGCTCGGTAAAATGAATGGTTTCACGAAAGGAAGAGATAGAAGTTTTCATTTTGGCTCTCAGGAATTCAAAATTATTGGCATGATTTCTCACTTAGGTCCTCAGCTTGGGGTTGCAGACGGAATCGCTTTAGCAAATAAATTAAAAAATACTAAAAGTGTTTGTGCTGTTTTCTCTGGTGAGGGAGGTACTAGTGAGGGTGATTTCCATGAAGCTCTCAACATTGCTTCAGTTTGGAGTTTACCTGTTTTATTCTGTATTGAAAATAATGGGTATGGATTATCTACTCCTCTAGAGGAACAATTTAAATGCAAGCATATAGCAGATAAAGGCATTGGTTATGGAATGGAAAGTCATATTATTGATGGAAATAATATTTTAGAAGTTTATTCGAAGGTTAATGAATTAGCTAAAAGTATTCGTTCAAATCCCAGGCCTGTACTGTTAGAATTTAAAACTTTTAGAGTACGAGGTCATGAAGAAGCAAGTGGGACACATTATGTTCCACAAGAGATCTTAGATTCTTGGAAAATCAAAGATCCAATAAAAAATTACGAAGAATTTCTGAAAAAAGAAGGTGTCCTTTCAGAAAAAATGGAATCTTCCATAAAAGTAGAAATAAATCTTGAGATACAGAAGCATCTTCAAATTTCTTTTGAGGAAGTTGCTATTCTTCCAAGTTTACAAACCGAGTTAGAAGATGTTTATCAGGATGTTTCTGAACTTCAACCAATTCAACCTTCAATTGAAAATAAAAATATACGTTTTATAGATGCTGTTTCAGAGGCGTTATACCAATCCATGGAAAAACATGATGATTTGGTGATTATGGGACAAGATATAGCCGAATATGGAGGGGCTTTTAAAGTAACAGACAGATTTATAGAAAAATTTGGAAAAAATAGAATTCGAAATACACCAATATGTGAATCTTCTATCGTCTCTGCTGCCTATGGTTTGTCTATAAATGGAATAAAATCTATCGTAGAAATGCAATTTTCAGATTTTGTTTCTTCTGGGTTTAATCCCATTGTAAATCTATTGGCCAAATCTCATTATCGATGGGCTCAAAAAGCAGATATAGTCATTAGAATGCCTTGTGGAGCGGGAGTAGGTGCTGGGCCTTTTCATAGTCAAACAAATGAAGCTTGGTTTACGAAAACTCCTGGTTTAAAAGTGGTGTACCCTGCATTTCCTCAAGATGCAAAAGGCTTGTTAATCGCTGCAATTAACGACCCAAATCCAGTCCTCTTCTTTGAACATAAAGCCTTGTATAGATCTGTATATCAAAATGTTTCAGAAAATTATTTTACCCAAGAAATTGGAAAGGCAAGACTTTTAAAAGAAGGTAATCAGCTTACAGTAATTAGTTACGGAGCAGCCATACATTGGGTTTTAGATGTACTAGAGGATCACAAGGAAATTTCTATAGATCTTATTGATCTAAGAACACTTCAACCTATAGATACAGCAACAATATACGAGTCTGTTAGAAAAACAGGGAAGGCGATCATTGCTCAAGAAGATACACTCTTCGGAGGAATTGCAAGTGATATTTCTGCACTAATTATGGAACACTGTTTTGAATTTTTAGATGCTCCAGTAAAACGTATTGCCAGTATAGAAACTCCAATTCCTTTCAATAAAGACTTAGAAAATCAATATCTTGGAAAAAATAAAATAGAAAAAAGTATTTTAGAGCTAATTCATTATTAAAATTCTTATTTTTAGGGATCAAAACTATTTTTATGAATAATAAACAAATCATTTTAAAAAATCGTCCTCAAGGAACTCCGGATGAAAATACATGGGCATTAGAAACACATTCAATTCCTAAACTTCAAGAGGGAGAAATTCTAATAGAACACCATTATTTATCCTTAGACCCTGCAATGAGAGGTTGGATGAGTGATACTAAATCTTATATTCCTCCTGTCGAAATTAATGGGGTAATGCGAGCAGGTTCAGTAGGAAAAGTTATTCAGAATAATAACAATCCTAACTTTCAAGTGGGTGACTGTGTTTCAAGCTGGGGAGGTGTTCAGCAATATTGTGTTTCTGATGGAGAAGGATGTTTCAAAGTAGATGAAAAATCGGCATCCTTGCCAACTTTTTTAAGTGTTTTGGGAATGCCTGGTATGACGGCATATTTTGGTATTTTAGAAGTAGCAAAGATAAAAGAAGGAGATATCGTACTTGTTTCTGGTGCTGCGGGTGCAGTTGGAAGTATCGTGGGTCAAATTGCAAAAATTAAAGGTTGCAAAGTCATTGGTATTGCTGGAGGTAAAGATAAATGTGATTATATCGTTAATGAATTAGGTTTTGATGCATCGATAGATTATAAGTCAGAAAATATCTATACCGCCCTAAAAAAGAAATGCCCTCAAGGTGTTGATGTTTACTTTGATAACGTAGGAGGGGTTATTTTAGACGCCGCATTAAGTAAGCTTAGAATGCATGCAACTGTTGTTATTTGTGGTGCAATTTCTCAATACAACAATAAAATAAAAATAAACGGACCAAGTAATTATTTATCTCTCTTGGTAACACGTTCTACTATGAAAGGAATGGTTATTATGGATTATACCAAAGATTTTGGCAAAGCAGCAAGACAAATGTCTATTTGGTTGAAAGAGGGGAAACTAAAGTCTAGAGAAGATGTTTATGAGGGCATAGAAAATTTTCAAGAAACTTATCATCGGTTATTCTCAGGTGATAAAAAGGGAAAATTAATTCTAAAGGTACTAGAGGAGTAGTGGAGTTGGAGCATTTTTTTCAATGCCCACATTGTTGGGAAAAAATTTCAATGATATTAGATACAAGTGTCTATCAACAAAGTTATATAGAGGATTGTGAAGTATGTTGCAATCCAATTCAAATTTCATTAACATTTGAAAACGGGGAGTTAATTAGTTTCTTTTCAGAATCTATCGAACAGTAAATTTATTTTTGACATACTTATTTAATCTAAAGGGTTTGCCCATTGAAATTTTTCAAATAAAGAAATCCAATCTTTAGGAAAAGGTGCCTTTAATTGCATTTTTTCTGAAGTAAAAGGATGAGTAAATGCTAAGCTTCCAGCATGTAAAAACATGTTTTTCCAACCAAAATTTTGATCAAACATGTGATCATGATTTTTGTCGCCATATTTTCGATCACCAATTAATGGGTGGCTTATTTTGTTTGAATGCACGCGTAATTGGTGCATTCTTCCAGTTTTTGGAGATAATTGGACCAAACTATATCTAGAGGAATCATAGGGTTTTACTGGGATATCTAAAGTTACTTGAGAGATGGTTTTTAAATACGTGACTGCCGTTTTATGCACAGAGGCGTCTCTACCTTTTACAGGAGAGTCAATGACTTTTTTCTCAGGAGAAAATCCGCGAACTACACCAAAATATGTTTTTTGAATTTCGTTGGCATTGAATAATTTCTGAAATTTTGAAACATACTTTGTTTCTTTTGCTAACAAAATAATTCCAGAAGTTTTTCTATCCAGTCTATGAATAGGGTAAACTTTTAAGCCTTTTTCTATTAAAACTAACTGTAATAAAGAGGTTTCATCACAAATATTTCTAGAATGATGTGCGTGATGCACCAACATATTATTTGGTTTATGGACACAAATCAAATACTCATCTTCAAAAATTACAATTAAGCTCATGTGTTGATTTAAGAATTATTTGTAGCGGTTATTTTGTTTGTAAATGAAGTGCTTTTCTTTTATTAGAATGGTATAAATGACCAATTAATAGTAGAGAAATGATTCCACAGATAAAAAAACCTATAAAAAGAGGCAAGGCTGTATCGGTGATATAAGCACCTATAAATGTAGCAATAGGTACTGCCATTATTGTAGAAGTAAATCCATTGATTGCTGCACCAACACCAGCGATATGACCTATTGGCTCCATGGCTAGGGCTCTCGTATTTCCAAAAAGAAACCCTATGGAAAAAAATTGCAAACCAAAGAATACTAACAAAACAGCAATGTTAGGATTCTTTCCTCCAGAAAAGAGGCATATGTATACAATAGGAATGAATGTAAAGACAACAGTAGCAACAGCTACTAATGTATACATGCCATATTTTACAACTAACTTACCATTTAAAAAAGTAGCAAGACCTATACTGATTGCTAATCCTGCAAAAATAAATGGGAACTCATTTTTTAAGTGGTACTGTTCTTCAAATATTTGCTGACTAGCACTCAAATAAACCATAAAAGAACCTGTTATAAAACCAGAAAATAAGGTAAAAATAACAGCAGACTTATGTTTGATAAACTCTTTAGTACCGTCAATGAAAAGAGAAATTTTAATTTTTTTTCTATCTGCTATTTTTAAAGTTTCCGGTTGACGTTTCCAAAACCAAATCATTGTAATAAATCCAAATATTAGTTGACTGTAAAAAATAGATTTCCATCCATATAGGTCTAACATCAGTTTTCCTATTGCGGGTGCAATTACAGGTACAAGAATGAAAATCACTACTATAAAAGACATTATTTTAGCCATATAATTACCACTAAAACGATCTCTAACCATAGCTATACTTATAGTTCTTGGGGCAGAAAGTCCCATTCCTTGCAAAATTCTACCAAAAATCATCATTTCTAGATTCGTAGCCGAAACACAAATAAAACTAGCACAAACAAAAACGATAAAACCTGCATAAATAATTGATTTTCTTCCTAGGCTGTCAGACAACGGACCAGAAATTAGTTGTCCAAATCCCAATCCTAGAAAAATCATTGTTATGAATAATTGACTTTTTTTTGGATCTGTAATTTGTAGGTCTATACTAATAGCTGCAATTGCAGGTAATAATGCATCAATAGACAATGCTACTAATGACATTAGTGATGCCATTACTACAATAAATTCTGATTCTGACTTTTGTTTTATTTTCAAGTGTCAAAAATAGTCTATTTATATTTTAAAAACCTTTTTTTTTTAAATGTAGTGAGTAGTATACAGAGTTGCTTATATGTTGTTGATTAAAATACTATTTAACATAATATAAATTATAGTACATTTTCTTAGTAATTTCTGTATAGCCGTTTTTCAGGCTATTTAAACATAATTGTAGATATAGTGCCTTTAGGTCTATATCGTCAATAATTATGTTAAAAGAAATAAGAAGTATTCATGAACTCCTTTAAAAAAAATAAGAATGCGTGAACTAAATTACGGTAATTAACTTCTAGCTTTTAAATGATAGCTATAATTCTATTATGTAAAATATCCCAAATGTATCCCTCAGAATAATTTGTTTGTAAGCTTTATTATATAATCCTTTTCTGATATTATATGGCTATTGGCCATTGATCTTGCTGAGGAAATAATTGTTTTTCCCATTTTTCTATTTCGAGGTCTGTGAGAATACAATCTTGTAATTCGGCAATCATTTTTTCTTTGTTTAAATGTTGCCCAATAAAAACCAATTCTATTTTTCTATCACCAAATAGCGCATCCCAATCCGATTCAATTTGATCTTTATTATCCATAAATGAAGCATAATTAATTCGTTCTGAAAAGGACATTGAATCCCACCAAACACCAGCACTGTCAGCTTTACAAGAGCCACCAGCAGAACTCCACAACAATGCTTGATTAGATCTTGATGCCAACCAAAATAACCCCTTGCTCCTGATGATATTTTGAGGAAAACGTTCATTCAAATAGTTTAAAAAACGTTCTGGATGAAATGGTTTTTTACTTCTAAAAACAAAAGAATTGATACCATATTCTTGAGTTTCAGGGACATGTTCATTCTCCAATTCCTTAATCCATCCTGCGGAAGCCTCTGCTTTTTCATAATCAAATAAGCCTGTATTGATTACATTTTCAAGTCTAATTTTAGAATTTTCGGCTGTAATTATACGTGCTACTGGATTTAGTCTGTGAATAATGGCACGAAGTTCTTTCACCTGTTCTGTGGTTACCAAATCAGTTTTATTGATGACAATCACATTGGCAAATTCAATTTGATCGGTCAATAAATTTACAATGGTTCTATCATCACCTTCTATATTAGTAAGTGATCTTGTTGTAAGATAATCTGAACTAGAAAAATCTTTTAAGAAATTAAACGCATCTACTACTGTTAGCATCGTGTCTATATAACTAAAACGACTTAAATCTATATTGCCATCTTCACTTTCAAAGGTAAACGTCTGTGCTACTGGAATTGGCTCGCTGATCCCTGTACTTTCAATCAATAAATAATCAAATTTATTTTGAGACGCTAACTTTTCTACTTCAATCATTAGGTCTTCTCGAAGTGTACAACAAATACAACCATTGGACATTTCTACTAATTTCTCTTCAGTTCTGGAAAGCGTATTTTCATTTTCAATGAATTGAGCGTCAATATTTACTTCACTCATGTCATTCACAATCACAGCCACTTTTAAGCCCTCTTTATTGTGAAGTACGTGGTTTAACAAAGTTGTTTTTCCAGCCCCCAGAAAGCCACTTAATACAGTTACTGGTAGTTTTTTCATTTTACTTTTTATATGAATAAGAGTTATACTTCAATTTGGTTTAGATGATTCATCTTTTCGATTAAATCACCTGAAATTGCAACAACTGCAGGTTTAGGGATACCATCTTTGTCAAAAGGCCATTTACTTGTAGGATTATTTTTGTCTCGTGTTTGCTCTCCAGGGTGCTGCACACTTAAAAACAATGTTTTTCCATCTGGTGAAAACCAAGGTCCTGTGAGTTCAGCATCTTTGGGAGCTGAAGCTACTCGAATAACTTTTCCTGAATCTTGTCCGTATCTTGGGATTACAAATAGGCTATTGTTTTTAAATGGACGATATAGATTGTCATCTCTATTCATATCACTTCCAGAAATATCCGAAGTTATCCATAGATTTCCTGACAAGTCAAAGGCTAAATTGTCAGGACAAGAAAAACCACTTTCTTTACCCCCCGCCCTGAAAGTAACAGCTTTAAAAGTTAAAGAATCGAAAGCTCCATTTGTTTCTTCTATTTTTAAAATAGAGCCATGAAAATCATTTTTACTTTTGTTATTTGTTAACGAAACAAATATATTTCCCGTGATGGGATCAATCTCAATATCCTCTGGACGGTTTAATTCGGTTGCACCTACTAATTTTGAAGCTTCTCTGGCTCTGATTAGTACTTCGGTCTGATTTTTAAATTTTTTTTGTAAAACAGGTTGTTTTTTCCAATCTAAAGGAATCCATTTTCCTTGTTTGGTGTCAGCTACATACAAGGTTCCCTCCTTTAGCGATTGAGGTTTGGATGAAATGAATTTATATAAATGTTCATTGTCTTTATCGTCACCTGAATAAGCAACTACACGTTTATCCTCTAATTCATATAAAGTACAGCATTCATGGGCAAATCTTCCTAAAGCAATATGTTTTTGAGCAGTTCCGTCTTTTGGATCTACCTCTACTACCCACCCATAATGTTCTGGTGGATATTTGTAGAAATTTTCCCAATTTTCTGTACTTGGTCTGTGAATTTCTTTGTTGTTTTCATCATATTCAGTTTCTCCGAAAAAGTTATCGTAGTTTTCTTCACAGGTAAGAAAAGTTTTCCAAGGTGTGATACCTCCAGAACAATTGCTATGAGTTCCTATTACCGAAGTTTTTCCTTTTATAGGAGTATCCCAGTTTAATTTCATGGGTGTTCGTGCTGTGATACGTCGGTTGTATGGATCATTTTTAACAACTTTCCATTGTCCGTTCTCTTCTCTAATTCTTACAATAGTCCCACCAACGTTATACATTTCCTTATCAACCTGCTCTTTGGTTCTGTGTTGCTGTGGATTTTCATACTCTCTGTAATTAAAATCAGAAACAAAAAGTGGATTTACATATTCGTGATTTACCCATAACAACCCATCTTTTGAATTATTTTCATTGAGTGGTATAAAACATGTAAAATCATTGTTAAAACCGAACGTATCGTGATCGCTAATGGCATCACCCCATTTTATAATGGTATGATAATTTAGCCCATTTGAGAGAAGCAGATCGTCTGTATCTGAAGCAATTAAATTTTCAAATGTTAATTTTTTTAGTCTTTCAAGCGTTTTATCTGATAATTTTTTGGAAACAATTGAACTGCTGTTGCTACTACAATTTACAAGAAAAGGTGGAATAAATAAGGAGCCTAAACTTGCTTTACCTAAAAACTTGATGAATGCTCTTCTGTTGTATTTCACGATGTTCGAATACTTATTACACTATGGTTATCTAGTCCTTTAATTTCTGGAGATTTATACTTTTTGTTGTGTTATTATTTTTAAGAATTCGTTACGAACTGCAGTTTCTGAAAAAGAGCCTCCATATTCTAATGTTGTCGTATAGCTACTTTGATCTTTTATCCCTCTAGAAGAAACACAAAGATGTTTTGCTGTTACCGAAACGATTACATCCTTTGTTTCTAATATCTCTTGTAAATCGTTGAGAATTTGAAGAACAAGTCTTTCTTGAACTTGAGGGCGGCGGGCGTAATAATCTACTAAACGATTAATTTTTGAAAGACCAATGACCTTACTTTTAGGAATGTATGCTACATTAGCAAATCCAATTATTGGTAAAAAATGGTGTTCGCATGCAGAATCTATGGTGATATTTTGTTCTACCAACATTTTTTTATAGCCATATTTATTTTCGAATGTTGAAATTTTTGGCTTATTGGAGGGATTTAAACCATAAAAAAGCTCTTTTACATACATTTTAGCAACTCGGAAAGGTGTACCTGATAAGCTGTCATCTGATAAATCCAAACCGATTTCTTCCATGATTTTTTCAAAATGATAGGATATATTTTTTATTTTTTCATCATCAGATCTTTCAAATGCATCAGATCTTAAAGGAGTTTTTATACTTGTAGAAAAATGACTATCCCCTATTATTTCAATTTGTTTTTTATTTTTCATTAGCAGATCTTATACAGTTATTTAAAAACTATAAATAGCTTTCAAGAATTTATTTTGATTATTCAATTCATACACAAATGTAAAAAAAAAATGGTTATTGCAACTGAGTTGTATTAATGATTTTTTCAAAAATATGATTGAAACCTAACTTAATATTTTAAGTTTAAACTCATACAATCATAGCATTTTCAATACAGTGAGCTTACATGAATAATAATTATAAATTAACAAGTCAAAAAAATCACTTAACTTAGTGAGAAAATAAAACGATTGTTTGTGCTACTTAATTTCATAATTTATGTCAAAATTTAAATACTTTGCCGCTTTTATTATCCCACTTTTAGGCCTGCTTACATTCAATACTACGGGTATTTTTGCTTATTTTGGTTTAGTTGCTTTGTATGTTTTTGTTCCTATTTTAGAGCAAATTCTTCCCAAAAACACCTATAATTTAAATGAAATTGAGAAAGAGCTCGCAAAAAAAGATGTTTTTTTTGATTTCGTACTCTACTTTTCTGTGCCACTTCATCTTTTCGTGATCTATCAGTTTTTAATCACGGTCTCGAATACCGCACTGCCTTTTTCAGATGTCATTGCCTGTGTTTTAATGATGGGAACTATTCTTGGTGTAAACGGAATTAATATTGGTCACGAATTAGGTCACAAAACAAATGATTTTATAAAGAGAATTTTAGCACATACAATGCTCTTAACTGCTCTTCAAAATCACTTTATTCCTTATCATAACGGTGGACATCATAGAGATGTTGGTACTCCAGCAGATTTTACCTCTGCAAAAGAAGGTGACATTTTTTATTTTTTTGCATTCCGATCTCAAATAGGTGGTTATTTTAAAACCTGGAAGTTAGAGGCACAACGCTTGAAAGCTGAAGGGAAAAATACACTCTTCAATCCAATGATTTTGTATACACTATTCCCAATGCTTTTTCTTTTTGGAATTTATTATTTTTTTGGCGTGTATATAATGGTACTCTATTTTATTTCAAGCGTTCATGGAATTTCCATATTGGAGGCACAAAACTATTTTGCACATTATGGATTACGAAGAAAAATTAAAGAAAATGGAAGATATGAACGTGTGCAACCAAAACATTCTTGGAATTCTGATCATATGATAGGAAGAGTGCTGCTCTTCGAACTCACAAGACATTCAGACCACCATCACATGGGAGCAAAACCATATCACTTATTAGAATCAAAAGAACACAGCCCTAACCTGCCCTATGGGTATCCTGCAATGCTAGCATTGTCCTATTTTCCATTTTTATTCAAGCCAATAATGAAGAAGCAACTGGCACTCTATAAAAATAATTAGTGTTTATAAAGATCATTATAAATATTCATTTTACATGAACTGATGAGCTCTTTTACTAGACCATTTTTAATTTAAAATCCATAAAAAAAGCTTCAATAGTACTATCTATTGAAGCTTATATCATATTTATGAAACACTATGTGAGCATTCCTCCGTCTACAGATAAAGTTTGACCTGTAATATAAGAACTCATATCAGAACCTAAAAATACACAAGCATTTGCAATATCTATGGGTTGTCCTCCTCTTTTTAGAGGAATTCCATCTCTCCAACTTTGAACGGTTGCTTCATCTAATTTGGCAGTCATTTCAGTTTCTATAAAACCTGGAGCGATGACATTACTTCTAATATTTCTTGAGCCTAGTTCTAAAGCGACAGATTTAGAAAATCCTACAATACCTGCTTTTGAAGCTGCATAATTACTCTGACCAGCATTCCCTTTTAATCCCACTACAGAACTCATATTTATAATAGAACCTGAGCGTTGTTTCATCATAGGACGAATCACGGCTTTGGTTAAATTAAATACCGATTTTAAATTTACTTCTATTACCTTATCAAAATCCTCTTCAGTAATACGCATTAATAAATTATCTTTTGTAATCCCTGCATTGTTAACTAGAATGTCAATAGATCCAAATTCTTTTAAAACCTCTTTTGCTAGTTCATGAGCAGCCTCAAAATCAGCAGCATTTGATTGATATCCTTTGGCTTTTACCCCAATATCTGTCAATTCTTTTTCTAAGGCAGTTGCTGCATCTACAGAAGAACTGAAAGTAAAAGCAATATTGGCTCCTTGTTTAGCATATTCAATAGCAATTCCACGTCCAATACCTCTGGTAGCACCGGTGATAATTGCTAATTTATTTTCTAATAATTTCATATTATTTAGTTGTTTTTTAACGCGGCAAATATAGTAAAATAAAAAAACTCGTAATACAATTTTGTCTTACGAGTTTAAATTTATAAAAATGTTGAATTTGTATAAATAGATGTACTGTTATTTATTGTAGTACTTCAGCAATCATTTCACCAATCTTAGCAGGTGAACTTACAACATGAACACCATTTTCTGCTAAAATTTTCATTTTTGCTTGTGCAGTGTCATCAGCTCCACCGACAATAGCTCCAGCATGCCCCATGGTTCTTCCTGCAGGTGCTGTTTGGCCAGCAATAAAACCAACAACTGGTTTTCTATTTCCATCTGCTTTAATCCATTGAGCTGCTTCTGCTTCTAGATTTCCACCAATTTCACCAATCATAACAATTGCTTTAGTTTCTGCATCATTCATTAATAGTTCAACAGCTTCTTTTGTGGTTGTCCCTATGATAGGATCTCCACCAATACCTATCGCAGTAGTAATCCCATATCCTTGCTTAACTACTTGATCAGCAGCTTCATAAGTTAATGTTCCAGACTTGGAAACAATACCAACTTTTCCTTTTTTAAAGATAAACCCTGGCATAATTCCAACTTTAGCTTCATCTGGTGTAATTACTCCCGGACAGTTAGGACCAACTAATGTACAGTCTTTACCATCGATGTATGCTTTCACTTTTACCATATCAGCAGTAGGAATTCCCTCAGTAATACAAATAATTACTTTAATTCCTGCATCAGCAGATTCCATAATTGCATCTGCTGCAAATGCGGGCGGTACAAAAATAATCGAAGTATCTGCTCCTACTTTTTCAACAGACTCTATAACGGTATTGAAAACCGGCTTACCAAGATGCTCTTGACCTCCTTTTCCTGGAGTTACACCGCCTACAACATTCGTTCCATAATCAATCATTTGACTAGCGTGAAATGTCCCTTCACTACCTGTAAATCCTTGAACAATAATTTTTGAATTTTTATCTACTAAAACACTCATTGGTTTGATATTTTATTTTGCATCGCAAAAATAGTTTATTGATTCTTTCTAAAAAAGAATTTTAGGAATTCTTTCTATCTTTTAAGAAACGCTTTATCTCTGCGATTTCTTTTAATTTTTCTCTGGACTCCGATATTGGTGTTCCAAAATAACTTTTTCCTCCAGCAACAGATTTTGTAACACCGGTCTGCCCTAGAATAACAGCTCCTTTTCCTATAGTAATTCCACTATTTGTCCCCACTTGACCCCATATGGTTACCTCATCCTCAATTATAACACAACCTGCAATACCTGTTTGTGAGGCAATTAAACATTTTTCACCAATAATAGTATCATGTCCAACATGAACTTGATTATCAATTTTTGTTCCTTTCCCAATGGTTGTATCTCCAGTAACACCTCTGTCTATAGTACAAGAGGCACCCAAATCTACATTATTCTTCAGCACTACTCTACCGCCGGATATTAATTTATCAAATCCTTCCGGTCTATTTTTATAATAAAAAGCATCAGCTCCCAAGACTGTATTTGCATGAATTGTTACCTGATCTCCGATCACTGAATTGTCATAGATCGTAACATTGGGGTGAATCACACAATGATCACCTATTTCAACATTATTTCCAATAAAAACATTTGGTTGAATAATCGTGTTTTTACCAATAATGGCAGATTCTGAAATACTTACATTAGAGGAAATAAAAGGGTTAAAATGTGTCGTTATTTTATTAAAATCTCGAAAAGGATCATCAGAGATTAATAGTGATTTTCCATCTGGACAGGCTACCTTTTTATTGATTAAGATAGTTGTTGCAGCAGAATTCAATGCCTTTTCGTAATATTTTGGATGATCTACAAAAACAATATCTCCTTTTTCAACTACATGTATTTCATTGATTCCTAAAATCTCAAACTCCCGATCACCTACATACTCTGCTCCTAGTAGAGAAGCTATTTGTTCAAGTGTATGCGATTTTTTAAATTTCATGGATTTTATTTTTTATTACCGTAAATAATAACTCTTGCAAAAAGTGGATGTAAATAAGGGATTTTAGATAAGAAAATATCTATATTAAATCCTATTTTATTAATCCAATTATCATATTTCTTATCTCCAAATATTTTTAAAGAAATAAAACCAAATAAAACGGTAAAAAAATCAAAAAAATAATGATCGAAAGTAAATTTTTCTTTGATAATTTTAAAATCAGAAGATACTAGTGCATGTTCATCTGGTGTTCTTTCTTTAGGATTCAATTTTCTATATATCTTATATAAAGGATTCATGTTTAATGGCTCTAGAAAAACGATTTTACCTCCTGGTTTTAATACTCTGTGAATATGATGTATTGTTTTTTCAATGTCAAGGTGATGTAAAATTGCTCCACCAAAAACAATATCAAAAGAATTGTCTTCAAAAGTAAGATTATTTGCATCCATTAAAAGGTGATTGATATGAAAATCTTTTTCAACACCTAGTTGTTTTCCTTTTTCCAACTCCTTCTCAGAAATATTAATACACGTCAAACTTTTTGGTTTTGTGTCTTCATTGAACCAAGCAGCCCAGCTGTAAGAGCCAATCTCTAAAACTTTTTGACCATTAAAGTCTTTTAGTAGTTGATCTAATATTATTTTTTCTCTTTTGTAGGAATAATAAAAAGCATGTCTTCTTAATTTTTTGATCTTGCTTCTTTCTAATTTTCCTTCATTCCAATATTCTTTTTCAGTTGCATTGATTTTTTTTAATTCTTTTTTCATTTTCTTTTTTCATTTTTAGCATTTTTTTATTCTTTTATTCTTTCTTGATAGGTTCCTTTTGTAGTTTCAACTTTTATTTTATCTCCTTCATTAATAAATAAAGGAACATTTACTGTCGCCCCACTTTCTACAATTGCTGGTTTTGTAGCGTTTGTAGCCGTATTCCCTTTTACTCCTGGCTCTGTATGGGTAACTTCTAAAATAACGCTGGCAGGAAGATCTACAGATAAAGGCATATCATCCTCAGAATTGATTATAATCGTTACGACTTCTCCTTCTTTCATTAGTTGTGGAGCATCTAAAGTGTTTTTTTGTAATTGAATTTGAGTGTAGTCTTTTTCATTCATAAAATGATAAGTTTCTCCTTCATTATATAGGTATTGAAATTTCTGAGTCTCAACGCGAATATCTTCAATTTTTCTCCCTGCAGGAAAAGTATTATCCACCACTTTTCCGTTTGTAACACTTTTTAGTTTTGTTCTCACAAAAGCAGGACCTTTTCCCGGTTTTACATGTAAAAACTCTATTATTTTGTAGATGTCATTATTATACTTAATACACAATCCGTTTCTAATATCTGATGTTGTTGCCATTTTGTTTTTTAATTAGCTTTATAATATCCTTTCATAATCCCCCTATGTGAATCTTTAATAAATTGAATAATTTCATCACGTTCTGGAGTTGCTTCCATTTCAGCCTCTATAATATTAATGGCTTGGGTATTATTATAATTCTTTTGAAATAATATTCTGTATATATCCTGAATTTCTCTAATCTTTTCTGTTGTAAACCCTCTTCGTCTTAACCCCACGGAATTGATACCTACATAGGATAAGGGTTCTCTTGCTGATTTGACATAAGGTGGAACGTCTTTTCTTACAAGAGATCCTCCTGTAACAAACGCGTGATTACCGACAGATGCGAATTGATGTACTGCTACCATACCTGCAATAACAACATTACTTCCTATAGTAACGTGTCCTGCTAGAGTAGTATTGTTAGAGAAAATACAATTATCACCCACTAAACAATCGTGAGCAATATGACAATAGGCCATGATTAAACAATTGTTTCCAATTTTAGTGATCATTTTATCTGTGGTACCTCTATTGATAGTGACACATTCTCTGATAGTCACATTGTCTCCAATTTTAACGGTAGTTTCTTCATCGTTAAATTTTAAATCTTGAGGGATGGCAGAGATTACTGAACCTGGAAAGATTCTACAGTTCTTCCCTATTCTTGCGCCTTCCATAATAGTCACATTAGAACCAATCCATGTTCCAGAACCAATGGTAACATTGTTATGAATAGTTGTAAAAGGTTCTATAACAACATTTCTAGCTATTTTTGCTTGAGGATGTACATAAGCCAAAGGTTGATTCATCGTTATTTTATTTTAGATATTTGTGCCATTAATTCAGCTTCTGCAACTAATTTACCATTGGCATAAGCGTAGGCTTGCATATGACAAATTCCACGTCTGATGGGAGTAATCAATTCACATTTAAAGATAACAGTATCTCCAGGTAATACTTTTTGTTTGAACTTTACATTATCCATCTTCATAAAATAAGTCAGATAATTTTCTGGATCTGGAACGGTACTTAAAACTAAAATTCCACCACATTGTGCCATTGATTCTACTTGAAGAACTCCTGGCATTACTGGAGAACCAGGAAAATGACCAACAAAAAAGTTTTCATTCATGGTTACATTTTTCATTCCTACCACATGTTTATCGGAAAGTTCTAAAATTCGATCAATTAATAAAAATGGTGGTCTGTGAGGTAAAACATCCATTATCTGGTGAATATCCATTAATGGAGTTGCATCTAAATCATATTTAGGAACATTATTTCTTTTTTCCAGTTTAATGATTTTCGCTAGTTTTTTCGCAAACTGCGTATTGATCATGTGTCCTGGTTTGTTTGCAATTACTTTTCCTTTAATTCTAATTCCTACTAGAGCTAAATCGCCAATTACATCCAATAATTTATGTCTTGCTGCTTCATTAGCCCAATGTAAAGTGAGATTGTCTAAAATACCGTTTGGTTTGATGGTAATATCATCTTTATTAAAGGCTTTTTTAAGCTTTTCCATTGTGGGCTCAGATAATTCTTTATCAACATATACAATGGCATTATTTAAATCTCCACCTTTGATCAAATTATTTTCTAAAAGCGTCTCTATTTCATGTAAAAAGCTAAAAGTTCTTGCTGCAGCTATTTCTTCTTTAAAATCTGAGATCTTACTTAAATTAGCATTTTGAGTCCCTAATATCTTTGTACCAAAATCAACCATAGTTGTAACTTGGTATTCATCCGCAGGCATTAAAATAATTTCACTACCAGTGGTTTCGTCTTTATAGGTTATAATTTCTTTAACGATGTATTCATCTATTTCAGCATCTTGTTCTTTAATTCCAGCTTTTTCCAAAGCCTCTACAAAATACTTTGAGGAACCGTCCATGATTGGTGGTTCAGATGCATCAAGCTCTATCAATAAGTTGTCAATATCTAGGCCTACAGCAGCAGCCAAAATATGTTCTGAAGTTTGAATTTGTACTCCGTTTTTCTCAAGATTTGTTCCTCTTTGTGTATTTACGACATATTCTGCTTTAGCAGCTATGATCGGAGAACCCTGAAGATCTACTCTGCAAAATGCAAATCCGTGCCCTACAGGCGCAGGTTTAATAGTCATATTTACCGTACTACCTGTATGAATTCCAACACCAGATAAACTTATTTCTTTTTCAATTGTTTTTTGATTTCTACTCATTTTTATTGTGATTTTTGAGCATTTAACTCTTTTTCTATCATATCAATCTTTGATATTATTTTTGGTAAATTTTTAAAGTGTATGTAACTTTTGTTAAATTTTGAGAAAGCAAAAGCAGGGGTTCCTTGGAATGTCATATTACTTTGTAAGCTTTTCGTAACTCCTGATTGCGCCTGAATTTTTAAGTTATTTCCTAAAGTGAGATGTCCAGAAATTCCTACTTGACCTCCAATCATACAATTTTCACCTACTTTAGTAGAACCTGCAATACCTGTTTGCGCTGCAATAACAGTATTTTTTCCAATTTCAACATTGTGTGCTACTTGTATTTGATTGTCTAGTTTTACCCCTTTTCTTATGATGGTAGAACCCATTGTTGCTCTATCTATTGTACAAGACGATCCAATGTCTACATGATCTTCTATGATTACGTTACCAATTTGAGGAATTGCTGTGTAGATACCATTTTCATCCGGTGTAAATCCAAATCCATCAGATCCAATGGTGGTACCAGAATGAATCTTACAATGGTTTCCTATGATGGTTTCTGAATAAATTTTTACTCCAGAAAAAATAGTACAATGATCACCTATCGATGAATTATCTCCAATATAAGAATTCGGATAAATTTTAACATTATTACCGATTGTAACATTTTTTCCAATATAAGTAAATGCACCAATGTATTCATCTTCACCAATTTTTGCTGAGTCTGAGATAAAATGTGGAACTTCCCTCCCTATTTTATTATTTTTTACTTCATTATAAAATCCTAATATACTTGAAAATGCTTTGTGTGCATTATCAACTTTAATCAGTGTAGTTGTGGGTTTTTTTTCGAGCTGAAAATTCTTATCAACTATGATTACAGAGGCATTTGTCGTATTTAAAAATGAATTATACTTCGGATTCGATAAAAATGTTAAAGAACCTTTTTCACCTTCTTCAATCTTAGATATTTTAAAAACTTCCTCTTCTGGATTCCCTACAATATCTCCCTCTAATATATCTGCTATTTGTTGTGCTGTGAATTTCATTACTTGCAAAAATATAAAATTTATAGTGATTTGGCTAATCTCATGCTACTTTGGATAGCAAATAAAATGTTTTACAACAGGATTTGTTAGGGCTTGAAGGTTTAATTGATCTGAAGCATCAGCTATATCTTTTAGTTCTCCCTTCTTATTAAGAATATAAATGGGTTTGTCTTTTTGGTATGCTTGATTTTTAATACTATTTTGAAAAACAAAAAATTCAGCTTCCTTTTTAGAAATTTGATATTGCTTGCAAATGAAAGCCATTTTATTTTCAAAAGCCATTTCATCAAATTTATTTTGTTGAATCTCAATTCGAAGTAATTTTCTGTCGATAATCATTTTTGACAGTTTGGAAAGTACTCTATCTTCATGATTTGTCCATTCTTTGATCGCTGATAATATATCATAATCATCTAATTTTGAGAACATATCTAGGGTTTCATTATTAAAATTAGCTACAGATATTTGATTGTATAAAAAATACTTCAAAGGAGCACTTGCATGTAATAATGTACCTTGTCCAGCTAATTCTTTGGCTCTCTTTAAAACCTTAACTAACATGTTTTCAGCGACCAATCCTGTCTTATGAAGATATACTTGCCAATACATTAATCTTCTGGCAATTAAGAACTTTTCTACAGAGTAAATTCCTTTTTCTTCAATAACCAAAGCATCATCTTTTACATTCATCATGGCAATTAATCTATCTGATGAAATATTGCCTTCGGTCACACCGGTATAAAAACTGTCTCTTTTTAAATAATCTAATCTATCTATATCTAATTGACTTGAAATTAATTGGTACAAAAATTTACGAGGATATTTACCTTCAAATATTTCTATAGCTAGTGTCAACTTCCCTTCAAATTCTATGTTTAGCTTTTTCATAAATTTTAAAGAAATTTCTTCATGACAAATTCCATCAACGATACTGTGTTCTAGGGCATGAGAAAAAGCACCATGACCAATATCATGTAATAAAATAGCGATATAGAGTGCGTTTTCTTCATCTTCTGAAATAACTATTTGTTTAAATCTTAAAACTCTAATTGCTTTTTGCATCAAATGAATACATCCTATTGCATGATGAAAACGTGTATGATTTGCACCTGGATAGACCAAGTTGGTAAACCCCATTTGTGTAATTCTTCTCAGGCGTTGAAAATAAGGATGCTCTATGATGTCAAAAATTAATGTATTGGGTATTTGGATAAACCCATAGATAGGGTCATTGAGAATTTTTAATTTATTCGGATTTTTTTTATTCAAGGGATTTTTTTTAGTATTCTGTGGCAAAATACAACCATTAATTTTTTTTGGCAATAATTTATTATTTTTAAAAGTAAATAAGAATAACAAATCCCTATTTTTAACGTTGAACAAATAACTAAAAATAAATACATGAGAAGTATTAAGATTTTATGGATTGATGATGAGATAGAATTATTAAAACCTCATATTCTTTTTCTTGAAAAAAAAAATTATGAAGTTACTTCTTGTACAAATGGGACGGATGCAATCGAATTAATTGATGCAGCTCCTTTTGATATTATATTTTTGGATGAAAACATGCCAGGTATAACTGGGCTTGAGACACTCAATGAGATCAAACAAAAACAAGCAAATATACCTGTAGTCATGATCACAAAGAGTGAAGAAGAGTCCATTATGGATCAGGCCATTGGTTCTAAAATTGTAGATTATTTAATTAAACCAGTAAATCCAAACCAGATTTTGTTAAGTCTAAAGAAAAATTTAGAAAACACACGTTTGGTTTCAGAGAAAACTACCGCAAATTACCAACAAGAGTTTCGTAAAATTTCAATGGATTTAGCAATGGTTAATTCTTATGAAGATTGGATAGATCTTTATAAAAAGTTGGTCCATTGGGAACTAGAACTCGAGAATATTAGTGATCCGGGAATGTTGAGTATATTGGAAAGTCAGAAACAGGAGGCCAATACACATTTTTTTAAGTTTATTAAAAATAATTATGAAAACCTTTTTACAGCTCATGATACCCCTACCTTCTCACATACTTTATTTAAAAATTATGTCGTTCCTGAATTGAGTAATAATCAAGGGGTTTCTTGGATTATCATTGATAATTTACGGTATGATCAGTATAAAATTTTAGAACCATTTATCAGTAATTATTATAAAAAAGATACTGAACACGCTTACTTTTCTATTTTACCAACTGCAACCCAATATGCAAGAAATGCTATTTTCTCTGGATTAATGCCCTCGGAAATGGAAAAACGTTATCCTAATTATTGGAAAAATGATTCTGATGATGGCGGAAAGAATATGCATGAAAGTGATTTTTTATCAGCACAAATTAGTCGATTAGGATTAGACATTAAATATGAGTACTTTAAAATCACAAATCTTAAAAACGGTAAAGAATTGGCTGAAAATTACAACAACACAAAACACAACGATTTGACAGCTATTGTGTATAATTTTGTTGACATGTTATCTCATTCCAAAACAGAAATGGAAGTGATAAAAGAATTAGCCGGAGATGACAAAGCCTACAGAAGCTTGACACTAAGTTGGTTTAAAAATTCTCCTTTATTAGAAATTATTCAAAAAGCAAAAAACTTAGGACAAAAATTAATCATTACTACAGATCATGGAACGATTAATTGCAAGCATCCAACAAAGGTAATTGGTGATAAAAATATTAGTGCAAATCTTCGCTATAAGACTGGTAGGAGCTTATCCTATGAACAAAAAGATGTGTATGCCGTTAGAAACCCTAAGGATATTTTTTTACCATCCATTGCAATAAATAGTGCATTTATATTTGCAAAAGAAGATTTGTTTTTTGCCTATCCAAACAATTACAATCACTACGTAAATTATTATAAAAACACCTATCAGCATGGAGGAATTTCTTTAGAGGAAATGATTATCCCTTTTGCTGTATACAGCCCTAAGTAGAGTATTGGTTTGTCCTGCTAATCAGTTTGTAATTATATTAAAATTCAACTTTACAGGTTTCACAAATCTAATAGGTTTCTTATGTTTGTAACATGAATAAAAACTACACCTTAGATCGTCTGCCGATTATTGCCTCTGAAATAATTTCATCAGTAAAAAATAAAAAGCTCCTTTTTTATGGGCCAATGGGAGTTGGAAAGACAACGCTTATTAAAGAAATGTGTAATCAACTAGGTGTTGTAGATCCGATCACCTCTCCTACTTTCTCATTGGTAAATGAATACAATACTTCAAAAAAATCAAAGGTATTTCATTTTGATTTTTACAGAATAGAAAATGAAGAAGAAGTCTTAGATATCGGTATTGAAGAATACTTCGATTCCAGTTATTGGTGTTTTATTGAATGGCCAAATAATATAGAAAATTTACTACCTTTAGATGTTGTTCATATTCATTTATCAATTTTAGACTCTGGACAACGCAATGTTAAAATTAAATAAATAGGTTATGAGTTCATTTTCTCCTTTTAGTAAACAAGAGTTATTTCCTCAGGAAGAAATGTTAGAAATTATAAAACAAAAAGGAGAGCTTTTTATAGGCTTGCCAAAAGAGTCTTATTTGGGAGAAAAAAGGGTTTGCTTAACTCCAGATGCGGTTGCTGCACTCTGTTCTCATGGACATAGGATCGTCATAGAGACTGGTGCGGGTGACCATGCAAATTATACAGATCGGAATTATTCTGAGGCAGGGGCAAAAATTTCTTCTAATGTTGAGGAGGCTTTTAAATGTTCTATCGTTTTAAAAGTAGCTCCTCCAACCAAAAAAGAAATTGAATATATGAATCCAAAAACGATTCTGATTTCTTCTTTGCAGTTAAAAACTCAAGACAAGGAATATTTTAACTATTTAACAAACAAACAAATTACGGCTGTCGCATTTGATTACATAAAAGACGAACATGAAACTTATCCAATTGTAAAATCATTAAGTGAAATTGCAGGGACAGCTTCCATTATAATTGCAGCAGAATTAATGAGTGGAACAAATATTGGAAATGGTTTGTTATTAGGAAATATCGGAGGGGTTCCACCATCTAGTATTGTTATTTTTGGTGCTGGAACTGTTGGGGAATTTGCAGCTAGAGCTGCCATAGGTTTGGGAGCAAGAGTTAAAGTTTTTGACAATTCAATTAGTAAATTAAGAAAACTTCAACAATCATTACATGCCCCCATATACACTTCTACCCTTCAACCTAAGTCTATTGCTAAAGCGTTGATGAGAGCAGATGTTGCTATCGGAGCGATTCGAGGTAAAAATAGGTCTCCTATTTGTGCTAGTGAAGAAATGGTGGAAAACATGAAAGATGGTGCAGTAATTATTGATGTTAGTATAGATAGGGGCGGCTGTTTTGAAACTTCAAATTTAACAACTCACAAAACCCCAACTTACATAAAACACGGTGTCATACATTATTGTGTACCAAATATTCCCGCTCGATATGCTAGAACTGCCTCATTATCAATAAGTAATATTCTCACACCTTATTTGTTAAATATCGCTGAAGAAGGCGGTTTTGAAAACGCAGTACGTTTCAATAAAAGTTTACGAAATGGTATGTACTTTTATCATGGGATTCTCACCAATAAAACAGTTGCAGACTGGTTTGATTTGCCCTACAGAGATATTAATTTATTGATTTTGTAATATACTTTAAATACAATAAATTATCTTTGCAGCTCAAATTTATACAATGCTGATTAAAAGAATTCTTTATTATTTGTTGGGTGTATTTATAAGTGCCATAGGAGTGTATTTTTTTTGGCAAAAGAAAAATGCTACTTTCGATTACGGAATGGATGCTAGAACACTTAAAACGATTAGAATTCGAAAAAGAATTTATGCTGAAATTGCAAAAAATGCCATGCTGCAGTATAATATAGATACTTTGAAAATCGAAAAAATTTTACATGAGGGTGATGTTAATTTCGGTCAAAGTAAACCAAGACAGAAGCCTTGTGCAGAATATTATATTACAGGTAACAAAGAATTAGAAAAGATAAGTTTGATTATAACTCGTTGCGATTCAACAGCCACTGTAGAAAAAGTGATCGTAAATTGAGAATAGAAAAATAAACTCTTGTTCTTTTTAGAGATGCAAGTTACCACATCTTTAAAGTGATGTTTATTTTAATTTCTGATGATAGTGTTTTTCAATTTCATGAACATTTTTTATTGTTTTTTTTACCCATTCGAAATACAATATATTTTTTTCTTCCTCAGATAATTGCCAATTAATCTTTGAACTTCTCAACTTCGTAGTTACTTCTTGTAAAATAATTGCAGCTGCAACAGAAATATTTAGACTTTCAGTAAACCCTACCATTGGGATTTTTAAAAAACCATCTGCTTGCTCCTTAACATAATCTGAAACTCCCTCCGATTCCACACCAAATACAAATGCTGTTTTTTTGGATATATCAAAATCTTTTAAAAAACAAGAATTGTTATGAGGTGATGTAGCAATAATTTGATACCCTTTTTCGCGCAAGTTGTTAAAACATATCGTTGTATTATTTCCATCGGATTTATACCGTTTAGCAGTGACCCATTTTTGTGAACCTTTTGCAACATGTCTAGAAATCTTATTGGTGTATTTATTTTCAATAGTATGAACTTGTTGAATACCAAAAATATCACACGTTCTTAGAACTGCACTGGTATTATGAGGTTGAAAGATATCTTCTAAAACAACGGTAAAATGATTGGTTCTATTTTCTAGAATTCTTTTAAATAAATTTTTTCTTTTGTCTGTTAAATAGCCTTCAAAATAGTGCAATAGTTTTTTATCGATCATAATCACAAACTTAAAAATTATTATTTTTAATTATGCAAAAAAGAAGGTTGTTTTAACCGGTGTTGGAATTTTAGAAGAAATCAGTAACACAACAATTATTCATCAATTAGTAACTTCAGATACACTTCGATTCCTTAGCCTATCAATTGAGTAAAGTATTCAAAAATTTCTCCTTTAGAGATTGAGCTTCCTTTTTCGATTAAGTCAAAAATTTCTAAATTTCGTTCTCCCTTGTAAGGTTTTGAACCTCTAAAAATTTCGACAGAATTATCCATTGGATTCTTCATTAACCACTCAAATCCTTTTTGCTCTAATAGATTTATATCCCAAGTTATATTAATGGCTATTCTATGAATTTCATCTGAATCGCATTTAAATAAATTGACTGATGTTTTGGAAAAATGTTCTATGTAAGCTGTTTTTGTCAAAACATCATCCCAAACAACATCGGAAAAAATATTCATTTCATCTTCTGCTACTTGAGGTTTACTTTTTTTAATTTGATTCCATTCTTTTGCATCGATACTTTGAGTTGCTAAAAACTGTGCAAATTCTTCGTGTAAACTTTCAAATTGTTCTTTGGTAAGCTGTCTATATTTCATTGCTATATGATTCAATAAAAAAGCTCGTTATTTCTAACGAGCTTTTTGTAATTATCTTAAAAATGTTTCTTATTCAGAAACAACTTCAAAAGTAATATCTACTACAACTGCTCTATGTAATCTTACACTAGCTTCGTATTTACCTAATCTTTTAACAGAACCACCAACAACTTTGATAAATTTCTTATCCAATTCTGTTCCTGATTTTGCAAGAGCCGCAGCTAAGTCGATGTTGTTCACAGAACCAAATAATTTGTCTCCTGAACCGGTTTTAGATGCAATCTTAATTTCATATCCTTTAACTGTTTCAGCCACTTTATTAGCATCTTCAATTAATTTAGCTTCTTTATAAGCACGTTGTTTTAAATTCTCTGCTAATACTTTTTTTGCAGAGGAAGTAGCTAAAACGGCTTGTTTTGTAGGGATCAAAAAGTTTCTACCGTAACCGTTTTTAACGGATACTATATCGTCTTTAAATCCTAAATTTTCTACGTCTTGTTTTAATATCAATTCCATGTCTACGTCTTTATTATTTTAACATATCTCCAACGTAAGGCATTAACGCTAGATGACGCGCTCTTTTAATTGCTTGCGCAACTTTACGTTGATATTTTAATGAGGTTCCTGTTAAACGTCTTGGTAAAATTTTACCTTGTTCGTTTACTAAATACATTAAGAAATCTGCATCTTTGTAATCGATATACTTAATACCTTTCTTTTTAAATCTACAGTATTTTGCTTCTTTTTTGGTGTCAATGTCCAATGGCGTTAAATATCTAACGTCAGCAGATTTACCACCTTTTGATTGTTGTTCTATTGTTGCCATTGTTTATTTTTTTGTGGATTTAACACGTTCAGTTCTTACTTTCGCCCAAGCTGCAGCATGTTTGTCTAATTTAACAGAAAGATAACGCATTACGCTATCATCTCTTCTAAATTCTAACTCATATGCAGGTATTTCTTGACCAGCAATTTTAAACTCTAATAAGTGATAAAAACCACTTTTCTTTTTTTGAATTGGATAGGCTAATTTTTTTAAGCCCCAATCTTCTTTTGAGATCATTTCAGCTCCTTTTGAAACTAAATAATCTTCGAACTTTTGTACTGTCTCCTTTATCTGAGTATCAGATAAAACGGGATTCAAAATGAAAACAGTTTCGTAATGATTCATAAATTAATTATTTATTGTTTATTTTAAGGATGCAAATATACTAACTTTTTTAGATTTAAAAGCAGATTTTTAAATTTAAGTTTGATGAGTTATTTTAGATAACAACCAGCTGTTAAACAATAGCTTGACGCTCTTGTTAAAGTTGATTTAATTCATTCGTAAATTTATCTCTAAAAATTATAACAAATTAATCATTTTCATATTCATTATCTTCATCACTTTCTTCATCACTTTTGGATACTTTATTCCAAACTTTGATTTCATCCCCTTCCGATACTCCTTCAAGAACTTCAACATTTACATTGTCTGAGGTTCCTAATTTTAAGGTTCTTCTTTTGAATCTATTCTCTGCTGTTCTAACCTCTACGTAGGGCTCTTCTGTTTTTCTGTCAAATCTCAATAAGGCTTCTTTAATTGCCAGTATACTATCTTTTTCTTCTAAAATAATATCTGCATTGGCACTATAGCCTGCTCTGATGAAAATATTATTATTCAATGTAACGTCTGCTTTAATTTTAAATTGAACGGCCCCGCCCTCTTCAGTTCCTTTTGGGGCAATAAAATTCAATTTAGCAGGGAATTTTACTCCCTCTATTGCACCGATTGAAACCTTGATCATCGCTCCATTATTTAATTTACCAACTTCAGATTCATCAACTTTACCTTCAAAAATCATTTTATTCATATCTGCAATGGATGCAATAGTTGTACCTGCATTAAAATTATTTGATTGAATTACTTGATCCCCTTCTTTAACAGGTATTTCTAAAATTGTACCTGACATTTGAGCAATAATATTGGTATTTGCAGAGGCACCAGAACCAGAAAAACCTTTTTTTATGATTTGATAATCATTTTGAGCATTTTTCAAATCTTGTTTTGCTTGGTTGTAGGTAAGCTCCACAGTTTCATATGCCGATCTTGCAATTACACCTTTGTCAAATAATTGCTTGTTTCTTTTGTAAGAAATAGCTGCATTATCAAGGCGTAATTTAATATTATTTACTCGTCCTTTTGCACTTATTAAAGATTGTTCATTTGGTACAACTCTGACCGTAGCAATTAAGTCCCCTTTTTTTACTTTGTCACCTTCTAACAATAAAATTTTATCTATGATTCCTGTTATTTGTGGTTTTATTTCAATTTCTTCCAAAGGAATTACTTTTCCTGTGGCTACCGTTTTTTTTGTAATGGATGTTTTAAATGGTTTCTCTGTTTCATATTGAATGATGTTTTTTCTATTTTTTTTACCAAACCATATCAATGCAGCCGCAAATAATATAACGATAATACTTAAAATAACTTTTGCTCTTTTACTCATGATTTCTTAGTTTATTTTTATTCTTCTCTTAGTGCTTCTATTGGTTTTAACTGTGTTGCCATATGTGCAGGAATTAATCCAATTAATGTTCCTAAAACTATTAATAGGGTACTTGCAATCAAAATAATAGGAATATTTACTGTTGGGTTAATTAGTGTCGCATCTTGACCCTGACCGAAGGCTGTATCCATTATATATAAGACAAATGCTCCAAAAACAATTCCTAACATTCCTGCTGTACTTGTTAAAAAAACAGATTCTAATATAATTTGTTGGCGTATACTTTTTGGAGTTGCCCCTAACGCTCTGCGAATTCCTATTTCTTTTGTTCGTTCTTTTACGGTAATTAATAAAATATTTCCAATAGCAAATACTCCAGCGATTAATGTAGCAATTCCCACAAACCAGGTTAAAAATTGCATGCCTGTTAAAAAACCTATCAACCTACCGATTTCTTTACCGAGATTGACACTGCCAAATGCCCTTTTATCTTCTGGATGTACTTTATGTAAGTTTTTCAAAGTTAAAAGAACATCTTTTTCCATTTGTTCAATGTTTATTCCATCATTAGCTGTAATCATCATCCAATCAATTTTGTCGGATGTGTTGTATACTTTTTTAAAGGTTGAAAAAGGAATATAAGCTGTATCACCATCAAAATTTATTGTATTTGAAGGTTCATAAACACCTACAACCTTGTAATTGATATTATTGATCTTAATATACTGTCCAATAGGCATTTCTTCTTTATCGAACAATTGTTTTTGCATGTCCTCAGAAATAACAGCTACTTTAGATATTGATAAAATATCATTATCGTTTAAGAAACGACCAAGGATTAATTTTTTCTTTTGAATTTGATCTAAAATTGGAAAATCTCCACTTACTTTAAATGAACCTGATTTAAAATTTCGGACGATTAAGTTCATTGTTTGATTTCTCGGAGCTAATAATTTAATTTCTTCAGAGTATTCAGATTTTAAAACATTGATATCGTTCATAGTTAAACGAAAGCGTCTTCCTTTTTGAAAGCCTTTAAAAGGAGTATCTGTAGATTGTGTCCAAACAAAAACACTATTGGTCGCTAAATTACCAAAAGCGTTTTTAAAACTATTTTCTAATCCTCTAGTAGCACCTAACAACACAATTAATAAAAAAATTCCCCATAAAACTCCAATAATGGTAATTCCAGTTCTTATTTTGTTTTTACGTATGCTCCCGTAAATTTCTTGCCAAGTATCTGAGTCAAATAAAATCTTCATAATTAATCTGCTCTTAATGCTACAATAGGCTTTATACTAGCAGCTCTTTTTGCTGGAATATATCCCGCAATTAGACCTGATAAGATTAACATAATTGTTGCTAATATTACAACTTCAGGTTGTACGCTTGGATCTTTAATAAAATATTTTTTTTCTAAACTATTTCCAATCAAACTTAAAATATAGGTTCCTATGGATAGTCCTATGTAGCCTGCTATTGTTGTGATTAAAATAGATTCTTGAACAACCATTGCAACGACAGATGAAGGTTTTGCACCCAACGCTTTTCGAATTCCAAATTCTTTAGTACGCTCCTTGATGACAAAAATCATAATATTACTAATTCCAATAATGCCTGCGATTAATGTACCAGATCCAATAAAAGCAATGATTAAATACAAGGCAAACATTATAATGCTAACAAACTTATTTGCTTCTGCCATATTTCTAATTGATAGGGCACTTTGATCTTCCGGATGAATGTTCAGTTTTTGACGCATTTCTCGTTCTAGTTTTTTTCCAAATGCAACAGCTGCATCTGTACTTAAATTTCGATTATATCCCAAATTAATTTGATTGATATAATCATTATTACCGTACATCATTTGTGCTGTAGAGACAGGGATATAAGCAATTCTTTCTTCATTATCACCACCTTCATCAGAAAAAATACCCACAATTAAAAAAGAACTTCCACTTACATTTACTCGTTTTCCTAAAGCGGGTTTTTCTCCAAATAGATCTTTTTTAATGAGTCTACCGATCACAATTACTTTCTTTTTTTGATTGAGATCTAATTTATTTAGATAACGTCCTTGATCTATAGTTGTTTTTTCTAAAAATTGATAATCTGGATGAACTGCTTTTACAGAGTAGTTATTTGCGTTATTTTTATATTTAATCGAAAAATTTTTATTGATTCTTGCAGATTCATACTCAATTTTATCATCATATTTTTCTGTGATGTAATTGAAGTCTTTATTTTTTAACTGAATTCTTCTCCCAGTCTGAAGCCCTTTGTAGGGTTTTGTTGTTTTCCATACTCGAACAAACATCATATTTTGAGCATTGTCTGCAAAAGCGGCTTTAAAAAAGTTACTCAAGCCATTTGCTACTCCAAAAAGTAATGTGAATAATAAAATTGCAAAGGCTACCGTAAAACCAGACATTACGGAGCGTAATTTGTTTTTTCGAATACTCTGGAAAATTTCTCGCCAACGATCTAAATCAAACATTCTTGGGACTGTTTATTTTTTAGTTAGAAAATCATTAATAATAACACCGTCTTTTAAATGAACAATTCTTTTTGTTTGATTTGCAACTTCTTGTTCATGAGTAATTACAAATACGGTCATTCCTTCTTCATTAATTACTTTTAATAAATCCATTACAGAGTTTGTTGTACCAGAATCTAATGCTCCTGTAGGTTCATCTGCCAACACAACTTTTGGTTTGGTAACCAAAGCTCTTGCGATGGCAACTCGTTGTTTTTGTCCACCAGATAATTCGTTAGGTAAATGATTTGCCCATTCTTTTAACCCTACTTTTTCTAAATAATCCAATGCAATTTTTAAACGTTCCTTTCTTTTTATTCCCTTATAATATAAAGGCAAAGCGACATTCTCTAGCGCTGTCTTATAGGATATTAGGTTAAATGATTGAAAAACAAAACCTAAAAACTTATTTCTGAGAATCGCTGCTTTTTTCTCATTCATGTTTTTTATTAGTTGCCCATTTAAAAAATAATTGCCTTCATCGTGAATGTCTAACAAACCAACAATATTTAATAAGGTAGATTTTCCAGACCCTGAAGATCCCATAATAGAAACAAATTCACCTTCTTTGATATGTAAGTCAATTCCTTTTAAAACATGAAGAGAATCTTTACCAATTGGATAAGATTTATGCAGTTTTTCTATTTTAATCATGAATGTTATGTATTTATGGCAAAGTACTTAAAGCTAGTTACAGCTATTGCTAATTTTTTGTTAAATAGAACGGTTTTAATTGAACTCACTAAAGTAATAAGACGTTCAATAAAAACGAATGTTACAAGAATTATAAAAAATATATAAAGTATCTTTGTTTTCTAATTATCATTCTTAAATAAATGATTGATATTCCAAAAAACAAAAAGGTTATTTTATTCGATGGCGTTTGCAATTTGTGCAATCAATCTGTGTTAAAAATTATCAAGTACGATAAACGTAATACCTTTTTATTTACTGCATTACAATCCGAAAAAGGGAAAGAAATCCTAAAACTTTTAAGAATTAATTCCTCTAAAGTGGATTCTATTGTACTATATGACCCAGGTGTTTCCTATGATATAAAATCTACTGCTGCCCTAAAAATCATGCAAGATTTTAAAGGATTGTGGAGAATAAGTTTCCTTTTTTTATTCATCCCTGAGTATATTAGAAATTATCTATACGATGTAATTGCTAAAAACCGTTATCAATGGTTTGGTAAAAAAGAAGTTTGTATGATACCAACACCAGAATTAAAAGCTAAATTTTTACTGTAATAATGAACTTACCAAAAGATTTAAAGTGTATTATCTTTGATATGGATGGTGTCATCATAGATTCTGAAGAAATCCATAAAAAAGCCTATTACGAGACCTTTGTTTCAATTGGAGTAAACGTCTCTGACCAGCTCTACAAGACACTCACAGGGTCCTCTACTATAAATGCTTTTCAAAAATTAGTAACTCATTTTAATTTGGATTTAGATCCTGAAAAATTGGTTTTAGAGAAAAGAAAAAAATATGTAAACTTTTTTGAAAATGACCCAACATTACATTTGGTAGAGGGTGTGGAGGAATTTATTAAATATTCTTTTAATAGAGGCTTTACTTTAGTTTTAGCCTCCTCCTCTGCGATGGTTAATATTGATAGAGTTTTCAATAGGTTTGATTTGAATTCTTATTTTACCGCTAAAATCAGCGGTGCAGATTTAAGAGCTTCCAAACCACATCCTGAAATCTTTGAAAAAGCAGCAATATTAGGAAAAACATCAAAAGAACATTGTATTGTTATTGAAGACTCTGATAATGGTGTAAAATCAGCTAATGATGCAGGTATCTTTGTTGTTGGATACAAAAATCCCATAGTGGAGGATCAAACTCTAGAAAATGCAGATTTTATAATTGAAAGTTTTGATGAATTAAAAAGTTATATATAAATAGGGTTCATCAAATGATTAAAAAAGTGAACTAATTCATCTATTTTATTATTCTTCGGGTGGATATCCATGAATTTTCTCAAAATCTTGGTCAAAATTAGACCGTAAATACGCATTGAGTTTTTTTCTGTAATCTTCTTTCAACCAGGTAACAAAATTGTGTGTACTCTTTGAAATACATTTCGCATATCTATTAATTCTGTCATCAATTTCCTCCCCTAACATTTTTGCAAGTATCAATGCATCAAAAACATCTTCACTATTTTCAATACACATTTTTGCATGATGTACGATAGACTTTTCTAAGACTCTTTTTGAAGATTCTCCAAGCCTAATGGTGTCGATGTATACTTTTTTCATATCGAAATAAATATCGGTAGACTTTGAAAATTCACTTTTAACATCCGCAGGTAATTCATATCTAAATGTACTTTCGATCTCCTCATCAGATAAAATTGCATTTAAATAATAATCCGGAGCTCTGAACATTTTTTGCCAATCTAAATCTGCACCCCATGGTCCAAATCTGTGAAAATTATTACCTAAGTCTATAACATCAAATGTATTTTTATGATCCAATACCCTTGAACCACGTCCAATCATTTGATAATATAAAGTTAATGACTTTGTGGCCCTATTCAGTATAATGGCTTCAATCGTTGGTTCATCAAATCCGGTAGTTAAAATACTTACAGAGGTAATAATTGCATTTGGAGTTTTATGAAACCACTTTAAAATAAGTTCTCTCTCACTTTTTGAGTTCGTATTGTCCAAATGAGCTATTGGGTATCCCGCTTTTTTAAATGCATGAAACACCTGTATAGAGGTATTAATTCCGTTGTTAAAAATTAATGTTTTCTTTCCTTTGGCAGTCTCTTCATAGGCAGAGACCAATTTGGAAAGCATGTCTGAATTTGTATATAGATCTTCAGAAGATTTAACCGTGTAATCACCATTTGCTCCTACTTCTAAAGATGTTAATCCAACATTATAAGAATATAAATTTGCACTTGATAAATAATCATTATCAATAAGATGTTGAATGGATTCCCCTACAAATAACTCTTGATAATTTTCATACATTGGAAGTTTAATGTTGGAGCTTAGTGGTGTTGCTGTTACTCCAAGAATAAAGGATTGATCGAAAAACTTAAAAATCTTTGTAAAAGAATTATAATGGGCTTCATCTACTATAACCAAACCAATATCTGAAATATCTAATTTTTCGTCATTTAATCTGTTTTTTAGCGTCTCTACCATCGCTACAAAACAACCAAATTGAGATTGATCATCTAATTTAGCAGTAGAATTAATGATTTTATTAGAAACACCAAACTCACTTAACATCCTAGAGGTTTGTTTACTTAATTCAATTCTGTGTGTCAATACAAGAACTTTCTTTTTAAAAGTTTCTAAATATCGTCTAACAATTTCAGAGAAAATTACTGTTTTTCCACCCCCTGTGGGTAATTGATATAATAGGTGGTAATCTTTAGGAGCATCTTCAAATCTTCTAAAAATTTCTTGAAGAGCCTCTTTTTGATATCCGTATAATTCTTTACTTGGTGTTTTTACTGAAGTATTTGTAGTTGTCAAAGGAATATAAATTTATGTTGCCAAAAATAAGACTTAAAAAGGGTTTTTAAAGAATTTAAACTATATAAATCTCGATAAATTTACAGATGTTACTTCATTATGGGAAGCATCATAGAAAGAAATACCATTTTTAATGACTAATAATTGAGGAGATTGATGTATGACTTGAAAAGAATTTGCAACTTCATTAGACACATTCCTGTAATTTAACAGATCTAAATAATAAACTTTTAAATTTTGATGTTCTTCAGAAAATAAACTTTCAAATTTTTTGATAACCATTCTGCTAATTCCACAGCGAGTTGAATGTTTAAAGATGAAAATAGATTCCGTTTTTGAAAGTGTTTTTATTTTTTCTATTTGATCAATGGATGTTAAAGGAAGCCAGTTTAAATACGATTTCTCTTCTTTTTTAGAAGAATCCACTTTTTTTTTGCTAAAAATGTTTTTTAAAATACCCATACTTTTTCTTTATTCAAATATAGGAAACTTTCCTCACTATACATATGACTCCGATGGCCTCTTTTGAAGTCGATGTACATTTTCAAAAAGAAACTTAGATGAACCCATTCGATAGTTATTTCATTTACTATGAAATTAGATTTCTTTGACCAAAGTAAAAATGTATCTTTGTATACGTTATTAACGTCCTCTTTTTAAAGATGCTTCAAAAGAACATACAACATTTATAAGATTAGTTTATGGCTGTTCAAAAAAACATAAACATACAAAATAAAAAAGCCCGTTTCGAATTTGAAATTCTAGACAAATTTGTCGCAGGAATCCAATTAACTGGTACAGAGATCAAGTCGATTAGGTCAAGTCAGGCAAGAATTACAGAGAGTTTTTGTGAGTTTAATGATCGTGGTGAACTGTTTATCGTAAATATGTACATACAAGAATATATGTTTGGTCATCATTTTAATCACAAACCAAAAAGCGAACGTAGGTTATTATTAAACAAACGTGAATTACGTAGTTTAAAAAAAGATGTAGAAGCCAAAGGGAATACAATTGTTCCTCTTCGATTGTTCATTAATGACAGAGGTTTTGCAAAGTTAGAAATTGCATTGGCAAAAGGGAAACAAATGCATGATAAACGTGAAGTTTTAAAAGCGCGTGATTCAAAACGAGATTTAGCAAGAATCAAAAAGAATTTTAATGCATAATGGATTTTCTTAAACTCATACGTTATAAAAATCTTCTCATGGTTTTATTGACGATGTTTTTAACCAAATACGCCTTGATTGACTCACAAATACCCTCGGCATCTCTAAGTAATTTTCACTTTGTTATTTTGTCTTCTAGTGTGGTTTTAATTTCTATTGGAGGATATCTTATCAACGATGTTTTCGACATAAATACTGATCTGATAAATAAACCAAATAGAGTCTACATTGATCAAGTAATTTCATTTAAAAACGCAACATATGTATCTTTTTTCACTTCATTTACAGGATTTTTATTGGGCTTATACCTATGTATAGTTAATGATTTAATGTACTTAATTTGGTTCTTTTTATTCTGTATACTTAGTTTATTTATTTATTCTTATGATTTGAAAAAAAGAATTCTTTCGGGAAATATCGTAATCTCAATTTTATGTAGCCTAACAATTCTACTTACTTATTTATTTCATGCAAAGTTTTTAACTGGGGCTGTTTTTTTTGGGACTTCACTTTATAAAATAATCATTGGATATGCATTTTTTGCTTTTTTCACAACTTTGATTAGAGAGATTGTTAAAGATATAGAAGATGTAAATGGAGATTTGAAAATAAAAGCGAAAACTTTGCCAATTGTTATAGGAAGAAAAAGAGCCTCTAAAGTCGCTTTTCTTTTTTCATGTATTTTATTATTTTTTCTTTTTTTAACATTACTATTCTTCAGAACTAATGATTTGTTTTTAGGATATGGGATGTTGTTTATGGTTATTCCATTACTCTTTTTTATGCGTAAATTATGGGTTTCACAAAGTAAAAAAGACTTTTATGTATTGAGTACACTTTTAAAATTTATAATGCTTTCAGGAATCTTATCTATGATCCTATTTAAAATAGAAAACTAATTTACTTAATAGAAAAATATAATGTTACGAGAAAAATTAAAAAATTACAAAGTAATCCTAGCCTCTGGTTCTCCAAGAAGACAACAGTTTTTCAAAGAATTAGATGTAGACTTTACAATTCAAATAAAGGAAGTAATCGAAAACTTTCCCGATAAATTAAAGGGAGCAGAAATTACAGATTATTTAGCCAATTTAAAATCACAAGCATTTACTAATTTGACTGAGAATGATTTATTGATAACATCTGACACGATTGTTTGGTCAAAAGGAAAGGCGCTAGGGAAACCAAAAAATAAAGAAAAAGCTTATAAGATATTGAAGGAATTATCAGGACAAAAACATGAGGTAATTACTTCAATAAGTATTAGAAGTCATAGGTTTCAAAAAATTATCAACGATACAACAGTGGTTTATTTTAAAGAAATCACGGACAAAGAAATTACCTACTATATAGATAATTATCAACCTTTTGATAAAGCTGGAGCCTATGGAATTCAAGAATGGCTTGGTTTCATAGCAATAAATAAAATAGAGGGTAGTTATTTTAATGTTGTAGGATTACCTGTTCATAAACTCTATGATGAATTGATGAATTTACCAACTATTTAAAGGGATTTAAACCCTATTATGGATGTTAAAAACTCTTTATTTTTATTATCTCTTTTCATTTCTCTAAAGTGAAATAAAAGTTTATTTTTACACAAAATATACAACACAACAATCTATAATGAAAAAATACACATTTACAGAAAAAAAAGATACTCGTTCTGGCTTTGGAGACGGTTTAACTGAATTGGGAAGAACAAATCCAAATGTAGTTGCTTTATGTGCAGATTTAATTGGTTCACTGAAAATGAATCAATTTATCAAAGAAAATCCTGAGAGATTTTTTCAAATCGGAATCGCAGAGGCAAACATGATGGGAATTGCTGCAGGACTGACAATTGGTGGCAAAATCCCTTTTACAGGAACATTTGCAAATTTTTCTACGGGGAGAGTGTATGACCAAATTCGTCAATCGATTGCTTACTCTGGTAAAAATGTAAAAATTTGTGCTTCACACGCAGGTTTAACTCTAGGGGAAGATGGAGCTACACATCAAATTTTAGAAGATATTGGTCTTATGAAAATGCTTCCAGGCATGACAGTCATCAATACTTGTGATTATAATCAAACCAAAGCAGCTACGATTGCAATAGCAGAACATGAAGGTCCTGTTTATTTACGTTTTGGAAGGCCTGTTGTCCCTATATTCATGCCAGACTACAAAGAAGAAAAATTTGAAATAGGAAAAGGTATTTTGTTAACTGAGGGAACAGATGTTACCATTGTGGCTACAGGTCATTTGGTTTGGGAAGCTCTACAAGCGTCAGAAAAATTAGAAGCACAGGGAATTTCTGCAGAAGTGATTAACATACATACAATCAAACCATTGGATGAAGATATTATTTTAAAATCTGTCAAAAAAACAGGTTGTATTGTAACCGCTGAAGAACACAATATTATTGGTGGTTTGGGTGAGAGTGTTGCAAGAACTTTATCTTTAAAGGCTCCAACACCTCAAGAATTTGTTGGAACCAATGATACTTTTGGAGAATCTGGAACTCCAGCTCAATTGATGGAGAAATATGGTTTGGATGCTAATTCAGTAGAAAAAGCAGCGAAAAAAGTAATGGAAAGAAAATAATATCTCCTAATTTTAATCGATTTTATACTTAAAAATATATTTATGAAAAAACTACTATTCTTTCTGTTTTTATTGGTTGGATCTAGTCAATTAATGAATGCTCAAACAGCTTTTGGTGTTAAAGCGGGTATTAATTACAATTCAAATTCTATCAAAGAAGTAAGCTCTGATGTTTTTGAGGGAGCAGAAAGTAAAACTGGATATCATGCAGGTGTTTGGTTGCGATTAAAAGTACCTGTTCTGGGCTTATATGTGAAACCTGAATTGGTGTACACAAATCTAGAAAACGAAGTGAAATACAAATTTACGGGTAAAATGACCTCTTATAGCTTTCAAAAAATAGACCTTCCCATATTGGTTGGTAAGAAAGTCTTTGGAATTGGAAATGTATATGCTGGCCCCTCATTTCAGTACATTTTAAATCCTGATTTTAGTTTCAGTGATATTTCTGATGTAAAAGCAGATGGTTTTACTGTTGGTTTTCAATTTGGGGGAGGAATAGAACTCGGTAATTTTGGTATTGACCTTCGCTTAGAGAGAGCATTTTCGGCAATAGAAAGTAGATTTATTGGTACAACAGGAACTGCTGTTAATTTTGACACAAGAATCAATCAAGTAATCTTTGGGGTAACTTATAGACTATAATAAAAATCATATTTATAAAAAAAGCTCTTGAAGAATTCTCAAGAGCTTTTTTTGTGATATCGTATTAGATTTCCGGATTCAAATAATCCGGTAAAGAGGGATTGTTAGGATCGTTAAAATCGTTTGCAGGATTCCCATCTCCATTCGCATCTTCGTTTTTTGTTAAAACTCCATCTCCATCATCATCGGAGTCAAAGTAATTTGCAAAACCATCTTGATCTGTATCATCATTTTTGGGATTGTTATCATTGTCTGGGTCTTCCAATATTGAAGCGACTCCATCGTTATCATGATCGGTGTCTTTTACAAAATCATGTAATTCGATATGAAAAACTAAACATTCATTTGGTAGAATAGTTGTACTCCCAAAATTAGCATAAGCCAAGCCAGAGGGAATAAATAAAACTCCTTTCCCACCATTTTCATAGGTAATAGGTCCATTATTAGTTATATTGTCTCCTCCCTTGAAATTGGTAAAACCATGAGTCCAACCTTTAATGACTCCATCAAGTGTAAACCATATATTTGTATTGGTTTCAAAGGAGTTACTAATGCTGTCAGAATTTATGATTCTTTGTCCATTGTAATTCACAAAAATAGAATCCATAACTGTTGGATTTCCTTTATCTATTGAGGGTGTTCCAGCTTTTTTTACATAATAGTACAAACTGTAATCAATTTCATTTTCAGTAACACTCATTGTGTTTACTTCCTCATATAAAGTAACCTTTCCTGAAGTTAACAGCTTTATAGAATCTGTTGAAGCATCATAATAATGATTTTTTAAAAACTGTACCAAAGTATCATTATCAATCAAAGCTTGCGCTTCGTGGTCAAAATTATCTACAGGGAGATTGGTCGTGTTTTCACAAGAGTATATTAGAATGATTGAAAATATAATTGCTAAAATGTTTTTAATTTTGTTCATTTAATTTAATAATTTGAGCGTGCAATTTACCAATTTTATACCTTTGTAAAAAGACAAACGTTATAAAATAACTAATTGTATGAGGATTGATAAATTTTTGTGGTGTATTAGAATCTTTAAAACCAGAAGTATCGCAACTTCGGCTTGTAAAAAAGGACAAGTTAAAATAGATACAAAAAATATAAAACCTTCAAAAGAAATTTATGGAAATGAGTTGATTTTAGTTCGTAAAAATCAAATCAATTATCAAATAAAAGTTTTAGATTTACCAGAAAGTAGAATTGGAGCCAAACTTCTAGACATGTATAGAAAAGATCTAACCCCAAAAGAAGAGTTAGAAAAAACAGCTCTTTTGAAGTTTGCCAAAGATCATTACAGAAAAAGAGGAACAGGAAGACCTACAAAAAAAGAACGAAGAGATATAGATAATTATCAAGATGATATAAACGAATAAATTTATGACAACACCGAACAACATCATATTAAATCAATTGCAAATTTCCCAAAAAATTAGAAGAATTGCTTATCAGATTTATGAAACAAATAGTTCAGAAAAAGAAGTTATTCTTGCTGGAATTGTTGGTAATGGATTTGTTTTTGCAGAAAAATTAGAGGAAGTTTTACGAGAAATTTCCTCCTTAAAAATCACTGTTTGTAAAGTGACAATGGATAAAAAAAACCCTTTGAATCCAATAACCACCTCTATAGATGTAGAAGATTATAAAAATAAGTCTTTAATTCTAGTTGATGATGTTTTAAGCTCTGGAACAACCCTTATTTACGGGATAAAACACTTTTTAGAGGTTCCTTTGAAGAAATTCAAAACAGCTGTCCTGGTCAATAGAAATCATAAAAAATATCCTGTAAAAGCAGATTTCAAAGGAATTTCCTTGTCTACATCAGTAAAAGAACATATTCAAGTAGAATTTTCTAATAACAGGGCAATTGCTTATTTAGTTTAACAAGTTTTGGATTTCTTCAGTAACTTCTTTTTTGGTTTTATTATCAATTTTAACGCTTAATTTAGCTTGTTCGTAATAAGGACGTCTCTCAAAAAGATGTTTTGCCACAAACTCGCCCAGTTGGTCATCACTTAAAGAGGCTATTAGAGGGCGTTTACTTTTCTTTTTTACCAGTCTGTCTATCATAGTTTGCGTACTACCCTGTAAATAAATAGATACATTATCTCCTTTGTTTATTTCATCTATATTATTTGCATAACAGGGGGTGCCTCCACCAAGCGAAAGAATAAATTCATCTTCTTTTTCAAGAATTTCTTTTAAATATTTATTTTCTATAAGCCTAAAATAGACTTCCCCTTTCTTATCGAATATCTCTGTGATAGATCTACTTTCTTTTTGAGAGATGTAGTCATCTAAGTCAATAAATTCAAGGGATAGTTTTTTAGAAAGTCGTTTTCCTACACTCGATTTTCCAGAAGCCATATACCCTAATAATACTATTTTCATTGATTTGTAATTTTATGCAAATATCTATAAAAAATCTCCAATTATATACCAATAATTCCAATGTTTGATAGTATATTTGCACTCGGTTTACAAACTAGACCTGGTAGCTCAGTTGGTAGAGCATCTCCCTTTTAAGGAGAGGGTCCTGGGTTCGAGCCCCAGCCCGGTCACGAAAAATGTTAAGCAACTGCTTAACATTTTTATTTTAATTTAAAGCGCACGTGGCGAAATTGGTAGACGCGCAGCCTTGAGGGGGCTGTTTTCGCAAGAAAGTGGAAGTTCGAATCTTCTCGTGCGCACTTTTTTTCTTCTATTAACTCCTCATTTTATATTAAATGAGGGGTTTTACAATAAATTTAACCTCATTAAAAGCATTTATTACTAATATTGCTGTATGAAAAAACTATTATTATTTTTTTTGATATTTGCTTCCTTTAATATGTTATCGCAAAATGATTCTTTAACTGTTAAAAATCTAAAAGGACAGATTATTCATGCAACAACCAAGAAATACCTGAGTGCAGCCCATATATTAAATTTGAATACTGTAGAGGGAACCATTACCAATGATAATGGATATTTTGAAATACCAACAAGAATTAATGATACAGTTTTAGTCTCCTATTTAGGATATGCCTCAATAAAATTAAGAATTACAAACGATTTATTAAAAGGAAATGAATTATTAATCGCTTTGTACGAAAAGCCAGAGGAAATCAAAGAAGTTGTAATTAAATCTACAAAATTAATTGGTGTTTTAGAGATTGACGTAAAACAAGTACCAAAAGATAGGTTTACAAGAATTAAAATCAATGGACTACCTCAAACATATGAAGTTGGAAAACCCAAAGTAAAAGACTTCTCATCACCACTTGCTGCCTTATTCCAACCCGTTGATTTTTTGTATAATCTCTTTGGAAAAAAACCGAAACAGTTAAGAAAACTTAAAAAACTTAAACAAGAAGATGATTTACGTAAAATGTTAGCTGGTAAATTTGACCGGGAAGTAATGATGGAATACTTACAAATGGACAGTAAAGAACTTGCAGAATTATTAGTAAACTGCGATTACTCAGAATATTTCATTAGAAAAGCATCTGATTTACAGGTAATTGAAGCTGTATTAGATTGTTATGAAAATTATAAGGCAATTAAAAAAGGAAAGATTAATCGGAATAAAATCCCAGTTAAAAATTAATTGAACGGTTATTCTTAATTTTTAACAAAGTAATTATATATAAAAAATCCAGCCAAGGCTGGATTTTTTATAGGGTAACATAACTATTTAGAACTTATTGATTCCCCAAAATAATTGGCATTCCAGATTTTCCAGCACCAATAACGATGACTTTACTATTAGAAGACTCAGATAATTTAATGGTAGCCTCTATACCTTTATCCTGTAATATCTTTTCAGTTAAGGAAGCGCTTAAAATTTTATTTGCATCTGCTTTTCCTTGTGCTTCAATAATTTGTTTTTCAGCCTCTTTCTTTGCAGTAACTAATCTAAACTCGTATTCTAAAGACTCTTGTTCTTGTTTTAGTTTACGTTCAATTGCTTCTTTAATAGTTGGAGGTAAAGTTACATCTCTCACTAAAATTTCATTTAATTGAATAAATTGCTTGTCTAAAATCTTTTTTGTCTCAACAAATATCTCTGTTTGAATTACATCTCTTTTACTGGAATATAATTGTTCTGGAGTGTAGCGCCCCACCACACTTCTTGCTGCTGATCTAATTGCTGGCTGTATCACTCTAGAAATATAATTTTCTCCTTTCTCCTGGTGTAATGCTCCTATTTTGTCTGTCTGAGGTTGAAACCATGCAGAAGCTTCTAATTGAATTTCTAGTCCATTAGAGGATAAAACTTGCATTTTTTCAAAAAGTTCTTGTTGTCTTACTTCGTAAATGAAAACTCTATTCCATGGGGCAACAATTTGAAAACCCTCTCCTAAAGAAGGTTCATCTGTTACAACACCACCTCCAAAAGTTTTATAAAGAACTCCAGCCTGACCTGATTTTATTGTTACTGTAGATTTTGATAATAAAATAATCCCTGCTATTACGATTATCACTAAAAACAAACCTCCCTTAGGAAGCTTTAAATCAACTTGATTACTTGCCATTTTTTTTAATTTTAAATTTACTCAAATTTACAATATAACTTTATCAAACACAATGTATATCACAATAATTTTATTTGACAGGAGAGATGTGTACCTTCTTAGAATAAAATAAAATTTAGTGTAATATTAGATTTTACCTAAAGATTTTCTAAAAAACCATTCTATTGTAAATAATAAGACAATAAGACTCAATATCCATTTCCAATCAATTAATTGTTGTGTTATAATCCTCTCTTTTTGTGTTGTAAGAAATGATTTGTCATTTAAAAGTGCCTTCTTTAATTTTGAAAAGTCATTTTTAAAATAAAGCTTCCCTCCTGTTTTTTCTGCTATTTTTGAAAGCTTGTCGTAATTTGCATTCATAAATTGCTCCTCTATTTGATTGTTTTTAATCCTAAAAGCTCCCTGTAATTGTAGTTGCTGATCAACAACAGAGATTACATAAGTATACACTCCAGAATTTAGGTTTTCTATTGTAGTTTGATACGAATTATTGATCAATCGAAAAGGATAGGTTATCGTTTTATTTTTTTTGTTAGTAAGGGTAATTTCTAAGGAAGCTCTTCTATCAAGTTTATAAGTTTTATCTCTAAAATAAGCAGTTATATCAATTGTAGAATTTGAGGGATAGCTAGTCTTTATATTTGTATTCAAGCGACTTCGTTTCTCATTAGACGTTAAATACTGTATTAAATTATTGATAAATTGATCAAAATCAAAAAAGGAGGTACCATCTAAAAAACTAGCAGATCTCCACTTCCAAATTCCTTCTCCAAATAAAATTCCAGATTTGTAGTCTTTATCGTCAAATGTAACCAGTAAAGGTTGATAGTTGTCCATCCCGTTGATTTGTTGGTATAACAATATTTGATGTTCTTTCGCAAGGGTAATGTCCCCAAATTTATCTTTTAGAGGTGGGAATTCATTAAAACCTATATCTTTTTGTGAAAAGGTTGCATAGGAATCATTAAAGATTGCTCCATAATTTTCTATTTGATTGAGGTAATCTTTGGAGATGTTTAATTGTTGATTATTAAGAAAATTCCAGTTAGTATTCACACCTGAGACTAATAAATAGTTGGTGTTTTTAAATTTTATTTCCCTAATCACTTTACGAAACTTATTGTTTACTTGATATAATATAACTAGTTGATAGTCATCTATTGAATTATTAAAATCATCGATACGAGATATCTCAACAGAACGTTGTTTATTGCTTTCTATTGATTTTTTTAAGGCACCTAAATCTGGATGTAAGATAGAAGTTAAAATTAATACTTTTGTTTGTTCATCAATAACTTCGACAGAGAATTTTTTACTATTGTTTTGAATATTTTTTTCATCTTTAATTTTTCTTATGGATGCAGTATAATGTTGTAAGCCTTTTTTATCTGCGCTAATATTTGTTAGGATTGTTATAGAATTATTCGTTGGTGAAAGTTGTATTTTTTTTGAAAAAACAGTTGTACCATTTTTAAAAATGGAAAATACTGAGGAAATAGTTTCCTCCCCTCGATAACTTAAAAAAACTTCAACAGGAAATTTATTTTTTAAATAACTATACTTATTTACATTTAATTGGTCAATTTTCAAGTCTTTATATTGCATTGTATCCCCAAAAACAATTGGAAAAATTTTTTGATTGAAACTTGTAAATTCATAATCATTCCCAATAGTTTGATTCCCGTCTGTTAATAGAATTATGGGAGCTATCTTATCTGAATACAATTGATTTTGAGAGGTGATGGCCTCCGAAATATTGGTTTGTGTATCTGTAAAAGAAAGAGAATCTATCTTTTTTAATTTAGTTCCGAAAGAAAATTTAATCAAATCAAATCTCTTCCCTATTTCGAGATCATTTTTAATATTCTGAATATAAGAAGTGATGTGCTTTTCTTGATTCAAAAATGAAATTGAACGGGAGTTATCCACTAAAATAGTTAATACAGGTTTTATCGGTTGTAATTCTACTCTATGAATAATAGGGTTTATGAACAACAATAGTAGCAAAAAAATACTAGAAGATCTTAAGCAAAATAATACGAGTGCATTTTTTATGGAATACTTCTCTTTATAAAAGTAGTGTAAATATCCTATTGACAGACTCAACACAATGGCAATAATTACAGCGATTAAGTTTGGGATTAGCACAGATTGAATTTTAAAGTGGAAGATATAAAATAACTATTAAAAAATGAATTAGATCATTACTTGTAATAGATTAAAATTGAATTCATTTTAAACTCTTTTACGTGAGGCTATAAAATACACTCCAGTTAACAATATTACTGAAGCTAGCATAGATTGAGTAGATAACTGTTCATTTAAAAAATACCAGCCCATAAATAGCGCAATAATAGGATTTACATAAGCAGAGGTAGCAACCTTTTCTGTAGATACTGTTTTAAGCAAATAATTAAAGGCTGTAAAAGCAATAATCCCTCCAAAGATTACAAGTAGAAACATCGAAAGTTGCACGTTAGGACTCCAATCTAATGGAGAAGACCAAGTTTCTTTCAAACAAATACTAATCATCATTTGTATCAGTCCCCCAATGATCATTTGATACCCTGCACTCACTAAAAAGTTTTTAGGTAGTATTGCTTTTGAAACAAAAACACTTCCATAACTCCAACTTAAAACACATGATATCATCACTACAATTCCTAAAAAACTGTTTTCTGTTGCGGTAATTTCTTGTTGACTAACTAATAAATACATCCCTATAAATCCGAGAAATATACCAATCAATGATTTTTTTTTGATTGGTTTTCGATCTATAATCTTCATTATAATCAATACAAATAGAGGCTGTGTAGAAGCAATTAATGAACTAAAACCACTACTTAAATATTGTAAAGCCCAAACAAAAACACTATTGCCATATACCAAGAATAAGAATGAAATGACAACTGTATTTAGAAATTGTTTTTTTGAAATTAATAAATCTACTTTTAAAATTGCAGCAATGGTCATCATACTAATACCAGCAGATAGAAAACGAACTGAGGCTAAGAAGAATGGTGGCAATTCAGATACTACTATTTTATTCAATAAATAGGTGGAACCCCATATGAAATATATAGCAAAAAAAGCAATAAAAATTAGAGGTTTGGAAGTTTTAAAAAACATTTATTTATTCTAAAAGGTAAATGTACAATTAAATATGTACAGTTTTTTCCTTGAAAAAAATTAAACTTGATAGGATCTTTTAAAATGAAGTGTAATATTATTTATTTCTACTTTTTAATTCATTCTCAATATCTTTCAAACTAAATCCCTTCGCCTGAAGTAACATCAAATAATGAAATAATAAATCTGCAGATTCATACAAGAATAATTCATCATTAGTATCCATAGCCTCAATAACGGTTTCTACTGCTTCTTCCCCTACTTTCTGGGCAATTTTATTGATTCCTTTGTCAAATAAACTTGCTACATATGATTTCTGTGTTTCCTTATTTGAAACCCTTTCTTTAATAATGGTCTCCAAAGTTGAAAAGAAACCATAATTAGGGTTGTTTACTTCATTCCAACATGTATCTGAACCTTTATGACAGGTAGGACCTTTAGGATCTACTTGTATCAATAATGTATCATTGTCACAGTCTAATTTTGCGTTAACTAAATTGAGTATATTTCCACTTTCCTCTCCTTTGGTCCAGAGTCTATTTTTTGACCTACTAAAAAAGGTAACAATATTCTCTTTGATAGTCTTATCATATGCCTCTTGGTTCATATAACCCAACATCAATACATTTTTTGTCGTCGAATCTTGAATGATTACAGGTACTAAACCGTCTTTATTTTTATTGAAATTTATATTCATAAGTTGTCAGTTGTTTGTTATTCATTTATTGGTTGAGAACAATTAAATTCGAATAGGAATTTTATGATTGTTTAATTCTTGTTTTAATTTTTGAATTGGTATTTCTCCAAAGTGAAAAACACTTGCTGCCAGAGCTGCATCAGCCTTTCCTTTTTGAAAGACATCCACAAAATGTTCTATATTTCCTGCACCACCAGAAGCAATAATCGGTATGTTTAATAGCACTGATAATTTCGCCAAAGCCTCCGTAGCAAAACCAGCTTTGGTGCCATCATTATTCATAGAAGTAAATAAAATTTCTCCTGCTCCACGTTTTTCAACTTCTTTTGCCCAATCAAATAAATTTAATTCGGTAGCAATGGTTCCTCCTGCTAAATGCACAATCCACTCTCCATTAATTTTTTTCGCATCAATGGCAACAACCACACATTGACTTCCAAACTTTTCTGCTAAATCATTAACCAATGCAGGTCTTTTGATGGCAGATGAATTGATAGAAACTTTATCCGCTCCAGATTTTAGTAGTAAATCTACATCTGAAATAGAAGAAATTCCACCACCAACAGTAAAAGGAATATTTACTTGCTCTGCAACTTTTAAAACCATTTCTAGTATAGTTTTTCTACCATCTAAAGTTGCCGAAATATCTAAAAAAACCAATTCATCAGCTCCTAATTCGGCATATTGTTTTGCTAAAACAACTGGATCTCCAGCATCTATTAAGTTGACAAAATTTACACCTTTTACAGTACGACCATTTTTAATATCCAAACAAGGAATAATTCTTTTTGTTAACATTTTATTGCTGTATTATAAAATTCTCTAATTGCTTTAAGCTAATTTTATGTTCATAAATTGCCTTTCCAATAATCACTCCTTCACAACCAATTTTTGCTAACTCAGGCAATTCATCATACGTAGATATTCCACCTGAAGCTATTAGTTTTAGTGAGGGTGTATTGTTCAATATTTGATCATAAGTTTTAAAGCTAGGGCCTTGTAACATTCCATCTTTGGAAATGTCAGTACATATTACATAACTAATTCCTTTTTGTTGATACTCATTAATGAATGGAAGTAATTTTAAAGAACTTTCTTCCTGCCAACCATTGGTTGCAATTTTCCCTCCAGATGCATCTGGATAAAAATCAGCTCCTAAAATAATCTTATCATTCCCATATCTTTCTATCCAACTTTCAAAAACAGCCCTATTTTTTACTGCAATACTTCCTCCTGTAATCTGATTTGCACCAGAATTAAAAGCAATTTCTAAATCTTTATCGGACTTTAAGCCTCCCCCAAAATCAACTTTTAAATTGGTGTTCGATGTAATTTTTTCCAAAATTTTATAGTTGATAATCTTGCTAGCCTTTGCCCCATCCAAATCTACCACATGAAGGTACTCAATACCTGAGGCTTCAAATTCTTTTGCAACTTCCAAAGGATTTTCATTGTAAATCTTTTTTGTAGCATAGTCTCCTTTTGTTAGACGAACACATTTCCCTTCTATTATATCTATGGCTGGAATAATTCTCATTTTATAATTCTATAAAGTTTTTTAGTATTTTACTTCCTTCTATTCCGCTTTTTTCTGGATGAAATTGAACGCCATAAAAATTATCTTTTTGTAAAGCCGAAGCATACGTAATTTCATAATCTGTTTGTGCAATTGCTTGTTCAGAATTTTCTGCATAAAAACTATGCACTAGATACATAAATTCTTTTTCTTTGATTCCTTTGAATAAATCACTCTTCAACTCAAAAATAACATTCCAACCCATGTGAGGTACTTTTACGGTATTTGAAAAACGTTTTACCTCTACATTAAAAATACCTAGGCCTTTTGTATTTCCTTCCTCAGTAGATTTACACATCAATTGCATCCCTAAGCAAATTCCTAAAACAGGCTGTTTTAGTTTAGGAATCACCTTATCTAACCCACTCTCTTTAAGCATTTTCATTGCCGAACTGGCTTCTCCAACTCCTGGGAAGATTATTTTATCTGCGTTGGTTATTTCGCTACTATTATTTGACAAAATAGCATCAATCCCCAAACGTTTGAGAGCAAATTGAATACTTTTAATATTTCCAGCACCGTAATCTATAATTACTAATTTCATTGACGTTAGCTTTAGTTTACAGCATTCCTTTTGTTGATGGTAAAAACATCTTATTCACATCTCTTTTTACGGCCATTTTCATAGCTTTAGCAAAGGCTTTAAAAATACCTTCAATTTTGTGATGTTCGTTGATACCTTCAGCCTTTATGTTTAAATTACATTTTGCACCATCTGTAAATGATTTGAATAGGTGAAAAAACATTTCTGTTGGCATATCTCCAATTTTTTCACGTTTAAAATCTGCCTCCCATTCCAACCAATTTCTTCCACCAAAATCTACGGCAACTTGTGCCAAACAGTCATCCATAGGCAAACAAAACCCATATCTTTCAATACCTAATTTATCTCCTAGCGCTTTGTTAAAAAGTTCACCAAAAGCAATCATAGTATCTTCTATAGTGTGGTGTTCGTCTACTTCTAAATCTCCCTCTACTTTAATTGTTAGATCCATCGCACCATGTCTTCCAATTTGGTCCAACATGTGATCAAAAAAAGCCAATCCAGTATGAATATCATTTTTACCGGATCCATCTAGATTTAATTTTATATAAATTTTGGTTTCATTTGTATTTCTGGTAATTTCTTGAACTCTGTCTTTTAACTTTAGAAACCCATATATTTGAGACCAATCTTTACTTATCAATGCAATCTGTTTAAAAACTTCTTGTTTAGAAGCTTCAATTTCATCTTCACCCAATTCATTATTGGCATCAGATAAATAAATTCCTTTTGCTCCGAGATTCTTCGCTAATTCCATGTCTGTGATCCTATCTCCAAGAACAAAAGAATTTTTTAAATCATAGTCATCAGAAAAATATTTTGTTAACAAACCTGTTCTAGGTTTTCTTGTAGTCGCATTTTCATGAGGAAAAGATTTGTCTATATATACTTCAGAAAAAACAACCCCTTCTTTTTCAAAAGCATTCATAATTTTATCTTGAACTGGCCAAAAAGTATTTTCCGGAAAACTTTCTGTTCCCAGTCCATCCTGATTGGTTACCATAACCAATTCATAGTCTAATTCTGAGGCTATTTTAGCCATGTATTGAAATACTTTTGGATAAAATTCTAACTTTGACAAGCTATCAAGCTGATAATCTACTGGTGGTTCTAAAACCAATGTTCCATCTCTGTCTATAAATAATACTTTTTTGCTCATTGTTATTTTTTTAAAATTTCGAAATATCCTCGAAAAAACATTTTTTATTGTATTGCCTTGAGAGCTCTTATTAATCTTTGATTTTCTTCACAAATTCCAACACTAATTCGCAAACAATTGTTACATAAAGGCTCTAGGGATCTGTTTCTTACAATAATTCCATACGCTATTAACTGATTATAGCGTTTGGTTGCATCATCTACTTTAATCAATAGAAAATTACTATCAGACGGATATACCTTTTCAATAAAATTCACACAGCATTCTAACTCTTTTTTTAGTCTTTTTCTCTCACTAATTAATTGTGAGATTTCATTTTCTACTTCCTCCATTTTATGAAGTCTTGCGATTGCTTTTTGTTGACTTAACTCATTAATATTGTACGGAGGTTTAATAGAATTTAAAATGGTTATTATTTCCTCTGAAGCATAACACAATCCCATACGGATTCCAGCTAAAGCATATGCTTTTGATAAAGTTTGTACAATAATTAAGTTTGGAAACGCCTCTAACTTTGACAACCAAGATTTTTGAACTGAAAAATCAATATATGCCTCGTCTATAACAACCAAGCCATTAAAATTTATGAGTAATTTTTCTATGGCTGTCACTTTGAAACTATTTCCTGTGGGGTTATTTGGTGAACAAAGAAATATGATTTTTGTATTTGAGTCAACTTGATCTAAAATATTTTGGACCTGTAGTTGATAATTGCGATCTAATAAAACCTTTCTATTTTCTATTGCATTTATTGCTGCAATTACACTATACATACCATAGGTAGGTGGAAGGGTTATAATATTATCTTTGTTTGGTTCACAAAAAGCTCTCACAATTAAATCCAATACTTCATCACTTCCATTTCCTAAAAAAATAGACTCTTTTTCAATCCCTTTAATTTTTGAAAGTATTTCTTTTACATTGGTCTGATAAGGATCTGGATAACGATTTACGCCATTTTTAAAAGGGTTTTCATTCGCATCTAAAAAAACCATTTCATCAGTTACTCCATTTTTAAAATCATCTCTTGCAGATGAATAGGATGAGATGAATTTGATATTATCTCTGAGTAAACTATTAATATTGAACTTATTTTTCATCTTATTTTTTTGAGTTCGCTAGGATATTGGTTACAGGTCTTTTAAGCGGATTGAAACTGCATTCTTATGTGCCTGTAATCCCTCTGTTTCTGCCATTACCTCTATTGCGTTTCCAATGGACCGTATGCCTTCCTTTGATATTTTTTGAAAGGTTATGCTCTTTGTAAAACTATCTAAATTTACACCAGAATAAGCTTTACAAAAACCGTTTGTAGGTAAGGTATGGTTGGTACCTGAAGCATAATCACCGGCACTTTCTGGTGTGTAATTCCCAATAAATACAGAGCCGGCATTCTCTATGTTTTTGATATAAAAATCATTATTATTTGTACAAACAATAAAGTGTTCAGGACCATATTCATTTATCAATTCTAGCGCTATCTGATCATTTTCAACAAAAATAGATTTAGAATTATTAATTGCTTTTTGCGCAATATCTACTCTAGGCAATTCTAATAATTGTTTTTCAATTTCCTTGGATACTTCTTTCAACAATTCTTTTGAAGTCGAAACCAATAATACTTGACTGTCTGCTCCGTGTTCTGCTTGACTTAATAAATCTGAAGCAACATAACTAGCTTTAGCAGAATCATCTGCAACAACCAATAATTCACTGGGGCCTGCAGGCATGTCTATAGCCACTCCATATTTTGTTGCCAATTGCTTAGCCACCGTTACATATTGATTTCCAGGTCCAAATATCTTGTAAACTTTTGGAATAGTTTCAGTTCCAAATGTATAGCCTGCAATAGCTTGAATTCCTCCTACTTTAATAATTTTTGTAACTCCACACAAATCAGCAGCATACAAAATTGCTGGATGAATCTTTCCTTCTTTATTTGGTGGTGAACATAATACAATTTCTTTGCAACCTGCAATTTGTGCTGGTACAGCTAGCATTAAAACTGTTGAAAATAAGGGAGCAGATCCTCCAGGGATATACAATCCAACTTTTTGAATAGCTTTTTTTTCTTGCCAACAAGAGACACCACTAGTTGTCTCTACAAAGACTTTGGATGTCTGTTGTGCCTCATGAAACATATGTATGTTTTTTTTGGCAAGTTGAATAGCTTCTTTTAATTTTTCTGGAACAATAGCAATTGCTTCTACAATCTCTTTTTCAGAAACAATCATATTTTTTACAATAACACCATCATATAATTTGGTGTATTTAGTTACAGCTTCATCTTTATTTTTTTGAACATCATTAAAAATTTGATTCACTGTGTGTTCGATATCATCTACCGTCTTTGTTGGTCTCATTAAAATTTGAGTCCAATCTTTTTTTAATGGATTTATAATTGTTTTCATCTTAAATTACCATTTTTTCAATTGGACATACTAAAATTCCTTCTGCACCATTTATTTTTAATTCATCAATGATTTCCCAAAATTGATCTTTACTAATCACAGTATGAACAGAACTCCAACCTTCTTCTGCCAATGGCAAAACAGTAGGGCTTCGCATACCCGGTAATAAATTCAAAATAGTATCTAATTTATCGTTAGGTGCATTTAATAATATATATTTTGAATTCCTTCCTTTCAAAACAGATTGAATTCTAAATTGAATCTTGTTTAAAATAGTCTTTCTTTCGTCAGAAATTTTAGGAGAAACTGCCAAAACAGCTTCTGATGTTAACAAGACTTCTATTTCTTTGAGTCCATTTTTAAACAAGGTACTTCCACTTGAAACAATGTCACAAATCCCATCTGCTAATCCAATATTGGGCGCAATTTCTACAGAACCATTAATTTGATGTAGTTGTGCATCAATATTTTGTTTTGTTAAAAATTTCTTAACCGTCTCTGGATAGGATGTTGCGATTCTTTTTCCCGACAAATCTTTTAAAGATTTCGCCTGAGAATCTTTAGGTACAGCAATGGAAACCTTGCATTTAGAAAAACCCAAACGTTCAATAAATTTGATGTCTCTTCCTTTCTCAATTAAAACATTCTCACCAATAATAGCAGCATCTACCACACCATCTTTTAAATATTGAGGGATATCACCATTTCTTAGGTAAAAAACTTCTACAGGAAAATTTCTTGATGCGGCTTTTAATTGATCCTTTCCATTATCTATAGAAATTCCTATGTCTTTTAAGATTCTCATTGAATCTTGGTTTAATCTTCCTGATTTTTGAACTGCAATTCTTAAAATACTCATTTTTTTTTCTTTATTGCTTGAGCAAATAGGTTTATGAAAAAACCCGTTTGATTTGCTCAAACGGGTTTATTAATATCTTGAAATTATTCAATACATCTTTAAATCGCTTGATTGCAATTATTAAAATGATGATGTAAATGAATAAAAGTCATACTTTTAAATTTTTTACAAAGATTAAAATTTTATTTTTAATAAGCCAAACAAACCTCTTAAAAAAAAGCAAAAACTCAAATATTTATCAAAATAATATATTTTGTTAAAAATTATTGGATTTTCTAAATTTAAAGAGAGATTTATATCATAAAATAAAAATTTAAAAAAACCAACGGCTATTCTTTTGTAGAAGGATTGTCGTGTAATTTGCCAACAGACTTTGCTACAAGGGATGCTACTGTAGCATCTCCAGTAACATTAATGACCGTTCTACACATGTCTAAAGGTCTATCTACAGCAAATATCAATGCCAGTCCAATAGCTAATTTATCTGCAGGAAAACCAACTGCCTCTAAAACAATCACCAACATTACCATACCTGCTCCAGGAACTGCCGCTGAACCAATAGAAGCTAACAACGCTGTGATGATTATAATTAATTGATCTGTAAAAGTCAAATCAAAACCCAAAGCCTGAGCAATAAAGACGGCTGCTACAGCCTGATACAAACTTGTTCCATCCATATTTATTGTTGCTCCTACTGGCAATACAAAACTAGAAACTTCTTTGTCTACGCCAATATGTTCCTCTACTCTTTCCATCGTTACAGGAAGGGTAGCTGCACTTGAGCTTGTAGAAAAAGCTAATAATTGTGCTGGGCTTAAATGCTTTAAAAATATTATTGGATTTTTCTTGGTAAAAATACTTATCAAGGTCATATAAAAAACAATCATTAACAACAATCCGCCAACAACTGTCAAAGCATACTTGAGTAATGCTAGCAATAAGTCTGGATCATTAGAAGATACCACTACATTCGCTAACAGAGCAAAAACAGCATAAGGCGCAAACAACATTATTAAATCTACCATTTTTAAAACGACTTCATTTAAAGAGTCAAAGAATTTTTTTAGGGGTTTAGATTTTTTCTCTCCAACAAGTAACATAGAAATTCCCAAAAAAATAGTAAAGAAAATAACTTGTAACATTGATTTATTATTTCCCATTGCTTTGATTGCGTTGTCTGGAACCATATCTATCATAAACTGTAAGGGTCCACTACTTATTTGTTTTGAAGCTTCTGCTAATTTAGATTTCACTCCATCACTATTTGCGTATGTATTTGTCAATTTATAAATAGTTTCATCAGAAATACCCTCTCCTGGTTGAAAAATATTTACTAAAAATAATCCGATTGTTATTGCAATAACGGTGGTTCCTATGTATATGGAAATAGTTTTTAAGCCTATATTCTTAAATTTAGAAATATCCTTTAAATCTGAAATTCCTTTTATTAATGAAGCAACAATTAGAGGAACAGCGATCAGTTTAAGCATTTTTACAAAAATACTTCCAAAAGGGTTTATCCAATTTGAAACAAAACTGGCACCACCATCAATACGAGTCATTCCAAGTCCAAATAGGATACCAACGATCATTCCTATTAAAATTTTCCAATGTAATGCTAATTTTTTCATGTGTATTATTTTATATGTTAGGGGGAGGTAAGTTAAAAAAAAATAACAACTCCTTGAGATTATTTTTATTGTGATCTTTTGTAAATTTCTATAGAATACAAATAAGTCTACTTAAAATTTAAATGCTATTTGTGATGCGTTGATTTGTAGAAATTAATTGGAGTTTATTTATTCAATTTTATTCTTTAAACACAGTCTATATATGTTTTCATAGAACGGTAAAATATTGTCAAGTGAAAACTTCTTAGCGTGTGCTCTCGCATTGTTTTTAAAGGTGTCTAAAATTTGATCATCTTGTAAAATAGTAAGAACATTTTTTGCCATGTCTTTTACATCTCCTATATCACTTAAAAAACCTGTTACCTCATGAATATTGACTTCGGGTAAACCACCTGTATTTGTTGATATTACGGCTGTTTTTGCCGCCATAGCTTCTAAAGCCGCTAGCCCAAAACTTTCTGTCTGTGAGGGCAATAAAAAAACATCAGAATAGCATAGGATTTTAGAGACTTCAGAACTGTTTCCTAAGAAGAGAACATCATCAGAAATTTGTAGTTTATTAACTAAGTTCTCAATCTTGGCTCTCTCTGGGCCTTCTCCAATAAGTATTAATTTTGAAGGGATTTTTTTTTGAACCTCATAAAAAACTTTGATCACATCGTCTATTCTTTTAACGGGTCTGAAATTACTAACATGAGTTAAAATCCTTTCATTGGGCTTTGCAATGGCAGATCTATTACATTTGAGTTGATGTAGTTTATCGTATTTCTGGGTATCTATAAAATTATAGATCACCTGAATATCATTTTTTATGGTAAATAGTTTATTAGTTGTCTTTTTCAAAGAATTTGAAACTGAAGTAACTATATCTGAATTATTGATGCTAAATTCCACAGCTGTTTTATATGTTGGATGACTTCCCACTAGCGTAATATCTGTTCCATGTAGTGTCGTAACAACTTTTATAGAAATTCCTTTTTCATTTAACATTTGCTTGGCCATATATGCTGCATATGCATGTGGAATTGCATAATGTACATGTAAAACTTCTAGTTGATATTTTTCTACAACTTCCACAATTTTACTTGATAAAGCTAATTCATAAGGCTGATATTGAAATAAAGGATATTCTTCTAATAGAACTTGGTGAAAATGTAAATGATGAGAAATAAAGTCCAAACGGACTGGCTGATTATAGGTTATAAAATGTATTTCATGACCTTTATCTGCTAAAGCCATTCCTAATTCAGTTGCAACTACTCCACTTCCTCCAAATGTTGGATAACAAACAATTCCTATTTTCATTATAATGATTGAAAATTAATTTAATGATGGTAAATATAACTGTATTATTACTTTTATTTTCTAAATAAAAACATAAAAAAACCTACAATATTATTGTAGGTTTTTAAATTATCAATAGTATCGTGAAGATAAAGATGAATATTAGTAATCTCCTAAAGTTACAGGGTTTTGATCTAAGGCTACTTCTAATTGATCATCACTGGGTGCTTTACCGTGCCAAGCGTGTGTATGCATCATAAAGTCAACTCCATTACCCATTTCTGTATGTAGTAAGATACAAACAGGTTTCTCTTTACCTAATAATGATTTTGCTTTCCCTAATCCAGCTAAAATTGCCTCAATATCATTTCCTTTCTCAACCTCTACGACAATCCACCCAAAAGCTTCAAATTTTGTTTTAACACTTCCCATTGCTAAAACTTCATCAGTCGAGCCATCAATTTGTTTCCCATTTAAATCAATCGTGGCAATTAAGTTGTCTACTTTTTTTGCTGACGCATACATAATTGCTTCCCAATTTTGACCTTCTTGTAACTCACCGTCTCCATGCAGGGTATAAACTATTTTATCGTCGTTATTTAACTTTTTAGCTTCAGCAGCACCTATACCTACTGACATCCCCTGTCCGAGAGAACCAGAAGCAATTCTTACTCCAGGTAAATGTTCATGTGTTGTAGGGTGACCTTGCAAACGAGAATTTAATAATCTAAATGTGGCTAATTCTGATACTGGAAAAAAACCACTATGAGCCAAAACACTATAAAAAACTGGAGAAATATGACCGTTTGAGAGGAAAAATAAATCTTCATTATTCCCATCCATGGTGAAGTCTGTCGAATATTCCATAACTTCTTGATATAAACAAGTAATAAACTCCGCGCATCCTAGAGAGCCACCAGGGTGACCTGAATTAACAGCATGTACCATACGCAAAATATCTCTTCGAACTTGTTGCGTAAAATCTTGTAATTGTTGTGTTGTTGGCATTTTATATTTTTTTAATATTAGCACAAAAGTAATTTTTTTAGTCTCAATTAACAAGATTATTTATAAGCAAAAAACAGGGTTATTAACAATTGTAATGATCCTTCAAAAATTAGAAGTTGCTCCAGGGTATAAATCAGGTCTTTTGTTTCTTTTTTTTAGCAGCTGGGAACAAAACATTATTTAATATGAGACGATACCCAGGGGAAGTTGGATATAATTCCAACTCTGTTTTTGGATCTCCAATTCTATGCGTATAATCTTCTGGATCGTGTCCGCCATAAAAGGTAAACATCCCTTTTCCTTTTGTTCCATGAATATATCTTGCCTCTCTATTTGTTGTATTTTCTCCTAATACCAATACATTGGCTTTTAAAGTAGCTGGATCAAAAGCAGTAGTTTGCCCCATAAAACCCTTTACCAATTGAGTATGATTTTGGGTTAACATTGTTGGAACAGGGTCCCATTTTGCAGAAAACGCTATTAAAGAAAAATAATCTGAAGTTCTTACCACTTTACGTTTTCGGGTCATATCTATACTAGAAAATTCGTAAGTAGTTGGATTTTGAACCAGTTGAAAATCTTTGAAAGCAAATGTTTTAGCAAAATTAATTTTAGATTGGTAATTCGGTTCAGAGAGATCTCCGTCAAACATAGATTCAACAATATCAACACCTTCTGCAGATAAAGCAATATCGAAACTATCAGTTGCAGAACACATCGCAAACATAAACCCGCCACCGATCACGTAGTCTCTTATTTTTTTTGCAACTGCTAATTTTTGATGAGAAACTTTTTTAAAACCCAATTCAACAGCCAATTTTTCGGCATTTTTCTTTCCTTGAATATACCAAGGAGTTGTTCTAAATGAACCATAAAAACGCCCATATTGACCGGTAAAATCTTCATGGTGAAGATGCAACCATTCATATAGTAATAGTTTATCCTCCAGAACCTGTTGATCATATATAACATCAAAAGGAATTTCTGCGTAGGTTAAAACCAATGTGACAGCGTCGTCCCAAGGCATTTTATCTTTAGGAGAATATACAGCAATTTTAGGAGCCTTTTCTAAAGTTACTGCATCTTGATTAGAGGATGGAGAAGAAATATTTTCTAATATAATTTGTGCTTTTGCATTTGAAATCAGTTGGTAAGAAACTCCTCGAATGATACACTCTTTTTCTATGATTTTATTGTTTTCTATTAAAAAGGCTCCTCCATCATAATTTAACAACCACTTGGATTTCAACCCTAATTCTAAACCAACATAAACAATCCCATAGGCTTTCAAATGATTTCTCTGTTGTTCATAACTCATGGGTATATATATAAAAGACCCAAGAATTGAATTAGATATAAAAAGAAAGATTATTAGGAAGATACTTTTTTTCATTTTTTAAACTTGAGACACCAGGTAAATCACAAAAGTTAATCAAATCCATGATTTGATGATTTTTCTATTTAGAAAGGAACATCATCAGTTTGATCACCAAATGCATCTTTTGGTTCTATACGTTGATCAGGAAAAACATCATTTGGAAAACTCGTATTCATAGATGATTGAAATTCTGAACTAAAACCTTCCTCTAAATCTGAAAACTTTGCCAAATGTCCGGTGAATTTTAGACGAATATTATCCAAACCACCATTTCTGTGTTTTGCTACGATAAATTCTCCTTGACCTTCACATGGGGTATGTTCATCATCATCCCATTCTGTCATTCCATAATATTCTGGACGGAAAATAAATGAAACAATATCCGCATCTTGTTCAATAGCTCCAGATTCACGTAAATCTGATAATAAAGGTCTTTTACTTCCTCCACGAGTTTCCACAGCACGTGATAACTGAGATAAAGCAATTACTGGAACCTCAAGCTCTTTTGCCAAGGCTTTTAAGTTTCTAGAAATCATAGAGATTTCCTGCTCTCGATTTCCTCCTGCCTTGCTTCCAGCCGTCATTAATTGTAAATAATCAATAACAATAATTTTGACATTATGTTGGGATACCAGTCTTCTGGCCTTAGCCAGAAGATCAAAGATTGATAATGAAGGGGTGTCATCAATAAAAATGGGAGCATCTGATAATCTTTTAACTTTAACATTAAGTTGTTCCCATTCATGTGGCTCTAAATTCCCTTTTCTTAATTTTTCTGAAGTTAATCCTGTTTCCGATGAAATCATTCGAGTAATTAACTGAACTGATGACATCTCTAAAGAAAATACCGCGACTCCATGATTAAAATCAATAGCCATATTTTTTGCCATGGAAATCACAAAAGCAGTTTTACCCATACCAGGACGTGCAGCAATGATGACAAGGTCGGAGGGCTGCCATCCAGAGGTAAGTGCATCGAGTTTGGTAAAACCCGTTGCCAAACCAGACATTCCTTCTTGATTTCCAATCTCTTGAATTTTCTTTAAAGCTTGTTTCACTAATGAACCAGCCTCTTCAGAGCTTTTCTTTAAATTTCCTTGTGTAACCTCAAAAAGTTTTCCTTCTGCCTCATCCAACAAATCGAACACATCTGTACTCTCATCATACGCATTTTCTATGATCTCACTAGAAATTGAAATCAATCTACGCTGAATAAATTTCTGAAGAATAATTCTGGCATGAAATTCAATATGTGCAGAGGAGGCTACTTTTTGTGTCAAACGAATTAAGGAAAAATCGCCACCAACAAATTCAAGTTTTCCATTCTTTTTTAATAAGTTGGAAACTGTCAAAAGATCTATGGGTTCAGAATTTTGAAATAATTCGTAAATAACAGCGTAAATTTCTTGATGTTTTGCGTCATAAAATGCTTCAGAGCTTAAGATGTCTATTACATCATCAATTCCTTTTTTGTCTATCATCATTGCACCAAGCACTGCTTCTTCCAGTTCCACAGCTTGAGGAGGGATTTTACCTTTTTCAAGACTTATAATTCTTGATTTATCTATCTTTTTACCTGCTAGTGATGTTGTTTTTTCCATTGATACAAATGTACTTTTTTAGGTTGAATGTAGTTTCTAAAATGGAACTTTAATTTGTGAACATTAAATGTAAACAAATTTGTTATTATCTTGTTAATAAACAGTCAACTTTGATAATGAAATACTATTTTTACAAATATGAAATGGAATAAAAAACATATTGTTCTATCAATTTTATTACCAATTCAAATGCTATTGATAGAATTGGCCTCAAAAAACCCTGAGTTTATTGAGACCTATTACTCCAACGGTATTTACCTCTATCTTTCTAAATTCTTAAGAATTGTCTTGGGTTGGTTGCCTTTTTCCGCAGGTGATTTATTGATGGTATTGGGATTATTTGTTTTGATACGCTTCTTATACCGATTAATTCGAACGAACTTTAAAAATTTAATTCCAAAAATAATTCATATTACTGCTGCCTTATCTATAATTTACTTTTGTTTTTATCTTCTCTGGGGATTAAATTACTACCGAGAGCCCTTGGTAAACAAATTAAATTTTAAAAACCAACCCTACTCCACAGACCAACTTCAACAAGTAACAGAAACGATTCTTTTACATTTAAATGAATCCCATTCTAAATTGACCCAAAATGATACTTTAAAAATTCAAATTCCTCATTCTCAAGATGAAATGTATAAAATAGCTCTCAATGGTTATAAAAACCTTTCCTATGACTTCCCACAATTCCTCTATAAAAATCCTTCTATAAAAAGTTCATTAATTAGTTCATTGCAGACATATAATAAGACTTCTGGATATTTAAATCCTTTCACGGGTGAAGCCCAAGTAAACGATAAAATTCCTAAAACAAGTTTTCCAACAACTACTTGCCATGAAATGGCACATCAAATTGGATATGCTGCAGAAAATGAAGCAAACTTTATAGGTTTTTTAGCAGCCAACTATAATGAGAACCTCTATTTTAAATATGCAAGTTATAGAATGGCATTTGGTTATTGTATTTCAGAACTCAGAAAACGTGATGAAAATTTATCAAGAAAACTCTGGGTAAATGTAAATAAAGGAATTGTGAGAGACTATAAAGAAAGTTATGAATTTTGGCAAAATTATAAAAACCCATTTGAACCAATTATAAAAAAAGGATACAGTGCCTATCTAAAAGCCAACAAACAAGAGAAAGGAATTGAGTCCTACAATTACGTTGTAAATTTATTAATTTACTACTTTGAAGCTAAGAAAAACTAACAAAGTATTCCCTGAAATTTTATTCAAAAAATGATTCTAAAAATCGTTTTTTTCTATTATATATCTGTTTGATCCTCAAAGAAACGTCGTCAATATGAGAGAAAATATACTCATTACATTTAATGGAAGAAAAATTAGTTGGAAAAAGGAATCCCAAAGAAACATCCCCAAATACACTGTTGAGACTTTACCAAGTAAAACCTATTATTCGCTATATTTGTACCAATGAAGGAAATCACTAGTATTCAGAACCCGTATATAAAAAACTTGGTTAAGCTTCAAGAAAAAGCTAGAGAAAGAAAAAAACAAGGTCTATTCATTATTGAAGGAAAACGAGAAATTTCATTAGCAATTTCCTCTAAATATGAATTTGATAACGTTTTGTTTTGTCCAAAAATTATTTCTGAAAAAGAGATTATTCAACTTTTCAATCAGAACATGAATAGGACTGAGATTTCATTAGAGGTATATCAAAAATTAGCCTACAGAGACTCTACAGAAGGGATCATCGCAGTAACAAAAACAAAAGATTTATCTCTCAATAAAATTCAATTAAATAATAAGAAACCACTAATTCTTGTTGCGGAAGGAATCGAAAAACCTGGAAATATTGGTGCGTTATTAAGAACTGCTGATGCGGCAAATGTAGATGCTGTTTTTATTGCAAGTCCAAAAAGTGACTTGTACAACACCAATATCATTAGATCAAGTGTGGGGTGTGTTTTTACCAATCAAATTGCACAGGGTACTTCAGAAGAAATTATTGCTTATTTACAAAAAAACAGCATCGATATATATGCAGCAACCCTTCAGAATTCAAATGAATACCACAAACAAGACTTTACCAACAGTGCGGCAATAATTGTGGGGACAGAAGCAACAGGCTTATCAAATATATGGAGAACAGTCGCTACCCAACATATCAATATTCCAATGCAAGGCAAAATTGATTCCATGAATGTATCAGTTTCCGCGGCTATCATTATTTTTGAGGCTGTCAGACAAAGAAAATCTAAACAATAATCTATGCAATCCTCTTCCCTTTTTTACCTTTTCATTTTCATACTAATTTTCAATTTTATTGTAGATAAAGTTTTACATACATTAAACGAAGGATATTTTGATAAAAAAATACCCGAAAAGCTAAACGATATTTATGATCAAGACACCTACAAAAAATCTCAAGTATATAAAAAAATGAGTGCTAAACTTTCAAACGTTAGCTCTTTAATCTCAACAATTCTTATCCTTTTTTTTCTTTTAATTGATGGTTTCACCTATTTAGATAATTTTGCAAGAAGTATTTCAGAGCAACCTATTCTAATCACCTTGATTTTTTTTGGTATTATTATGATAGGATCAGAAATTATTTCAACTCCCATATCTTACTACAACACCTTTGTAATTGAAGAAAAATTTGGCTTTAATAAAACAACAAAGCAAATATTCTGGGTTGATAAAATTAAAGGTTTGTTAATGAATATTCTAGTTGGCGGAGCAATTTTATCTCTTATTAGTTGGTTTTATCTGTTAACAGAAAATAATTTTTGGATATATTCATGGATTCTTGTAACGGCCTTTTCTTTATTTTTAAACATGTTTTATGCAAAATTAATTGTTCCTCTGTTCAATAAACAAACTCCATTGGAAAACGGAGCATTGAAATCTGCCATAGAATCGTATGGTAAAAAAGTAGGCTTTACCATTCATAATATTTTTATTATTGACGGTTCTAAAAGGTCTACAAAAGCCAACGCATACTTCTCAGGTTTTGGCTCTCAAAAAAGAATTACTTTATATGATACATTAATTAATGATTTAGACACAGATGAGATTGTAGCTGTGTTGGCGCATGAAGTTGGTCATTATAAAAAAAATCACATTATTTATAATATGATTAGCTCTATCCTCCTTTCAGGATTAACACTGTACTTGCTATCATTTTTTATCAACTCACCTATTCTGTCAAATGCTCTGGGAGTCTCTACTCCTAGTTTTCATATTGGTTTAATTGCCTTTGGTATTTTATATACACCCATCTCTGAAATTACAGGACTATGTATCAATTTTATGTCAAGGAAATTTGAATATCAGGCAGATAATTATGCAAAAGAGACCTTCCATAAAAATGCTTTGATAACATCACTAAAAAAATTATCAAAAAATAGTCTGAGTAATTTAACCCCTCATCCAGCATATGTATTTGCTCATTACTCACATCCGACTCTATTAAATAGAATAAAAAATTTAGAATCTTAATTACTTGTTTGTTAACATTCTTATTCATAAATTCACTTATCATATTATCATTATTTAAAATTGGTTTTGAGATATACAGCAACGATAGAAGAAGAAAATAAAGAAATAGCAAAACGCTACAAAGATCTACTAAAAGGTACTTATGAAGTCTTATCTAAAAAAGATAAAGATTTAATAAGAAAAGCCTTCGATATTTCATTAGATGCACATTCTAATCAACGAAGAAAAACAGGTGAACCCTATATATTTCACCCGATCGCAGTTGCTAAAATTGTAGCCAATGAAATTGGTCTAGATGCTACTTCCATCGCAGCCGCTTTGTTACATGATGTCGTTGAAGATACCCCCTATACCATTGATGATATGGAACATCTTTTCGGAAAAACAATTGCAAAAATTGTTAAAGGACTTACCAAAATATCTCGATTAAACAAAGAGCAAGATGCTTCCATTCAAGCAGAAAACTTTAGAAAAATGCTCTTAACTTTGAATGATGATGTAAGAGTTATTTTGATTAAGATTGCAGATCGGCTCCATAATATGAAAACAATGGATGCAATGCCTGTTGACAAACAGGTTAAAATAGCCTCAGAAACTTTATATATCTATGCTCCATTGGCACATCGATTGGGCTTATATAATATAAAAATTGAATTGGAAGATTTAGGTTTAAAATATACAGAACCAGAATCTTATAATGCTATTCTAAATAAAATAACAGAGAGCAAAGAAGAGCAACAAAAATATTTAAAGCGATTTGAAAATTCCTTAAAATCGGGTTTAGACAAAGAAAATTTTAATTACGAAATAAAAGGGCGTTTTAAATCTATTTATTCGATTCGAAAAAAAATGATTACGCAAAACGTAACATTCAATGAAGTCTATGATAAATATGCAATTAGAATTATATATGAACCAAATTCGAAAGACGACAAATTCGATGCCTGGAAAATTTATACGATTGTTACAGATTATTTTAAACCCAATCCTTCCCGATTAAGAGATTGGATCTCCCAACCTAAATCAACTGGATATGAAGCACTTCACATTACCGTTGTTGGCCCTGATTCAAAATGGGTAGAAGTCCAAATTCGTTCGAGTAGAATGAATGAAATAGCAGAAAAAGGATATGCGGCTCATTTTAAATACAAACAAGGAGAAAGTAAAGACGATGGATTAGAAAATTGGCTAAATAAATTAAAAGAAACCCTAGAAACTCAGAATTTGAATGCTGTTGATTTTGTAGAAAATTTTAAATTAAACCTATACTCAAAAGAAATTTACGTTTTTACCCCTAAGGGAGATTTAAAATCTTTACCCAAAGATGCTACTGCTTTGGATTTTGCTTTCTCAATACATACAGATGTTGGTTTAAAATGTAGAGGTGCAAAAGTTAATGGAAAATTAATGCCCTTAAGTCATCAACTTAAAAGTGGAGACCAAATTGAAGTAATAACTAGTACTTCTAATAAACCAAATTCTAGATGGTTAGATTTTGTAATTACAGCTAGGGCAAAAGGAAAGATTAGAGCAGCTTTAAAAGAAGAAGAAAAGTTAATTTCAGAGGAAGGAAAAGCGGTACTGATGCGAAAATTACGTCACTTGAAAATTCCTTTTAATGAAAAAACAATCAATGAATTGGTCAACTATTTTAAATTAAGAACCAGTTTTGATTTATTCTTTAGAATTGGGAACGGTGCAATAGATAATTCACAATTAAAATCTTTTGTATCAATGCGTAACAGTAAAATACTAAGCTTCTTTAAGTCTAAATTAAGAAGAAATACTGTTGTAAAAGAAGTGGTAAATACCGAAGAAGTTTCTCCTAAATATGATTCTTTGGTTTTTGGTAAAGAAGAGCAAAAATTGGATTATAAATCTTCAAAATGTTGCAATCCAATTTCTGGAGATAAAGTTTTTGGATTTGTTACAATTAATGATGGGATTAAAATCCACAAAATGAATTGTTCGAATGCAATTTCTCTTCAATCTAATTATGCATACAGAATTATGTCTGCTAAATGGATAGATTCTACCAAACAAGATTTTAAAGTAATTCTTCAGATAGCCGGTGTAGATAATCAAGGAATGGCAAATGATGTAACACGAATTATTTCTAACAACATGGGCGTTTTTATTCACAGTATCAATATTAAAGGTGATGATGGGGTTTTTGAAGGTAAAATTTCCATAAGTGTTAAAAATAGTTCTCAATTAAATAGGTTGATAAAAAACCTTCAAAAAATAGAAGGAATAAAAAAAGTGGAACGTGTTAATACTTTGTAAATATCATTTAATTAAAAGTCTTATTTAATTCAGAAATAACTGTAAATTTGTTTTTTTGTAAAATATTTTATAATGAGTAATTCTATTGAAAATCAGGAAGTAGTAAAAAAAGTTTTTAGCACTTACCTAGAAGAAAATAAACATAGAAAAACACCAGAACGCTATGCCATACTTCAAGAAATATATGTAGCTGACGAACATTTTGATATCGAATCGCTTTATATTAAGATGAAAAATAAAAATTATAGAGTAAGTAGAGCTACACTATACAACACTATTGACTTACTTCTAGATTGTGGCCTTGTGAGAAAGCATCAATTTGACGGTCAGTCAATGGCTCGTTATGAAAAAAGTTATTTTGATAAAAATCACGACCATGTTATTTTTACTGATACAGGAGATGTTAAAGAATTCTGTGACCCAAGAATTCAAATCATTAAAAAAACAATAGAGGAAGTATTTGATATTAACATTCACAATCATTCACTTTATTTTTACGGAACAAAAAAAAACAAATCTTAACTAACAACACAACAAACTAATTAACACAACCAATGGCTGTAGATTTATTACTAGGATTACAATGGGGAGATGAAGGGAAAGGAAAAATAGTAGACGTACTTACTAAAAACTACGATATTATTGCCCGTTTTCAAGGAGGACCAAATGCAGGACACACTTTAATTTTTGATGGCCGCAAACATGTTTTACATACAATTCCTTCGGGAATATTCCACAAAACAGCTTTAAATGTAGTTGGTAATGGAGTTGTAATTGATCCTGTCATCTTTAAAAAAGAATTAGAAAATCTAGATAAGCACGATATAGACTACACTTCTAAATTATTAATTTCAAGAAAAGCACACTTAATTTTACCAACACATAGATTGTTAGATGCAGCCTCAGAAACATCAAAAGGAAAGGCTAAAATCGGTTCTACTTTAAAAGGTATAGGTCCAACTTATATGGATAAGACTGGTAGAAATGGAATGAGAGTTGGAGATCTAGAATTAGACAATTGGAAGGATAAATATAACGCTTTAACAGAAAAGCATCTTAAAATGCTAAAGTTCTTTGATGTTCAAATTGAATATAATTTAAAAGAGTTGGAAGCAGAATTTTCTAAAGGAATAGAAAAATTAAAAACATTAACATTTATTGATAGCGAAGAGTTTTTAAATAAAGCTATCAAAGAGAATAAAACCATCTTGGCAGAAGGAGCTCAAGGCTCATTATTAGATATTGACTTTGGAACCTATCCTTTTGTTACTTCATCGAATACAACTGCAGCAGGTGCTTGTACAGGGCTCGGTGTTGCCCCCAACAGAATTGGGGAAGTTTTTGGTATTTTTAAAGCATATACTACTCGTGTTGGTTCAGGACCCTTTCCAACAGAGTTATTTGATGTAAATGGAAAAAAAATGGCCAAAGTAGGTCATGAATTTGGAGCTACTACAGGAAGACCTAGACGATGTGGTTGGTTAGATTTAATAGCACTAAAATATGCTGTAGATGTGAACGGTGTTACACAATTAATGATGATGAAAGGAGATGTTCTATCTGGATTTGACACCCTAAAAGTCTGTACCTCTTACAATTACAAAGGAGAGGAAATTAGTCATTTACCTTATAATATAGAGCCACACAATGTTTCTGTTAATTATACTGAATTCAAAGGTTGGGAAGACGACCTCACAAAAATGACTTCTGAAGATCAATTGCCTAAAAACTTACTAGACTACATCGCTTTCATAGAAAAAGAAACAGGTGTACCTGTATCAATAGTTTCAGTGGGTCCTGACAGAAAACAAACAATCATAAGATAATTATTATCATACAATCCTAAAAAGCATCTTTTTTGATTAAAAAGATGCTTTTTTAATGAAAAAAGAAAAATTTAATGTTACCATCATTAGAAATAGTTTCTTTTTAAAGTTAAATTTCACTTTTCTTTAATGACAAGCTATATTGTTTTCATTATTTTTACATTAATTTATTCATTTTGAAAAGAGTATTTATATTCATCTTACTATTCATATCTTCAATTATTTTATCACAGACAAAAAAAATAAGATACGAAGCTGAAATTCAAGAAGTCAATGAAACAAAATTTCCTGGTGCCACCATTTTGCTTGGAAATGTAAAAATGACGCACGATGGAATTGTTCTTACAAGTCAACAAGCATTGTTTTACAAAGAAAGAAATTTCTTCAAGGCTATTGGAAAAGTTTATATAAATCAAGGAGATACCATCACACAAACAAGTAATTATGCAGATTATGATGCCAATACTAAACAAGCACTATCTTGGGGAAATGTAGTTTTGAAAGATCCAACAATGACCCTAACTTCAGATACGTTACATTTTGATAGACTCAATCAAAAATTATATTACAAGAGTTATGCAATCATAAAAGATCCAACAAATACACTAAAAAGTAAAAACGGAAACTACTATTTAGAAAACAAAAAATTTACTGCAACTACGAGAGTTACTGTTGTCAATCCTGAACATCATTTAGAATCAAATCATTTGGATTATTATACAAACTCTGGTCTTACATATTTATATGGACCTTCAACAGTGACCAATGTTCAGAATAAAAATAGAATTTACTGTGAAAAAGGTTTTTACAATACAAAAACAGACATTTCTCACTTCATAAAAAGTGCTAAACTATATTTGAACGAGAGAACTATAGAGGGAGATAGCCTGTATTATGACAAGAAAAAAGGATTTGCTTCTGCTACCAATAATATAAAAGTCATCGATACGATTCAAAATTTCATTACGAAAGGAAACTATGCAGAAATATTTGAACTAAAAGATTCTCTGTTTATAGTTAAAAAAGCTGTTGGTATTTCTGTTGTAGATAAAGATTCTACGTTTATTCATGGAGATACAATTTTGGTAACAGGTAAACCTAAAAAAAGAATTATTAGAACCTATCATAATGTCAAAATCTTTAAATCTGATTTACAAGGAAAATGTGATTCTATTTATACAAATCAACAATCTGGCGTTTCCAAAATGTTTAAAAATCCAATAATTTGGTCTGATCGAAATCAAATCACAGGGGATACAATTCATCTAATTTCAAATACAAAAACAGAAAAATTAGATTCCTTAAAAGTACTAAACAATTCATTCATTATTTCTAAGGACTCCCTATCGGATGACAACTTCAATCAAATAAAAGGGAGAAATATGTTTGGTAAATTTAAAGCAAACAAACTTCGTTTCCTTCTTGTCAAAGGAAATGCCGAATCTGTTTATTTTAATCGAAGTGAAAAAACAAATGAATTAGAAACGATTACAAAAGAAATCTCAAGTAATATTGAATTTACGTTGACAAAGGGACAGGTTGAAACCATTAAATATTTGAAAACCTCAGATGGTAAGACCTACCCTCCCTCTCAATTACCAGAAGATGTAAGAAAATTAAAAGGATTTATTTGGCGTGAAGAGGAACAACCTAAAAAAATGGAAGACATATTTATTAAAAAGGATGCAATACATATCGTTGAACCAACGCTCAATGATAAATCCACCAAGTCAGATTTCATCTTCAAAAAATAATAAGAATTGAAAAAAGATTTTTTTAAATACCAAGCTCAAACTTCACCTCATCCATTAGCAATAGAAGTATCTAAAGCATCAGGAAGTTATATCTATGATACTTCTGGTAAGAGATATTTAGATTTTGTTGCTGGTGTTTCTGCCAATAGCTTAGGACACAATCACCCTAAAATAACAGCAGCTATAAAACATCAATTAGATACTTATTCTCATGTCATGGTTTATGGAGAATTTATTCAACAACCTCAGGTAGAATTGTGTAAATTATTAGTAGAAAACTCACCTAAGGATTTAAATTCGGTATACATCACTAATTCAGGTACGGAAGCTACGGAAGGAGCCCTAAAACTAGCTAAGAGAGTTACAAAAAGATCAGAAATAATTGCTGCAAAAAACTCTTATCATGGAAATACTATGGGATCTATGAGTGTTTCTGGAGTTGAAAAACAAAATGCAGCTTTTAGACCCCTAATTCCTGGAACCAAATTTATTGAATTTAATAATGAAAGTGAACTCGTTAAAATAACAACTAAAACCGCTGCCGTAATTTTAGAAACAATTCAAGGTGGAGCTGGTTTTATTTCACCTACTAATTCTTTTTTATCCAAAGTAAAACAACGGTGTGAAGAAGTTGGTGCCCTGTTAATATTAGATGAAATTCAAACAGGAATTGGTAGAACAGGAACTTTTTGGGGATTTGAAAATTTCAATGTTATCCCGGACATTATAATTACTGGTAAAGGGTTGGGAGGCGGAATGCCTATTGGGGCTTTTATTTCTTCATATAAATATATGAACCTATTAAAAGAAAATCCCAAGTTAGGACATATTTCTACATTTGCTGGTCATCCTGTAATTTCTGCTGGAGGTGTTGCCACCATCAACGAGATCATTCATAATAATCTAATGAGGGAATCTCTAAGAAAAGAAGAACTTATCAGAAAAAAATTAAACCATCCTTCAATTACTGAAATTAGAGGAAAAGGATTAATGCTTGCTGCTATCCTGGAAACACCTGAGTTGACAGCAAAAGTGGTTCATAGATGTCTAGAAAATGGACTTATTTTATTCTTTTTATTATTTGAACCAAGAGCTTTGAGAATTTCTCCTCCTCTAACAATTTCTGACAATGAAATTGAAATTGGTTGTGAGATAATTTTAAAATCTTTAAATGAAAATTAAGCCTTAAATTGAAGAGTTTTTTAATTTTAAAAGGAGGTTTGGATCTGGGCAATTTTTTTTAAAGAATTCAATATTTTTTTTTGAACAAACACCAGGGTAGTCTCCAATATAATCAGCTAAGTCTCTAATAATTTGAAAATGTAAATGTGGTGCATAATCTCCATTAACTTTTGAATCTCCTATATACCCAATAGTATCACCTCGTGAAATTTTAGTTCCTATGATCAATTTATTTATAGAGGAAATCGACAAATGTCCATATAGTGTATAAAATTGTTGATGATCAATTTCATGTTTCAAGATAATAGTTGGTCCATAATCTCCATAGTTATTATTGTTTTTAAAACTGTGAATAACTCCATCCATTACAGCTAATACCTTTGTGTTTTCATTACACCATAAATCAATTCCTAAATGAATATTTCTTTGATCATTTTTATCTAAATCTTTAAAATATTCACTTCTATCATAGAGTTTTCTTTTTTCTAGATAACCACCAAACGCAACATCAGAAACTCTTTGTTTTAAATATGAGCTAATATATTTAATCCAGTCCTCAGAAGACGAAACATCAAAATTTAAGAGGTCTTTATTGTTCTCAGTTAAATCTATTTTAACAAATTTATCTAAAGTAATGGTAGTATCTATGACCCGAAGAGGTTCTTTGGATAGTGTATTTAAAAACTGATGGAATGTTTGTGAGGTCATCATTTATATAATAATTATAATACTATCAAAAAGCCTGAGTTATGAAACCCAGGCTCTTATAAAGTTATGAAAATAATTCTTTTATTATCTAACTAATTCCTTTTGAGATGGCTTAAATTTAGTCAATACGATACCATCTACAGCCGTTTCATATTCTTTCATAGTCGGAGTTCTACCTAAAATTGTAGATAATACAACAACTGGTGTAGAAGATAACAAAGATTCTCCTTTTTTCTCGCTAGAATCTTTTACTACTCTTCCTTGAAAAAGACGCGTAGAAGTTGCCATTACAGTATCTCCTGGTGAAGCTTTTTCTTGATTCCCCATACATAAATTACAACCAGGACGCTCCAAGTACAACATATTTTCATATTTAGTACGTGCCAATCCCTTTGGAGCAGAATCATCAAACTCAAATCCTGAATACTTAACCAAAACATCCCAATCTCCCTCCTCTTTTAGTTCGTCAACGATATTATACGTTGGAGGGGCAACAACTAACGGTGATTGAAATTCGACTTTACCTTGTTGGGCTTCAACATTCTTTAACATTTGAGCTAAAATTTTCATATCACCTTTGTGAACCATACAAGAACCAACAAATCCTAAGTCAACTTTTTTAGAACCTTCGTAAAAAGATAATGGTCTAATGGTATCATGTGTATAACGTTTTGAAACATCTTCATTATTAACATCTGGATCTGCAATCATCGGCTCAGCAATCTCATCTAAATCAATCACGACCTCAGCAAAATACTTAGCATTTGCATCAGGAGTCAAAGCAGGCTTCTTACCTGACTGAATTTCAGCAATTCTTTTATTAGCAATATCAATCAAGCCTTTCAAAACTTGCTTGTCATTATCCATTCCTTTCTCAATCATTATCTGTATTCTACCTTTGGCAATTTCTAAAGATTCAATTAAAGTTTCATCTTCAGAAATACAAATAGAAGCTTTCGCTTTCATTTCTGCAGTCCAGTCTGTAAATGTAAATGCTTGATCGGCAGTTAGTGTTCCTATATGGACCTCAATGATTCTACCTTGAAAAACATTATCTCCACCAAACTGAGAAAGCATTTGAGATTGTGTCGCATGGACTACATCACGAAAATCCATATAATTCCTCATATTTCCTTTAAAAGTCACCTTAACAGATTGAGGAATTGGCATGGATGCTTCACCAGTAGCGAGTGCTAAAGCAACAGTACCTGAATCTGCACCAAAAGCAACTCCTTTGGACATTCTTGTATGTGAATCTCCACCGATGATTATTGCCCAATCGTCAATTGTAATGTCATTAAGAACCTTATGAATAACATCGGTCATCGGGTGATATTTTCCTTTAGGATCACGTGCAGTAATTAAACCAAAATCATTCATAAACTTCATAAGTTTAGGAATATTTGCCTTAGACTTGTCATCCCAAACCGATGCAGTATGACAACCAGATTGATAAGCTCCATCAACAATTGGAGAAATCACTGTAGCTGCCATCATCTCTAATTCTTGTGATGTCATCAAACCTGTCGTATCTTGAGAACCTATAATGTTTACTTGAACACGAACATCAGAACCAGCGTGTAATACTACGCCAGGAGTAGTTCCAACAGCGTTTTTATTGAATATTTTTTCTACTGCAGTAAGTCCCTGTCCCTCAATAGAGATTTCTTTTGAAGGAGCATATACAGGAAGAACATCAATTCCTAATGTTGTTGAAGCGAATGTTTGAAGTTTTTTACCAAAAACAATCGCATAGGAACCACCAGCTTTAATAAATTCAGCTTTTTGAGGTGTCAAGGATTCAGAGATATCTATCAACTCTTGATCACCTTTATACAATTTCTTTTCTCTGGTGTTAACTGTTAAAATCGTACCAGTAGCAACAGAGTATGCTTCTTTTAAAATAGGTTCCCCATCTTCATCTCTTATGGTCTTTCCTGATTCATATTTCTGTTTGACCCAGTTTTTAAGATCGATACCAATACCTCCTGTAACCCCAACGGTAGTTAAGAAAATAGGCGATATTCCGTTTGTCCCTGCAATGATTGGAGCGATATTGATAAATGGAACATAAGGACTCGATTTCACTCCTGTCCATAATGCTACATTGTTTACTCCTGACATTCTTGACGAACCAACACCCATTGTACCTTTCTCAGCAATTAACATTACTCTCTTATCTGGATGTGCTTTTTGTAAAGCTAGCAATTCATTTTGTTTCTCTTTATTGTGTTCAAACAAACACTGACCATGCAACTCTCTATCTGATCTTGAATGAGCGTCACCACCAGGAGAAAGTAAATCTGTTGATATATCTCCAACACCTGCAACAAAGGTAACTACCTTAATTTCTTCTTCTATTTCGGGAAGTTTGGTGAAAAACTCAGCGTTGGCATAACTCTCTAATATCTCTTTGGCAATTGCACTTCCACTTTTGTAGGCTTTTTCTATTCGAGTAGTATCTGCTTCGTAAAGAAAAACCTGAGTCTTTAAAACTTCTGCAGCTTGTTTAGCAATGGAAACATCAGTACCCAAAGCTAAATCTAATAACACTTCGATGGAAGGTCCCCCTTTCATATGTGATAATTGTTCAAAAGCAAAAGAAGGTGTTATTTCTTGAACGATGGATTCACCTATTATAATTTCCTTTAAGAATTTAGCTTTTACAACTGCAGCACTCGTCGTTCCCGGCAAAACATTGTAAATAAAAAAGTTAAGAGAATCTTTCCTATATATATGATCTACATCTTTAATTTGCGAAATAATTTCACTTAATAATTCTGCACCATCAATTGGCTGGGGATGAAGTCCCTGAAGTTTTCGTTGCTCTATTTGTTCAAGGTAGTCTTTATAAATGCTCATTAAATAAATCTTTTAATACAATAAGTCCAATTAATTTTAAATATCAAAGACTCCACTGTATATTTTTTTTAAAATTAGTATCACAAAATTACATTTTTTATATCAATTTTAAAAGATAAAAAAGCATAGATCTCTTTTGCGAATAGGGAAGAAAAAATGACTTGAAAAATTATTGAAAATGCAGACTAATAAGCCGAATTCTGTTCCTTAAAAAAGGCTCTTATCATTTATCTCGTTCTAAAATTACTTTTAGAATCTATCTGTCTACCCTTTAGAATCGAGCGAGTAGCTCTCAAGTTCTAATATACATGACATTGCACCTCATAGAGTTTACCTGGTTTCACTACAGCCTGACTGTACTTGCTTTCTGTTGCACTTGTCCTCAATTTACATTGGACGGATGTTATCCGCTATGATTACTCTTTGGTGTCCGGACTTTCCTTCACACAAATGCGTGACGATAAGATAAGTCTGCCTTTTCAATAATTTTCAAATATAACTTTTTTCTGGATTATAAAAAGAAACCCACTCAAAGTTTGAGTGGGAAAAATTGCTATGAAAAAGAAAAAGTGTTGCTAATTTCTTAACAACGTTATAAATATAAAACAAATATTATTATATATCTATACTTTTATAATTTATTTCTAATTTATATACATAAGTTTAGGAAAACATATCTTTAACTTTTTCAAAAAATGATTTATCTGATTTGTTTGGATTTGGTATAAAGTTTTCATCATCAGACATTTTTTCGAAAAACTTTCTTTGTTCTTTGGTCAATTCTTTTGGTGTCCAAACATTAATATGTATTAAAAAGTCTCCTGTCCCGTATCTTTCTATACTCGGTAGACCTTTTCCTTTTAATCTTAATATTTTTCCAGATTGTGTACCAGCATCAATATTTATTTTAACTTTTCCTGTAACCGTTTCAACTTCTTTACTTGTACCTAAGACTGCTTCAGAAAAATTAATATACAAATCAAAATGTATATTGGTACCTTCTCTTTTTAAATTTTCATGTTGTATTTCTTCAATTAAAACCAATAAATCTCCGGAAATTGATTTTTTACCCGGTGCGTCATTACCTTTTCCACCCACTTTCAATTGAACTCCTTCAGTAACTCCTGCAGGTATATTAATAGAAACAGTTTCTTCCGTTACAATTAATCCTTGAGCATCTGAACCATTTGGTTTGTTTTGAATTATTTCTCCTGACCCCATACAAGTAGAACAAGTCGTAGCAGTTTGCATTCTCCCCAAAATGGTATTGGTAATTCTCATTTGCTGTCCAGAACCATTACAAGTAGGACATGTTTTGTAGGTAACTCCTTCAGCTTGAACTTTTCTTCGAACTTTTACTTTCTTTTCTACTCCTTTTGCAATTTCTTCTAAAGTAAGTTTTACACGAATACGCAAGTTACTTCCTTTTACACGAGCTTGACGTTGACCTCCGCCACCGCCAAAACCACCAAAACCACCGCCTCCAAAAATATCTCCAAATTGACTGAATATATCATCCATATTCATTCCACCACCAAAGCCTCCACCTCCTTGAGGTCCTTCAAAAGCTTGATGCCCGTATTGGTCATATCTGGCTCTTTTGTGCTCATCACTTAAAATTTCATAGGCCTCCGCTGCTTTTTTAAAGTTTTCTTCTGCAGTTTTATCACCTGGATTTTTATCTGGGTGATATTTAATTGCCATTTTTCTATAGCCTTTTTTTATTTCTGCTTGTGAAGCCGATTTAGAAATGTTTAATACTTCGTAAAAATCTTGTTTTGCCATGTTTTTTGATCTCAGTTATCAGTATTTACAACTACTGTACGTTTATTTACTGTCCTATTACCACTTTTGGATAACGTATAATTTTATCACCAAGCTTATATCCTTTTTCTATACAATCAATTACTTTTCCTTTTAAATCATCGCTAGGAGCTGGAATTTGTGTAATAGCTTCATGTACTTCTGCATCGAAGGTATCTCCGGGATTAGTTTCTATTTTTGAAAGTCCTTTTTGTTCTAAAGTCTTGTAAAATTTTTGATAAATTAACACTACTCCTTTTTTTAATTCATCTGCTTCTTTGTCATCATCAATATGTGACAAAGCACGTTCAAAATCATCTACAACTGGCAGTAAAGATGTCATTACTTCCTGTCCTGCAGTCTTAAAAAGTTCTATTCGTTCTTTCGTTGTTCTTTTTTTGTAATTTTCAAACTCTGCAAAAAGACGTAAAAACTTATCTTTTTCTACTTTAATTAACTCTTCAGGAGTAGGTTCTTCTTTTACAGTTTCCTCTACAACTTCTTGATTATCTTGTGTTTGACTTACTTCCTCTAATGAATTAGCCTCTTCTACTTTTGTATCTTTTTTCTTACTCATTTGTTTATCATCATTGAATTATACAAGAATCAATTTGCAAAAATGTTGCCAACAAAAAAATAGTGTCAAACTGACACTATTTAAAAGTTTAAGTAGAAATATGCTATTAATTATCTATCCTTTCAATTTTAGCACCAATCGATTTTAACCGCGCTTCAATATTTTCATACCCACGATCAATTTGTTGAATATTATTAATTATACTAGTCCCATTTGCAGACAATGCAGCAATCAACAATGAGATACCAGCTCTAATATCTGGTGAACTCATTGTAGTAGGTTTTAAAGAACTTTCAAAATTATGTCCAATCACAGTAGCTCTGTGTGGATCACATAGAATTACTTTGGCCCCCATATCAATTAATTTATCAACAAAGAACAAACGACTCTCAAACATCTTTTGATGAATTAAAACAGTTCCTTTTGCCTGAGTTGCAATCACTAAGACAATACTTAATAAATCGGGAGTGAAACCAGGCCAAGGAGCGTCTGCTACTGTAAGAACAGAACCATCTATATAATTTTGAATTTCGTAAGATTCTTGTTCTGGAATAAAAATATCATCTCCTCTTTTCTCTAGTTTGATTCCTAGTTTTCTGAAGACACTTGGGATTTGTCCTAAATTTTCCCAACTTACATCCTTTATCGTTAATTCAGATCTGGTCATTACTGCCACACCAATCCAAGATCCAATTTCAATCATGTCTGGTAAAACTCTATGTTCACATCCAACTAAAGAAGTTACTCCTTCAATAATTAACAGGTTTGATCCAACTCCAGAAATTTTAGCACCCATTGCATTCAACATTTTTGATAATTGTTGAATATAGGGTTCACATGCTGCATTGTAAATTTTTGTAGTCCCTGTTGCTAAAACAGCTGCCATCAATATATTTGCAGTTCCTGTAACAGAGGCCTCATCTAATAACATTTCTACCCCCTGCAATTCTTCTGCTTCTACTCCATAAAAAGATTCTTCTTTGTTATATCTAAACCTTGCTCCTAATTTAATGAAGCCTTCAAAATGGGTATCCAACCTTCTGCGTCCAATTTTATCTCCTCCAGGACGGGGAATATATCCTTTCCCAAATCTTGCCAATAGAGGACCCACAATCATTATGGATCCACGTAAAGAACTTCCATCTCTTTTGAAATCTGAGGACTCTAAGTAATCTAAGTTGATATTATCTGCTTGAAAAGCGTAAGAATTACTACTTAATTTTTCAATTTTTACTCCCAACTCGCCAAGGATAAAAATTAACTTATTTACATCAATAATATCAGGAACATTATGCACAATGACTTTCTCTGGAGTTAACAACACTGCACAAAGGATCTGTAAAACTTCATTTTTAGCCCCCTGAGGAGTAATTGTTCCTTTTAATTTATGACCGCCTTCAATTTTAAATGATGCCATAGACTCTTATCTTTTTCTATTTTTATGTTGATTATTATGCTGAGATTTCTTAGACTTATTTTTGTTGTTATTCTGATTCTGACCCTGTGTTCTTGGCTTTCTTAACAAATTCTTACTCTCAGATAACTCTTCTTTTGTATCTCTTATATCTATCTTTCCGTCGGATAAATCATGAAGGTGCTTAAAAATAACTGCATCGTCAACGGTATCTTTATTCCAGTTTAAGTAGCATTTTTTCATATGATTGGCAATTGTAAAAACCAATGCTTCTTTTTTTTCTCCCTCTTCCCATTCTAGCGCAATGTTTATCATCGTTTGAATGTTATTACCATAATAACGATATCTCGATGCCGATTTAGGATAAGCTAATACTTCTGGCTTTTCTTGTAATTCCTCTTTGGAAGGTTTGGGATATGGAGATTCAGCGTCTAATTTAAAATCTGCCATAATGTATAACTGATCCCATAGTTTGTGTTTGAAATCTGGTATGTCACGGAGATGAGGTTGCAAATTACCCATCACATCCACAATAGCTTTTGCCATTTTATCTCGTTCCTCTTTGGATGGTAAAGCAACACAATGATCTACTAATTTTTGTATATGTCTCCCATATTCTGGAATGATCATTAATGTTCTCTCTGAATTGTACTCTAAGTCGAATGTCATTTATTTATTTTTGAGAAGTCTCTTTAATATCAAATATCATTTAGAAAACTATTTATTGAGGTCTTGATTACTCTCAAACAGACAAGTTTGTCTATTTCTAAATTTTGGACTGCAAAATAGCAATTTATTTTTAGTTTTATTCAAGATTTTTAACCAATCACTTTTAATTTTGCAAATTGTAATAATAATTTCTTCTTTCCAACGGTACCAAATTTAATTTCCGCTTTTTTATTGGGCCCTTTTCCCTCCAACGCAAGAACTTCTCCTTTACCAAATCTATTGTGTTTCACAATATTCCCAACAATAATATCCCCATCAAACAAGTTCGTTTTTGAGTCTAAAAAAGCTACCTTTTTTAATTTTTTAGGAAGTAAGATTTCCTTCTTACTATTCAAATTTCGCTCCATCTTTTTGCGTTGAATTGGTTTTTGAAACCGAATCCCTTTGGGGGCATCATCAAAAATACTTTTATCAATAAATGAATTGATGGATCTTTCTGGTGTCTTAGGTTTGATATAGTCCAAGTATTGGTCATCGATTTCTTCCAAAAAGCGACTTGGTTCTGCATCCACTAGCTTACCCCATCTGTAACGAGTTTGAGCATAAGACAAATAAGCTACTTTTTCTGCTCGAGTTAGGGCTACATAAAACAATCTTCGTTCTTCTTCTAGCTCACTTCGAGTATTCATACTCATCGCAGAAGGAAATAAATTTTCCTCTAAACCAACTATATAAATATATAAATATTCCAATCCTTTAGATTGATGAATCGTCATTAAGGACACACTGGGTTTTTCATCATTTTTTTTAGCATCAAAATCTGTCGCTAAAGCAACATCTTCTAAAAATGAAGTTAAAGAAGCATCTTCCCCTTCCTCTATTTTGTCTGTAATAAAATCTTTAATCCCATTTAATAATTCTTGAACATTCTCAACTTTACTAATAGCTTCAGGAGTTCCTTCTTTTTCTAAATCTTTGATCAGTTGTGTTTGCTTTACAACAACTTCAGCAATTTCGAAAGCATTTTTTGCCTGCGATTCTATTTGTAAACTCAAAATCATGTTCATGAAATTTTGAAGTTTATTTTTAGTACCAGCATTTATTTTTATATCTATTTTATCAATATATTTTATAATTTCAAAAATTGATTTTTTATAATGATTTGCTGCTATTGTAAGCTTATCAATTGTTGTTGCACCTATTCCTCTTGCAGGATAATTGATAATTCTTTTTAATGCTTCCTCATCATTTGGATTGATCAAGATACGCAGATAAGACAAAATATCTTTGATTTCTTTTCTCTGATAAAAAGAAATTCCTCCATAAATTGTATAATCAATTCCTTTTTTTCGCAGGGCGTCCTCTATGGCTCTGGACTGTGAATTGGTTCTATAAAGTACACAAAAACTATCTGGATTTAATTGATGATTCATTTGGTTTTCCCAAATAGACTGAGCGACAAAACGCCCTTCCTCTCCGTCAGATATCGTTCGCATTACATGAATGGAATCTCCAGCATCATTACTTGTCCATACTTCTTTTTCTAACTTGGTTTTATTTTTTGATATTACCGAATTAGCCGCATTGACTATATTTTTTGTAGATCGATAGTTCTGTTCAAGTTTGAACGTTTTTACATCAGGATAATCTTTTTGAAAACTTAATATGTTCTGAATATTTGCTCCTCTAAAACTATAAATACTTTGAGAATCATCACCTACCACACAGATATTTTGAAAACGATCTGCCAAGGCTTTTACGATTAAATATTGAGAATGATTCGTATCCTGATATTCATCAACCATGATATATCTAAATCGATCTTGATATTTTGCGAGAGACTCTGGAAAACGCGTTAATAACTCATTTGTCCTTAATAAAAGATCATCAAAATCCATAGCTCCTGATTTAAAACATCTATCGACGTATTGCTTATAGATCTCTCCTACTTTTGGTCTACTCGCATGCATATCTGCTTCTTGTAAATCTGCATTATTGAAATAGGCTCTCACAGTTATTAAGCTATTTTTGAAAGAAGAGATTCTATTTAAAATTTGTTTGGCTTTGTAGCGTTCTTTGTCTAAACCCATTTCTTTAATAATAGAGCTTATTAATCGAACTGAATCTTGAGTATCATAAATTGTGAAATTCGATGGAAAACCTAATTTATCTGCCTCTGATCGTAAGATTCTTGCAAAAACCGAATGAAAAGTACCCATCCAAAGATTTTTTGCTTCACTTGCTCCTACGACTCCTGCAATTCTTTCCTTCATTTCTCTTGCAGCTTTGTTTGTAAAAGTGAGTGACAAAATATTAAATGCATCCACTCCTAGTTGCATTAAATGAGCAATTCTATAGGTCAAAACACGTGTTTTACCAGATCCTGCACCTGCAATAATAATCATGGGACCATCTTTTTGCAAAACAGCTTGCTTTTGTGCTTCGTTTAATGAATCTAAGTAATTATTCAAGAGTAATTATTTGAAGTTTAATAAAATGTGAATTTAGGGATTCTTTACTTCTAAAAAGATGGCTTATGCTTTTTTTATTCACATTTTTTTCACTTTAAAAAATCGGCATCATAATAAAAGCTCCCAATTGGGAGCCTTAGAGTTTACAATCATTATTTTAACAATCTAAAATTGAAATCTTAAACCAATTTTATAATTTCTCCCACGAGTAGAAAAACCTAAAATATCATCGTAATTTTCATCAAATACATTAGTTACAGCAGCAAAAAAAGTTAGAGTCTCTTCTAATAATTTATAATTTGTCATAAAGTCGATTACCTGGTATTTTGGCAAAATAACATCAGTACCCGCTATTCCAAAGGAGCCATACCTATCAAAAATTGTTCGATCTCCTACATTTCTATATGAGATACTAAAAAAAGATTTTTCAGATGGAATGACTTCTAAAGTTGCTACAAGTTTATGTTTAGGAATATAGTCATTAAAATCCTCTAAATTCTTTTTATCTACATATGTATACGATGTGAGTAAAGTTAGATATTGTAGGGGAGAAATTTTAGAATTTACTTCAAAACCATTCGCATTTGAAGAACCGTTTTGATATTTATAGGTTAAATTATCATAAATAATTGCATCAGATTCTGTTCTTTTAAAATAAACAGCATCCATCGTAAGCCAATTTTTAAAACTATACTCGACACCAACTTCTGTGGTTTCATTAGACTCAGGATTTAAATCAATATTTCCAGAAAATCCATCGTACAATTGGTATAAACTAGGCGCAATGAAAGCAGTACTGTAGGAAGCCAAAACTTTGATAGAATTTTGATCGTTTATATCAAAATTATAAGCAGCGTTTCCATCATACACAAACTGATTACCGTATACATTGTGCATATGATATCGTCCTCCAAAATTTAAGCTAAGGCCTTGTCCTGAAATATAAACAAAACTTGCATAAGGGTCAATAGTATTAAAATTGGCTATTTCTTTATCTATAGTAGCAAAAGGGGTTATAGAATGATTTGAATGTTCTTGATAATTCAACCCTGTTATCAGTTGAAATTTTGAAGAAAATTCATATTTATGAACCAAATCTAGATATAAACTTCTCCCTTTAAACTGATAGGCATCTAAAGTATTCGAAAATGAATTAAACTGCTGAAAATTTCTTTCTACACTATTTAAAGAAGCTAATAAGTAAACCTCTGCATTGTTGTACTTGTATGTTGGCTTTACTCCAAATCTTAATTGCTCTTGACTTCCTGTATTTACATCGCTATCAGAAAAAGCACCTGAATCAAAATCATATTCAAACGCATCATAATTAAGGAACGTTTCGATACTTAATTTATCATTCTTACCATATCCCAACTTCAACAATCCATTTTTTGAGTAATAATGATCATTTTCAAAAATTGAACTGGTATTACTTTTTGCAGCCGACATTCCATTTACACCCGTTATACTATATGATCCCAAATAATGAAAACTTCCTAATGTTCCATTTATGCTTGCATTTTGATTTTTATCAGACAAATTACTCTTTGATGTGCTGGCAGTATTATTTGTTCCCAGACTTGTCTCAAATGATGCTGAAACGCTATCTTTAGAGGGACTTTTAAGAACAATATTAATTACTGCAGTGGCAGCACCAGAACCATATAACGTTGATGAAGCTCCCTTTAATATCTCAATAGATTCTATTTGACTGACGGCCAATAAACGCAAATCAAATTCTTGATTAATCGCAGATTGATCTGTCACAGGAACACCATCAATCAAAACTAAAACTTGCCTACTCCTTCCACCACGGATATTGATACTTCTTGGTTCGGTTGTATTTGCATTGACACCTCGTACATCTATCCCAGCAACCGAGTTTAAAATTTCAATGACTGTCTTTCCTGCATTGTTTTTTAATTGTTTCTGTGTAATTTTTGTAATTACTTTCCCAGAATTTTCTTTCTTTAAATTAAACTTCGTTGCGGTAACTACAATTTCATCTAATTTTTCTACTTGTTCATTTTGCGATTGTGCAAAAAGATTTGTGTTGACAAGACTACTTGCCAAAACACCTGCAATTAAGAGTTGTTTTTTCATTTTTAATGATTTAATTGAAACAATAAATCAGGTAAATTTTGTGTACGGTCCGATAGTACATAAACTTTTATCCCGAAAGTTTTTAACTTGTGATCATGGGCAGGTCTCCTGACTTATTCATATGTTACTTGGCCTTCCCAATATAATATCAGTGGCAAAAGTTGAAGTAACATCCTCATTGAGGTGCTGTAAAAAACAGCGTAAACTTACAGTTGCGGGAACAGTTCTGGATTTTAACCAGATTCCCTTTTAATTTGATACAAGAATGATGAATGTATCAAAACCTAAAATCGGCACAAAGCTAGTTTAAAATTGGTTATAATAAAATAGTTATTACTTTTTTTTGTAATCTTGTTATTCAAAAATTTTTAATGAAAAAATCATTTTTAAAGATTTTAATAATCCTGTTTTCAGTCATTTACTCATCTTGTAAAAAAGAAATAATGACAACAAAATTAAAGGAGGCGCCCTCAACTATTAGACATGCTAAAGGTTTTGATATTGTTAATAACAATGGTACCAAAAAGTTACTTATAAAATCTGCATATCAAAACTCAAAAGAAATTTACAGTTATCGGATATTAAATAAAGATAAACAAGGAGATTCAAATGAGTTTCTTGATCAAGAAATTCTAGTTCCCATAGATAGAATTGTGGTTACCTCTACAACACATATTCCAATGATAGAGCTTTTAAATAAAGAGACTAGCATTGTTGGTTTTCCTAATTCTAAATATATTTCTTCAAAAAAAACAAGACACTTGATAGATACTGGAAACATCACAGAAATTGGCAAAGAAAGTTCCTTAAATACCGAAATCTTATTAGATCTTAATCCTGAATTGGTTGTTGGATTTGGAGTTTCTTCTGCTGATCAAACCTTAACTTTGATCAAGAATGCTGGAATAAACGTTATCTATAATGGTGACTGGTTGGAGGAAACCCCATTAGGACGGGCAGAATGGATCAAGTTTTTTGGTGTTTTATTCAATAGAGAAAAACAAGCAGACAGTATTTTTAATGTCATAGAAGCCAATTACCTAGCTGTAAAGAAAAAAGCGCTTAATTCCACAAAATCATCGACTGTTTTATCAGGGGCTATTATGAGTAAAGACATTTGGAACCTTCCTGCTGGTCAAAGTTTTGAAGCGCAGTTTTTAAAAGATGCCAATGTAAATTACCTTTGGGAAGACTCCAAGGGAAAAGGAAGTTTATCGTTGAGTTTTGAAAGTGTTTTGAACAAAGGTGCTACTGCTGATTTTTGGATCAGTCCAGGATATTTCACTTCTAAAAAACAACTTCTAGAAAGTAATAAATTATATACAGAATTCAAGGCTTTTCAAAAGAACAACATCTATACACCAACCACTAAAAAAGGAGCTACAGGTGGCGTTATTTATTATGAATTAGCAACCACAAGACCCGATTTGGTCCTAAAGGATATTGTAAAAATTACCCATCCGAATTTATTTCCAAATTATACATTCACTTTCTTTACAAAAATGTTAGAGTAGTAAAAGGTTCAACTAGAAACTTTTTATTTAAATTTGAGTATATTTAATCTTCTGTCCATGAGAAATTTATTTCTATTTTTATTCAGTATTACTTTTTTTATTTCATGTAATAAAGACGAGTCTGTCATCAAAGACTCAGTTAATGAAGAACTTACTCTTTTAAAAATCGCTGACAATACTCCAAATAAAGCCATGTGGGTCCCTAGAAGTCAAATGAAGTCACGTAATGGAGAGTCTATGGGGTATGGTGTCATTTTAAATCCTACTTCAAACAAATTACTCATATTTCTTGATGGTGGTGGTGCCTGTTTTAATCAACTCACTTGTTTTCAAAACCTTGATCGGTATTCAGAAGAAGATTTTTCAAATAGAATCGCTTCAGATTCGTCTCTTTTAATCAATCGAAGTTCTGACCAAAATCAATTCAAAGATTGGAATATGGTATTTGTCCCCTATGCAACAGGAGATGTTCATTCAGGTACTAATTCATCTGCCAATGTTCCCTATAATGGTCCCAAAAACCAAAGCATGGTCGGCTATACTAATTTTAGTATCATCTTAGAGGACTTAAAAAATTATTTTGATTCTGCAGGTCAGGTTACTGAAATTGTATTTACGGGATCTAGTGCAGGAGGTTATGGGGTAATGTCTAATACTTTTCAATTGACAAATATATTGGCTATGAACACTCCTACAACAGTCATAGTAGATGCTTCTCCTATTTTTATGGACGCAACTATTTATACCCCTTGCCTAAATGATTTATGGAATTCAGATTCATTATGGAACATAAATTCTGCCTTACCCTCAGATCTAGAGGAGATAGTTCAAAATAATTATGAGTATAATCTTCAAAAACTATACGAGTATTTGTCTCTAAAACTTCCTAATGTCAATTTTGGTCTTTTAAGCTATTATGGAGACTCAGTAATTCGTTCTTTTTATAGTTTTGGTCAAAATAATTGTGCATATCCTCCAAATTCGATGATTGGTACTAACGATTTTAAATTTGGCCTTCTAGAATTAAAAACAACAGTTTTAGACAATCTTGATAATTGGAAGGTTTTTTACGCAAATGGAACTGAACATACTTTTTTGAGTGATGCCAATTTCGATCAAACAATCAAAGACACTAAACTGAATGATTGGATATTACAATTACGCCAGGGAAAAGCGGAGAATCTGACTGAATAAACCCAGTGCATCACGAAAATTAAGAGCCATATATGTATGGTTTGTGCTGAATTCTAATTCTTTTCTCTTTGTTCTAAAGCCATCTCACGCATATATAAAAACAAAGGAAAAGAAAATGCGATTGCTATTAAAAAGGTTAACGGGAGGAGAATCCACCAATGTTTGATTTTTAATCGAATTGATTCAGGAATCATAAATACAAAGAAAGTAAAAACAACTACTGTTAAATCGGCACCAAAAGATTTTCCTGCAAAATTAGATTGAGCCTCTTTAAAAAAATGAATTAATGAAGGATTTTCTGCAGTTTGAAAATATTGAATATTATAATACCAAGTGTATGAAATTCCAAGAACTGTTAAAAATAAATAGAGGTGTTTTAGTTTCATTTTTAAAATAATTTTGTTTGACTATTGTCATCCATATTTTTCTTTTCTATATTTTTTTTAGCAATTGATTTTTTTAAGCCAATTTCAGACTTTTTAGCAGAAAAAGAATCTTCTGATACTGTTTTTATTTCGGGAACATTAATAGGTAACTCGTCTTTTGACAAAACCTCAGCCACAACTTCTATATCTTCTGATTTTTCTTCTTCTGGTTCTATAAAAGGAAGTGATTCTAACAAATTAACTTGCTTAATTTTCTCTGTAGTTAATTGATTTCCTTGTGCTTTTATGCCTTTAACAGCAATAAACTCCTCTAAATTTATTTCTTGATTTTGAAGACTTCTTTTTGAATATTGAATCTCGGCTATAGGTCGGTAATCTGTAGAAACGATTTCTAATTGTGACTTTGCATGGTTTGAAATAAAAATTTCTTCTTTATCTGTGAGCTCAACTAGGAAACGTTTGATATAATAACGGTCTTTTTCTCCATCAAAATAAATAGCAGAAATAGGCTTTTTTGAGTTCCATTTTTCCAAGACAATCATGTCATCATCAAAATGCATGGCCAAATCTGGTTTTACGACTTTAGATTTTCCACTCTGTGTGATAATTAGAAGCCTGTCTTCTGCTCTAAACTCTCCTAAAAGTTCACCTCTATCATCTACATTTAGGCGCTGAACAGCATCATCAAACCAAATTTTTCGAGGCTTCAATGTGGAGACTCCTTCCGATTTAAAATCGACAGATTTGATAGCATATTTGGTAATCGTATTTCCTCTTACACCTCTACCTTTGACTGCTAAATCCGCAAAATCAATATCCCACTTTAATTTTTTGATACTGCCTACTGCTCTTAAATTGATAGTTACTACTTCCGCTTCACCATTAGGATTTGAAGTGAAATATAATATTTTAGAGCCTTTACTTCCATTTGTTAAATCATACTCTTTATCACGTGTTACTGAGGTAACATTAAAACGCTTCATATAACTTGCTCCTTTCGAACCGTCCTTGTACATCATATTGTAAACAGTACGTTTATCTTTCTTTTTAAAGACAGCAACATGAATAATATCTTTACCAACAAAAGTTTTTGAACCTACTTTTGTCACTGACATTTTACCATCTTTTCTAAATACTATGATATCATCTATATCTGAACAATCAGTTACAAACTCGTCTTTTTTTAGTGAAGTTCCTATAAACCCTTCTGTTCTATTTACATACAATTTCGCATTGTTCATCGCTACTTTTGAGGCGACTATATCATCGAAAATCCGAATTTCTGTTTTTCGCTCTCTCCCCTTACCGTATGTATCTTTCAAACGTTTAAAATAACCTATTGCAAAATCAATTAAATTCGCAAGTTGATCATTTACAACAGAAATTTTGTCTTCTAAACCTTCTATAAATTGTTTTGCTTTGTCAATATCAAATTTTGATATTTTTTTAATTTTAATTTCTGTTAAACGGGTAATGTCTGCCTCTGTTATTGGGCGTTTCAAATGTTTTATATGATCTTGCAAACCTAAATCAATGGCTTTGATTACTCCTTCCCAAGTTTCTTCTTCTTCAATATCTCTATAAATTCTATTCTCTATAAAAATTCTTTCTAAGGAAGAAAAATGCCATTGTTCTTCCAATTCATTTAACTGAATTTCTAACTCTTTTTTAAGTAATTCTACTGTTAGATTGGTAGAATGCTTTAACATTTCTGAAACTCCAACAAAAACAGGTTTATTATTCTCAATGGTACATGCTAAAGGGGAAATAGAATTTTCACAGTTTGTAAAAGCATAGAGAGCATCAATCATTTTATCTGGAGATACATTTGGCGGTAAATGCAATAGTATTTCTACAACAGCAGCTGTATTATCTTCAATTTTCTTAATTTTTATTTTTCCTTTCTCGTTCGCTTTAATAATACTGTCAATCAATGAAGTGGTGGTTGTCCCAAAAGGAATTTCACTAATGACCAGGGTTTTTTTATCAATTTGTGCGATTTTAGCACGAATTCGAATTTTGCCTCCACGTTTACCATCATTGTAATTTGTGAAATCTGCAATACCTCCTGTTATAAAATCTGGTAAAATTTTAAAGCTTCTTCCTTTTAAATATTTAATCGAAGCATCTATGAGTTCAATAAAATTGTGAGGTACTATTTTAGTAGACAAACCTACAGCAATTCCCTCGGCACCTTGAGCTAATAAAAGTGGGAATTTTACTGGTAAATCTATAGGTTCTTTTCTCCTTCCATCATATGATAGTTTCCATTCGGTTGTTTTGGGATTGAAAACCACATCAAGGGCAAACTTAGACAAACGTGCTTCAATATATCTAGAGGCGGCAGCACGATCTCCAGTTAAGATATTTCCCCAATTTCCTTGCATGTCAATCAGCAGTTCTTTTTGACCAATTTGCACCATTGCATCTGCTATTGAGGCGTCTCCGTGAGGGTGATATTGCATTGTATGACCCACGATATTTGCTACTTTATTGTAGCGACCATCGTCTAAATCTTTCATAGAATGCATTATTCTGCGTTGCACAGGTTTTAAACCGTCTTCTATGGAAGGTACCGCTCTTTCAAGAATTACGTACGAAGCATAATCTAAAAACCAATCCCTGTACATTCCTGTAACTTTGGTAATAGTTTCTTCTTGTGGGGTCTCTAAAGCCTCATTTTGAGAGGTTAATTCTTCTTCGTGTTCGTTTATTGCTTCACTCATATCCTAAACTTCCGCTTCTATGGTATCCAACTCAACTTTTAAATTCTCGATAATAAACTTTTGTCTATCTGGGGTGTTTTTACCCATATAGAATTGCAACATTTGCTCAATAGACATCTCTTTGTCTAACATTATGGGATCCAAACGAATATCTGCTCCAATAAAATGAACAAATTCATTGGGAGAAATCTCACCTAAACCTTTAAATCGAGTAATTTCTGGTTTTCCTCTTAATTTTTCAATTGCCTCTCTTTTTTCTTGATCAGAATAGCAATAAATGGTTTCTTTTTTGTTACGAACCCTAAACAATGGGGTCTCTAAAATATACAAATGTCCTTCTTTGATTAATTCTGGGAAAAATTGTAGAAAAAAAGTGATCAATAATAATCGAATGTGCATTCCATCAACATCTGCATCTGTTGCAATTACGATATTATTGTAACGTAAGTCTTCTAGACCATCTTCTATATTTAAAGCAGCTTGTAAAAGATTGAACTCTTCATTTTCATATACAATTTTCTTACTGAGACCATATGAATTTAAAGGTTTTCCTTTCAAACTAAAAACCGCTTGTGTATTTACATTTCTTGACTTTGTTATTGAACCAGATGCAGAATCTCCCTCTGTAATAAAGAGGGTAGTCTCTAGGTAATTTTCTTTTTTAATATCTCCCAAGTGAATTCTACAGTCTCTTAATTTTTTATTGTGTAAACTGGCTTTTTTTGCTCTGTCTTTTGCCAACTTTCGAATTCCTGAAAGTTCTTTTCTCTCTTTTTCTGCCTGAACAATTTTACGTTGAAGTTTATCTGCTGTATCAGAATTTCTGTGTAAATAATTATCGAGTTTGGTTTTTACAAAATCATTTATATGAGTTCTAACGGTTGGAAGATTTCCTCCCATTTCTGTAGAACCCAATTTTGTTTTGGTCTGACTTTCAAAGACAGGTTCCATGACTTTAATTGCAATTGCTGAAATGATAGATTTTCGAATATCTGAAGCTTCAAAATTCTTCCCATAAAACTCACGAATCGTCTTTACTAAAGATTCTCTGAAAGCCGCTTGATGTGTTCCACCTTGAGTGGTGTGTTGTCCATTCACAAAAGAGTGGTATTCCTCTGAATATTGTGTTTTACTATGCGTTATGGCAATTTCAATATCATCCCCTTTAAGATGTATTATTGGATACAACATATCTTCCTGATTGTTGTTATCCTCCAGTAAATCTTTTAATCCATTTTCTGAAAAAAACTTTTCGCCATTAAAAATAATAGTCAAACCAGGATTTAAATACACATAGTTTTTGAGCATTTTGGCTACATACTCATTTCTAAACTTGTAATTTTTAAAGATACTTTCATCTGGAATAAAGGAAACTTTGGTTCCTTTTCTTCGAGAAGTTTCCTCTAAAAACTCTTGATCTTTTAAATTTCCTTTGCCAAACTCCGCAGAGGCTGATTTTCCATCTCTTGAAGATTCAACTCTAAAATAAGAGGAAAGTGCATTCACTGCCTTCGTTCCTACTCCATTCAATCCTACAGATTTTTTAAACGCTTTTGAGTCGTATTTCCCTCCGGTATTCATTTTAGAAACTACATCGACCACTTTTCCCAAAGGAATCCCACGACCATAATCTCTAACGGTTACTTTACTACCTTGAATAGAGATTTCAATGGTTTTTCCTGCTCCCATCACATATTCGTCTATGGAATTATCTAAAACTTCTTTTACAAGAATATAAATCCCGTCATCAGCAGAAGATCCATCACCTAATTTTCCAATGTACATTCCAGGACGCATTCTAATATGTTCCTTCCAATCTAAAGACCTAATATTATCTTCTGTATATTTTGTTTCTTGACCCATATAGATAGCAGACTGCAATTGAGTTTGAAGTCCTTGCTAAAGTATAATTTAACGCCTAAAAATAAAATGTCTTTATTAATTAGTTATTAACAGGATTTCAACGAATTTTCAAGTCCTAAAATTTGTTTAAAAATCACAATAAAAAACAATTTGTTGTATTTTTAAACAAATAATGGTAAACCTAGCTATTTCGCTATTTTTGTGTTTCAATTAAATACATAAAATTTGAAAAATTCACAACTTTTAGAAATTGCAAATAAATACGGAAGCCCTCTATATGTATACGATACCGATAAGATTGAAGAACAATATAATCGGTTAACAAATGCTTTTAGTGGTGTAAAAAACTTAAAATTGAACTATGCTGTAAAAGCATTGTCTAACATCAATATTTTACAATTCTTTAAAAATATTGGTGCTGGTTTGGATACTGTTTCTATTCAAGAAGTTCAATTAGGTTTGGCTACTGGAATAGATCCAAAAAAAATAATTTATACACCCAATGGTGTTTCATTAAAAGAGATTGAAGAAGTTGCTAAATTGGGAGTTCAAATTAATATTGACAACCTATCCATTCTAGAACTATTTGGAGAAAAACATCCGCAAACTCCTGTTTGTGTTCGTATCAATCCTCACATCATGGCAGGTGGAAATTCAAAAATTTCTGTAGGTCATATAGACTCTAAATTCGGTATTTCTATCCACCAGGTACCCCATATTAAGCGTGTCGTTGAAAATACAGGTATGAATATTAATGGAATTCACATGCATACGGGTTCTGATATTCTTGATATTGATACTTTTCTTCGAGCTTCAGAAATTTTATTCGATGTTGCAAAACAGTTTGATAATATTGATTTCATTGATTTCGGTAGTGGATTTAAAGTTCCTTATAAAGAGGGAGACATCTCTACTGATATTGAGCAATTAGGAATACAATTGTCTCAAAGATTCAATCAATTTTGTAAAGATTATGGTAAAGATATTACGTTGATGTTTGAACCTGGTAAATTTCTAGTTTCTGAAGCAGGTGTATTTCTTGCTAAGGTAAATGTTGTTAAACAAACTACTTCTACCGTTTTTGCTCATGTAGACTCTGGTTTTAATCACTTGGTAAGACCGATGATGTATAATTCATATCATCACATTACAAACATCTCAAATCCAAATGCCAGAGATCGATATTATTCTGTTGTTGGATATATTTGTGAAACAGATACTTTTGGATCTAACAGAAGAATTGCTGAAATTTCAGAAGAAGATATTTTATGTTTTCACAATGCTGGCGCATATTGTTTTTCGATGGCATCAAATTACAATTCTCGTTATTTACCGGCAGAGGTCATGATTGTGAAAGGAAAAGACTACCTAATTAGAAAAAGACAAACGATCAATGATATTTTAAATAATCAGGAAATTATTGAATTTTCTAAGGAAAATAAAATTGAAAAATTAGAATCCATAGTTTAAAAAAAATAAAGTTAATTTTACCACGAAGTTACAACGGTTCATCCTTGTAGTCTCGTGGTTTTTTTATTCTTTTATTTTATGAAAATTAAATACGCTACTTTCGATAATATTCCAATCATCATGGAAATTATAAATGATGCAAAAGAATATTTGGCTTCATTAGGTGTAGATCAATGGCAAAACGGATATCCAAATGCAGTACAAATTGAGCAAGATATATTAAATAGAGAAAGTTATGTGGTTTTTAACGATCAAGACAAAATAGTTGCAACATCCATGTTTACCACAAATCCCGAACCTACTTATAAAAAAATTGATGGCAATTGGATTTTTGACCAAACTAAAAAATATGGAGTCATACATAGGTTGGCTGTTAAAAAAGAGTTTAGAAATTTGGGATTGGCTTCAGTATTATTTGAAGAATTTCATCAGCAATTAAAAATCAATCATATCAAAAGTTTAAAGATTGATACCCACGAAGATAATCTAAGCATGCAAAAACTTATCAAAAAATTGGGGTATGAATATTGTGGGGTCATTTATACAAGTTATAACGCTAAAAGACTTGCTTTTGAAAAAGTGATTTCATAAAAATTAGTTTTTAAAATTCTCGAAAGTGTTCTTTTGAAAATAGGTGTTTAAGCTTTGTTCAAAAGAAATTACTAATCGTATAAATAACTTCAATATCATACTTATTTTACTTATTAACTTTCCTATAAAAATCCTAAATATTTTCTTACTTTCGACCATCAAAATTAATCAATGAAAGTTTGCATAGCGGAGAAACCTAGTGTAGCAAGAGAAATTGCCTCTATTCTTGGGGCCAACATAAAACGTGATGGTTTTTTCGAAGGAAATGGGTATGCTGTTACCTATACGTTTGGTCATCTGTGTACACTTCTGGAGCCCAAAGATTACAAACCACATTGGAAAAGCTGGGATTTGAATAACTTACCCATGTTGCCGGAACGTTTTGACACGAAAGTAACTGCAGATACAGGAATTGAAAAACAATTTAATATTGTAAAATCCTTATTTAAAAAAGCGGAAGTGGTCATCAATTGTGGTGATGCCGGAACAGAGGGAGAATTGATTCAACGCTGGGTTATTAATCAATGTAATTATAAGGGAAAAGTACAGCGGCTATGGATTTCTTCATTAACAGAAGAGGCTATAAAAGAGGGTTTTAAAAACTTAAAATCTGCAGATCACTATGATAACTTATATTACGCAGGTTATTCTAGGGCAATTGGTGATTGGTTATTAGGATTAAATGCGACTCGTTTATTCACTGTAAAATTTGGGGGTTACCAACAAGTTTTATCAGTTGGAAGAGTTCAAACACCTACCCTTGCCATGTTGGTAAATCGTTTTAACGAAATAAAAAAATTTAAGCCTCAACCTTATTGGGAATTACAAACAACTTATAGAAACGTACTTTTTAATTACGAAGAAGGCCGCTTTCTAAAGAAAGAAGATGGAGAACTATTAGCCAATAAAGTAACCGCTTCTGAATTTCAAATTGTTTCCGTTACCAAAAAGAAAGGAAAGGAGTACGCTCCAAAACTTTTTGATTTAACGGGGCTTCAAGTATATTGTAACAATAAATTTGGTTTTTCTGCAGAGGAAACCTTGCAAATTGTTCAGAAATTATATGAAATGAAAGTAGTCACCTATCCCAGAGTAGATACTACTTTTTTACCCAATGATCTCTATCCAAAAATTACAGGAATCTTATCAAAACTTTCGAATTATAGCAAATTAACACAACCTCTTTTAGAAGAAAAAATAAAGAAAACCAAACGTGTTTTTGACGATACAAAAGTAACCGACCATCATGCAATCATACCCACTGGAATTCAAGGCAATTTACAATACAACCAACAACAAGTATACGACATCATTACAAGAAGGTTTATCGCTGTTTTTTATCCAGATTCTGAAGTATCGAATACTTCTGTCATTGGCAAAGCAGCAGCAGTTCCTTTCAAAACTTCAGGGAAAGAAATTCTTACCGAAGGCTGGCGAATTGTCTTTGAAACTGAAAAAAGTAAACTAAAAAAAGAATTGAATAAACAACTTGGCTTACCTGCATTTGTAAAAGATGAAAAAGGAGAACACCTACCCTCTTTTTTAGAAAAAGAGACGAAACCACCAAAAAACTATACAGAGGCAAGTTTGTTACGTGCCATGGAAACTGCTGGAAAGCAAGTAGATGACGATGAAATGCGTGAACTTATGAAAGAAAACGGTATTGGAAGACCCTCTACAAGAGCTAGTATCATTGAAACGTTATTTAGAAGAAAATACATTAAGCGTAATAAAAAACAAGTAATACCAACACAAACAGGAATTGATTTAATAGCGATTATTGATAATAAATTATTAAAGTCTGCTGAATTAACAGGACGTTGGGAAAAACGTTTAAAAGAAATAGAACGTGGAGAGTTCAATGCAGGAACTTTTATCAATAATATGAAAAAAATGGTCGATGAATTGGTCTATGAGGTTCGTTCTAGTAAGTCTGCAAAACGAATTTCTTCTGTCAATTCCAATACAGATAAACCTAGTAAAACATCAATAACAAAATCCAAAAAACAAGTTATTGGTAAAATATGTCCAAAATGTAACAAAGGGACTCTTTTAAAAGGTTCGTCAGCTTATGGATGTTCTGAATTTAAAAACAACTGTAACTTTAAAATACCATTTAAAATATACGGTAAGAAAATTTCAGATAATCAATTATTAAGACTCCTTGACAAAGGATGTACTAGCAATTTAAAAGGATTCATAACAAATTCAGGAAAGATTGAAGGTCTTCTGCGTTTTGATGAAAATTTTGATTTAAAACTTGAGCAAAAAGAACCAATCATCATTGCCAAAGAAAATAATGAAAAATTGAACGAACTAGAAAAAAAATCCTGTCCGAAATGCAAACAGGGAGTCCTTTTAAAAGGAAGAACAGCCTATGGGTGTTCTCACTATAACAAAGGATGTGATTTTATGTTTACTTTTAATGAAATCAAAAAAATAGCAAATGGAAAACCTTTAACAAAAGAACTAGTACTTCAGATACTCTTGGGTTCATTTCAAAATTAAGAATTTCTAAAAAAACAGCGGTCTAGAAATTAATAATAACCTGTTATTCAATCATATTTTTTAAATAAAATTTTTCAACCTTTTCTCTTGCCCACGGAGTTGTTCTTAAAAATTTTAAACTTGATTTATAAGTGGGATTATTTTTAAAGGCATTGATATTTAAAATATCTCCTAAAGCTTCCCAGCCATATTCTAAAAATAATTGTTCTAAAATAGTAGCTAATTTTATCCCGTGTAAAGGGTTATTTGGTTGTTCTTTGCTCATTTATTTTTTTGAATTTGCTATGGTTGCTATTTCATCAGAACGAAATATTGATTGAGGTACTTCTTTCTGAGCGAGTTGATGCATACAAGTTGCAATCTTTTCGGGAGAAATTATTCTATACTTTTTTAAAATCCCCAAAAATAAAGGACTCAGAAAATTCATTATTCCTTTAGCTATCGACTCCCCGACTCTTATCTCAGTGCGATTACCACCAATCAAAGAAGGTCTTAAAATATAGGTGTTTTTAAGGTTTAATCGCAGAACATCTTGCTCCATTTCTCCTTTGGTTTTATTATAAAAAATTGAACTTGACGCATTCGCACCCATTGAGGATATTACAATAAACGTCTTGATGTTATTTTGGATCGCTAATTTTGCGGCGTTTACAGGAATTCCATAATCAATTGCTTTGTAGTTTTTTTTATCTTTAGTCTTTGAAGCTGTGGTTCCAATACAACAAAATACTTCATCTCCAATAAATTGATCTTTAGATTCCTCTAGCCTCAACAGATTAATGAGATGTTCTTCTACCTTTTTAGAGGTATTTCCAACTGACCTTCGAGAAAAAAGTGTAATCTTCTCATACGAAGTGTCTGCGATTAATTTTTTTAGAAGAATTCTCCCAGTCAGTCCTGTCGCTCCTAAAATAATAGCTGTTTTACCCATAGCGTCTGTAATTAAAAACAAAATTATTGTAATTAATGCAAGCAAAAAAATAATAACCGAAAGGATTCAAAATTTATCATTCTTTCAAATTGGACTTTCCAAAAAAATATAGACAAATTATCCATAGTATTTATTGACAATTTTTCGATAATTTAGCAAAAAATTAAAGAAGATACATATGAAAAATATTGCGTTAAATGATACTCACGTTGCTCTAAAAGCCAAAATGGTTCCTTTTGCTGGATTTCACATGCCTGTTCAATATGAGGGGGTCACAGCAGAACATTTAACGGTAAGAAATTCTGTGGGTGTTTTTGATGTAAGTCATATGGGAGAATTTATTGTGAGTGGAAAAAATGCACTTGCACTCATACAAAAAATAACCTCTAATGATGCTTCAAAACTAGAAATTGGAGATGCACAATACAGTTGTTTTCCTAACGAAAACAATGGAATTATAGATGATTTAATTTGCTATAGAATTAAAGAAAATAAGTACTTATTAGTTGTAAATGCATCAAATATTGAAAAAGATTGGAATTGGATCTCCAAATATAATAATGCATTCGGTGCTGAATTAAAAGATGTTTCAGATGAATACTCTTTACTAGCAATTCAAGGTCCTAAAGCCATAGAAGCAATGCAATCATTATCCTCTTTAGATTTGAATACTATTCCTTATTACACCTTTAAAATTGGAGATTTTGCAGGGTTTGAAAATGTACTTATTTCATCAACGGGTTATACAGGTTCTGGTGGATTCGAAATTTATTGTAAAAATAGTGAAGCCCAGCACATCTGGAACAAAGTTTTTGAAGCTGGGGATTCCTATGGTATCAAACCAATTGGTTTGGCTGCTAGAGATACATTACGTTTAGAAATGGGGTATTGTTTGTATGGAAATGAGATCAATGACACTACATCACCAATTGAAGCTGGATTAAGTTGGATTACAAAATTCAATAAAGATTTTGTAAATCATGAAGCTTTAGCACTACAAAAAAATCAAAAACCAGAAAAAAAACTAATTGGGTTTGAATTGAATGAAAGAGGGATCCCAAGGCAAGGTTATGATATCGTTAATGAAGATGGAGATATCATTGGGAATGTAACTTCTGGAACCATGAGTCCCTCATTACAAAAAGGAATTGGTATGGGCTATGTTCCAAATAAATTCTCTAAACCTGGAACACTAATATACATACAAGTTCGTAAAAAGGCGATTCCGGCTGTAGTTGTAAAAATGCCCTTTTACAAGAAGTAAATTTCAAGATATAACTAAAAAAAACTCCCAAAATAAAGGGAGTTTTTATAATACTTTCGAAAGTGGCAAGCTTACACGTTGAATCGAAAGTGCATCACATCTCCATCTTTCACTATATAATCCTTCCCTTCTACTCTCATTTTACCAGCTTCTTTAACTTTTGCCTCAGAACCAAAAGCTATATAATCTTCATAAGAAATCGTTTCAGCTCTGATAAAACCTTTTTCAAAATCGGTGTGAATTACTCCAGCTGCTTGAGGTGCAGTTGATCCTATATTTATGGTCCAAGCTCGAACTTCTTTTACTCCAGCAGTAAAGTAAGTTTGTAGATTTAGTAACTTATAAGCAGATCGAACCAATCTTGAAACACCCGCTTCCTCAAGGCCTATATCCTCTAAAAATAGCTGCCTCTCTTCAAAATCATCTAATTCTGTGATATCTGCTTCCGTTCCAACTGCTAAAACAATTACCTCTGCATTTTCATTCTTAACCGACTCTCTAATTTTGTCAACATAATCATTTCCAGAAACCGCTGAGTTTTCATCTACATTACAAACATAGAGTACGGGTTTTGCGGTAATAAACTGTAAAGGTTGAACAAATTCAAGTTCTTTTTCTGAAAAATCCAATGCTCTTACAGAAACACCTTGCAGCAGTGTTTCTTGAACCTTCAACAATACTACTAATTCTGCCTGGGCTTCCTTATTTCCTGTTTTTGCAGTTCTTTTGACTCTTTCTAGTCTTTTTTCAACCGTTTCTAGATCTTTTAATTGTAATTCAATATCTATCGTTTCCTTATCTCTAACTGGGTCTATAGAATTATCAACATGTATAATATTCTCATTATCGAAACAACGGACGACATGTAAAATTGCATCGGTTTCTCTGATGTTTGCTAAAAACTGATTTCCTAACCCTTCTCCTTTACTAGCACCTTTCACTAAACCGGCAATATCTACAATCTCAACAGTAGCTGGTATCACACGTTCTGGGTTGACCAACTTTTCCAACTTTTCTATTCTTTTATCTGGAACGTTTACCACCCCTAGATTGGGTTCTATGGTACAAAATGGAAAGTTAGCACTTTGTGCTTTGGCATTGGATAAACAGTTGAATAAGGTTGATTTTCCTACGTTGGGTAATCCTACGATTCCGGCTTTCATATAAATAAAATTTTGGATTGCAAATATAAACGATCTTTCATGAAAATTAAATTTAATTTAACAAAGAAGCTTTAGAAAGATCAATTTTCTATTTTTTATCAAACATCGAAAAAAACGATTTGAGTAAGCGAGGAACATTGAAAAGAGTACGTATTATATCAATCGAGTGACTTTCAGTTACTCAGCATGCATGAAGCTTTGTTTCTCAAGAAGCTCCTCCTCAGTTTCTACGTTGTCATCATCAGGAACGCAACAATCTACAGGACATACAGCTGCACATTGAGGTTCCTCATGGAATCCTTTACATTCTGTACATTTATCCGCAACGATATAATAAATTTCATCAGAAACAGGTTCTTGATCTTCATCTGCATTGACAGCTGAACCGTTAGGCAAAACAACATTTCCCTTTAAATCCGTTCCATCTGAATATTTCCAATCATCTGCACCTTCATAGATTGCTGTGTTAGGACATTCTGGTTCACATGCACCACAATTTATACATTCATCTGTTATTATAATTGCCATAATTTATGTTCTGTTTTTGTACATTTGTAATTGCAAAAATAAAGCCAAAAACATTGACAACCAAAATAAATGATTAGTATTCAAAATAGAATTACTGCATTCGCAAAATTAGGTGACTTTTTAAGTCAATTTACTATCGATCATATAAAAAAAATAGATCATATTGAACATAATGAAATTTTTTTCGATGGCTTTTTACACCAAATAAAATTGGCGGAAGAAAATAACTCTTGGTTTACTAAAAACAATATTTTATTTTCTTTAGAAAATTTAAGTAAAACGTTAACAACAAGTAATTTAAATTTATTTACAAAAAGTATAACTTTAAGTAATTACACCCCGAAAAATGTTGCCATTATTATGGCAGGAAATATCCCTTTAGTTGGGTTTCATGATTTCTTATCAGTCTTAATATCTGGTCATTCCGTGCAAGTAAAACAATCTTCAAATGATCGTCATCTAATTCCTTTTTTAGCAAAGTATTTAGAACATGTTGAAGAGGGTTTCAAAGGGAAAATAACGTTCACTGAAGGAAAATTAACAAATTTTGAGGCGATCATTGCTACTGGCAGTAATAATACAGCGAGATACTTTGAGTATTATTTTAAGAATAAACCAAACATCATAAGAAAAAACAGAAACTCTGTAGCAGTGATCACCGGTCATGAAACCAAAGAAGATTTTATAAAATTGTCTGATGATATTTTTCAATACTATGGTTTAGGATGCAGAAGTGTTTCCAAGTTATATGTTCCAAAAAACTACAACTTTGATTTATTTTTTGCTGGTATGTATGATAAAAAAGAGATTATTAACAATGCAAAATATGCCAATAATTATGACTATAATAAAGCGGTATACTTAATGAGTTTGTATGACTTACTAGAAAATGGTTTTTTGATCATTAAAGAAGATGAAAGTTACTCCTCACCTATTGCTACTATTTTTTATGAGTATTATGACAATGAAATAGATTTGAAAATAAAGTTGCATCAAGATAAAGAAAAAATTCAGTGCATTGTTGCTAAGAATTTTATTGAAAATGAAATTCCATTTGGCAAAACACAAGAACCCGCTTTAACTGATTTTGCTGACGGAATAAATACCTTAGATTTTTTATCCAAAATTTAGTTCTAGAGCTTTGTAATTAATAAAACTATAAAATATTATCCTATTTTGAAAAAACATAATTTTAGCGCAGGCCCCTGTATACTTCCTCAGGAAGTACTCAAAAAAGCATCGGAAGCCATTATTAATTTTAATAACGATGACCTTTCATTAATAGAAATTTCTCACAGAAGTAACTCTTTTGTTTCAGTAATGGAAAAAGCTCGTGCTTTATCACTGGAATTATTAGGACTTGAGAACAAAGGTTATAAAGCTTTATTTCTTCAAGGAGGTGCAAGTTTAGAATTTCTTTTGGTTGCCTACAATTTATTAAATAAAAAAGCAGCGTACCTCAATACTGGAACTTGGTCTGACAAAGCGATCAAGGAAGCCAAATCTTTTGGAGAATTGGTAGAAGTAGCCTCCTCTAAAGATAAAAAATATAGATATATTCCAAAAGGTTATGAGATTCCTGAAGATGCAGATTATTTTCATTGTACAAGTAACAATACGGTCGCAGGAACTCAAATGAAAGAATTTCCAAATACGAATGTTCCTCTTGTTTGTGATATGAGTTCAGATATTTTTTCTCGTCAGTTAGATTTTGAAAAATTCGACTTAATTTATGCAGGTGCTCAGAAAAATATGGGACCAGCTGGAACCACTTTAGTGATTATCAAAGAAGATATACTGGGAAAAGTCCAAAGACACATTCCATCTATGTTAAACTATCAAGTTCACATAGATAAAGACAGCATGTTTAATACTCCCTCAGTTTTTGCTGTATATGTTTCCATGCTAACGCTAGAATGGTTAAAAGAATTAGGAGGCATCCCTTTTATAGAAGAAGTAAATAATAAAAAAGCAGCGTTGCTGTATGAAGAAATTGATAGAAATCCACTATTTGAGGGGATCGTTGCAAAGGAGGATCGAAGTACAATGAATGCAACTTTTGTATTGACCAACGATCAATTAACAGAAACTTTTTATAGCCTGTGTGAAGCAGCTGGAATTAGTGGAATAAACGGACATAGAAGTGTTGGTGGATTCAGAGCAAGTATGTATAATGCATTACCTTTGTATAGTGTTCAAGTATTGGTTGATGTGATGCAAGAATTAGAAAGAACACAATCTTAACAATTAAAATTTCAACAATAAATGAAAATATTAGCAAATGATGGTATTTCTAAAAGCGGAATTGATGTTTTAGAAAAAGGGGGGTTTGAAGTGATTACAGTAAAAGTTGCTCAAAGTCAGTTGGAAAACTACATCAATCAACACAATATAGACGCAATTCTCGTAAGGAGTTCCACTCAGGTAAGACAAGAGTTAATTGAAGCATGCCCAAGTATAAAATTAATTGGACGTGCTGGTGTTGGTCTTGATAATATTGATGTTGCATATGCTGAAGAAAACGGTTTACACGTAATAAATACTCCTGAAGCATCATCTAGCTCTGTAGCTGAACTAGTTTTTGCACATCTTTTGGGAAGTGTAAGGTTCTTACATTCATCAAATAGAGAAATGCCTTTGGAAGGAGATTCCCGTTTTAAAGAACTGAAAAAAGCCTATGCCCAAGGAACAGAATTAAGAGGTAAAACAATTGGAATTCTTGGTTTTGGAAAAATTGGTCAAGAAGTTGCTAAAATTGCTATTGGTATGGGAATGAAAGTACTTGCCACAGATAATGAAGTAGAAAGCGCCCCAATCACATTAGATTTTTTTAATGGTCAAAAAATTACTTTTACCATCAATACCGTTGATAAAGAAGAATTACTGAAAGAATCGGATTTCATTACTTTACACGTCCCTTATCAAGAAAATTATATTATTACAGCTTCAGAAATTGAGCTCATGAAAGAGGGTGTTGGTATTATTAATACTTCAAGAGGCGGTATTTTACACGAAGTAGATTTGGTAAAAGCATTAGAAAGTGGTAAAGTTCAATTTGCTGGTTTGGATGTTTATGAAACAGAACCATCACCTGCGGTTCAATTATTAATGAATCCTGAAATTTCCTTGTCACCTCACATTGGCGCGGCTACAAAAGAAGCACAAGAAAGAATAGGAATTGAATTGGCGAACCAAATTATAGAACTTCTAAGCTAATGGAATCAGTTGCAAAAAATCTGCTAACCATACAAGAATCAATCCCTGAAAATGTCACTTTAGTGGCTGTTTCAAAAACCAAACCTATCTCCGACTTACAAAAAGCCTATAATGCTGGTCAAAGAATTTTTGGTGAAAATAAAATTCAAGAAATGGTTACAAAATATGAGGCTTTACCAAAGGATATTGAATGGCATATGATTGGTCATTTACAACGAAACAAGGTGAAATACATGGCTCATTTTGTAGACTTAATTCATGGTGTTGATAGTCTAAAAACACTCAAAGAAATTAACAAACAAGCCAAAAAAAATAATAGAAAAATTAAATGCTTGCTTCAGGTTAAAATTGCTAAAGAGGCTACTAAATTTGGATTTAATTTTAGTGAAATGGAAGCAATTGTATGTTCAGAAGAACTCAGTGAACTAAAAAACATAATCATTGTTGGTTTTATGGGAATGGCATCCTTTACAGATAATCAACAACAACTACAAGAAGAATTCTCTTCCCTCAATGTCTTGTTTCAAAATCAGAAAAAGAAAAATCTTACGGAGAACTGCCAACTGGAAATTCTATCTATGGGTATGAGTGGAGATTATAAATTGGCGATTTCTAATGGAAGTACAATGATCAGAGTTGGAAGCTCTATCTTTGGAAATCGAACTTATAATTCACAAATTTAACCTAAAAGAGAACTATTTTGTACGCTATTCTAGATATTGAAACTACTGGTGGAAAATTTAACGAGGAAGGTATTACCGAAATTGCTATTTACAAGTTTGACGGACAAACTAATGTTGATCAGTTTATTAGCCTTGTAAATCCAGAGATCCCTATTCAAGAATTTGTCTCCAAATTAACGGGTATTAATAACAATATGCTTAAAAATGCTCCTAAATTTCATGAAATAGCAAAACGTGTTGTAGAAATTACTTCTGATTGTATATTAGTTGCTCACAACACTTCTTTTGATTACAGAATTCTTAAGACTGAATTTGATAGATTGGGATATGATTTTTTTAGAAATACAATATGCACCGTTGAGTTAAGTAAAAAATTAATTACAGACCAACCCTCATATAGCTTGGGAAAACTCACAAAATCATTGGGGATTCCAATGTCAAATAGACACAGAGCATCGGGGGATGCATTGGCTACAGTGCAATTATTCAAGTTATTACTAGATAAAGATGTTAACAAAACAATCGTACAAAACTCCATCAAATACTTTGATAATAGAAACCATAAACTAAGATTCAAAAAATTATTAGAGGACATCCCAACTGTGCAGGGAATTTTTTATATGCATGATAAAAACGGAAAAGTTATTTATCTAGGCAAAGGGAAAAATATAAAAAAAGAGGTCAATAAACTCTTTTTAAAAGTATCAAAAAGAGCGAAAGCCATCCAAGATAGAGTTCAAAAAATTTCTTTTGATATCACAGGGAATAAATTATTTACAATTTTAAAATTCCATCTAGAGTTAGAAACATTATCCCCAAAATACAATGTAAAAAAGAAAAATAAAAGATTCATTCAAAATTTTAATAATGACAATTTTATCATCATTGAAAAGGGTAGGGAAATTGGAGAACATGCTATTATTTTAATTCAAGACAATGAAGTCTATGGATATGGATACACAAATTTACACTATCAAGAAAATAAATTAGATATTTTAAAATCGATTTTAACTCCCATTAAAAACAAGATTGTTTCTAAAAATATTATCAAAAATTTCCTTAACAATCATAAGGTTGATAAAATCATTCGACTTTAATTAAAATAGTAACCACTGAGAATCATTATTCACCTTATTTTTTTAATAAAAAAAAATAAGAATTGCATGACATCTATCTACTCAAATAGCATGCTCGTAAAAAAATATTAGTTTTATATTTGTAGAAATAAATAAAGTCCTATTGGCAACACAAAAACAAACTTCTTGGAAACGCGAACTTCATGAAATTATATATGAGGCAGACACCCCTAATGGAAAGCTATTTGATCTAATACTATTAATTACGATTTTAGCAAGTATTGTTCTTGTCATGTTAGAAAGTATAGACAGCATCAACGATTCATATGGGACATTTTTAAATATTTCCGAATGGATCATTACAGGTCTTTTTACTCTTGAATATATATTGCGAATTATAGCAATTAAAAAACCATTAAAATATATCTTCAGTTTTTATGGAATCATCGATTTATTATCAACAATTCCTAAATATCTTTCTTTAATATTCATTGGATCTCATCATTTTGCTGCTCTGAGAGCACTTCGGTTGTTACGCGTATTTAGAATTTTAAAACTAACAAGATATATTGGGGCTTCAAATAAGTTATTAATAGCATTAAAAGCTAGCAGGGCTAAAATTGGTGTGTTTTTGTTTTTTATCATCATTTTATGTGTGATTTTAGGTGCAATAATGTACATGATTGAGGGAGCAGATAATGGATTCACGAGTATCCCTAAAAGTATCTATTGGGCTGTTGTTACCATGACAACAGTAGGTTACGGTGATATTGCTCCTCAAACACCTTTTGGACAGTTTATTGCAAGTATAATTATGATTTTAGGCTATGCAATCATTGCAATTCCAACGGGTATTGTAAGTTCCGAAATAAGTAAAACGGATTCCATAGATACAAATACCCAGTCTTGTCCAAATTGTGGTATTGATGGCCATAAAGATGGAGCTGAATTTTGTTATAGCTGTGGTACTAAATTGAATTAAATGAAATCAACTAATTTTTTAATTTCAATTGTTGGTCCGACAGGAATTGGTAAAACTGCTCTGAGTATCCAATTGGCAGAACATTTTAATTCTAGTATCATTTCTTTTGATTCTAGACAATTTTATAAAGAAATGTCCATCGGAACTGCTGTTCCAAATGAATTTGAATTAAACGCTGCTCAACACTATTTTATTCAAAACAGAAGTATTTTCGAAGATTACAACGTAGGTGCATTTGAGAACGACGCACTTCTAAAATTAGGGACTCTTTTTACAGAAAACCCAATTCAGATTGCGGTAGGTGGAAGTGGATTGTATTTAGATGCTCTTTTGAAGGGATTAGATAATTTTCCAAAAGTAAATAGCAATATCAGAACAAAACTGAATATTGAACTAGAAACAAATGGAATAGAAAAACTTCAAAATCAATTAAAAAAATTAGATATACTCACGTATAATACTATAAACTTAGAGAATCCACAAAGAATTATTAGAGCTTTAGAAATTTGTATCGGAACCGGGAAACCCTTCTCTTCTTTTAAAAACAAACCTAAAAAACCTAGAAATTTTCATTCAATAAAAATTGGTTTGGAGGCAGACAGGGAAATCGTATACAATAGAATAAATATGCGGGTAGATACCATGATGAAAAATGGTTTACTTGATGAAGCCAAAGAATTGTACCAGCATAGAAATTTAAACGCACTTCAAACTGTCGGCTATAAAGAATTATTTTCACACCTGGATGGAAACTTTACCAGAGAGTTCGCTATCTCCGAAATCAAAAAAAATACTAGAAGATTTGCTAAAAGACAAGGAACTTGGTTCAAAAAAGATACAAACACCTCTTGGTTTGATTATCAGGCAGACACGAATACAATTATTGACCAAATTTCTGATAAAATTAACAGAATAAAAGAGTAGCAAATTTTGGTAATTCATCCACTTTTATATCTTTGTCTTACCTAAAAAATAATCATAATATGAAAACAATTTTTACATGTATTTGTGTAGCTCTTTTTACTACAACTTGTATCGCACAATCTAAAGTTGGTACTATAGATAGTGAGTACATCATCAACCTAATGCCCGAGACAAGCCTTGTACTTAAAAAATCACAAGCATATGGCGCAAAGTTAGATTCTTCCTTTTCTATAAAATTAAAAGAATATCAAACCAAGGTTGAAACCTTTAAAAAGAATGAAAAAAATCTTGGAGTTTTAGCCAAACAAACAGATTTGCAAGAGCTCACAGAACTGGAAGCAGACATAAAAAAATACCAAGAAAATGGAAACAAATTAATGCAATTAAAGAAAAATGAATTAATGCGTCCTCTGTATAAAAAAATTAGTGATGCCATTTCTACAGTAGCAAAATCAGGGGGATATTCTCAAATATTAACAATTACAGGAAACGAATTTGTATATATTGATAATCAGTTTGATATCACTGAATTGGTGATGAATAATCTTGGTATTAAAATTCCAGAACCTACTGAATAATTTGAATCAGCAATAGAGAAATACATCTCTTGGTGTACCCTTTAAAATAATTTACAAAAAAAGCATCCAAATATGGATGCTTTTTTTTCTGTGAAATTTCTATTTTACTTACTCAAATACATTTTTCGTCTAGCATATAAATTGTAAAATTCATCATCTTTTAAACTATCTATAAATAAAATACTCTCTCCAGTAGATTTCATTTCTGGTCCTAGTTTCTTATTCACATTGTGGAACTTCTTAAAAGAAAAAACAGGTTGTTTAATAGCATACCCTTCTAATTGAGGATTGAAATTAAAGTCTGTCACTTTTTTCTCACCTAACATTACTTTTGTTGCAAAATTTACATAAGGTTCTTTATATGCTTTGGCAATAAAAGGAACTGTCCTAGATGCTCTTGGGTTTGCTTCTATAATGTAAACAATGTCATCCTTAATAGCAAACTGAACATTTATTAAACCTACTGTTTTTAGCTCTCTAGCAATCGTATGTGTATGATCTTTAATCTGTTGCATTACTAAATCTCCAAGATTAAATGCAGGAAGTGTTGCATTTGAATCTCCAGAGTGAATCCCACATGGCTCTATATGTTCCATAATACCGATGATATATACGTTTCCATCAGCATCACAGATAGCATCTGCTTCTGCTTCAATAGCACCATCTAAATAATGATCTAATAGAAGTTTATTATTTGGTATTTTGTGTAATAAATCCACAACATGTGCAACTAATTCTTCTTTATTAATTACAATTTTCATTCCCTGTCCACCCAAAACATAGGAAGGTCGAACTAGTATTGGGAAATTTAATTGATCTGCCAAAACAAGGGCTTCATCAGCAGTTTCAGCGATTCCAAATTCTGGATAGGGAATATTATTATTTTTTAATAGTGTGGAGAAACTCCCACGATCTTCTGCCAGATCTAATGCTTCAAATGAGGTCCCTATAATTTTAATTCCATATTTAGTGAGTTTTTCTGACAATTTCAATGCTGTCTGCCCTCCTAATTGTACAATAACTCCTTCTGGTTTTTCATGGCGAATAATATCGTATATATGTTCCCAAAAAACAGGTTCAAAATAGAGTTTATCTGCCGTATCAAAATCTGTGGAAACAGTTTCTGGATTACAATTAATCATAATTGTCTCATAACCACACTCTGCAGCGGCTAATACACCATGAACACAGCAATAATCAAACTCTATCCCTTGTCCAATTCTATTCGGACCAGAACCTAAAACTACAATCTTCTTTTTATCACTTACAATACTTTCGTTTGCAATCGAAGTAACACCTTCTTTACTTTCAATTTCATTTTCAAAAGTTGAATAATAATAAGGTGTTTTCGCTTTAAATTCTGCAGCACAGGTATCAACTAACTTAAAGACACGCTGAACATTCAATTCTTCTCTTTTAGCATAAACTTCACTTTCCAAACAACTCAACATATGAGCTAGTTGTCTATCTCCATAGCCTTTTTGTTTCGCTTCAAGCAATAAATCTTTTTGAATCGTATCAATAGAGAAAGTTGAAATTTCTTTTTCTAATTGAAACAATTCTTCATATTGCTTCAAATACCACATGTCTATTTTGGTGATATCATAAATTTTGCTCAATGGAATCCCCAGGGCTATTGCATCATAAATAGCAAAAACACGGTCCCAGCTTGCATTGGTTAACTTATCTATAATTTGATTATAATCGGTATACCCTTTTCCATCAGCACCCAATCCATTTCTCTTGATTTCTAGAGATTGAGTTGCTTTGTGAAGTGCCTCTTGAAAAGAGCGTCCAATACCCATCACTTCACCTACAGCTTTCATTTGTAATCCCAAAGTTCTGTCTGATCCTTCGAATTTATCAAAATTCCATCGTGGTATTTTAACAATAACATAATCCAACGTAGGCTCAAATAAAGCTGAAGTAGATTTTGTAATTCCATTTTCTAATTCATCCAAGGTATAGCCAATTGCAAGTTTCGTTGCTACCTTTGCAATAGGGTATCCCGTCGCTTTTGAGGCTAGAGCAGATGAACGTGATACACGTGGATTAATTTCAATAGCAATAATGTCTTCTTTTTCATCTGGAGAAACCGCAAATTGAACATTACAACCTCCTTCAAAATCTCCAATAGAACGCATCATATGAATTGCCATATCCCGCATTTTCTGGTATGTCTTGTCAGAGAGTGTCATTGCTGGTGCTACTGTGATTGAATCTCCTGTGTGTATTCCCATAGGATCCATATTTTCAATAGAACAGATAATCACAACATTGTCATTTTTATCTCTTAACAATTCCAACTCGTACTCTTTCCAACCCATCATCGCTTTATCAATCATCACCTCATGAATAGGTGATGCCTCCAATCCTCTGCTTAACAAATCGTCAAAGTCTTCCGGATCATAAACAATCGAAGCACCAGCTCCACCAAGTGTGTAAGAGGATCTAATAACTAACGGAAAACCAAATTCTTGAGCTATTTCTTTTCCTTTTAAGAAGGAGGTAGCGGTAGATTGAGGTGCCATTGGCACATCAATTTTTAACATTAATTCTCTAAACTGTTCTCTATCTTCTGTAATATTGATTGCATCAATATCTACACCAATAAGTTTGACATCAAAATCTTCCCAAATTCCCTTGTCATCAGCTTCGATACAAAGATTTAGGGCAGTTTGCCCACCCATAGTTGGAAGAACAGCATCAATTTGTGGGTGCTCTTTTAAAATTTGAATAATTGATTTCGTTGTCAAAGGCAACAAATAAACATGATCAGCCATTGAAGGGTCTGTCATAATTGTTGCTGGATTCGAGTTAATTAAAATAGTTTCGATTCCGTCTTCTCTTAAAGAACGTAGGGATTGTGAACCTGAATAATCAAATTCACAAGCTTGCCCAATAACAATAGGTCCAGATCCGATAATTAATACTGACTTGAGGTCTTTTCTTTTTGGCATTGTAAGTTGTTGAATTGTTTAGTTTTACAAAAATAGTTAGTGCTTGGATATAAAAAAAGGTGTTACTTAAAAAAGTAACACCTTATATATTAACAATTGTTAATCATTTATTTTTTATGTCTAGTTTCAGATGAAACAGAAATCTTCTTTCTTCCTTTTGCTCTTCTACGAGCCAATACTTTTCTACCGTTAGCAGAAGCCATTCTCTCCATGAAACCATGTTTGTTTCTTCTCTTTCTCTTTGACGGTTGGTAAGTTCTTTTTGGCATTATCTATGTTTTTAAATATCTTCTATTATTTTCTGGTGCTCTAAAAAATTTACATCGTTTAAAACGTTTGCAAATATACAACTGTTTTTATTTGTAGCAAACACTATTTTAAAAAAAAATAAAAATTTTATTTGAACAAATACACTGCAAATTTTACAAATGTTTTTCCTTTTTTTATTTGAGATAAATTCTAGAGTTAGTACTTTTGCCCAAACCTAAGAATACCATGAGCAATACAAAATATGTTTTTGTAACTGGAGGCGTAACTTCATCACTTGGAAAAGGAATAATTGCTGCATCCTTGGCAAAATTATTACAACAAAGAGGCTTTTCAGTTACTATCCAAAAATTAGATCCTTATATTAATATAGATCCAGGTACATTAAACCCATATGAGCATGGAGAATGCTATGTTACTGATGATGGTGCTGAAACTGATTTAGACTTAGGTCATTACGAGCGTTTTTTAAATATTCCAACAAGTCAGGCTAATAATGTAACTACTGGAAAGATCTATCAATCTGTGATCAACAAAGAACGTAAAGGAGTTTTTTTAGGTAAAACAGTGCAAGTGATTCCACACATCACCGATGAAATCAAACGCAGAATTCAAATCTTAGGTGATACAGGAGATTATGATATTGTAATTACCGAGATTGGAGGAACCGTTGGCGATATAGAATCCCTGCCCTATGTAGAATCTGTAAGACAGATGTTATGGGAGAAGGGGGAAGAAAACGCTATTGTTATTCATTTAACACTAGTACCCTATCTAGCTGCTGCTGGAGAATTAAAAACCAAACCTACGCAACATTCTGTGAAAATGCTCATGCAAAGTGGGGTCAGTCCAAATATTTTGGTGTGTAGAACAGAACATGTAATTTCTGATGATATTAAACGAAAATTAGCCTTATTCTGTAATGTTAAAAAAGAAGATGTCATTCAATCTATAGATGCAGAAACTATCTATGATGTTCCCAATTTAATGTTAGCTGAAGGACTAGATGAAGTCGTATTGAAGAAATTTAACCTATCTACAATACAACAACCTGAATTGAAAGTCTGGAATGAGTTTTTAGCCAAACATAAAAATCCAACTTCAAAAGTTGAGATTGCTTTGATTGGAAAATATATTGAATTACAGGACTCCTACAAATCTATCACTGAAGCATTCATTCATGCAGGTTCTTCAAATGAGACCAAAGTGAAAGTACGATGGGTCCACTCTGAGAGCTTAACAGTTGACAATATAGAAAGTAAATTAAAAGGAGTAAACGGTATTCTAGTGGCCCCTGGTTTTGGTGATCGAGGGATTGAAGGGAAAATAAAAGCGGTGCAGTTCGCTAGAGAAAATAACATTCCTTTCTTTGGAATATGTTTAGGAATGCAAATGGCGGTTATCGAATTTTCTAAAAATGTCTTAGGGTTATCTGATGCTTTTTCAACAGAAATGAAAAAGGATTGTAAAAATCCTGTAATTAATTTAATGGAAAGTCAAAAAGAAGTAACAGATAAAGGGGGAACTATGCGTCTTGGAGCCTGGGACTGTGAAGTTTCTAAAAATTCTAAAACCTACAATGCATATCAATCGGAATTGATCAGTGAACGTCACAGGCACCGATATGAGTTTAACAATGAATATTTGGCTGCAATTGAAAGTGCAGGAATGTTAGCGACAGGAATCAATCCAAAAACAGGATTGGTTGAAGTGGTAGAAATTCCAACTCACCCTTGGTTTGTTGGTGTACAATATCATCCAGAATATAAAAGTACGGTATTAAATCCGCACCCTTTATTTGTAGATTTTATTAAGGCCGCTTTAAAACAATCTAAAAAGTAAATTTAGGAACACTATTTGAATAGTATAGTGTATTAACAATAATTACAGTAAAACCAATATAAAACATTTAAGTTTTGCTACATTTGTCGGCTTCTATTATTTAATATAGCAGCGAAAGTGACAATTTGACATTTAAAAAAACACATGGAACAAAAAAAATTCGACATCAACTCCTTTATTGGAATGATTTTATTGGGAGGTATTTTATGGTGGTGGATGAATTCTAACAAAGAAGAAATCCTACAAAAAGAAACAACATCAGATGTTGTTACAACACCTAACGAAGATACTGTAAATTCAATTGCTACAACAAAACCTATTTTTCAAAGTGATGCATTAAAAGCTGCCAATATAGAAAACAAATTAGGAGCTTTTGCATACAGTGCAGTGAATGGTGCAACTGGTGTAACAGTGATCGAAAATGAATTGCTAAAGTTAGCTGTTGACAATAAAGGTGGACAAATTGTAGAAGCATTGATCAAAAACTACAAAACTTATGACTCACTTCCTTTATACCTAGTAAAAGATAACAATGCGTCCTTTAACATCAATTTTGGAACCACAGACAATAGAATTTTAAATACCAAAGACCTTTATTTTATTCCAACACTCAGTAAAAGCAATGGAAATGATGTCTTATCTATGAAACTTAAAGTGTCTGATTCAAAATTTTTAGAATATCGATATGAAATGAAACCAAATGAATACATGGTTGATTTCTCTATACGTTCTCAAGGATTAAGTTCAACAATTAATGAATCCAACGCAATTACCTTAAACTGGTCTTTAAAAGGGTTTCGAAATGAGAAAAGTCTGGAAACAGAAAATACGATGTATTCCTGGTATTACTATAAAACCGATGGTGAAGTAGAATACATCAGACCCGGAAACACAGAAGTTGTAAATAATATAGATTGGGTAGCTTTCAAACAGCATTTTTTTATGTCGAACTTATTAACAGATACGCCTTTAAAAAATGCTACTATTAGTTCTACAGATTTAGTGAAAGATAAAAAAATAGACACTGTTTATACCAAGAACTATGAATTAAACACACCATTAGCATTATCCAATGGTGAATTCAATTATAACATGAAATGGTTCTATGGACCGAGTGATTATAATTTATTAAAAACCTATAAAGAAACCAATTTAGACGAAACCGCTGATCTAGGTTGGGGAATTTTCGGGTTTTTGAACAGAACAATATTTTACCCTGTTTTTAATTTCCTAAAAGGATTTTTATCAAACTTTGGATTGATCATCATATTAATGACCATTGTGGTTCGTTTAATTATGTCTCCTCTAGTATACAAATCGTATTTGTCTAGTGCAAAAATGAAGGTAATTAGACCTGAATTAACTGCTTTGAATGAAAAATATCCTGGAAAAGAAAATGCCATGAAACGCCAACAAGAAACCATGGCGGTTCAGCGAAAAGCTGGAGTTAGTATGTTGTCTGGTTGTATCCCAGCCTTATTGCAAATGCCTGTGTTTTTTGCGTTGTTTAAGTTCTTCCCAACAAACTTATCCCTGAGGCAAGAAGGATTTTTATGGGCTACAGACTTATCTTCATATGATACCATTTTCACTCTACCAATCGCTATTCCTTGGTATGGAGATCATGTAAGTTTATTTCCAATATTGGCTTCTATTGCTATTTTCTTTTATATGAAGATGAATCAAAGTCAACAAGCAAATATGCAAGCTCCCACGCAAGAAGGGATGCCTGATATGGGAAAAATGATGAAGTATATGATATACTTCTCTCCTATCATGATGTTATTTTTCTTTAACAATTATGCAAGTAGTTTGAGTTTGTATTACTTTATCTCAAATTTATTAACGATTGCAATTATGTTAGTGATTAAAAACTTTGTGATTGATGAAGATAAAATTCACGCCCAAATTGAGGAAAATAAAAAACGTCCTGAAAAAGCAAAGAGCAAATTTCGTCAGAGAATTGATGCTGCCATGAAACAAGCACAAGAACAACAGGCTCAACAAAGAAGAAAAAAATAACTATTTTATTTATAAAATTAAAAAACCGAAACATCATCGTTTCGGTTTTTTTGATTTTATTCGTGTTCTGATATTTATTATTCAAGATCAGAATCTTGAGTTGGAACGCCAGTTCTCTCCTTAATTTTACGAGATCCTTCATACAACTCATACTTCACAAACTTACAGTTCAAATCTCCATTTTTAAGTGCAATTCTTTTAGAGGTTCGCAAACCTACAGATTTTAAAGCATCGGTATCAGAAGTAATTAACCAAGCCACGGAACCCGGGTAATTATGTTTTAGGGTATCCCCTATCTTTTTATAAAATTCTTCTGTAGCGATATTTAATCGCTCTCCATAAGGGGGGTTAAATAAAATTGTAGTGTTTCCAAATACCTCTTTTTTAGAATTAAAAAAGTTTACATGATGTACACCTATAAACTCCTCTAAGTTGGCATTTTTTATATTTGCTGACGCTTTTTGAACAGCCGATGGAGCTTTGTCAAATCCCATAATTTTAAAATGAGAGGAACGTATTTTTTTTAACAAAGAATCTTGAATTGTGAAATATAAATCTTCATCATAATCTTTCCAATTTTCAAAAGCAAAGAATTTTCTATTGATATTCGCTGGAATATGATTTGCAATCATAGCTGCCTCTATTAAAATCGTACCAGAGCCACACATTGGATCTATAAAATTCTCATCACCGGTATAACCAGATAATAAAACCATTCCTGCAGCTAATACTTCATTTATAGGTGCAATATTAGTTGCAGTTCTATACCCTCTTTTGTGTAAAGAATCACCCGAAGAATCTAAAGAAACAGTCAACCAATCTTTTTGAATATGAATGTGAATTTTCACATCAGGATATTTTAAATCTACATTGGGTCTTTTATGGTATTTATGACGAAAATAATCTGCAATAGCATCCTTTGATTTTAAAGAAATATAATGTGAATTTGAGGTGAAATTCTTAGAATTTACCACCGCTCCTATTGCAAATGTACCCTCAGCATCCAGAAAATGTTCCCATTTAATTTTCTGAAGAGATTCATACAGATCTTCTTCATCATAAACTTTGCAAACTTTTACCGGTTTTAAAATTCTTACAGCAGTTCTTAAAGCTATATTTGCTTTGTACATAAAACCTTTATCACCTCTAAAAGAAACGCTTCTAACTGCCTCTTTAACTTCTTGCGCTCCTAATTTTCTCAATTCATCTGCTAAAACACCTTCTAAACCAAAAAGTGTAGTTGCAGTCATTTTAAAATCTTTGTTCATACTCATAAAATTGACTGTAAAAATACATTTAATTAATAGGAATTATAGAAATTAAATTTTTCATTTTTTGAAACATAAGATTTCGTTACTTTTGCAGTCTAAAATTAAATATGAAAACACAAGACTGGTATTCAGAATGGTTTAACACCCCCTATTATCATATTCTATATAAAGAACGAAATGATAAAGATGCCGAATTGTTCATGAAGAATATGACTTCATTTTTAAACTTACCTAAAAGTGCTCATATTTTAGACTTACCTTGTGGCAAAGGACGTCATTCTGTTTATTTAAATTCACTTGGATATGAAGTTACTGGAGGAGATTTAGCCGAAAACAGCATTGAGTCAGCAAAAAAATTTGAGAATGATAGGTTAAAATTTATCGTACAAGATATGCGTTGCCCCTTTGACATGAATTATGATGCCATTTTTAATTTATTTACCAGTTTTGGATATTTTGAAGAAGATAAAGAAGATCTTTTAATTTTAGAAAACTTTAAACAAGGATTAAAAAAAGGAGGTTTTTTTGTTTTTGACTTTTTAAATGCTGAAAAAGTAAAATTAAATCTGGTATCCGAAGAAACCAAAACAGTGGACCATATTACTTTCCATATTCAAAGAGAAATTAAAGATGGTTTTATTTTTAAGCACATTTCTTTTTTTGCAGATGGTAAGAATCACTCATATAAGGAACAAGTTAAATATTTAGATGTAGACAAAATGAAAAACTATTTTCAAAAAGCTTGTTTAAACATTACTAGGGTTTTTGGAGATTATCATTTAAACCCATATGAGTCTGAAACCTCAGATAGATTAATTATTGTTGCACGATGAATTATATCCTTTTAATAGCTGCTGTTTTTCTTGGTTCAACCTTAGTTTTTCTTTTCAAGCCAAAAAATAAATTTATGTCTTTATTGTTGGCTTTCAGTGGGGCTTATTTATTATCGGTTACTATTTTACATTTATTACCTGAAGTTTATGAGCAAACGAATGATTATAAGAAAGCAGGCATTTTTATTTTGGTCGGAATTATTATTCAATCCGTGTTAGAATCATTTTCTAAGGGTGCAGAACACGGTCACATACATATACATATCAATGGAAAAGAATTTCCTACCCTACTTTTTATGAGTCTAAGTTTGCATGCTTTTTCTGAAGGCTTGCCGATTCATAGTGTAGGAGAAAACTTATTATGGGCAATTGTTGTTCACAAAATACCTATTGCTATTGTTCTTACTACTTTTTTAATTCAAACAAAGTACTCAAGAAAAACCATATTTATTTTCTTAATCACTTTTGCTTTAATGAGTCCATTGGGAGTGTTACTGGGAGACAAAATTCCTTTTTTTAGCACATATTCTTCTGAAATTACAGCGCTAATTATAGGAGTTTTCCTACATATATCTACAATTATTCTCTTTGAAAGCACTGAAAATCATAAATTTAACTTTCAAAAATTTATGGCGATTGTTTTGGGGGTTTCACTAACAATCATTACCCTATAGGAAAATTCAGTACAAATTTTAATTGGCTACTTCATTGATAAATTTAATACGCATTAATCGAAGTTCTTCCTCATCATAATCACCATCAAACTCATCTAAAGCATCCTGAATTTTATCCGTTTCAGCTTCCATAAAATAATCATATATCTCATCTTGCTGATCTTCATCCAATAAATCATCAAAAGAATAGTCAATATTTAGCTTTGTTCCTGAAAAAATAATCACCTCCATTTCCTTAATCAAATCTTCCATTTCTAGTCCTTTTGATTTGGCAATGTCTATTAAGGGTATTTTTTTGTCTGTATTTTGAATAATAAATAGTTTCAAACCTGAATTGGTCCCTGTACTTTTTACGATTAAATCATCTGGTCTTAGAATATCATTCTCCTCTACGTACTTGGAAATAAGTTGAATAAACTCTTTTCCAAATTTCCTAGCTTTTCCCTCTCCAACACCATGAACAGTTGAAAGCTCAGTTAATGTTATTGGGTACTTCATTGCCATGTCTTGTATTGATGGATCTTGAAAAACTGCAAATGGGGGAACTCCTTGTTTTTCTGAGACACTTTTTCGCAAATCTTTTAATATTTTGACCAACTTGTCGTCTGAAATATTTGAGGACTTTGGATTGGTTATGATGGAGTTATCATCTTGTTCATTATAAGAGTGATCTTCCGTCATCATAAAGGAAGTTGGTTTATTCATAAAATCTTCTCCTTTTTGAGACAATTTTATAACTCCATACTGTTCAATTTCTTTTTTAATGAAATTGACTACTAAAATTTGTCTAATTAAGGCCATCCAATAGAGTGGAGACCTATCTTTTCCACTTCCAAAAAAGGGTTGTAAATGGGTTTTATGAGAAGTTAAAAGGGCATTTTCTTTCCCAACAATAGTATTTACAATCTCTTTTGATTTGTACTTTTGTAATGTATTCTTAATAACTTTTAGTAAGCGCACTACATCATTTTTTGCTTCATGCTTTTTCTTTGGATTTCTAGAATTATCGTCCATATTAGCTCCCGCACCAAGTTCAACATCAAATTCTTCACCGAAATAATGCAACAAATATTTTCGTCTATTCATAGAAGTTTCAGCATAACCAACAACTTCTTGAAGTAATGCATGACCAATTTCTTGTTCTGCGATGGGCTTACTAGCCATGAATTTCTCTAACTTTTCGATGTCTTTGTATGCATAAAAAGCCAAACAGTATCCTTCACCATCATCTCGACCAGCTCTACCTGTTTCTTGATAATAACTTTCTAAACTTTTAGGAATGTCATGATGAATTACAAAACGCACATCTGGTTTATCTATTCCCATACCAAAAGCGATGGTAGCTACAACAACATCACAATCTTCCATTAAAAACATGTCTTGATGTTTTACTCGAGTTTTTGCATCTAAACCTGCATGATAAGGAACAGCTTTGATTCCGTTAACTTGAAGAATTTGAGAAATTTCTTCAACTTTTTTACGACTCAAACAGTAAATAATTCCGGATTTCCCCATTCTTTGTTTTACAAAACGGATGATATCTTTTTCTACTTCATGTGTTTTCGGTCTTACTTCGTAAAATAAATTAGGTCTATTAAAAGATGCTTTAAATCTATTGGCATCTAAAATTCCTAATGTTTTTAAAATATCTTCTTGTACTTTTTCTGTTGCGGTCGCTGTTAAACATATAACAGGAACATTATCAATTGCTTTGATGATATTCTTTAAATTTCTGTATTCTGGTCTAAAGTCGTGCCCCCATTCTGAAATACAATGTGCTTCATCAATAGCAACGAAAGAAATTTTCTGAGTTCTTAAAAAAGCTACATATTCTTCTTTGATAAGAGATTCTGGAGCCACATATAAAAGTTTTGTAATTCCTTTGGAAATATCCTCTTTAACTTGACTTACTTCTGTCTTGTTTAATGATGAATTTAAAACATGGGCAACTCCACTGTGTTCGGAAATTCCTCGAATAGCATCTACTTGATTTTTCATCAAAGCAATAAGAGGAGATACTACAATAGCAGTTCCTTCAGACATTAAGGCAGGCAATTGATAACAGAGCGATTTACCTCCACCTGTAGGCATGATTACAAAAGTATTATTTTTGGCAAGTATACTTTCGATTACTTTCTTTTGCAACCCTTTAAATTTATTAAATCCAAAAAACTTTTTAAGAGGAATATATAAATCCATTTACTAAAATATTTGTTCAACTTCAAAAAACAACTCACAAACCTTCCATTATATTTGTTGTAACTATTATTTATAGTAAATTTGCTTGTTTCTTAACTTAAAGATATAACTTATTATCTTGATTTAATACCATACCATTGAAAAAAACCAATACAATTTTAAAAACTGCAAAAGAAACTATTCTAATAGAAAGTAATGCTATTGCTAATTTAGCGAAATTAATTGATGATGACTTTGAAGAAGCCGTTAAATTTATTTTAAATTCTAAAGGAAGAGTAATTGTAACTGGTATAGGTAAGAGTGCAAACATTGCTACAAAAATAGTTGCTACTTTAAATTCTACTGGTACTCCAGCAATTTTTATGCATGCAGCTGACGCTATTCATGGAGATTTAGGAAATGTTCAAAAAGAAGATGTAGTCATTTGTATCTCCAAAAGTGGAAATACTCCAGAAATTAAAGTACTAGTCCCTTTTATTAAAAATTATAAGAATAAAATAGTAGCAATTACTGGGAATGTTGATTCATTCTTAGGGAAAAATGCAGATTTCACATTAAATGCGTTTGTAGAAAAAGAAGCTTGCCCTAATAATCTAGCTCCAACAACAAGTACTACTGCACAACTAGTTTTAGGAGATGCCTTAGCTGTTTGCTTATTAAACTTAAGAGGTTTTACAAGCAACGACTTTGCGAAATATCATCCTGGAGGTGCTTTAGGAAAACGTTTGTATTTAAGAGTCTCAGATTTAGTCCGTAATAATCTCGTACCAAAAGTAAATTCTTCAGATAGTATATCAAAAGTAATTGTTGAAATTTCCGAAAAAAGACTCGGAGTCACAGCTGTCATAGATTCTGATGAATTGGTTGGAATTATTACTGATGGTGATATCAGAAGAATGCTATCCAAAACACCAGAAATTTCAGAAATTAAAGCAAATGATATTATGGGTAAAGACCCAAAAACTATCTCTGTTGACGCAATGGCCATAGACGCCTTAAACACCATGGAAACTAACAATATTTCACAAATGTTAGTGGTTGATCATAAAGATAAATATGTGGGTGTCATACACATCCATGACCTAATTAAAGAAGGAATTTTCTAATGGCAGAAAAAGAGAAAGAAATGTCTTTTTTGGGACATTTGGAGGAACTCAGATGGCATTTAGTAAGAAGCGCATCTGCTATTTTTATTGTTGGAATCGTATTATTCATCTTTCAAAAAGAAGTTTATGAAAACTTTTTATTAGCCCACAGAAAACCTGATTTTATCACCTATCAATTGTTCTGTGATTTCTTTGGTTTATTTGGCTTAGACAGTAGCTTTTGTAATGTTAGCTTCAAAGACAACTTAATTAGCCTAAAACCAACACAACAACTCATGAATTCTGTTTGGTCTTCATTAATCTTAGGGATTGTATTGTCATTTCCTTACCTTTTATGGGAAATTTGGAAATTTATTTCCCCGGGATTAACTCAAAAAGAAGTCAAGAAGTCAAGAGGTTTTATTTTTGTGGCGTCTTTGTTGTTTTTCTGTGGAATTGCTTTTAGTTTCTATGTCATAGCTCCCATTTCGATACATTTCTTATACAATTATCAGATTACTGATTTGATTCAGAATAACTTCACAATGGATTCCCATATTGGACTAGTTACCAATATGTTACTTGGGGTTTCAATACTATTTGAATTGCCAGTTTTGGTCTACTTTTTAACTAAAATAGGTTTAATAACACCCAATTTTTTAAAAAAATATAGAAAACATGCCCTTGTTGTTGTACTGATTGTAGCCGCCATAATTACCCCCCCTGACGTCGCTAGTCAAATAATTGTAGCCATTCCTATTGTTATTCTATATGAGGTAAGTATAAAGGTATCAAAATTTGTGATTAAAAAACAACAAAAAAATGCATAAAAAAGTACAAGAATTTAATGACTATCGTCAGAAAATGAACGATAAAATTTTAGCTTCAGAGAATAAAGTAATAAAAAGAATTTTCAATTTAGACACAAATGCTTTTCAGGAAGGTCATTTACCAAAAAAAACAAAAGAACTACTGGGTTTAGTTGCTTCTGCAGTATTGAGGTGTGATGATTGTATACAATATCATCTTGAGGCATCCTATAAACTTGGAGTTTCCAAAGAAGAAATGATGGAAACCATGTCAATCGCTAATCTTATTGGTGGTACAATTATGATCCCACATCTAAGAAAAGCTGTTGAATATTGGGAAGCACTTGAGGAAAGTAATTTAGAAATTAATTAAGATTTCAATTTTAATCATTTACTATATTTGATCTATGATTTTAAGAGCAGAAAATATTCAAAAAATATACGGAAGTAGAAAAGTTGTCAAAGGAATTTCACTAGAGGTAAAACAAGGTGAGATTGTTGGGCTTTTGGGTCCCAACGGTGCTGGAAAAACAACTTCTTTTTATATGATTGTAGGAATGGTTAAACCGAATTCTGGTACTATTTTTTTAAACAATGAGGATATCACGCAAGATCCAATGTACAGAAGAGCTCAACAAGGGATTGGATATCTAGCACAAGAAGCTTCTGTTTTTAGAAAATTATCAGTCGAAGATAATATTATGTCTGTATTACAGTTCACAGACTTATCAAAAAAGCAACAAAAAATTAAATTAGAATCTTTAATCGAAGAATTTAATATAGGTCATGTTCGTAAAAATAGAGGAGATTTGTTATCTGGAGGTGAAAGAAGAAGAACTGAAATTGCTCGTTGTTTAGCTTCGGATCCAAATTTCATTCTACTAGATGAACCTTTTGCAGGAGTTGACCCAATTGCCGTAGAAGATATTCAAAGTATTGTAGCCCAATTAAAAAATAAAAATATTGGAATTTTAATTACTGACCATGATGTTCAAGCAACTTTGGCGATTACAGATAAAACTTACTTAATGTATAATGGAGGAATTTTAAAAGAAGGAACTCCAGAAGAACTAGCCGCTGACCAAATGGTACGGAAAGTATATTTGGGTAAGGACTTTGAATTAAAAAAGAAAAAGACCTTTTAAATTAGCTCACCAAACTATCGTTTTAATAAACATTTGAATTCCCTCTTTTTTGATAAGTAATTATCGAAGACAACACTACATAAAAAAGTACAATTAGTGGTATTGAAACATAATGTAAAAACACAATTAGTACTGTAGAAACTACTAAAAAGAAATATTTGGTTGCATTGTTTTTTACAGAATACCCCTTAAATTTTAGTGAAAATAAAGGCAATTCTGAAATCATTAAATAGGTGAGTAAAAGAGCAACAGCACACAAAATATAATTATTTGCAATCAAATTTTGTATGAATTCAATTTCGGAGGATTGCTGAATTAAAGGCAATGAAATCACAAATAAACTCATTGCAGGAGTCGGTAACCCTATGAACGAATTTAATTGTCTTGAGTCTATGTTAAATTTTGCAAGCCGATAACAAGCACCTAAAGTTAGAATGAATCCAAAATAGGGGAAAAAACTAGAGATGGAATTAAGTTCTAGAATATTTTGATTGTTTGCTAATAAATTGAACATAATAATACCAGGAACAAGACCACTTGTTACCATATCAGCCAAAGAATCTAACTGTTTCCCTAACTCCCCTGTAACATTTAAAATTCGAGCAACAAAACCATCCAAAAAATCAAAGAGAATACCGATGACTACAAACAATGCTACTAGAATAAAATCCCCTTCAACAGCAAAAATTGTAGCTACTGTTCCACAAAAAAGATTTCCTAGAGTTAATAAATTCGGAAGGTGTTTTTTAAATGTCATTTCTTCTTAATTTGAAGGCTAAAATAAGAAATCAAAATTTGTTGGTTTTCGTTATTCTTTATTTTTTTAGATATTTGTTATAATTGTAAAATTCTATGCCCGTTTTCACTTCAAATTTTTCTCCAACAATGCCTTTTAAAAATGGTTATTTCAACACCATGTATAGGGCACTCTTCACGAAAAATACTATCAATTATAAACGAAAAAGAATTACTACCTGGGATCATGATTTTATAGATTTAGATTTTTCTTTCGTTGGTTCAAAAACACTAGCCTTATTAATTCACGGCTTAGAAGGAAGTTCGAATTCTACCTATATGATATCAACTTCTAAACACTTAAATAAGATTGGATTAGATACTGTTTGTTTTAATTTAAGAGGCTGCTCAGGAGAAGACAATTTATTATTAGGTTCCTATCACAGTGGAAAAACAGAGGATGTTGACTTTATTGTCAGCCATCTATTAGAAAACTACAACTACGAAAATATAATTATCATAGGTTTTAGTTTAGGGGGTAATTTAACACTAAAATATCTCGGTGAAAAATCGGCAGCTATTTCCCCTAAAATAAGAGGAGGTATTGCTTTTTCTGTTCCCATTGATATTGCATCGGCAGAAAAAGAAATGGATAAATTAAAAAATAAACTTTACATAGAACTTTTTTTTAAAACAATGAAAAACAAATTGTTACAAAAGGCTCATAAGTTCCCGGAATACAACTTAGACAAAGATCTTTTATTCAAGGCAACAAAATTTAAACATTTAGAAAAATTATATACCGTTCCTGTGTTTGGTTTTAAAAGTCCAGAAGATTATTGGGAAAAAGCAAGTTCAAAACCCTATTTAAAGACCATACAAAAGCCTACTCTGTTAGTAAATGCAAAAGACGACAGCTTTTTATCTAAAGAATGTTTTCCATTTTATGAGGCTCAAAAATCAGAAAACTTCTTTTTTGAAAGTACAGATTATGGAGGGCATGTTGGTTTTATGAACTCCTTTAAGTCGGAAGAAAACAATTGGTTAGAAAAAAGAATTGAACGTTTTATTAAAGAAAATATTGAGTTAAACCCAGAGTAAACAATATCTTTAAAAAAACAGGGTTATTTTAGTATGTTTTTGGATATTTGTTACAGATAATTTTCATTCTTTGAAACACAAAATATTATTTTTATTTTTAGTTACACCACTCTTGTTATCTGCACAAGCATTTAGAGGATATTCTAATGAATTTTTAAGTATTGGGGTTGATGCTGCAGGATTGGGCATGAGTAAAAGTGTTGTTGCTAGTTCAAATGATGTGAATTCTATTTACTGGAACCCTGCTGGACTTGTAGGCATTAATGATTATCAAGGATCGTTAATGCACGCTTCCTACTTTGCAGGAATAGCCAATTACAATCATGCTAGTTTTGCCATGCCATTAAACAAAGAGAGTACCCTTGGAATTTCGATCATTCGTTTTGGTGTTGATGATATTTTAAATACTACAGAATTAATCGATAGTAATGGAAACATCGATTTTAATCGTATTAGTCTTTTTTCCAGTGCAGACTACGCCTTCAATGTTGCTTATGCTAGAAAATTACTTTTAAAAGATATTACGTTTGGAGTAAACGCCAAAATTATAAGAAGAATTATCGGTGATTTTGCTTCTTCTTGGGGATTTGGTTTTGATGTAGGAATTCAATTTAAGCGTAATTCTTGGAACTTCGGATTGATGGCAAGAGATATTACCACCACTTTTAATAGTTGGGCAATCAATACCGATGAATTTGATAAAATTAAGGATGCCCTCACTTTATTGCCTGGACAAAACCAAGACATGCCTGAAACAACAGAAATAACAAAACCAAAATTACAATTAGGAGTTGCTAAAAATTGGAAAATTGGACGTTATTTCAATTTATTAACAGAGGTCAATACAAACATGCGTTTTACAAAAACAAATGATCTTTTTTATTCTGATGCGATCAGTATCAATCCTGCAATAGGGTTTCAATTAGATTTTGATGAATTGGTTTATCTTAGAGCTGGAGTTGGTAACTTTCAATATATAGAAGAATTTGACAACTCAAAAACAATCTCTATGCAACCTAATTTTGGAGTTGGTTTTAATTATAATGGAATTAGCATTGATTATGCATTGACTAATATTGCCAGTATTGGTAATGCACTGTATTCAAATATCTTTTCAATTAGAGTAGATTATAGTTATTTTAGACGGTAATTTTTATGAAAAAAAAATATTTCATTTTTTTAATACTTCTTTCCATTTATTCTGGATTAAGTGCTCAAATCAAACTTTCAGCATTCGCCGAAGTAAGTATAGTTACTGCGGGACCTGGAGATGAATTTTATGAAGCTTTTGGTCATTCTGCGATAAGAATTAAAGACCCTGTTTTAAATTTTGATCTTATTTATAATTATGGAATATTTGATTTCAATCAACCTAATTTTTATTCAAATTTTGCAAAAGGGAATATGATCTATAGCCTAGCACGCTACAATTTCAACTATTTTTTAGCAAGTTATAAGAACCATAAACGTTGGTTAAAACAACAAGTTTTAAATTTAACTCAAGTAGAAAAACAAGCTTATTTTAATTTTCTAGAAAACAATGCTTTAGTGGAAAATAAAAATTATAAATATGATCCATATTTCAACAATTGTGCCACCATACTAAGAGATCTTACAAAATCTATTTTAGGTAATAAAATTGTTTTTAATTCTAAAACCCCAACAGAAGTAAGCTCTTTAAGACAATTAACCAATCATGAAATTCATTGGAATTCCTGGGGAAGTTTTGGTTTAAATTTAATTACTGGAACAAGATTGGATACCAAATCTTCTTATGATGAACACATGTTCTTACCTGATTATGTATATAGTTCTTTCAAAAATGCAACCCTATTTGTCGAAAATCAACCAAAGGATTTTGTTCTAAGAGAGGACACTCTTCTAAGTTTTGAAGAGAAAGAACATACCGCCTCAATTTTAAACCCATTTTTATTGAGCAGTATTCTTGCGTTACTTGGGATTTTTATAACCTACAAGGATTTCAAAACAAAAAAAAGAACAAGGTTTTTAGATTTTATATTATTTTTTGTGACAGGAATATTTGGTGCTATTCTAGTTTTTCTCTGGTTTTTCTCAAGTCATTCAACTGCACCCAATAACTTAAATATATTATGGGCTTTCGCTATCAATATCATTATTTCCTTTTTTATGCTAAAAACACAGCTCCCAAGATGGTTGAATAAATACTTGTTTTTACTGATGCTGTTTTTAATAGTAATTGCCATCCTATGGCTCATGAAATTTCAAGTTTTCCCAATACCGATTCTACCACTTATGGTTTTACTATTTATCAGATACTTCTTTTTATCAAAACTATTGACCTCTGTAAAATAAAACTGTTGTAATTGTTTTAATTGTAATTTTAAAGTCTAAAAGAATATTTCTTTGTTTGATATAATATAAGTCATAAAGCAACTTCGTTTCTTGTTCTTTTATTGAATTTGCATAAGGGTATTTTACTTGAGCCCAACCTGTTAGACCTGGTCTTATAAGGTGTCTAACTGTATAAAAGGGAATTGTTTCTGTCAATTCTTTTACAAATTCAGGTCGTTCTGGTCTTGGTCCAATAATGCTCATATCCCCTATCAAAACATTGTAAAATTGTGGGATTTCATCACATCTAGTATTCCTTAAAAGTCGTCCAAAATAAGTAATTCTTTTATCATTTACTTTTGCCCATACTGCACCATTCGATTCGGCATTTACAATCATGGATCGCAGCTTATAAATTTTAAATACTTTTCCATTTTTGCCAACTCTGTACTGTGAATAAAAAAGAGGCCCCCTGTTGGCAAAAAGGTTTACAAAAAATATCATTGGGAGAAAATTTAAAAGGAAAACGAGTCCTAAAACTGAAATAAGGACATCAAAAAACCTCAAAATAAAAAGATAAAATCGATTTGTTGAATTCTTACTAAAGTTAAGATACTTATAAAAATCGTCCTTTAAATTTTCAATTGGAACTCTAGACATTACATCTTCATAAAAGAACTCATAACTAACAATATTGATTCCTTGACCAAATAATAAAATTAGTTCTTTATTAAGATTAGTAATAACTTCTGATGGAAATTCATTTAAAGAAACAATAATTTCAGAAATAAGATCCTTCTCAATAACAGAAGATAGTTGAGTGCTGTAGATATCATAAAAATTAGCAATACCCACAACTTTTTTATCAGATAAATAACCTTGAATATTGTAAATATTATCTTTGTTAACCTTAATTAGCAAATTTTTAATTTTATCTGACCTTCCAATAAACAAGATGTTTTTGGAATATTTAGTTGAAAAGAAGAACCAGATATAGAGATATCTCCAAACAATAACAGGCAACGTAAGTATTAAAAACAAGTACACTATCTGAAGTCTGTTTTCGGGTAACAAAGGAGAAATAAAAGGGGTAAAAACATAAAAAATCGTTGTAAAATAAGCTGTTACATTGATACTCCTAAAAATTGCATATCTATTATTTGAAGTGGTTAAATTATATAACATAAAAATTTCACCAAAAATTAAATAATAAAAGATTAGTAATAGGATCCATTTAAAAATAGATTCATTTGAAAAAGTGAAATAAGTAAATTCTAAATAATGGGATGAACACAACAAACTGACTACAATTATAATCGAATCAATAAGTCGAAGCAACACTTTTCTTTCGTCAATATTATAATAAGAATTTGTATTCATTATAGCATTTTTTTTTACATCAGAAACCTGATAGAATGGTATTTAATTTTTTATTAAAAATGTAGTTTTAAATAATTGCATAAGATCCAATTCACCTTTTAATTATAATATTAAAACTTGATCGATAAAAATCATATTTCTTTATTCCGTTATAAGCCCAAAGGAGCATTAAATAAATCGATGTTACAAAGGATAAATTTTCAATTTTTCTATAAAAATACCACTGATGAATGACTAATTTTTTTTTATTCCTAGAAAGAGATTCTTTTCTGATTCTATAAATTGCTAGAGTCTTTTTTATTCCAACTGCATATTTGATTTGATGTAAATACTTTAGCCACAATCCCATATCCTGTCGGTATCTTATGTCAGGCATAAAATATTTTCCTAATTTTTCAACATCAATAAAGGCTGTTAAACAACTGATAGAATTAGTTTTTAAAATATCCATATAGGTAACTTTTTGTGGGACTATGAAATCCTTGAATTGTTCTTTTAATGTATTTTCATTGCATCTTTTATAAGATGAAAAAACAAACCCTTCAGATTTTAAAATATAATTGATAGAAGTACTTAAAAATTCAGGCATCCATAAATCATCACTATCTAAAAAGGCTAGATAACTCCCTTTAGCATGTTTGATTGAATTATTTCTAGCGATGGCTGGCCCAGAATTTTTAATCATAAATAATTTAATTCGAGGATCTTTTTTAGATAACATTCTAATAATTTCAACTGAATTATCAGTTGAACCATCATCAGTAATTAACATTTCCCAATGGCTATATATCTGAGCTTGAACACTGGCAATAGTTTCTTCAATAAATTTAGAAGAATTATAATTAGGGGTAATAATTGAAACTAATTTAGAACTCATATTATAGGTATGAAATAAAACTTTTTAATTTTTCTCTTTCCGAATGTAAAGTATATTCTTCCTCAAGTTCATATTGAATGTCTTCCCCAAAAAACTTAACAAATTCAATGTGAAATTTTTTAAGTTGTACGTCTGAGAGCTTCTGTTCAATCCTAACCCTAAGAAATCCTTTTTCTTTTTGAACAATTTGATAGTTTAATTTTAAACTGTGTTGTTCATCTAAATTTTTGAAAATATAATAAATACTCAAACTTGGATAAATCTTAATATTTCCATGAATAGACAGACCAATTCTTCCCTCAACACTCTTTAAAATTCTGTGATGTCTTCCGCATTTACATTTTTTAGAATTTGGTTCTAACTCTATATAATCTCCCAATCTATAGCGAATTACAGGAAAAGATTTCAGTTGGAGATTGGTTACAATAATTTCATGTTCAACTTCCTCAACTAAGACACCCTCCATATTTATATGCATATTCCCCTCAGGGCATTCAAATGAAATAATTCCTGTTTCAGCAGCTCCATATTCATTAACAATTTTAGAACCAAAAGCTTCAATAACTTCATCGTGATAGGTCTTAAAAATTTTCTCTGATGTGCCTTTTACCATTCTGATACTTCTTGGCTTTGGCAAATTTCTTTCATTAATCAATTTTGCTGTTTGATATATCATCGAAGAATAACCGTGTAGATAGGTTGCTTTTTTTAATTTTTTAACAAATCTTTTTAAATTGTCAGTTTCGTAGCTGAAAATTCTAAATCGATTTTGTAAATAATCCAAAAATTTTGTTTTATTTTTTTTAAAAAAATTAAAATTAAAACCCCAAAAATATCCGTTTAATTCCCATGGATAAACACCATACCATAAATAACTTTTTTGTAATACTGCCCTATTAAATGAATCAGCAGACTCGTCTCGTTTAAAACGTAAAGATTGTCCTGTACTACCCGATGTTGTTACTGAAAAGGTTTTTCCTTTCCAATTTGTATGAATTTTTAAATTATGATCAATAAAATCAATCTTTTCTACAATGGGGATATTCTTAACATCTCCTAATTGTTTAATATCAGATGGATGAAAATCATTGGTTGTAAAATGTGATTTATAAAAACTTGAATTTTCATAAGCAAACTCTAATAGTTCCTTGAGTTTTTTTAATTGATAATCTTCAAGTTTTTTAGATGACCAATTATTACTTTTTTCTAAAAAAATTAAATGTTTTTTTTTAGATGGATTTCTTATTGAAGATCCTAGCTTGTATAGCAATTTATATATCATTAATTTAAAATTTTTAACCACTTATCTTGAACAATATTCCAATCAAAATTTTTAACTTTTTCTCTCGCATTTAATGCAATTGAATGCTTATTTTCTTTTACTATTTTACATATTCCTTTGGTCATTGCTAAAGGATGATTTTTTTCCACCAATACACCATCTATATTGTGTTGGATCAAATATGACAAACCTCCTACGTTTGTAGAAACCACTGGCAATCCCAATGCCATAGCTTCAATTACACTCACTGGAGTATTATCGACATTGGTGGTATTGATGAAGATATCATACTGCTGAGATTTTTTATGCCACTCCTCCTTAGATAATACGCCTGTAATTTCAACACTTTTGTTTAAATGGTATTTATTAATGAGTTGTTTTACATCCTCTATAGTCCCATCTTTGTCTGGACCAACCATACATAAAATTGCTTTTGGGTAGGTGTTTTTTAATTCTTTCAAAACTTCAATGGCCATCGTAGGATTGTATATCTTAGCAAAAGCTCTTACATACAATAATTTAGGAGCGATTCTTTTTCTTTCTTTGAAGGGGTATAGATGTAATGGAATCACATTAGGAATTAATTCGGTATCAAAGCCTTCTTGTTGAAATTTGTCTTTTAAATATTCAGAGGGAGCTATATTCTTATATGAATTATTAAAAACTAAGGATGAAAGTATTGGATTTTTTTTCAAACGATTCGGTAAATTACCTCCATGCAGTATTGATAAATATTTTAGTTTATAGAATCTACAGAGTTGAGAGGTAAACAACGCATAGTAAAAATTTGAAGTACTGTAAGTATCTATGAATACATAATCTAGCTCATTACGTAAACGAACAATCGTTGTACACATGTGAAGCAAACGTATTACCTTATTATTTTTTGATGAACATTTGCATATGATATAACCTGTAGCACTTAATAAATAGCTCAAAGTATCCATCGTAGTTGTATATTTTGTTTTCTTTATTAAATCGTTACCTATATATAAAATTGTTTTATTCATCATTCGTATCAATTTTTATTAAACTTAATCCGTATATAAAACTGGGAAATGCAAGTCTCATTGCTGAATGGTTAATGGTAAAAAACCAAAAAATATAAAATGAAATTAAGAAGCTTCTCTGATACAGATTACTAAAAAAAATATTTAGTAAGGGTTTTAATAGAAGTATTAACAATGCGGTAATCCCAAAAAGTCCTTGTTCCTCAAATAATCGACTAACTTCATTATGAGCCGCAGCAGTAATATTAACATTAGTTTCCATCCTTTTATACTTTCCATTTCCAACTCCGATACCGAAAAAAGGAGATTCATAAAAACTTTCTAATTGTGCCTCGAAAATTGCACCTCTACCAGCGCTGATATCTTTTTTTTGAATTCCTTTCGCATTTTTACCTGCATATCTATTTGAAATCATCCCCCCAGTAATATTTGAGGTATACAACCAAATCGCTATGAATAGTCCAAAAGAGACAGACATATATAGAAGAATTCTCCTAAAAGTTACCTTTTTATGAAAAAGAATACAGACGATAAACACAAATAAAGCAACCCCTGCAGTGATCATTCCTCCTCTAGAAAAAGTTAACAAACCTCTGTATGCGAAATAGGCTAAAAAGAGAATATCTAACAATAGATAAGTAGACAATTGAACCCTTAAAATGATAAATATTGCAATAATAAATGTCGCAAAACCAATAATAGTTGATACTTGGTTAGGACCATAACCACCAGAAGTAACAAAATTAGAGGAGGTACTAAAAATAAAATTTTCTAAATTGGGGGTTTTAAAATATACAAAGCATATCAAAGAAAATGTTGGTAATAGCGCCAAAAAAAGCAACCTTTTCAATTCTTTTTTTGATATCACCCTTTGGTTACAATACAATGCAAAAATTGCCAAGGATATTGGTCCACTTAAATTAAAGGCGATAGCTTTTCTAATAAATTCTCCTGGAGGTACTTGAGTAAATGCAATTCCAACAGATAATAGTAATATGTATATTAAAAACGATACGGATACCTTTGCTTTTACTGGGCCTAAAAATAATCCTAAAAGTGAAAATAAAATTAATCCATACTTTCCTGTCTCATACAAAATCGCTCCATCAATCATTCTTATAAAGATCTCTGCGCCTACTAAATAACTTAATAAATACAAAGCTTCTTCATTATTATTCCTGGTAATTATAATAGTAATTGTACCCGCAATTATAACGAATAACGTATATAAATTACCCATGGGTAAGACTGTAGCAATAAAACCAATCGCCAGATGAATACAAATGAATAAAAGTTTGTTATGTATTATTTTTTCTATCAAAGTACTTCTCTATAAATTTCTATGACTCTTTTTATACTTCGTTCTATTGAGTAATTCTCAAGAACTTCTGTGTGTAGATCAAAGGCAACTTTTTCTCTCAATTCTTTGTCTTTGATTAAGGATACAATAGCATCTGCTAGTTGATCACTTCTCTTTCTCGGGACAACAACTTGTTTGTTTGTAACAAGAGCAGCACAGTCTCCCACATTGGTAACCACAACAGGAAGTTTTGCTAACCCATATTCTAATAAAGAAACAGGCAGTCCCTCAGACTCAGAAGATAGAACTCCTATGTCAGCTTGCTCTAGAATATTTTTAATATCAGTACACAAATCATACTGAAAAACAGCATTTTCTAATTTTTTGTTTTTTATAAAATTATGAATTGATTTACCATATGCATCATGATAATTTTTCCCTATCAAATGTAATGTGCACCTGGCATCTTTTTTTAAAACCAATAAAAATGCTCTTAATAAATTGATATGGTCTTTTTCTTCTCTATAGCCTGCTAAACAAAGAATTCTTTTTCCTTTTTGACCAAATAATTTTGTGTCTTTTAAATGATTTGTAAAAACAGGAAAATTTCTGACACAACTACCATTTTTATTTTTTAAAACAGTTTTAGACCAAAAATCTAAGTCTTTATTAACACTTATTATATAATTAAAATAGGAAGCACAACCCTTAAAAAAAAGTAATTTTAGTCCTCTAAGATGAATACAATTCCCTGTATGATTGTGCCAAACTACTTTTAATTTAGAGTTTAATAATTTAATACAAATCCCTATAAAATAAGATGTTGAGTGCGCATGAATGAAGGAAATCCTATTTTTTTTAATGTAATTTTTTAAATTTTTAATGGCTTTTATATCCACTGTTTTTTTTCTCTTTAAAAACAAATATCCTACGGATGTTTTTATATTTTCTTTTAAAGGACCCTCTTTTCTAGTAGCGCACAAATGAGACGCAATACCTTCTTTAGATAAAGCATTTGCGATATTTACAGCTAGCACTTCTGCTCCACCAACCTGTAAAGTATCTATTAATTGCAATACTCTTGTTTGTTCATTCATAATAGTTCTTTTATGGCTTTTTCAAAGGTGTCTAATGTAAACTGTTGAGACCATGTTCTTGCTCTTTCGACATGTTCCACATACATTTTTTTATGATCTATATAGCTTTCTATTTTTTCCACTACCTCCTGTAAATTATTGTTAATTAAAGCTCCTCTATTTCCATAATCTAACATGGCAGGAACACAGGAAACTTTTGTTGAAACTGGCAAGCAAGACCAAAACATAGACTCTGCTACAACTTTTGGCCACCCCTCTGACTTGGAGATAAAAATTAAAAAATGACTCCTTTGAAATGCTTGTTTTACCACTTCTTTTGATTGATTACCGTGAAGCTTGACGATCCTATGTAATTGATGATCATCTATATATTTTTGAACTTTCTTGAATTCTGATCCATTCCCATACATATCTAAAGAAACATCAATCCCTTTTTTTGATAGTTGATGAACAGTTCTAACAGAAATCAAAGGCTGTTTTCCAATGGAAAAAGCTCCGACAAACAATAGTTTAATAGTTTTATTTAAATCTTTTTTAGCAATCTCTTCTATTTCATGTTCATGATAACTAGCTGTAAAAAATGGTATATTATTTTTTGATTGTTCTGACCATTTTCCATATATCAATACTTTAATATTTTTTGATAACAACGTATTTCCTAAAATCCACTTTTGAAATTTATACGTAAAGGGTTGTTTACTCTTTGGGTCCCAGTTTCCAGCATATTTAGCAGTTTTAACTTTAGAAGAAAAAAACACTTGTACAACACAACCAAGTAGCCCCACATTCCCAGGACAACGCAGATGTATATGATCTACTTGCTGCATCCCCTTAAAAATCTTCCAACAAATATTTGGAATTACAAATAGAGATTTAATTAAATTTTTTAAAGAGGTAATATTAAAATTTGGGATAGAAATCACTTTAATATTTGAGTGCTGATAAGCAGCATCTATAACCCTAATTTCCTCAAATGAAATAGGTGCCACAATAACAATTTTGTCAAAATTCTTACTCCATAAGTTCATTTCCTTGACATAAGGCTCATAGGCATATATCTGTCCATCAGTAATTTTATGAATGGTATGTGTAATAATTCCAAAAATCATGATAGTATCTGATTATAATATTGAATATTTTTAGAAATAATATGCTCTACATTGAATCTAGAAATCATATCTTTTCTTGCGGCTTTACCATACATATTAGAATTTACATTATTTAATACATCAATAATTACGGAAGCTAAAAGAGTTATTTTAAATGGATTTACTAATACACCTGTAACTCCATTTATGATAGCTTCACGTCCCGGACCGATATCTCCAGCAATAAGAATTTTACCCATCGAAAGTGCCTCTAACCAAGCAATAGGCATTGCTTCCATATGAGACGGAAACACACAAACATGTGCTTTTTCTATGTATTTAGGAATTTCAACATGAGGAACAGCTCCCAATATTTTTATATTATTTTTTAAATCTTCGCTGATAAATGTTTTCAAATATTCAGTAAAAGACGTTCCCTTTTTATCCATCCAATCCCTCCCTATGATCTTCAATTTAATTGAAGGGATTATTTTTTTTATTAAAGGCATTGCTTGTACCAATTGTCGAATCCCTTTTTTTTCACAAACGGTACCTACAAATAATAAAGTATTGTGTTGTAGTTTGGTGATGTCAGCAACATGAAACTTCACAGTATCAACACTGTTGTATATTACTTTATAATTGAATTTAAAATTTAAATACTTTTGAGTTTGTCTACCCACATAATCGCTAACAGCTATATAACCATCTGCTTTTTTAAATGATTGCTTTTCTTGAAAACTTCTCCAAATAGCAGGTTTTTTATCTAATTCAATAGCAAAAAAATGATGTCCTCCATGCAAACGAATAATTTTTTTGTAGGGTGTATTTAAAGGAAAAAATGCAAAAGTTAATTCACTTCCTTCCACGATATCTATAGATACATCCCTATTTAATGATGCTATCTTAGCTAAGATTCTGTTTCTATGATGATAAAATTTTCCTATTTTCCATTTTGATTTTGCCAATCTATAAATCTGGACTCCCTCATCTAAAGTATTTTCATCTTCATATTCTTTTGAAATACCAATTACAGAAACCTTTATATCTTTTTTTACTAGCATTCTAGATAGAAATTGAACTAAAGAACCAATACCCCCTGTGTTAAGGCCTTTCTTAGGATATTCGTGTGTTATGAAACAGATATGCATTCTAAAATTTTTTTATGTAACAAACGAGAACTATTTTCAATAGGATGTAAAACTATTTTTTTCAACCATTTTTTTCGATCTTTCCCAACTTCTAATGGGTTAATTAGTGCACTTACTATTTTTTGAAGTATTTCTTCTTTACTATTTATCCAACCAACTGCTTTAAGATTTTCCATACTTCTAAAATGTTGGAAATTATATATATCCTCTACTTTAAAAACTGAATTTACCACAGGATCATAATTTAAATACAAACAGGGCTTGTCTAAAATAGCCGCATCATGCGCCATTGTACTTCCTAAGTTGATTACTAAATCACTGTGCTTTAAGGTATTTACAAGTAAACTTACATCATTAAATCTTGGATAATTTTCACTAAAACAGCTATCTGATCCTAGAACTCCTCCCCAGTCCGGATCAATTGAAAAAATTAAGTGACTGTATTTTTTTAAAACTTGATTAAATCTATTGGTTTTGTCTACTGGACATCTTCTAAATATTATTTGTGGTCTATCGATTTGATCTATTTTACAGAGTGCCTCACAGAGATCATTTAAATAATACGCTTCGTATGGAGATGCTTGATCATTACCAGAAAAGCAAATTGTTTTTTTTTGAATGTCTAGGCCAAATTGATCATAAAAAAAATACTTATCCACATGATATTTTTCTTGAAAATAAAATTCAAACTGAGGTGTTCCAACAATGTGAATTTGTGAGGATGCAATTTCAGGATATAATACATCCAGTTCTTTTTTCATTAGTTTTGACCAAACAAAATAAAAATCATATCTAGAGATTAATCTTGCTTTTGGTACATTATCCCAAGAATAAATAACAGTTGCAACTTTGATGTTTAATTCTATTGCTGAACTTATTATTGGCGCTGTAGAAGGCGCTCTTTGGTGAAGATTCAAAATAATGTCTGGTTGGTAATCTAAAAGTGTCTTTTTTATTAATTCGGTCGTTTTATTCTTTACAATTTCTTTTTCGTATAAGGTATCCGCTTTTAAGATTAATGAATAGGAGTTAGATAATATACCCCCTAATATCTCAGCTAAAAAATATAAAATCTTCCTTTTAAATCCGTTCTTACTGGGACTCCAAAATTTTAGAATTGTAATATTTTTAAGTTTTTTTTTGTTTATTAGAATCCTCGCATAAGCGATACTTTCTCTTAATAACCTAGCGATAAATTTTTCTTTAAAATCTGGAATCACTTTGAAATTTCTGATCTCAGATTTGTTCATTTGTATTTCTTTTATTGCAGACTTAGATATGCTATGATAAACAAGAACTTCATTTCCATCTTTAATAAAGTTTCTTATAAAACTTGAAAAAATATAGTTTCGAATACCAACACCATCTGGAACAAGCAAAATCATTTTCATATATTATTTTATTAAATCTATTTTTGAATCAATATCTAAACTCCTTTCAATAGACATCTTAAAATGCAGGGTTTTAGAGGTTATTAAAGAGTAATTCTTTATAAATTCTTTGACTTTAATTATATAAATAGCACCATTTGCGCTATAAGTTTGAGGTAATTCTTGTCTGGGCAAGAAAGGATATTCATTGTTTATAATTCCCTCTAAAAAACCTTTGTCATTTATTCTTAAAGATTTGTAAGGGTGGTAATCATTTGAACAAACACTTATCAAAGAATTAGCGTATGAGGCTAATAATTTATTAAAAGCTTCATCAATATCATCAGATTTTCTCAAAGGAGATGTCGGCTGCAAAAGAATTAAATAGTCAAAGGTTCTGCCTTTTAAACTTTCTATAACATGAGTCAAAACAGGCTCTGTTCTGGAAGTATCTAGAGCTAATTCTTTTGGCCTTTTTATAGGAATTACATTCTTATGCTTTTGAGATATCCTTAAAATATCATCATCATCTGAAGAAACAACTACATCTGTAATATATTTTGAATTTAGTGCCGCTTCAATCGACCATTGTAATAAAGGTTTCCCTAAAAAATTTACTAAATTTTTTTTCGGAATTCCTTTGGATCCTCCTCTTGCGGGTATGATTGCTATAACTTTCATCTATAAATCTTGAAATTGTTTCTGACAGTCTACTTCCCAAATAATATCTGATGTTAATAAATTGAAAAAAAGCTCATTACTATTTCCTTTTCCAAATTCTGTTCTATTAAAAATTATGTCTTTTTTATTTTTAACCTTATTGATTGCTAATAAAATTTCATCTGAATTATAATTGACATGAACTATAGAAGCAGCCTCTGCTCTATTTTTTTGTCTTGATCCTACATCGATGGTGGGTACATTATAATAAGGTGCTTCTCTAACCCCTGCACTTGAATTTCCTATTATAAAAAGGGTTTCTTTCAGTAACCTTAAAAAATATTCAAATCGTATAGAAGGGAAAATTTTAAATCTTGGAATATTTTTTAAGCGCTTGTATTCCTCTAAAATTTCATCGGTTCCTAGATCATTATTTGGATAAATTACTATGTAATTTTCTACTGATTGTAACAAAGCATCCACAAAACACTTTGCGTTCTCTTTTATATTATCATAATCTGTTGTTACAGGGTGAAACATCACAATTGCATAGTTATCAAATGGAATGTGATAATATTCCTTAACAATTTGTAAACTTGGTAGATTGGAAGGATTCATTAAATCTAAATCTGGTGAACCAATTACATGAATAGAACTATGCAATTCTCCCATCTGTATCAGTCTTTTTTTTGCTTTATTATTAGAAACTAGATGCAGATGAGATAATTTACTCACTGAATGCCTTATCAATTCATCTATAGTTCCTGAGACTTCACCTCCTTCGATATGAGCAACCAAAAGATTATTTAAACTTCCAACAATTGCTCCAGCTAAAGCCTCTACTCTATCTCCATGAACAACAATTAAATCTGGTTGTTGTTTTTCAATGTATTCAGAAAAACCAGCTATTGTAATTGCTAGAGTTCTATCCATACATTCCGTCCCAACATGATTTTGAAATGTAGATATATTTTTAAAACCACTTTTGTAAATTTCAATCAATGTAGCTCCATATTTTTCATACAAATGCATTCCAGTGACAAAAATTTGAACCTCAAAATAAGGAGATTCTTGGGTAATTTTCATCAATGATTTTAGTTTACCAAAATCTGCACGAGTTCCTGTAAGGAATATTATTTTCTTTTTTTTATTCAATATTTGACCAATTTAAATGCGTATCTTTTTCAATAGTAATTGCTGCTTTTCTCCCTAAAATTTCATTAAAGTCTTTCGCTAAAATCTCTCCTATTCCGGGTCTTTTAACCCATAAATTTTGTTTTGTAAAGTGCTCCCCTTTCTCAATGGGGTGTATTGACACCACGGTAGCAAAAGCAAAATTCATGGTTACTTGTTCTTCTTTAGCAGGTTGTTTTGTTCCACCCCGCATTTGCCATATTAGATTACTTCCTTTTATCAATTTTCTACATTCAGTTTCATCCATAGAGCAAACAATATCTGGTCCTGTCCTTTGTTTATGATCTGTAAAGTGACGTTCTAAAATAGAAGCTCCTAAAGCAATTGCACCAAAGCAGGCATGGTTGGATACAGTATGATCTGATAAACCGAAAATGTTATTAGGAAATGCTTCAGATAATTCTTGCATGGCACCAAATCGAACTAATTTTGGGGGTGTTGGATATAAATTTGTAGTGTGCAATAATGCCAAAGGAACCGTTGCTTTTTTAAAAATTGCTACAGCTCTGGCAATACTTTCAATGGTATTCATTCCAGTACTTAAAATAACAGGTTTCCCAAATTGGGCAATGTGCTCTAATAATGGATAGTTGTTACATTCTCCTGAACCAATCTTATAAGCTGACACTTTCATTCTCTCCAACCGTTCTACAGCGGCTCTCGAAAATGGTGTTGAAATAAAAATCATTCCCTTACTTTCAACATATTTTTTTAGGGCAATTTCATCTTGTTCGTTTAAGGAGCACCTATCCATGATTTCATAAATAGATACCTCTGCATTACCTGGAATCACCTCTTTTGCCGCTCCACTCATTTCATCTTCAACAATGTGTGTTTGATGTTTTACACATTCAGCTCCAGCTCTTTTTGCTGCATCAACCATTTCAAAAGCAGTTTGTATACTCCCTTCATGATTGATTCCAATTTCTGCAATGATAAATGGCCGGAAATCTTGTCCAATTTTTCTTCCTTGTATTTCTATATATTTTTCCATTTTTTTATGAAATCGGTGAGATTGATGAAATTCTTCTAAACTTTTTAACCCAGGTATTAAAATCATATATTTTCTCCAAGTCAATATTCTTTTTATTAAAGTTGCAGTTGTTATTTAAAACATATGTAATGGAGTCTACCCAACTTTTGACAACATGTGGTTTGTCTACTAAAAATCCTAAATTACCATTATCTAAAACTTCTGAAATAGGACCAATATTTGAAGCGATACATTTTGATCCTGACTTTAAAGCCTCGACTAATGACAATCCAAAACCTTCCTGCCAAAGAGTTGTAAATAAATAATAATCAGATATTTGATAAAAAATATTTAATTCTCTATTAGATTTTCGTCCAAACCAAATAATTTTCTCCCCTTTTATTTCATGATGAGTTCCTATGACTATTAAATAAATTTCTTTATTTTTTTTTATGAGTTGAGTCCAAGCTTTTAAGATTATTTTCAATCCTTTTTTTGGTCTATCCTGAGAAACCCAAAGAAAATATTTTGAAGATGGTTTTAATAGTAATTTTTTTCTTAGGGACTTTTTTCTCTCCTCGTTTACAGGAAAAAAAATATCTGATTTTACACCGTTATTAAGAATTTCAATTTCAAATGGCAACTCTTTGGAAATGGATAGCATTTTTCGATAAGAACTATCCGTTAATAAAATAAGTTTATCTATTGAGAATACATTATTGACAATTAAATTCTCATAATTAAAACAAAATCCATGGAAATAAAATAAAATTTCAAGCTTATTTCTTAGCCCTTCTCTTGATGCGAAATAATGTACAGCTTTTACCATTGAAAAATCATCAATGACATGAACTTGACATCGCTGTTCTTTAATTATGATTTCTCTTAAGACCCTCCAAAAGTTAATTCTCTTATATAAACTATTTATATATTTTTTCTTCAATCTATCTAGAAAAGTTGTTTTTTTAACTTCTAGGTTAGAGATTTTTTTTACTTGAAAATCAGGTTTTGGGGAAACTATATAATCAAAAATAGTAGGATCAAATTCTATTAAATTAGTGATCATTATATTCCAACTACCAATTTTTTTGCTTGGAATACCTATATTCGATAATAATACCTTTTTAGTAATACAATTGGTCATAATTTTTTAAATTGAATATTCTTCATGATTTTTAATTCCTAACTTCTTAAATCTTAAATTTCTAAAAGCTTTTATCTTTAATAGCCTCAGATATATCTTACCAATAAAAAATGCTTTTTTATTAAAATTTTTAGAAACTAAATTGCTAGTATCAATACCCTTGGATAATTCCTTTTTTAAAGTTCTAAATTCTTCAAACATCCATGGTTCAGTAGAATTACCCATATGGAAAGCAAAATTTTCTTTTGTAGCCAATCTTAGAAAACCAAGTTTTTCGTTGGGGAAGTCAATAAATTTATTCTCGACTCCGCTACCTATTTTCATAAATGCTGGCTCAGTAGTACCTGTATCAAAAACAGTTCTTTTAATTGTAGCTACAAAATGACCACAGCCCATGACTGCTTTCGAATTATTTTTCTTGTTTGTTAGAACTAAATATTTTTGTAGATGAATGGGTTTATACATAAGTTGTTTATTTCCCAAGCTAATATCAAACCTATGCATGGCTTCAGGATCCAATACCTTTTAAAAAGACAAGTTCCCTTTAAATAAACTATAAAACCAATTATTAGCAGTATAACCTAATATTGATTTACTGGAAGGAACAGGACTTATCATTCCTGCTTCAGGAAAATTTACAAATAATTTTTCTACTCCAGTTTGCCATCCATTTTTAAACAAAACATCTGCATCAGTTACGGTAATTAATTTTTCTAAATTCCCTTTTACAGAGGAAAGCATTGCATTGATTTTACCTACATTAATTTTTGAATGAAAAACTTGATCAATGTATTCCGATTCATAATATTTTTTATCTATATACGTTTTTACATCTTCATGACAATTATTGTTATAAACAGTAATTCTAGTTTGAGAATGAACAGTTAATAATAGTGATTCCAAACACAGTTTAAAAACTTCAAAACCACCTGTAAAATACCCCTCAAAATTTGGAATATAAACAGGTATTACTATTCGATGATAGGTGTTATTTTTGATTCCTTTATTTTCCTTTTCAGGATTAATTCCAATACGCATTAAATATATTTTTATATTAAATCTGAAACAGACTTTAAATATTGATTTGCAATCTTTTTTACACTATAGTTATTTAGATATAGATTCCTCATTTGATAATATCTTTCAGTAATAGCTTGAGGATCCATTTTTTTTACCATTTTCATTTTTTGTTTCAGACCTGAAACACTTCCGTCATACCAAAAACATAAATGATTAAACCTCTCTTGCATTGCTCCTACTTTTGTACTTATGATCACTTTACCTGCTACCATTGCTTCTATCGCAGTTAGTGGACCTGCTTCCTCTGCAGAAGAAATAATAAAACAATCTGCTTCTTTAAAAACGGTGTCTATTTTTGAATTATTAATAAACCCCTTAAAAATGATTCTGTTATTCATCTTTGCAAGATCTCTTAGATAATTATCTAGGGGTCCTTCTCCATAAATTGTCAAAATATCATCCTCATCAGAAACCTGATTAAACCCCTTTATAACTCTATCGATTTGTTTTTCTTCAGTAAGTCGACTTACAACTAAAAAATTATTTATTTTTTTGGATGTTTTTGTACTTGATAATAATTTTCTCTCTGAAAGTGAACATTGATCAATGATTTCATAATTAGTACTAATTGTATTTTCTAAAATTTTAGCATTTGCTTCTGAATGGTGTATAAACTTTTCTACATCTAAACACCAATTCAGATTCTTTGTTTGTTTAATCGTTCCTGTTGTTCTGAATATAACAGGGATCTTATTTTCTTTAGAAATCTGTATTATTTTTTTTACGTAACTAGTGGATAACTGTGCGCATATAAAAATTAAATTAGACAGCTTAATTTCATCTTTTAAGATCTTGAACTTCTTTTTCTCAATACCATAAACTTTTTTTATGAATCCATTTGAAACTTTAAAATGATTCGGTATATGTTGTTTTTTAAAGAGAGAGAATAAGTCTATTGTTATTTTTACCAACCAATATTTTTCATAAATTTTTTTATTTAAACTGTTAAAAATTACTTTTTTTTCTATTTCATTTAAATCTGAATCTTCATAATAGTTAGCCAAACTTGTTATTACTACTTCATATTTTTTTTCTAAAATAGATGCTATAAAACCTGTTTCAACTTCCCTACCTCCATGTTTTGAAAGTGGAGCATATATTTGAATTCTATTTTTCATTTAAATTAAATTTAAAAGACAAGACGACTAATAATTGATAGTAAAAAAGTTGTAATTTTTCTCAAAAAGAGACTCTTTTCAATGGTGACTAGACATTCAATTCTCTTAGAAGGATTTATCAACTGATCTAAAACATACTTATCCAATAAATCATGATTAAATGATTTTAGTAATCTATTCAATACTGTCTCTTTCTCACGTTTAATTAGTTCAGCATTCATAGCATTAGATGAAATTCCATTGGTATTGAAAACACTGAGCTCTTTATTTATTTTTTGAAAAGATTCACCATTCAATCCTATTGTTTTTAAAAAAAATTCCCAATCAGAAACAACTTTATTTTCTTCATTATAAAGACCATATTTATCAAACATTTGTTTTTTTATGAATGTTGAAGGATGATAAATTGTTGATCTTAACAAATAACTAAATGACATTTTTTCTGGATGTTTTAGGATTTCTTTTTTAGTATTCTTATTTATAATTAAATTACATCCCGCAAATGAGACTCCATCTTTAAGTTCAAAATAAACTTGATTTAAAATAGTCTCATTTATAAGGTAATCGCCACTATTCAAGAATAAAACATAACGACCTGTTGCCATTTTAATTCCTTTATTCATTGCATTATAAATACCGGAATCCTCTTCACTAATCCATTTTAAATTTTCAAATTCTAATGAATCTATAATACGCTTACTCTTATCTGTCGAATTACCATCAATAATAATATATTCGAAATTTTTGTTGGACTGATTCACAACACTATCTACTGTTTGCTTTAAACCAGAAGCATTATTGTAATTGATTGTAATTATTGATAGGTCAAACATTTTAATTATTATTTTTTATAAAATTGTCAATATCAAAAAAAGTGTCTCTGACTTTTATCAATTCTTTTTCTTCAAAATTCCACCAACTAATTTCTTTTAATTGTCTAATTTGGGTTTTATTAAATCTATATTTTACAATTTTAATCGGTACACCATAGGCAACTGCATAATCTGGTATATCTTTGGAAACGACAGATCCTGCTCCTATTATTGCTCCATCTCCAATAGATATGCCATCCAGAATTGTTACATTTGCTCCTATAAAAGCATCATTACCGATATTAATTCTTTTTCTTTCTTCTATTAAATCTCTTTTGGCAATAGTAAACCCGTTTTGCTTTTTTGTACTATAAAAAAATGGACTCGTAGATATTCCATTAATAGGATGAATACCCCAGCCACAAACTAAGTTTGGACCAAATGAACAGAATTTTCCTATGTTGGTATATGATATTTTAGAATTTTCTGCTATATAAGTTCCTTTTCCTACTAGAGAATGAATAACACTAAAAGGTTTATAGAGTTTTGTTTTTTCAGCGATATATGAACAAGTAGCACTATTTTGAATAAAATAGACATCCTCATAATAAATGGTTTTCAATTCGCTAAAGATTTTATAGAATATTTTTTTAAGAATTTTCATAGATTAATCATTAATTATTTTATGAGGAAAAACATCAAAATCTGAAAACTTGTCACCATTAAAAACTGCAATATTGTTTTTTTTTGCCTCTGTATATAAACTCTCATATTGTTGATAAAGCTCGTATTCTCTGTATAATCTTTCTTTTGGATAGGGCTGCTTTTGAAGCTCATAACTAATCTCTATATTTTCTTCCTTTAAATAGAATTCTAAAGAAGGCTTATTGTGGTCATAAAAATGTAAATAGGGTGTTATACACTGCCAGTCGTGATTGATCCCCAATAAAAATATTTCTTTTAAACCAACATAGATTGCTAATTGTAATGCAATTATGGTTACACTTTGTGGAGATAAAATTTTTTTTGTAAAGTCAACAGGCAATTGACCTCCATAAGAATAAAAAAATAATTTTCTATCAGAAAAGATTTTCTTTGCAACTTCCCTATCCCTTAATTCAATTAATAGGATCGTATTTTTAGGTAAAACATCATCACACCTCATCCACCAATTTGTTAAAACTTTTTTTGTTATGGGAGGATGGGATGCAGCAAAAACATGAATATTAGGACCTATTTCTCTTATTTGTGGGTGTTCATAAAAATTACCCATGGTGACAATCAATGCATCTTTATCTAATTTTTTTAAATTTAATTTAGAAATTGTTGGTGCTGAACCTAGGATATAACATGTTGTATATTTATTAAACAATGCTAGTAACTGAGAATTCTCAGGAAATAATTCATTATTTCTTAAAACAAATAACATTTTTTTGAAAAATCTATGAACTATCATTCTACAAAGGTTTTTCTGAATTAATATATTTTCCAAAAATTAAGGCAATGTTTGTTGCTCTATTAATTTTACCCGATTTCCAATAATCACCCGGAAAAACTTTGAAATTAAACACCCCTTTTACTAAATCTATTAGCTGTACATTAAAAATATTTGTTTGAACTACAATAACTAAAGAATACTCTCCTCCTCTTAATAATAGTTCTGGAAATTCTAAATCTACATAGCCTTTAATTTTATCAAACTTAATTCCCATTTCATCAGAATAAAAGTCTCCAATTTTAACCTCATTCATGTCATAAATCACCAATCCAAAAATTAAATCTTTCACATTAATTGTTTTGTAAAAAACCAAATGCAATCGGAATTTTATGTAGGCACCTGATATAACTTCTGATACAGAATTACCAAATTCATTCAACATTTCTACTTTAGAAAAACGAACCTCTCCTGAACCTCTTCTATCTGTTCTTTTTAATAAATTTTGAGTGACTTTTTTTCTTTCTGCATTTAAATAAAAATGAACCGTATCCTGAGAAGTTCCGCTAAAAATAATTTCTCCATTTTCTAATAAAACTCCTTGTGTACACAAACTTTGAACCGCTGCCATATCATGACTTACGAACAATACTGTTCGTCCTACTTGAGAGGAAATATCCTGCATCTTCCCAATCGCTTTCTTTTGAAACTCTGCATCACCCACTGCCAATACTTCATCTACAATTAGAATGTCCGGTTCTAAAAAAGCAGCTACTGCAAAAGCCAAGCGTACTTTCATTCCACTTGAGTATCGTTTTACAGGAGTATCTATATATCGTTCACAACCAGAAAAGTTTATAATTTCACCTAGCTTGCGTGAAATTTCTTTTTTTGTCATCCCTAAAATAGCACCATTTAAAAAGATATTTTCTTTTCCAGTCATTTCCGGATGAAACCCCGTTCCTACTTCTAACAGAGAAGCAATACGTCCGTTAAATTTGACACTACCCGTAGTAGGTCCTGTAACTTTTGATAATATCTTTAATAAAGTAGATTTTCCCGCTCCATTTTTACCGATAATTCCAAGTACTTCCCCCTTTTTAACTTCAAAATTAATATCCTTTAAAGCCCATACATACTGTGATGCCCCTTTGGTTGAACAATCATTTGATGCTCCAATTTTTAAGTATGGATCTTCCTTACCGCTTATTTTTGCAAAAAATCGATTTAAATCATGGCTTATCGTTCCTGTACCAACACTTCCCAATCGGTATTGTTTGGATAAGTTCTCTACTTTTAATATGACATCTTGCTGTTCCATCATATCGTATCTATGAATGTTTTTTCGGTCTTATTAAAAATCACAGTTCCAAAGAATAAACACATCACCGAAGAAATAAATGTGTATGCAATTCCAAATTGAGAAATATTTCCTTCATTTAATAATAGAAAACGAGCCATTTCTATGATATATCCCATCGGATTGTACATGACCAACCACTCCACTCCTTTTTCTTGAAATAAGGAGAAGGGAATTACTACTAAAGAAATATACATGAGTAGTTGTGTCCCAAAACTTACTAAAAATGTTAAATCTCTGTATTTTGTGACCATAGAGGATATGATCATCCCCAGACCTAAACCTAACATTCCCATAATTAAAATCAATACAGGAAATAAGAATAAAAGTTGATTAGGTCTAACAACTGTCGTAGTATAAAATGCATAGTACAGGTAAAAGCCAAGTAAGATAAGTAACTGTATTCCAAATTTTAATAAGTTAGAAACGACAATAGACATCGGCATGATGATTCTCGGAAAATATACTTTTCCGAAAATTTGTTCATTTTTCTTAAAAGTATCGGAAGTTGCTATTAAACATTCTTTAAAATAGTTCCAAGTAGTAATTCCTGCTAGATTGAACAAAAAAGGAGGAATCTCTCCAGTTTGTATCCCAGCGACATTATTGAAAACCAACGTGAAAATTACCGAAGTAAAAAGGGGCTGAATTAGATACCATAAAGGACCTAAAATTGTTTGTTTGTATAAAGTAACGACGTCTCTCTTCACAAAAAGAAACAGTAAATCACGATATTGCCAAACTTCTTTTAAGTTTAGATTGAAAGTATTATTTTTAGGGGATATATTAAAAAGCCAGTTTTCTTTTTCCATTTTTAAAATATCACAGCGAAGTAAATGTAGCTTATGTAAGAATACTTTGAAGTAAAATTTCTATTTTTTAGACGAATAGAATTATTTTTACAATAAACAATGAGGTAATCGGTTTATTTTTAACGCATCTAAAAAAACACTCAAATGAAACAACAACTTATTGAATGTATCCCCAATATTAGTGAAGGAAGAGATTTAAAAAAAATCAATACAATCGCTAATGTTGTTACTCAGGTTGAAGGAATTAAACTCTTAGATATAGATCCAGGAAAAGCCACAAACAGAACAGTCATTACTTTTGTTGGAGAACCCGCAAAGGTAATTGAAGCTGCTTTTAGATTGATACAAAAAGCTGCAGAACTGATTGATATGAGTAAACAGGTTGGTGAACATCCTAGATTTGGAGCTACAGATGTTTGTCCTCTGGTACCCATTACAAATATTTCTATGGAAGAAACTGCTAAATACGCGCATCAACTTGGAAAAAGAGTTGGAGAAGAATTGGGGATTTCCGGCTATTACTATGAAAATGCAGCTCGTTCAGAAGAACGTAGAAACCTAGCAACCGTTCGTTCGGGAGAATATGAAGGTTTGAAAGAAAAAATATCCAATCCTAATTGGAAACCCGATTTTGGTCCAACCGAATTTAATCAGCAAATTGTTTCCTCTGGAGTTACAGCCATTTCTGCTCGTGATTTTTTAATTGCCTATAATGTTAATTTAAACTCCACTTCTACCAGACGCGCCAATGCGATTGCATTTGATATTCGAGAAGCTGGAAGAATAAAACGCGAGGGAAATCCTGTGACTGGAAAAAAAGTAGTTGACAGCAATGGTGAACCCATAAGAATTCCCGGAAAATTAAAAGCTGTAAAGGGAATTGGATGGTTTATAGAAGAATACGGTATTGCACAAATTTCATACAACCTGACAAACATATCAATCACTTCAATGCACGAAGCTTTTTACGAAACAAGTATTGCAGCAACAAAGCGTGGTTTACGAGTAACAGGTTCTGAATTAGTAGGATTAGTCCCTTTAAAAGCCATGATAGCTGCGGCCGATTTTTACCTTCAAAAACAGCAACGGTCTCTAGGTGTTAGCGAAAGTGAAAAAATAAAAATTGCTATAAAATCTCTGGGGCTAGATGATTTAAAACCTTTTCATCCACAAGAACGAATCATAGAATATGTAATGCATACTTCTACTGATAAGAAATTAGTTGATTTATCGGTTTCAAATTTTGCCGAAGAAACAGCTTCAGAGTCAATGGCACCAGGAGGTGGATCGATAGCTGCTTATGTGGGTGCTCTTGGAGTTTCCCTGGGAACCATGGTAGCTAATTTATCTGCTCATAAACCAGGTTGGGATGCTCAATGGGAATATTTTTCAAATTGGGCTGAAAAAGGACAAGCATATAAAAACGAGTTGTTATTTTTAGTAGATGAAGATACCAATGCATTCAATAAAATCATAGATGGGTTTCGATTACCTAAAACCAATAATGAAGAGATTCTAATTAGAAATAGGGCCATCGAAGAAGCTACTAAATACGCAACAGAGATTCCTCTTAAAGTAATGGAAACTGCCTATAATTCTATCGAAGTGCTATTGGAGATGATGAAAAATGGTCTGCAAAACTCACTCTCTGATGGAGGTGTAGGTGTTTTATGTGCAAAAACGGCAGTTACTGGTGCTTATTTTAATGTTAGAATCAATGCAAAAGATATTAAAGACAAAGATTTTGCAGATAAAATTTTAGCGAAAGCAGCAGAGATTTATAAAAAAACAATTGTCTTAGAACATGAAATGATGGAAATGATCGATGACAAGATCTAATTGTTTTTAGACAAAAACAGTGTAAATACCTCATTATGCAACCAGAAAATATAGAAATCATTGGGTTTGAAGCCAAGTATGCACATTACTTTTATGACCTTAATGTAGCATGGTTAGAAAAATATTTTTATGTAGAACCCTATGATAAAAAAATATTAAGCAATCCAAAGAAATATGTAATTGATCCAGGAGGCTATATTTTTTTTGCAAAATATGCTACTGAAATTGTTGGTGTTGTTTCCCTCATCAATCAAAAATCATTTTTTGAACTGAGTAAAATGGCAGTTACACCGAAATACCAAGGCTTAAAAATTGGATTAAAGTTAATCAATTTCTGTATCGATTTTGCCAAACAAAAACAATGGAAAAGTATCACGATATACAGTCATAGGAAGTTAGTTCCTGCAATTGAACTCTATAAAAAAGTAGGATTTAAAGAAATTTCATTGGAAGAAAAATCTCATTATGAGCGCTCAAATATAAAAATGCTCCTTAACATATCGCAGGTATAGAATTAAAGAAAACTTTCAATGGCTAATTCATAACCTTTTAAACCGAAACCAAATAAAACACCGCTCGCATTTGGAGAGATATAACTGTGGTGTCTGAATTCTTCGCGGGCATGAATATTAGAAATATGAACTTCCACAACAGGGGTTTGTATCCCTTTAACAGCATCTCCAATTCCTACTGAGGTATGTGTATAAGCAGCTGCGTTTAGGATGATCCCATCATAATTAAAACCAACTTCATGTAATTTATCGATGAGTTCACCTTCTATATTCGATTGAAAATAAGACAGTGACACGTCTTTAAATTTTGATTGCAACTCTTTAAAATAGGCTTCAAAAGTTGCAGAACCATAAATTTCTGGTTCCCGTTTTCCTAATAAATTTAAGTTAGGTCCGTTTATAATAATGATTTTCATAAATTTCTTTAAAAGTTGTAAATATAAACTTTATTTTTAGCAAATGAAATGGCAAAGCGCAATTAGAGATTATCAATTGTATTTAAAAATTGAAAGAGGCTTATCTCAAAACACCATTGATGCTTATTCTAGAGACTTAGAAAAACTTTCTCTTTTTTTGGAAGAAAACAACATCAATTTCTCTCCTATTACTATTGATGAAACCACCATTCAGCAATTTATTTATCAGGTTGCAAAAAAAGTAACATCCCGAAGTCAAGCAAGAATTATTTCTGGATTGCGTAGTTTTTTTGATTATTTAATCTTTGAAGAATATCGAAAAACAAATCCTACAGATTTAATAGAAGCTCCAAAAATTGGTATAAAATTACCAGAGACCCTTTCCGAAGATGAAATTAATGAACTCATTTCATCAATCGACCTAAGCCATACTCAAGGAGAAAGAAACAGAGCGATCATAGAAACTATGTACAGCTGTGGTCTTCGTGTTAGTGAAATTATTACTCTTAAAATTTCTGATTTATTTTTTGAAGAGGGCTTTGTAAGAGTCATTGGTAAGGGAAATAAGCAACGCTTTGTTCCCATTCATTTGACTGCGCAAAAATATATCTTATCTTATACGAAACATAATAGAAATCTAACGAAACCTCAAAAAGGATTTGAAGATATTGTATTTTTAAATAGACGTGGAAAAAAACTGACCAGACAAATGATCTTTATCATTTTAAAAGACCTTGCCGGTAAAATAAACCTATCTCAAAAAATAAGTCCACACACGTTAAGACATTCTTTCGCGACACACTTATTAAAGAATGGTGCCGATTTAACAGCCATTCAACAAATGCTAGGACATGAAAGTATTACGACCACAGAAATCTATGTTCACTTAGATAAAAGTTATTTAAAAGAAGTTGTAGAAAATTTTCACCCTAGAAAATAAAAAATCTCGCAAAAGCGAGATTTTATTTAAACAATAAATTGACCGTTTTATTTAGCAACATTGACCGCTCTTGTTTCTCGAATCACAGTGACTTTTACCTGACCTGGATAGGTCATATCATTTTGTATTTTTTGAGAAATATTGAAGGATAATTCTGCTGCTTTGGTATCGTTTACTTTGGTACTTTCGACCATCACACGCAATTCTCGTCCTGCTTGAATTGCATATGCTTTTTGAACTCCAGTAAATCCAAAAGCAATGTTCTCTAGATCTTTTAAACGTTGGATATAAGAATCTAAAACTTGACGTCTTGCACCCGGTCTCGCTCCAGAAATAGCATCACAAACTTGTACAATAGGAGCGATTAAACTTTTCATTTCAATTTCGTCATGATGTGCTCCAATTGCATTACAAACGTCAGGTTTTTCACCATATTTTTCTGCCCACTCCATTCCTAACAATGCATGAGGAAGTTCACTCTCAGTATCTGGAACTTTACCGATGTCGTGAAGTAATCCAGCACGTTTTGCTATTTTTGAATTCAACCCCATTTCTGCAGCCATAATTCCACACAGATTTGCAACTTCACGAGAGTGTTGTAATAAATTTTGCCCATAAGAAGAACGATATTTCATTCTTCCTACTGTTTTAATTAACTCAGGGTGTAATCCATGAATTCCTAAATCTATGACAGTTCTCTTTCCAACTTCAATAATTTCTTGTGTAATCTGTTTTTCTGTCTTTTTTACAACTTCTTCAATTCTAGCAGGATGTATTCTACCATCCGTAACCAATTTGTGCATCGATAAACGTGCAATTTCTCTTCGAACAGAATCGAAACAAGAGAGTATAATTGCTTCAGGGGTATCATCTACAATAATCTCTACACCTGTTGCTGCTTCTAATGCTCTAATGTTTCTACCTTCTCTACCAATAATACGACCTTTGACATCGTCAGATTCTAAGTTAAAAACAGAAACACAGTTTTCTACTGCTTGCTCTACACCCACTCTTTGTATGGTTCCTAAGACCACTTTTCTAGCCTCTTGTTCTGCCGTCAATTTAGCTTCTTCTATTGAAGTTTGAATAAAAGCCATTGCTTCAGTTTTAGCCTCGTCCTTTAAAGAGGTGACCAATTCTATTTTTGCTTCATCTGCAGACAAGCCCGAAATTTGCTCTAACATATCTACATGACGTTTGTGCATTTTATCGAGTTCTGTTTCTTTTTTCTCTAAAAAATCTAACTTGGTATTGTAGTTATTTTCTTTCTGTTCCAGAGAAGAATTAAGGCGTTTGGTTTTATCTACTTCAGAGGCTACTTGAGACTCTCTATCGCGAATGCGCTTTTCAACTTCAGAGATCTTTTTTTCCCTACTCAAAATTACCTTTTCATGTTCAGCCTTTAGTTCAATAAACTTTTCTTTGGCTTGAAGTATCTTATCTTTCTTTATAGAATCTGCATCTATTTTAGCTTCTTTTAAAATTGTTGCAACTTCTTTTCTAGTTCCATTAAGTAATTTTTTTCCTCTTGATTTCTCCATTGCTTTTGCGATCAAAAAACCAACTGAAACACCTACGATAAGGCATACTAAAATGGGAAGAGTCATATTATCCATAATTTAAATTTAATATATAAAAAAAGCCTACATCAGTTTGGTTTTTTTAAACTCCATTATGGCATTTATAGGACTAACTAACTGGTCAAGAATCCACCTGATACTGAAAAACAGTAACTATGGCTCACTTTTACAATTAAGACTCATCCTTCATAATATATTCGTGTTGAGTTTAATAAACAATTTACTAACGTAGGCAGTGTGTTGTTAATGTATGTATTTTAAAGAACTTATTTTAAATGAGAATCAACTAAACTTGTTAATTCTTTTATTTTATCTACTAGTTCTTTACTTGTGGTATCTTCTTCTAAGGAAGAAATTTCTACTTTTGAAGCAAATTGTAATGCACACATTGCTAAAACATCTTGTTTATCGCTAACTGCATAATTTTCTTCATACATTGAAATTAATTTATTGATAGCACCTGCAGCTTTTCTCATACCCTCTTCTTCTTTGGTGTTGTTAACACTTAAAGGATACGTTCTACCCGCTATAATTATATTAATTTTTAGTTTTCCCACAATTTAAAGAACTTTATTCCTGTAACTCAATGATACACTTATCAATTTCTCTAATTAGGGAATTTATTTTGAGTTTTGTATCTCTCGTATTTGTATTACTGCCATCAATAGTTTTTGCAATTTTTAGCAGATCATATTGTTTTTTTTGTTCTACTAGTAATTGCTCTCTTTTAAATAATTGATGTTGTAATTTAGTCGTACTTTGAAGCAAAATTTCATTTTCATTTTTTAAAAATTCATAATTAGAAAGTAAATTTTGTATCTTTTCTTCTAGTAAATGAATTGCTTCTGTTGTATTACTCATCTTTATTATAAGAATAAAACTATCTCAACAAAGTTAACATTCTCTTCCATAATTTACAACATTTTGTTGCTTTTTTACTAATCTATTGAAATATAGAGAATTAGTTGAAAAATGATTTTTACTATTTTTACACAAAATAAATATACTTTGAAACAAACCTTTATTTTATTCATCATTTTTTTAACTTTTGAAAGCTTCGCTCAAGAAAAACATCCCGAAAACTATTTTAGAAATCCCCTAGATATCCCAAGTGTTTTAGCGGGTACTTTTGGAGAGTTGAGGAGTAATCATTTTCATGCTGGCGTAGATCTCAAAACACAAGGAAAAGAAGGATTAAAAGTTTTTGCTACTGCAGACGGTTTCGTCTCTAGAATTAAGGTTGCTCAATTTGGTTATGGCAAAACCATTTATGTTTCACATCCCAATGGTTACACTACGGTATATGCGCATTTAAGTAAATATGCTGATAAAATTGAAAAGTATGTTAAAAAAGTACAGTACAAAAAAGAAAATTATCAAACTGGAAATTTATTTTTTAAAGAAGATAAATTTCCAGTAAAAAAGGGAGATATTATTGCTTACAGTGGAAATACAGGAAGCTCTGGAGGACCACATCTACACTATGAAATTCGAAATACAAAATCGGAGCACATTCTCAATCCTTTAATTTTCGGACTGCATCCTGAAGACACGATTCCTCCAGTTTTTCAATCCTTGATGGTCTATCCTCTCAATACCCATTCAAGAATTAACAAGCAAAATAAAAGCGCCATTGTTTCAATAAAAAAAATTAAGAACGGTACTTACATCTCTGATCAAATTTTTGCTAACGGTAACATTGGTTTTGGAGTTCGTGTGTTTGATCGTTTAAATAAGGCTTCCAATAAAAACGGAATTAATAGTCTAGAAATGCTGGTCAATGGAAAACGGACGTTCTATCACAAGATGGAAGAATTTTCCTTTGCAGAGAGTAAATTTATTAACTTACACATCGATTACCCCTATTACAAAAAATACAAAAGGCGTTACCAAAAAACATACAAAGAAGAGGTTAATAAATTATCTACCTACAAAGAACTTATAAAAAATGGAAAATTAGAAATTAAGGAAGGTTTTAATTACGCAGTAGAAATTATCGCAAAAGATTATAAGGGAAATGCAACATCTCTAAAAATACCCATTATAGGGAAACCCTTTAATAAAGTAATTCCGCAATCAAAAGATACTACAGAATATAAGATTATAGCCACCAATTTTCATAAATTTAAAAAAGAGAATGTTACCGTTGCTTTTCCAAAAAACACCTTTTATGAAAACTTCTTTTTAGATTTCAAAGTAGAACAAGGGATTGCAAAAGTACATAGCCCTACGCTACCTCTTAATAAAAGTTTTACCTTAACTTTTGATGTTTCAAAATATTCTGAAGAAGAAAAAAAACAACTGTATATTGCCAATGTAGAAAAACCAACCTATCCAATCTATCAATACACAAGAAAAAAAGACAGTACTTTTTTCACCACAACAAAAACTTTAGGAAAATACTCCTTACGATCCGACACACAAAAACCTTCAATAAGTTTATTATACTTTAAAGATCAGCAATGGATCTCTAAACTTAATACCCTACAAGTAAAAATTTATGATGAAGGTTCTGGTATCAAGAATTACAGGGCTACAATTGATGGAAAATGGATTTTAATGGAGTACAATCACAGAAAAAAAATTGCAACGTATGATTTTAAGGATAAAAAGTTGCCAGGTAGCAAACATATCTTTAAAATTGTAGTCTCTGACAACGTTGGGAATACGAAGATGCTTTCTGCAACGTTCTATAAAAAACAACTAAATTAAGCAACGTGAAAAAAACCCTCTTTTTCCTATACTTTATTCCACTTTTTAGTTTTGCTCAAAAAATGACCATTCTAAAAGGAACCGTAAAGAAAGATAACAATCTTCCAATAGAGAGTGTTTCGATTTCATATAACAATATAGGAACGACCTCAGATAAGAGTGGAAAATATCAAATTAGAGTGCCTTATAAGAAAGAAATCACCCTAACTTTCAAGCATATTTCATACAAAACTATCACAAAGAAATACAAAGCAAATAATAGAAATGGTGGCCGTTTATCTGTAGTTCTTAATTCAAAAACAGAAGAACTAAATGAAATCATTATTAGAGAAAATAAAAAAAGCGTTGGGATTTTAAAAAATATTGATGTTGCTGTTGTAAAAAATGTTATTGGATCTAATCCAGGAGTAGAAAATATTTTAATGACCCTTCCAGGGGTTAACAATAACAACGAATTAAGTACGCAATATAATGTTAGAGGGGGTAATTTTGATGAAAATTTGGTTTATGTTAATGGAATAGAAGTGTATAGACCTTTTTTAATAAGATCTGGACAACAAGAAGGGTTAAGTTTTATAAACCCAAATATGATTCAAAACATAAAATTTTCTGCAGGTGGGTTTCAAGCAAAGTATGGAGATAAATTATCATCTGTCTTAGACATTACGTACCGGAAACCCACAGAAGTTTCAACAACTGTAGATGTGAGTCTTCTTGGTGCAAGTGCTACATTTGAAGGACCCGTAATTAAAGAAAAACTAACATCTATAAGTAGTTTCAGATACAGAGACAATAGTCTTTTTGTGAATAGCAAGCAGATTGAAACCAATTTCAATCCAAAGTTTCTCGATTTTCAAACCTACCTATCCTATCAAGCTTCAAAAAGTTTACAAATAAACTTTTTAGGTAACTTTTCTATCAACAATTATAATTACACCCCCATATCAAGAAGAACTCGTTTTGGAACCATCGCAGACCCATTAGAATTGGTCGTTTTTTACAACGGGCAAGAGCAAGACAAATATCTCACTCTTTTTGGGGCTTTGTCTTCTACATACAAGGCATCAGATTTTTTAACACTTACAGGGACCGTATCTAGATACAATACACAAGAAGAAGAATATTATGATATTGCAGCAGCCTATCGACTAGGAGAAGTTGATGCCAATATTGGTTCTGAAAACTTTGGAAGTGTTGATTTTTCTCAAGGAATTGGTTCTCAACTTAATCATGCGAGAAACGATTTAGATGCATTAATTACAAATGCACAGATAAAAGGGACCTATAAAATAAATAAAAATCAATTAGATTTTGGAATAAAAATCCAAAAGGAAGACATTAAAGATCGGATCAGAGAATGGGAAGTAATCGATTCATTGGGTTTTTCTATCAGACCCCCCAATCACCTTGCAAACAATCAACCCTATCAACCCTTTGAGGGGCCCATTATTCCTTTCCAAAATATAAGAGTAGACAATGAGGTTCAGATCAACCGTGTCTCAGGATATCTTCAGTTTAACAAACGTTTGCTTTGGAATGAAAATAAAATTTGGTACAATATCGGTATAAGAGCACATAATTGGAATGTATCAGGAAATGGAATTCGTTCAAAAAACCAAACGATTATAAGTCCTAGAGCTCAATTTTCTATAAAACCAAATTCACAAAAAGACCTTCTCGTTAGAGCTGCGTTGGGTTGGTATTCTCAACCTCCTTCTTACAGAGAGTTACGAGATACCAACGGAAATATAAACCCAACTTTAAAAGCTCAAAATTCAATTCATCTGGTTACAGGTTTGGAGTATAGTTTTGAAATGTGGAAAAGACCCTTTAAGCTCACATCAGAATTTTACTATAAGCACTTGACAAAAGTAAACACCTATACTATTGACAATGTTAGAATTAGATACCGAGCAGATAATAATGCAACTGCTTATGCATATGGATTGGACGTTAGATTAAATGGAGAATTTGTTCCTGGAAGTGATAGCTGGGTTAGTTTGGGGTATTTAAAAACAGAGGAAAACATAGACAACAAAGGGGCTATTGCAAGACCCTCTGACCAACGTTTAAAATTTGGGATTTTATTTCAAGATTACGTACCTAGCCTACCCAACCTAAAAGTATATTTAAACCTAGTTTATAATACGGGAGTTCCTGGTGGTTCTCCCTCTTATGCAGATGTATACCAATTTCAAGAACGCTTGAGAGATTACAAACGAGCAGACTTAGGTATCTCTTATATTTTTACAGACGCAAATAAGCAATACAAAACAGGAAGATTGTCAAAATTCAAAGAATTGAGTGCTGGTTTAGAACTCTTTAATATGTTCGACATCCAAAATTCTATCACAAACACGTGGGTACGAGATGTCTATTCTAAAAATCAATTTGGGATTCCTAACTTTATGACTGGAAGGGTTTTAAACCTTAAATTAGCCATGAAATTATAGCAATTAAAAACGAGTCAACTTTCATACATTCGCTTTTAATCAGATTGATTTTTTACATCTACTCCAATATCTGTGCAGTATGTTCTTTTGTTTTTACTTTGGTTATAATATTCTCTATGCTACCATTTTCATCAATTACAAAAGTAGTTCTATGAATCCCGTCATATTCTTTACCCATAAACTTTTTTGGCCCCCAAACACCAAACGCATTGATAACCACTTTATCTTCATCGGCCAATAATGGAAATGGGAGTTCATGTTTTAATACCCAATTTTGTTGTCTTTTGGCAGAATCAGCGCTCACCCCCAATACATCATAACCTTTGGCTAGAAAAACTTGGTAATGATCTCTTAAGTTACAAGCTTCAGCTGTGCATCCCGGTGTACTTGCTTTTGGATAGAAAAATAATACTAACTTCTTACCAGCATAATCAGATAGCCTAATTGTATTTCCCACATTGTCTTTCGCTTGAAATTGGGGAGAAGGATCTCCTATTTTTAATGATGTCATGTTTAATGAGTTTGAGAGTTATAAAGAAGGCAAGTTACAAAGTCTCAACACAAATCCCTACAACATACTTTAAAAATTACTTTACAACTTTGTACATTTGTTTGTACAAAATAATCATATGAATAAAAAAGAATCCGTTCAATTTATAATTGATACACTTCAAAGACTCTATCCAAAAATTCCTATTCCCTTAGATCACAAAGATCCATATACGCTGTTAATTGCGGTGCTACTATCGGCACAATGTACAGATGTAAGGGTAAATAAAATTACCCCTCTCTTGTTTGCAAAAGCAGACAATCCCTTTGATATGGTAAAAATGACTGTTGAAGAAATCAAAGAAATTATTAGACCCTGTGGTCTATCACCTATGAAGAGTAAGGGAATTTACGGATTATCAAAAATTTTGATTGACAACTACAATGGAGAAGTACCGCAAAGTTTTGAAGGATTGGAGGCATTGCCTGCTGTAGGTCATAAAACAGCAAGTGTAGTAATGAGTCAAGCTTTTGGTGTACCAGCTTTCCCTGTAGATACTCATATTCATAGATTGCTGTGGCGCTGGAATTTGACAAATGGAAAAAACGTACAGCAAACAGAAAAAGATGCAAAAAGATTATTTCCGATAGAATTGTGGAATGAATTGCACCTACAAATCATTTGGTATGGGAGAGAGTACTCACCAGCTAGAGGATGGAATTTAGAAAAGGATCGTATTACAAAAGCAATCGGTAGAAAATCTGTTTTGCGAGCGTATTATAAGAAAAATAAAATCTAAAAAAAGCTTCAACCTAGGTTGAAGCTTTTTCCGTTCTTAATTCAAATTCAATTCAATGATTTTGTTTGATTTGGTTTTAACAAAAGTTAATGATTTGGAAAAATTAATCAAAAATTGAACTGTTTCTTGTTTGGGTTGCACCTGAATTTCAGATGACTTTCTTGAGTAAAGTTGCATCATATATATCTGTTTAATCACTTGATTTACATATAATAACGAAGCACTTTTTAATTTATTATCAATTGACCAAAACAATTTTATGCTTTTCTATTAATTTTCTTAAATTAATCAAAGCGTAGCGCATTCTACCTAAGGCAGTATTGATACTAACACCGGTATTTTCACTTATTTCTTTAAAACTCATGTCTCTGTACATCCGCATGATCAATACTTCTTTTTGCTCTTCTGGAAGACTATGAACGAGTTCTCTTACATCGTTATAAATTTGCTCTTGAATCATTTTCTTTTCTGCATTTAAACTGCCATCTCCTATGATAGAAAAAATATCAAAATCGTCTTTATTTTTAAAAGAAGGAATTCTTTTTGATTTTCTAAAATAATCAATCACCAGATTATGAGCTATTCTCATTACCCAAGGTAAAAATTTACCTTCTTCATTATAATTTCCTTTTTTTAGGGTTCTGATTACTTTAATAAAAGTGTCTTGAAAAACATCCTCTGTGACATCTTTGTCTTGAACTTTACTATAAATAAAGCGATACAATCTTTGTTGATGTCTTTTAATTAAAATTTCTAGAGAAGCTTCTTTTCCTTGAATATATTGACTGACTAGGGTACTGTCTGAAACTAATTGTTTACTAACCATGACTACATTTATTTAGAACAATCAAATGTTCTAGTTAATTAAATAAAAAAATTAAATGTAGTTTTATTGAATATGCAGTTGGTTTATTCGGTTAATAGTTAATCAAATATCTATAATATTTTTTTAAACAACAAATAATTTAACAAAATCATCTCTTTTTTTTAAGAAATTTAGTTGAAAAAAACAGTATTTTTATGGCAGATTTTAATAGCAGTATGAAGATGGATATTTCTGAAGTAAGTCCCAAAAATAATATTATTATTAAGGGGGCTAAACTTCATAATTTAAAGGATATTGATGTAGTTTTACCAAGAAACAAACTGATTGTAATTACCGGTCTTTCTGGATCTGGAAAATCTTCATTAGCTTTTGATACTCTGTATGCAGAAGGACAAAGACGCTATGTAGAAAGTCTGAGTTCTTATGCACGTCAGTTTTTAGGAAAATTACACAAACCGAAAGTAGATTTCATCAAAGGAATTGCTCCGGCCATTGCTATTGAACAAAAGGTAAACGCTACGAACCCACGTTCTACTGTGGGAACATCTACAGAAATATACGATTACATCAAACTATTGTATGCCAGAATTGGTACAACCTATTCTCCCATCTCTGGTAAAAAAGTAAAAAAGGATACTGTCTCTGATGTTGTACATTTTATAAAGGAGTTCGAGGAAACATCCAAACTTCTTTTATTAGCGCCAATTTCAATTGATGAAAATCGTGAGTTATCTACCCTACTTCAAGTTTTAGAACAACAGGGTTACGCACGTTTAAAATGGAATGAAAAAATATATAGAATTTCAGAATTCCCTCAAGAGAAGTTTAAAAATGAAGCTCTTTATTTAGTGGTAGACAGAATCATCACTAAAAATGATGAAGACTTTTACAATCGAGTGGCAGATGCAATTCAAACAGCATTTTTTGAAGGCAAAGGAAGGTGTTTTATAGAAAATATTAAGGATCAAAAAGTTACTAGTTTTAGTAATAAGTTTGACTTGGACGGCATGTCTTTTCTTACACCAAATACGCATTTATTTAGTTTTAATAATCCTTATGGAGCTTGTCCAACTTGTGAGGGATACGGGAATGTCATTGGAATTGATCAAGAGTTGGTAATCCCAAATACGGCATTGTCTATTTTTGAAGATTGTATTTTTCCCTTTAGGACTCCCTCTTACATTCATTATAAAGAAGATTTAATTGCGGTTGCCTATCAATTTGACATACCAATTCATAAACCCTGGTTTGAACTTTCTGAGGAACAAAAAGAGCTTGTTTGGAATGGTAATTCGTCTTTCAACGGGATCCACCATTTTTTTTCTGCACTAGAAGAAAAAAGTTACAAAATTCAGAATAGAGTAATGCTTTCTCGTTATCGAGGGAAAACAAAATGTACTACCTGTAATGGAAAGCGTTTGCGAAAAGAAACGGACTATGTTAAAATTGATGGAAAAACAATTTCCGATCTCGTAACACTGCCTTTGGATGAATTATCACTTTTTTTTAAAAATATTCAACTCAACGATTACGAAACAAAAATTGGAAAGCGTTTGTTGACAGAAATCAACAATCGATTACAATTCTTAACTGATGTTGGCTTGTCTTATTTAACGATCAATAGATCTTCCAACACACTCTCGGGAGGAGAAAGTCAACGAATAAATTTAGCGACCTCTTTGGGAAGCTCCCTCGTAGGCTCCATGTATATATTGGACGAACCTAGTATTGGTTTGCATCCAAAAGATACAGAAAGATTGATTAAAGTTTTAAAGGATCTTCGGAATCTAGGAAATACCGTCATTGTAGTAGAGCATGATGAAGACATCATGAGAGAAGCAGACTATATTATTGATATTGGTCCAGAAGCAGGATCATTTGGAGGTGACATTGTTGCAGAAGGAAATTTTGATACAATTTTAAAATCCGATTCACTAACTGCAAAATACTTAAACAAAGAGCTTCGTATTCAAGTTCCTCAAAAACGAAGAAATTCAAAAAGCAATATTCAAATTGTTGGAGCTAGAGAACATAATTTAAAAAATATCGATGTCACATTTCCTCTAAACTGTTTAACAGTTATTACAGGAGTTTCTGGATCTGGAAAAAGTACATTGGTTAAAAATATATTATATCCATCAATGCAAAAACAGTTGATTGGATACGGAGATAAAATTGGACAACATACCGAGATAAAAGGTGATTTTAAAACTTTAAAACACGTAGAATTTATCGATCAAAATCCTATTGGACGTTCCTCTCGTTCCAATCCTGTTACCTATATCAAAGCATATGATGACATTCGGATGCTATATGCCAATCAAAAGATCTCGAAAATTAGAAATTTTAAACCAAAACATTTTTCTTTTAATGTAGAGGGCGGACGCTGTGAAGTATGTAAAGGAGAAGGGGAAGTCACGATAGAAATGCAGTTCATGGCAGATGTTCATTTAGAATGTGAAGCATGTAACGGCAAACGTTTTAAAAAAGAAGTTTTAGAAGTAAAGTTCGATGGAAAATCAATTCATGATATTTTAACCCTAACCATTGACGATGCTATTGAGTTTTTCTCAAAAAATAACGTACCGAAAATTGCAAACAAATTAAAACCATTGCAAGATGTAGGATTGGGGTATGTTCAGTTAGGACAATCTTCCTCTACACTCTCTGGAGGAGAAGCGCAAAGAATTAAACTAGCTTCTTTTTTGGTAAAAGGGAATACAAAAGACAAAGCGTTGTTTATTTTTGATGAACCTACTACAGGATTGCATTTTCACGATATCAAAAAACTATTAGCTTCTTTCGATGCTTTACTTGAAAAAGGGCATTCAATTATTGTCATTGAGCACAATATTGAACTCATAAAGTGTGCCGATTACATCATTGACTTAGGCTTAGAAGGCGGAAAAAATGGTGGAAACCTCATTTTTCAGGGGACTCCAGAAGCATTGGTTCAAAATAAAAAATCCCATACGGCAAAATATCTGGCTGAAAAATTAGATTTGTAGAAGCCGCTTATTTTTAGAAAATACCTCAACAAAAAAATCCTTCTCATAAGAGAAGGATTCTATTTTTGGGTGGAAGACGGGACTCGAACCCGCGACACTCGGTACCACAAACCGATACTCTAACCAACTGAGCTACAACCACCATGTAATTTCGGCTGCAAATATAAATATTTTTTCTATTCTACAATAAGAAAAAATTAAATTAATTGATCTAAATTGTCTACAGCTACAGAACGTTCTGAGGTATAGCCTTCTGCAAACTCAACACCGATTAAGCGTCCTAAATCTCTGGCTCTGTAGTGAACACTATCTGTAAAATTCTGGCTACTGATAGGAGTTTCTGGCTCCTTACTTTTTGGGTCGTAAAACTGAGATCGATATGCCAAGACAGCTTTCATTTTAAGCTCCATAAAACCAGAAACATTCACTACAAAATCTGGCGTAGTATTTTTCCATTGTAGGTAGTGATATACTTGTTTTGGTCTCCAATGTACCTGTTGCTTCCCTCCTAATTGCGTTTGAATCTTTAACAGACCACTTAAAAAACAAGCATCAGAAACCAGTTTACCAGCTTTGGGATGATCTATGTGACGATCATCTTTGGCATTACACAGCACAACTTCGGGTTGGTATTTGCGAATCATTTTTATGATTTCCAATTGATGTATTTTATCATTGACAAGAAAACCATCCTCAAAACGTAAATTTTCACGGACAGAAAGCCCTAAAATCTTTGCGGCTTCTGCAGCTTCTTGATCTCTTAACGCTGCAGAACCACGACTACCAAGTTCTCCTCTAGTTAAATCAACAACTCCGACCTTCTTTCCCAAAGAAATCTCTTTTGCAATGGTCGCTCCACACCCCAACTCTACATCATCAGGATGGGCACCAAATGCTAAAATATCTAATTTCATATCTAATAAATGTAATTAACTTTCTTAAATTTCACTACAAACAAACTCAAAAATTGATTCTAACAACTCATGTTTGAAACCTTTCTCCAAGATGTTTTATGAGCAACGCAAAGATTTTGTTCTCAAATTCAAAAATACCACTTTTAAAATAGAAAAAAGAAAATTCATAAAGGACCGTAATTATTAGTAAAAAATTCAATAATAGTCCTTTGTATTCGAATCGATAAAAAGACACTCGCAAAAATAATCATTCATTGTGCAATCAACTAAAAAAATGAATATCTTCGTTCTATGATATCTGTACTACTTGTTGGAAATGGAAATGTAGCCTCTCATCTACATATTGCTTTTTTAAAGGCTGATGATATTGAAGTTAACCAAATAAGTTCAAGAAACTTAGAACATATTCCAAAAGCAGACATTACAATTATAGCCGTTTCAGATGATGCCATTGCGAAGGTTTCCTCACAAATTAAGAACCCTTTTGTAGTGCACACCTCTGGAGCCTGTGAAATTGATGAATTAAAAAACAGCACACACAAGGGAGTTTTTTACATGTTACAAACTTTTTCTAAAAACAAAGAAGTAAATTTTAGTGAAGTGCCCTTTTGCCTTGAAGCAGAAAACATCAAAGAAAAAAAATTATTAGAAAAACTAGCCAAAGCCATTGGTAAAAATATCTACACTTTAAATTCTAAGCAACGTAAAGCCTTGCATGTAGCTGCGGTATTTGTAAATAACTTTACAAATCATTTGTACACAACAGGAAATGATATTTGCACAACACATGGAGTCCCTTTTGAAATATTGCACCCTCTAATCAAAGAAACTGCCTCAAAGCTGACCCACTTACCCCCAAAAAAGGCACAAACTGGACCTGCAATCCGAAACGATATCAAAACAATTAAAAATCATTTAAATTTGCTAAATATACAACAACAACAAATTTATACAATCCTTACAAAATCTATCCAAGATGGACATTAGCTACAAACAATTATTACCAAACATAGATACATTTATTTTTGATGTTGATGGAGTGTTAACCAATGGAATGTTGACAATTATGCCCGATGGGGAACTGGTAAGACACATGAATGTAAAAGATGGGTATGCCATGAAAAATGCCTTAAACAAGGGGTACCGAATCTGTATCATTTCGGGGGGAACGAACGAAGGGGTTCGAGACCGATTGGCAGCTCTGGGAATTGAAGATATTTATTTGGGAGCACATGACAAAATTAAATCCTACGAGGCGCTCTTAAAAAAATACAATTTAACACCCAAAAACATCCTATACATGGGAGACGATGTCCCTGATTATCCAGTAATGAAATTGGTTGGGTTGGCAGCTTGTCCTAACGATGCAGTAAGAGAAATTCAAGGGGTAGCTAACTACATTTCTGATAAAAAAGGAGGTGATGGCTGTGTAAGAGATGTGATTGAACAGGTACTTCGTGTACAAGGAAAGTGGGCTGAAAACTTTGATGCTAGCCTGTAATTTTATACCCTTATGTTAGTTTTTTTCTTCCAACATAGGAACAAAAGCAAAATCTCCTAATTCCTGTTTTTCAAACTCTTTGGGAGAGGTACGAGTATAGAGGGTCATTATTTGCGTTGTATCTCCTACCGGAATCAATAAACTTCCTCCTACTTTTAATTGTCCTAATAATACTTTGGGAACAAAAGGAGCTCCAGCAGTAACGATAATTTTATCAAAAGGAGCCTGTTCAGGTAAACCTTTATATCCATCACCAAATATAAACTTCTTAGGTTTATACCCTAATTTAGGCAGAAATAAAGATGTTTTTTTAAACAACTCTCGCTGTCTTTCAATGGTATACACTTCTGCATTTAATTCTAATAAAACAGCTGTTTGATACCCAGAGCCTGTACCAATTTCCAATACTTTTTGAGCATTTTTAACGGCTAAAGTTTGTGATTGAAAAGCCACTGTATAAGGTTGAGATATGGTTTGATCTGCAGCTATAGGAAATGCTTTATCTTGATAGGCATGCGTCTCAAAACTACTGTCTATAAACAAATGACGAGGAATTTTACGAACTGCCTTCAACACATTTTTATCAACAATGCCTTTGGCTTCTAATACCTTAGCCAACTGATTGCGAAGTCCTTGATGTTTGGAAGTGTCTTTCAAATTGATCAAATTTTTTGAAGCCTAAAAATAGTAATTAATCTATATAAATAGTCATAAAATTGTATCTTTGTTTTTAGCTGATTTTAAAATCAGAAAACACAAAATCAATGTCTTTTATAACGATTGATGCTAGTTTTTTCTTAGTTTCTCAACAGAACCTCAAGAATAAAAAAATTAGTTGTATTTTTCTTCTAAAGGACTCAAAATATATATTATATGCTTAAAGTTGGAGTTTTAGGTGCTGGACACTTGGGTAAAATTCATTTACGTCTATTACAAGAATCTAAAAAATATGAATTAATCGGTTTTTATGATCCTTCTGAAGAAAATGCAAAAAAAGTAGCTTTGGAGTTTGGATACACTTCTTTTTCATCGATAAGCTCATTGATAGAAGCTGTTGATGTTGTAGATATTGTAACTCCAACGCTCTCACACTTTGAATGTGCAAAACAAGCCATAGAAAAGGGTCGTCATATATTTATTGAAAAACCTATTACCAAAACAGTTTTAGAAGCAGAAGCGATCAAAACCCTAGCAAGTCAGTATCACGTTCAAGGACAAGTTGGCCATGTAGAACGATTTAATCCTAGTTTTACAGCTGTAAAAGAGATGATAGACAATCCTATGTTTATCGAATCTCATCGACTAGCAGAATTCAATCCAAGAGGAACAGATGTACCAGTGGTATTAGATTTAATGATTCATGACATTGATATTATCCTTTCGGTTATTGATTCTAAAGTAAAAACAGTACATGCAAGTGGAGTCGCAGTTATTTCTGATACACCCGATATTGCAAATGCTAGAATAGAATTTGAAAATGGTTGCGTTGCCAATTTAACAGCCAGTAGAATCTCAATGAAAAACATGCGAAAAACGAGGTTTTTTCAAAAAGATGCCTATATCTCTGTTAATTTTTTAAGTAAAGAATCCGAAGTAGTAAAAATGAAAGAGGTTCCTGAAAACCCAGATGAGTTTGCCATGATTCTACAAAATGCTGAGGGTGTCAAAAAACAAATTTACTTTGAAAATCCAGCAATAAAAAATAACAACGCCATTTTAGATGAACTAGAATCATTTGCAGAAGCTATTCAAACAAACAGCACTCCTACAGTTACTTTAAGCCAAGGAACAGAAGCATTGAGAGTTGCGCAAATGATTATCGATTGTTTCTAACATTGAACATCATTGAAAAATGAATGCCCGAGAATTAAACTTCTTGTGTATGCCCCTAATTAATACTTAAAATACTCGAAATAATATGAAGAATATCGCAGTTATCGGAGCGGGAACCATGGGAAATGGAATCGCTCATACTTTTGCACAATTTGATTACAATGTACATTTGATCGATATCTCTGAAGATTCTCTTGAGAGAGGAATGAAAACCATTGTTAGAAATCTAGACAGAATGGTGTCTAAAGAAAAAATATCCAACGCAGACAAAAAAAAGACACTACAGCATATAAAAACATTTACATCGATTCAGGAAGGTACTAAAAAGGCCCATCTAGTCATAGAGGCTGCTACTGAAAATACAGCTTTAAAAACAAAAATTTTTAGAGAATTAGATGGAATTTGTGACAAAGAGACCATTTTTGCAAGCAACACCTCTTCCATTTCCATTACTGAAATTGCAGCGGCAACTAACAGACCAGATAAAGTAATTGGAATGCATTTTATGAATCCAGTTCCCATAATGAATTTGGTAGAAATTATTAGAGGATATAATACGTCTGATGAAGTCATGCAAACCATTGCAACTCTCTCAAAAAAAATAAACAAAACACCGGTAGAAGTCAATGATTATCCAGGGTTTGTGGCAAATAGAATTTTAATGCCAATGATCAACGAGTCTATAGAAACACTGTACAATGGAGTTGCTGGCGTAAAAGAAATAGACCTTGTAATGAAATTAGGAATGGCGCATCCTATGGGACCATTACAGTTGGCAGACTTTATTGGTTTGGATGTTTGCTTATCGATAATGAATGTACTAAATGAAGGATTTAAAAACCCCAAATACGCTGCCTGCCCCCTGTTAGTAAATATGGTAAAAGCGGGGAAATTAGGAGTAAAATCTGGTGAAGGGTTTTACGATTATTCTAAAAACAAAAAAGCAGAGAAAGTAGCAAAAATGTTTTCTTAACCCTACAAAGAGAGAGAAATGATTCAAAAAACAGTACTGTTATTGATCGTGTTGTTCTCTGCAACTAGTCTAAAAGCTCAAGAAAATAAAAAAGGAATACTTGCCGTCAAAAAAATTGGATTGCTCTTCAACAGTGGAAATGAAAATAATATTTTATTCAATGATAAAGACTATTATTTTCAAACAAAAGTCTTAAAAATTCAAGCATTTTACACTCTAGGAAAATGGAAAAATATTGATTTTGAATTAATTGTACAGCCCCAAATACAGTCGATAAAACACCAGTTGATCAATGAACAGTTTGTATTGCCTACTGAAGAACACTATCTAGAAAAAAGAACCGAATTTACAAGACTCAAAAACCTGAATTTATACGCCGTAGAATTGGGATTTGTACTGCGAAAAAAAATCTTAAGAAAAGTGCATATTCAAGCCACTATTGGATTAGGGATAGCTTCCATAAATAAAAGAACAGAACGATTAGCCAAGGGATTTACGTTTATCGAAAATGCGGCTTTGGGTATTTCATATCAAACTTCCAACACCACTTTTTTATATATAGGTAGTTCAATTGGACACATTTCTAATTTGAATTTTAAATCTCCTAACAGCGGTTATAATATTTTGGGATACGAAATTGGCTTATCATTCATCTTGTGATCGCTCCCCTTTTTATGCAAATTAAAATTTAAGAAAAATTTAAGCCTATAACTATAGCTTTAATTGATGGTTTTTTATAATTTTATCGAAAATTATTATACTAAAATGACCATTACTCAATTAAAATATGTGCTGTCAGTAGCTGAATATCAAAACTTTACGGTCGCTGCAGAACATAGTTTTGTTACTCAACCCACCTTGAGTATGCAAATCCAAAAACTTGAAGATGCCTTAAATGTTCAAATTTTTAACCGTTCAAAAAAACCAATTGAACTCACAGAAATAGGAAAAAAAATTGTAGAACAAGCGAAGATTATTGTCAATGAAAGCAATCGAATTTCAGACATTGTAGATCAGCAAAAAGGATTTATTGGTGGAGAATTTAAACTAGGAATTATACCAACGGTGATGCCTACTTTACTCCCCATGTTTTTGAATAATTTCACAAAAAAATACCCCAAAGTAAAATTAATCATCGAAGAATTGACCACCGATGAAATCATTCGAAAATTAACGGATGGCCATATCGATGCTGGACTCGCAGCAACTCCATTAGAAAATGAATCAATCATAGAGAAGCCCCTATATTACGAACCCTTCGTAGGGTTAATCCCAAAAAATCATCGTCTATCCAACCAAAAAAACATAACCACTGAAGCATTAGAAATAGAAGACATTTTGTTATTGGAAGATGGACATTGTTTTAAAGACAGTGTTATTAACTTATGTAGTACCCACAAAATTGATAACAAAAAAGGATTTCAATTAGCTAGTGGAAGTTTTGACACACTTATTAAACTCTCTAAAGAAGGTTTGGGCATGACACTATTACCCTATTTACACACCTTAGACTTAAATGAAGAAGACAAAAGTAATTTGCGTGATTTTACCAACCCACCTCCAGCAAGAGAAGTGAGTTTGATCTATCATAAATCGCAGTTAAAAATGCAACTCATAGAAGCTTTAAAAAATACCATAGATGGAATTGTAAGAGGTGCTATCTCATTCTCTGATGTAAAAATTATAAGCCCTCTCCCTAAAAAATAAACCAATCATAAAAAAAGGAAGCTAAGATAGCTTCCTTTTTTTATGCATACATTTTATCTCGCAACTCTTTAATTTTTGGATCTGATAAATATTCATCAAAGGAGGTGTGTCTATCGATCACTCCTTTTGGAGTTAATTCAATTACCCTGTTTGCGACCGTTTGTGCAAACTCATGATCGTGAGTTGAAAACAAAACAGTTCCTTTAAAATTGATTAGAGAGTTATTTAATGCTTGAATAGACTCTAAATCCAGGTGATTAGTTGGCTCATCTAACACTAAAATATTTGCTCTCTTCATCATCATTCTAGACAACATACAACGTACTTTTTCACCTCCAGAAAGCACATTACTTTTCTTTAAAGCTTCTTCTCCAGAAAAGATCATTTTCCCTAAAAAACCTCTTAAAAAAACTTCCTCACGTTCTTCTTCAGTTTGGGCGTATTGACGCAACCAATCTACCAGATTTAATTCTCCGTCTTGAAAAAACGAAGAATTGTCTAAGGGCAAGTAGGATTGAGTCGTAGTCACTCCCCAAGAATATTTCCCAGCATCTGCCTCTTGATGCGCAGTTATAATTTGATAAAAAGCAGATACTGCTCTAGAATTTTTAGAGATAATGGCAACTTTGTCTCCTTTATTTAAATTGATATCTACCTTAGAGAATAATTGTTCTCCTTCAAAATCTTTAGACAGTCCTTCTATGTTTAAAATCTGGTCACCTGCTTCCCGATCGCTTTTGAATATGATTGCAGGATACCTTCTACTCGATGGCTTAATTTCATCAACATTTAATTTCTCTATCATTTTTTTACGAGAAGTTGCTTGTTTCGATTTTGCTACGTTTGCAGAAAAACGACGAATAAACTCCTCCAATTCCTTCTTTTTATCTTCTGCTTTTTTATTTTGTTGCGCTCTTTGCCTTGTTGCTAACTGACTTGATTCATACCAAAAAGTATAATTCCCGGAATAATGATTGATCTTTCCGTAATCAATATCAGAAATATGGGTACAAACCGCATCTAAAAAGTGTCTATCATGAGAAACAACAATAACACAGTTGTCAAAATTTGCAATAAAGTTTTCTAACCAAGCTATTGTTTCAAAGTCTAAATCATTGGTAGGCTCATCCATGATCAATACATCTGGATTCCCAAACAATGCCTGTGCAATTAATACACGTACTTTTTGCTTACCATCTAAATCTTTCAATAGTGTGTAATGTAAACTTTCAGAAATCCCCAAATTAGATAACATCGCAGCGGCGTCAGAATCTGCATTCCATCCATTCATTTCTTCAAAAACAATTTGAAGTTCTCCTATTTTTTCAGCATTTTCATCAGAATAATCAGCATATAAGTCATCTATTTGCTTTTTTATTTTAAACAACTCTTTATTTCCCATTACTACTGCCTCTAGTACTGGATGCTCATCAAAAGCGTAATGATCTTGAGTTAGAACAGACATTCTCTTTCCTTTTTCTAAATGAACCTGACCAGATGTTGGCTCCTGAGCACCCGAAAGCATCTTTAAAAAGGTTGATTTTCCCGCTCCGTTTGCACCAATAATTCCGTAACAATTTCCCGTCTGGAATTTTGTATTAACATCATCAAACAAAACACGTTTCCCAAATTGTACAGATAGATTAGAAACTGATAACATATACTATTTTTTAAATTTTGTGCAAAAGTACGAATTTGATTTATCTTTTCACACTCGATTTTAATGGTTTTACACAAATAATAAAGACCTATTAGTCTTTTTTTTTTACAAAAAACTATTTTAACAATCAATTAACAACAATGACTTTATTCAATCCCTAAATTTGTAAGTATTATCGGATTCTATAGTATATGATTAAACATTTACCTTATTTAATTTTAGCATCGTTTTTCTCACTATTTCTAAGCTGTAGCTCTGAACAAACTCGATCTGAAACTTATTTTGGAGGTAAAATCATCAATCCAAAATCTAATTATGTTGTGTTGCATTCCATGCAAGAAGTGATAGATACACTATTCCTTAAAAAAGACAATACCTTTTTAGGAAAATTACAAAATCCCAACGAAGGATTGTACTATTTTACTCATGGCAATGAAAATCAATTTATCTATTTAGAGCCTCAAGACAGTCTGATGTTGCGATTAAACACTTGGTATTTTGATGAATCTATAGTGTATGCGGGGAGAGGTGCAGAAAGAAATAATATATTAATTGATTGTTTTTTAGAAGATGAAAAGGACAATCAAATTTTCTATAAATTAAACCTTTTAGAACCAAAAAAATTTCAAGCAAAAACAGATTCACTACTACGTTTGAAACTAAACACTTACAATAATTACATTGCTAAAAACCCAAATGAGACCCCTGAGTTTAGGCATATTTTAAAAACAGCCCTAACCTATCCTGTATATGCTAAAATCGAAAGATACCCTGTAGCCCACTCAAAAATTGGCCACAAAACAGTATCCACAGAAATTAATCAAACTTTCTACAATCATAGAAAATCAATTCGCATTAATAATGATTCCCTGATGTACTTCCCTCCTCATTTAAAGTATGTGGGCAACTACCTTTACAATATTACCTACGAACTAGGTCATTCTCCAAGGAAGTATGAATACACCTCAGACTTTACGGTAGACTTATTAATGAATATCGAAAAAAAATTAACTTCCCAAGAGTTTAAAAATACTTTTTTAAAACAAACAGTCATTGGACACTTTTATAGACGATCTAGTTGTAAAGTACATCAAGAAACCTTTGATATTTTCTTCAAGTTAAGTACAGATGGTCAAGATAAAAAATTAGTACAACAATTGTTATCAGACTCCAAATTGGTGAAAAAAGGGCAGCGCTTAACAGATTTTACAATTACAAATTACAACAACAGACACAATTCCATCAAAAAGCTTATTAAAAACAAAAGTACCTTTCTTTTCTTCTGGAATCCTGTCTATGTTTCTCCAGAGTATATAAGTTCTAGAATCAATTATCTAACCCAACAATTTCCGCAGGTACAATTTATTCAAATACAGATAAATGATAATTTCAATAAGATCATCCCTGAGTTAGATATAAAAAATCAATACTTCATCACTCCAAAAAGTGACGCCAATCAATTCTTAACAAGTAAAATGCCTAGAGGGATTATTTTAAATAATAAAGGAATGATTACCAATGGATTCGCTTCTATTTCATCCAAAAATTTACAGAAAGAATTAGAGAGACTCAAGTAAACCCTAATTTTTTTCTCCAATCTATAATAATAGTGTACATTTGCACGATTTTAATTTTGAGGGTAACTCATTAAAAATCAGGTCGAATTTATAATCGGGTTTACAGGTGGGCGTTCTGTGAATCCACAAAAACACAGGAATGTCAACATTTTTAGAATTGGGTTTGAAAGCACCTATTATCAAAGCTTTATCGGGATTGGGATATGAAAAACCAACCGTTATTCAGGAAAAAGCAATTCCACAAATCATTTCATCTACAGACGATTTAAAAGCATTTGCACAAACAGGTACTGGTAAAACAGCTGCATTTAGTTTACCAATTATAGAGCTTTTAGATCCTAGCAGTAGTAATGTTCAAGCAATTATTCTATCACCAACGAGAGAACTTGCTGTTCAAATAGGAAATAATATCAAAGATTTTTGCAAATACCTTAAAGAGGTAAAAGTAACAACAGTATATGGAGGGTCTAGTATCGAAGACCAAATTAGATCTTTAAAAAAAGGATCTCAAATTGTGGTGGGAACTCCTGGTAGAACCGTAGATTTAATTAATAGGAGAGCTTTAAAATTAGGAAACGTTCAATGGTTGGTCTTAGACGAAGCAGACGAAATGTTAAATATGGGTTTTAAAGACGAATTGGATAAGGTATTGGAGGCTACTCCAGAAACCAAACAAACCCTATTGTTTTCTGCCACTTTTCCAAGAGAAGTAGAGTCTATAGCTAAAAACTATATGACCAAACCAGTAGAAATTACTTCAGGGCAGAAGAACCAAGGTTCAGATAATGTAAACCATGAATATTATTCGGTTACAGAAAGAACTCGTTATCCAGCCTTGAAAAGAATCGCGGATTTAAATCCGAATATATATGCCATTATCTTTTGTAGAACTCGAAGAGAAACCCAAGAGGTTGCAGATAAGTTAATCAAAGATGGGTATAGTGCAGATTCTCTACATGGAGATTTGTCTCAAGCACAAAGAGATTCTGTGATGGGTAAATTTCGTAAAAAAACCATTCAAATATTAGTGGCTACCGATGTTGCTGCCCGTGGACTGGATGTGAGTGAACTAACACACGTAATTAATCATAAATTGCCAGACCAAATAGAAAACTACACCCATAGAAGTGGTAGAACCGGTAGAGCTGGAAACAAAGGGATATCAATTGTTTTGGTCAATGGGAAAGAGAAAGGAAAATTACGTCCTATCGAAAAGATCATCAAAAAGAAATTTATACAAGCAAAAGTACCTTCAGGAAAAGAAATTTGTCAAAATCAATTGATGAATTTAATTGATAAGGTACAAGCTATTGAAGTGAACGAAACTCAGATTAATGAGTTTTTACCAAATATCTACGACAAATTAAAGGACCTAGATCGCGAAGAGCTCATTCAAAAATTTGTTTCGTTAGAATTCAACACCATGTTGGCCTACTATGAAAACGCAAAAGATTTAAACGATTTATCTTCAAAAGACAACTCGAGAGCAAGATCTACAAATGAAAATATGACACGCTTTTTTATCAATATTGGTAGAAAAGACAGTTTGAATCCTGCAAAGTTAATAGGTTTAATCAATGACCAAAATATTGGTGATAAAATAGAAATTGGAGCCATTGACATTCTAGACACCTTTTCTTTCTTTGAATTGGATAAAGATTTTGAAGACAAAGCGTTAGACGCATTTGCCAGCAATCAACCGGATTTTGATGGACGTTCGGTAAATATAGAAGTAACTAAAAAAGAACGTTCTGGTGGTAGAAGAAGAGGGTCTAAAAAATCTTTTGGTAAAAAAGATGGTGGATTTGGAAGAAGACGTAGTACTGAAGGTTCTTCTAGAAGAAGTAATAGCAGTGGTGGTAGAAGAAAAACAGACAGACCAGATAGATCTGAAAGAAAATCAAACGGAGACAGAAAACCTTCTAGCGGATTTGGAAGAAGACGCAGAGAACATTAATCTTCAATAAATCTATAGAAAAAACACCTCAGTATATAACTGAGGTGTTTTTTTGCTCCTAAAAGGCAGCATAACTTGTTGCGTTTAGGCAACATTTTTCGATCGTTTCAATTTGCGAATAAAATGGAGATAATTTCTTTTTAATTGTGTCTCAAAGAGTACTCGATCGGCTAATAACTCTTTTTTAAAAATGATTTGAAATTCATTGAGTTTGGACTCATCGATAAAGTGAATAGAAAATAAATAGAATTCGATGATGATTGGCAATACCGATAAACCTTTCTCAGTCACAAAATACTGCCTACTTTTTTTAGTACCCTTGGGGTTTAAAATTTGAATCATTCCCAATTTCTGTAGTGATTTTAGACGATTGGTAAGAATGTTTGTTGAAATTTTTTCTTCGGAACTTATTAGTTCTTTAAATCTGGTTTTATTGTAAAAAATAAAATCTCTTAAAATTAAAAGAGACCATTTATCTCCAAATAAAATTGTAGAATAGGCAATTGCACAAGTATTTTCTTGAGTTTTCATAGTTAGGGGTTTAATTTTATTGCAATTTATTTAATTTTAAGAGATTACACAACTAACCAATCAAAATTTATTAGTTTTTTAAAAAAACTAATAAAAAGTATTTTTAGTATGTTTGTAAGAATCTAACTTAAAATATATCATATTTATGAAATTTAAAATCATCATTTTATCGGTCTTAGCACTTACATTTTTTAATTGTAATAACAGTGGAGGAGCCTATCTAGGAGAAGGAGAAAATAATGGAAAATCCTTTTCAATTGGCGATGCGGCTGCAACAAAAACAGTCTTAGCTATCGCTGAAGCATACAGCAACCAAGATGCCAAGCAATTAAGTACATATTACGATGCAGCATTTCTTGGTGAAGACGGAGAAGCTGGCACAGACGCTTGGTTGACTTCTATGAACTCAATTACAATGAAACCTTATAAAATTGTGCCTTTATCAATGAATGGCTCAGAAGGTCAACAAGTATTAGCATGGTCAAAAGAAGAACGTGATTACAAAAACGGTTCTTTTGAACGATTGGACTTAATGGAATTGTTCTTTCTTAACAAAGAAGGAAAAGTAGCAGGTTTTAAACAATGGAAAGCCATCGATTCTACCAATTTTGGAAGATCCTATGGTGGGAAATTTTTTGGTAAAAAACCAGGAGAATATACAGGACGTCCATTTCAATTCTCAAATAGAAATGAAACTGAAATGTTAGAAACTATGGTGGGTCATTACAACAAAATGGACATCAAAGCAGTGAGCAGTTATTTTGCAGACCAGGTTACTATTAATGGATACGATGGAAAACAAATGAAGTTGAGCAACAAACAACTTGCAGGGTTATTTGATAATTATAAATCCGTTACCTGGACTCCGTACTCAATTGTTCCTATTAAAATAGCAAACACAGACGCTGCTTCTGGAGTGATGATGTTTTCGAACGAACGTAGAGTTTTAAAATCTGGAAGAATCTGGGAAAAAGAATTGATGGAAACCTTTTATTTTGATTTGGATGGAAAAATTTCTTCAGTAACGCAGTTTGCGAGATAAGGAGGAACTATTACATTTTATAATATACAAACCCATAAACATTTTGTTTATGGGTTTTTTGATGGGTAGTTATTAAAAACTTAAAAATAAAATAGTACAATTAAACGATCATCATCAAGAATAGTATTCTATTGATTATTAAAAAAATATTATAAGCAATTGTTACAACTTGTTCATATGACCGTTTTCGGGGATGGGTAAAAACTCCCATTTAGAAAGTAACTAAGGGCTTTACCTTCATTTTACCGTATAATAAAATCATTTCATCTAAATATCTATCATTTATTTTAGTACGCTATTTTGCATTCCTATTTTGTGATAGAAAGAATGTCTGATCAAGTTAAATCAAAAAAAAGGGTAGCTGACCACGGTGAAGTTTTTACTTCAGAACGTGAAGTCAATGCGATGTTAGATTTAGTAAAACAAGAGACCGAAAGAATTGATTCAAGATTTTTGGAACCCGCTTTTGGTACAGGGAACTTTCTCGTTGAAATACTAAACAGAAAACTCAAAATTGTTTTGGATAGATACAAAAAGAGTCAACTCGAATTTGAACGCAACGCTATCATCGCAATTTCGAGTATTTATGGGGTCGACATCTTACAAGACAACGCAATAGAATGCCGTCAGCGATTGTTTGAAATCTTTGATAATATCTACACCAAATTATACAAAACTTATTGTAAAGAAAACTGCAGAAGGTCTGTAAAGTTTTTACTAAACAGAAATATTTTATGGGGAGATGCTTTAGACTTTACAAATCCTGAAACCAAAGAACCCATCGTGTTTTCAGGATGGTCAGCAATGAATGGAAGTATGATTAAAAGACGTGACTATGTCTTTAAATTTTTAGTTGAACAAACCCCTCAATTCTCTAATGATGAAGGCAATCCTGGAACAATTAATGAACCAGTTAAAGTTTACCCTATCACCCATTTTTTAAAAATTGCAGAATATGATTAATGTAAATTATAATCCTGATGTCTTATCGTGCCTTGCAAATTTGAGCAACGATGAGGTCTTTACACCTCCTAAATTGGTCAATGAAATGTTAAATATGCTGCCGCAGGAATTATACCAAAACAAAGAAACTACCTTTCTTGATCCCGTAACTAAATCAGGAGTTTTTCTTAGGGAAATAGCCAAACGATTAAACGAAGGATTGAAAGAACAAATTCCTGACCAACAAGAACGAATAAACCACATTTTCACAAAACAAGTGTATGGGATTGCCATCACTGAACTTACTTCCTTACTAGCAAGAAGAAGCGCCTATTGTTCTAAATATGCCAATGGTGATTACTCTGTATGTACTGATTTTGTTAACGAACAAGGCAATATAAAATACGAACGTATTCAGCATACCTGGAAAAATGAAAAATGTATCTATTGTGGTGCAAATGAAAGTGAATACGATAGAACAAACGATTTAGAAACCTATGCTTATCAGTTTATACATTCAGATGAGTCACAAAAAATATTTAATATGAAATTTGATGTTATTATTGGAAACCCCCCTTATCATTTAAGTGATGGTGGGCACGGTAGAAGTGCTAAACCTATTTATCATAAGTTCATTGATCAAGCAAAAAAAATGAATCCAAGATTCTTGTCAATGATTATTCCTGCACGTTGGTATGCTGGTGGAAAGGGGTTAGATGAATTTAGGGCTGAAATGCTCAGTGATAAAAGAATTAGAAAAATCATTGATTTTGAAAATTCAAATCAAGTTTTTCCTGGTGTTGATATAGCAGGTGGGATATGTTATTTTCTCTGGGACAGAGACAATGAGGGTTCATGCAAAATCACTAACCAATATGACGGTGAGCGTATCTCTACAGAAAGGTATTTGAATGAATATGATATATTAATTAGGCATGGTATAGGCGTTTCAATTGTTAAAAAGATTTCTGAAATTGAAAATCCTAAATACTTTTTAAATAAGGTTGTGTCTCCAAGAAGACCATTCGACTTACCAACAAATTATCTTCCACATAAAAGAGGAATTCCTTGTCATTTTACTCAAAAAATCGGTTTAAAGTATGCAAAAAAAACTGATTATAAAGACAAATTAAATATTAAAGATAAATGGAAACTACTAATTCCAAGAGCTCCAATTGCGGGTCAGACTGACTTTTCAAAACCAGTGGGTTTTTATTATGATGGTAATATTAAAATTGTAAAACCTGGTGAGATTTGTACAGAGTCATGGTTAGTTGCTTGTTCATTTCCAACTAAAGATGAGGTGGTTTCTTTCAAGTCTTACTTGTTTACAAAAATTATTAGATTTTTACTACTTCAAACTGTTGTTTCTCAAGATATTCCAAGGGAAAAATTTGTTTTCATTCCTTACCTTGAAAAATATAATGTTGAATTCACAGATGATTTATTAAGGGAAAGGTGGAAAATTACTGATGAGGAATGGTCTTTTATTGATTCTAAAATAAAAAGTTTATGAGTCAAAAATTTTTCCCTAAAAAATCAGAGGTTACACCTACCATTTACGCCTATTCACTACCAAATGACACAAGCAGAATAGGACAACTTAAAATAGGTGATACCAATAGAACAGCTCAACAACGCATTAAAGAACAAATTGGTGCTACTCGTTCTGAGTTTGTTATAGAACTCGAAGAATCAGCAATGCGCAATGATGGTTCAAATTTTCGAGATTATCAAATTCATGATTGCCTACGTAGTAAAGGGTTTTATAATCCAGAAGGAGAATGGTTTGAGTGTACCGTAGAGGATATTCTTGCTGCAATCATCGCTTTAAAAAGTGGTGAAATCAATGAAGAACATCGTTCTTTAGATTTTTCCATGCGTCCTGAGCAAAAGGCTGCAATTGAAAAAACTACACACTATTTCAAACAATACCAAAAAGAAGGTTTAAAGTCCACTCCACAATTTTTATGGAACGCAAAAATGCGTTTTGGTAAGACATTTACCACCTATCAATTAACAAGAGAAATGGGTTGGTCCAAAGTTTTGGTACTGACATTTAAACCCGCTGTACAAAATGCATGGAAAGAAGACTTGATGATGCATGTCGATTTTGAAGGTTGGCAATTTATTAGTAAAAATGGAAATTCCTATGAGGATATAGATCCCAATAAACCTTTTGTGTGCTTTGGTTCTTTTCAAGATTATTTAGGAAAAAACACCTCTACTGGTGGAGTAAAAACTAAAAACGAGTGGGTACATGCGACACACTGGGATTGTGTAGTTTTTGATGAATATCATTTTGGTGCATGGAATGAAAATTCCAAAGGATTATTTAATGAGTTATATGAGGATGGTAAAGACGAAGATTTAATTGAGTTTGAAAAGAAAATTGGTAAAGTAGAAAACTTTGATGCTGATATTATACCCATTACAACCGATCATTTTTTGTATTTATCAGGGACACCATTTAGGGCCATCAATTCTGGTGAGTTTATAGAAGAACAAATCTTCAATTGGACATATTCAGATGAACAGAATGCTAAAGAGAAATGGGAAGGTAAAGACAACCCCTATTTGACTTTACCTCGTATAGTTATGCTTACCTATCAAATGCCAGATTCAATAAGAGAAATTGCTCTTGGTGGCGAGTTTAATGAGTTTGATTTAAATGTATTCTTTGGCGCAACTGGAGATAAGGAAAATGCTCGTTTTAAAATGGAAAACGAGGTTCAAAAATGGTTAGATTTAATCAGAGGAAACTACGCTGAGACCAATTTAGATAACTTAAAATTAGGTGCTAAAAAACCTCCAATGCCTTTTTCGGATTCAAGGTTATTAAGTATTTTAAATCACACCTTTTGGTTTTTACCAACTGTTGCATCATGTCACGCCATGAAAAATTTAATGATGCAAATGAATAATTTGTTTTTTCAGGATTACGAAATTATAGTTGCTGCTGGTAAAAGTGCTGGTATCGGAGTAGAAGCATTACAACCAGTATTGAATAAAATGAGAAATCCGCTGAAATCTAAAACTATTACATTGTCATGTGGAAAACTCACAACTGGTGTTTCTGTAAGACCATGGACAGGAATTTTTATGCTTCGTAATTCATCGAGACCAGAAACTTATTTTCAAGCCGCATTTAGAGTACAAACCCCCTGGGCTATCAAAAACCCAGACGGTGAATCCCCTAATAAAGTAGAAATCATAAAAAAAGAGTGTTACGTTTTTGATTTTGCTCCAAACAGAGCATTAAGTCAGGTTGCTGATTATGCGTGTCGCTTAAATATTAATGAATCTAACCCCGAAAAAAATGTTGCTGAATTTATTCATTTTTTACCTGTATTAGCATACGATGGTAGCTCAATGAAACAAGTTGATGCCGCTGGTGTATTGGATATAGCAATGAGTGGTACTTCTGCTACCTTATTAGCTCGAAGGTGGGAGTCTGCGTTGTTGGTAAATGTAGATAACTCTACATTAGTACGTTTGATGAAAAATCAAGATGCTTTAGATGCATTGATGAATATTGAAGGGTTTAGATCATTGAATCAGGAAATCGAAACAATCATTAATAAATCTGAAGCGGTAAAAAAGGCAAAGAAAGAGGCAAACAAGGAACAGTTAACTCCCAAAAAGAAAAAAGAACTTTCAAAAGAAGAAAAAGAGTATAAAAGTTTGCGTAAAAAAATTCAAGAGAAACTAATAAAATTTGCAACTCGAATTCCTGTCTTTATGTATCTAACAGATTATAGAGAACACAGTTTAAAAGATGTAATCACCCAATTAGAGCCTGGACTATTTAAAAAAGTCACAGGGTTAAAGGTATCTGATTTTGAATTACTTATTAGCCTTGGTGTGTTTAACAGTTCAATGATGAATGATGCGGTATACAAGTTTAAAAGGTATGAAGATGCTAGTTTAAAATATATAGGAATCGATAAACAAAAAGGGCACTCAGTGGGAGGTTTTGATACCGTCATAACGAGAGATGATTACGACAGGGTCTTTGTTCATAAAAATTAAATAACCGTTTGTTGAAAATTAATACCGGTAATTTAAGAGAATCTAACATAAGTAATTTTAGAACAAACACTGTATGTATTTGAAGCAGAAAATGGAAATCCTGCAAGAGTAATTGCATTAAGTCATTTAAATGCTTATCGTTTTGAAGCATATCAATAGTTAATGAATAAAATATTAAAGAATACAAAATTTAATAAGGACTATATATAACTAATTCATGAAAGCTAAAACCTATATTATTATTCTAGTTTTTTTAACTCTCTTATCTTGTAAAAAAAATAACGATAAAATTAAAAACAACTATCATATTATTTCATTAATTTATACAAATATGCTAGATCAAATAGATGTTCTGCCTCCTTTACCTCCTCCTCCTCTAATTAAAGAGGAGTACTCTCAAGAGCAAAGAGATTCAATAGATTTAAGTTATTTAAGATTAAGAGAAAGACTAACTTCAGAAAATTTGAAAAAAGGGTTATTAAAAAAAGAAAAAAAAATAGTCGCCATTTCTAAAGAATTTATGCAAATTGGAGATACTAATTTGAAATTAAATGATGATTATTCAAATTTGCTTAAAAAGCTCAAATCTATCAAAAAAATAAATGAAATAGACATATCAAAGATTTACACAGTTAGAAAAGATTCTATCTTTTACTTTAATAAAAATTCACTGACGAAAGATTCTAAAGAATTTAATACATTTGATTTTTTAGTGAGTTTCTCTCAAGTTATTTTTAATAAAAATCATAAAAGAGCTATTGTTGTTGGTGCTGTTAGTAAAAGTAAACTGTCAGGTGCATCAATTATTTATTTTTTAAAAAAAACAGAAAATGAACGTTGGATAATAGAGTATGAAAAAGTTTTATCAATATCATAAACAAACCCCACCCAGCCTCTAAAAAATAACAGCAAAGTACCAACTACAAGCTTGGTGCTTTGCTGTTATTTATTGCTAAATAAAAAACCATTTATAGGTATTGATTCAGCTAATAAACCCTATTGGAAGAATAAGCATTTGTACAGTCTGAAGTTTGAGTAACTGTATATTTTGACGATTTAATCGAATAAATCAAAAGTCGGTATTTAAAACAGGATATATTTAATCGAAAATAAATATTTTTAAACCTAAAAAATATTTTCGATTGATTTATTGCTAAATTATTCCTACAAAAAGAGCAATCTAGAAGGTTCTAATTTTTATACATAATTCTACAATCAATTTGGAAATAGTTTAAAGAATTTTAAATGAAAACAATTTTCTTAATTACAAGCATAGTGTTTGTTATTGGTAATAGTCAAGCACAAAGAGTACTAGACTCTCTAAATTATAATAATACACAAGACATTCATTTTTTCAGAAATGTGAAAAATAGAACATTGGTAAAAAAATATACAACAGTCAATAACAATGTTATTCAGGTAGCTGATACTGTTATATTAGGAAATCCAACCTCACAAGAATTTAACTCAAGAACCTATTCTGGGAGTTATGGTAATACAGGAAGAGTGGGTATTTCTAATTCTAGAAGTACCACAAAAAAAACCTATGAATTTATCATGTTAGGAAGGCCTGAAGGTTTTGGTAGCATAATCAATTCAATGAATGGAGAATCGGATGAAATGGCTAGTAATAATTTAAAAAACACAAAAGCGATCGTTAAAGAGATAAAAGCCTATCACAGAGGTAGCAAAAAGAAACCTCTATACTTAATTATGGTATTGGGCGAGATTAATGGTAAAGCTTTTGGCATCAATAAATACCTGAGTGTGATGGACACTGAATTAGCCATAGAATCTGGTGAAATTATTCTAAAAAATAGAAAAAAAACAAGAGAGGAAGCTATTTCTGAATTAAAAGAAGCTAAAGAGCTGTTAGAAATAGAACTGATATCAAAAGAAGAATTTGAAACTTTAAAGAAAAAACTTGGACCAATCATTAGAAAAAAAATATAGTAAGATTGTATTTGTAATGAAAAACAAATCAAAGCAAAAATACTCACTACAGATGCCAATACCGCTGTTTATTTTGACGGAACGATATCCACATCTACAGCCCATTTGCCTGTAAATAAATATGATTATTCAAACTGCACCAGTGAAGACCTCCCTTGGACAGAACAACGTATTATTCATGCTACTTGGACTTGGCATGGCTACCCCTTGCGATATACATGGTACGCTCTTTGTGTTCAAAAAAGAGTTCCTGCATGTATAAACTATAAAACAGATTAAAGATGAAAACTAAATTAATAATCATTTGTTGTACCCTACTAGTTACTTCTTGCTTTCATGATGAAGGATATGTAAGAACTGGTTTTATGTTTGATATTGTGAATGATACTGATATAGAATATGAAAATGTAAAAGTAACCATCGGAGGGATTGACAATAATGGAGAATTTGTTGGTACACAATCTTATACATTACCTCCAATAAGAATAAGAAATAATAACTCCGATTCCCAATATGTTGCCGTGGACTATAATAGATGGAGACCCAATTTAAATTTGGTAAAAGAAATTTCTGACAAGGCTTATTTTAGGGTTCAGTTAGAAGGTAAAGCACCTGTGCTATTATATGATTCATTTGATAATGATATATTAGTAAGTGCTAAAATTACCGAAAACGGGCTTGTAAAAAACAACTATGGTGGTGACTTGAGTATTAATCTTTATGAGAATGGTTTAATAAGAGGACGCTTTCACGAACAACAATAATTTTAGAATCTCCAAATTAGTTCGATTTCACTCCCTTTTGCTCCAGAAAAAATTTATTTAAAAATTAAAAAAAACCTGTAAATAAATAAAATCCCAGCCTCTAAAAAAAATTTCTATGATCAGTCATAAGATCGGTCTTCACAAAATAACCTTTATCAAAATAGATCCTAGAAGCTTTTACAGCTATTGGAAAAAAGATTTTACCCGTAGAAACCATCTGTAAAGTATGATTTCCTTGCTTGGAAAAATTCAATTCCCCGGCTACAAGATCGGTCAACTTTAGAATTAAAGCTGGATCAATGAAACTCTCAGTTTCAATAGATACCACAACATTTTTTGCAAATAAAACACCCGTAATAAGAAGTATCTGATCTCTATTGGCATTTCTCAATAAGACTTTATTAGGATGCTTAAAATCTGCATTTGAGAGATAATTTTGAAGTTCGCCAATAGGAACTTCTTTAGTGAAAGCTCCCTCGTAACTGATGGATATATTTTTACCAGATATTACTTCCAAAGAAAGTTGTAGGGCTCCCAAACCCAACGAATCTAAAAGCTCTTGAAGTAATGACATTCCAATATTAAAACTATAGGTATCTTTGGTGGTGGCATCAATATGTAATGCTGGGTTTTCTGTGGGTTCCAAAACAACCGAACTGGTAAACGCATGCTCTAAATGTGTATAATACAGTTCCGCATCGTTAAAGGGCGTCTTTAGCCACAACTGTAATAATTGATGATTTCGAATAGGTCCTACAATCAGGTCATAACCTTGCTTTCGGAGTGTTTTGGTAAGATTCATTATCCTTTTTCATTTTCTATAAATTCCCGATAGAGATAGCATAACAACCAACGGAAATGATTTTTTTAGAAAAGCACCAAAGCCAATGCTTTCTGCTTAAAAATACGCAAAAAGGTCTTGAATCACTTGAATAAGTAGTTTTTTTAGAAAAGAAAAAGGAAAAACTCGATGAAATGAGTATTTTTCAGAGCATCAAAAGACACTTTACAAATAACTCAACCATCATTTGTCTTTATTCAATGGTTATACTGCAGGTATTTCTTGAAAAAAATTCCGGAAATTGACTAAAAAGAGCAGTGAAAATTGCAGGTTTGAGGGGATTACTCCATCATGGTCGCTGCAATTTTTTTATAGGTACCATTTTCCAATAAGACTCTAATTGCCGAGAATGCCGTGATGGTTTCTTCGATGTCTTCTAGTGTATGAGTTGCTGTTGGAATCAATCTCAAAATAATCAATCCTTTTGGAATGACTGGGTAGACTACAATAGAACAGAAAATTCCATGATTTTCACGCAAATCATTAACCATGGCCATAGCCTCTGGAATATCCCCTTTTAAAAAAACAGGAGTGATACAGGTTTGTGTAGTACCTAAATCGAATCCAGCTGCTCGCAATCCAGATTGCAATGCATTGGTATTGATCCACAACTTTTCTTTTAACTCAGGCATGGTACGCAACATATCCAAACGTTTTAACGCTCCTTTTACCATTGCCATTGGTAACGATTTTGCAAAAGTTTGAGAACGCATATTGTATTGTAGGTATTGAATCACATCTTTGTTTCCGGCTAGAAAAGCACCAAAACCTGCCATAGACTTTGCAAAAGTTGCAAAATATACATCGATTTCATCTTGAACACCTTGCTCAAAACCGGTACCTCTCCCCCCTTCTCCAAGGGTTCCGAATCCGTGTGCATCATCTACTAAAATTCTAAAATTATATTCTTTTTTTAAAGCAATAATCTCTTTCAAACGGCCTTGCTCTCCTCGCATTCCAAAAACACCCTCAGATATCACTAAAATTCCACCCCCTGTTTTTTCTGCCATTCTTTTTGCACGCTTGATGTTTTTTTCAAAACTTTCCATATCGTTATGACGATATACAAAACGCTTTCCTGCATGCAAACGAACTCCATCAATGATACAAGCATGCGTATCAATGTCATATACAATCACATCATTTTTACTAACCAAAGCATCTATAGCAGACATGATTCCTTGGTATCCGAAGTTTAATAAGTAGGCTTTTTCTTTGTCTACAAAGGCAGCACATTCCCTTTCTAATTGCTCGTGATAAGGAGTATGACCAGACATCATTCTTGCTCCCATAGGATAGGCCATTCCGTGCTCTTTAGCAGCTTCACCATCAATTTTTAATACCTCCGGATGGTTGGCTAGACCTAGATAATCATTAATACTCCAGGTAACAACTTTCTTGCCATTAAAAGACATTCTATTAGAAATAGGACCTTCTAATTTTGGAAAAACATAATAGCCTTCCGCTGTATCAGCCCACTTCCCTAGAGGTCCTTTATCTTTAATTATTCTTTCAAATAAATCTGTAGTCATTTGTACTATTTTTATTTTTTTATTTTGAGGTTGAGTTACAAAGAAACCGTTTTTTTTGCAGTTTATCAAATTGTAAAGAATACAATTCTACCTATAAAAAACCGTTTTCCTTCATCCAATCATCACTGTAAATTTTATTCATATAGCGAGAACCATGGTCTGAAAAAATCAAGACGACAATACTATTATCATCAAACATATTTTTTGCTGCATATTGTTTGGTCGCTTGCATAACAGCACCACTAGTATACCCCGTAAACATGCCCTCTTGTTTTACGATGTTTCTGGTTTCTAGGGCAGCCTCTTTGTCGGAAACTTTTTCGTATACATCGATCACATCAAAATCGGTCGCTGTTGGGATTAAGTTTTTCCCCAATCCTTCTATTTTATAGGGGTGTACCTCATTTAAATCGAGTTCTCCGGTTTCATGGTATTTTTTTAATACAGACCCCACAGCATCTACCCCTAAAATTTTAATTTTAGAATTTTGTTCTTTTAGGTATTTTCCTGAACCAGAAATAGTGCCTCCTGTGCCACTTGCCGCCACCAAATGAGTAATCTTACCCTCTGTTTGTTTCCAAATTTCTGGCCCTGTAGTTTTATAATGTGCTTCTATGTTTAGCTCATTGAAATATTGATTGATATAAACAGAATTTGGGGTTTTTCTATGAATTTCTTTCGCTACTTCATAGTAGGATCTTGGATCTTCAGGAGGAACATTGGCGGGACAAACATGCACTTCTGCACCCATCGATTTCAACAAATCAATTTTATCTGTAGACGATTTATCGCTTATGGCTAAAATACATTTATATCCTCTTACAATACTAATCATTGCCAAACTATACCCTGTATTGCCCGAAGTGGTTTCTACGATCGTAGCTCCTTTTTTTAAGATTCCTTTTTTTTCTGCGTCTTGTATAATGTGTAAAGCAATTCTATCTTTTGCAGAATGCCCAGGGTTGAAAGCCTCAAATTTAGCATAATAAGAACCTGGGAAATGTTTGGTAACCTGATGAAGTTTAATAAGGGGAGTTTCTCCTACGAGTTCTAAAATTGAGTTTGTAATTCCTTTGTTTCTAATCATTCTCTCACTATTCTCTGAGTAATTATTATTTAGAAGTAGAAGTTGCGTTTTCTATTAACTTTTCAAAATAATGCTAATAAGTAGGCTCATACACCCTACCTAAAATAATCACTTTTACAAAAATACATTTTAATCTCAGATACTAAAACTGTTTCTAGGACTTAATTTTTTCAGGTTCTAATATCCCTTCTAAGGTCAAAAAGAACGTATACATTTTAGCCGTTTCCTTTAAGGCATCAAAACGACCTGAGGCTCCACCATGACCTGCCTCCATATTCGTATCCAACAACAATAAATTAGTATCTGTTTTTAACTCACGAAGTTTGGCAACCCATTTTGCAGGTTCCCAATACTGCACTTGTGAATCATGAAAACCAGTTGTGACTAATATATTTGGGTAGTCCTTTGCGGTCACTTGATCATAAGGTGAATACGATTTAATATAGTCGTAATAGGCTTTGTCATTTGGATTCCCCCATTCGTCATATTCGCCAGTTGTCAAAGGAATACGTTCGTCTAACATGGTAGAAATAACATCTACAAAAGGAACTGAAGCAATGACCCCATTATACAATTCTTGGTTCATGTTTATAATCGCCCCCATTAACAAACCTCCAGCAGATCCTCCCATCGCATATAAATGCGCTGGAGAAGTATATCCTTGATTGATCAGATAATTAGAGCAATCTATAAAATCATTAAAAGTATTTTTCTTGTGGAACATCTTTCCATCTTCATACCATTCTCTTCCCAAATACTGACTTCCTCGAATGTGGGCCAAGGCATACACAAAACCTCTATCCAACAAGCTTAAGCGAGTAGTCGAAAAACTATCTGGGATCGTATATCCATAGGAACCATATGCATACTGCAAAATTGGTGTGTCTTTAGAGAGCTTTGTATCTTTGTGATATACTAGTGAAATAGCTACTTTTTTTCCATCTCTGGCAGTTGCCCAAACACGTTTACTAAGGTAATTTTCTTTTTGAAAGGTACCACCCAATACTTCTTGTTCTTTTTTGATGTCTTTTGATCGATCACTCATATTAAAATCGATCACAGAATTTGGAGTTGTAAAAGAATTGTAAGAATAACGAAGGGTATCCGTTTCGAAATCTGGATTTGAATACACTCCTACAGAATAGGTTTCTTCTGAAAAAGGCAAGTAATAATCTTCTTGACCATCCCAACGCTTAATTCGAATTTTATTCAACCCATTGGTCCGTTCTTCTAAAACTAAATAGTCTTTGAAAATAGAAAAATCTTCCAATAAGGTTGCTGTTCTATGTGGAATCACATCTTCCCAATTATCTTTACTTGTGTTGGAAACTGGAGTTTTCATTAGCTTAAAATTAACAGCAGCATCTTTATTTGTTAACAAATAAAAATGGTCTCCAAAATGAGCAACATCATATTCTAAATCTCTTTCTCTTGGTTGAAGTATCGTAAATGCTCCTGTTGGAGTATCTGCATCTAAGAACTGAGCTTCTGAAGAAAGGCTGCTATATGAACCAATGATGATGTATTGATTTGATTTTGATTTGGTAACATAGGTTCCAAACGTGTCATCTGTTTCGTGAAAAACCAATACATCTTCTGAAGTTGGCCTTCCTAAAACATGTCTGTAAATTTTCTCACTACGAAGCGTTACAGGATCTTTTTTAGTGTAAAAAATAGTTTTATTATCATTCGCCCAAACTGAACCACCCGTAGTATTTTCTATAACATCATTGTAAATCTCACCTGTTTCAAGATTTTTAATCCTAAGAACATATTGTCTTCTGCTTAAAGTGTCTGTGGCAAAAACCACTAACTTACTGTTAGGTGAGACATTCAAACCTCCTAATTGATAATAATCAAAATCTTTAGCCATTTCGTTTACATTGAAGAGTATTTCTTCCGTTGCTTTTAAATGGTGTTTTTTTCTACTATAAATGGGATATTGTTTTCCAATTTCATAACGGGTACTATAATAATATCCATTCTCTTTGTAAGGAACAGAAGAATCATCTTCTTTGATTCTTCCTTTCATTTCCTCGAATAATCTCTCTTGAAAGCCCTTCGTATGCTTGGTGACTTCCTTGTAATAGGAATTCTCCTCTTCTAAGTAACTAATGACTTTTTGGGTTTGGGCGTCTTTATCTGTTGCATTTTTTTGTTCGTCGGACAAACGCATCCAAAAATAGTTATCAATTCGAAGGTCGCCGTGCTTCTCTAAATGAACAGGTTGTTTCTCTGCCGAAGGTGTTTTTGCATCTGTACTTTTCATGGTTTCATTTTTACAAGCGATTGCAAATGTAAGGCTTATAACAATGAAAGAAAGAATAATTTTTCTCATATTTATTATTTTATTAAGAGCTCCTGTAAGAGTTCTTGATTCATTCATTTGTAGCATACAACCACCCTAAAGCTTAAAAACAACAAACTATAAAAGTCCCATAATCGCAGCACCAAAAAATAAAAGATACAAGGACAAGGTTATGATTGTAAGTACGCCAATAAATTTATAATTGGACTTTAACTTCTCAAAAGAGGTTGCCAAAATTTCATCGTTTTTGGTAGACAATGCTTTTTTCATGTGAGTAGAAAATTGCCATAAATAATAGGTCGGAAAAAAATAAATAATGACAATTAACACATTTGTAACCAGCATTACAACCCCTAAATTATCGGGAACTCCAGGTTGTAATTTTGTAGCCATCTTAAAAATTGGAATGACAAAAAAAGCAAACACCAATAACAAAGCCATAAAAACAAAACCTATGATAGAAAAAAATCGAGCCCATGTGGCAATTTCACGTAAAAAAGTTTTTGAGGCGTTGTTGAGTGTCAATTGTTCTAATTGAGTAATTGGTTTTTTCATGAGGCTAGTTCTTATAAAAGTCGATTCGTTCAAAAATAAACAAAAAAAGAAGAATGCTTACTGATTAAAATTCTGTGATGGTTTTTTTAATGATCGAAATACATTCCATTAATTGAGATTCATTGATTATTAATGGGGGAGCAAAACGGATGATGTTTCCATGCGTAGGTTTTGCCAACAATCCATTGTCTCTTAGTTTTATACAAATATCCCAAGCGGTAGAACTCTCTTCTGTGTCATTAATTAAAATAGCATTTAACAGGCCTTTCCCTCTCACACCTCTTACCAAATCGTTGTCTTTACAAAACAGTCTTAACTCTTTTCTAAAGAGCATTCCAAGTTTTGCTGCATTTTCAGCTAAATTTTCCTCTGCAACCACTTTTAGAGCTGCAATTGCTGTGGCTGCAGCAATAGGGTTTCCTCCAAAGGTAGAGCCATGATTTCCTGGTTGGATAACGTCCATGATACTGTTATTTGCCAAAACCGCAGAAACAGGGTATGCACCACCACTCAAGGCTTTTCCTAAAATTAAAATATCGGCCTTCACTTCTGGAACTCCAGAACAGTTTTTATCTTCACAGGTACAGTTTCCACAGGTTGCTAACAATCTTCCTGTTCTAGCAATTCCTGTTTGTACTTCATCGGCAATAAACAATACGTTGTGGGTTTCACAGATTTTTTTAGCTGCTGCTAAATATCCTTCAGAAGGAACGTAGACTCCTGCTTCGCCTTGAATAGGTTCCACTAAAAACGCTGCAATATCTTGGTTAGCTTCTAAAACTTCCTGTAATGCTTGAAGATTATCGTATTCAATTTTTATAAATCCATCGGTATAAGGGCCAAAATTCTTCTTCGCCACAGGGTCATTGGAAAAAGAAATGATCGTAGTGGTTCTTCCATGAAAATTATTTTCACAAACAACAATTTGAACTTTATTTTCAGGAATTCCTTTTACTTCATATCCACATTTTCTAGCTAGCTTTAAAGCTGTTTCAACAGCTTCTGCTCCCGTATTCATTGGCAATAACTTATCGAAACCAAATAGTTCGGTTGCAAATTGTTCATACCTGCCTAATTGATCATTGTAAAAGGCACGAGAAGTCAAGGTTAACCTTTGGGCTTGAGCAACCATTGCTTCTACTATTTTAGGATGACAATGTCCCTGGTTTACCGCTGAATATGCCGATAAAAAATCATAATATCTTTTCCCCTCTACATCCCAGACAAATACCCCTTCACCCTTACTAATCACCACTGGTAGTGGATGATAGTTGTGTGCACCATACTTGTTTTCTAATTCGATTGCTTCTTGCGAAGTTAATGTGTTTAAAACAGTCATTTTATTTTATTTTAATATTCATTATTAAATAACCATTCCTGTTCTACCTTTATCCTTTCAGAGAAACTGAAAATTCAGCGTGGGAAAGAAATCATCCCCGAAGTGTTACAAAAGTAATAAAATACTAAGAAATGAAATTAATTTTTATCTGATAAACAATGCATTTAATTTCCGTAATTTCGCAATCCATTAAACTACTAAGAATGCCACGCAGAGAACGAAATAAATTTGTAAAAAAAAATCAAGTTTTAGAATTAAAAATTGAAGATTACGCTTTTGGAGGAAAAGGAATTGCAAGAATTCAATCTGAAGAAGGTAATTTTGTTGTTTTTGTACCAAACACATTGCCAGGTCAATTGGTAAAAGCTCAGATTAAAAAATCGAGTAAAAAATATGCAGAAGCAAAATTAATAGAGGTACTTAAGCCTTCTGCAGATGAAGTAACAGTTCCCTATCAAGACATTCCTGGTGCACCATACATACAACTACCTATTGCGTTACAACATCAATATAAAAAAGAAAGCACCCTGACTCTTTTTAAAAAAATTGGAAAAGTAGAAAATATAGAAGACTTATTTGACACCTTTGTTACCTCCCCCAATGTATTTCACTACAGAAACAAAATGGAGTATGGTTTCTCTGCAATTGGATATGATAGAACTACAAAAAGAGACAAAGATGAGTTTACCTTAGGCTTTAAAAGACGAGGAGTTTGGTGGATGGGAGACAATTTAGAAAAAGATTCTGGATTGTTTGATACACAGATGGAAGATCATCTAAAAAATATCCGTGAGTATTGTAAAAAAACAGGATTAGAACCATGGCATGGGCCTAGAAAAAGCGGTTTTTTTAGGTATTTTGTTGTGAGAAAATCCTACAAGACAAACGAATTATTATGTAATTTGGTAACCACATCACCCGATTTGGAACACTTTGATTTAGAAAAATTTGCCTTGTTTCTAAAAGAAATTTTTGGAGATCGTTTGGCAGGTTTGTTACACACCATCAATGACGAAACTGGAGATCGAACAATTGCAACATCTGGCAGTAGTAATTTGGTCTATGGAAAAGATAAAATTGTAGAAGAATTACTGGGCCTAGATTTTGAAATTAGCATGAAAAGCTTTTTCCAAACAAACCCAAAATGCGCAGAAAAATTATACACCAAAGTGGTCGAATATGTTTTTGAGGACACTTCTAAAGTAGACAATACCGTTGTAATGGATTTATTTTGCGGTACAGGAACCATCGGACAAATTATTGCATCAAAAAGTAAGAATGCAAAAATTGTAGGAGTAGATATTGTTGCATCTGCAATTAAAGATGCTCAAAAAAATGCAAAAAGAAATCATATCGAAGGAGTTCAGTTTTATGCGGCTGACGTAGGGAAGTTTTTGACAGCACATCCTGAGTATGAACAAAAAATCAAAACTATTATTTTAGACCCAGCAAGAGCCGGAATTGCGCCAAAAACCCTTCAAAAAATCATTCGCTTGGATGCCGATAGAATGGTCTATGTTTCCTGCAATCCTGCCACACAAGCTAGGGATACTGTTTTGTTAAATGAAGCAGGATATGCACTTAAGAAGATTAGTTTGGTCGATCAATTTCCACATACTTCACATATAGAAACGGTGGTTTTGTTTGAAAAATGTTAAATGAATGCATAATTTTTTAAGAATTGAAGTTTATTTCTGAAAATGACCCTATTTTAGCAAAGTTAAAGACCGTAAATAATCAAGAACAAATGAAAAAATTGACAGACTTCGAAATCAACAAAAAATTGACCGCTCTTCAGGATTGGGATTTTTATGAGAATGCATTGCATACCGATTTCGAATTTGATAATTTTAAAGATTGTATGTCTGCTATGAACAGAATTGCTTTCGAATGTGAGGCTTTAAACCATCATCCAGAATGGAAAAATGTATACAATACATTGGACATTACATTGACGACCCATGATGCCAATGGCGTCACAGAATTGGATTTTAAATTGGCTCATGCGATTAATAAAATTGTAGAAGTTGAAGAATAGTATGAAAAAAATAATGTTGCTCCTTGGAGTTTTTTTAGTAATAATCACTTCTTGTGAAAAAGACGATTACTGTATAAAAAACCCTGTAACACCTCACTTAATTGTACGTTTTTATGATGATTCCAATAAGGAAACTTTAAAAGGCGTGGATGAATTGTATGTTTGGGCGGCAGAAAAAGACAGTATTTTTTCAAATGTGAAAACAGATTCGATATCCCTCCCTTTAAATAGCAACGCTACAAAAACAGTTTATTATTTTTCTAATGGAACAACCGTAGATAGCTTTACGATATCATATACACCTAAAGAAGAATTTGTCTCAAGATCCTGTGGATTTAAAATGACTTTTGAGGAAGTTTCCTTTTCATCAGATTCTTTCTGGATTAAAAATTTTACACCAACAACCCTTACAACCATAGACTCTCAAAATGCAGCTCATGTTCAAATATATCACTAGTATTTGTTTCCTTTTTTTTGTTGTTAAAGGGTATACTCAAAACCAACAAAAAGAAATAAGTATCGATTCTAAAACAGACTCTGTTGTGTATAAAACTAATTATGGTTTACGATTGGGAGTCGATATTAGCAAACCCATCATGAGTCAATTTAACAGTACCTATGGTGGTTTTGAACTGGTTGGTGATTACCGACTCTCAAAAACATTTTATGCAGCCATCGAGGTTGGTTTTGAAGAGGAAACCACCCTAGAGGATTTCACCAATTCTACTTCAAAGGGAAATTATATCCGTTTGGGATTCAATGTTAACGCCTACAAAAATTGGCTAGACATGAACAATGAAATTTTTGTAGGATATCGATATGGATTTAGTCTTTTTGACCAAACACTTAATAGCTATGTTCCAAATGTGAATACTACTTATTTTCCAGCCAATACGATCTTAACCCCCTTAACTACAAACGATCTAACGGCACACTGGTCTGAATTGGTTTTTGGTTTTAGAGCGGAAACTTTTAAAAATTTCTTTATCTCGGTAAGTGGCTCCTATAAAATTCTAATGAATATAAAAGATCCTGAAAATTTTAAAACACTCTATGCCCCAGGATTTAATAGAATTTTTGAGAGCGGAACAGGTTTTGGATTCAATTACACATTGACCTATTTAATCCCCTTTCAAAAAAAATAAAATCTAGTAAATTTTTAGTAAATTTATAATTCCACTTTTTAAATTAATAATTATGAATAGCATACCTAGTGTAAATTTAAAAGACTTCCTTTCCAGCGATTCCAACAAAAAACAACAGTTTATTGATAAAATTGGTCATGCTTATGAAACAATTGGTTTTGTAGCTTTGAAAGGACATTTTTTGGAAGATCAATTGGTAGATGACCTATATTCCGAAATTAAAAACTTTTTTGACTTACCGATTGCTACAAAAGAAAAATATGAGATCCCTGGAATTAATGGACAACGCGGGTATGTTTCTTTTGGTAAAGAATCTGCAAAAGGAAAGAAGGAAGGAGATTTAAAAGAATTCTGGCACTTTGGACAATACGTAGCTTCTGACTCAAAATATGCCAAAGAGTATCCTAAAAATGTCACTGTAGAAGAGTTGAAAAAATTTAATGAGGTAGGTAAAAAAACCTATCAAATGTTGGAAAAAACAGCCATGTATGTGCTGCGATCACTCGCATTGCATTTGAATTTAGAAGAAACTTATTTTGATAAATACATCATCAACGGAAACAGTATTTTACGTCCAATTCATTATCCACCGATTGCCACAGAACCCAAGGGTGCTGAAAGAGCTGCGGCTCACGGAGATATCAACCTAATAACGCTTTTAATGGGAGCACATGGAAAGGGGTTACAAGTACAGAATCATCAAGGACAATGGGTAGATGCCGTAGCAGCTCCTGATGAACTCATGATCAACGTTGGAGACATGCTCTCACGTCATAGCAACAATAAACTTAAATCTACGATTCACAGAGTAACAAACCCTCCAAAAGAATTATGGGGAACCTCTCGATACTCTATCCCGTTTTTTATGCACCCAATTTCTGAAATGAAATTAGATGTGTTAGAAAACTGCATCGATGAAGACAATCCAAAACAGTTTGAAGATATTACTGCTGGAGAGTTTTTAGAACAACGATTGAAAGAATTGGGCCTAAAAAAATAAAAATCTCGCATATCTAAACAGAATACCTCCAATTAAAAGGAATCAATAAAGGAATATATGGATTTAAAAGAACAACTAAAAAATCTTTTTCCCGAGCACAAAGAAATCACTGAACCGGTCAAAGAAACATCAACTATTTGGTTACAAGAAGCCCCAATTCTTTGTAAATATGAAAAAAGAAAAGGAAAACCCATTACCATATTAGAGGGCTATACTGGAGCTACTGCTGATTTTAAAATACTGGCAAAAGAAATAAAAACCAGTCTTTCTGTGGGAGGAAGTTTTAAAGATGATAAAATTATTATTCAAGGAGATTACAGAGACAAAATAATGACCATGTTAAAGGAAAAAGGATTCAAAGTAAAACGTGTGGGTGGTTAAATATTATTGAAATTTATAATTAATGCGGAGTTTCAAAACTAAAAAAAACAACTACAAATTACAATCCTAAATATTCATGAGAAAATCTGAACTAATCTTAAATCCTGACGGAAGCGTTTATCATTTAAACTTACAACCAGAACAAATTGCTACGAACATCATTTTTGTAGGAGATCAATATCGAGTTGATAAGATCTCTAAACATTTTGATTCTATTGAGTTTACGACGCAAAAACGAGAGTTCAAAACAACCACAGGAACCTATAAAAACAAACAATTTTCAATTATTTCTACAGGAATTGGACCAGATAACATTGATATTGTTTTGAATGAACTGGATGCCTTAGTTAACATTAACTTAGCAACAAGAAAGCCCAAAGAGAAACTCACTAGTTTGAACATTGTTAGAATTGGAACCTCAGGGTCTTTACAAGCAGACATCCCCGTAGATTCTTATATAATTAGTTCTCATGCCCTAGATTTAAATGGAATGCTTCACTCCTATCAAATCGAAGATATATCGAATCCCGAAATTGAAAATGCATTTGTAAAGCATACTAACTGGAGTTCCCAGAAAGCAGCACCAATTCTGATTGAGAATAATAAAGAATTAGAAAATAAATTAACCTCAAGTGCTACTTTTCAGGGGATAACTGCAACCGCCGGTGGGTTTTATGGACCTCAGGGAAGGGTATTGCGTTTGGCTCTACAAGACAGTGAATTGAACCAAAAAATTGATAGCTTCTCTTTTAACGAGCATAGAATCACCAATTTAGAAATGGAAACTTCTGCGATTTACGGATTGTCAAAGTTACTAGGTCACAATGCTTGTTCTATTAGTGCCATTATGGCGAACAGAGCAAATGGTACATTTAGCAAAGATCCAGAAAAATTAATGGCAAGCTTGATCCTCTATACCCTAGACAAATTAGTTGAATAAAAAGATTTGAAATATTTTTTTTGCTCTATTATTTTATAAAGTTTAGTAAAAAAACTATATTTAAGGCATGAAAAAAATTGTCTTTATTATAGTTTGTGTTATGGGAATTATTTGTTTCGCTTCTTGCAGAAGTACCTCTAAACCATGTGGAATCGCAGATAATGTATCCGGTATTCCAATTTCGTTTGAGCAAGTAGCTATTTCTTAAAAAACTTACTGGGTGGTGTCAAAATAGTTCAAAACAGTTGTATGGAACTCTGTCATCCCCAAAGTATTTTAAATAATCTACCATAGGATTTCAGACTTATTGATCTGGTTCAAAATTTTATTGGTCTTTGAGAAATGTTTATTTCCAAACCAATACCCTCTATTTGCACTTAATGGAGAAGGGTGACCTGACACCAAAATATGGTGTTTTTGTCGGTCAATGAGCTTTGCTTTTTTCTTTGCAAACCCTCCCCAGAGTAAAAAAATCAAATCCTCTTTTTGATCTGAAAGTTGCTTGATTACCTGATCTGTAAAGGTTTCCCATCCTTGTTTTTGATGACTTCCCGCTTCATGAGCTCTTACAGTTAAAGTAGCATTTAATAGCAATACACCCTGCGTAGCCCATCGTTCTAGATTGGAACTTTGGGGAGAATTGGTCCCTAAGTCTGTTTGAATTTCTTTAAAAATATTGACCAATGAAGGGGGCTGCTTCACTATTTCTTTTACAGAAAAACACAAACCATTTGCCTGGTTTTCATCATGGTAGGGATCCTGACCAATAATCACTACTTTAACCTTATCGAAAGCACAAAAATGAAAGGCTGAAAAAATATCTTTTTTATCAGGATAACAAACATGATGGTTGTATTCTGATTTTACAAAATTGGATAATGCACTAAAATAAGGCTTCTGAAATTCGTCTTGCAAAATATTTTTCCAACTATCGGCTATTTTTAGGATCATTCTTTGTTATTTTTGTAATAAATTCAAAGATACTATTTTGAACAAAAGTATTTCACAAAAAACAATTCAGGATTTAGAATTAGCAACAGTTTTACAACATGTTTCCGAACATTGTATTTCTGGTTTGGGAAAAGAAAAAGTCTTTGAAACTTGTCCTATAACAAGTAGAAAAGAACTATTTACAGAGTTAAATTTAGTCAATGAATACCTTTCTTCTTTTCAAAGTGAAAATAGGATTCCAAATCATGGTTTTGACAATATTACAGAGGCGAAAAAACGATTGTCAATAGAAAATAGTTTTATCGAAACTGATGCTTTTTTAAAAATTGCGACGACTTCTTTAACCGTCAATGAATTGATAAAATTTTTTAAGAAATTTCAAGTTCAATTTCCTACGTTTTACAAACGTTCTCAAAAAATAGAATTCACCACCTATATCGATGAGGAAATAAAAAAAATCATCGATATATCTGGAGAAGTGAAAAACAACGCTTCTAGCGCCTTAAAACAAATTAGGAGAGATATCAACAACATTCGCGGTAAAATTGGTGCAAGTTTTTCCAGTGTCCTATCTAAGTCGAATGCAGCAGGTTACCTAGATGACATCAAAGAAACGATTATAGATAATCAGAGAGTTTTAGCTGTTTCTGCAATGTATAGAAGAAAAATTGCTGGGAGTTTGTTGGGAGCATCAAAATCTGGAAATATAGTATACATTGCTCCACAAGCAACACTTGCATACAGTAGAGAATTTCAAAATTTGGTCTATGAAGAAAAGCAAGAGGTCATTAAAATTTTAAGAGCTTTATCAGAAAAAATACGTCCTTTCACCTCTCTTTTAGAAGCATACATTAACTTTTTAGCTCACACAGACGCTGTGAGTGCAAAGGCCAAATATGCCAAAGAAATGAATGCAGTGTTACCAAAGATTTCAAAAAACAAACGAATTTTCTTTAAAAATGCGGTACATCCTATTTTATGGAGAAAGAACAATGAACAAAAAATAAAAACAATTTCCCAAACAATAGAACTCAATGAAAAACAGCAAATTATTGTTATTTCGGGTCCAAATGCAGGGGGAAAAAGTATCACGTTAAAAACGATTGGCTTGTTACAATTAATGGTACAGAGTGGGCTTCTAATCCCTGTTGATGAGCGCAGTGAGACCTATGTTTTTGATACCATTCTTACCGATATTGGAGATAACCAATCCATTGAAAATCAATTAAGTACTTATAGTTATCGATTAAAGAACATGCGTTCGTTTTTGCGTAAATGCAGTGAAAACTCCTTATTTTTGATAGATGAATTTGGTACGGGTTCCGACCCCGAATTAGGAGGAGCCTTGGCAGAAATTTTTTTAGAGGAGTTTTATCATAAAAAAGCTTTTGGAATTATTACCACTCACTATTCCAACTTAAAGGTATTGGCAAACGAATTGGACAATGTTACCAATGCCAACATGCAATTTGATGAGCGTACATTAGAACCCATGTATAAATTATTTATTGGACAAGCAGGGAGTTCTTTCACCTTTGAAGTTGCCCAAAAAAATGGGATTCCTTTTCACATTATCAATAAGGCAAAAAAGCGTGTAGAAACTGAAAAGGTGCGCTTAGACAAAACCATTTCTAAACTACAAAAAGAAAGAAATAGATTGCAAAAAAACTCTAATAATCTAGAGAGTCAGCATACAAAAGGAAAAGAATATTTAAATAACTTACAAGAAAAAGAACAACGAATTCAAGAAAAACTTGCTGGTTTTCAGGAATTGTATGACAAAAATCAGAAAATGCTTTCTCTAGGGAGAAAAACAAATGAATTACTTCATAAATATTTTCAAACCAATAATAAAAAAGAACTCACTGCTAGTTTTAACAAATGGTTTGCTGATGAAAAAGTAAAACATGTGAAAAAGAATCCCACAAAACCAAAAACAACTTCTCAAAAGAAAAAAGCAATTGTTGTAAAAAAACAACTAGAAGAAGTCATTCAAAAAGTAGAAACAGAAGTCTTAAAAAAAGTAGTTGATGTAAGAAAGAAAAAGAAAATTGCTGCGGCTAAAATAGCCAAAGAAAAATCTGAATACATCTATAAGGTAAATGATCGAGTTCGAATAATAGGATCTAATTCGATAGGAAGTATTGATAAAATCGACAAAAAAAATATTACCATCAACTTCGGAAATTTCACAACAAAGACCTCTGTAAAAAAATTAGAATTGGTAGAAAAAGCAAAATAATAGTTGAAAACCACCCCATTATAATAGAAAAAGCGCTCGAAATTTTGAGCGCTTTTTTTTTGTGTTGTTCTAATACGAAAACTAAACGTTCGCTGCCAACCAGTCTCCTACTTCTTTTGTTCCATAGGCTGTTCCTCCGTCAGCTAAATCTTCGGTAACAATTCCTTTGTCTAAAGCACTGTTTACGGCATCTCTAATGGCCTGTCCTTCTTGCTGTAATCCAAAGTTTTCAAACATCATTGCAGCAGATAAAACCGTTGCCATTGGGTTGGCGATGTTGAGTCCTGTAGCTTGTGGGTATGATCCGTGAATGGGTTCAAATAAACCAATACTTTTCCCTAAAGAGGCACTTGGCATTAATCCCATAGAACCAGAAATTACAGAAGCTTCGTCTGTTAAGATATCTCCAAATAAGTTTTCGGTAATTAATACGTCATAACTATTTGGCCATTGTACCAATCGCATGGCTACTGCATCTACAAATTCGTAAGAAACTGTAACCTCTGGATAGTCTTTTTCCATTGCTTGAACAGTTTCTCTCCATAAGCGTGAAGTTTCCAAAACATTTGCTTTGTCTACACAACATAGCTTTTTAGAACGAGTCATCGCCAATTCAAATCCTTTTTTAGCCAAACGTTCGACCTCTGCTCTTGTATATACACAATTGTCGAAGGCTGTGTCTCCGGCATCTCTTCTACCCTTTTCTCCAAAGTAAATCCCACCTGTCAATTCACGTAAAAAAACCAAATCAGTTCCCTCAATACGTTCTCTTTTTAAAGGAGATTTATCCAACAAAGATGGAAATGTAAAGGTGGGTCTTACATTGGCAAATAGACCTAATTTCTTACGCATTTTTAATAAGCCTTGCTCTGGACGAACTTTTGCAGAAGGATCGTTGTCAAATCTTGGATGACCAATGGCACCAAATAAAACAGCGTCTGAAGCTACACAAATCTCATGGGTTTCATCAGGGTATGGTTCTCCAACTGCATCAATTGCTGCGGCTCCTGTTAATGCCGGTTTCCAATTGATTTCATGCTTAAATTTTATTGCAATAGCATCTGCTACTTTTACGGCTTGGTCTATGACCTCTGGACCGATTCCATCTCCTGCTAATACTGCGATATTTAATTTCATTGTATGTGTTTTTTGACTCTTATTTGTTAATTATTTATTCTGTAGTTTCTAATTGATCTCTCAACAAATTGAAAACCAATCGATCGTAGTTCATAATTTATATGATGTTCAACATTTTTTCTGTGGCTTTAATTGCTGAAACCGTTTGATCAGAATCCAAGCCTCGAGTTATGAATTCTTTTGCGTCTCTTTTCCAAGTAATAATTGTTTCACACAATGCATCAGAATGGCTCCCTGGAGGGATTCTCACTGCATAATCAATCAAATCTGGAAGATTTTTTTTACTGTGGGTTTTGTACAGTTTTCGAAGTGCATTCATAAAAGCATCAAACTGCCCATCTCCCTGTGCATGTGCCTCATATAAAACTCCTTCTACTTTTAATTGGAGGGTCGTTGAAGGCTTCATTCCTTTTGAATGTACTAGTACATAATTTTCAACTTCGACACGTTTCTCGATGGTATCACTGTCTAAAACATCAGAAATAATATATGGTAAGTCTTCTTGAGATACGACTTCTTTTTTATCTCCTAATTCTATGATTCTTTGGGTTACTTTCTTTAACTCTTCGTCATTTAAACTCAAGCCTAAATCCTGTAAGTTTTTTTGAATATTTGCTTTTCCAGAGGTTTTCCCCAAGGCATATTTTCGTTTTCTTCCAAAACGCTCTGGCATCAAATCGTTAAAATAAAGATTGTTTTTAGAATCTCCATCTGCATGAATTCCAGCGGTTTGTGTAAATACGTTTGCTCCTACTACGGGTTTATTTACAGGAATTCTAAACCCAGAAAAGGTTTCTACTAGCTTGCTCACTTTATGGAGTGCTTTCTCATTTACAGAAATGGATACATTTTTTACAAAATCATTGATTACTGCAATAACACTGGCCATTGGTGCATTTCCAGCACGCTCTCCCATCCCATTAATTGTTAAATGTAATCCGTTTGCACCTGCATTTAATGCTTGCATTACGTTTGCCACTCCTAAATCGTAATCATTATGACCATGAAAATCTACATGCAAGGTTGGGTATTTCTCACGAACTTCCGCTATAAAGCTGAATGTTTCTTCAGGTGTTAATACACCTAAGGTATCTGGTAATAGTAAACGTTCAATATTTTGAGTGCTTAAAAAATCTAAATATTCAAAAACATAGGCTTTCGAATTGCGCATTCCATTCGACCAATCTTCCAAATATACATTGGTTTTTATATGATGCTGAGCGGCTAAATCTATCGTCGCTTTGATGTCTGCAAAATGTTCTTTGGGTGTTTTTTTAAGTTGATGTGTTAAATGATTCAAAGAACCTTTGGTTAATAAATTTTGAACTTTGGCACCAGCATCGATCATCCAATCAATGGATTTCCCTCCATCAACAAAGGTTAACACCTCTATTTGCTCTAAAAAATTATTGTCAGTTGCCCAAGAAGTTATTTTTTTAACCGCTTGTAATTCCCCTTCAGAAACGCGTGCAGATGCAATTTCTAGTCGGTCTACTTTGAGTTCTTCGAGTAGCAGTTTAGCGATTGTTAATTTTTCAGATACTGAGAAAGACACTCCTGATGTTTGTTCTCCATCACGCAGCGTGGTATCCATTATTTCAATCTTTCTGCTTGCCATACTAACTTGTAAAATAGTTTTAAAAAGGTCTTGTTTCAGCAAAAGCTGAAATTTCATTTTCGATATTTTTTAAGTAATCAATATCGTCAAAACCATTTAGCATATTTTCTTTCTTGTAGGAATTAATCGCAAAAGATTCAACTTCTCCTGTAGCGACCAAAGTTACTGTTTGATTGGGTAAATCTACCTTAATTTCAGTGGTCGGATCTGCCATAATCGCTGCAAACAAAGTATCTGCAAAGGCTGCTGAAACCTGAACCGGTAAAACACCCACGTTGAGACAGTTGTTCTTAAAAATATCGGCAAATTCTGATGAAATCACACAACGGAGTCCAAAATCGTATACAGACCAAGCTGCATGCTCTCTTGAAGAACCAGAACCGAAATTTCTACCTCCGACTAAAATCTTAGAACCCGCATATATTTCTTTGTTTAAAGGAAAGTCTTCTTTGGGTGTTCCGTCTGAATTGTATCTCCAGTCACGAAAAAAATTGATATCAAAATCGACACGTTCTGTTGCCTTTAAAAAACGAGCCGGAATGATTTGATCGGTATCTACATTCTCTGTTGGTAATGGATATGCAGTGCTTGTTAGTACTTGAAATTTATCGTAAGCCATGTTTATTTTGCTATGTGCCTCCAGCTTCTAACTGTAGGTAAATTTATTTTTTATAATTAAAAAGCCAATGGGTATCCACCAAAGGCAATACCGTTTTAAGCGGTTAATAATGTTCTTGGATCCGTTACTACACCAGAAACTGCAGAAGCTGCTGCTACTAATGGAGAGGCTAATAATGTTCTAGATCCTGGTCCTTGTCTTCCTTCAAAGTTTCTGTTTGATGTTGATACTGATAATTTTCCTGCTGGAATTTTATCATCATTCATTGCCAAACATGCAGAACAACCGGGTTCACGTAACACAAAACCTGCATTTGTAATAATTGTATCTAAGCCTTCAGCTTTGATTTGATCGACTACTTTATGAGAACCTGGAACCAACCAAGCTGTTACGTTTTCTGCCTTCTGTCTTCCTTCAACAATAGAACAAAATGCTCTAAAATCTTCGATACGTCCGTTAGTACAAGATCCTAAAAACACAAAGTCAATTTCTTTGCCGATCATAGAGTCACCTTCATTAAAAGACATATACCCTAAAGATTTTTTGTAGGTTTCTACCCCACCTTCAATACTTTCTGCCGTTGGTATCGAATTTGTAACACCCATTCCCATTCCTGGGTTGGTACCGTAAGTAATCATCGGTTCAATATCTGATGCTTCATAAGTAAATTCTTCATCAAACTCAGCTCCTTCATCGGTATATAGAGTTTCCCAATATTTCATGGCTTTGTCCCAATCTGCCCCTTTAGGGGTTTGAGCACGTCCTTTGATGTATTCATATGTTTTGCTGTCTGGTGCAATCATCCCACCACGTGCACCCATCTCTATGGATAAGTTACACACCGTCATACGTCCTTCCATAGACATTTCTTTGAAAACATCTCCTGCATATTCAACAAAGTATCCAGTAGCACCAGAAGTCGTTTGTTGCGCAATAATATACAAAGCCACATCTTTAGGTGTAACACCCAATCCCAATTTGCCATTTACATTGATTCGCATTTTCTTTGGCTTGGGTTGCATGATACATTGTGTAGACAATACCATTTCTACTTCAGAGGTACCGATACCAAAAGCAATGGCACCAAAAGCTCCATGAGTAGATGTATGTGAATCTCCACAAACAATAGTAGCCCCTGGTAAGGTGATCCCGTTTTCTGGACCAACAACATGGACAATTCCATTGTTTTCATCTCCTAAACCCCAGTGAGAAATACCATGTTTAGCAGCATTAGTTTCCAAAGCATCTAATTGGTTTGCAGACAATGGATCTGCCACAGGTAAATGTTGATTTATGGTAGGAGTGTTGTGATCCGCTGTAGCGAAGGTTCGCTCAGGATACACCACACTATTTCCTCTATTTTCTAGTCCTAAAAAGGCTACAGGACTTGTAACTTCATGGATAAAATGACGGTCTATAAAAAACACATCGGGCCCGTCCGTAACTTTACGAACAACATGTGAATCCCATACTTTGTCAAATAATGTATTTGCCATTTTTTTTAACTTTTATGATTTATGTATAATCGGTTGTAAAAATACGATATTATTAGAATTTTAGTGGTGTTTAGACGATTTAGTCTATTATACCCAACTGTTAAAGATGTATGTAAAAAACTAACAAACAAATAGTTAGCTTGTTTTAAAATACGATGTCTATTTCATTTACAGAATTGTTTTTTTTTGTGAGAAGTAGTATGTTGTGTTTGAATAAAACATACAAGAAAAAATTGCTGTTTATTTTGTTACAGGTGGTATCACCTTCTCTTCATCATATAAAAACTACATTTCGTCTAAATATATATCCTTTACTTCTCTTCATTGTTTTTGATTTGTATTTTGTAATAATAGCAAGTAAAAAATTGAGTGATCCCTGCACATAATTCTGTTAACAGTATTGTTTGTTTGCATATAACGAATTCTGTATCACGCAGAAAATTTAATAAATCCTAAAATTTAGAATAATAAAAAATGCTATTTAACTCTATCGACTTTGCAATATTCTTACCCATTGTCTTTATTCTATATTGGTTCGTCACTAATAAAAACTTAAAATTACAAAACTTATTAATTGTAATATCTAGTTATATTTTTTATGGCTGGTGGGATTGGCGATTTTTATCATTAATTCTTTTCAGCACAATACTTGATTATTCAATTGGGATTAGCTTGTCAAAACAAGTGAATCAAAACAAGAGAAAAATGCTATTATGGATAAGCATTCTTATGAATCTTGGATTTCTTGGTTTCTTTAAATACTATAATTTTTTTCTTGCTAATTTTATGACAGCTTTTTCATTTTTTGGAACAGAAATAAATGCAAATTCATTAAACATCATTTTACCTGTTGGAATTAGTTTTTACACCTTTCAAACATTAAGCTATACAATAGATGTATACAAACGTCAACTCGAAACAACTAAAGACTTTATTGCTTTTTCTGCTTTTGTAAGTTTCTTTCCTCAATTAGTCGCTGGACCAATAGAACGAGCAACTAATTTACTTCCTCAATTTTATACAAAACGATATTTTGACTATTCAAAAACTGTTGATGGAATGCGACAAATACTTTGGGGATTATTTAAGAAAATAGTAATTGCCGATAATTGCGCACAGTATGCCAATATCATTTTTAATAATTCATCTGAATATTCGGGAAGCACTTTAGTTCTCGGAGCAATATTTTTTACGTTTCAAATTTATGGAGATTTTTCAGGTTATTCAGATATCGCTATTGGAACATCTCGATTATTTGGTTTTAATTTAAAACAAAATTTTGCTTTCCCCTATTTTTCAAGAGACATTGCAGAATTTTGGAGACGTTGGCATATATCACTTTCCTCTTGGTTCAGAGATTATCTTTATATCCCTTTAGGAGGTAGTCGTGGAAGAACCAAGAATAAAATTCGAAATGTCTTTATTATATTTCTTGTTAGTGGTTTTTGGCATGGAGCAAACTGGACGTTTATAATTTGGGGAGCTTTAAATGCTTTGTATTTCTTGCCTATTTTCATTACCAATAACAATAGAAATAATTTAAATATTGTTGCTCAAGGGAAATACTTACCAAATTTAAAAGAGTTTTTATTAATGTCATTAACTTTTATACTTACTGTTTTTGCTTGGATATTTTTTAGAGCTGAGAATATAGGACATGCTATATCGTATATAAACAATATATTTTCTCCAACATTATTTGAATCTTCTGAAATTTTCCCATTGGGACTATTGCTGTTAATTTTGTTTTTTTTATCTATTGAATGGATGAACAGAAATAAGCAATATGGATTGGAGAAATTCAACAAACAAAAATTTAAATTCCTTGATGTTCTTTTACTCTTTACTGTTTTTTGGTCAATAGTTATTTGGAATTCAAGTAAAGAAGTAGAATTTATATATTTCCAATTTTAGGTTATGAAAGCATTAAATTTCTTTTTTTACACTTGTCTATTTTTTTTAGTTGGAGAATTAATTATTAGAATTGATTTGGAGTATGATATACTTAACAACAGTCCTTATAAAATTGAAGTAAAAATTGAAGAATCCGAATTGAGAAATAAAATTGAAAAAGGAAATTTTATTCCAAATCCAAATCAAACAAGAATACTTGTAATAGGAGATTCTTACATAAATGGAGGAGGTATTCCAATTGAAAAAAGATTTTCAAAAAGGTTATCTAATTTATTAAAAGAAGAAACTCTTATTTTAGACATATCAAGACCAAGTAACTCTACACTGGATAATTATAACTCTTTTTTGTTTTATCAAGAGAAATTCAAACCTCAATTCGTTTTTTGGGCATATAATTTTAATGACATATTATATTCCATCCCCCCAATTAATTCATCTAAAAAAACAGAAATAGTACCCCCGAAAAGAGTTTCCAGGAAAAAAATTGGACTGAAAAAATATGTCTCACAACTGTATTCATTCTCAGAATTAACACGTTATGTGTCTTCGAAGATACAGAAACAGCTTAAATTTCAGGGAATTGTGGTACCCATAGGTGAATTTTATCAACTTACTCAAAAAACATATTTAGAAACAAATAAAAATTGGATAGACACAAAAAAGAAATTAAATGTGGTTTCACAAATTTGTAAAACAAACCAGTCTAAATTTATTCTTTATAAAATGCCTGAATTTAACCTTTTAAATCACTCTAATCTTTTTCATTCACTTGATGAAAAATTTGTTAATTATATAAATTCTAATAAAAACATAACATATTATAACGGAATAAATGACTTTGAAAATGAAAATAGTGATAAATTTATGCTATCAAAATATGATGGACATCCCAATGAACTAGCACATTTTAGAATTGCCAAAAAAATTGCCGAATACATTATGGGAGAAAAAGCACGAACACACAACAACATTCACAAAGAACAGGAATCTGACCTTCTTTTACCTTATTAAAAAACCATTTCATCTAAATACATATCATTTACTTCTATTGATTATTTTTCATTTGTACTTTAGTGACAAATGAGAAAAAATAAAGACAAACAAAAAGTTGTGTTATCCCGAAATAAATAACTATTAACACAAGCTTTTGTTTGGATATAATCAGTTAGCACCAATAAACTGAAAGTATGAAAATATTAAAAACCGATTTGAGAAGATTTCAATTGATAAAAGATTTTCCTTACAAAGAAAATTATATTGAGTTTAACAATATTGAAATACACTACATTGACGAAGGGAAAGGAGAAATTATTCTTGCCTTACACGGTGAACCAAGTTGGTCTTATTTATACAGAAAATTTATCCCTTCTTTAAAAGAATATAGATTTATTGCCCCAGATTTAATTGGTTTTGGAAAATCAGATAAAATAATTGGTTGGAAAAATTATTCATTTGAATTACACTTTAAATCGCTTGAACATTTAATAGATAAATTAAAGTTAAATGACATCACTTTGATTGTTCAAGATTGGGGAGGAGTGTTGGGTTTAAGTCTTTTAGGTGAATATCCTGAAAAATTTAAGAGAGTTGTTATTATGAATACTTTCTTACCAACAGGAAAACCTTTACCTCCTTTTTTTAAATTATGGCAAATATTTTCAAAATATCATCCATCATTACCAGTGGGAAGTATTGTTCAAAAAGCAACTTATAGTAAGTTATCTAAAGAAGTAATTAATGCATATAATGCACCTTTCCCAAATAGAAAATACAAAGATGGTGCTAAAGCCTTTCCTTTATTAGTCCCCTCAAAACCTAATCATCAAGGAGTTGAAAGAATTAAAAAGGCAAAAAGAATTTTATCGGAATGGAACAAACCTGCTCTAGTTTTATTTTCGGACAAGGATAAAATAATGAGTGGTCTTGAAAAATTCTTTTATAAATTAATCCCAACAATTAAAGAACACGAAAAAATTATAATAAAGAATGCTGGACATTTTTTACAAGAAGAGAAAGGGGAAGAAATTGCTGAATACATAGATAGATTTATAAAAGAAGAATTAATAACTGGTGCTAACAATGTATAAAAATAATATCGGTTTAATTGCTAAAACGAAAGTAAGCAAATATAAAAAACGGAATTAAATTGAACATGAACAATTTAAACTCTGAAAAAACAACGAAATGCCAACAATGTATAACCGCAATTACGGCGGATTCGACCACGTCCGAATCCACTCGGAATTGCTAAAGTCAGTGCTTAAACCGAAAATTAACGCATATCAACCCTTAACTGACGGTTATACGATACCGTTACCCACAATATGACGAAAACTCAAATCAGACATATAATCACAAAGATTCATTTCTGCCTTTTGGGAATTGCTATATTGAATTTCATTCTCAAAAATAAGATTGAAATAAGTTTAAATTATAAATTGACTTATTTAATAACGTTATTAGTTTATACAAGCGGAATTATTCTCTTCATATGGAATTTCAAGCCATTTAAGAAAATTGGATTTTATTTTAGTTTTTATGCAATTACACCAATTCTGACTTTAGTATTCTGGTTGTTTGGCGGAATATTTCTCGGAATTGTTGCCTCAATAGTTCTTTACCCTATTCAACCAAATAATATTGAAATTGAGAAAGACAATTTTATTATTTATCAAAAAACAGAAGGATTTCTAGGAATGTGTTGCGAATATGAAATTACGGAAAAGCAATTTTTAATATTAGAAAAGAGTATTAAAGAAATAGATTTATCTAATGAAATTGAATTTAATGAGAGATCATTATATACTAAAAACGGAAAAACAGAATTGAAAATAAAATACGAAAAATATCAATTTGCTGAACATAGTTTACCGAAAAGAGACACGATAATTTTAATAAAAAAAGAATAAAAACTATGGCTAACACCGTGCATAATTCATTGCTGGCTTAATGCTTACTTACGAAAATCCTCGCGGATTTTCAGTTTTGTGTGTATTCGCAAAGTTGAGTGCTAAACTACGCAACTACTCATAACCGAGCCGTTGGGTAAATTAAAATAAACGCTAATGCAAAAAATAATCATTTTACTTTTAATAATATCAAGCAGTTTAACTTACAGTCAGAATAAAGAATCTGAAAAAATTCTGAACGAAGGAAAGTTACTATTCAGATTAGAAAAGGGGTCTTGGTATGGAACCGATGATATGTTGGCAAGATTTAAAAGTAAAAAAGACTCAATAGGTGGATACCTATCTTACGAAAATGAGGATAATAAAATCAATACTATTTTCTTCAGTCGTTTTGATTCAAATAAAATATTAGTTCGATATGAGTTTGACAGTTTGCCAAAAACTAAGCCGATTAAAATTGACTCAACGAATCATATAGCTTCAAAATTAGAAAAAAGCTTAATCAAAGTTCGAAAAGATGCTCAAAAGAGAGCTTATTCAAATAAAGATCAATTTTTTAATTTTTATGAGAATACAGCACTGAATTTTATTCCAGTTATAAATGAAAAGGATAGTAATGTTTTTGTTTTAACAGGACCACAAATTTCAGGAGTAGTATTGATTGGCAATGATTATAAATTAGAATACAATAAAAAAGGTGAATTTGTAAAGAAAATCAAGATTCATAATTCGATATTGCAGTTTCCATATAAATCTGATAATCCTGAAAATAAATTAGAATCCACATTTCAATCTCTTGTTTTGAGCAAATTTATTAACTCGACAGATATTTGTACTTTACTTTTATATAAAGACTATGTAGAATGGAAACAACACTATGCAATAAGTAAAAAGTATGTTTCGATTTTTGATTTAGAGAAAGAAAATCTTTTAATTATAACCAAAAAAGCGTGGAACAAAATAAACAATCATCAAAAAGACAAAAAATAGCTGTACCAAAAAATGGCTATAATTCATTGCTAACTTCTTACCTACTTAAGAAAATCCTCATGGTTTTTCTTCGTCAGTTATTATTTGATAAATTAAGTATTTAAACCTACAACGAAATCATATGCTAAACCGTCAGCAGCAAACCAACAATGTTACTCATTTAAAAACTCAGTAAAATAGATAACATTTTTTCATATCACAACTTTTTAAATTAACGTATCTTGCAGACCTATTTAAAGGGTTCTATCTTGGAAGAATATAAAATGCAAAACTATTTAAAAAAGGTGTTGGAAAATATGCCAACAGACTGGTTGAACTTAACCACTCACCGACTGGACATCTACAATGAAAAATTTGCCAAAACTCAATTCTTAGAGCAATTTGAAAACCTCTTCAATAGCAGCAATTCTGATTTATCAGCGCTTCAAAAATTGCCAACTGCTTATGATTATATTCGACTAGGACACCCCTTGTCTTGTATCCTCGAATGGGGTATTGCCCACTTACACCATATAAAACCAGTCCAGGTCATTAGTTTTTCGTCACAAACAATTCCTGTATTGGCCATTCTAAGAAAAAACTTACTAGACCGTAAGAACACACGAATTATCTATACGGGAGAAATTCCCGCTATTTTTGAATCAAAATTACTTCAAAAAGTATATGGCTATGAATTTGAATTGAAACAGCTTCAAAAAGGAGCTGATACACCTGATTTTAGGGGTATTACTGTTTTCATTACTTCAGATGATACCATCCGTAAAATTGAGCTCATCAAAAACATTGATTTCTATGTAAACATGTATGAAGGTCTCGGTAGTGTACTTTTCATAAACGGCGAACAACACAATAATTACATCTCAGAAATTCAACATGTTAGAAGAAGAGAGACCATAGCAATGACACCGGTCAATGCTTATACTGCACTAAAAAATCTATCAGAAGAAACTCCTATAGAGACGATAAAAGACAATCTAAAAACAACTAAAAAAAATGTCTTCGATTCCATTAAAAAAATTACAGGAACCACGCTAGAACCTATCGTGGGTTCCAGCGGACTCTCCATACAATATGCCATTATGATGGGGTTAGTTCATGATGCCCAAGAGAAACACAAAGGAAAAGCCATTAAGTTTATTGTTCCTCCAAATTGCTATGGTGGAACCAACGATCAAGCAAGACGTGTTGCTGCTTGTAGTGACTCTGTTGAAATCGTCGATTTACTTGTAGATGGAGAGTTTGATATGGTAGAGAGTTTAGATATCGTTTTAAATAAAATCGCTGACCAAGATGCGATTCCTTACATCATTGCAGAAATCCCAACAAATCCTAGGGTTGAAGTTCCCAATCTTCAAGAATTAAAAGCTGTGTTGAGTAAAAAAAGAACCACAGCAACTGGTAAATTGGCAGTCGATCCCGTTTTTATTTTAGACCAAACATTTTGTCCAAATGTGCACTTTTTAGGGACCGATAAAATCCTTTCAACCATCAGAGCTATTTCATATGCAAGTGGTTCTAAGTTTCCTAGTGCCGGTCAATGTACTGCCGGCTATTGTGTAGGAAATCTTAAAACAGAGGCTTTGATGAAAAAAATAAAGCAACACCTCGAACTTTGCGATAACGAAGCAACACCACTTCAGTATCAACTATTGGCCAAACATTTGCCTTCCATGAATCAAAGAATTCATGAAGCTTATAAAAACACACGAGACTTTGTAGACTTTATTCATAGGAGCCTTCCAGAAGCAAAAATTAATTTTGTGTCAGAGGAGTTAGCCACTGAAGGATTTACTCCTTCTGTCTTTTCCCTAGACCTTCCCACCAAAGGAAATAATGAGGAGGAGAAAGAAACGTACAAAAGAGCCTTAAATCTTGAATTGATCAACCTAATGATTACCGAAATACCAGATGAAAGTAAATTCTGTGTGAGCTATGGACAACTGCAAGGATGTTACTGGACGATTCCTGCAACTTCTACACAAGGAACCACCAAAGAAGGTGACAAAGACTACATTATACGAGCCTCACTTTCTCCAAATATAAACCTAGCACTTCATAAAAAAGTGTTTCTAGATTTTGTTAAAAAAATTCAAACATAAGAACTTACAGGCCTTTCGGTGTTGATTTTGTGTAAGCCTATCCTCTTATGGAAGACTACCAACGAATAATTACAGAACCCCAGGTAAAACCACTTCCAAAAGCAGCCAAAACCACCAAATCATTGTCTTTTATTTTACCCTTCTCCCAAGCTTCGGTTAAAGCGATGATTACAGAAGCCGCTGTGGTGTTTCCGTATTTCATAATATTATTATAAACTTGGTCGTCGGACAATCTAAATTTTTTCTGAATAAATTGTGCAATTCGCAAATTGGCTTGATGAGGAATTAATATGTCTATATCCTCTTTTTCTAATTTGTTAGCCTGTAAGCCCTCTACAATTGCCTCAGAAAATCGAGTAATGGCATGCTTAAATACAAAAGGACCATTCATATAAGGATAATAAGAAACATCGTCTGGATCATTTTTTTCTAAAATCTCTGGCACCCATCTTTGTGTAGCAGGCCCCTCTAGAACAAGTTGCTTTGCATGTTTGCCCTCAGAGTGTAAATGTGAAGACAAAATCCCTTTTCCGCCCTCTTCACATCTAGACAAAACTGCAGCTCCTGCTCCATCCCCAAAAATAACAGTTACCCCTCTACCTCTAGTCGATTTTTCCAACCCACCAGAATGATGTTCTGAGCCAATAACTAAAATATTTTTATACATACCCGTTTTAATAAACTGATCTGCAACAGACATGGCATAGATAAAACCTGAACATTGGTTGCGCACATCTAAGGCTCCAATAGTTGGCATGTCTAACATCTCTTGTACTTGAACTCCTCCTCCAGGAAAATACATGTCTGGACTGAGAGTGGCAAATACAATAAAATCGATCTCATCTTTGGTTAACCCAGCTCTTTCTATCGCAATTCTAGAGGCTTTGGCTCCCATAACCGCAGTCGTATCTTCAGTTGCGGGATCTATCCAACGTCTTTCTTTGATTCCTGTTCTCTCCTGAATCCATTCATCTGAAGTTTCCATAAATTCCTTTAAATCATTGTTGGTCACAATATTTTCTGGAACATAATATCCGAGTCCAGTTATTTTAGAATTATACATAGTGATGTTTTTTATTAATTGCCTATTTGATTCTAGCTAAAATACGGATAAAATAACATGTGTACAAAAAGAGCAAGGATTCAATTGTTAGAGACATTTTTGATAACCTTCCTAAGAAATAGAAAAAATTCTGTCATCTTGTCATAAAACACGTTTTGGTATTTTTTTTGACAATTACATCAATATTATTAATAAAAATAAAAACACAAATAAAATGGCAAAAGGAAACATTAATGTATCGGTTGAAAATATTTTTCCGCTGATCAAAAAATTCTTGTATTCTGATCACGAAATATTTTTACGAGAACTTATTTCAAATGGAACAGATGCAACTTCAAAATTAAAACATCTGATCTCTATTGGAGAGGCAAATACTGAATTGGGTGATGCTAAAATTGAAATAAGCATCGATAAAAAAGCCAAAACAATCACCATTAAAGACCAAGGATTAGGAATGACTGCAGACGAGGTTGAAAAATACATCAATCAAATTGCATTTTCTGGAGCTGAAGAATTTTTAGACAAGTACAAAGATAATGAAGCTGGAATTATTGGTCATTTTGGGTTAGGGTTTTACTCGGCGTTCATGGTGGCAGACAAGGTAGAAATCATTACGAAATCTTTTAAAGACGAACCAGCTGCACATTGGACTTGTGATGGATCCCCTGAATATACATTGGTAGAAAACGATAAGTCTGACAGAGGGACAGAAATCATTTTACACATAGCAGAAGATTCTTTAGACTTTTTAGAAGAAAGTAAAATTGAAGGTCTGCTAAACAAGTACAATCGGTTTAATCAAGTACCAATTAAATTTGGAACCAAAGAAGTTAATGACCCAGACTTTACCCCTAAAACAACAAAAGATAAAGACGGTAAAGAAACAACTGAGCCTCATCGACAAATTACTGTAGATAAAATCATCAACAACACAGATCCTGCTTGGAATAAAAAACCTGCAGATTTAAAAGAGGAAGACTATACTAATTTCTACAGAGAATTGTATCCAATGCAATTTGAAGAATCTTTATTTCACATTCATTTAAATGTAGATTATCCATTTAACTTGACAGGGATTTTATTCTTTCCAAAATTAAGTCCATCCATGGACATGCAAAAGGATAAGATTCAATTGTATCAAAACCAAGTTTTTGTAACGGATAATGTTGAAGGAATCGTACCAGACTTTTTACAAATGCTAAAAGGAGTCATTGATTCTCCAGACATTCCTTTAAATGTATCACGTTCTGGTTTACAAGCAGACGGTGCTGTTAAGAAAATCTCTGGTTATATTACCAAAAAAGTAGCGGATAAATTAGCTTCATTGTTTAAAAAAGACAGAGCTGATTTTGAAAAAAAATGGAACGACATCAAAGTAATTATTGAATACGGAATGTTGTCTGAAGATAAATTCTTTGACAAAGCGAAAAAGTTTGCCTTGTACCCTACTGTCAATGGTTCATACTTCACATATGATGAATTGATAAAGAAAACAAAAGAGGCTCAAACTGATAAAGACGGAAATCATGTTCTCTTGTATGCGGCAAATAAAGATGCGCAACATAGTTATATCCAAAATGCAACTGCCAAAGGATATGAGGTACTATTACTCGATTCTCCTATCGTTTCTCATTTAATGCAGAAAATAGAAGGAAATGGTGAAAAAGTAAAATTCACGAGAGTTGATGCAGATCATATCGATAATTTAATTAAAAAGGAGGACACTATAATTTCTAAATTATCTGAGGAAGAGATTACTACTCTAAAGCCTATTATCGAAGCAGCCGTTCCTAAGGAAACCTATACCGTTCAATTAGAAGCAATGGATTCTGCAACTTCTCCATTCATGATCACTGTTCCAGAATTTATGCGAAGAATGAAAGAAATGCAAGCCTCTGGAGGTGGAGGAATGATGGGCATGGGGAATTTTCCAGACATGTACAATTTAGTGGTGAATACCAATAGTCCCTTAGTCTCAGAGATCCTCAACAATAAGGACGAAAAAGCCCAGAAAGACTTAATTTCTCAAGCTTTTGATTTGGCTAAGTTATCTCAAAATCTGTTACATGGTGAAGAGTTAACCAACTTTATCAAGCGTTCTTACGAAATGATCAAATAGTAATTTCGTATGTATATCATAAAAAAACCTCTTTGAAGTACAAAGAGGTTTTTTTATTTGGTTTATAATAATATTACTTTTTAGCAGTCTCCGTAATTGCTTTCATTTTTAATTTCTGTTCAGCCACAGATAAATTCATTTCTACCAAAGACTTAATTGGAATTCCTGATACTCTATCAATAGTAACATTTCCTGTAATTTTTCCAGAACCCATTCCGGAAACTTCACCAGATACATCTACCAGGACATTCTCTTTTGAAATTGATTGTACAGTATATAAAAAATCCATTTTCATTCCTCTTTCTTCCTTAGACATTGTCCAAGTGCTTCCCACCTTCACGGCTTCTTTGGGATAAACAACAGCACTCGATTGACTGGCAATATCTTCCACTCCCTGAATCATAGGCTCAATACTTACCACGGAAGCCTCTCCTAAAGTAGTTACTTTCGAATAAATAACTGCTTCTAACATGGGTCCCATTTGAGATTTCATCATTTTACCAGCCGCATCTAGTTCATCGTCACTTTTAGAAGAATCAAATGTCATTAAATTACCGCCTTGTAACATTTCCATGGACATGTTCGTGAACTTTGTTTTTGTGTCATAATTTTCATTCTCTACAGCTGTCACTTCCATCTCCATATCCATGGTCATCTCCATAGACATCATGGCTCCCATTTCTTGAGAAACAATCGTTTTGGTCGAATAGGTCGCATTATTTTCATAATTTAATCGAAGTAACACCTCATCTTGAGCAAAAATGGTGTTTGCTGTAATCGCTAAAAAAAGGAATAACAATTTTTTCATTTTTATTGGTTTTAATGTTTTTTTGGTTAATTAATATTCTAAAGTAGTCATTTAAATCTAAAAAAAGACGCTAGCATAAAAATATATTAATAATCTTGATCGACATTCCAAGACTCTAAAATCTCTTTCAATGTTTTGATGAACATACCCCCCAAAGCACCATTTACAACTCGGTGATCATAGGAATGGGAAACAAACATTTTTTGTCTTATCCCTATAAAGTCTCCTTCAGAAGTTTCTATGACTGCTGGAACTTTTCTTATGGCTCCAAGAGCTAAGATGGCCACCTGTGGTTGATTGATAATTGGGGTCCCCATGACAGATCCAAAACTACCAACATTGGTAACTGTATAGGTTCCATCTTGGATTTCATCTGGTTTTAAAGCATTGGTTCTTGCTCTATTTGCCAAATCATTTACTGCTGTTGTCATCCCAACGAGATTCAACTGATCTGCATTCTTAATTACAGGAACAATTAAATTACCATCTGGTAATGCCGCAGCCATACCTAAATTAATATGCTTCTTTTTTATGATAGTGTCGCCCTCAACAGCAATATTAATTAACGGATACTTTTTGATTGTAGAGGCAATTGCTTGCATAAATATGGGAGTAAAAGTTAATTTTTGACCCTCTCGTTTCATAAAAGCATCTTTTACTTTGTCCCTCCATTTTACAATATTAGTTACATCTATTTCAATAAAAGATTGCACATGAGCAGAAGTTTGAACAGAATCGACCATGTGTTTTGCAATCAACTTGCCCATTCGACTCATTTCTATAATTTCATCTTCACCATTTACAGAAATTGGCACTCTACTCTGAATAGAGTTTGTCAATACTTCTCCTTCCAAAGAAACGGTCGTTGGTGACAACTCAGAAGAGTGTTCTCTATTTTTTATGTAGGCAAGAATGTCCTTCTTAGTAACTCTCCCATCTTTACCAGAACCTGATATAGTTTCTAATTGCTCTAGGGTTATCCCTTCTGTTTGCGCAATATTTCTAACCAAAGGAGAATAAAACTTTCCTGAATCGGAAGTTTTAGAAATCGGAACTGAAATAGTATCTACGGCCTTTTCGATGGACTTTTCTAACTCAACGATTTCTGGTTCTTCTATTGAATTTGGAGAATCAATAACGGTTTCAGTCTCAGAAACCTCCCCTTCAATCTCTATCACAGCAATCGTGTCTCCTACCTTAACAACATCCTCTTTTTCAAATAAAATTTCTATTAAAGTTCCGGCTACTTCACTTGGTACCTCAGAATCTACTTTATCTGTGGCAATCTCTACAACAGCTTCATCTAATTCTATCGAATCTCCTATGTCTTTTAACCAAGCCGTAATGGTTGCTTCTGCAACACTTTCTCCCATTTTTGGTAACTTTAACTCAAATCTAGCCATTTGTATTTGGTTTAACGGTTGCAAAAATACTAAAAATCGTTGATATTCCTTGTAATTCCATCTTTTAATATAAGTAAAAAAAAGAAAAAATATTAATTTATTCGCAATAAAGTTAGAATATAATTGATTTTAATTATTAAATATTCTTTTTATTGATATTTTTTTTAAATAATCAATAAATTATTAAATCCAGTCAACAGGTTTTGATAAAACTTCTAATAATCTTGCTTCTTTAGAATTTTTTTCTGGCTGATGGTTATATACCCACTGAACATTTGGAGGTAAAGACATTAAAATACTTTCTATTCGTCCGTTTGTTTTTAAACCAAATAAAGTTCCTCTGTCATGAACTAAATTAAATTCGACATAACGTCCACGCCTAATTTCTTGCCAGTTCTTATGAGCTGTAGTAAAGGGAATGTCTTTTCTTTTTGCGATAATGGGTAGATAACTTTCTAAAAAACGATTTCCGACTTCAGTAACAAAATTAAATCTGTCTTGAATAGAAAACTCATCCGTTTCCTTTAAATAATCAAAAAACAGCCCACCAATTCCACGCGCTTCATTTCTGTGTGAATTCCAAAAATAGGCATCACAATTGTTTTTAAATTTTGGATAAAATGTTAGATCATAAGGATCACAAGCCGACTTACAAACAGTATGAAAATGAACAGCGTCCTCTTCAAACAAATAATAAGGAGTCAAATCTTGACCTCCACCGAACCATTGTGTAACTATATTACCGTCTTTGTCATACATTTCAAAATAACGCCAATTTGCATGAACAGTGGGTAAAAAAGGATTCTTAGGATGTAATACCAAGCTCAATCCACAAGCAAAAAAATCACCTTCTTTTACTTGAAACTGATCTCTTAAAGCTTTGGGCAAATCTCCATGAACAGCAGAAATGTTTACTCCTCCTTTTTCAAAAACAGCTCCATTTTCAATCACACGAGTTCGACCTCCTCCTCCTTCTTCTCTTTGCCAAAGGTCTTCTTTAAACTTTCCAACCCCATCAATCTCTTCTAACTTAGAAGTAATTGTTTCTTGTAAATTTTGGATGTACTTATAAAATTGCTCTTTCATTTTCTTGTTTTATTAATGCGAGTGTTTGAATGGATGCAGCAGTTACAGACAATGGTAAAACAATGATTATTCCTAAAACAGGAATCAACAAACATCCAATAAATACAATCCCATTTCCTATAGAAAACCCTTTGTTTTTTTTAACAAAAGCAAGACCCTCTTTATAATTAAAATGCCTTTCCAAGGTATAATCCATATTTCCAAAACCCGCAAAATAAGCTTGCACTAAAAATAATAAAACCGTAGAAAAGAGGTTGACTATAGGAATGAATTTTAACAATAAGATAGGAAATGTAACTAACAATTCAATTCCCAAATTTCTAATATTGACACGAATCCCTCGCCAAAATTGTGCTAAAAATGTTGTTTTTTTATAACTAGGATAAAAACCTCCATTGAGATGAAGCTCTATTCTTTCTGAGACAACACTCATAAAAGGTGCAGACAAAGCCAAAACGATATACTTGTACAAAAGCAACCCAATTACTGAAATTGAAAGACCAACTACAAAAGAACTGAGCATCGTTATGGTTTCTTTTCCCCAGTCCCAAATCCAACTTTCTGCTAAAAAGTGTCCTAAGGTTCCTGAAAACTCATAGGCGGCATATAAAATTGTTAAAACAGTGCATACACTTATTGCAGTCGGAATAATAAAATATTTCCAAAGTTTTAGTCGAGACAACAAACCAAAGGCCTCTGTATACGAAGCAATCCCAGAAAATATTTGTTTAATCATCGGTAATAATTTGCATTCACCTTAACATTTATCATTTAAAAAAAATGGAACCATCCATCTAGAACAATACCTAAATTCTATTTAAGAAAGCTGGTATTCTTTTACTGCATCTACAAATGCTTTCGCATTGTCTAATGGTATGTTTGGTAAAATTCCATGACCTAAATTTACAATATATCGGTCTTTTCCAAATTCGTTGATCATTTGATGGACCATTTTCTTAATTTCTTTGGGCGGAGATAACAATCTTGACGGATCAAAATTTCCTTGTAGGGTGATATTTCCCCCAGACAAATAACGAGCATTTCTTGCAGAGCATGTCCAATCGACACCCAGAGCAGCAGCTCCAGATTTACTCATTTCATTTAAGGCAAACCAACATCCTTTCCCAAATGCAATGACCGGAGTAATTTCTTTCAAAGCATCTATGATTTGCTGCATATATTGCCATGAAAATTCCTGATAATCTTGAGGTGATAACATTCCTCCCCAAGAGTCAAAAAGTTGAACAGCATTCACACCAGCGGCCACTTTTGCTTTTAAATAGGAAATGGTTGTATCTGTTATTTTTTGCAACAATGAATGAGCAACTACTGGATTTGTAAAACACAATTCCTTTGCTTTATCAAAATTCTTAGATCCTTGACCTTGAACACAATAACATAAAATCGTCCAAGGAGAACCAGCAAAACCTATCAATGGAATCTCATTATTTAATTTTTCTTTGGTTGCTTTTATAGCATCCAACACATATCCTAAAGAAGTCTCAATATCTGGAATAATAACCGAATCTAACTCTTTTTGTGAACGAATTGGATTTGGTAAATAAGGGCCGAAATTTGGTTTCATCTCTACCTCAATATTCATTGCTTGTGGAATTACTAAGATGTCTGAAAACAAGATAGCTGCGTCCATACCATATCTTCTGATGGGTTGTACCGTAATTTCTGAGGCTAGTTCAGGAGTTCTACAACGAGTAAAAAAATCGTATTTGTGTTTAATTTCCATAAATTCTGGCAAATACCTTCCCGCTTGACGCATCATCCATACGGGTGGTCTGTCTACAGTTTCTCCTTTGAGAGCTCTTAAAAATAAATCGTTTTTTATCATATTTATATTTTTGAAACAGCTAACATTGCTTTATCAGCTGCTTTAGCGATTACTTTAATATCTTTCTTGGAAATTGCAGAATTTAAAAACCAAGCTTCAAACTGACTTGGTGGTAAAAACACTCCATTTTTGATCATCTCCCAAAAGAAAATGGCAAATTTTTCTGTATCAGAGGTTTGTGCTTCTTCAAAATTGGTAACCTTTGTTTTTGTAAAAAATGGATTCATCATAGAACCAAATCGATTGATAACGATGTCTACATTATATTTTTTAGCTGCATCGAGTAAAATAGTTTCTAAAGCACTTCCGATTTCTTCAAACTTTTGATACGGATATTGCTTCTTTAACTCCAATAATGTGGCAATTCCTCCGGCCATGGCAATAGGGTTTCCAGACAATGTTCCTGCCTGATACATGGCTCCTAAAGGGGCTACCTGTTCCATAATTTCGTTTCTTGCCCCATAGGCTCCAACAGGAAAACCTCCTCCAATGACTTTACCAAGACAGGTAATATCTGCAGTCACTCCGAAAAGTTCTTGAGCACCGCCAAATTTAGAACGAAATCCAGTCATTACCTCATCGGCAATCAAGAGAGCTCCTTTGGTTTTTAAAAATTCTTTTAATTTTTTTAAAAAATCGTTTTGTGGTATGACAACTCCCATATTTCCTCCAACAGGCTCAATAATAACCCCAGCGATATCATCATACCTATCAAAGTGCGCTTTTACACTTTCCAAATTGTTATATTCAGCAATCAACGTATTTTGAACAGCACCCTCAGGAACTCCTTTAGAACCTGGTAAACTTAATGTGGCTAGTCCAGATCCTGCCGCAACCAACAAGGCATCCTGATGCCCGTGATAGCAGCCTGAAAATTTAATAATTTTATCTTTACCAGTAAATGCTCTAGCCAGACGAACTCCACTAATAACCGCTTCTGTTCCTGAATTTACAAAACGAACTTTATCCATTTCTGGAAAAGCATCACAAACTATTTTTGCTAGTTTAATTTCATTTTCTGTAGACGCCCCAAATGAATACCCATTTTTTAAAGCATTTTTGGCTGCTTTTTCAACAGATTTATGACGATGACCTAAAATCATTGGCCCATATGAAACAACCAAATCTATATAGGTGTTTCCGTCTACATCCATAATTTTACTTCCTTTTGCCTTTTTAATAAACAACGGATTTCCTCCAACTGAAGAGAAAGCTCTTACAGGAGAGTTTACAGCTCCTACTAAGTTAACCAATCCCTTTTTATAGAGTTCTTTTGAGTTTTTAAAATTCATTTGTTAATTCTATCTTATTTGATGACTTCAATATTCACATGGGATAACAACTTTCTGATATTTTTATCATTACCAATACAAACATTAGTAAGAATAAGACCACTAGCTATCGTTTTAATAATCTTGCGACCTCTTTTGCAAAATAAGTAATAATAATATCTGCTCCTGCTCTTTTCATAGAGAGCAAACTTTCCATCATTACTTTTTCACCATCGATCCATCCTTTTTCTGCTGCTGCCTTTATCATTGAATACTCTCCACTTACATTATAACATGCTATCGGTCTGTCAAAATTATTTTTTAAATCTCTAATAATATCCAAATATGACAGAGCAGGCTTTACCATTAAAATATCTGCTCCCTCTTGATCATCAAAAGTAGCTTCACGCATGGCTTCATCCCTATTTGATGGATCCATTTGATAAGTTTTTCGATCTCCAAAACAAGGTGCTGAATCTGCAGCATCCCTAAAAGGACCATAATACGCAGAAGCATATTTTACAGAATATGCCATAATAGGCAAGTTTGTATAACCGGTATTATCTAGAGATTGTCGTATCATATCTATGGTACCATCCATCATTCCCGAGGGTGCCACCATATCAACTCCTGCTTTGGCATGGGAAACCACTTGTTTGGCAATGTTTACTAAAGTTGCGTCATTGTCAACATCATTCTCATGAATAATACCGCAATGACCATGAGAAGTATATTCACAAAAACAAACATCGGTAATTACATATAAACTCGGATAATTTTTCTTGATAAAGCGAATTGCTTGTTGCATGATCCCGTCATCATTCCAAGTTTCTGTACCTTCTTCATCTTTTTTTGAAGGAATTCCAAATAACAAAACCGCAGGGATTTTTAAAGAAACAACCTCTTCTAATTCTTTGGAGATTCGATCCAAAGAAAAACGCTTAATTCCTGGCATTGATTCAATTTCTGTTTCAATGTCGGTACCCTCTTCAATAAAAAGGGGGTACACCAAATCATCTACAGACAATTTGGTTTCTCTAACCAATCTTCTAATTCCTTCTGACGTTCTTAACCTTCGAGTTCTAAACATTTCTAATTATTTTGAAAAATAAGTGTTTACAGATTCTAGCAAGCTATCTACACTTGGTAAGTTGGCGACCTGTACATTCTTAAAGTATTTCCTGGCTTGCACTGCAGTAGTTTCTCCAATGCAAAAAGCAACTTTATCTGTATGATTTACTTCTAAATAACTCTCAATACCTGAAGGACTAAAAAACAAAACTCCAGAAAACTCCTCATTTATTTTTACAGGACTCAACATTGTTTTGTATACTTCAACTTCATGTAAGAGTATCCCATTTTCTTTCAAAGAATTGGGTAAAACATCCAACCTAAGATCACTACAAAAGTAGGTTGCCTCTTTATTTTTTAATTCTGTTGATAGATATTCTGCAAGTTTTGTCGCATTTTTTGCAGCGTAAACAACTGAACCGATTCTATTTTCAATTAGCTTTTTAGTCCTTCTGCCCACACAAAAAATATTTTTAAAATTCAGTTCTTCTTTTGTGAATGAATTTAACAAGGCTTCAACTCCATTTTGACTTGTGATGATCACATTCTCAAGTTGATTTTTGATCAACTTGGGTGGAATTCTATTAAAACGAATTTTAATAAAATCGCTGTCTTGGATACCAATTTCCAGGGATACTTTCTCTTTTTGTAATTCAGAAAGTTTCTTTGTCGAATATACAGAAGCTGCTAACTTGGCAATCACTTCTTTATCTTCTGAAATCAGCTCTTTACCTCCTCTATTAATTACATAATCTGCACAATCTTTTGCTAAATAACGATGACGCCCAATTTTTGCTGTTTTGTTGACAGTAATTTTTTTTGAGCCGTCTCTTTTTAACAAAACACCTTTAAAATTAATTTCTTCCGTTTTTTCATCTACATAAGCCAATGCCCCTATTGGTGCAGTACAACCTCCCTCTAAGAGATGTAAAAACTCTCTTTCCACACCTACACAAACTTTCGTTTCATGATGATTTAATTGCTCACATGCATCAATGACAAAATCATCTTCTGCTAAGGCTGTTATCATTATTGCTCCTTGTCCTGGCGCAGGAATCATCCAAGTCAATGGAATCGATCCCTTTTCTCTCATACCCAACCTCTCTAAACCAGCAGCTGCAAAAATTGCTCCATTCCAAGTTTCACTATCCGATAGCTTTTCTAAACGAGTATTTACATTGCCTCGCAGGTCTTCGACCCTGTGAGTTGGATATCGATGCAACCATTGTGCTTTTCTTCTCAAACTTCCTGTTGCAATGACTCCATTGGGTTGTCCAAAAAATTCTTCTGTATCTTTTAAAACCAATAAATCTGTATAATTTGCACGCTTTAAAACTGCCGCTTGCACAATTCCCTCTGGCAGAACAGTAGGAACATCTTTCAAAGAATGTACAGCAATATCTATTTCTTTATTCAACATTGCAATATCTAAACTCTTTGTAAAAACACCTGTAACGCCCAGTTCATAAAGGGGTTTATCTAAAACAATATCTCCAAGAGACTTGATAGGAATTAACTCAGACTCATATCCCAACTCTTTCAACTCTTTTTTGACTTTATTAGCTTGCCAAAGCGCTAGTTGGCTATCGCGGGTTCCTATCCTTATTACTTTCTGCATTGAGTTTTTTGTTAAGATTGAAAAACCTTGTTGATTACCTGAAGACTTTGTGAAACGGAAGTATCTTCATCTTTTAAATGTTTTACAAACTGTGTTGTGATCTTTTGGATAAAACGTGAGGTTAAAATTTCCGCTTGATCTTCATCAAAATGAGCTATTTTTTTCTTTTGGAAATCAATTTCATCATTTTTAATGTTTTCCAATGATTTTTTTAGAGCAGCAATGGCTGGAGTAAACCTCCTGTGATTTAACCATTCATTAAATGTTGCTTTATGGGTTTCTATGATTGCCTCTGCAAGAGGAACCTCTTGTTGGCGAGCTGCTAGAGTTTTATCAGTTATTTTAGAAAGCTCATCAATATTTACCAAAGAAACGCCTTTGAGCTCAGTTACTTCCTTTGAAACATTTTCTGGCATAGACAAGTCTAAAATTAATAATTCTTTGTCAGACCGAATATGTTCTTTGGTAATGGTTGGTTTATCAGAACCTGTAGAAACAATTAAAACTGCTGCTTTTTCAATTTCTTCTGATAAATTTGCAATGACAGATTTTCTGATGGAAGTGTGTTCTTTAATAAATTCTGTTGCTTTGTCTTCAGTTCTATTAATTAAACAAACTGATTTATTTTGCGTGTATTCAGCTAAATTCTTACAGGTATGTTTGCCCATTTTACCCAAACCGAAAACTAATATATTTTTTGAGTCATAGTCTGGTAAATTTTCAATGATATATTGAACAGCTGCATAAGAAACAGAAGTTGTACCTGAACTCAATTTTGTTTCATTCTTTACCCTCTTACTTGCGCGTAATACTGAATTGATTAATCGTTCAGAATATGCATTCGTTGCTTTTAAAGACTTGGCTAGTTTAAAGGCTTGTCGTAGCTGACCTACAATTTCGTAATCGCCTAAAATCTGACTCTCCAATCCGGTACCTATTCTAAACAACTGATGAATCGCTTCTTGATTTTTGTAAATGGTTGAGACTTTTGCAAATTCCTGAATAGTTCCTTCTGAAAATTCACACAATAGTTCAATCAGTTGACATGGTCGTTGAGCAAAACCACTGATTTCTGTTCTATTACAGGTAGATATAACAAAGACTCCCTTAAAACCTTTCTCTTTAGAAAGTTTTAGCAATGAAGATTGATTTTCTTTCGTTAAGGAAAATTTCCCACGAGTATTTGCGTCTGCTTTCTTGTAGCTAACTCCAATATTGTAAAAGTGCTCTTGACTGTCTTCTTGCATTGAATTGTAAAAGTTTGTCAAAAATAAAACCTTCCTACAGATAAAAATGTCGCTAAAAGTACTTTTTATAACGCTCTGTGTTTTTTATATAGTTTTTAACAAAAAAATAATAGGTAAATGATTATTTTTGTTGATAAATAGGGTTTTACAGCTAATTTATGTAGAATGATTCTAAATAGAAGGAATCCCAATTAAATCAATTTATATGATAAAAAATGTCGGTAAAAGTACTTTTGAGGAAATTGTATTAGAGAAAGGGTTTTATGTACTTCATTTTCAGAATCAAAGCAATACGGTTGAAAACTTTGAAAGAGAGATTAATAGCAGTTATATACAAATTCATTTTTGCTTACAAGGAAATTCAAAATTCTTATTCAACAACGGGAACTATTCTTTTGATGTGTTGGACAATAGATCTATTTTATTGTATAATCCTCAAAGGGTTTTACCTATTAATTTGGAAATTCAACCCAAAACAACCTTGGTTTCTTTATTAATTTCCATTGAAAAATTCCATTCTTTATTTTCTAAAGAATCTGGATATATTCATTTTTTAAGCGATGAAAACAGTAATAAAAAATACTATGACGATACTGAAATCAAATCAAGCGTTTCATTGGTTTTAAAGCAAATAATTAATTCCAATAGCAACAATTCAATAAGAGATTTATACATAAAAGGAAAGGCATACGAATTATTAAGCCTGCATTTTCAAAAAGAAGAAGACACCAACGGCGAATACTGCCCTTTCTTAGTTGACGAACAAAATGTTTTAAAAATTAGAAAAGCAAAAGAAATTATTATTTCCAGAATGGCTGAACCTCCTAGTTTACAAGAATTATCAAATGAAATAGGATTGAATTTAAAAAAATTAAAAGAAGGATTCAAACAAATATATGGTGATACAGTATATAGCTTTCTTTTTGATTACAAAATGGAATATGCAAGAAAATTACTTGAAAGTAATCAATTCAATGTCAATGAAGTTGGGCTTCAGATTGGCTACAGTACTGCTAGTCATTTTATTGCTGCCTTTAAGAAAAAGTTTGGCACAACTCCAAAGAAATACGTAATGAGTTTGAATAAATAGAGACACTTTGAAACAATTAATACACGACGATATCAAAAACAATCAAAAGAAATTCCCCATCACTATTGTTTGCGATGCAATTAGAACCCCAGAAAATATAGGAATGTGTTTCAGAATTTCAGAAAGCTTTGGCGTACAAGAAATCTTTTTACATGAAAACTCTCCAAACATCGAAAACAGGATTGTAAAGAAAACTGCCAGAAATACAATTGATCAAATTTCGCATCATGTGTATACTGACTTTCCGCAACTCATGAATCAATTAAAAAATGAAGGCAATACGATTATTGGCATAGAAATAACTGATCAAAGTATCAATATTCAAGATTTTGATTTTAAAAATCATAAAAAAATCGTCTTACTTTTGGGTAGTGAAAGAAACGGAATTGAGAATACAAATTTCATCGATTCTACCATTGCTATACCAATGTTTGGTCGAAATTCTTCTATGAATGTTATCCATAGTTTAGCCATAACTTTGTATGAAGCAACCAATCAAATCGAAGAAAAAAAATAAAACAATATACTCTCAACATTGAAACTTAAAATATTGAAACCGATATTATAATGAAAGGAATTTTACTAAACAACTTAGGATCTCCAGATTCAACAAAAACTAAAGATGTAAAAAAATACTTAGGTGAATTTTTAATGGATGAACGCGTAATTGACATTCCTTTTTGGAAACGCTGGATACTTATCAAAGGAATCATTTTAAAAATAAGACCAAAAAAATCTGGTGCCGCTTACAAAAAAATCTGGTGGAAGGAAGGCTCTCCATTGGTTGTCATCTCTGAAAGATTTACTAAAAAAATAATTGAAAAAACAGATATTCCTGTAGAATTAGCAATGCGATACGGCTCTATGAGTATGGAAAAGGGAATTAAAAACCTCATCGACAAGGGAGTCACTAAAATATTCTTAGCACCTCTCTACCCTCATTATGCCATGTCCTCCTATGAAACAGTGGTTGTCCAAGCTGAAAAAATTTTAGCGGAAAAGTATCCACAGGTAGAATTAGATACCCTAGCTCCGTTTTACAATAGGCCGGACTATATCAAAGCAATGAGCGATAATATTGCTCATCATTTGAAAGGATTTGATTACGATCATATTCTATTTTCATATCATGGTATTCCTGAACGACATATCAAAAAATCAGATCCTACAAAAAATCATTGTAAAATAGATGGTTCTTGTTGCGAACGAAATTCAGTAGCACATTATACATGCTACAGACATCAATGTTTTGAAACTACAAAGGGCATTGCAAAATTTTTAAATTTGAAGGAAGGAAGCTATAGCAACTCGTTTCAATCTCGTTTGTTAAAAGATCCTTGGCTAAAACCTTATACCGATTTTGAATTGGAAAAATTTCCATCAGAAGGAAAGAAAAAAGTCGCTGTAATTACCCCTGCTTTTGTATCAGATTGCCTAGAAACATTAGAAGAAATTGCCATGGAAGGTAAAGAAGATTTTATGAAAGCTGGCGGTACTGACTACAAACACATTCCTTGTATGAATGACAATGATGACTGGGTAGATGTCATGGTTTCTTGGATCCATGAATGGAAAAACAAGTAAAGATCCTGTGGATTGACAATAAGTGTTTATATTCGTACAAACTCATTGATTTAAAAACTTTGTAATTAAATTAAAAATATGGATTTCCTATACATAAAGTCACTACATATTATTTTTGTAGTTACCTGGTTTGCTGGTTTATTTTATATTGTTCGCTTATTCATATATCATGTAGAAGCAGAAAAAAAAGAAGATCCTGCCAAAGAAATTTTACAAACACAATACAAATTAATGAGTAAAAGACTCTGGTATATCATTACATGGCCTTCGGCAATTTTGGCAAGTTTCTTTGCTTTTTGGATGTTGTACAAAAACCCCTATTACTTAAAAATGCCCTGGATGCATGTTAAATTATCCTTTGTTCTAGCGCTTTACTTTTATCATTTTTCTTGTCAGAAGATATTCTCTCAATTACAAAAGAACATTGTAAAATACAGCGCTATACAGCTCCGTATTTGGAACGAAATAGCTACTATCATTCTTTTTGCTATTGTTTTTTTAGTAACACTTCAAAACGCAATCAACTGGGTTTGGGGAGTCGTTGGAATTCTTCTTTTTGGTCTTTTAATGATGTTAGGAATCAAGCTCTACAAAAAGATAAGAGAAAAGAAAAATTGGGAAAAAATAAAAAATTAGGGCCTACATAGCGAAAACAAACCTCCTATTTAAAATCTAACATCCAATTCTCTGCTTAAAAAATACTTTTGCGCCCCTGTAAATCTATAGCAAAACTTCTTCTCTTGCTTCTATCAGCAACACAGAAATTGTAGATACAACGCGCATCAACTTATACATTTTCATAATTTTAAAGTACTTATAACCCTCTCTATCTAAAATTGCTAAAAAAAAGGAATAGATGATTGTTTTTTTATTAACATAGATGGATAAATTCTAAAAAAAATGAAAAATGAAAAAAAAAATGTTAATGCTTTTAATGATCACAAGTATTTTTTCTTGTACTGATAATTCTCAGATTGGTAAACATGGGGATTCACCAAAAGAGGATCTAATTATCGGAGAATGGATACTTCACTCTTTAATTAAAAAAGGAATCGATGTTACTTCAGAATGTGATAAACTTACTGCTCTTGAATTTAATCCATATAACTCTGTTTCCGGAACAGCTTATGCAACTGATATTGGAAACAATTGTATCAAAGATAAAATTGATTCAACTTGGAAAAAAAATGATAATGGAACTTACAGTATTAACGGTGCTATTGTGGAAATCTTCTTTTCTGAAAATAATACTGTTTGTAAAATGATAGTGACAGATAAAGATCCAGATTATGAAGATATCTCAAGAGTTTTAGATGATATTTTTAAAGTTTTAGATGATGAATATACTTTCAAAAAGAAATAATACATCAGGAGCTATCTAAAGGCTACTTTTGTCGAAATAGGCTTCTTTTTGGTCTTTTAATGATGTTAGGAATCAAGCTCTACAAAAAGATAAGAGAAAAGAAAAATTGGGAAAAAATAAAAAATTAGGGCCTACATAGCGAAAACAAACCTCCTATTTAAAATCTAACATCCAATTCTCTGCTTAAAAAATACTTTTGCGCCCCTGTAAATCTATAGCAAAACTTCTTCTCTTGCTTCTATCAGCAACACAGAAATTGTAGATACAACGCGCATCAACTTATACATTTTCATAATTTTAAAGTACTTATAACCCTCTCTATCTAAAATTGCTAAAAAAAAGGAATAGATGATTGTTTTTTTATTAACATAGATGGATAAATTCTAAAAAAAATGAAAAATGAAAAAAAAAATGTTAATGCTTTTAATGATCACAAGTATTTTTTCTTGTACTGAAATTGATTCTAGATCTGTCTCTTATTCCCCCGAATCGAGTCATTCTAACAACTCCTCCACAAAGGATTTAATTATTGGAAATTGGCGACTAAAATCATCACACAGTAAACTCCCAATAGAATCAAATCTAGATATAGCTACTGATTGCGAAAAAAAATCCATCTTAAATTTCAATGAAGATGGTTCTGTTACTGGAACGGTGTATACAGAGGATTTTCCATTGAATAAAGATTGTCATGGAGAGACAGTGAATTCAACTTGGAAAAACAATGACGATGCTACTTACAGTATTGATGGTGTTGATATCGACATAATTTTTGGCGAAAATAACAATTCATTTACAATCAGATGTAGAAATACAGACGATGCGTGTATTTTTAAAATTTTACATAGTATAAATACCTTCAAAAAATCATAATACTTTAAAATTATAAAAAAAGCCTCTAAAAAATGAAACAACTATTTTTACTGCTTTTCGTAATTGTTAGTGTTATTTCTTGTGAAAAGAAAGATTCTGGCCTCGATAATGCACTATCAGATCCTATTATTGGAAAGTGGCAAACGAAATCTATCATTGTAAATGGAGTAGATCTTATTACAGAATGCGAAAAGCAATCCACCCTCACATTTCACCCAAGCGGCTCTCTTTCTGGAGTATCGTACATGGTTGATATCGGAAAACGTTGCTATACAAAAAAAGAGGAAACAACTTGGCAAAATAATATTGATGATAATTATACCATCGATGGTACAATCATTGATATAATTTTTTCTGAAAAAAATACCGTTTGTAAAATGACCGTTGCAAGTGAAAATCGAGATTATGATGGTGTTTTTAGACGTTTAGGGAATGTATATGTATTCAAAAAAAAATAACACCTCAGAAAATACCAAAAATCAAAAACCTACTATTCGTAGGTTTTTTTTTATGCTTTTAACGATTGAGAAAAAGGAATCCTGTTTACAATAGATCTCCCCAATGTAACCTCGTCGGCGTATGCTAGTTCATCACCAACAGATATTCCACGAGCAATCGTAGAGGTTGCGATGTCAAATTTTTCTATTTGTTTATAGATATAAAAGTTAGTGGTATCTCCTTCCATGGTAGAACTTAAGGCAAAAATAAGCTCCTTTATTTCTCCATTTGCAACTTTCTGTACCAAAGAATCTATCTGTAAGTTTTGAGGTCCAATTCCTTCGATAGGTGAAATTTTCCCCCCTAAAACATGATACAGTCCATTAAACTGTGAAGTACTTTCTATAGCCATTACATCTCTAATATCTTCAACAACACAAACAATCTCAGAATTTCTTTTTGGATTACTGCAAATATCACACAAAACAACATCTGAAATATTATAACATTTTTTACATGTTTTTACATCATTTCGTAAATGCAACAAAGCTTCAGACAAATATTTTGTATGCTCTGAAGGCTGCTTTAGTAGATGTAATACTAGACGTAAAGCAGTTTGCTTACCAATACCTGGTAAACGGGAAACTTCATTAACTGCGTTTTCTAATAATTTTGAGGAAAAGTCCATATCTACAAATTTAACTCATTCACAAGAAAAAATCCTATAAAAAAGAAAAAAGAAGTACTTCTTTATTTATCGAATAACTATCTACTAAAAAACATATATTCGTAACTTGTAAAATGTAAATTTTAAAAATGAAACCCACACATATTCTTTTTTTAATTCTCGGTTATTTTGGTGTCTTAATTTTTATTTCCTACCTCACAGGTAAATCAGCAAACAACAAAACTTTTTTTAAAGCAAACAATACTTCTCCCTGGTATCTAGTTGCGTTTGGAATGATTGGAGCTTCACTCTCTGGAGTTACGTTTATTTCAGTACCTGGATGGGTAGAAGGAGCTAATATGAGTTATTTTCAAATGGTTTTAGGCTATGTAGTTGGGTATGCAGTGATCGGACTGCTACTACTCCCTCTCTATTATCGATTGAATCTGACCTCCATTTACACCTATTTAGATGATAGGTTTGGCACATATTCATATAAAACAGGGGCAAGTTTCTTCCTGCTCTCTAGAACCATTGGAGCAGCTTTTAGATTATTTTTAGTGGCAAATGTACTACAGATAATCCTATTTGATGCCTTTGGAATTCCTTTTTGGGTAACCGTATCTATTACAATTTTATTAATCTGGCTATACACACACAAAGGAGGTATTAAAACCATTGTTTGGACAGATACCTTACAAACACTTTTTATGTTAATTGCAGTTGGTGTCTGTATTTACACCATTTCTAACGAAATGCAAATAAGTAATTTATTTACGTATGTCAAAGACAGTGAATTTTCAAAAACTTTCTTTTTTGATGATATCAATGCTAGTAATTATTTTTGGAAGCAGTTTTTATCGGGTGCCTTTATTGCGATCGTGATGACAGGATTAGACCAAGATATGATGCAAAAAAACCTGACTTGTAACCACTTAAAAGATGCACAAAAAAACATGTTTTGGTTTACCATTGTCTTGGTGTTTGTAAACTTTTTCTTTTTAGCCTTGGGAGTTTTATTAACCGATTATGCCCAACGAAATGGAATTGACGCTCATAAAGACGAGCTATTTCCAATTATTGCCACACAAGGAAATTTAGGAACTGCTACAGCACTATTCTTTCTGTTGGGCTTAATTGCAGCAGCTTACTCCAGTGCCGACTCAGCTTTAACTTCTTTAACCACTTCTTTTAGTATTGATATTTTAGAAATTGACAAAAGAAACAACAACAATGAACAAGAAAAAATTAGAAAAAAAATTCACATTATTTTCTCTCTTGTATTAATTGCGACCATTATCATTTTTAAGTATTTTATTGCAGACCAAAGTGTCATTGCAAATATATTTAAAGCTGCAGGATACACCTATGGACCTTTATTAGGATTGTATGCTTTTGGTTTATTTACATCCCTAAAAGTTATAGATAAAAAAGTACCTTTACTCTGCATCATTGCTCCAATGTTGACCTATGGGATTAGTTATTATAGTAATGAAAAATTAGGGTTCGATTTTGGTTTTTTTGTATTGGTTTTAAATGGATTTTTAACTTTTATTGGATTATATTTGTTACAAGAAAAGAAGCGATAAGCCTTCTTTTTCTATCGAAATTGATACAACCATTTATAAAGTAAGGGATAGAAAACTAAAATAATGAGGGCTGAAATCAAATCATACTCCTCTAAAAAATAGACAAATAGCAACCAAAAAAATGTCAAAAGACTTAAGTAATTATCGAAAATCTTATGAAAAGCAAGAACTTTTAGAAAGTAATTGCCCAAAAAAACCATTAGATTTATTTAAACAGTGGTTTTTAACCGCTGATGAGTCTGATAGTGTAGAGGAAACAAATGCCATGACAATTTCTACCATTGGAGTGGATGGTTTTCCTAAAAGTAGAGTTGTTTTATTAAAAAAATACACCGAAGAGGGATTTATCTTTTACACAAATTACAACTCAGAAAAAGGAAAAGCAATCGCCACAAACAACCACATTTGTTTGTCTTTCTTTTGGCCAGCTTTAGAACAGCAAATTATTATCAAAGGAAAAGCAGCACTCCTTCCAAAAGAAGCTTCTGATGGTTATTTTGAATCGAGACCAGCTGGAAGTAAGTTAGGGGCTTGGGCATCAAATCAAAGTTCAGTAGTATCGTCCAGAGAAATATTGGATGAAAATTTAAAAGCTTATGAAAATAAATTTAAGGACCGTTCTATTCATAGACCCAAACACTGGGGAGGATATATCGTAAAACCAATTTCTATGGAATTTTGGCAGGGAAGACCAAACAGAATGCACGATAGAATTAGATATACTTTAATGAAAGATTTTTCATGGAAAGTAGAGAGATTAGCCCCATAAATTTTATATTTACAATTGAACAATAACATTTCAATGAAAACTTTATACATTGTTAGACATGCTAAATCTTCTTGGGAATATACTGGAATAAAAGATATAGACAGGCCTCTTAAAAAACGTGGAATAAAAGATGCTCATTTAATGTCTTCCTTTTTGTCAAAAAAAATAGACAGACCAGATGTTTTTGTTTCTAGTAGTGCCAACAGAGCCCTTCATACTGCTATTATTTTTTGCGAAAAGTTACAATTCCCTTTATCGAACCTTCAAATAAAAAAACAATTGTACAGTTTTAGTGATGGTTACTTAGTGAAAACCGTAAATGCCCTAGACGATGGTTTTAATTCTGCCATTGTTTTTAGTCATGATCACGGCATCAACTCATTTGTAAATAAGTATGGGAGTAAACCTATTTCACATGTCACAACTTGTGGAGTTATTGGTATTCAATTCGAAGAAAAACACTGGAAAAATATTAAAAAAGGAAAAACTTTTATGGTAGAATTTCCAAAAAATCATAAATAAAATCAATTGTTAGAAATTAAAAAATACGGTGCAATAGATATCGGCTCGAATGCCATTAGACTTCTTATCTCCAACGTTATTGTCTCTGAAGACAAAGAACCTCAATTTAAAAAATCTTCTTTAGTACGAGTTCCTATACGACTGGGAGCAGACGCATTTGTAAGCGGAATTATTAGCGAGCAAAATACCAATAGAATGATTGATGCCATAGAAGCTTTTAAATTATTAATGAAAGTTCATGGAGTCAAAACGTACAAAGCCTGTGCCACCTCTGCAATGAGAGAGGCTACAAATGGCAAAGAAGTTGTAGAAAAAATACATCGTAAAACAGGGGTTCAGATTGATATTATTGGAGGAAAAGAAGAAGCTAAAATTATTTCTTCTACAGATTTAAATCAATTGATAGAAGGAAATAACTCCTACTTATACGTAGATGTTGGAGGAGGTAGTACAGAAATCACCCTGTTTTCAAAAGGAAAGCTAATAACTTCAAAATCCTTTAAAATGGGAACTGTTCGGCTTCTTAACAATAAAAAATCTACCAATAAAGAAATGTTTTCTAATGTAGAAAAATGGATCAAAAAAAATACAAAAAATTTAAAAAAAGTATGTTTAATTGGTTCAGGTGGCAATATCAATAAATTGTTTAAAATGTCTGGCAGAACAGAAGGAAAACCCATTTCATATATCTATTTAAATGCACAATATCAATTTTTAAAACAAATGTCATTTAATGAACGAATTTCTGAACTCAGTTTAAATCCAGATAGAGCAGATGTAATAATTCCTGCCACGAAAATTTATTTATCTGCGATGAAATGGAGTGGCGCTAGAAAGATCTATGTTCCAAAAATTGGACTTTCGGACGGTATCATTAAAAGTTTATTTTATAATAAATTATAGCTTTTACTCTCAATACAAAGCGAATTCTAAAAGCAACAAACAAAGAGCATTAAAAGGAAAGTAGCGCCAATGTTTTTTTACGCGCTATTTTTTTGGTGGCTGTCTGCACAAACTCATTTACAAAATAAATTTCTTTTGGAATTTCAAATTTGGACAAATTCACCTGACTGATATTGATTTCTTGAAAGGTTCCTTCAACTACTAATATAAGTTTCTCTCCCAATATTGAGTCGGGAATTCCTGCAACAAAAAAACGAGTAGTCAGAATTCTTGATAATTTTTTCTCAATGCTTTCTGGATGTAATTTTATACCTCCAGAATTTATGATGGTATCAAAACGACCCAACCATTCAAACTGATGCTCCGATATTAATTGAACAGTATCATTAGTAAAAATAATATGATTTGAAATTTTTGGAGATTTTATTACAAGACAATTCCTTTGATCTATGAAAATTTCAATATCAGGTAGCACTTCATAGTAAGAATCCTTTATTTGACTAGAAGAAATAGTTTGAAAGTTATTTAATTTTTTTACGGCAATATGTGTAATTGTTTCTGTCATTCCGTAAGTCGCAAAAACAGCACAAGAGACGTTCTGAATTTTTTGCTGTAATCTTTGAGAAACAACACCTCCACCAACAATTAAGGTTTTGATTAAATGTAAGGATTTTATTGAGTTCTCTAACTGGAGTGGAACCATTGCCGTAAAGTCATATTCTTTTTGAGTATTTCTTAACGGAGATGCATCCGGTACTACAATATCTAATTTCCAACCCAAAAGTAAAGCTCTAATAAGCATCATCTTCCCTGCAATAAATTGAATTGGCAAACATAATAGCCCAGTGGTATTTTCTCCTAAATTGAAGTATTTTCCTGTAGTAAGAGCAGAATGTATCATGTGCTCTTTTTGCAACATTATTTCTTTAGGGACTCCTGTAGAACCTGAAGTATTTACCAAAATAAAATCATCCTCTGAAAACCAACTCTCAAAAAAATGATATAAATCTTCTGAAAAATTATGAGCATAGCTTAGTAATTCTTGATCCGAAGAAAAAGAAATTCCATTTAATTGAAATTTTTTATGGATTCTGTATCGTTTCAAACTTTTAAAATTCTACTATTTTCGTTAGATATTAAGTGGAGCTTCAATCTTTCCTGTTAATTTTTCTACCCAATTACTCCATCCATACTTTTTTGAAAAAACAAATAGCAATAAGGGATATAAAACCAATACTGGAAAAAACATCTCAAAACCTACAGAAGGTTCCGAAGTATCTATAAAAAGGGCATCTGTTTGAAAAACCATCCAATCAGTAGTTACAAAAAAAGCAGCTATGATATTGTTAATCGCGTGTAAACCAAGGGCTAATTCGGTTCCCTCATCCATTAAAGTAGAAATTCCATAAAAGAGACCTGTACCGATATAAAAAACCATGGAGATAGATCCTAATTTCTCAACTTCAGGATTCGCTCCGTGAAGCAAACCAAAACAGACCGATGTAAAAATAAGTGGGAACCATCTATTTTTTACTAGAATACCGATACCCTGCATCAAATACCCCCTGAATAATAACTCTTCAAAAGAGGTTTGCAAGGGAAGAAATAAAAAGGAGACTGCAAGTAAGGTGAAAAAAGGAATGGGTTTAAAGTTCCATATATACTCCTCTGGTGAAAGAAAAATTCCAAGAATTGTGACCAAGGAAGCAATGATACCCCATGCAAAAAAAGCAAACCAAAAACGTTTCCAATCAATTATTTTTCTACTTGTAACCAAAGATGTAAGAGTTCTTCTATGAATATATTTTATGCCAATAAAGAGTGTTAACAAACCAAAAATAAAACTCAAAATCATTAAAAATAAAAACAAATTTTTGTCAATTCCTAGTGTCATAAAATTATCTTGAGAAGCATTTATAAACTCAGTCATATCCGAAGAATAAGACAACGCAACACCAACCAATGGGAAACCACCTATTATTTGCCAACCAAAAAACACAATTATTAGGGTGAATACCCAATGATACCATTGATTAGCTCCTTTGTATGCATTTTGTATATAATTCATATCATAAATTTAAATTCCAATTTTGCAATGGATTATAGCGTAAAGTTCCATTTTTCACCTCTAATGGACTTGTAAAATTATTAGTGAATAAGCTACCTGTTCCCAGACCTTGCGGCAAATTATTTTGTAAAGTGTAAGTAAATTGAGCAATGGCATTTAAACCTATATTACTTTCTAAAGCTGATGTAATCCACCAACCCGAATTGAATTGTTTTGCTAATGTAATCCATTCTTTACTTCCCGTAAAACCTCCAATTAAAGAAGGTTTTAGAATAATGTATTGAGGCGCTATTGTAGCGATTAATTTCTTTTTCTCTTCGAAAGAGAATATTCCTATCAGCTCTTCGTCTAAAGCAATTGGCAAGGGAGTATTGGAACAGAGCTCTGCCATTTCTTGAATTTGACCCTGTTGTATCGGTTGTTCAATTGAATGAATATCCAGAGTTGATAGCTGATCTAATTTTTCAAGTGCATTTTTTGGATGAAAAGCACCGTTTGCATCTACCCTTAGTTCTATTTCTTTGGACGAAAACTCTTTTCTAATACTTTTTAATAACTCCATTTCTGCATCAAAATCGATGGCGCCAATTTTCATTTTGAGACAAGAAAAACCTGTTTTTAATTTATCTTTGATTTGTCTTTTCATAAAATTTTGATCTCCCATCCAAATCAGACCATTTATTGGTATTTCGTTTTTCCCTTCAGTAAATGAAGAAGGAAATAATTCAAAAGTTGATTCACTTCTCAGGGATAAAAAAGCCTGTTCTAATCCAAATTGTATCGAAGGGTAAGCATTAAGCTCATTTCGCAAGAAATCTAGACCTTGATCGATATGATTACACACCCAGGTTAGTTTCTCTTCGTAATGCGCAACATCATCAATACTCAATCCTCTAAACAATCCTGTCTCTCCGATACCCATCGCTGTAGTATCTCTTAAGATAAGAAACCATGTCTCTTTTGTTTTTAAAATCCCCCGAGAAGTCCCACTTGGATTTTTAAAATTGAGTACGTGTTTTTTGTAGGTAGCTTTTATCAAAGGAAAGGGTCTTATTTTTCTATAAATTCTTTAAAATTATTCAAATACATTTGATCTTGTGCTTGAAATGTTCCTTTAAAATAGGGAAACACACAAGCCATAATATAGGAGTCACTCTGACAACTTGAATGTAAAATAATCTCAGTTACCCCGTCGATTTGTTTAAAAACATAATCATCTCTTTTTAGCATATTTTGAGCAGCATAGAATAAGGTGAATTTTTCATTTTTAATATAGGCCATTACTTTTTCTGTACTTGAAATTTCTTGTCCTTTATTATTGATAGTAAGCTTATACATACTTCCAGTTTTTCCTAGATTCTCTTTAATAATCTCATAAGAATTCAATTCTGGTATCCAATTCTTTCTATTTGATATATTGGTAAAGGTCGAAAAAACACTATCAATAGACTTATTTACAGAAACTTGAGTTGTATAATTCGTTTCTTTGACAAATAAACCAGTGAGAATGAAAACTCCTATAAATAGGGAAATGATTGCTAAAATTATTTTTATTTTTTTCATATGTACATCCTAAAACAATTGACCTATTCCAAAAAGGATTGCAAATAAAAAAGTGCTTAAAGCTACTTTCTTCAACTCTCCGTCTAAGCTTGAAGGAATTTTATTTTTTGAAACGGTTTTAATATTCTTAATTAAAGGAACATAAGCTACCAAAAAAATTAATTGATAAATCGATCTAAAATCTAAAAAAATGTATAGTAAGCTAAAAACTAATGCTCCAAGAATTAAAAAATAATGATATTTTTTGGCTTTAACTACTCCAAACTTTACAACCAGCGTATTTTTTTGATTCTTTTCGTCTTGATCTCTGTCCCTTAAATTATTCAAATTTAAAACTGCTGTACTCAATAGTCCAATCGAAATAGCGGGTAAAAAAATGGTAAGCTCAAGTGATTTTGTGAAGAGAAAAAAACTTCCCACTACGCTCAACAAACCAAAGAAAAGAAATACAAATAGATCACCAAAACCGCTATAACCATAAGCAGAATCACCAACAGTATATTTGATCGCTGCTGTAATTGAAGCAATTCCCAAACCTAAAAACAGGATTGAAAACGCAAAATTTTCTACTCCAAATGCAACATAAATTAATAATAGAGTCGTCATAGAAGTTACAATAGCCGTAATCATCATTGCTATTTTCATTTGTTTTGGTGAGATGGTTCCGGTTGCAACCATGCGCATTTCTCCGGTTCTGTTATTATCTGAACCTTTGATACCATCTCCATAATCATTTGCAAAATTTGACAAGATTTGAAAACCTATTGTTGTAAGTAGGGCCAACCAAAAAATACCAGAAAAAAACAACGAAGATTTATGAGGTACAATTGAATGCTCATCAAAAAATTGATTCCCAAGAATGCTCCCAAGGATAATTCCAGAGACCGACAGGGGTAACGTTCTTACACGAGCTGCTTTGATGTAATTTTTAATCATTTTTATAAATGATTCGCTTCAGCGATTAATTCTGCAATATCTTTCACTTTTACCTCCATTTCTTTTTCTTTAAATTTAATGCCATCTGTCATCATCGTTTTGCAATAAGGACAACCTGTAGCAATAATGTTTGGCTTGGTTTCTAAAGCATCTTCTGTTCTTAAAACATTGATTTCCTTATTTCCTTTTTCTGCATCTTTAAACATTTGTGCTCCTCCAGCTCCGCAACAGAGCGCAGTCGCTTTATTTCGTTTCATTTCTGTTAAGTTCACACCCAATCTCTTAATCAAATCTCTTGGAGATTCATACACATCGTTCGCTCTTCCTAAATAGCAAGGATCATGAAATGTAACTCTTTTCCCTTTCAACGTGGTTTTATCTAACTTTAAACGTCCTTCAGAGATCAAATTCTGAAGAAACTGTGTATGATGTAAAACCTCATAGTTTCCTCCCAAAGAAGAATATTCATTTTTTAATGTATTGAATGAATGTGGATCACAAGTGACAATTTTTTTCACTTCATAGCCATTAAGTATTTCAATGTTCATCATGGCTTGCATTTGAAATAAAAATTCATTTCCTGCTCTTTTTGCAGCATCACCTGTAGAAGATTCTTCCGTTCCCAAAACAGCAAAATTAACCCCTGCATGATGTAATATCTTTACAAATGCACGTGATATTTTCTTAGCTCGATCATCGTAACTTCCTGCAGCTCCAACCCAAAACAACACTTCGGGTTGCTTTCCTTGTGCCATCATATCTGCCATTGTTGGTACATTCATAATTTTATTATTTATTCGTTTATAATGAAAGAATTATTACTCTTCAGAAGCCCAATTCAATCTGTCTTGTTGATTGTATTGCCATGGAGCACCATTATTTTCAATATTGGTCATCATCATATTTAACTCCTGAGGTGCTGCGCTCTCTTCCATCACTAAATATCGTCTCATATCCATGATAATAGACAGCGGATCTATATTTACTGGACATTCTTCTACACAAGCATTACAACTTGTACATGCCCATAATTCTTCAGGGGTGATATAATCGTTTAACAATTGTTTTCCATCATCTACAAAGGTTCCATTGTTGGTATCTATGTTTTTACCAATCTCTTCCAATCGATCACGAGTATCCATCATGATTTTTCTTGGAGACAATTCTTTACCTGTTAAATTTGCAGGACAAGAAGAAGTACATCTACCACATTCTGTACAAGTGTATGCGTTTAATAATTGTACCCAATTTAAATCTGTGACGTCAGAAGCTCCAAATTTTTCAGGAACAGAAGCCTCTGCATCTTCATCGGGTAAAGCATAAGGATCAATATTTGGATCCATCATCAACTTTACTTCATTTGTAACCGATTCTAGGTTGTTGAATTGTCCTTTCGGATTTAAATTTGCAAAATAGGTATTTGGAAAGGCCAATAAAATATGCAAATGCTTTGAATAAAATAAATAATTTAGAAAAACCAAAATCCCCAAAATATGCATCCACCACGCACTTCTTTCTATCATATGAATCGATGCTTCTGAAAAGCTGTTAAAAAAAGGAGCAAAAAACTGACTAATTGGATTTCCAATTCCCGCTTGTTGAAAAGGAGTATCTGTAGCATTCATCACTAAAAACAAAGTCATTAAAACCATTTCAAAGTAAAGGATGTTATTTCCATCACTTTTAGGCCATCCATTCATTTCTTTACTCAAAAAACGCTTGATATTAGACACATTTCTTCGCAACCAAAAAATAACAACAGCTACAAAAACTAAAGCAGCTAAAACCTCAAATGTTCCTATTAAAAAACCATAAAACTTAGTACTCAATACACCAAGAAAAACTCTATGAGTTCCAAACAACCCATCAATAATAATTTCTAAAACTTCAATATTTATAATAATGAAACCTACATATACAATGATATGTAAAAAACCTGATAAAGGTCTTTTTACCATTTTAGATTGCCCAAGCGCAATCATCATCATGTTTTTAAATCTTTCCGATTTTCTGTCTTGCCTATCAATGTCTTTCCCTAATTTAATATTTCTAGATAATTTACGAATATTTATCGCAAAAAAACCGAAGCCTACTACAAGTGCTAGCGCAAAAAATAAATTTGGAAGATATTGCATATGAATTGGGTATATTATTTATCAATTACTTTGTTAGAAAATAAAGTATCTTTTACCGGGGAGTATTTTGTTGCTTTTTTTCCGAACAGCGAAAAATGAACAAATCTTTTAGGATGTAGTTTAATCTCTCTTAGTAGCTCCTCTAATTCTTTGGTCGTTGCTGAGATATTGTTGTACAACTGATCATTTGTAACCAATTTCCCTGCAGTCCCTTTCCCAGAAGAAATCCCCTCTAACAAAAGATTTACAGAAGTAATCGTCCCTTGTGCATCTTTTAATATATTTCCAATGTTTGCATTGACTAGGGTATCTGAAATTTTAGAAAAATTCTCTGTGATTAACTTGGTATTCTTTATGCTTGCTTTTAGATCAAGGGAAGTGGTATCTATCAGACCATTCACAGATCGTATTGTTTTATTTACCTCTTCCAAAATAGATTCAATATTTGTAACGGAAGTTTTTATACTATTTTGTGTTTCCAAATTTAAAATAGTATTTAAATTTTTAAATAACGAATCTGCACTCACAATTACACGTTCTAATTTGGTTTGAAGTGGATCCAAACGCTCCCCTATTGAAGTAAATAAATTGGACTCTATTTCACCTTGAAGTGTATCCTCTGAAACAGCCATTTCACCTTCATAGTGAGGTATAATAGCTAAATTGGAATCACCAATAGGACTTGGTGAATATATTTTTACAATACTTTTTTTGGAAAACAGGATGTCATTTTCAACAGAAAAACGAACCACTAAATGTCCTTTTTTGTCTGAACTTTTATTAAATACAATATCATCAACTTTACCAACTTTTAATCCATTTATTGTTACCAAACTAGATTTTGTAAGCCCTGCAATATTGGCATATTCTACATTAAAATAACGAGTCCCTGTGTCAAATAAGTTTTGCCCCTTCAAAAATGAGTATCCCCATATAAATAAAGCGATAACTGTAACTGCAACAATTCCTGTTTTTAATTGTTTAGACATAGATAAATTTTTATTAGCTAAATTAATAATTTTTTGGTGGAGAGCCTCAAAATTATTGTTTTTTAATTGCTTCTTGGAGCGATATTTTCTCACCATTTCTAAAAGCAACGATAAAGGCAGAAGTGTAGCCCTTTGATATTGCTCTTTTAAGAGACTTTTTTACCTGGTTATAATCCAAACTATTTCCGTAATAATACTTGTAAAATTTCCCAACAGAAACTCTTTGAACTCGTTTAAGCCCCTTAAAATTATACGATTTAGTAGATATTTTATTTTTTCCTGAAGCAATCTGAATTTTAAATTCTGTAGAATTCACCTTGTTAGTTTTAACATCAGATACCGCAATTGTATTTACTTTCAAATTGGCAATGTATTGCAATACAGCCTCTGAAATAGCTGTTGCCATCTCCTGCTGACCCTTTTTTGAATTCAAATATCTCCCTTCCTTTTTATTGGTTAAAAAACCTAATTCCACCAAAACGCTGGGCATGATAGTTTCTCTTAAAACTTGAAAATTATCTTGTTTTACTTTTCTATTTAATCTCTTTAATTTACGAGTAAAATTATTTTGAATTAAGCTGGCAATTGTTAAACTTTTATCTAAATTTTCTTCTTGAAGTAATGATAAACCAATAAGAGACTCCGCTGAATTTGGATCAAACCCCTTATACCTGTCTTTGTAATTATTCTCTTTTAATATTGCTGCATTTTCTCTTTTTGCAATTTCTAAATTCTTTTTATTTCCTCTAAGACCCAAGACAAAAGTACCTGCTCCATAGGCATTTGAAGTATGAGAATCGCAATGAATCGAGATGAATAAATCTGCTTTTGAGTTATTTGCAATATCTCCTCGTTTCCATAAATCTATAAAAACATCTTTCTCTCGGGTAAAAATAACATTGATATCTTTTTCGGCTGAAAGTTTTTTCCCCACTGCTAAAGCCACCTTTAAAGCAATGTTTTTTTCTTTATATCCGTTTCCTAAATTCCCAGGGTCTCTCCCCCCATGACCAGCATCAATTACGATTGTATATTTTTTTTGGGAAAATATAGAGGATGAATTCATCAAAAAAAAGCATAGTGAGAAAAAAAGAAAAATAATTCTTACCTGGAGATTAATTTTGTTGTTTTCTTGAAATAGCATCAATAAAATTTAACTAATTTTGGCATTGTAAATTTGGTGCTTCAATTATTGAACCATACTTTTACCTTAACACAAAAATAGCATTTAAAGCATTGCAAACAAACCGATCATACATTCTTTTATTTTACTGTATATTTTTTATCAGGATAGGGTTCTCTCAAGATGCTACTTCTCAAAATAATTTAGCAATTTCTCCTGCTAAAAAAGAAGTTATCGATACCGATAAAAAAAAGAATGGCTTTGAGAGCAAAAAAGATTCTCTAGGTTTTAAAAAAACAGATTCAATTGCCTTAGATACTATCCAACCTAAAGAAAGCATTGAAGATATTATTGTACATGTTGCCAAAGACTACACAATTCAAAATGCTAAAAATCAAACTGTTACACTTTATAATGAAGCAAATATTTCCTATACAGATATTGATTTAAAAGCTGGAATTATTATTATTGACTATAAAAAAAATACTCTTTTTGCAAAGGGTATTATAGATAGTTTAGGCTACAACCAACTTCCCATATTCAAACAAGGAGGACAAGAGTCTGAACAAGATTCTATCATTTATAATTTTAAAAGTAAACGTGCCCTAATCTATGGATTGAAAACAAAACAGGGAGAAATGTTCACGTATGGTAAAAAAACAAAACGAGTGAATGATTCGACCATTTATGTTCGAAATATAAGATTTACCACATCAGAAAAAAAAATTCCAGATTACTATATAGCAACCAACAAAGCAAAATTAGTTCCTGGTAAAAAAATCATTGTTGGTTCTAGTAATTTAGTTCTGGCAGACATACCCACTCCTATTTTTCTACCTTTTGCTTATTTCCCAATAGGAGAAACAAGTGTTTCTGGTTTTTTGATTCCTGCTTTTGACACAGGGAGTAGCTCTAGAGGTATTGGAATTCAAAATGGTGGATATTATTTTGCTATTAACGACTATATGGACTTAACAGTCTTAGGAGACGCCTATTCCAATGGAAGTTGGGGAATGAGACTTAGTTCAAACTATAGAAAAAGGTACCGTTTTAATGGTTCTTTTAATTTTAATTTTGAAAATAACATCAATGGTATCAGAGGCTTTGATGACTATAGTAAATCTAATAATTTCAATATCAGATGGTCTCATAGTCAGGATTCAAAAGCCAGTCCAAATTCGAGATTTACCGCATCTGTCAATTTAGGAAGTAGCAAATTTTTTAGAGAATCTCAAAATCAGTTTAATATTTCTCAAACGCAAACAAATACTTTAAACTCGTCTATAAATTATAGTAAAACTTTTGTGGGTACCCCGTTTAATATGAACGTAACAGCGTCCCACCAGCAAAATACAAATACCGAAAAAATTACCATGACCCTGCCCTCATTAACCCTAAATATGAATAGAATTTACCCTTTTGCAGGTAAAGGAGGGGTTCAAAAGACACCCATTCAAAAAATGGGATTTAACTATACGCTACAAGGACAATATTTAATCAATACCAATGATGATGATTTTTTTAAACCTAAAATGTTTGAAACAGCTAGGTCGGGAGCACAACATCGAACAGGGACGAATACCAATATTAAAGCTTTCAAATACTTTACATTATCACCAAGTGTAAATTATGAAGAAACCTGGCAGTTTGACTATATTCAAAAAAATTATGACATCGAGAACAACGTAGTAGTAACCGATACTTTGCGGGGTTTTAAAAGCTATCGAGAATACAATGCTGGAGTTAGTTTATCTACAAATGTTTATGGTACCTTTAATTTTAAAAAAGGACGATTAAAAAAAATCAGACATACCTTCAGACCCTCCATATCTTATTCATACAGACCTGATTTTAAAGATAAGTATTTAAAAAAAGTACAACAAAGCGCAGATGCTACAGACCTTCTCGACTACACCGTATTTGATCAAGGAATCTATGGAGCCCCTTCTTCTGGATTAAGTAACGCTATTGGGATTTCTTTAAACAATGTATTGGAAGCCAAAGTAGCACCCAAAGACCCAGATAGTGATGAAGAGGACGAAAAAATAACCCTATTAAATAATTTAAACTTTAATAGTTCCTATAATATTGCAGGGGATAGTCTACGTTGGTCTCCTGTGAGTTTTTCAGCAGGTACCCGACTATTTAAAGACAAACTAGCCATTAATTTAAATGGTTCTTTAGATCCTTATAAGGTAGTTTCCCAAAATGGAAGAATAACAAGAATTAATCAATTCAATCCAAACATTCTTAGATTAACAAATGCAAATCTAACAGCCAATTACTCAATCTCTAGCACTGACTTTGACAAAAGCGCTAAAAAAGAATCTAATAACAATAGTGGAAATGGAGCTCAAAATGGCACTGACATTCTTGGTGCTAACATAGATCCCACAAACAGGCTTGGACAAAATAGCATCAATACAAGCAATAGAAATAAAAAGAATAAAGAAACCACACTTTACAAAGCAGACATCCCTTGGTCTATCAATTTAGCATATTCTACAAATTATAGAAATAACGGTATTGATCCTGGCGAAATAGGTGTTCATAGTATTATGTTTAGTGGAAATGTAGAATTATCCCCTAAATGGAAAATGGGATATTCTTCAGGGTATGATATCAAAGGGGGAGCATTTACCTTTTCAAGATTCAATTTTACCAGAGATTTAGACAGTTGGCAATTCAATTTTAATTGGGTTCCCTTTGGAACTAATTCATCCTATACCTTTTTCATTGGTGTAAAGTCTTCTGTTTTATCTGATTTAAAATGGGATAAAAACAAACCACCAGATAGAAGATTATTCTAATCATATAAATTAATCGAATGAAAAAAATAATAAAAACAGATAAAGCACCAACACCAATAGGCCCCTATAATCAAGCAGTATTGAGCGGAAACACCTTATATACTTCTGGACAAATAGCTATAAACCCTAAAACTGGGCAACTTAGCTCCTCATCAATATCAGAGGAAACTAAACTGGTAATGGAAAACTTAAAAGAAGTGCTTGCTGCTGCTGAAATGACCTTTGAAAATGTTATTAAAACTTCTATATTTATTTCTGACATGAATAACTTTGGAGAAATCAATAGTGTATATGGAGAGTATTTTAATGAAGAAAGTGCTCCTGCCAGAGAAACCGTCGAAGTTGCAAATTTACCTAAATTTGTAAATGTAGAAATTAGCGCTATTGCTGTAAAATAAACTAAAAAAAACCTGATAGTAAAGACTATCAGGTTTTTTAATTCTATATGTTTGATCTCTTATAATGTATCAGCATATTCTATTAAATCTACGATTTTTGTAGAATATCCAATTTCATTGTCGTACCAAGAAACAACCTTCACGAAGTTATCGTTTAAGGCGATACCAGCATTTGCATCAAAAATTGATGTACGAGTATCTCCTACAAAGTCTTGAGAAACAATTAGGTCTTCAGTATATCCTAAAACACCTTTCATTGGTCCACTTTCAGAAGCAGCTTTCATTGCAGCACAAATTTCTTCATAAGATGCTGGCTTGTCTAACTTTACTGTTAAATCTACAACAGATACATCCATTGTAGGTACTCTAAAAGCCATCCCTGTTAATTTACCATTCATTGCAGGAATTACCTTTCCTACTGCTTTAGCAGCACCTGTAGAAGAAGGAATGATGTTATGGATTGCAGAACGACCACCTCTCCAGTCTTTCATCGATGGACCATCAACTGTTTTTTGAGTTGCAGTTGCAGCATGAACTGTTGTCATTAAACCTTCAACAATACCAAAATTATCATTTAGTACTTTCGTTATTGGTGCCAAACAGTTTGTTGTACAAGATGCATTAGAAAAAATCTTCTGATCTGCTTTTAATTCTGTATTGTTAACCCCCATCACAAACATTGGTGTATGATCTTTCGAAGGTGCTGACAAAACTACTTTTTTAGCTCCTGCTTCTAAGTGTTTTCCTGCAGTTTCCTCTGTTAGGAAAAAACCTGTAGATTCAATTACATATTCAGCTTCAACTTCATTCCACTTTAAATTGGCAGGATCTCTTTCTGCTGTAATTCTAATAGAACTTCCGTTTACTACTAGCATACCGTCTTTTACTTCAACTGTCCCATCAAACGCACCATGAACTGAGTCATACTTTAACATGTAAGCTAAATAATCTACATCTAATAAATCATTGATGGCAACAATTTGAACGTTGTCTCTTTTTATAGCTGAACGAAACGCTAATCTTCCTATTCTTCCGAATCCGTTAATCCCTATTTTAATCATTTTTTTTGTTTATAATTGTTATTATGTGGTCATGATATCTGACACACGAATTAATTCTTTATTTATTTTTGATTGTCCTTTAATTGCTTTGTCTAAGGGAGTTAATTGGATTGTATCACTAGATAAACCAACCATATAATTGGATTTTCCTTCCAGCAAGCTTTCTACAGCTTTTACACCCATTCTACTTGCTAAAACTCTATCAAAACAGGAAGGTGAACCTCCTCTTTGCATGTGACCTAAAACTGAAACTCGAACTTCATATTCTGGCAAGTGCTCTTCTACATAGTCTTTTAATTCAAACACATTTTTACCTATTCGATCTCCTTCAGCTACAACAACAATACTGGATGACTTTCCAGATTCTTTACTTCTCACCAAAGATTCTAACAATCTATCCAATCCTAGATCTTCTTCAGGGATTAAAATTTCTTCAGCTCCAGCACCTACTCCAACATTTAAAGCGATATGCCCAACGTCTCTTCCCATTACCTCAACAAAAAACAATCTATTGTGAGAACTAGCTGTATCTCTAATCTTATCAATTACATCTACAACCGTGTTAAGTGTCGTGTCATATCCTAAAGTATGGGATGTTCCAAAGATATCGTTATCAATGGTACCCGGAATCCCTATTACTGGAAAATTAAACTCTTCATTAAAGATCATCGCTCCTGTAAAAGTTCCATCACCACCAATAGACACAAGGGCATCAATATGTGCGGCTCTTAGAGCATCATATGCTTTTTGTCTTCCTTCTTTGGTTCTAAACTCCTTAGACCTCGCAGATTTTAAAAAAGTACCTCCTTTGTTGATAATTCCTTTAACGCTTCGTGCATTCAAGTCTACAAAATCACCATCAATCATTCCTTCGTAACCACGATAGATTCCAACGCATTCAATGCCATGAAATGCACATGATCTTACAACTGCTCTAATTGCTGCGTTCATTCCTGGAGCATCTCCTCCGGAAGTAAATACTGCTATTTTTTTTATTTTATTCATATTTATGCTGTAAAATTACTGCTTTAAAACCATTTAAAATAATATTATTACGAAATCGTTTTAGGCTAATTCATACAATAATAGGTGGAAAAATTGATTGTTTATTTTGTCTTTTTTACTGAATTATACATTCTTTTTTTTAAAAAAATTAAACTCTAAAAATCATGTTCTCACCATATATTTAATTGGCCTTAAAATTAGTTATATTTTTTTTTCTTTGAAGCTATTTTTTTTAATAAACTTGAGAGCGTATTGAAATTAACTTGATATGAAAGACCAACCCCTTGAGTATAGCCTTCTTCTTCTGTAGAATATTGAATTTCATTTTGTCTATTAAATATCACCCCTCTAAAATTACCTTCTTCATTCAGTAAAACCTCAACTTTTACCTCACCCACCACACTAGATTGGGTTTGAGCTCCAATTGGAACTCCTACCTTTCCATTGATGATTACTTTGTCTCCTAATTGCGTAGATACTGAAACATCTACTTGGTTATCTGTATTTAATCGATCTATATCATTACCTCTATTTCCTTGCTGATAATCTAAGCCCAATTGAAATTTATCATCAGGTCTACTCAATAAACTTGAAAAAGCAGCAGCCAATGCACTGGAAGCTCGACTAGAAATTGTAGCTCCTGCATTGAAATCTACTTTATCTGGATTTACAAAATTGTCGAAAGCAAGTAATGATACAAATTGAGTTGTTTTCTCATTCACATTATTATCGTTTAAAACAAATTCTAACTCACTGGCAATAATAGGATCTACATTTGTTAACTGAATATCTAAATCTTGAGAAGAACTGAATAAACCTCCTGTAATTCTCGTGACCAAGTCTACTTCAATTTTTCTATTAGAATTAAAATTTGGGAGCAAAACTCCAGGGTTTGCTTTTGCCTTATAGACTGCTGTCACATCCAAATTTGCTTCATAGGGATTACCGTTCCATGAAATTGCACCCCCTTTTTGAATTAAAAATGGTTTATTAACAATCCCTCCATATTTAAAGTCGTAAACTCCAGAACTAATCGTATAATCTCCAAACATATTAAACTTGCCACGAGTGTCAATCTCTATCATAAGGTCTCCTGCTCCACTTCCTGTTAACTGACTTCCATTGACCTCATCAATTACTACTTGAGCGGTAGCGTCTTTTGTAACTTCTAAATTTATATTTAAAGAAAGCCCCTTTACTGCCTCTAAAGCAATTTGTTGTTGTTTTTCTTTTGTTTTTGTTTCTTTTGATTTGAAATGAATTAATAGATAACTGTCAGCAGTTTGAACATCTTTTAAAGGAACTACGAAGTTCGTTTGAGGCATTGTTTTGGCATTTACATCTATGGTTAATTGATCTGTTAATCCGGTAAAGTTGGCCACTCCGTCTATAAATGTAGTACCGTAATACATAGAATCCTCTGTATTTTGTGTGTCTAATACCAATAAGTTATCACTATCAATTTTCATCTCTAATACCCATTGATTGAAATTTTTATGAGAAATATTTCCATGTAAAATCCCTTCGGTTTTGTATTTGGTATCTAAAAGAGAAAAATCTTCAAAAATAAAAGATTGTTCTTTCAACCTAACTATGGGTTCAACTTCAAAATCATAATTCACATTCAAATATGGAAACTTTAATCCAGCATTTTTAAGTTTAAGAGCTCCATCCATTGCCGGATTCCCGAGAAAACCACTCAAAGAAAAATTACCTGATGCAGTTCCTCTAATTGAAGACAAAACATCTTTGCCTAAAGGACTGAAAGCATCCAAACCAAACTCTTCTAAATACACCTCTAAGTCTATCAAAGGTCTCTTGTTTGAAAAATCGAGAAAACCTGAAGCCTCGATACTTTTCACTTTGCGGTTGTCAATCGATAAATCTACGGTATATTTTTCATAGGAATTGTCTCCTTTTAAACGCAATGATAAATCTCCCTGACGAAAACCATTTACATCAAAATCATTAATCGTTAATAGTGCTTTTGGATTATAAATACCCTCTTTCTGAACAAGATCAATACTTCCCGAAAGTGCTCCCTTTAATGCTAGACTATCGATCGTTGGTAAAAAACTTTGCAATTTCACTTTTGTAAAATCTATAAAAAGTTCTTTGTCTGTATCAGCATTTAAGCTTCCTTGAAATGTTACTTTTTGTGCTCCAGAAACAAGTTTGAACTTACTGAAATTAAATTCATTTTCTTTCAAATCGAAGGTGACTTTATTCGGAATTGATTCATTTGGAGAGATGTTCCAGATATTGTCTTTAAATTTAAAAGAAGAAGTATCGAAACCAATTACTGATTTCCCTGTTGAATTAAATGTATAGAAAAAATCAAGATTGAAATCTTCCTTTTTTTTATTTCCACCAGTGAAGACAGATTTAAAAAATAAGGTGTCGTTTTGATGTAAACTCAATAAATTTAATTCAGAAACATTGTAATACTTAGTTCGAACTTTTGAAGCAGTTACATGAGAATTGTATAGCGGATTCTGATTATCAGTTCTTAAAAACAGGTCTCTTATTTCATTACCATAAAAATCAATTTTAGGTGATGAAAGTTTTAATCTTAATTGATTTTCATCAGTTTTAATTTTTCCTTTAATCTTGGTATTATCATCTATGGAAATTTCTGAAAAAAATACGGAAACTATTTGATTGTATATGGTAAAATTGAAATCGAAAAACTGATTTGACTTTACGGAATACGGTTTGTAATTTGTATAAATTTCTCCCAGAGAATTTTGAGCAACAGACAACAATTCTGAAAAATAAAAATTTCCAGAAAGATAGCCATTCGCAATATCTTCGGATTTTAATTCTATTTTTTTTACATTGTTTTTTAAGGATGAAGTAAGATTAAATTGCTTGAAATTAAATTGATCCAGTTGATTTTCATATGAAATATTATTAAAAGTGAGTTTACCAATGATGTTATCAAATGCATTTCCTTCTAAATCTATTTTTACATTTCCTTTTAAAATTGAAATCGTGTCTCTTTTATAGAGGTTTGTTTCTTTTAAGTTTAAATATTTAATCTCAGTGTTGAAATCAAATTTATTGGAACTTGAGGATAAATCTGCCAAACCATTCAAGTTCATCTTAAAATATTCATCATCAACTTTCATACTTCCATCTAACCTATTGAACTTATATTCTCCTTCTAAATCAATATTAGTATAGGTATAATTTTTAAAATTTAATTTAGAAACCTTTGCATTAAAAGAAGTATTTGCTCGCTTAGGCTCAAATCCTTGACCACTTACATCTGCTTGAAGGGAGCTTTTACCAAATAAAGGATTGTTTAATAATACCCCTAAATCAAAATTCTTTAGTGCTATTTTTCCGTTATAAATCGGAGAATCTGTACGACTAATATTATGGATTTCTAGTTCGGAAAAGACATGACCAATTTGAGATGCTAAATCAAATGAAGCATCCATATGATTGGGCTTGAGCGCTACTTTACCTTTCATAGTAAATTCACCCAGCTTGTTGGATGCTGAAGGCAACACCTTCCCTAGAACATTTGGCAACATAGTACTTAAGTGTAAATAGGAAGCTGAAAGAGTCTTTACATCAGCATTGAATATAAATCCCCTATTGTGATTGACCGCATTTAAAAAATCAAAATCTCCAAGGATATCAATGCCAAACTTGGAAGACAATCGTAGTTTATGTAATGAGAAATCATTGAGTTTTCCATTCATATCTCCTGAAAAAAATAGCACATCATTCCCTTCTAATTCATTGTAATACTTCTTTAAATCAGGGAGAGATAACACACTGTTATCAAAGGTGGCGTTTATGTGAACCTTGTCATTAAATGAACTTAGGTCTTGAATCTTATAGGAGAAATCTATGGTAGCTTTAATCTCCGAATTTCTTGTTTGTAAGGTTGTATTCTTAAAATTCATTGCTGTTTTAGAATACTTAAAATCAGTAGACAAACTTGTAATTTCTAGACCTTTGTTATCCTCAAAATACAATCCTCTAATTTTTGATGAAAAATCAGGACCATGAATCAATACGTTTTGAAGACTTGCCCCCCCATTTTTTGCAGAAAAAGAAACTGGATTTATAATATTTTCATTAATCAATTTATAATTTAAATTACTAATGTAAACATTGGGAGAGCTTAACATAAATGGAGAAGTTATAGAATCTTTTTGTGAATCATTCTCAAAAGAATTCACAAAAACAGCCATGTTGTCTCTGCTTTCACCCTGGTATGTTTTCATGTAAACATAGACTCCATCAAGACTAACATTTTCTAAATTGAACTTATTTTGGATACTATTTTTAATGCTAAAAATAGAAGTCTTCAGCTCATTTACAAAAATCAATGTGTCTTGGTGATGATCTCTAATTTCTATTCCCTCCAATTGAACATTCCCCAGGAAAGATAAATCTACTTTTTTTATCGAGATCCGTGTATTAAAATCTTGATTCAGCTTTTTAGTTGCGATGCCCCCTAGTTTTGTTTGGACCGCGGGTATAGAAAATAAAATACTAACAAACAGTAAAAAGAGTAAAAAGTACCCTAACCATTTCAATATTTTATTCCTGTTGTTTTTGATAACTACCTTATTTTAATATAAATATAACGATGTCAGTTGTGAGAACTGAAAAGTGTCTCATTATATTACAAAGAACGTGCAAATTTAACAAAGAATTAAATTTCTATTCTTAAAAAAGTATCACAAGATAAAATTATCCTTAATTTTGCTGATAATTATGATTTTGTATGAAAAAACCTGTTTACATCCTGGGCATAGAATCTTCTTGTGATGATACAAGTGCTTCTGTCATTTGCAATACAAAAGTATTAAGCAATGTAGTAGCAAACCAAGAAGTGCATTCTAAATATGGAGGCGTTGTTCCGGAATTGGCATCAAGAGCACATCAGCAAAACATAGTTCCTGTTGTACAACAAGCAATTGAAAAAGCCAATATCACTAAAAAAGAATTGACGGCAATTGCGTTTACAAGAGGCCCTGGTTTAATGGGATCTTTGCTCGTTGGAACTTCTTTTGCAAAGTCTTTAGCTTTGGGACTAAAAATACCTTTGATCGAGGTAAATCATATGCAAGCTCATATTTTATCACATTTTATTGATGAAAGTTCCAACAAAACACCTCCTTTCCCATTCATTTGCTTGACCATCAGTGGAGGACATACTCAAATTGTTAAAATTACCAATCATTTTGAAATGGAAATATTAGGAGAAACAATTGATGATGCCGTAGGAGAAGCTTTCGATAAATCTGCTAAAATTTTAGGATTGCCCTACCCTGGTGGACCTTTGATTGATAAATATGCAAAATCAGGAAATCCAAAAGCATTTCGTTTTACCAAACCAAAAGTTGGTGATTTAGATTTTAGTTTTAGTGGATTAAAAACAGGAATTTTATACTTTATTCAAAAACAACAGAGAATCAATCCCAGATTTGTGGAAGAAAACTTACATGATATTTGCGCCTCCATACAATTTACAATTGTAGAAATTTTAATGGATAAATTAAAAAATGCGGTCAAACAAACCCATATCAAACACATTGCTATTGCCGGTGGTGTTTCAGCAAATTCAGAAATTAGAAGTAGGTTGCAATTGGCAGAAAAAAAATTTGGATGGACTACCTATGTCCCCAAATTTGAATATACCACAGATAATGCAGCAATGATCGCCATTACCGGATACTTAAAATACTTACAAAAGGATTATTCTGACATGACAGTTACTGCACAAGCAAGACTAAAGGTTACTCTATAAAATTATGAAAACTTTTAAAAATCGATTTTTATTTAACTGCAACTATTTTCTTTTGTGGATATTTTATTTTGTTGTAGCCCGTCTCTTTTTTTTACTATTTTACTTTGAAAAAACACAAGAGTTAGAATTTTTAACTGTTTTAAAAACATTTGCTTACGGAATTCGATTGGATATTTCTTTTGCCTCCTACCTATGTTTAATTCCTTTCCTACTGGTTATTTTATCAGTATTTACAACCTCAAAGAAAAATAAAACAATCATAAAATGGTATTCTATATCTCTTATAATTATTTTGAGTTTACTATTAATTATTGATGCTAGTTTATACGAATCTTGGGGAACTCGTTTGGATGCAGCTTTCCTTAAATACTTGAATACTCCATCATTAATGGTTGCTTCTGTTTCTAATTTTCAAATGATATCTGGGCTTATTTTTTGGTTTGCAATCTCCTTCTTTTTTATAAATATTTTTACAAAAAGCATCACAAAAAGAATTGAAAAACTTGAAAAAGCACATTGGATGCAATCAATTGTATTTTTACTAATCACAGCTGCATTGATCATCCCTGTTAGAGGAGGATTACAAACGATTCCTGTAAACCAAAGCAATGTATATTTTTCTAACAAAATGTTTGCAAACCATGCATCCATAAATTATGTTTGGAATTTTGTCAATGCACTCACACATAAATCTGATGGCCAAAATCCCTACAAATACTTTCATCAGGGAGTCGCTAAAAACACCATCAATAAAATAAAAAAAAATCTTTTAGTTGCGAATACTGATCACATTTTAAATACTACAAAACCAAATGTTATTTTAATCATTTGGGAAAGCTTAACCGCAAAAGTTGTAGGTTCTTTGGGGGGGGAACCCACAGTTACTTCAAACCTTAATAGACTTTCTAAAGAAGGGATACTTTTCACTAATTTTTATGCAAATGGAGACCGAACCGATAAAGGAATCCCTGCTATTCTAAGTGGTTATTATCCGCAACCCACCAAGAGCATTATGAAAATGCCAAACAAAACAAGAAGTCTAGCAATGTTTCCTCAAAAGATGATCGATTTAGGATACACAACTTCCTTTTATCATGGTGGAGATTTAAATTTCGGGAATATGAACACCTACCTTCGTAACGCTGGAATTTCCAACTTTGTCGATGGAAATGATTTTGATCAAGAAGATTGGAACTCTAAATGGGGAGCTCACGATCATGTTTTCATGAAACGTTTTGAAAACGACTTAAAAGGACAACAAAATGAACCCTTTTTTAAAATTGCACTCACGCTAACTAGTCATGAGCCTTTTGAATTCCCTGATGAATATAAATTTGGAAAAGACACCGAAGAAAATAAATTTAGAAGTGCACATGCCTATACAGACAAAGTGATCGGTAATTTTGTAGCCTTTGCTAAAAGACAAACTTGGTATGACAATACATTAATTATAATTGTATCTGATCACGGACATCGTTCTCCAAAACATGAGGGAGTTTTTAATTCTCCTAAAAAATTTAGAATTCCTATGTTGTGGTTGGGAGGTGCCTTACAGAAAACAGGAATTGAGATCTCTACCATTGCAAGTCAAATTGATCTCCCCTATACTCTTTTAAGCCTCTTCAACACCTCGAACAAAGAATTTATTTTTAGCAAAAATATATTCAATACATCGGACAATCATTATGCGCATTATATTTTTAACAAAGGATATGGTACCATTTCAAAAGAGGGTGTTTTTGTATATGATTATGTAGGGAAAAGGTCGATTTTAGAAACTGGAAAAAACACCAAGAGCTTGGATTCTCTCGGAAAGGCAATTACCCAAAATGCTTTTCAAGATTTTTTAATGAGAAAATAATTTTCAGGCTTTCTTTGGTTTGGTAATTTTTGTGGATCAATTACACATCAATAGAAGCCTCTAAACTATGATTTTTAATCCATCATAGGCTAAAAAAACGTTCTCTGGTAAACTTTTAGATACCTCGTCATGAAATCCTAACTTATGACTAATATGTGTGAAAAAAGCTTTCTTTGGAGCAATGTCTGCAACAAATTCTAAGGCTTCCTCTAAGTTAAAATGTGTTGGATGCTCCTCTATTCGCAGGGCATTAACAATCAAAACATCCAAGTTATCAAGTTTACTTTTTTCTTCATTAGAGATCGATTTCACATCTGTTAAATAAGCAACATCAGCAAATCTATAGGCGGTTATCGGTAAATTACCATGAAGAACTTCCAACGGAGTTACCTCCAAACCATCCACCATAAAACTTTTTTGCCCCACAATATTAGGGAGAACACTTGGAGCACCAGGATACTTATTTTCTAAACTAAAAATATATTCAAATCGCTTCTCTAAACTCGTTAAAGTTCGCTGGTTTAAATAAATAGGCATCTCTCCTATTTTATAGCAAAAAGGTCTTAGATCGTCCAAACCTCCAATATGGTCTGCGTGCTCATGTGTAAAAAACACACCATTTAATGACTCAATTTTCTCTCTTAACATCTGCTGCCTGAAGTCTAAACCACAGTCTACAGTATAAGAAACATCATCCCAAGAAATCATAATTGAAGAACGTAATCTTTTGTCTTTCAGGTTTTTAGATAAACATACAGGATGATTACTTGCAATCATTGGAATCCCTTGAGAGGTCCCTGTACCTAAAAAGGTAATTGTAAGCTGTTTTTTAATTGTATTCATCGGAACAAAAATAACATAAAAATTGACTGATAGTTTACTATTTTAGTACATTTGTTAGAACTAAAAAAAAATATTGTATGGCTATTTCTTTAAAAGGAGATCAAGAAATAAGTAGTGTCCCAACTACTAAGAACAAAGCACTTAGAATTAATTTAAATACAGATATATACGGAACATTTGCCGAGATCGGAGCAGGTCAAGAAACTGCTCGTAATTTTTTTAGATCAGGTGCAGCTTCCGGAACGATTGCAAAAGCCATGAGCGCTTATGATAAAGATTTCTCTGATGCTATCTATGGATTAGAAGAAGATAGACGCTATGTGACACAACCTCGATTACAGAGAATGTTAGGTCATGAGATCGCTTTAATGGAAGACCGCTTAAGCAGACAAAAACACCCTGACAAGTTGTTTTTTAGCTATGCAAACACTGTAACTACCATCGATTTTGTAAAAAAATTCAAAGGCCATGGCTGGGTAGGTATTCGATTTCAATTAGATCCATTAGAAGACTATAATGAAATCGTCTTACATCTGCGCTTTAAAGAAACAGATGCACGTTTACAACAAGAAACTCTTGGCATACTTGGTGTAAATTTAATATATGGGGCTTTTTATTTAAATGACAATCCTAAAGATTTGGTAAAATCTTTTTATGATAATTTAAGTAATGATCAATTAGAAATTGACATGATTAATTTCTCTGGACCACGATTTATGTATGTTGACAATCGTTTAATGAGTCTACAATTACTTAAAAATGGAATGACCAATGCAGTAATGTTTGGTCCTGATGGAAACAATTTGTTGCCTGCTCAAGTTTTGTACAAAAAAAATATTCTAGCACTTCGTGGTAGTTTTAGACCTGTTACAAAAGTGAACATGGACATGTATGAAAAATCAAAAAAATTATTTTTAGCAGAAAAAAAAGTTGACAAAAGTAAAACTCAAATTATTTTTGAAATTACATTAAGTAACCTTACCGCTGAAGGTAAGATTAATGAACGAGATTTTTTAGACAGAGCTGAATTATTGTGTTCTTTAGGACAAAATGTGATCATTACAAATTTTCAACAATATTTTAAATTAGTAGAATATTTTAGTGAATTCACAAAAGAAAGGATGGCCTTAACAATGGGGTCTCAGAATCTTGTTGAAATCTTTGATGAAAAATATTATAGAAATCTAAGTGGTGGAATCTTAGAGGCTTTTGGGAAATTATTTTACAGAGATTTAAAAGTATACATGTATCCTTATCTTGATGCTGATTCAGGAGAATTCATCAACAGTGAAAACTTAAAAGTTCACCCGAGAATGAAAGAATTGTATAAGTTTTTTAAGAAAAATGGTAGACTTATAAACATCGACGATTTTGATAAAGATATTTTAAATATTTTCTCACGAACTGTGTTAAAAATGATTCTAAATGGAGAAAATGGTTGGGAAGAAATGTTACCCAAAGGAATCGCAAATATCATCAAACAAAAAAGACTTTTCGGATACTCAAGGTCAAGAATTAAAAAATAGCAGACACTAAAAAAGGAAGCAAAATTGCTTCCTTTTTTAGTATTTAATTACCAAGTAATATCCTACAAGGGTATAATTCTGGCTTGTTTTCGATAAACTGATGTATCCAAATGGATAGTTCTTCTATTTCATAAGGTAACAATCCACTCAAAGCCTTTTCAACTTCTTTATAAAACAGCTCTGAATTAAAACTCACTTTAGTAAGAACTGTTTTTGTATACTCAAACATTTGTCTAGCCATTTCTTTACTTTACCATATAACGTTTAGTAAATCATTTTTAGTATGATGCATATTGCATAAAAAAACCATCATTTAAAAATGATGGTTTTTTTATTAAAATCTTATAGAGACTATAATTTGTTAATCTTTTCAACCAAGGCTCTTGCTTTTGTTTCTAATTCCTGATGAATTCCTTTAAAATGTGCTTTTTTGTTCTCAACCTTAGATTCATTTATTTTAGAAACTAAATCGTCGAAAGTTTCAATAGCCTCATCAATAATTGCATCTCCTTTTTCAGGTGCATTTTTTAATATTGAAACGTCTAATGCATATTCAATAACATCCCCTAAAACGTAATTGACATCTTTTTTTAAGTTTTTTATACTTGCCATAACTTATTATAATTTTGAATGCTGCAAATTTAGTTTATTTATTTAAAATAGCGTTAAAACTTCTTTTATATTTGAAATAGTATGATAATCGGATTTAGAGGAAATTTCCTCTGAAACTTCTTCGTGAACCCAAGTAGTATGAAACGGAACATGAATTGCAGATGCTCCTATTTCTACTAATGGTAGCACATCGGATTTTAAAGAATTTCCGATCATTAATAATTCTGAGGGTTGAATATCTAAATGATGAATTAATTTCTGATAATCTTCTTTCTTTTTTTCTGTCATCACCTCTATATGATGAAAATACTTTAGTAATTTGGATTTTTCTAATTTTCGTTCTTGATCCAATAAATCTCCTTTTGTAGCAACAATTAGTTGATATCTTTCATGAAGGAATTGTAAAACCTCTTCTATTCCGTCTATCAACTGAATCGGTTTGTGTAGCATCTCTTTGCCGATCGATAAAATGGCTTGAATTGTTTTCTGAGAAACTTGATAGTTAGAGAGCTCTAAAGCACATTCGATCATGGATAGAATAAAGCCTTTTATGCCATATCCGTAGTTCGATAGGTTTTTTATTTCTGTTCTGAACAGCTCTTGATCAATTTTGTTGTGAGTTTCATACTGCTCCAATAATTTTGCGAATTGAGATTCTGCCTCCCTAAAATAAGTTTCATTTACCCACAAAGTATCGTCAGCGTCAAAAGCAATCACTTTTATGTTATTATGTATTTTATTCATCAGATGATTGGTTTAGAAATCGAATTGCTTTTTCTAAATCTTCTGGAGTATCGATTCCTATCGCCTCAATATCGGTTTCTACCATTTTAATTTTTTTGCCAATTTCTTGATACCTGATGGCCTCAATTTTTTCAGCAGCTTCCAAGGGTGTGACTGGAGTGTGATAAAAATCTATTAACGCTTGCTTTCTAAAGGCGTATACTCCTTTATGTTTATAATATTTTATGGGATTATCTCGATCTCTTTGATAAGGAATTACACTTCTCGAAAAGTAAATAGCTAAATTATTTACATCAGTAATTACCTTAACATTGTTAGGATTTTCAATATCTTCTTTATTAAAAATCTGAACCTTTAAAGAGGCTAAGTCGATCTCATTTTGAGGATCATTTTTAAAAACATCAATCAATTTTGAAAGTGAAGTTTTGTCAATAAAGGGTTCGTCACCTTGAACATTTATGACAACATCTGTTTCAATATTTTTTACAGCCTCGGCAATTCTATCTGAACCACATTGGTGATCTTCCTGACTTATAATTACTTTTCCTCCTGCTTTTTTAATGGTGTTAAAAATGACTTCAGAGTCTGTTACAATATAAACGTCATCAAATAAATTTGTGTGCAATGCCGCTTCATAAGTTCTCAAAATAACAGGTTTTCCACCCAAATCTTTCATTAATTTACCGGGAAAACGAGTTGCACTGTAACGCGCAGGAATCATAGCAATTATATTCATCTGGTTTCTTTTTTATATGACTCTACTATTTTTTCTATTTACTTTTTTACAAATAAAACTTACTCTCCTGAATAGGTAACAAAATTACGTGGTGTTTCATATAATTTAATTGACAATTCAAGATCTGGAGATATCTTGTCACGAAGTTTATTATATATAACTACGGATATATTTTCTGCTGTTGGATTTAAATCTTTGAACTCTTCAAGCTCGATATTTAAATTTTTGTGATCAAAATAATCTTCAATTTCAGATTTTATCAATCCTCTTAAAATTGACAAATCCATAACAAATCCAGTTTCAGGGTCTATTTCACCTTTTACAGAAACTATTAACTCATAATTGTGACCATGAAAATAAGGGTTATTACACTTTCCGAAGACTTGAGAATTTTTTTCATCAGCCCATTCTTTTCTGTATAGTCTGTGAGCTGAGTTAAAATGGGCTTTTCTGTGAACTGTAACTTTAGGCATTTTTTATTTTTTTAAAAGATTTGTCAAATATAATTTTGAACCACTCGGTATATTCTTTTGGATTTTTTTTAATGTCATTTTTAACATCTGTCAGAGTCATCCATTTGTAATTTTCTACTTCTTCTTTGTTAATATTGGGAGTATCGTTGTAGTAACCAATCATTACATGATCTAACTCATGCTCTGTTAAACCATTGTCAAAAGGAGCTTTGTAGATAAAGGAAAAAAGTTCTTTTACCTCTGTAACAAACCCCATTTCTTCTTGCAATCTCCTTTTACCAGCTTCTATATTTGTTTCTCCATCCCTTTGATGAGAACAACAGGTATTGGTCCATAACAAAGGAGAATGGTACTTACTTGCAGCTCTTTGCTGTAATAGTAATTCCCCTTTTTCATTAAAAATAAAGACTGAAAATGCTCTGTGTAAAACGGCTTTTTCATGAGCTTCCATTTTTCCCATTAACCCAATCGAATTGTCTTTTTCATCTACTAAAATAACCTGTTCCTCCATACTTACAAACATAAGAAAATCAAAGAGTATTATATCATAAAATAAATACAAAACTGAAAATACTTTTCTGTTTTTTTATTGTGATAACCTATATTTGCGAGTGTTTTAAACAAATTTGTGTAATGAAACTTTTTCATGTTTTCCTAATATTGGTCTTTTCAATGCTGTCTTTTCAATGTAAAATGGAAAAACAACAAACGAAAACCAACACTCTAATTGAAAAGAAAAAAAATAAATTACAAAAACAACAAATAAAAAAATGGGACAGTTTAAATAGGCACAACACCAATGCTTTTTTAACTGAATTTGGGAAACAAAACAAAGAAACACTTGTGCGTATAAAAACCGATTTTGGAGATATAAAAATTCAATTATACAAAGACGTACCCATACACAGAGCAAATTTTATTTTCTTAACTAAAATTGGTTATTTCGATACAACAGTTTTTTACAGAGTAGCTAAAAATTTTGTAATACAAGGTGGTAATTCCGACGAAATGTACACTCAAAAAGTACGAAGAAAGTATGGAAACTATCTTTTGAAACCTGAGTTCAGAAAACATAGAACCCACAAATATGGAGCATTAGCTGCCGCCCGACAATGGGAACACAATCCACATAAACTGTCTAGTCCTTTTGAATTTTATATGGTTCAAAATAAAAATGGCGCACATCATTTAGATCATGAACATACTGTTTTTGGAGAAGTAATTTCTGGTTTTAACACCATGAAAAAAATCTCTAAAATTAAGGTTGGTATTGATGAGTGGCCTGTTGAAGATGTAAATATGACTATTGAAATTTTAGATTGATATTTCTCTTTGTAAAACCTATCTTTGCACCTCAATTTTTGTAGATGAATTTTTTAGAAGAAATAGCACGTAGAAGAACCTTTGGCATCATATCGCATCCTGATGCTGGTAAAACAACGTTGACAGAGAAATTATTACTTTTTGGAGGAGCAATTCAAGAGGCTGGTGCTGTAAAAAATAACAAGATTAAAAAAGGAGCGACTTCCGATTTTATGGAAATTGAGCGTCAACGTGGTATTTCTGTTGCCACTTCTGTTTTAGCGTTCATCTATCAGAATAAAAAAATAAATATCCTGGACACCCCAGGTCATAAAGATTTTGCAGAAGATACTTTCAGAACATTAACTGCTGTGGATAGTGTTATTGTAGTTATTGATGTTGCAAAAGGTGTAGAGCCACAAACTGAAAAATTGGTTGAAGTCTGTAGAATGAGAAGCATTCCTATGTTAGTTTTCATCAACAAACTAGATAGAGAGGGTAAAGATGCTTTTGACCTGTTGGATGAAGTGGAACAAAAATTAGGTTTACGCGTAACTCCAATGAGTTTCCCTATTGGAATGGGTTATGATTTTAAAGGAATTTATAATATTTGGGAGAAAAAATTAAATCTTTTTTCGGGAGATAATAAAACCTCTATTTCAGAAGGAGTTCAATTTGATGATTTATCAAATACTGAATTAGATACTGCTATTGGTGAAACAGCGGCAGAAACTTTACGTGAAGAAATAGAATTAGTTGAGGAAGTTTACCCTAATTTTAATCAACAAGAATATCTAGAGGGAAAATTACAGCCTGTTTTTTTTGGATCTGCATTGAATAATTTCGGTGTAAAAGAATTATTAGATGCTTTTATTGAGATAGCTCCTTCACCTCAACCCAAAAAAGCGGAAGAACGCATGGTAGATTCTAAAGAAGAAAAACTAACGGGCTTTGTTTTTAAAATTCACGCTAACATGGACCCCAAGCACAGAGATCGATTGGCCTTTATTAAAATTGTTTCTGGTGTGTTCAAAAGAAATGCTCCCTACTTACACGTAAGAAATGGAAAAAAAGTAAAGTTTTCAAGTCCAAATGCCTTTTTTGCCGAAAAAAAAGAAATTGTAGATACCTCTTTTCCTGGCGATATTGTGGGTATTCATGATACCGGTAATTTTAAAATTGGTGACACCTTAACTGAAGGAGAACAATTAAATTTTAAGGGGATTCCAAGTTTTTCTCCAGAGCACTTTCGCTATGTGAACAATGCAGACCCAATGAAATCAAAGCAATTATACAAAGGTTTGGATCAATTAATGGATGAGGGTGTTGCACAATTATTTACTTTAGACATGAATGGTAGAAGAGTTATTGGTACAGTTGGCGCCCTTCAATATGAAGTAATTCAATATCGATTAGAACATGAATATGGTGCAAAATGTAGTTATGAAAATTTACAAGTACACAAAGCTTGCTGGGTAGAACCAGAAGATATTAAAAATGAAGAATTTAAAGAATTTAAGCGAGTAAAGCAACGTTATTTAGCAAAAGACAAACAGGGTCAATTGGTATTTTTAGCAGATTCTGAATTTACAATTCAAATGACCCAAAGTAAATACCCCTCTGTAAAACTTCACTTTGTTAGTGAATTTAAGAACTAAAAATTAAAGTAAAACAACTAATTATAATTAAGAATATGGAAAACGGTTTGTATGCAAAATTTACCACTTCAAAAGGGGAAATTTTAGTAAATTTAGAATTAGAAAAAGCTCCTGGGACAGTAGGTAACTTTGTCGCTTTGGCAGAAGGAAATTTAGAAAACTCTTCAAAGCCACAAGGAACACCCTACTATGATGGATTAAAATTTCATAGAGTCATTCCAGATTTTATGATTCAAGGTGGATGTCCACAGGGAACAGGTACAGGAAATCCAGGTTATAAGTTTGACGATGAGTTTCATCCAGATCTAAAACACGATGCTCCAGGTAAATTGGCAATGGCTAATTCTGGACCGGCTACCAATGGAAGTCAATTTTATATTACACATGTGCCAACTCCCTGGTTAGATAACAAACATACTGTTTTCGGAACGGTAGTTGAAGGACAAAGTACTGTAGATACTGTTGCTCAAGGAGATGAAATGAAAGTAGAAATCATCAGAGTTGGTGATGCTGCTACCAACTTTAATGCCGTTGAGGCTTTTAGAACTTTTGAAGGATCTAGAGAAAAGCGAGAAGCCGAAGAAAAAGCAACACAAAAAGCATTACTCGATAAAGTTGCTGCAGGTTATGAGGAGACCACAAGTGGTCTACGTTACCAAATATTGCAGAAAGGGGAAGGAAAAAAGGCAACCAAAGGTGCCGGAGTTTCCGTTCATTATAAAGGTCAATTATTAGACGGTACTGTTTTTGATTCTTCTTACAAAAGAAAACAACCAATCGATTTTAATGTAGGTGTAGGTCAAGTAATTGCTGGATGGGATGAAGGAATTCAATTATTACAAGTAGGTGATAAAGCTCGCTTCGTCATTCCTTCTGACTTAGCCTATGGAGCCGCAGGTGCAGGAGGAGTTATTCCTCCAAACGCCACTTTAATTTTTGATGTAGAATTGATGAACGTAAAGTAAGAAGTTCTGATTTAAAATAGGACTGAATCACAATTGATTCTCTATAAAGCTCTCCAATTACGGAGGGCTTTTTTTTAAAATTCTGTAATTATTTCGCCTTATTGTTTTTTTAATTAAAAAAAGCTAAATTGCATATGTTCAGTTCTTTGCAATAGAACTTCAACAATTTCGAAGTTTACCTTAACAAAAACATGATTAAAAAAAACATAGTGGTTTCTATTTTTAAAAATATTCTTACCGATAAAACACGTGGAAAAATTGAAAAATTAATTCTCAAAGTAGCGTTGATTAGTTTTTTTATTCACTTAGCAGTTATCTACTTTTTAAAATTTGATTTCATAGATTTTAACTTTAATTCGGAATTACTTAAAAACCCCATATCTGCCATTTACACTCCCTTTTCTTTTATTCTTGTTTATGAGGTTTATCTATTAATCTACTATTTACCAAGGTCGTTTACAACCTACATAACCAAACAATATGAAATAATAACCCTGATCATAATTCGTAAAATATTTAAAGATTTATCCTCCATAGAACTTTCCACAAATTGGTTTGAAATAAAGGATGACCTTCAATTTACTTACGATTTAATTGCTTCACTATTGTTATTTTATTTGATCTACTTGTTCCAGAAAAAAGGAAAACAAAAAACAGTCCAAAAATTGAGTGTGACTCCTGTAATTGAAAAATTTGTTAAAAAGAAAAAGTTAATTGCTTTTATTCTAGTTCCACTATTTTTTGGAATGGCACTATATACGCTTATAAACTGGGCTGCTGGAATCTCAATATCGTTCAATCAATTGCCCGAATTCGATAGTATCAATAACCTATTTTTTGATCAATTTTTCACAGTACTGATTTTAGTGGACGTTGTACTTCTCTTAATTTCATTCTTTTATACAAATCAATTTCATAAAATTATCAGAAATTCTGGTTTTATCATTTCTACTATTTTAATTCGAATGTCTTTTGGTGTAAGTGGATTGATCAGTACTATTTTAGTTGTGGTAGCCGTTCTTTTTGGATTAGCAATCATAACAACTCACAACAAGTACGAAAAAAATATTTTGTAATAATTTTTTACAAAATATCTCACAAATGATGCTGATATTCAAAATAGAGAAAAAGCAGTAGTTCAAAAATTTAAGTAAAGTGATATCAACTACTCTGTTGCTTTTTTATAGTCACTCAAAAGTTTTTGTATCCTTGGATTTTCATAAACTAGTGGGTATAATTCTTTTAAAACAACATGATAGTCATAATCAATTTTCATCGCAGTTAGCAAATGTGTTATGGCATATTGCTCCTTATTTAAAATAAAAAATAATCCCGTCAACCTATATTCAACTTCAGCAGTGTTCTTATGAATTCTCTGCGCTTTTATCAAAATATTCATTGCATGATTGAATTCACCTAAAAAAGACAGTACATCAGATAAGCCAATAAAATTTTCTAAGCATTGATCATCTAAAGCCAAACATTTTTGAAAACCAGTAATAGCTTCCTCATAAAAATTTAATTTTAAATTAATTTCTGAATAACGTCTCCAATATGTTGCGCTATGTTCTTCAATTTTGATGGCCTTAGAAATGTAATAGGCTGCTTTTTGATAGTTTTCACTTTGGTAGTATATATTACTCAATGTTACCCAACCCTTGTCTAAAAAAGGGTCTTCATGAACTGCTTTTTTGTAATAAGAAATTGCTTCATCAAAGTTTTCTAATTTTTCATAACATTCCCCGATTCTCAAATAGACAAATGCAGTTGCATCATCTAAATCTAGCGTTATTAAATAATTAGCAATTGCTTCTTTATACCTCGCTAGTTGTTCTAAAGTCTTTGCTTTCTCTAAATAACCACCCACAAATGATTCATCAATCAAAACAGCATAGTCAAAAGAACTTAAAGCTTCATTGTACATTTCTAGAATAAAATATTGCCTTCCTAGTTGATGCCATGCAACTTCACAATATGGATTTACATCTATATATGAATTTAGGTATAAAATTGCAGCTTTGTGTTCTTTTTCCATATCAAAACAGTACACAATATTATACAAGGCTGCATAGTCTTCGAAATCCACTTTTATACATTTTTGAAAGGTAAGACGAGCATTTTTGAAGTCATCCACATATAAATACTCCATGCCTAATAAAGACCAAACATCTACTTTATCATCTGTAAAAGTGAGGGCTTTTTCAAATAATTCTATGGCTTTTTTGTGATTCCCCTTTTTAGAACTAATCGAAGCTTTTTGGATAAAAACCTCGTCATTGTTGGGTTCTAAACGTTCAATTATTCTCAGCGTCATAGTAGCCTTATCAAGCTCATCTTCAATAACGTAAATTTCTACCTGAAGTAATTTTAAATCTATGGAAGCTGGATGTTGTTGTAATCCTAGTTTGACAGCCTTTTTAGCCAATGCGTGTTTCCCAGCATCTAGGTAATGAACGATTATTTCTTCAAACTCAACCAAATCAAAAAAATAGATATTATTGGTTTTGAGCATGGATTCAAATTTTAATAGAGACATGACTATGATATTTGAATTAATACTTTAAAAATACTATAAGTCATTACATCCTTTTAATTTAGAATGTTTTGTTTTCAACAATTTAATTAACATTAAAAAGAGAACTATTTTAAATACGGATAAATTTTGCATATACATTTATTTGCAGTAATTTTGATGTTCAATAAATGTCAAGCTAATTTGACAACCTTCTTATGAGCAAAAAAATCTTACTTAACTCAAAAGATATTGAACTAATTTTACATCGATTGGCATGTCAGTTAATTGAAAACCACAACGATTTTTCTAATACAGTTTTAATTGGTCTTCAGCCAAGAGGCTCCTATTTAGCGAATCGATTATCAGATTTATTAAAGAACAAATACCAAGTCAAAGAGATACAACTAGGACTCTTAGACATCACTTTTTACAGAGATGACTTCAGAAGAAGAGAAGCTCCTATCGAAGCTACCGCTACTGAAATAGATTTTTTAATTGAAGGGAAAAATGTAGTAATTATCGATGATGTTTTATACTCAGGAAGAAGTGTTAGAGCTGCGTTAACGGCTATACAATCATACGGAAGACCTGAAAATATCGAATTATTAGTTCTCATCGACAGGCGTTTTAGCAGACATTTACCGATTCAACCAGATTACAGAGGTAGACAGGTTGATGCTATAAACGAAGAAAAAGTTTTAGTAACCTGGAATGAAACCCATAAAAAGGACGCAGTATATATAGAATTTAAGTAATTATGTCAGAATTAAGTGTAGAACATTTATTGGGAATAAAGTATCTAAAGTCAACTGATATCGATCTTATTTTTAAAACTGCTGATCACTTTAAAGAAGTGATTAACAGACCCATAAAAAAAGTTCCTTCTTTAAGAGATATTACCATTGCCAACTTATTTTTTGAAAACAGTACTCGTACAAAACTTAGCTTTGAATTAGCAGAAAAACGACTTTCTGCAGATGTGATCAATTTTTCAGCAGGACAATCGTCGGTAAAAAAAGGAGAAACACTTATAGATACTGTTAACAATATCTTAGCGATGAAAGTTGATATCGTTGTGATGCGACATGGAAATGTTGGGGCAGGTGTGTTTTTATCAAATCATGTAGATGCTAAAATTATAAACGCAGGTGATGGTACTCATGAACATCCAACACAAGCTTTGTTAGACTCCTATTCAATTAGAGAGAAATTAGGGAGTGTAAAGGGTAAAAAGGTGCTTATTATTGGAGACATACTTCACTCAAGAGTTGCCTTGTCAAATATATTTGCGTTGCAATTACAGGGAGCTGAAGTAAAAGTTTGTGGGCCAACGACCCTAATTCCTAAATATATTACTAGTTTGGGAGTAACCCTAGAAACCAATCTAAAAAAAGCTCTTGAATGGTGTGATGTTGCCAATGTTTTAAGAGTGCAACATGAAAGAATGGATGTCAACTATTTCCCTTCGACTAGAGAATACAAACAGCTTTTTGGAATCAATCAAGAAATTCTAGACAACCTTGGTAAAAAAATTGTGATCATGCATCCGGGACCCATCAATCGAGGAGTAGAAATCACCAGTGAAGTTGCAGATTCCAATGAATCAATTATACTAGACCAAGTAGAAAATGGTGTAGCCGTTCGAATGGCTGTAATTTATTTATTAGCCCAACAAGTTAAAAGATAAACGATGCTAATAGAAAGAAAAAAAACATTTGTATTAATAACTGGTGAAGAAAACACCTTTTCTGATTTTTTTAATGCTTTTTTAAAGGATCAAAAAGAAATAGAAAAAGAAAATATTGTTGTTCAAATTCCAGAAACTATTAAAGCGACATCTGAAGACTTTTTTTCATTCGTGAATATTGCTGAACAAAAAAAACAAAATGGGACTTCCTTTGTACTGATAAATTCTACGCTCAATATAAGTGATTTCCCAGATTATTTGAATATTGTTCCCACTTTTCAGGAGGCAGAAGATGTCATAGAAATGGAAATTATAGAGAGAGAATTAGGATTTTAATAACCATTGATAATACCAATAAATTATCTTTAAACGCATTGTAACCAAATGGGTATTGCTGTAACTATTTTAGGCTGTCATTCAGCTACACCAAGAATAAATGCTTTCCCTACTTCACAATACTTAGAAATAAATAACAGGCATTTTTTAATCGATTGTGGCGAAGGAACTCAACGTCAAATGCGTAAATATAAAGTAGGCTTTTCTAAAATCAATCATATTTTTATTTCTCACTTACATGGAGATCATTTTTATGGTCTGGTGGGATTACTGGCTACGTTTGGAATTCTAAATAGAGAAAAAGAATTACATATATATGGTCCAAAAGGAATTAAAGAAGTTACTTTATTACAATTAAGATATTCTCAATCTCATGCCAAATATAAAATGATTTTTCACGAATTGTCTTCCAATAAAAGCGAACTCATCTTTGAAGATGATAAGGTTACAGTTAGAACAATTCCCCTCGATCATAGAGTATATACAAACGGTTATCTGTTTATTGAAAAAGAAAAATCAAAAAAACTACATCTAGACAATATCCGCAATTACGAAGAAATTGACAGGGCGGATTACCTGAATATAAAAGCAGGAAAAGATATTGTTTTAGCTACAGGTGAAATTATTTCTAATTCAGAATTGACAATTCCACCTGCCAAACCTTTGAGTTATGCTTTCTGTAGTGACACAAGCTTTAAACCAGATATTATACCCATCATTAAAAACGCTGATATATTATACCATGAAGCTACTTTTTTAACTGATAGAGAAGATTTAGCTAAAAAAACAAAACATTCTACCACAAGACAAGCAGCAACAATAGCAAAACAAGCAACTGTCAAGCAGTTAATTATAGGTCACTACTCAGGAAGATATAAAGACCTAAATTTATTTAAAGAAGAAGCCCAAGAAATTTTTAAAAACACAGATTTAGCCGAACCTGGAAAAGTATTTAACATCAATTAAATGCATTCAACAATTAAATGGGATCTTTAAACAAAAGAAAGAAACAATTCATTAAATTTTATATTTCTTAAAATACTCATATCTTTAAAATCTAAATTTACAGACTTATGAGATCCGCAAAGCAATGGTTTGATGAATATGCAGTTAGTCATCAAAATAAAACCAACCAAGTAGTTCATTTCATTTGTGTCCCAATAATTTTCTATAGTGTTATTGGACTTTTGATGTCTATTCCAACCACCTTTTTAGAAAATAGGTTCGGATTGTATAATCCATTCATAGAAAATTGGGCTGCAGTTATTGGAATTTTAATTTCTTTCTTTTATCTGACTTTAGGATTTTGGTATTTTTTAGAAATGTTTTTGATCATAGTACTTTGTATCATTGGTAATTTCTGGATGGCCAATTATATTGATTTGCTAACTGCATCAATCATTATTTTTATAGCAGGCTGGATTGGGCAATTTTGGGGACACAAAATAGAAGGAAAAAAACCCTCTTTTGCAAAAGATTTACAATTCTTATTAATCGGTCCTCTTTGGGTCATTCAAAAAATTGGAAAGAAAGGAGTATGAAAGAAGAAATTACATTCGAAGATTTTGTAAAAATTGATCTCAGAATAGGGACAATTATTGAAGTTCTAGATTTTGAAAAAGCTAGAAAACCTGCCTATCAACTAAAAATTGATTTTGGTGATTTGGGAATCAAAAAAACCAGTGCTCAAATTACCGATTTATACTCTAAAGAAGATTTAATCAACAAGCAGGTAACAGCTGTTTTGAACTTTAAGCCCAAACAAATTGGGAATTTTATGAGTGAAGTTTTGGTTTTAGGCATCTATAATACAGCGGGTAATGTTGTTTTATTACAAGCTTCTCATAAAGTTCAGAATGGTCAACAGGTTAATTAAAAAATCAATTCCTTGGATTATTGAGGATAACCAGGGCACCAATTACTCCAGGAATCCAACCACAAAGCGTGAGTAAAAAAACAATAAAAAAGGATCCACAACCCTTGTCGATAACAGATAGCGGGGGAAATATGATCGCAAATAATACTCTAATAAAACTCATTTCAACTATTTTTCAATTACTTATGTGTATTTTTTTAGCTATACAAGTATAACACAGTAAAAGGGAATAGACCTTATACCTAGCAAGTATATAAAGATACTAAAAAATCAAGACGTATATCACAGTAAAATCATTATTGAAATAAGAACAAATAGAATTATTTGCCCCCATTTCAGATAAGTCCCTATGTTAGTAGATGTTGTTAAATAGTTAGAGATAGTTCCTGCTAAGACAGCTATTGTTGAAAAAACCAAAAAAGATATTACAATAAATATTGCTCCTAAAATATAAAATTGTAACACTGTTGAAACCGATTCAGAAAAAAGAAATTGTGGGAAGAAAGCTATAAAAAAAGTAGTCACTTTGGGGTTTAATACGTTCATTAGTAAGCCTTTTTTATACATCTTAAAAACAGTTTCATTTTTTTTAACAGCCTCAGATAAAACGATGTTAGCATTTGCTTGATACACTTTAAAAGCCAAATAAAGTAGATAACTTACTCCAAATAATTTAATCATTAAAAAAACACTTTCATTCTCTTCAATAATTGCTGAAACACCAAATGCAACAAATGATGTATGAAGAAGACAACCTGTCATTAAACCCAAAACTGTTGCCAAACCAAATTTTTTTCCATTGACAACGCTTTGTGTTAGCACAAAAAGGTTGTCAGGACCCGGAGAAATTGCTAAAATAAAAGTCGCTATTGCAAAAGAAAAAAGGATTTCAAACATGTTGCAAAATGAGTATGAATTGTATACTGCAAATTAATTATAATTTTCCAACGAACTAAGATTGCTGTAATAGGGCTTTATTAATTCGTTTGATTAAGCTTGGCCCCTCATAAATAAAACCAGTATACACTTGAACAAGATCTGCACCTGCGTTTAATTTTTCTAAAGCATCCTTTTCAGAATGAATCCCTCCCACTCCAATAATGGGGAAAGACTTATGAGAGGTATCTGCCAAATATCGAATGACTTCTGTACTCCTATTTTTTATAGGTTGTCCACTCAAACCTCCTGCACCAATTTTGGCTAATTGTTCTTTAGAGACCTTCAAGCCCTCTCTGTTGGTTGACGTGTTGGAAGCAATTACACCATCTATATTGGTTTCGCTTACCAATTCAATAATTTCATCCAATTGAATAGTATTCAAATCGGGGGCAATTTTTAATAAAATTGGTTTTTGTAAATTTTCTTTATTATTTAGTTTTTTACAAGCAGTTATCAATTCTTTTAAATAGTCTTTGTCATTTAATTTTGCATGACTTCCTACATTAGGACAGCTTACATTCAACACAAAATAATCTACATAAGGGTGTAATGCCTTAAATACCTCACAATAATCTTCTGTATAATTTTCTGGTTGGGTTGTTGTATTTTTTCCAATATTTCCACCAATAACAACCTGCCCCTTATTCTTTTTCAAATTATGGATCGCAGCTTCAATACCGTCATTATTAAACCCCATTCTATTGATAATCCCATGATCATCTTTTAATCTAAATAATCTTTTTTTAGGATTTCCAACTTGTCCTTTTGGAGTTATAGTTCCAATTTCTATAAATCCAAAACCAAAATTGGCCAATTCGTTGAACAAAACTGCATTTTTATCAAAACCAGCGGCTAATCCAACAGGGTTTTTAAAGGTTATTCCAAATAGGGTTCTTTCCAAGCGTTTGTCTTCAATGCGATATAAATTTTTAAATAGTAAAGAAACAAAAGGAATTTTTGAAAGAATTTTAATGAGAAAGAATGTAAAATAATGTATTTTTTCTGGGTCGAATAAAAAGAATATGGGTCTTACAATAAATTTGTACATGCTTTCTTCAATTGATACTAGAAGCTACTTACTTCTAGTTAGCAAAATTAAGAATATTTAATTTTGAAATCTAAGAAATAGAGATAATTATGTAATGAATTCGTGTGACTTCATAATTTTTGATGTATTAATTTTTATTACTTTAGTAAAAAATTAAACCGATTTGGAAACAATATTTAATTATTTTGAAACTATTCCCTCCCTTCATAGAAGTCTAATTTTAGTCGGTGGAATTACTTTTTTTTGGGTTTTAGAGGGGGCTATTCCGTTTTTTAAATTTGATTACAAAAAATGGAAACATGCTTTTCCAAACTTGTTTTTTACATTTACAACCGTGCTGATTAATTTCTCATTAGCCTTTGCTTTATTAAAAACCTCAGATTGGGTTCAGGTTAGTAATTTTGGAATAATCAATTGGTTACCGGAAATGCCTCTTTGGCTCTATGTATTCTTAGGGGTGCTATTTTTAGATTTTTTTGGAGCTTATTTAGCACATTACACAGAACATAAAGTGAAACCTTTGTGGATGGTACATTTAGTTCATCACTCGGATCATAAAGTAGATACTACTACAGCAAATAGGCATCATCCAATTGAAAGCGTCATTCGTTTTTCTTTCACTCTATTGGGTGTATTTATAGTAGGTACCCCAATTTCAATTGTAATGTTATATCAATCGATGTCTTTGATTTCCACTCAATTTACACATGCTAACATAAAAATATCCCCCAAGATAGATAAAGTGTTGAGTTACTTTATTGTATCTCCATCAATGCATAAAATTCATCATCACTACAAATTACCCTACACAGACTCTAACTATGGAAACATTTTCTCAATCTGGGATAGAATGCTGGGAACATACTTAGAAATGGATGCTGATAAGATTGTGTATGGTGTAGATACCTTTCCAGATGAAAAAGAAAACTCTTCTTTAAGAGCGCTTCTAAAACAACCTTTTCAGGGATATAGAAAACCAACCGGGATTGAAAATAGTTAATTCATTCTCAAATGATGAAGTACTTTTTTATTTGTATAACACATATTTTTCTCTAACGATTTTAAATTTACGTAGGTCTTCTTTCCATGAATTTTTAATTTCATCTAAAGACAAACCCTGTTCTATTTGCTGCTGTAACTTCTTTGTTCCCGCTAAGGTTGTAAAAAAGGGATTGAAAAAAACCTTAGAAGAATTATTCCTATAAGCTTTTATTAGATAAGACAAATCTAATTGAGATACCCTTTTTTTAGTTCTTAAATCTTCACCAAAACATTGTTGATTTTTATGTTTCGGATTTTTTTCAGCATCATTGGATTGAGGTGTAAATTTAAAATTGGTGTTTTTTAAAAAAGGAGAGCCATATATTTGAAATTGTAACTGTGTTCCCCGCCCAGCGGATACATTAGTTCCCTCAAAAAAACACAAACTTGGATACAAATTAATACTTTGATCATTTGGTAAATTGGGAGAGGGTTTTATTGGCAAGCTATATGGAGTATTGTGTGTATAATTATCTATTGGAATTACTTTCAAATCACATTGAACTCCATTTTTTAACCAACGCTCTCCATTAATCATTAATCCATATTCTCCTATGGTCATTCCATATACAACTGGAACTTGATGCATCCCCACAAAAGATGTATGTTTTGATTCCAAAACAGGTCCATCAATATAATGTCCATTAGGATTGGGTCTGTCTAGAACTATTAACGGAAGCCCCATTTCTGCACAGGCCTCCATTACATAATGCAACGTAGATATAAAAGTATAGAAACGAGCACCAACATCCTGTATATCAAATATGACCATATCTATTCCTTCTAAGTGTTTTGCAGAAGTTTTTTTATTGATTCCATATAGAGAAATAATTGGCAATCCTGTTTTGAAATCGAATCCGTCTTTTACAATTTCACCTGCATCTGTTTTTCCTCGGAAGCCGTGTTCTGGAGCAAATACTTTTTTTACAGAAATATTCAAAGACAATAAACTATCTACTAAATGAGTATTGCTGTATCGTACATGATCAAAATAAGGATCCGTTTCTCCAGGAAATACCTCAAAAATAGAATCTCTAGAAGTATAAATAACGGAGGTCTGATTGCTTACAACTGCAATATTTTTATCTTTTAAAAAAGGAAGATAAACATCTGTTCTCTCAGCACCTGTAATAGGATGTTGTGATTGTATCAAATTATTTTTTAAAGGAGGTAAAGAATTTTGTGCAAGAGAAATGAGCTGAAGATTCAACACAAAAAATAATAATAAATATGTACTTTTGAAAGGATTATAAAGAAGTATCAATTTGAATTACGAGTTATTTATTGCGAAACGCATTATTGCTGACAAAAAGTATAAAAATAGTATTTCATCTCCAATAATAAAAATTGCAATCACAGCAATTGCATTGGGTGTTATTATTATGCTCATTGCAATCGCAACAGGAGCTGGTTTACAACACAAGATTCGTGATAAAATTTCAGGTTTTAAAGGACACGTTCAAATTACAAATTACGATACTAATAATTCTGATATTTCTACAGTTCCCATAAATAAAAATCAAGATTTTTATCCTAAGTTTAATAGCATTGATGGAATTAAAAATATTCAAGTTTTTGCCAATAAAGGAGGATTGCTAAGAACTAAAACTGATTTTGAAGGCATCATTTTTAAAGGAGTGACTACAGATTATGATTGGACATTTTTTAAAGAATATCTAACTGCAGGAAGAATCCCTGATTTAAGGCTTACAAGAACAAAAGAAGTTTTATTATCAGAAAAGATTACAAATCGTTTAAATTTAAAATTAAATGATACCATCTTAGCTACTTTTCTGAAAACTAGTGCTAGTAAATTACCCTCAAATAGAAAATATAGAATTGTTGGAATTTATAATTCTGGTTTCTCTGAATTCGATAGCAGCATGATGATTGGGGATCTAAGAGAAGTTCAAAATCTCAATAAATGGTCTCATGATGAAGTGGGTGGATTTGAAATTATCTTAGACGATTTTAATACTATAAGTAAGAAAGGGAAAGAAATTTACAGTCAAATTGGAGCAACATTAAATAGTAAAACTATTTTAGAGACCCACCCAGCAATATTTGAATGGATTCAACTTTTTGACAATAATATTTGGTTTATAATTGTTATTATGATCTTAGTTGCAGGAATAAATATGATTACTGCTCTATTGGTTCTCATATTGAAACGCGTTCAAATGATCGGTATTTTAAAAGCTCTAGGAGGGACAAATAGCAGTATCCGAAAAATATTCTTATACAATGCTTCTTACCTTATTTTAAAAGGCCTTTTTTGGGGAAACATCATTGGCTTGTCTTTCATATATATTCAATATTATTTTAAAGTAATTACATTAAACCCCGAAACTTATTATGTGACTACCATGCCTGTTTATATCACTTTAAATAATGTACTATTACTAAATATTGGAACCTTAGTCGTAACTTTTTTAATGTTGATCATTCCTTCATTTATCATTACTAAAATCCTACCCTCAAAATCCATTAAGTTTGCTTAATAAAAAATCTTATGGGTTTCACAAGAAATGAATTGAAATAGTGTCCTTTTTATCAAGCACACAAAAAAACCTTTATCTTTGTATTAGAAATTACATGAATGGACTACGCTGAAAATATACTGGAAACAATAGGAAACACTCCTCTAGTAAAATTAAATATTTTAACCAAAGAACTACCTTGTTTAGTACTTTCAAAATACGAAACCTTTAATCCAGGAAACTCGGTTAAAGATAGGATGGCATTACAAATGATTGAAGATGCTGAAAAAGATGGTCGTTTGAAACCTGGAGGAACCATCATAGAAGGAACGTCTGGAAATACAGGAATGGGTTTAGCATTGGCCGCAATTGTAAAAGGTTACAAATGTATTTTTGTAATGGCAGACAAACAATCTAAAGAAAAAATTGATATTTTAAGGGCGGTTGGTGCTGAAGTAGTCGTGTGTCCAACAAATGTTGAACCAGAAGACGAACGCTCTTACTATTCAGTTTCCAAGCGTTTGGGAGAAGAAACTCCTAATTCTTGGTATGTAAATCAATATGACAATCCAAGTAACTGTAGAGCTCATTTTTTAAGCACAGGACCAGAAATCTGGAAACAAACAGAAGGAAAAGTAACTCATTTTGTTGTGGGCGTAGGAACTGGAGGTACAATTTCTGGTGTTGGAAGTTACCTGAAAATGAAAGCAAAAGAAGCTGGAAGCACTGTAAAAGTTTGGGGTATAGATACCTATGGTTCTGTATTTAAGAAATATCATGAAACAGGTATTTTTGATGAAAATGAAATTTATCCATACATCACCGAAGGAATTGGTGAAGATATTTTACCAAAGAATGTAAATTTCAGTATGATAGATGGCTTTACAAAAGTAACCGATAAAGATGCTGCAATTTATACCCAACGTTTGGCAAAAGAAGAAGGAATGTTTTTAGGGAATTCTGCAGGCGCTGCCGTGAAAGGATTACTACAATTAAAGGAGCATTTTACAAAAGAAGATGTTGTTGTGGTCTTATTTCACGATCATGGAAGTAGATATGTTGGGAAAATGTTTAACGACAATTGGATGCGAGAAAGAGGTTTTTTGGAAGAGAAAATCAAAACTGCAGCTGATATTACAAAAAACAATGCTGAAAGACCCTTGGTAACCGTTCAAACTGAAGAGTTAGTTTCTCACGCCATTGAACGTATGAAAACCTTTAAAATATCTCAAATACCTGTAAAAGATGTCCATGGTTTTGTGGGTGCTATTGATGAATCTATTTTATTACAATATTTTATTACGGATAAAAATATTGCAGAAAAACCAATTAAAGAGATCATGGGAAAACCATATCCAATGGTTAAAAAAACAACAAAGTTGGAAGAGGTCTCTAAGTTGATTACCAGTGAAAATGATGCCGTTATAGTCGATTTAGAAAATGGCAACCATCACATCATTACAAAATATGATATCATTAGTGCCATATAAAAACATAGCATATTGAGTATTTTGTTTGTATTTTTTAAATGCATAAATAAAAAAAACCACCTCTTGCGAGATGGTTTTTTAATTAACTAATTCAAATAATAAACATAATGAAGACAATTCACTAATATTCTTCATTTTATTAATTTACAATTATTGTGCCAAGATCATAATTGAGTGCTTATTTTTGAAATATTTTAATAAAATCACTTCTTTTTATCTCCTTTTGATTTTCTTATTAGGCTCAAATGGATAATGTTTCTTTAAGGCTTCTACAATATTGTAGGTTGCAGGGCAAATTGCAGTATTCGCAATGGTCAAATCTGATATTTGAATAAACTTTCTTCTATTCGTATGAGGATATTCAGAACATGCTTTCGGACGAACATCATAGATAAAACAACTATTATCCCTATCATCAAAAAATGAACATGGTGCTGTTTTCAACACCATAAAATCATCTTGATCTCTCTCTAAATACTGAGCTCTAAAGTCAACAACTTTCATTTTCAAATATTTAGAAATACGTTCTATATCTTTATCTGTGAATATTGGGGAAGTTGTTTTACAACAATTTCCGCAGGTGAGACAGTCAGTCTTTGCAAACTCTTTATCGTGTAAATCTTGCATTACATAATCCAAATCCCTTGGCGTCCTCTTTTTTAAGTTTGCAAAATATTTTTTGTTTTCTTTAAAAGTATCTTGGGCTAATTTTGGGAGTTCTTCTAAACGTTTTTCCATATAATATTGGTATCAATAAACTTATTTACTAATTTCAATCAAAATAAAATTGAGAATAGCGCTCATCCATTAGACAATAATAAAACTTCCACAAAATGTAACGAGTTTTAAAGATCTAGATAGGTTTGTAAAAATACAATTATTCTTGAGCAAAAATCATTCTAAAAAATAAATAAAAATGTTTAATTTCGCAATTCAATTTTTCGCATGCAATGAATATTCAAAACATCATAGAAACCAAAGTAAAAGAGGGTTTTTTAGCAATCTATAATACCCAAATTCCGTCCGTCGAATTTCAAGCAACACGAAAAGAATTTGAGGGAGATATTACAGTCGTAGTTTTTCCGATGTTGCGATACAAAAAAGGAAATCCAGTTCAAATAGGAGAAGATTTAGGAACGTATATTGTTGAAAACGTCTCAGATATCTCCAGTTATAATGTTGTAAAAGGTTTTTTAAATCTTGTGATCAAAGATACTTTCTATCTTAATTTCTTCAATTCTATTTATTCAAATGCTACTTTTGGATTCAACTTCCCAAAAAAGAATGAAGAAGCCGTTTTAGTTGAGTATTCCTCACCAAATACCAACAAACCATTGCATCTAGGGCATGTTCGTAATAATCTACTAGGATACTCTGTTGCACAAATCATCCAAGCTTCTGGAAAAAAAGTATACAAAACTCAAATTATTAATGACCGTGGAATTCATATTTGTAAATCAATGCTTGCATGGGAGAAATTTGGAAACGGAGAAACTCCTGAATCAACAGGTTTAAAGGGAGATAAGTTGGTTGGAAATTATTATGTGAAATTCGATCAGGAATACAAAAAAGAAATTGCTGACTTGGTAGCCTCTGGCCTTTCTGAGGAGGAAGCAAAAAAGCAAGCACCTCTCATCATTGAGGCACAAGAAATGTTGTTAAAATGGGAAGCTGGAGATAAACATGTACTTGCGCTATGGAAAGAAATGAATTCTTGGGTCTATCGTGGATTTGAAGTTACTTATAAAAATCTAGGAGTCGATTTTGATAAACTATATTATGAAAGCAACACCTATTTATTAGGAAAAGATAGTATCGACCAAGGACTAAAATCTGGGGTATTCTACCAAAAAGAGGACGGATCTACATGGTGTGACTTGAGTGATGAAGGATTGGATGAAAAATTAGTGTTACGTTCCGATGGAACCGCAGTATATATAACACAAGATATCGGTACAGCCATTCAGCGTACAAAAGATATTTCTGATGTTAATGGAATGGTGTATACCGTCGGAAATGAACAGGACTATCATTTTAAAGTATTGTTTTTAATCCTAAAAAAACTTGGTTACTCTTGGGCAAAAAGCTTATTTCATTTAAGTTATGGAATGGTAGACTTGCCCTCTGGAAAAATGAAATCAAGAGAAGGAACAGTAGTAGATGCAGATGATTTAATTGTCGAAATGACCTCAACAGCAAAAGAAATATCTGATGAATTAGGAAAATTAGATGGCTATACTGAGCAAGAAAAAGAAGCATTATACAAGACCATTGGTCTGGGTGCTTTAAAGTATTTTATACTAAAAGTAGATCCTAAAAAAAGAATTTTATTTGATCCAAAATCATCCGTTGATTTTCAAGGAAACACAGGGCCTTTTATTCAATACACCTATGCACGAATTCAGTCTATCATTCGAAAAGCTAATTTCGATTATTCAGAATCGATTTCCTCTATAATCCTCCATGAAAAGGAAAAGGAATTGATAAAACAACTAGAATTATTTCCTGAAGTAGTTCAACAAGCCGCTGCCAATTTTTCTCCAGCAGTCATTGCAAATTACACCTATGATTTGGTAAAAGAATTCAATTCTTTTTATCAAAACGTATCTATTTTAGGAGAAAAAAATCAAGAGAAAAAAATCATTAGAGTTCAGTTGTCAAAAAAAGTCGCTGACACTATAAAGCTTGCATTTTCGTTATTAGGAATTGAAGTGCCAGAGAGAATGTAAATAGAAAACAAGTTTTGAGGTAAATTTATGATTATTGATTAGATTTGCACAACAAACAACACCAATATTAGATAAAAAACAATTATGAAATACGATATCATTATCATAGGAAGTGGACCTGGAGGATATGTTACAGGAATCAGAGCCTCTCAATTAGGTTTTAAAGTTGCCATTGTAGAAAAAGAATCTCTCGGAGGAATTTGCTTAAATTGGGGATGTATTCCAACAAAAGCTTTGTTAAAATCTGCTCAAGTATATGATTATTTAAAACATGTAGATCAATATGGTTTAAAAGCAGAGGCAATTGACAAAGACTTTGACGCTGTTATCAAAAGAAGTCGTGGAGTCGCAGAAGGAATGAGTAAAGGAGTTGCCTTCCTAATGAAAAAAAATAAAATCGATATTATTGATGGTTTTGGAAAAATAAAAACAGGTAAAAAAGTTGAAGTCACATCCGAAAACGGAACCGTAACAGAATACAGTGCTGATTCAATTATTATCGCAACAGGAGCCCGTTCTAGAGAATTACCTAACTTGCCACAAGACGGAGTAAAAGTAATTGGGTATCGAAAAGCCATGACACTTCCAAGTCAGCCAAAATCGATGATTGTTGTAGGTTCAGGTGCTATTGGAGTTGAATTTGCACATTTTTACAACACCATGGGTACAAAAGTGACCCTGGTTGAATACATGCCGAACATTGTCCCTGTTGAAGATATTGATATCTCAAAACAATTTGAACGCTCTATTAAAAAAGCAGGAATAAAAGTAATGACAAATTCCTCTGTAGAGTCTGTAGATACCTCTGGTAAGGGCGTAGTTGCAACTGTAAAAACCAAAAAAGGTGAGGAAACTCTTGAAGCGGATATTCTACTTTCGGCTGTTGGTATTAAATCAAATATTGAAAATATTGGACTAGAAGATGTAGGTATTATTGTAGATAGAGATAAAATTTTAGTAAATGATTTTTATCAGACAAATATCCCTGGATATTATGCAATTGGAGATGTGGTTCCTGGACAAGCGTTGGCACATGTTGCTTCTGCTGAAGGGATCACTTGTGTAGAAAAATTAGCAGGTTTACACACAGAACCTATTGACTATGGAAATGTTCCTGGTTGTACGTATGCTACTCCAGAAATAGCCTCTGTTGGAATGACAGAAGCAAAAGCCAAGGAAGCAGGGTATGAATTAAAAGTAGGTAAATTTCCTTTTTCAGCTTCAGGAAAGGCAACAGCAGCCGGAACTACAGATGGTTTTGTAAAAGTTATTTTTGATGCAAAATATGGAGAATGGCTGGGCTGCCATATGATTGGTGCTGGTGTTACAGATATGATTGCAGAAGCAGTTTTAGGACGTAAACTAGAAACAACAGGGCATGAAGTTTTAAAAACAATTCACCCACACCCTACAATGAGTGAAGCAGTTATGGAAGCAGTTGCAGATGCTTATGATGAAGTTATCCATTTGTAACATCTCAATTTCTATTCTATAAATAACAATAGAAATACAACCATAAAAAGAACAATCCGAAGCAATTCGCTTCGGATTGTTCTTTTTATAGAAAGGTATATTTTAGGTCTAACTATTTTTAAATTAATATTTCCAACAAACAATTCTGGTTACTTTGTTACCCTGATGCATTGGAATCACTTTAAATGTAGTTGCTCCTAATTTTTTTGAGGATTTTTCGAGACTTGCTACATTGTCTTTTTTAGAAACCAAGCTTGTAAACCAACTACTTTTGTCCTTAAAAAGAGAGCTTTCGTATAAATAATTGTGTAAAAAAGCTTTTTCACCACCTACATACCATAATTCATTGTTATTACCAGCAAAATTTCTCACACTATTATTCCCTAGATTCCTAGTTTTTCTTCTATTAGCTCCTCTTGCTTCTTCTGCAGATTTATAAAATGGTGGATTACACATCACTGCAGAGAAAGAATCATTTTCTTCCAAAATACCTTTTAAAATATTATTTTCATCAAACTGCTGGCGTAATTTGATCGCATCGTCTAAATGATTATCATCGATAATATCTTGTGCAGTATCTAAAGAATCTAAGTCAATATCTGTTGCAACGAAATCCCAATCATATGCAGCAACTCCCAATAAAGGGTATATACAAGTTGCACCGGTACCAATATCAAGGATTTTAATTTGCTCTTCTGATGATACTAAATCTGCTAAATGATGAATATAATCCAAACGTCCGGGAATTGGTGGACATAAATTATCATCAGAGAATTCCCAAGTAGTAATTTGATCAAAAGAAAAAAGCAAGGCCTTGTTAAGTTCTTTAACCGCCCTAGGATTGGAAAAGTCAATACTCATATTTCCATAGGAATTCTCGAAAACAAAGTCTTTTAAAATAGGGTTATCTATAATGAGTTGTTTAAAATCATACCCTTTATTGAATTTATTTTTTGGATGTAAACCTTTATTTTTCATTCTAGTTCTAGTACAGTGAATTCTAATTGCAAAGGTTTTAAAGCACCTTGTAACGCTTTTATAAATGTTGGCCCATAAGCTGCATAATATTCAGAAAAATTACGCTGACGCTCTTCCAAACCCTGATTTGGTAACAGTTGATTTTGAAGATCTTTTATACGAGACACCAACTCTTTCTGCCTTCTCTTTTCAGCTCTTAACAAACGTTTTTGAAGATTTTCCAAACCTCTGATTTGCTTTATTTCCTGTGCTTTAACAGCTCCAACAAAGGAAGTATCTGTATTTTTTGCAACCTGTTTTAATTCTGAAAATTGATTTTTTAAAAAATTGATTTTTTCAGAAAAATCAATTTTTATTTGAGAGTTTTCTATTACTTTTTTTGAAAGTAATTGGTGCTGATCTAAAAATAGATCTTTGTATGAAATCTTTAAATTGTTAAGTTTTTTCTGTTGTTTTTTTGTTATTAATTGTACAGAATTTCTAAGCAATAATATAGGAAAAGGCGTCTCGGTTTCTTTAAAATATTCTTTTAACTCTAACCAATAAGCAATTTCTCCAGCTCCTCCGATGTAACAAATATTAGGTAAAACTACTTCCTGATACAAAGGCCTCATAATAACATTTGGAGAAAATGCGAGAGGATTGTTATCTACTTCTTTTAAAATTTCAGCTTTAGAAAATTTGATTTGTGAATTATTTACAGAATATACCCCATTCTCTAAAATAATGCGCTCTCTAAAATTATCGCCAACATAAAATAAATTCAGTTCCCTTGGGTTTACTTGAATTTTATACGTTTCCTTTAGAGCTGAAATTGTTTTTAACACCGCATTAAACGATGTTTGATTTTCTAATTCGTCTTTTATAATTGGGCTAAATAAATCTTTCAACTTTAGATCATCTCCGTCTATAATAACCAAACCAGTCTCAGAAAATAATTCATTTACTATATAACGAGTTGCTTCTGCTAAATTTTGATGTTTCAAATAGGCCTCTGAAAATAATTTTTTGAGGAACTCCGCGTTCATAGAATTCCCTAATTGATTTGCAAATGCTTTAAAAACAGCCTCCAACCCATCGGTTGAAAATCTTCCGACAGCACCACCATTTTTTCTATTCCAAGCTACTTTTTTACCTTCAAAATTGAAATAATTAATTTCATCAAAATCATGATCTTCTGAGGCCATCCAATAGATTGGAACAAAATGCTGTTTTGGAAATTTTTCTGTCAGTTCTTCACATAAATTAACTGTAGAAATAATTTTATATAAAAAATATAGCGGCCCAGTAAATAAGTTTAATTGATGACCGGTAGTAACTGTAAAAGAATTTTGTTTCTTTAAAATTTCTATATTCTCTTTGGTTTTATCGGAAATTTTAAATTTTTTATATTGATTTTTCAAAGCGTCAACCAGTACTTTTCTTGTATTAGGTGTAAAAGATTGTTGCTTTTCTTCTATTTGATGATGAAACCCTGTAATGTTTGGAAAATTATGATAGAAGGGCTGTATAGATTCCTTTTTCTCCAAATAATCAGTAATTGTTTTTGAGAAAAATCTAGTTTCTTGAAAAGGAATATGTGTTACTTTCATTCTTTTTTACTGCTTTCTTTGAAACAGGGCGTAAATATAAGGTCTTTCTCCTCCATATGGGTTTATAAACACATAATTAAATGTTTTTATCAATTTAAACGCTGGTCCTAGCTCTTTTTCTAACATGGTTATATCATATTTTTTGACAGGCAATTTACAACATTTATCTGCCCCGTCTTTTGCAAAAACAGCAATGATCACAAAGCCTGTTGGGCTTAAAATCTTCTTCAACAAATTGAAATATGTCAAAATCGCATCTTTTTCTATAAAAAAATGTAAAACCGCCCTATCGACCCATAAATCAATATTTTCTAACAGCATTAATTTTGAAGCATGCAACAAATCATCAACAATAAATTGAACCTTATCACTAGCTCCAATTCTATTTTTCAATATCGATAAAGAAACTTCAGAAATATCACTTGATATAATATTAGAAAACCCCAATTCTAATAAATTATCGGTTAAAACAGAGGTCCCAGAGCCAATATTTAAAATCTTAGCCGCTTTTCCCAATCTCGATTCATCGATTAAATCTAACGTTTGGATTGATTTTTTCTCAAACCACCCTAATTTTTCGGTTGATTTTTTTTTGTATTCAGTATTCCAATGTTTTTTGTAGTCAATGGAAACACTAGTAATATCAGCACCACTTTTGTTCGAAGTCATATTTCAAAAATACTAAATTTTTTGAGGAAAATTATTCAATGAAATTAGATCTAACAAAGTTTTACAGCATATAAATACATTATAGTAAAAGACATTTATATATTCCTTACTTTTGAATACCAAAATTCATTTTATGAAAACTATTTTTTTTTTCATCATTACTTTACTCTCATTTGGGAATCTCTGTTCTCAAAATTTACAAACTCCTTCTGAATTTTTAGGGTATGAAATAGGGTCCCGATTTACAAGACACCACAAAGTAGTTGCGTATTTCAAATACGTCAGTGAGACTATTTCGAATGTTCAATTAGAAAAATATGGAGAAACTAATGAGTATAGACCTTTATTTGTAAGTTATATTTCTTCACAAGAAAACATTGATAATTTAGAAAATATTAGAAAGTCTAATCTTTCACAAACTGGTATTATTTCTGAAGATGCAAACAATAAAATAGCCATTGTATGGTTGAGTTATAATGTTCATGGAAATGAAGCTTCAAGTACAGAGGCCGCTATGTTAATGCTCTATGAGTTGGTAACAAATAAAAAAGAATGGTTAAAAAATACAGTGGTTATTATAGACCCTTGCTTAAATCCAGATGGAAGAGATCGATATGTAAACTGGTACCATCAAGTAAAGAGTTCTCCTTTTAATATAAATCAAGATGGGAAAGAACATTCTGAACCATGGCCGGGAGGTAGACCTAATCATTATTTATTTGACTTAAATAGAGATTGGGCGTGGGCAACACAAGTAGAAACGATACAGAGGTTACAGATATACAACAAATGGATGCCACATATTCATGTAGATTTTCACGAACAAGGAATAAACGACCCTTATTATTTTGCCCCAGCAGCAGCTCCTTTTCATGAAATTATTTCTGACTGGCAACGTAATTTTCAAACCCAAATCGGAAAAAATCATGCTCGCTATTTTGATCGAGAAGGCTGGTTGTATTTTACAAAAGAAAGTTTTGACTTATTATACCCAAGCTATGGAGACACCTACCCTACCTATATGGGAGCTATTGGAATGACCTACGAACAAGCTGGACATGGACGCGCAGGATTAGGCATAAAAACAGATGAGGGAGAAATTTTAACTTTAAAAAACAGAGCTATTCATCATATGACAACTGGGTTATCTACTGTAGAAGTTGCCTCTAATAATGCTCAAAAATTGAATATTGAATTTAAAAAATTCTTTCTCAATAAGAATACAACTTATAAGAGTTACGTATTAAAAAACGAAAACAAAGACAAAATAGCTCGTTTAAAAGCATTGTTAGACACTCATGAAATCAAATATAATAACACAAAAAAAGGAACCGTAAAAGGATATGCTTACACCTCACAAACAGAAGAAAAAATGAGTGTTTCTTCATCAGATTTGGTAATTCAAACCAATCAACCAAAAGGAAAAATGGTCAAAGCTCTTTTTGAACCTAAAACAAAATTAACAGATTCTTTAACCTACGATATTACAGCTTGGTCTATACCGTATGCACATGGTTTTAAAGCCGTTGCCTCCAAAGCAAAAGTAAATACTCATGTAAATAAGAGTGCTCCATTTAAAAAAAATATTGCTGATCCATCATCATATGCATATATTTCAAAGTGGAATAGTCTTGCAGATGCTTCTTTTTTAGCCGCAGTATTAAAAGCTGATATTGTCCCTCGTTTTTCTGAAAAACCCTTTGCTATTGACGGAAAATCTTATGACAGAGGAACACTTATTATTTTAAGAAATGACAATCAAAATAATTCTTTTGATACCAAATTAACAGCCCTTGCCAACAATCATCAAAGAACTTTAACTTCTGTAAAAAGTGGTTTTGTAAGTTCTGGAGTTGATTTTGGATCGTATTCTGTAAAACCTATTCACAAGCAAAAAATCGCAGTATTGTCTGGTAAAGAAACCGTTTCCTTAAGTTTTGGAGAAATTTGGCACTTTTTTGAAACACAATTGCAGTACCCCATTACCAACATAGATGCGAATGATTTTGTAAATATGAACTATGCACAATATGATGTTATTATAATTCCTAATGGAAATTATATAAAAGTATTGAGCGATGATGTACTAGAAAATTTGCAACGATGGATACGTTCTGGTGGGACACTACTTGCTATTGAAAACGCCTTAAATAGTTTTGCTGACAAAAAAGGGTTCTCGCTGATCAAGAAAAAAGCTACACAAAATTCAACCCAAGCAACACTGACTCCTTTTGCCGATAGAGAGCGAAAAAATATTGCAACATTAATTACAGGTAGTATTTTTAAGAGTAATGTAGACAATACACACCCACTAGCTTTTGGCTATAAAACCTCTTATTTTTCATTAAAATTGAGTGGTAATTCTTACGAGTACCTAAAAGAAGGAAACAATATTGCTTATTTTGATGCAGATGCTAAAAATATTTCAGGGTATGCAGGAAGTAAAGCTATTAAAAACATCCCCAAATCATTATTGTTTGGAGAAGAACAAATCGGAAACGGAAGCATCATTTATATGGTAGACAATCCTTTGTTTAGATCTTTCTGGGAAAACGGTAAACTTTTCATAGCCAATGCTATTTTCTTATTAAATTCTGATCAATTAAAATAATTCTTGTTGTATCCAAGAGTGACATTGAAATGAAGTATTTTTTTAACTATTATTTTACAGGAGTACCATACAAGTCGTAATCACCCGCTTCATAAATTTTAATATCGATAAATTCTCCAATTTTTATATAATGCTCGCGTGCATCTACCAAAACGTCATTATCTACATCCGGAGAATCAAATTCTGTCCTACCATAAAAATATTCCCCGTCTTTTCTATCGAACAAACAACGAAATGTTTTTCCTATTTTTTGTTGATTCAATTCCCAAGAAATTTGAGACTGAACTTCCATGATTTCATTGACACGCTTAAACTTTTCTTTAGCAGGAACATTGTCCTCTAAAACATAGGCTCCTGTATTTTCTTCATGTGAATATTCAAAAGCTCCCAAACGTTCGAAACGCATTTCCTCTACCCATTCTTTTAACTCTTGAAACATTTCAGGAGTTTCTCCAGGATATCCAACAATTAAGGTAGTCCTTATGGCCATTTCTGGCACTACCTGTCTAAACTTATGAATTAAAGCAGTTGTTTTTTCATGAGTTGTACCACGCTTCATCGATTTTAACAACTCGGTATTGATATGTTGTAACGGAATATCTAAATAATTACACACCTTAGGCTCACGTTTCATCACTTCTAAAACATCCATTGGAAAACCACTAGGAAATGCATAATGCATACGAATCCATTCGATTCCATCAACTTTTGCAAGGGCTTCCAACAATTCTGCCAAAGCTCTTTTTTTGTAAATATCTAAGCCATAATAGGTTAAATCTTGTGCAATTAACATCACTTCTTTAATCCCTTTGGAGGCTAATTTTGTTGCCTCTGTAACAAGATCTTCAATAGGAGTGGAAACATGTTTTCCTCGCATTAAAGGGATGGCACAAAATGAACAAGGTCTGTCGCAGCCTTCGGCAATTTTTAAATATGCGTAATGTTTTGGAGTTGTAGTTAACCGCTCTCCTATTAATTCATGCTTGTAGTCTGCTTCTAAAACCTTTAATAAATTTGGTAAATCGTGAGTTCCAAAATACTGATCTACATTAGAAATTTCTTTTTCTAGATCTGGCTTATAGCGTTCACTTAAACAACCCGAAACAAAAACTTTATCTATTTCTCCGGCTTCTTTTCTTTGCGCATGGTATAAAATAGTATCTATGGATTCTTCTTTGGCTTTCCCAATAAAACCACAAGTATTGATAACCACAATATTTCCATCATCGTTTTCATCTTCATGAACAACCTCTTTTCCATTGGCTTTTAATTGACCCATTAAAACTTCAGAATCATAAATATTTTTAGAGCAGCCTAGGGTAACTACATTGATCTTATTTTTTTTAATGGTTTTTGTACGCATATCTTTTTTTTAATGATTGCAAATATACAGCTTAATTAGAGTTAATTTAAAAAGTTTTTTAGAAGGTTTTTTCTAAAAAAAATAGATGACAAAGATCATTTCCTTAACTTTTATTAAATTTAGGGTACTATAAAAGTTATTATAAATATTTAGTACTCATTAAGCCTTCTTAATTTTACACAAAAACAAGAATGGATCTATACCATAAACCAATGAAACACTTACTTAAAAAATCATTACTCACTTTATGTGCTTTTACCTCTCTTATTTCGTGTAAGAAAGAAGCACTAAAAATGTATACAAACGAAGAGATTGCTGCAGAGTCGAAAAAAGTCAGTACTTTTCTTCGAAAATCTTTTGAAAATCAGGTGAGTCTTTCTCCCGAACTTCAAACTAGACTTGGAATAAAAACAGACTATGGAAAACTGGACGACAATACTCCGGAAACCGAGAACAGAGATCTGGCAATCCACAAAAAGGAACTTGCTTGGTTAACAGATTCTGTCAATATAGCAGCGCTTTCTAAGGAAGTTTTATTGAGTTATAAATTGTACAAGGATAAGATAAAAAACAACATTGCTGATTACAAGTACCGATTATACAACTATCCTGTAAATCAAATGTTTGGAGCACAGTCTGGTAAACCTGCTTTCTTAATTAACATGCATCGAATTGAAGATGTTTCTGATGCGAATGCTTATATCTCTAGATTGAATGAATTTAATAAATACTTCACCCAATTAATTAAGAATTTAGAAACTCGTGAAGCCCTGGGAATCGTACCTCCAAAATTTGTTTTCGACAAAGTGATTCAAGACTCAGAAAATATATTAGCAGGCCAACCATTTGATACCTCTGATAAAAAAAGTACTTTATTAAAGGACTTTTCGGAAAAAATAAACAAGTTAAAAATTGCTGCTAAGAAAAAAAATAAGTTAGAAATCATGGCAAGACAAGCGCTGTTAACATCGGTAAAACCTGCCTACAGTAATTTAATTTCTTTCCTAAAAAAACAAAAAGAAAGAGCAAACTCCGATCATGGAGCATGGAAATTTCCTAATGGAGAAGCGTTTTATAATAATGCATTAAAAAGAACTACAACAACAGACTTAACGGCCAATGAAATCCATCAAATAGGATTGGATGAAGTCGCAAGAATTCATAAAGAAATGAATATGATTCGCAATAAAGTTAATTTTGAAGGAACCTTGCAAGATTTTTTTCAGTTTATGAAGACAGACAAGCAATTCTATTACAATGATGATAAACAAGGAAAAGACGCATATCTGAGGAAAGCAGTCAGTTTGATTGATAGCATGAAAACTCGATTAGATGAAATCTTTATTACAAAACCCAAGGCAGAAATCATGGTCAAAGCAGTTGAGTCGTTTCGAGAACAATCGGCTGGAAAAGCATTTTACAACCGTCCGGCGGCAGATGGCTCTCGACCAGGTATTTACTATGCCAACTTATATGATATGGAATCAATGCCAATTTATCAGATGGAAGCATTGGCATATCATGAAGGAATTCCAGGACATCATATGCAATTGGCAATTCAACAAGAACTAAAAGAAGTCCCCTTGTTCAGAAAATTTGGAGGGTACACAGCTTATACAGAAGGTTGGGGATTATACTCTGAATTTATCCCAAAAGAAATGGGATTCTATGCAGATCCTTATTCAGATTTCGGACGTTTGGCGATGGAATTGTGGAGAGCATGCCGATTGGTAGTAGACACAGGGATTCATGCCAAAAAATGGACACGCGAAGAAGGGATTGCTTACTACACAGAAAACACTCCTAATGCCAAGTTAGATGCCATTAAAATGGTTGAAAGACATATTGTAATGCCAAGTCAAGCAACAGCCTATAAAATCGGAATGTTAAAAATTTTAGAATTGCGAGCCAAAGCAAAAAATGTACTGGGAGATCAATTTGATATTCGTGAATTTCATGAAGTCGTACTCTCTCATGGGGCAATTCCTTTACATATTTTGGAAAACTTTGTCAATGAATACATTAGCGACACTCAATCTTAAATAAATTAATTCATATCTACTAAAGTTGAAAGCATAATCATTAGGTGTCAAAATGAAAAAAAACCATGTATTATTAATCATAAGTTTCCTTGCATTCTCCTGTAGCGATTCTGAGACCATAGAAGAAGCTTATACATATCATTTTTCAGAAAAAAGTAAATTAACCGTATCCTCTCGTGAAGATAGCTTTATGAAATATGGAGTTATAGGGAAAGGAGAAAATACGGTCTTTAAATACCGTTTTGATGCAGAAGACAATAAAACAATTGCTGATGATGAATATGGAGAAACAATTCAATTTGAAATTGAGACTGGACTTAGGGAATTTTCATATTCAAATTCGGAGTTATCTGAAATTGCTCTGGTATTTACCAAATATTGTTTTTGCTATTTCCCTTTAGAACCATCAAAAAATGTTCCTCCTATGGGAAGCATAAGCGGTCAAAAGATTTCTAATCACAGATGGAAAATTAATATTAACGTTACCTTCTACGGCGAGGAGAGCAGAACAATAGAAGAAATATTCCTCTTAAATGAAGCCCTATAATACCCCACTCTTGAAGTCTTCACAAATTGTGTAAGTTATTTAAAAAAAGAATCTACAAATTCACTTTTATTAAAAACTTGTAAATCATCTATTCCTTCTCCAACGCCTATATATTTCACAGGAATTTGAAACTGATCTGAAATACCAATTACAACACCTCCTTTTGCAGTCCCATCAAGTTTTGTCACTGCTAATGAAGTAACCTCTGTAGCTTTTGTAAACTGTTTTGCTTGCTCAAATGCATTTTGACCTGTAGAACCATCTAATACTAATAAAACATCGTTAGGAGCGTCTTGAACTACTTTTTGCATGACCCTTTTAATTTTAGTCAACTCATTCATTAAATTAACTTTATTATGTAGACGTCCAGCAGTATCTATAATGACAACATCAGCCTCTTGAGTCACAGCAGAGGTAAGTGTATCAAAAGCTACGGAAGCAGGATCAGAGCCCATTTCCTGACGTACAATTGGCACTTCTGTTCTATCGGCCCAAATTTTTAATTGATCTATCGCAGCAGCTCTAAAGGTATCTGCAGCTCCCAAAACAACTTGTAAGCCTTGTTTCTTAAATTGATTTGCCAACTTACCTATTGTTGTTGTTTTACCAACTCCATTGACTCCAACAACCATAATTACGTAGGGCTTTTTATTTGATGGGATGGTAAATTCGATTTCATTACCTAAATTCGTTTCTGATAGCAATCCTGCAATTTCTTCGCGAAGAATATTTTGAAGGGCTTCTGTTCCTACATATTTATCTTTAGCTACTCTTGCTTCAATTCTATTAATAATTTTAAGTGTCGTATCTACACCAACATCAGAGGCAATCAAAACCTCCTCTAAATTATCTAAAACATCATCATCTACTTTAGATTTTCCTGCAACAGCTTTCGTTAATTTACCAAAAAAACTTTCTTTAGATTTTTCTAGACCCTTGTCAAGTGTTTCTTTGTTTTCTTTTGAAAAAATTTTTTTAAAAAAACTCATTTTTATCTCTTATGCACTGTAATAGTTTGTTAAAAAACGTGTCCGCTAGATAGTTGACAACAATTAATCATTGCTTACATACCACTATCACGTATCAATATTCAAAAATACACAATTCTACATCATAAAAAAAGCTACTTTCTGTATTAGAAAGTAGCTTGAAATATTTTATGAAGTAAATCTTACTTTTTTGCTAAAAACTCATTTACTTTAGAAGGATCCATGATTGATTCTACAAAAGTATACGCTCCTGATTTAGGTGATTTCACCATTTTTATAGCTTTACTTAATCTTTTTGAACCTGTCTGTAACGATGCTACTGATTTTTTTGCCATTGTCTAATTTTTTAGATCTATACTCCTAATACCGAGTTTTAGATGTTTAATTATTTAATTTCTTTGTGAACAGTCATTCTCTTCAAAATAGAATTGAATTTTTTAATTTCTAATCTATCTGGTGTATTTTTTTTGTTCTTCGTTGTAATATATCTAGAAGTACCTCTTTCTCCTGATGCTTTGTGCTCAGTACATTCTAAAATTACTTGAACTCTGTTTCCCTTTTTTGCCATTGGTATAAAATTTTAATTCGCTTGAGCTTATTTAGTTAAAATTCCGTTAGCTCTCGCTTCTTTTATAACTGCAGAAATTCCTTTTCTGTTGATATTTTTCAATGCAGAAGCAGATATTTTTAAAGTAATCCATTTATCTTCTTCTGGAATATAAAAACGCTTGGTCATTAGGTTAGCGTCAAACTTTCTTTTTGTTCTATTTAAAGCGTGAGATACATTGTTCCCAACCATTGCTTTTTTTCCTGTTAATTCACAAACTCTAGACATCTTTTCGACAGTTTTATAGTATTATCTCTAAACGAGGTGCAAATCTACAAATAAATCTAATCCCGAACAAAACAATTTTATAAATTTTTAAAGAATTTCTTTTCGTAAAATTTCAAGTGATTTACTCACTGTTTTGTTGATTACTTTTTCTCTGGGCTGACCAAAATTGAATTTTTGAACAATCTCCTGATCATCAGATATAAAAGCAATATAAACGATTCCAACACCATTACTATTGTGGTCTAGGGTTGGACCTGCATTTCCTGTAACCGCAATTGCATAATTTGTGTGTAATTTTTGTTTTACCCCTCTAGCCATCTCAATAGCTACCTGTTTGCTAACAACGCTGTATGTATCAATGGTTTCCTCAGAAACACTTAACAAATTCATTTTTGTTTCTGCCGTATACGCTATGATACTTCCTTTAAAATAAGAAGATGCTCCTGGAACAGAAACCAATGCAGATGCAATTTTTCCGCCTGTGACACTTTCTGCAGTCGCTATCGTCTTTTTCGCTTTTTTAAGCAACTCACCTACCCTTATTTCTAGGGAATTCGAATCCTCTAAACCTGTAATGATCTCGGGAATTAATTCATACAATTCATTTATTTTGTGGTCTAATTCTTTTTCTAAATTCTCTTTATGATCTCCCTTTGCAGATAATCGTAAGCGAACACGTCCAAAAGAAGGTAAATAAGCCAACTTGATGTAGGGTGGTAAATTATTTTCAAAATCTTCAATTTTTTCAGCAATTCTACTTTCTCCCTGACCATAAGTCATAATAGTTTTATGAATGATATGCGGTAGTTTAAATTGTTTTTGAATTCTTGGGAGTACTTCCTTTGTGATCAATGCTTTCATTTCATAGGGAACTCCCGGAAGAGATATAAAAACTGTGTTGTTTTCATAAAACCACATTCCAGGTGCCGTCCCAAAATGATTCATTAACAATGTAGCTTTTGAAGGTAGGCTCGCTTGCGCTATTTGAACTGCTTTGAAAGGATGATTTATTTTTTTAAACAGTGCTTTAATATGTGATAAAACTTCTGGATATTCGATCATCTGATCGTCATTAAAAAAAGCTGCAATTGTTTTTTTTGTAATGTCATCTTTTGTGGGACCTAATCCTCCGGTAATAATCACAATACCCACTCTTTCTTGTGCTTCTTTTAGGGCATTTAGAATATGTTGTTGGTCGTCTTGAATAGATGTTATTTGATGAACCGAGACTCCAATTTTGTTTAATTGCTTTCCAATCCATTGTGAATTGGTATCTACAATTTGGCCGATAAGTATTTCGTCTCCTATTGTTATAATTTCTGCGTTCATAAAGTATTATTCTGATACAAAAATAGGAACAAGTATTAATATTTTAATTAAATTTGAGTATAAATTTCATATAAATGAAAGTCTCTTCTTGCGTATTGCTGATTATGATAATGTTGATCTGTTCTTGCTCTTTGATTCATATAAAAAAATCAGAAGAACAATTACTGCGAATTCCATATACAAGTTTTCTAGACAATTCAAACCGAGAATATTTTTTATACCTCCCGAAAGGATATAAAGAATCAGATAAAAATTGGCCTATTCTAATGTTTCTTCATGGAAATGGAGAACGTGGAAATGGTAAAACTGATTTAGATTATATACAAATTCATGGACCATTATATGAAGCTTGGATTCAAAAAAGAGACCTCCCTTTTATTATAATTGCTCCCCAACTACATATGTTTGATTTGGACAAGCAAAGAATAGATTACATAACAAATAGAACTAAAGAATCTATTCCCAAACGATTAAAAAACGGAACACCTAAACGACCTGAGCCAAGATTTACAAGTGAAAAATTAAATAGCTTCATGAGTAGCACAATACCAGAAACAAAGATAAAGTTCATAAATAAATATGGTTGGAATAACGTGCAAGAAGATTTAATAAACATGATTGATAACACTTTACAAAACTTCAAAGCGGATGATAAAAGAATTTATCTAACTGGCCTAAGTTTTGGTGGATATGGGACTTGGCATACCGCTAGTAAATATCCAAACAAATTTGCAGCGATAAATCCTATCGTAGGATTTGTATTTCCAGATTTGATAAAATCTATTGCAGAGAATAAAACACCTATTTGGAATATTGCTGGGGGAAAAGACAAAGCAGTCCCCTCTGAATATTTTTACACTGGAATTAATAAATTAAAAGAACTGGGGCACCATAAAGTTAGACTAACTGTTCATGAAGATACAGATCATGTAGAAACTTGGAGAAGAGTTTATGCTGGACAGGATATCTATGATTGGCTTTTGAGTCACTCTAAATAGAAAGAATATGTAACCCTAAAAACTACTTAATCATTAATTACTTTACCCGAATAGTAAAAGCCTCTTTTCCTGCTATAACCCCCTTTAAAACATCATTCTCAAAAACCTTACCTACACCTGCTGGTGTTCCTGTAAAGATAATATCTCCTTTTTTTAAGGTAAAATATTGAGATACATAGGCAATCAATTCGTCAATTTTCCATAACATCGCATTTGTATTCCCATCTTGAACAAGAGTATCATTTTGATACAATTGAAATTGTAAATTAGCTAAGTCAAATTCCTCTTTTGAGTAAAACAATCCTACAACAGCACTTCCATCAAAAGCCTTGGCTTTTTCCCATGGCAACCCTTTTTCTTTACATTTTGCTTGAACATCTCGTGCCGTGAAATCGACCCCTAGACCAACTTCATCATAGTATTTATGAGCAAATTTTGACTCAATATGCTTTCCTACTTTATTCACTTTGACCAATACCTCAACCTCGTAATGTATCTCTTTTGAAAAAGGAGGAATAAAAAATGGATTCTTTCTTGGTAAAATTGCAGAATCCGGTTTTAGAAAAACCACAGGGCTTTCGGGCCTTTCATTGGCTAATTCTTCAATGTGATTTGCGTAATTGCGCCCAATGCATATTATTTTCATAATTACTCTCCTGCTTCGGGAAAAACAATCGCTCTATTTCCAGAAACTATAATTTGATGATTCAGATGATTTTTAACTGCTCTAGCCAATACCAATTTTTCTATATCTGCACCAATTATTTTTAGTGTCTGAGGAGTACTTTCATGAGTTACAGGCTTCACGTCTTGTTCTATGATTGGTCCTTCATCTAAGTCTTCAGTAGCATAATGAGCAGTTGCACCTATTAATTTCACTCCTCTCTCATAGGCCTTCTTATAAGGATTTGCTCCCTGAAAAGCAGGCAAAAACGAATGATGTATATTGATAATTCTTTGTGGGTAAAGATTGATAAAACGAGAAGATAAAATTTGCATATATCTGGCCATAATTACCAAATCTATTTCGTTAGCCTCTAATAATTCAATCACTTGAGATTCTTGTTCTAATTTCGATTCTTTGGTTACAGGTAGGTAATGAAAAGGAATCTCAAACATTGTTGCTATGGGTCTTAATTTATCATGATTACTGATAATCATTTTTATATTACAATCCAGTCGACCTTCTTTATAACGCTCTAACAAATCATATAAATTATGACTCGTATGGGAAACCATCAAAGCCACATTCTGTTTTTTATCTCCGTAATGTACAGACCAACTAAAATGTAATGGATTTGCCAGCTCTAAGAAGCTATTTTCCAATTGATCTTTTGAAATGATTGTTCCATCAGCATTCAAACGAATTCTCATGAAGTAAGTGTCCTCAATAGAATTTACATACTGTTGACAACTTAAAATATTGAATCCTTTCTCGTAAAAAAAATTGGTAATCTTCGCAACCAATCCCTTTTGATCAGGGCATTTTATTAAAAATGTAACTATTTGTGATTTCATTTATTAAAAAAAATTAAGCTTAAAAATCTCTTGACTATCTTCAATACAAATTTATTCAATTATTTGTAAAATTTGATCAAATTGAAAACTAGAAATCTATATCTAAAACTATGGAATCCATTTTTTTGGAAAGTTAGGTTTTCTCTTCTCTAAAAAAGCATCTCTTCCTTCCTTTGCTTCCTCTGTCATGTAGGCAAGTCTAGTTGCTTCTCCGGCAAATACTTGTTGACCCACCATTCCGTCGTCTGTTAAATTCATTGAAAATTTTAGCATCTTTATAGAAGTAGGACTTTTTTCTAAAATTTCTTGTGCCCATTGATAAGCGGTATTTTCCAACTCATCATGAGGAACAACAGCATTCACCATACCCATATCATAGGCTTCTTGTGCAGAATAGTTTCTCCCAAGAAAGAAAATCTCTCTTGCTCTTTTCTGACCTACCATTTTTGCTAAATATGCAGAGCCATATCCCCCATCAAATGAGGTAACATCTGCATCTGTTTGTTTAAAAATTGCATGTTCTTTGCTTGCCAAAGTTAAATCACAGACAACATGCAAACTATGTCCACCTCCAACAGCCCATCCAGGCACAACAGCAATCACTGCTTTTGGCATAAACCGAATCAAACGTTGAACTTCTAAAATATTAAGCCTGTGATAACCATCATCTCCAACATAACCTTGATGTCCACGCGCTTTCTGATCCCCTCCAGAACAAAAAGAATATATGCCGTCTTTTTTACTTGGTCCTTCTGCAGAGAGTAAAACCACACCTATGTTTACATCTTCACCAGCATCATAAAAAGCATCATATAACTCTTTGGTTGTTTTTGGTCTAAAAGCATTTCTAACATCGGGTCTATTAAAGGCTATTCTCGCTACTCCATTACATTTCATATACGTAATATCCTCATATTCCTTAACAATTTTCCATCTAGGTTGTATCATAATTTTGTATTTTGGACGTTCTATAAGAAGAACAAAAGAATTGCTCACAAAAATAAAGATTTTAATTTATGTTAAAGAAATCATTCTCACTATTATTTATTCTTTTTTGCTTTCATGGATTTTCACAAAAAATAATTGAAAAAAAAATAACATCAGAAATCCTAGAAACATCGAGAGATATCAAAATTTATTTACCGGAGGGCTATGAAATAGATTCTTTGAAGAACTACCCATTGACAATTGTATTAAATGCTGAGTATTTGTTTGACGCCTATGTTGGTAATGCAGTTTTATTTGCTTCAAAAGACAAATCTCCGAAACAAATTGTGGTAGGTATTGCTATGAAAAACACCAAAAAACAAGACACCTATTTTAACCCTAGAAACGGTAACCTAAATAAAAACAATATCAATTTTTATGAGTTTATAAGAGATGAATTACTTTTTTACATGGAAAGTAATTATAGAACCTCTCTCTTCATTTCACTGGTAGGCGAAGGAACTTCTGCCAATTTAATAAGTCATTTTTTAAAAGAAAATAACCCCATCATCAATTCCTATGTCTGTATAAATCCAACGTTCTCTAATTTTGTCCGACAAGAGTTTCAGTCGTATCACTTGAATAGGTTTTTAAAAGAGGACAACACATTTTACTTATATACAAATAATTCTACATCATTTTCTATCGCAAAGCAATCTAAAATAGGAGCTTTACAATCAGATCTTGCGACCCTAGAATTAAAAAATTTTCATATTGTAAATGACACTATAAAAACAGCCAGTAGTGTTTCTGCTATGAGTGAAGCCATTCCCAGAGCAATGAATAAAATTTTTGAAATTTATGCTCCCATTTCTAAAGAAGAATTTAAAAAAAATATCGAAAATAAATCTCCAAAAGATGCAATCTCTTATTTAGAAAATAAATACATAGAAATTGAATTCCTTTTTGGAAGCAATATAGGAATTAGAGAGAGAGATATTTATGCTGTAGAACGTATAATTATTGAAAAAGAAAATGGTGATTACTTGCTTGAGTTTGGTAAAATGATTTTAAAATTGTTCCCAACCTCACCACTGGGTGAATATTACATCGGTAGATACTATGAAAGCGGTAAAAACATTAAAAAAGCATTAAAGTATTACAAGATTGGATACGGAAAAATGGATCCTACAAATCCAAATTCCGATGCATTTTACGAAAATATTTTGAGACTGGGTGGTCAATAATATTGCTACCAACACGCACTTGAAAACTTTATTTTACCAATTCGATTCTATCTTCTTTAATAACGATACGCTTCTTTTTGTATAGATTTCCTACCGCTTTTTTAAACGCCTTTTTACTCATCTTCATATGGAAACGAATAGCATCAGGAGAACTTTTATCTGTTAGCAAAATAAAACCCTCTCTGCTGGCTGTAAGCTTAGCTAGCACTTTTTCAACATCAGAATTAATCACATTTCTAAAACCCTGTGGCCTGAGAGACACGTCTATTTTTCCATCTTCACGTATTTGTTTTATATATCCAACAAGTTCCATATTTTCTTCTATGTCCTGAAAAACTTCACTTCTGAATAAGAGTCCCTCAAATTCATCATTAATTAAAACGGTATAACCCAAACCTGTTTCAGTTTCAATGACCAACTGCACTTTATCTCCCTCTTGTAAATTCATTATTGTATATATTTAAAATAGTTTTTTAAAACCAAATCGTTTTCTACGCTTGGTGTGAAAATTTCTAAGATTTTTGGATTTTCTGAAGCCTCATAAAAACTCTCTAATTGCTCATTTATAGTTATTGTTGAATATGCTTTTTGATAATCAAAGCCATGCATTTTAGACAAATGCTCTGCAGTCAAACAGTGGGGTGTTTCAAAATATTGAGTTGCATTTGTAGTGGAAGGACCAGGGATGATTTTAAAAATTCCACCACCAGAATTATTGACCAATATAATTCTAAAACTAGCAGGGATATGAGCATTCCACAGAGCATTACTATCATAAAAAAAACTTAAATCACCTGTTATAAAAACAGTCTGATCTGAGAATGCCACTGCTGCTCCAATTGCGGTACTTGTACTACCATCAATTCCACTTGTCCCTCTATTGCAAAAAACTTTGATCGAATCTCTAATTGAAAATAATTGCGCATACCTAATGATGGAACTATTACTAATTTGAAGCTGCGAATTCTCGGGTAATGTTTTAATAATTTGACCAAAGGCTTTCAAATCTGAGTGCTCAATTTGATGAAAATACTGTCGATGTTTATTTCTTTTCTGATCTCTACATCGTAACCATTTTTGCTGATAATCACTTGTTACTTTTTGAACATTATGATGGAATGCTTGGAAAAAATCGAGTGGTTTTTGCTGAATAAATTCAGTCAAAGAGAAGAAGGTATTGGTGGCCTTTTTTTCATCTATATCCCAATGATGCTTGGGCTGATATGAACGTAAAAATTGTTTGATTTTTTTGGAAATAATCATACCTCCAAACGTAATTAAAACATCGGGTTGAAGCTCTTCAAACTCCGACTCATTGAGAGAAAATATAAGTTGATCTATTGCATCAACTACATTTTCATGATGTAAGTTAGAAGTTGTTTCTGTAAGAATTAACACAGAAGTATCCTCCGCATAAAAATTGATAAGTTCATTGATTTTTTTATCTGGATAATTAACCCCCACCAATATCATCTTCTTCTTTGCACGGTTCCAAATATCTGCAAAAAAAGGATAATCTACTTGTGAATTCTCTAGAGAACTCATAGAAATATGAGGGAAATGAAAATTATCTAAAGAAGATACTGTTTCATACAAAGGTTCATCAAAAGGAACGTTTATATGAACAGGACCTTGATTTGATGTTGCTACCTGTAACGCCTCACCAATTAATTGTGAATTTCGAGTTTTAAACTTCGGATTTTCTATTAAGTTTGCTGAAAATAAAATATGATTTTCAAATACATTTTCTTGACGAATTGTTTGACCATCACCAATATCAATTAAATGTTTGGGCCTATCGGCAGAAATTACTACCAATGGGATATTACTGTAAAATGCTTCAGCAATAGCAGGATAATAATTGAGTAACGCTGACCCTGAAGTACATAAAATTGCAACAGGCTTCTGAGTTTGCTGCGCTATTCCCAGAGCAAAAAAAGCTGCACAACGCTCATCAACAATGCTAAAAGTTTCTATGTCTTTATGATTAGAAAAGCCTATTGTAAGAGGAGCATTACGAGATCCAGGAGAAATAACAACCGTCTCAATTTTAAATTGATGACATGCTGAAATTAGGATTTGTGCAAGTTCTTTTTTTGGGTACATTTTTTTAACTTAAAAAATGTCATCCCAAAGTTATAATTCGAAATGACATTTTATACCAAGATCAACTACCTTGGTTAATTTCCTTTTTGATAATCTTCTAAAAACTTGGCTAAACCACTATCTGTAAGTGGATGTTTTAATAAGCCTTCAATTGCACTTAAAGGACCTGTCATTACATCAGAACCTATTTTAGCACAATCAATAATATGCATTGTATGACGAACAGAAGCTGCTAAAATTTGAGTTTCAAAACCGTAATTATCAAAAATTAAACGAATTTCTGAAATTAGATTCAAACCATCTGTAGAAATATCATCTAAACGTCCAATAAAGGGAGAGACATAAGTTGCTCCTGCCTTTGCTGCCAATAGCGCTTGACCTGCAGAAAAAACCAATGTAACATTTGTTTTAATTCCTTTAGAAGAAAAGTATTTACACGCTTTTACTCCATCCTTTATCATTGGTAATTTTACCACAATTTGAGGGTTTAATGCTGCAAGTGCCTCACCTTCTTTAACCATTCCTTCAAAATCTGTAGCAATTACTTCAGCAGAAACATCTCCGTCCACCAATTCACAAATTTCTTTGTAGTGGTTAATAATATTTGCCTCTCCAGTAATTCCTTCTTTAGCCATTAAAGATGGATTCGTAGTAACACCATCTAGAATACCTAAGGCCTGTGCTTCTTTAATTTGTGCTAAGTTTGCTGTGTCAATAAAAAATTTCATGTGAACTTATTTAGTAATCATTATTATATATTGGGCACTATTATCTTCTAAAAGTATTCAGAATTTAGTGGGTTTTTACAGACTTACTTTTTTACTAAACTCAGAGAAATTCTATAAAATACTTTATTCCCCTATGCAAAGATAACAACTCGTCTACTATTTTAAGAGTGTTCTGAAAAATATTTTTTTTACCTGTTACAAACAATCAAAGAACTATAAATCATAATGATTCATAATTAACTTTTCATACCACCTATCTGGTAAAATTCGTTTCAAAACGACAGAAAACTTCTCCATAAAACTACCCACTTTATAATGGATTTTTGGTTTTTTTGTATGAATGATTTTAAAAACTGCTTTCGCCATTTCTAATGGATCCATTCCATCATTTACATGAGCATTCATCAAATCTAAATTTGTCTGATATTTGGTTTTATAGGCAGATTTCTCCAGAACGGGAGCATGATACCTCCCTGCAGCGATGTTGGTTGCAAAATCTCCCGGAGCAACATTAACCATCTGAATCCCATAGTTTTTAACTTCCATACTTATGGCTTCAGTTATAATCTCTAAGGCTCCTTTGGTGGCAGAATAAACTCCTCTAAATGGCAAACCCATATAACCAGCAATGGAAGTGATGTTTATAATAGTTCCAAAATTTTGTTTCCTCATTTGTGGTAAAACACCTTTCATTACCTCAATGGCACCAAAAAAATTCGTATTGAAAACTGCTTTCATTTCATCGGTAGGTGTTTCTTCAACAGGACCCGCAATACCCATTCCTGCATTGTTAACCAAAACATCAAACCTACCTTCTTTTTCAATAATAAATGCGATGGCAGCAGCAATTGTCTCAGTTTTTAAAACATCCAAAGCAATGAGTTCAAAAGAGAATTGATCTGTATGTTTAGGATTTCTACTAGTGCCGTATACCTTACATCCTTTTTCAGCTAAAAAAGTAGCAATCGCTTTTCCTATTCCAGAGGAGGCTCCTGTAATTAAAATAACTTTAGACATACTTAAAATATTTAAACAAATATCTTAAAAGAAAGTGAAGGAAACTAAACTAAAAGAAAAATTTAAATCTTGGGCATAAAAAAAGGCAAGCTATCTACATCACACTGCTACAACCTAATACCTTTGCTGCGTTCCCGCCCTGGAGGATTCAAAGGGAGCTAGTTGTGTAGGACTTGCCGAGGCAAATTTACAATCTATTTTTATTTTGACAATTAAAAAAAGAACTATTTTTAATAATCATCTATTAAAAATAAAACTAATATTTCATTTTTTGTAAATATCAAGAATGAAATGAATATATTTGTTTTTAATAGTTAACTAAACGAATTAAAATGGAAAATCAGGTAAACAGTAAAAAAATAATCATTAACAAAGGTGGAATTCTTGGATTGGCTACGGTATTGTATAGTTTGATTGTGTATGCTACAGGGAACCACTTAGAACCACATTGGTCCGGGACACTGATCTCATCAGCTTTGTTTATTGGAATCATTGTTCTGGGTATTAAAGGTTTTAAAAGCGAAAATAACGGATACCTATCTTGGGGAGAAGGCGTTAAAATTGGTATTGGAATTGCTGTAATAGCCGGTTTAATCAATGTTATCTACAGTTATATTTTTATGAATTTTATCGAACCTGATTTCATGAATCAGATGATGGAAGTTCAAAATCAAGCTTTTATAGACCAAGGCATGACCGAAGAACAAATAGAAATGAGTAATGAAATGAGTGAAAAATTTCAATCTCCAGGAATCATGGCTGCAATGGGAATAATCATGTATGCCATCGGAGGTTTTATTGTTTCTGCAATCGGAGCTGCAATTATGAAGAAATCTGAAGAAGAACAATATTAGATTTTTCTATTTAGTTAAACAATACAAATAACAGTTCTATATAGAAAGACTACTTTTTTTGAATATGAATATTTCAATAGTCATACCGCTTCTTAACGAAGAAGAATCTTTGAAAGAATTATACGATTGGATTGCAGAAGTTATGCAATCCAATCGTTATTTATATGAAATTATTTTTATTGATGACGGAAGTACGGATGCTTCCTGGAAGGTGATTGAAAACCTATCGCACAAAGACCGTTCGGTAAAAGCCATTCGTTTTCAAAAAAATTATGGAAAATCACAAGCATTAGATGCTGGTTTTGAATTGGCAACCGGAAATGTCGTGATCACCATGGATGCAGACTTACAAGACAATCCAGAAGAAATACCCGCATTATATGATTTAATAATAACTGAAAACTTTGACTTAATCTCCGGCTGGAAAAAGAAACGTTATGATAATATCATTACAAAAAATATACCCTCAAAATTGTTCAATGCCGTTGCTCGAAAAACATCAGGCTTAGAATTACACGATTTTAACTGTGGACTAAAAGCATACAAAAATAATGTGATTAAAACGGTAAAAGTCAGCGGAGAAATGCATCGATACATTCCTGTTTTAGCTAATAATGAAGGATTTACAAAAATAGGCGAAAAAGTTGTGCAACATCAAGCAAGAAAGTACGGAGAGACAAAATTTGGCATGGACCGGTTTATCAATGGCTTTTTAGATTTGATTACCATCTCATTTTTATCAAAATTTGGTAAAAGACCCATGCATTTTTTTGGTCTATGGGGAACCCTTATGTTTCTATTTGGAACCACCTCTGCCTCTTATATTGGAATCATAAAATTATACAAACTCTATAAAGGTACAAAAACCATTTTGGTCACTGATAATCCTTGGTTTTATATCGCATTAACTTCTATGATTTTAGGAACTTTATTATTTTTAGCCGGTTTTATTGGCGAACTCATAATAAAAACAAAAAATAACGAAAAACACTATACTATTAAAGAAAAACTCAATTTCTAAATAGTATATTTGCGCCTTATTAAGCAAGAAGATTTTATTTTTATGAAAGATATTTTAGACAAAGCGACACAATGGTTAACTCCTACTTTTGATGCAGAAACTCAGAAAGAAATCAACGAATTGATCACTGAGAATTCAAATGACTTGGTAGATAGGTTCTATAAAGATATGGAGTTTGGAACTGGTGGAATGCGAGGACTCATGGGTGCTGGGACCAATAGAATAAATAAATATACGCTTGGTAGAGCTACACAGGGTTTGTCTAACTACCTTATTCAAAACGTGCATAAAGAGAAATTAAGCGTTGTTATCGCCTATGACTGTAGACACAATAGTAAAAAGTTTTCAAAAATTGTTGCGGATGTTTTATCGGCCAACAATATCAAAGTATTTTTATTTGAAGATTTACGTGCAACTCCAGAATTATCTTTTGCTGTTCGTTATTTAAATTGTGATGCTGGTATTGTTTTAACAGCATCTCATAACCCTCCGGAATATAACGGATATAAAGTGTATTGGTCAGATGGAGGACAAATTGTACCTCCTCATGATAATGGAATTATCGAAAAAGTAAATTCATTATATTTTTCTGAAATTAACTTTAAAGCCAAAGAAGATTTAATTGAAGTTATTGGGAAAGAAGTTGATGATGCCTTTGTAAAAGCCTCGGTAAAAAATGCTTCTTTATCTGATGAAATTGATAGAGAAAATTTAAAAATTATTTTTACTCCGTTACATGGAACTTCGGTCGTATCTGTCCCTGACGCGTTGTCCAAGGCAGGGTATTCAGATGTACATATTGTAGAGGAGCAAAAAATTCCTGACGGAGATTTTCCAACAGTAAAATCTCCCAACCCAGAAGAACCTGAAGCCTTAAAAATGGCTACTGAGTTAGCAGATAAAATTGGTGCGGACATTGTGATTGGAACAGACCCTGATTGTGATCGATTAGGAGTGGCAGTGAGAGACACCAATGGAAACATGAAATTGATGAATGGGAACCAGACAATGGTTGTGATGACTGAATTTTTATTACGAAAATGGAAAAAAGAAGGAAAAATTAATGGAAAACAATTCATAGGATCTACCATTGTTTCTACAAAACTTGTGAATGAAGTTGCTGCCAATTATAGTGTGGAAACTAAAACCGGTTTGACAGGGTTTAAATGGATTGCAAAAATGGTGAAAGATTTCCCAGAATTAGACTTTATTGGTGGTGGAGAAGAAAGTTTTGGATATATGGTCGGTGATTTTGTAAGAGATAAAGATGCGGTTACCGCGACTCTTTTAGCCTGTGAAGTGGCTGCATATGCAAAACAACACGGAAGTTCTTTTTACAGGGAGTTACTAGATATTTACAAAACGCACAGATTTTACAAAGAACACTTGATATCCATTACAAAAAAAGGAATGGATGGCGCTGCAGAAATTCAACAAATGCTAAGTAATATGCGAAATAATCCATTGACAGTCATTGATGGAGAAAAGATAGAATATCTTACAGACTATCAAGCATCTACAAGAAAAAACTTAATCACGGGCAAGGTAACAAACATCCATCTACCAGCATCAAATGTCTTAATTTACCAAACGGAATCAGGCACAAGAATTGCAGCAAGACCGAGTGGAACAGAACCAAAAATAAAGTTTTATTTTAGTGTAAATACGAATTTTGATGATGATAAAAATGCTACTGATACAGAAGATCAGCTAGACAGTAAAATTCAAAGAATTATTAAAGAAATGAAATTGAATTGATGGGATATTTTAAAGACATTTTAAAGTATGAGAAGAAATATAGAAAATTTACCATCCTAAATATTCTATTTAATATTTTATACGCTGTTTTTAATGTACTATCTGTTCTTGCTTTTATACCCGTTTTAGGAATTCTCTTTGGAAAAGAGCAAAGAATTACCAAAGAACCAATTTATGAGGGAATTTCAAAAATTGGTGATTTTCTAAAAGATACTTTTTATTATTTTATTTCCCAAAGAATTGAAAACAAAGGAGAAATCAATACACTTTTATTTATTTGTCTTTTAGCTTTGTCTTTATTCTTTTTTAAAAACTTATTCAGGTATTTAGCCTCTTATGCAATTACCTTTCTAAGAACAGGTATTGTAAAAGACATACGAGACAAGTTATACAATAAAATAGTTGGATTACCCGTTTCCTATTTCACTGAAAAAAGAAAAGGAGACATTATTGCTCGTATGACTTCGGATGTGCAAGAAATAGAAAATTCAATTTTAACTTCTATAGAAACTATTGTTAGAGAGCCATTAACAGTGATTATTTCAATCACTATCATGCTTTTTATGAGTGTAAAACTCACACTATTTGTCTTTATTTTATTACCTGTTTCTGGTTTTATAATCTCTTCAATTAGTAAAAAATTAAAAGCAAATTCTGTCAAAGCTCAGAAAGAGACGGGTCGTTTTCTGTCATTTATAGAAGAAACATTGACTGGTTTAAGAATTATCAAAGGATTCAATGCCGAAAATGTAATTCAAAAAAAATTCAATAGTTCTACATTCAGTTTCAAAAAATTAATGACCAGTGTTTTTCACAGACAAACATTAGCGTCACCAATGAGTGAATTTTTAGGATCTGCCACCATTATTGCCATCCTTTGGTATGGTGGAACAGAAGTACTATCCAAAACAAGTTCGCTTCAACCTGCAGAGTTTTTCGGGTATATTGTATTATTTTACACTGTTTTAAACCCTATTAAACTAATTACTACTACATTTTATAACATTCAAAAAGGAGAAGCCTCTGCTGAGCGGATTATGACTGTTTTAAATACAGAAAACACCATCAAAGACATACCCAATGCAACCCGAAAAGAAGATTTTAAAAGTAAAATTGAATTTAAAAATATCTCATTTAAATATAAAAGCAACTATGTTTTAGAAGATTTTTCACTAACTGTTCACAAAGGAGAGACGGTTGCTTTGGTGGGACAATCTGGAAGTGGAAAATCTACTTTAGCCAATCTAATCACCCGCTTTTATGATGTAAATAAAGGAGAAATTTTAATTGATGGAGAGAATATCAAGCATATCACTAAAAAATCTTTGAGAAATTTAATGGGAATTGTTTCTCAAGATTCAATTTTGTTTAACGACACCGTTACAAATAACCTTAAATTAGGAATTCAAAATACTAGTGACACTGCAATTATAAATGCCTCTAAAATTGCAAATGCAGATGAATTTATTCAAAACCTACCCCAAAAATACAATACAAATATTGGAGATGGTGGAAACACCCTTTCTGGCGGACAAAAGCAACGTTTATCTATTGCTAGAGCGGTTTTAAAAAATCCTCCCATCATGATTTTAGATGAAGCAACCTCTGCACTAGACACAGAATCTGAACAATTAGTACAAATTGCTTTAGAAAAAATGATGAAAAATAGAACCTCTATTGTCATTGCACACAGACTTTCTACCATTCAAAGTGCCGATAAGATCTTAGTACTTAAGAAAGGTAAAATCGTAGAACAAGGAAAACACCAAGAACTGCTTGCTAAAAAAGGAGAATACTTCAAGTTAGTTTCAATGCAAAGTTTAAGCTAATTCTAGACCTAACTGCTTTCCTTTTTCTATCATAAACTCAAAAGAGGCTTGATATTCATTAGGAATTTGACCTTCTAGAATAGCTTCTTTAATGGCCTCTTTTATTTGACCAATCTCTCTACAAGGCTTCAAATTAAAAGCTTTCATAATCTCTGCTCCTGAAACGGGTGGTTGAAAATTACGAACTTTATCTCGCTCTTCTACTTGTTTGATTTTTTTTCTAACCAATTCAAAATTCTTGTGATAGCGTTTGAATTTTTTTGAGTTTTTTGTAGTAATATCTGCTTCACATAAGGTCATCAATGAGTCAATATCATTACCGGCATCAAAAACAAGACGTCTAACGGCTGCGTCAGAAACTTCACTTGCTAATACTATTGGTCGTGAACTTAACAATACCATTTTCTGAACAAACTTCATTTTGGTATTCAAAGGCATCTTTAAACGTTTGAATAATTTGTAGACCATTTTTGATCCTATAAATTCGTGCGCATGAAAAGTCCATCCTACTTTTGTACTGAATTTTTTGGTAGGTGCTTTTCCAATATCATGAAGCAAAGCAGCCCATCTTAACCATAGATCATCTGTATTTTTAGCAATATTATCTAGTACTTCTAGAGTATGATAAAAATTATCTTTATGCTTTTGACCTTCTACTTCTTCTACTCCTTTTAAAGCAGTTAACTCGGGTAAAATTTGTACTAATAACCCTGTTTGTTCTAGTTGTAAAAACCCTATTGAAGGCTTAGGCGAAGCAATAATTTTATTCAATTCGTCTATAATTCTCTCTCGGGTAATTATTTTTAATCGGTTTCCGTTTCTTGAAATTGCAAGTAATGATTCTTCTTCGATTGTAAAATTCAATTGAGAAGAAAAACGAATAGCGCGCATCATTCTTAAGGGATCATCCGAATATGTTACATCCGGATTTAAAGGGGTTTTTACTACTTTATTTTCTAAATCTTTTATTCCTTGAAATGGGTCTAATAATTCTCCATAATCAGCCTCATTTAAACTGAAAGCCAGTGCATTTATTGTAAAATCTCTTCTATTTTGATCGTCTTGCAACGTCCCTTGAATAATCTCTGGATTTCTGCTATTCTCTGTGTAGGACTCTTTTCTAGCACCAACAAACTCAATTTCGATGTCATTATAACGCAACATTGCTGTACCATAGGTTTTAAATACCTGAACCTTTGGTTGGTTGGGTAACAAATCTGATACTTTTTGAGCCAGCTCAATTCCACTCCCAACCGCTACAATATCAATATCTTTAGAACCTACTCTTTTTAGAAAAAAATCTCGTACAAACCCACCAATGACATAACTATCTATTTGGAGTTGTTTAGATGCCAGAGAAATGACACTAAATATTTCTAAAGAAATTGCTTCTGTATATTTCATATTTTTAAAAGTGATGCAAATTTATTATTTTCTATTCTTTTAAACCTAAAATTAATAGAAGAAAATTATGATAACATTCGTACTTTTGTTTGAAATGTAAAAATATCGCTTTTTTTAAAGTAAAATAAATATGATTATTGTTAGAATTCTTGGTGGATTAGGTAATCAAATGTTCCAATATGCATATGCAAAAGCTCTGGAATCAAAAGGATTTAAAGTAAAATTAGATCTCTCTGGTTTTAAAAACTATAAATTGCATGGTGGATATCAATTAGATAAATACAACATCAATATTCAAAGTGTTAAAGGATCTACTCTTTTTTTATCTAAAATAAATCCTTTTAGAGTCGTCAAAGAAAAAAACCTTCTCTTCAGTGATTCACTAAGTTCACCTAAAGGGAATGAGTATGTAAAAGGATACTTTCAAACGGAAAAATATTTTTCAGAGATTAGAAATACATTATTAAAACAGTATTGCTTACTTGGTAAACTATCGGATAGCACCAAAAAATATAAAAGTAACATAATACAATCCAAAAATAGTTGTTCAATTCATATCAGAAGGGGAGATTATATATCCAATATAAAATCTAATAATATTCATGGAACTTGTAGTTTAGAGTATTATAATAGTGCGATTCAAACAATTGAAAAAAAATATAAAAAGGTTACATTTTTTATTTTTTCTGATGACATAACTTGGACAAAAAAAAATATACTACTAAAAGACAGCACTTATGTAGACCATCAATGTTTGCCTCATGAAGACCTATATTTAATGAGTTTATGCAAACATAATATTACTGCTAATAGTAGTTTTTCCTGGTGGGGAGCTTGGTTAAATAAAAATAACAATAAAACTGTTATCGCTCCAAAAAAATGGTTTAGAACAAAGGAAAATGAAATTATATGTGAAAATTGGATGAAATTATGAAGTCTTTTAAAGTATACTACATCAACTTAGATAAAAGTACTGATCGCAAAAGTTTCATGGAAAATCAATTCAAAGAATTGAATATTCCGATTACGCGAATACCTGCTACCTATGGAAAAAAGATCAACAAAACAATACTTAAAAAAGAGAAAGCAAGCCACAATATTTTGGCACATTTTCCACTACCAAATGATGGTGAAATTGGTATTTGTTTGACACATTTTGATCTTTGGAAATCCCTTTCCAAAGAACCTCAAGACTTTTCTATCGTATTGGAAGACGATGCATTAGTTCACAAAGATTTTTTTAAGGATCTAGATCTTCTTTTAAAGCAAATTTCAAAAGATGATTTTATTGATATTTCAGGAAAAAAAGGCTTTTATTCAATAGAAAAAACAGCCCTTTTGAATAAGTTTTTAATCCCTCCTGTTTTGATGATAGGACAAATTATCGGTAAAAATGCTGCCATGAAAATGTCAGCTAATTTAACTGAATACTATGCCCCTATAGATGTGATGAAACAAGATATTTACAAACATAAAGTAGCTTTATATTCTACAAATAAACAATACGTGGTTAGTATAGATAAAAGCGTGGGGGGAAGTACAATCCAACAAAATAACATGATTATTTGGAAAAAGGTAGTCCGAGAAATCATTCGTCCTTTTTGGCAACTTATAAGCCTTTTTACCTATAAAATGTATAGATTGGTAAGAAATTACATCTATTATAAAAGAAATTAATTTTCTTTTATTCCCTTGTTTAACAACCTCAATTTAATATACCTTGTTAAAACTCCGTAAGCTTGAGTTTTGGCGACAAGAAAGCCTGTAAAACCATCTAAAAAACCCAGACGAATTACATAATGAATAAGAAATCTTACAGGGGGTTTTATCAGTACATGATAGATTGATACTTTTTTTCCTTTTTTATGTAAATCAAGGGCTTTAATGCTAGCATAGTGATTCATTTTGGAAATATAATGATCATAATTTCTATAAGAAAAATGGTCGATTTTATACTTAAAAAAACCTAGTTTTCCATTTGTTGAAATTCGTTCATGTACAACTCCCTTATACTGACAATGCTCTTTTAAAAATAAACGAACTACTTTATCTCTTTGAAAACCGCAATAATTAACTCGCATTCCACAAAAATAAAAACTTCTTCTCACATAAAAACCAACAAAATTTTTTGGATTTTTAACCGCTTCCAAAATTTCTAGTTCCACTTCAGGAGAGACTCTTTCATCGGCATCTAAAATATAAATCCAAGGATGGGTCGCTTGTGAAATCGCAAAATTTTTCTGTGAAGAAAAATCATCAAACTTTCGCTTGATGATTTTTACATTCATTTGTTTTGCTATTGATAGGGTCTTGTCTTTACTAAACGAGTCTATGACAATAATTTCATCTGCAAAATTCACTGATTTTATCGCATCCTCTATGTGAATTTCTTCATTTAAAGTAGGGATAATTGCAGTAATCTTTGTCATCGTATATATATATATTAAACCGCTACATCATATTCACGCAATGCGTCGTTTAAAGAGGTCTTTTTATTGGTACTTTCTTTTCTTTTTCCAATGATCAAAGCACAAGGCACATTGTATTCTCCAGCAGCAAACTTCTTTGTATAACTTCCAGGAATCACCACAGATCTTGCAGGAACAACTCCTTTGGTTTCAACAGGCTCCTCTCCAGTTACATCGATAATTTTAGTACTCATTGTTAAAACTACATTTGCTCCCAAAACAGCTTCTTTTTCTACCCTAACACCCTCTACAACAATACATCTAGAACCAATAAAAGCACCGTCTTCAATAATTACTGGTGCAGCTTGTAAAGGTTCTAAAACCCCGCCAATTCCAACACCTCCCGAAAGGTGAACGTTTTTACCTATTTGTGCGCAAGAGCCAACAGTTGCCCACGTATCTACCATTGTCCCTTCATCTACATGTGCTCCTATATTCACGTAACTTGGCATGAGTATGGTCCCTGGTGAAATATATGCACCATGCCTTGCAACAGCATTTGGTACAACTCTAATACCTCTTTCAGCAAAATTTCTTTTCAATGGAATTTTATCGTGATATTCAAAAATACCCGCTTCTAAGGTTTCCATTTTTTGAATAGGGAAATACAAAACTACCGCTTTTTTAACCCATTCATTCACTTGCCAACCACCCGCTACTGGTTCTGCTACCCTAAGGGCTCCTTCATCTAATAGGTCTACAACCTTTCGAATAGTATTGATGGTGTGCTCTTGTTGTAACAAGTCACGATTTTCCCATGCTGCTTCTATAATTTCTCTAATTTCCTTCATTTTAGTTGTTTAATTTCTACAAATATAATTCTATCCCAAAAAACTGAGTGCGAAGATACCTTTTTTAAACAGATATTTCTGCTTTGTTTAAAAAACGTATTTTTGTAAAAAAAATTTTTCATGGCGAGAATTTTAGCAATAGATTTTGGTGAAAAAAGAACAGGAATTGCCGTTACAGACGAATTACAACTTATTGCATCTGGATTAACAACGGTTCATACAATTGATTTATTGTCTTTCATAAAAGAATATACTACAAGAGAAAAGGTGGAATTATTTTTAGTGGGAAAGCCAAAACAAATGAATAATACGGATAGCGAAAGTGAATTTCTCATTACCCCTTTTTTACAACAACTGAAAAAATTATTTCCTCTAATTCCGGTGAAAAGAATTGATGAACGTTTTACCTCAAAAATAGCTTTTCAAACGATGATTGACAGCGGGATAAAGAAAAAACAACGAAGAAATAAGAAGATGATAGACGAAATCAGTGCAACTATCATTTTACAATCGTATTTATACAACAAATAATTTTATTGAAGTAGTAAACTTTGTATTTTTGCAAAGCTCAAAAAAATAAAGAAATGATTTTACCCATCGTTGCCTACGGAGATCCTGTTTTAAGAAAAGTTGCCGTAGAAATTAATGCCGATTACCCCGAATTAAAATCACTCATTGCAAACATGAAAGAAACCATGTACAATGCTGCTGGTGTTGGGTTGGCTGCTCCTCAAATAGGAAAATCAATTCGCTTATTTCTCATTGATGCATCTCCTTTTGCAGATGATGAAGAAATGTGTGAAGAAGACAGAAACGTTTTGAAAAACTTTAACAAGGTCTTTATAAATGCTAAAATAATAAAAGAAGAAGGTACTGAATGGGTTTTCAATGAAGGATGTCTGAGTATCCCTGAGGTCAGAGAAGATGTTTTTCGTCAACCAGAAATAACCATTGAATACCAAGATGAAGATTTTAAAACGCACACCGAGACACTAAAAGGGTTGGCAGCAAGAGTTTTTCAACATGAATATGATCATATAGAGGGTGTTTTATTCACAGATAAACTTTCAACACTTAAAAAAAGATTGATAAAGAAAAAATTGGAAAACATTTCGAAAGGGAAAATTAGAGCTAATTATAGAATGCGTTTCCCAAATCTAAAAAGGAAAAAATAAGGATAACATATATATGGAATTTAATAAAATTATAGCCGTTTCAGGAAAACCAGGATTATTTAGAGTAGTTTCACAGTCTAAAAATGCAGTCATAGCAGAATCTCTGATAGAAAAAAAACGAATCGCAATTAACACTACACAACATATAAGTTTGTTAGAAAATATTGCAATCTATACCTATGAAGAAGACATGCCTCTATTGAACGTTTTTAAAATTATGTTTGATAAAACGGCAGGAAAAGAAGCGCTTTCGCATAAAGATAGTAGTAAAAATTTGACTGCTTTTTTTACAGAAGTCATACCAAATTATGATGATGAAAGAGTCTATGTTTCCAATATTAAAAAAGTAATTCAATGGTTTAATCTCTTGGTAAAAACTGGATTGGATTTTTCTAAAATTGAGGAAAGCTCTGAAAAAAACACAGAAGAAGTATAAACAATTTTTTTATTTCGAAATACTATTAAATTAAATCATCAACTTGAATAGCAGAAAAGATCAATTAAAAGCTTTTAACAGATTGTTAGATATCATGGACGACCTTCGAGAGAAATGTCCCTGGGATCAAAAACAAACTTTAGAGAGTCTGCGTCATCTAACCATAGAAGAAACCTATGAACTTGCGGATGCTATTTTAGATAATGATCTACCCGAGATAAAAAAAGAATTAGGAGATCTTTTTCTACACATTATCTTTTATGCAAAAATAGCCAGTGAACAAAAGGCCTTTGATATTGCTGATGTTGCCAATGCAATCTCTGACAAATTAATACACAGACATCCTCATATTTATGGAGATGTTAATGTAGAAGATGAAGAAGAGGTAAAACGCAATTGGGAACAACTGAAACTTAAAGAAGGAAAAAAATCTGTTTTAGAAGGAGTTCCTAAAAGCTTACCTGCTGTTGTAAAAGCGAGTAGAATTCAAGAAAAAGTTGCTGGTGTTGGTTTTGACTGGGAACAACCAGAACAAGTGTGGGAAAAGGTACAAGAAGAATTATCGGAGTTAAACGAAGAAATTAAAGCAGGATCCAAAGAAAATATCGAAAAGGAATATGGCGATGTACTATTCTCAATGATTAACTATGCAAGATTTATCAACGTAAATCCAGAAAATGCTTTAGAAAAAACCAATAAAAAATTCATAAATCGCTTTCAGTATCTAGAGACTCAAGCAAAAAAAGCAGGGAAAGAACTCTCTGACATGTCGTTAACTGAAATGGATGTCTTTTGGGAAAAATCAAAGGAATTTTTTAAATAAACCCAATTAGAAAAAAACAATCTACTTAAGTTAAACCTCTTTTTTAGCAAATAAAAGAGATTCTAAAAACCCAAGTCCATATCCTAAAAATTGGGTAAAGGAAGTAATAATACTTAAAAAAGCTACTATCAAATTTTTATTCTTAAACAAGGAATCTAGAAATAGTATTAAAAAATACAGCCCATAGAAATATAAAAATTGATAATAACCAAAAAACATACAGATGATACTCAGATCAATCCCAATTATAAACATAGTAGGAAACCAATAGGTAAATTTTGCTGTTTCTGGGTATTTTCGATTGAGTTTGGGCCTAGCGGATCCAAAGCCAAAAGTTTGCTTAAAAAACTGCTGAATTGTACTTCTTCTTTTATGATACACAAAGGCTTTTTCAATCAATTGAGTTTCGAAACCACTTTCCCACAAACGAAAAGTTAAATCAATATCTTCTCCATTGATCATTGTAGAGAATCCTTTGGTAATTTTAAAGGCTTTTTGAGACAAACCAAAGTTAAAACTTCTAGGTTGAAATGTACCCACAGCATATTTTTTACCTCGAATCCCCCCTGTTGTTAATACAGCGGTCATAGCATAGTTGATGGCTTTTTGGAGTGGTGTAAAACTTGAATGTGATGCATCTGGTCCACCAAAAGCATGAGTGAAATTGTTTTCTAATGATTTTTTAACTTCTGTTAAATACTGGGTTGGAACAATTACATCAGAGTCTAAAATAATAAAATAGTTTCCTGAAGCATTCTCCATTCCAAAATTTCTGCTAGCTCCTGCTCCACTATTTTCTTTAAAAAAGTATTTTAAATTGAGCTTACTATTGTATGTATCTGCAATTAATTCACTTTTTTTTGTTGAACCATCTTCTATAAGTAACACCTCAAAAGTATCAGAATAATCTTGTTTTGTGAGACTTTCTAATAATTCGTCTATTTCATTTGGACGATTGTAAACAGGAATTATGATGGAAAAATTAAGTGTCAATATTTTTGTATTTATAATTTACTTGCTGACAAAACAGAAGGTTAAAAAGGTGCTTAAAAAATAATCAAATAGTCATTTTTAATTATTCATAATTAGATATCACTTTAGCAGTTGAAATTAATTCAATAACTCTTTTGCATGTGTTAAAGCCGAATCTGAAATATCTTTCCCACTCAACATTTCTGCAATTTCAACAATTCTTTCGTCTGGAGATAACCTTTTTAAATTGGTGGTCGTTACTCCTTTAATTTCTTCTTTATACACCTTATAATGACTGCTTCCTTTTGCTGCAATTTGTGGTAAATGTGTGATTGAGATTACCTGCATATGATGGCTCATTTGCTGCATGATTGCTGCAATTTTATTGGAAATTTCACCAGAAACACCTGTGTCAATTTCATCAAAAATAATCGTTGGTAACTGAGTGTTTTTAGATAATACGTTCTTAACAGAAAGCATGATTCTAGATAATTCCCCACCTGAAGCTACTCTCTTTAACTCTCCATAATTACCGCCTTTATTGGCTGAAAATAAGAATAGTAACTCATCTTTCCCATTTGAAAGATAGTCTTCAGTTGGTTTGATTTTAATAGAAAAACGTGCGTTTTCCATCCCTAAATCTGCTAATAAATTTTCTAATTCTTTTGTAAGTTTTGGTAGGGAGGCAATTCTCGCTTTAGAAATAATAATAGCAATTGCATCTAACTTCTCAGAAACGGTCCTTATTTCCTCTCGCTTATTGTGAATAACCTCATCTGCATTTTCTACCTGTAAAACTTTTTCTGAGAGCTCTTCATAAATCTTTAGCAGGGCCTCCACAGAATCTACATAATGTTTTTTTTGTAAATTATATAGCAACTGCAATCTATCGTTAATTTCTTCTGCTTCATTGGTATTAAAATCAACCCCATCATTTTCATTTTCTATTTCAGAAACAATATCATCAATTTCAATTTTTACACTGGTAATTCGCTCTAATAAATTTTGATATTCTTTCACAAAAGGGGCAATTTTAGACAACCTATTCTCTAAATTATTCACTAGACTTTGAACACCTATTTCATCTGTGATAGCAATTTGCAGTGCTTCTGATAAATTGAGTTTTATCTCCTCAATGTTATTAAGTCTCTCTAATTTCTCTTCCAATTGATGTTGCTCATCAATTTTTAAATCTGCAACTTCTAATTCTTTAAATAAATGAGAGTTATAATCATATTGTTGGTTCGCCTCTCTCTGAGAATTCTCTAATTCGATCAATTCTTTTTTTAATTGATTCAATTGAGCAAAGCCTCTTTGATAAGAAGAAATTCTTTCTTTATTTTTTGCTATGGCGTCTATAACCGTAAACTGAAAATTCTTATCAGACAACTGCAATGTTTGATGTTGTGAGTGTACATCGATCAATTTTATTCTTAACTCATTTAACACAGACAATGTAACTGGAGTATCGTTTACAAAAGCTCTTGATTTTCCTGAAGGTAAAATTTCTCTTCTGATAATTGTTTCTGCTTCATAATCCAAATCTACCTCATTAAAAAAATCTTGTAAATTATAAGCAGAAATTGCCATTTTTGCTTCTACAATGCATTTGGTAGAGGCATCTTTCAAAGAAGACAGATCTGCTCTATTTCCCAAGACCAAACCTAGGGCTCCCAAAAGTATCGACTTTCCTGCACCAGTTTCTCCGGTTATTATAGATAATCCCGAGGTAAAATCGATGGATAACTGATTGATTAAAGCATAGTTCTTAATGGAAAGTTGTGTTAACAAATCTTCTTAATTTAAATAACTAAATTAGTAAAAAATGTATCAAGATTTTTAAAAAAAATAGAAATTAATCTTTTACCTAATGGCTTTCCACTTGTTGCTATTGTTTGGAGATATTTTTTTGACGATTCTCGTAAGTCTATTTTTATTGACGGTCACTGGACCATCAGCATACATATTTACAATTTCGTCTGCTTTTGCATCAAAAAATAACCGTATCAAATAATTTCCAACGGTTTTATTAAAAATAGATTCCAAAGAAATGATCGCATTTTCAATTGTCTGTTTTGCGCTCTTTTCATTTGATAAAAATCTGTCTAACCCAAGTCTGTGATAGCTGTAGTTTGCGGCTCTGTAAGCTCTTAATTTGGGAGATAAAATATTATCAATCAATAAAAAACGATTCTGTTTCCCTACCACATTTTGCCATGAAGCCAATCCGCTTTGTTGCGCTTGTAACATTACATTTTGTGCTTCTTTGTAATACATTTGTCCACCATTCTTTTTAAAAGTATCTGCATCTGTACCTAGCACAATATTTGTGTAAAAAACAATGGTAGAAATTAAGTTACTATCAAAAGAATTTCTATTGTATATCAACGGATCGAACTCATTGTATTTAAAATTAAAATCATTGTCTTTTAAATTTAATACTGGTGATGCATAAGATGAAGCATAAACAGGTCTTGAAGATTGGATCTGTATCGTTCCTTTAAAAGTATTTGCATCTCTAGAAGTAATGATAATAGTAAATGCACAATCGATTCGTTCTTCCGGTTTTACGTCTTTGCTTGTCCATTTTGTTTGGTTGATAAACTCCGACAATGATTTCTCTAAGGTTTTAAAAACCTGCACATTAGATCCTTGCACTTGATTGTAATTCACTGTAACCAAACAATTTAATTCCTGAGATTTCATTACAGAAATCGAAAAGAAGCATGCAAAAAGGATTCCAAGTTTACGCATTTGTCTTTTTTATAATTTCATTCATAATATCTTTAGCTACCGCTACCTTAGATTTCAATTCAAACGATCGTTCATTAAATGCTTTATCTATAAAAGTAATTTTATTGGTATCGGTTGCAAAACCTGCCCCTGGATCTTGGAGAGAGTTTAACACAATTGCATCTAAATTCTTTCTTTGTAATTTGCTTTTTGCATTTTCTAATTCATTATTTGTCTCCAAAGCAAATCCTACCAAATATTGGTGCTGTTTGATGTCTCCCAAAGAGGCTAAAATATCCTTTGTGGGTGATAACTCTATATGCAACGCTAAAGTAGTCTTCTTTATTTTCTGAGAGGCAATCTTTTTGGGAGCAAAATCTGCAACTGCAGCAGAAAGTATTGCAATATCTACATTGGGAAAGTATTTATGAACTGCATGATACATTTCGGATGCAGAAACAACATTGATCCTATGTATCAAAGAATGTTTTATCTGTAAATGACTTGGACCTGAAATTAAAAAAACTTCTGCTCCTAAGTTAGCAGCTTCTGTTGCTATGGCAAATCCCATTTTACCAGAAGAATGATTTCCTATAAAACGAACAGGATCTATAGCTTCATAGGTGGGCCCAGCTGTAAGCAAAACTTTTTTTCCTTTTAGGGGTAATTTTGATACAATATCTTTTTCTATAAAGGAAACAATATCTTCAGGTTCAGCCATTCTTCCTTCGCCCACTAGACCACTTGCTAACTCACCAGATGTTGCAGGAATCATGGTATTTCCAAAAGATTGTAATTTTTGTAAATTTTGCTTTGTAGAGGTGTGAATATACATGTCTAAATCCATTGCGGGTGCAAAATAAACAGGGCATTTCGCTGACAAATAGGTGGCTAACAACAAATTGTCACATGTTCCATTTGCCATTTTTGAGAGTGTGTTTGCTGATGCGGGTGCAACCAACATATAATCTGCCCAAATGCCCAAATCGACATGGTTATTCCACATCTCATTATCATCTTTCGTATCGTAAAAAGTAGAATGAACAGGGTTTTTGGAAAGTGTGGAAAGCGTAAGAGGTGTTATAAAATCTTTAGACGCAGGAGTCATGATTACTTTGACTTCTGCGTCTAATTTAATTAAGAGACGAACCAAACTGGCCGTTTTATAAGCGGCAATTCCGGCAGTAATTGCCAAAAGAACTTTTTTACCACTTAAAATAGACATTATTCCGCGTCTGGTGTTCTAAAGTATACTTTATCATTTAACCATTCTTCCACAGCAATCGCAGTGGGTTTTGGTAATCTTTCGTAAAACTTAGAAACTTCAATTTGTTCCTTGTTCTCAAAAACTTCTTCTAAACTATCATTGTAAGTTGCAAACTCATCTAGTTTATCTACCAATTCTTTCTTTAAATCTCCATTAATTTGAGTTGCTCTTTTAGCAATAACAGAAATAGCTTCATAGATATTTTTTGTTGGAGCTTCTACTTCATTTTTGTTATAAGTAATTGTACTCAATGATGCATTTGTGTCTTTATAATCCATAATTATTTATTAAATCTTCTGTGAGTTTTCAAATTCTTTTTGTTTAGCGATTAAGTCTGCAGACTCTTTGCTTTCAATTTTTAATGTAACGAGCATTTTGTCAGCTGCTTCCATAAATTTGGATGCTGGATAGTTTCTTTTTAACTTTTCATAAGCTTCTATTGCATCTTCTATTCTTTCTGGCTTTCTTCTATAGGTACTTTTCAAGACAAAATCATGGGCCGCTTTTAATCTGAAATACAACGCTTCTTCTTTAAATTCTGATCCTAAATAGTCTGACAGTAAATTATCAAAGGCCTGAATTGCTGCTTTGTAATTTCTTAAATCGTAATCGGCTGTTCTATAGTAAGTTTTAGCAATTTCAAAATACTTCTGTTGAAGCTTGTACCTTAAATCTTTAAAATGTTGATTGGCTTCATCTATTTTATCAGAATCTGGATAATCATTGATAAAATTCTGAAAAGCCTCAAGCGCCTTTTTTGTATCTGTTGGATCTAAACTAAAAGGAGGTGATGCTAATTTATAACTGTAAGCAGATAAAAAGGCTGCTTCTTCTTTCTTCGAACTTTTAGGATAAATTTTTGCAAATCGATCAAAATTGAATCCAGAAATACTGTAATTTTTCTCATTATATTGAGATTGGGCGATCATAAATTGGATTCGCTCCATCTGTGGTTTTCCTCTATACACAGGTTTTATTTTCTCAAAAAGTCTAAGTGCCCTTGAAAAGTTTTTACTTTCATACAATTTGGTAGCCATTTTATATTGCTCCTCTGAGGTACCCTTGTTTAATACTTTTTGATATTCACCACATGAACCTAATACAAGTGAGAACAACAATAAACACGCTAAATTTTTAATTTTTTGCATCATGCAAAATTAGTGATTAAATATGGATTAATAAAACGTTTTTTTACACAGTGATTTCTAACATTCAATTTGCTACAAAAGACGCAAAAAAAAGAAGGAGTTGTTATTAAAGGTTTGTTAATGTTACTCCTAAATTCAAATTGTCATCAAGGTTTTTTATAAGAACCTTAATAGAGATAAAAAAGTGATTGAATCAATCACTGTAAAGAAGACTGAAAGTTTTATTTAAAATTAGTAACAAATTGACTGATGTTAGCGCTAAGTGCTGAACTTGCTTTTACCAAAGGTAGACGAACATCATTACGGCAGATATCTAATTCTTGTAAAACTGATTTTATCCCTGCTGGATTGTTCTCTTCAAAAATCAAGTCAACAATATCCATCATTTTATAATGAATTGCATAGCCTTCGTTGTTATTTCCGCTCAACCCATGACGAATCATTGCTGAAAACTGTTTTGGGAACGCCTGTCCTATCACAGAAATCACTCCTGAACCTCCAGCTAATACGACCCCTAGAGCCAAATCATCATCCCCTGAGATTACTGAGAAATCTGCAGGCTTATCTTTTAACAATGCATAATATTGCTGGGTGTTATTTCCTGCTTCCTTAACCCCTATAATATTTTTAAAATCCTTGGCCAAGCGTAAAGTAGTCGCAGGATCCATATTTTTAGCGGTTCTACCTGGAACATTGTAAAGAATTATTGGTAAATCTGTTGCCGTAGCAATCGCTTTAAAATGCTGGTAAAATCCTTCTTGTGTTGGCTTACTGTAATAGGGTGCTACAGAAAGTATTCCATCTATGCCTGAAAAATTTCTAGTTTTTAATTCTTTGACAACCAAAGCGGTATTGGAACCTCCAACTCCCAAAACCAAGGGCAATCGCTTATTATTTGTTTGAACAATAACATTAATAATCTCTTGCTTCTCTTCTTCAGTAATTGTCCCACTTTCTCCGGTAGTACCGTTGATTACTAAATAATCTATTCCGTTTTCTATATTGTAATTCACCAGTTTTTTAAGTGCCTCATAATCTACACTTAAATCTTCTTTAAATGGTGTAACCAAAGCAACTCCAGTTCCAATAAATTTTTGCATCGCGAATGTATTTTTTATAGAGTGTAAAACTACAATTTTAAGATGATATGAAGGTCGATAATATGAATTCTTCTAAAGAATAAACAACTTTATAGTTTACGTTTAATTTTTCACTTTCTTTAAAATTTCTAAATATCTTTTTAATTCTTTTAAAAAGGACTGAATTTGGTAGGTAGACTCTTTAATTTCTAAGGAATATAATTTGGAATTTACACCCGTAAGACCAACCTTAAAAGAGGCTGTAGAAAACATGACTGCTTTCTCCAGATACAAGTGATTGTTCCCAAAAAAACCAATTAATAAATCAAAAGGCTCTTCTAAAAAAACCTTAATATTCGGCTGAACGAAATGTCCTTGCCAGTTGATATCTTTTTCTGAAAAATGTTTGTAAGAAATTGAATCATTTTTGTCAAATTTCCTAAAACTATATATTTTAGAATGACGCAACCCAAAGACAAGTTCTATTTCCTTCTTAAAGTCTATTTGGGAGGAAATTTCATCTGTTGTTAAAACACCAACTGTTTTAATAATACCCATGGAAGCTGGTGACACTTCTGGTAAATTAATCAGCATTTTCTGAAAATTTTTTCTTAGTCTAGATTCTTTTAATTTGGAAAGGTTCATTCTCTTATTCGCTTAGGGATTTTTGTAAAAATAAGAATTATTTTGTTGAAATCTCCATCAATATGAATTGATTTAATTGTTGTCCAAATGCTTGAAAATTATTATCAGAGACCAACAGTAATGATTGATTTCCATTGGCTAGTTTCGGTCCAAAGGTAATTCCTTCTATATTATCTATAATTCCCTCAGTTAATTGCTGTTTGACATCGTTAAAATTAAATACCAATCTTTTTTTAAGTGAGACATACTTTGAGACACGAAGTGAATCTATCCCTAAAATATTCGTTGTTTTTTGATCGATACTCGCTTCAAAAATTTTGACGGTATTTCCAAACGGACCAAAACCACTTTTATAGGCTCTCTCTACAACGAGGAAACTACCTTCTTTGTATTCTAGAATTGCTGTAACTCCGTTTACATTCACATTCCCTTTCATGGGTTTATCGATCTGTTCTAGCTGATACGCAAACTGCTTGATTGCTTTTTTAGTCTTTTTATCAAAATAGGTAATTCTAATCGGTGAAGATGTTTTCTTAAATGTTGGGGCAGCTCCATCAACTTTCAAAGGTCCCTCCAAAGACACCCAAAAACCTTTATGACTCACACTTTTTGAAGACCCTTCAAAAACAGCGTTGTGTCTCATTATTGAATTGTTTTTTAAACTTTTGGGAAGCTCATAAACATGCACTAATTTTCCATTTTTATCAATGGAAAAAATAGAAGGAGGTTTATTTGAGTTGATCGCTCCTTCACTAACAAAATTTATTTCCTGAGTTGCTTCGTCTAAAAAAATAGCCTCTAGATCCATTGCATTTTCTCTAAAAAAAGAGCGAACATCATCTTTAAAAAAGAAAACACTTTCAAAATTTACTGAAGTAATTTCATTTTTTTGAATATCAATTGTTGCTTTGAGAAAACGCGGAACAACTTGATCATCTACCACACAGTAATAATACCCTTCTGCATAGTCTAACCCCGAGAGTCCTCCTACTAGTGAATTGTTTATGTACAAAGAATCTTTAACAATGTATTCATCTAAAAACTGAAGTTCTATTTGATTCTTTTTTTTGCAGGATAAGATGATTAAAATTACCAGCACAAAATAATGATTGTTTTTCATCAGTATATTTTAGAACAAAGCAAAAAAGTACATTAATCATATAAAATACCATTTAATAAGAGAATCTTCTTTTTTTAAAAAATGATACCGCTATAATTACGGGTCTTTCTTATCGTTATAATTTCCTTCTATTATCGTCAGATTGTGAATCAATCAATTTATTGTACGGATCTACCCCTACTTCAATTGGTTTCTCATCTACAATAATTGTTAGCTTATTGTTGATTGAGGTAATTTTATGCTTTTTTAAATACAGCAGTTTTTCTTTCATATCACCTTCAACATCTTCTTCAGCAAAAATACCAATATCAATATAATCTGCTAATGGAACCGATAAAATAGGTTTTTTCATTTTAGCTGTTTTATAAGACAAGGTGTCTCCAACCTTCTCACCATAATAACGTTTTCCTTTTTTATCATTTCTGTATTTAGCGACTTCAAACTCAATATCAACTTGATATTTTCCGTTTTCCAATTCTGTTAGTTTCGTATTCGTAACTCTATTTCTATACAAAGTAATGGTTTCAAACATATCTTTGATTACATATTGTAAAGAGTCTGGTGTAGCTTCTTTTAAATGGTTTACGAATTCTATGGAAGTGGTATAAGGTGGTTCTTGAAATTTTACTTTATGTATGAATTTCTGAATTGCAGCATTCATTTTTTCTTCTCCGATATAATCGCTCAAAGCATATAAAGCCATAGATCCTTTTTGATAATGTATATATCCTTGGCCATCATTGTACATTAGTGGGTTTTCACGTTTTCTTTCTAGAGTTCTTTGCAACAGATACCCATCTAAAGCCTCCTTCAAGAAGGTTCTCATTTTATTTTTTCCCTGTGCTTTTTCAATCACTTTTAAAGAAACGTATTCTGACATACTTTCTGAGAGCAACGTTGCACCTAAAACATCTGCTCCAATTACTTGATGCGCCCACCATTGATGCGCTACTTCATGAGCAGTGACGGCAAAAGGATAATCTACTCCAGAATCATCTTTATCATCAACATCTGCAATAAAACCAATTCCCTCAGAAAAAGGCATTGTATTTGCAAAAGCCTGGGCAAAGGTTCCTCCTGTTCTTGGAAACTCAATAATTCTTGCCTGTCTAAATTGATAAGGACTAAAGTTTTCTGAATTATAAGTTAAGGATGCTTTCATCCCTTTCATCATTCTATCTAAATTGAAGGTATGTGGTTTGTGATAGTAAATTTCTAAACTAATTCCCTTGAACATTTCTTTTTTCACCTCAAATTTCCCAGAATTAAACGCGTAAAAATTTAAGATTTTACTATCCATTTTATAATGAAAATACCTGCGTTCTCCCTCTAACCATTCCTTTTGTAAATATCCTGGAGCAATCGCAATCTGATCTTTGGATGTTGAAACGGTTGCCTCAAAATCAATCCAATCGGAATCTTTAGAAATATAAGTGTCTCCCAACGCTGATGTATCAGACGGATGGGCTTTTAAATCATTTTTTTGTAAATCGTATTTCTTACGAGTTTGATCATCTCTTAATTCTCCATCTGTTGAATAACCTAAGGATGGAAATAAAGCAAAATTATTGATAAAAGTACCATTTTCTCTCACTGGAGACCTTCTTCTGTAGGTTGTATTTTTTTTGCCTTTCACAGTTACTGCGAGTTCTAAAGTATCACCAGGCATAATTTTATTTTCGAAATAATAAATATCAAAATTATGGATGGTGTCCTCAGAAACTAATTGATTGGATTTGCTAAACTCGAAAGTACTTTCTAAATTATTGTGATTTAAGAATACACTATCTACAGGGGTATCCGTTTTGTTTACCATTTGAATTTTTGCAGATGCTTCAAAGAATCTTTCCTTTGGATAAATATCCATATGTGCATTAACAGCAATCACTCTAGGCTGTTTATAATCTTCGTACTTTTTATATTTCTTCTCCCATTCTACTCTTCTTAATTCAAATTCTTTTGAAGAAGTTCTTTTGGCCTTTGTTCCTGTCGCTTGATAAATTGAAAATCCCAAACTGAAAAAAGAAATTAAAAATACTGCTAAACAAACTGCATAACCTACTTTTAATCGTGCCTTTGCTACTATAAATCTTTCTTTTAATGAGGCAGGAATTCCTCGAACCCAAAATAATGCGGACAATATCAATAAAGCCAAACCAAATAAAATCCAATAGGTTTTATATACTAAAAACTGAGTTAAAATTCCATAACCATTCATATCTGAATAACTGAATCCTGGTCCATCATTGTATTTAAAAATAGACTGCTCGATCCCTGCTAATGATAAAAATGGCATCCCAATAGAAATCACCAATAATACGAACAAGCCTAAATAAGGGTTTCCGATTAAGGTTTGAATAAAGATAGCTAACAAGGCCCAAATTAGATAATTTAAAAAATCCAGAAAATAAAGCTCTAACATATAATGCCCTATTTCAAAATTATAATAGCCTTTATAAATTTGAAAAAGGATTCCTGATACCATAATAACAGTTAATAACAGCAGTTGCATCTTTATCAATGCAATTAGTTTGGAAAATAACAGTGTCCAATTGGGTATCGGAGTTGCATCCACCAAATGATTTACTTTGGCAATTTTTGCCCTATGAACTAACATACCGGCATATAAAAATGTACAAATATTGATAGAGGCCGCAAAAACACCTCCAATATTTAACATTTTCCAGGTAACTGGCAATGTTGGAGTTCCAAAAATATCTCCTATTTCAGACAACCCAACAAGCATCAACACCAAACCAACTAACACAATAGAAATAAAAGCCCAACTTGTTACAATATATTTAAAATCAATAATTGATAATTTCCAAGTGGTTTTTATGTTTTGCATGAAAGAAAAATCATAGGCAACCTTTGGTAAGCTAATTCTCGTAATTCCGCTAAAATTTGTTTTTGTAATTCTCTCTCCTTTAGATTTTTTAAATGAAAAAGAAATCGCGTTTTGGCTAAACGCAAAAAACTTGTAAACAAATCCAAAAATTAAAGTGGAAACTCCTAACCACAATAAGCGATTGTAAATAATCATTTCTTTGATAGGAATGTGCAATTCATTTTGTTCCGAAGGCGTCCAATATTTTGTATAATAACTAACTGCACCAGATCCAAAAGGGTCTAAAAGAGCATACAACCATCTTTGTTCAGGATCTGAAAGCAGGCTTTCTACTACTCCTTGAACAAATAAAAGTCCAATTACAGTAATAAACCCTGCAGCAATGTTTCTAGAAAAAGTAACCACTGCAAAAACAATCGCTCCAAATAATAAAATATTTGGAAGAATAAAAACCAAATAGGCCTTTACATAAGTAATGAATTGAAAAGAACCTACAATATCTGGATTTGTTCCTGGAAATCGAAAACCAATGATCATTCCTATTGCAATAGATAAAACAATGATCGATACGACCACTATTCCACTCAAAAATTTAGCAAAAAGATAATTTGATTTTGTAAAAGGATACGAATATAAAATCGTGTGCATTTCACTTTTGTAGTCTCTGTAAATAGAAACTCCGATTATAGAAGGAAATAAAAAGAATATAAAAACAGTTAATGCATTAAGTAAAGCATTCACCCCAGCCGGAGAGTTTACAATTCTGGAAGAACCTGTAGTTGCTGTCACAGAATCGAAGAAACCAGCAGTAGCAGCTGATAAAAAGAAAGATAGGGCTAAAAAAATAGCCAAATAAATATAAAAAGCTGGTTTTTGAAACCAGTATTTTAGTTCTTGTTGAAATATTGTTGAAAACATACTATAAATGTGTATTTGTTAAATTGTTTAAAAAGTGAAAGTATAAAACTCCATACCTTGAATTTTACATATTAAATTTTAAACTAATTGTGCTTCATCTTGTTTTAACGCAATAAAATACACATCATCTAATTGGGGAGCAACCGCAATAAAATCTTCTGAAGGTTTTTCAGTAGCATAAACTCTTAAATTCAATGTATTATCCTGATTGTAGTTAGATGATAAAATAGTATATAATTTTTCATTTTCATCTAAATTTTCTCTTTCAATAGTTTTTTGCCAAATGGTCCCTTCAATTTCTTTAGTAGCCTCAATTGGGGTGGTGTGTTTTAAAATTTTACCTCCATTTAAAATTGCCATTTCATTACATAATTCTTTTACATCTTCAACAATATGAGTTGAAAAAATAACGGTACAATTGGTACCAACTTCACGCAATACATTTAAAAAACGATGTCTTTCTGCTGGGTCTAAACCTGCTGTTGGCTCATCTACAATTATTAATTTAGGATTATTTAAAAGCAATTGTGCAATTCCAAAACGTTGTTTCATTCCTCCAGAATATCCAGCTACGTACTTACGCCTTACATCATATAAATTAGTAATTTCTAAAACTTCTTTTACAATAGCACTTCTTTCTTTCTTATTGGAAATACCTTTTAAAGTAGCAAAATAATCTAGTAAATCTTCTGCAGACATTTTAGGATATACCCCAAAAGATTGCGGTAAATAGCCTAATACTTTTCTCAAAGATATCTGATCTTCTAACACATTAATATCTCCAAACATTACAGTACCAGTATCAGGACTTTGCAATGTAGCGATCGTTCTCATTAATGATGATTTCCCTGCACCATTTGGTCCTAACAAACCAAACATCCCTGTACCAATTTCAATACTAAGGTTATCAATTGCTTTTACACCGTTTTTATAGGTTTTTGTTAAATTTTTAATTGCTAATTTCATGTGCTTAGATTGTTAATGAGTTATATGATTCTATAATGTTAGTTCAAATGTAGAGAAAATTGTTACACTTTTTGTCTTTATTTTGGTGGTAATCATAAAAAATGGTTTTATTTTTACAGAATAGCAAAAATACAATATTCATAAACGTACATAATGGCAAAAAAATCAATACTCAATAAAAAATCAATCTCATTTTTAGAAAAATATTTGAACAATGCGGCTCCCACAGGTTATGAATGGAAAAGTCAGGAAATTTGGATGGACTATCTAAAACCCTATGTAGATACCTTCATCACAGATACCTATGGCTCTGCAGTTGGAGTGATTAATCCTGACGCAACATATAAAGTTGTCATCGAAGGGCATGCAGATGAAATCTCCTGGTATGTGAATTATATCTCTGATAATGGTTTAATTTATGTAATTAGAAATGGAGGATCAGATCATCAAATTGCTCCGAGTAAGATTGTAAATATTCATACCAAAAACGGGATCGTAAAAGGCGTTTTTGGATGGCCAGCAATTCACACCCGAAATAAAGCAAAAGAAGAAGCTCCAAAACCAGACAATATTTTTATTGATACAGGTTGTACTACCAAAGAAGAAGTGGAAAACTTAGGAGTCCATGTTGGTTGTGTGATCACTTACCCAGATGAGTTTCATATTTTAAATGAAAATAAATTTGTATGTAGAGCTTTAGACAACAGAATGGGTGGTTTTATGATTGCTGAAGTAGCACGTCTTTTAAAAGAAAACAAAAAAGAACTCCCTTTTGGTTTGTACATTACCAACTCTGTACAAGAAGAAATTGGGTTGCGTGGTGCTGAAATGATTACACAAACGATTCAACCCAATGTGGCTATTGTTACGGATGTAACCCATGATACTACCACACCGATGATCGATCAAAAAAAAGAAGGTCTATTGAAAATGGGGAAAGGTCCAGTTATAGCTTATGCACCAGCTGTTCAGCAGAAATTACGTGATTTAATCACAGCAACTGCCGAAAAAAATAACATTCCCTTTCAACGATCTGCCCTTTCAAGAGCTACCGGGACAGATACTGATGCCTTTGCATATAGTAATGGCGGTGTTGCTTCTGCATTAATATCCTTACCACTAAGATACATGCATACCACTGTTGAAATGGTTCATCGAGAAGATGTGGAAAATGTCATTAAAATGATTTATGAAACGTTGTTACAAATCAAAAACGGAGAAACATTTTCGTATTTTAAATAGCAACAACAATGAGTACGAGGAAGCATTACATGGTATATTTATCCAAATGCTTTCCTCCTATCCATCCGAATGACGTTTTTACTTTTATATGGACGAATTCATTGATATTTTAACTCCTCAAGGAACTCCTACCGGAAAAACAGCCTTAAAATCTGAGGCTCATCAATACGGATGGTTTCATACCACTGCCCATATATGGTTCTTTACTTCAGATAAAAAAATTTTACTCCAAAAAAGAGCCCTTACCAAAAAAGTATTCCCTGGCATTTGGGATATTTCTGTAGCGGGACATATTGGTGCTGGTGAAGAAATTTTAGAAGGTGCAAAAAGAGAAATTCTTGAAGAAATTGGTTTGGAATTAAAAAAGGAAGAACTGATAAAAATTGGTACAAGAATTCATCAAGTTTCTCATGAAAATGGAATTCAAGACAACGAACATCATCATGTTTTTATAGCAGAATTAAAGACCTCTATTCAAAAACTGACCTTGCAGAAAAAAGAGGTTGCTGATGTAAAATTATGGGACTTAAAAGTATTGAAAGAGACCAAAAATCTTGAAAACGTTTTACTTCCAAGATTTCACGATTATTATTGTTTTGTCTATGAACAAATCAACGCATATCTAAAATCGAATTCATGACAAACAAAATGATCTCCAAACACCTTCTTAACTACATACAGAAGTACTAAATAAACCATCCATAGCTAATATTAATTGTTATAAACCATTTTGGACAATTACTACCTCTTTTAAAATTCTTGTCCCTATACTTTTGGTGTTAATAATTGGTCTGTAAAAATTAGTTGAATTGATTTTTACAATGTAGATATATTTAACTATTTTTAATCGATATTTAATTTTATTAAAAGCTGTATTGATTTTAGATATTTTTTTCCAATACTGGTCGATTATTTTACTATTTTTTTTAGTAGCCATTTTATATTCCTCTGTGGGATTTGGTGGTGGTTCTAGTTATTTGGCCTTATTAGCTTTGACTGGTATTCTTTTTACACAAATTAAAACTACTGCGCTACTTTGCAATATTGTTGTAGTCTCTGGAAATGTATTTTTATTTTATCAACAGAAAAAAATAAATTGGCAAAAAATAATTCCACTAGTCTTTTTTAGTGTTCCTTTTGCCTTCATCGGTGGCTACCTTATTATTAGTGAAAAATTCTTTTTTATTTTACTCGGTTGTACACTTTTGTTCGCTGCAATTACCATATGGATTTCTAAAAAAATTGTTTCTTCAGAGACAACTAACCTCCCTTCAAAACCTATTAAAAACAGTTTTTATGGAGCAATTATAGGGTTTGTTTCTGGAATGGTTGGCATTGGTGGGGGTATTTTTTTAGCACCTCTTTTACATCTCAAAAACTGGGATACTCCCGAGAAAATAGCTGCTGCGGCAAGTTTCTTTATTTTAATTAATTCATCTGCTGGGCTTTTAGGTCAGTATACAAATCCAAATTTCGTGATGGATTGGAAGTTCACTTCGATTCTTTTAATTACTGTTTTTATAGGAGGACAAATTGGTAGTAGACTTAGCAATAGGTACTTTATGCCTATTCAGTTAAAAAAAGCAACCGCTATTTTAATCGCTTTTGTAAGCCTTCGAATTTTATGGGAGTATTTATTTTAAAAAACAATGCAAGATTTCATTTCTTTAAATATATTTGAATTAAAAAAAATTACTAAAATTTAAATACTATGATCTCCATTATTTTTACACTTCTTATGTTAATCTTATTACAAGCTGTTTTAGGCTTTGATAATTTATTATATATTTCTTTAGAATCTAAAAAAGCTCCTGTAGCCGATCAAACAAGAGTTCGGAAAACAGGAATTTTAATTGCAATCGCGCTCAGAATCGTTCTTCTTTTCGTATTGGTTTCGGTGATTGATTTTTTTCAAGAGCCTTTTTCTTTATTAACAGGAGAACTCGAAGGTATTGTTTCATTTGCCTTTAATGGTCATAGCATCATTGTTCTTATTGGTGGTGGTTTTATCATCTATACCGCCATTAAAGAAATTTGGCACTTAATTGCAAGCAATGATCTATCTGATCAATTAGTGAACACTGATAAAGAATCAAAATCTTCAAATGCCGTTATTGCAAGTATTGTTTTAATGAATTTGGTGTTTTCTTTTGATTCTATTTTAGCAGCTATTGGCTTGACCAATGAAATCGAAAACTCAACAATTGCTTTTATTGTAATGACCATTGCTATTGTTACAAGTGGATTGTTAATGTTACTCCTAGCGGATAGAGTTGCTGCTTTTTTAACAAAAAATAGAATGTACGAAGTCTTAGGATTGTTTATTCTTTTTATTGTTGGAATCATGCTAATTACCGAAGGAGGGCATTTGGCACATTTAACATTGTTTGGAAATGAAATTGTTCCGATGAGCCAAACAACATTCTATTTTGTCATTGCTATTTTAGTTGTTGTTGATGTAGTACAAGGTAAATATCAAAAGAAACTTTTAGCGGCAAAAAAGAAGTAGATTTTTTTTATTCTTTGTTGTTTTCTTTATTTTAATGACGGCGCTAGTACTTTTGTGGAAGCATATTTGCGCCAGCGGGTTATTAAAAAAAGTAAACTAAAAAAGATTAGTATTAAGTTACACCTAATTTATTATTAACACGATGGAAACTTAATTATTGGATTAAAATCTACCCGCCATATATCCAATTCAAATAAATTGCCTTCAGTATCTATATTAACACTAACTGAGATAGGTGTCTGGTCAACATCATAAAACTGTCTTTCTATTATAGATTTACTCATTTTTCTTTCTTCTATATTTTTACAAGAATCGACTATGTAAAGACTTCCCATACCACCATCAAGCATTTCAACAACTTTTAAATCTTCAATTTCAAATTGATGAGTCTTAAGGTCTTTAAGCATACATTTTAATAATTTATATTCTTCTAATTTTATTTTTCTTTCCATGGTAATATATTTTGCTTGTTTTTCATTCTCCTCCTTATTATTGCAGACAGTAGCTTTAAAAACCCGATGGCGCGGATTTGCAATCCGTGCTTTTTAAAACACCTTTGTTATTCATTGCTTTTCTGATTTTTATTAAAATTGTAATAGTTTATATAGTCTATTGATAAGTAAAACAAAACCAGTTAATATATATATGAACCAATATTTTTGAACGTAACTAAATTTCTCTTTATTACTTGATGTTTTCATAATAATTCCAGCTATAATTAGTCCTAAAGGTGCTATAAAACTGCTGATTTCTAAAAAATTCATAAATTTATATTTTTAAGTGATCTTATAAAATATATTAGAGACATAATTATTGTAAAATATCTTCCAAAATATCTTCTATTTCATCATTTGACAATAACTCTTCTTTAATAACTTTTAAACTATCGAAGTTTGAATAGAAAGATTGAAAAACATTAAACTTTAAATCAATTTCGCAAATTGCTTCAACTCCAATAAATTCTATTTTAGTTATTTTTTCTAAAGAATTTGATTTGATTTTTTTAATAAAAATATTGCTTTTAGCAATTGATTCTGCATAAGAGATTATTTCTTTATTATTTGATTTGGCTATTGATAATATAGATATCGTATACTTTTCATCATCATTTTCACAAAAATAAATCAAAGAACAATTGAACATCTTTGAAGTATTATCATCTTCTAAAAATAGTTCATTTTCATTTATTAAAGACTTTGATTTGTCTAAACTATCTAACTCATAAAAAGTAGTTCTACCCAACAATTCTCCTGTTTGAGGTTCGGCAGATACAGAAAACAAATCATTTATACCTAAATAATCGTATTTGTAATAATCACTTATTTTATCGCCAATTAATTTTGCAGACTCTATTATATCATTAGCATCAATCACAACAGATTTCAAAATTCCTTTTAAATTTTGAGAATTTTTATCTTTAAATAATAAAGTAACACCTATTTTCATTTTATTAATAATTAATGCTGTTTCCATCCTGGTTTATTTCTTTTTTTATCTCTGTTTTTTGTTGCTTTCTAGCCTGCCCTTTTTGATGCTTTCCTTCAGTACTTTGTCTTGCACCTGGTGTATGTTCTGCACCTTCAACTTCCGCAGCAGTAACTGAATTTGTTTTTGCATACTCCAAAGTCGTCTCCGTTCCTTCCCAAATAACTATTCCCGCAACAAATGCAAGAATAGCATAACCGATCCATTTTTGAGGAATTGCATCTGTTGGCTCTAATACAGAGATATCTGCTAACATCATTGATAATCCTGCCTCAGCTACTTGTGCTGATACACTTTGAGTTGTAGTCCATTCATTACAGCGCTAGCATTGTTATGGAATATCCTCGCCATCATGTCATTTACCTTCAGTTACATAAACTATATACTTTTTAAAATTTGAAGGAAATTTTGTTTTTATACTTTTAATGATGTCTCCATTATTATCAGTTTTATAATCTGTTTTACTAATTTTTTTCAAAGAATCTTTTTCTTTAAAAATTTCCATAGTCAAAATATTTTCATTTTTATCATAAATAAAACTTATGAACTTCGAATTTTCATAATCTTTAATTATTTTCTTTCTTAAAGAATCATTTGAATAAATGTATTTAGTCACTCTTAAGGTATCATTGTATTGTATAAAAATTTCATCAGTTGGTTGTTCTAAATCATTATAAAACAATTCTGTTGTATTACCAATTGCTTGCTTATACTTTGAAGAAATGATTGTTTTATTCTTTAAACCCTTGTTATTACAAAAATATTCATAATGTATATCAATAGTATCTTTAACTTTATCATCTCGATACTCAAGGTATAGTCCCTTTATTATTCTATCATCATTCTCCCAGAACTCGGAAGTAGATAATATTCCAAAATTAGAATCTTCTAATTTTGAATAGAATAAATTATTATTACCTCTATAATAATTTATAGATTTTAAATATCCATTACTTTTTAAGGTCTTTGTCTCTTTAAAAACAATTTTGTTATTTTTATCTACCTTATTTTTTTCAATAGACAGAGTATCTATTATTCTTTCTAAAGAATCAACTTGAAACTCATAAATAATTTTTTCTTTTTTTATTGAATCTATGTAGTTAATTAATTCTAGATTACTCTTATTAGTTACTTGAGAGCAATTAGAAGTCATTATACTTAGTATTACTAAACTTATAAATTTGTTCATTTCTAATAGTTTGAAATAGTTTTTTTATTAGATCTCTCTTATTAATTGACGTATTACGCTTTCTAACATCATTAACACTATCTCTCTCATTTCTTACTGAAACTAGTGAACCAGCTGCAACTACTCATGCTTTCAAAACCATCTGTAAAAACGGTTTTTTGGATGGCGTTCGAGGGAAAATTTAGAAAATAAAGTCCTGATTTGTAATGGTATTTACACCTTGTATTCATAGCAATACTAAGATACAGAAAATTATTCTCTTATACATATTTTTTTGTTTAACGACCCTGTAAACCCTGTGTGGCATGGAATACAATTCTGTGGTAGCACTTTGTGAATAGATATCCGCGCCAGCGGATTTTATTGATATGTGTTTACGAGACGATAAAACGCAACAAGCATATAAATAAAAAACCACTCCGTAGAGTGGTCTTTTTTATCCATATATTATAATTAATCTATAATTTAATTAAAAATGCAAAAAAAATGAATCTGTTTCTTCCCCATCATCAACCATCTTTATACTAATTGAAATTAGAGCATCTATTCCTTTTTCTATTTTATTATTATCCCAATTAAAAGACGTGAGCTTACTTCTTAACTCTCTTTCAGTTATAATAATCGTATCATTATCATTTAATTTATATTTTTTAATTAAATCACATAATTCTTTTAATATAACAAGAGCTTCATTACTAAAAATATTATACCATTTAAAATCCTGTGTATCATCATCATTCTCCCATTTGAGCATACCTGAAAATTGTTCCTCTTTGAATTGAGTTATCCTAACTTTTGCCTCAAATAAGTTGAAAAATGAATCTAAAAATTCTTTTTTTACTACTTCCATAATCAAATTTATTTTACACCCGATTTTAACCAAATATGTCTACTTTCGATACTTTTACCTAAACCTTCAACTTGAACGTGTGGCTTATTAATTTTTCCTTTAACTGGATTTAAGTCTTTACGCAATTTTCCACCAAACTTAATAACCAACTTTTCTAATTGTTTTAATTCTTTTTTTGTAAGTTCTGATCCTGGTTTTGATAATTGTTTAATTAAAAATTTTAATTCCTTTAAAGACCCAGCCACAACCCTTGTCGACCTCCAGAGACTAAAACCTTTGAAAAAACTAACAACAGACTTCAATTTTAATAAACCTCCTGGTCCAATTAATTCTAAAATACCAGCCCCTCCAATCACACCTGCAGGACAAGTAATTTGTATTGCTAATTGACCATTATAAAGAACATATCCTTCGTTTAAATCTTCTTGTACAATCGAATTTCCAGGAGTATATGTTGTATCATCTCTTTCTGTGCCAACAACTATACCTTGCCTGTCATATAAATAAATGTTGTCATCTCCATCATCTTTGTAATCAATAATTTTTCCTGTACTATCTACTACAGTTGAAGCAACACTTAGTGGGTTTTCATAATTGTGCCAAGGCCAGGGCTTAGGTTCTGGTTCTCTGTCATAATCATTAGCAAATGACATAGGAGCCATTCCATCAGGATCAATAAAATAAATAGGATTATCAAACGCATAATTATACGGAGAATGCCTACGCATTTGTTCCGCGAGTGGATCCAAATTCATCCATCTACCCAAACTCGCATCATAATTTCTCGCACCAAAGTCGTGCCATTCCAACCCTAATTCTTCGTTTAATTCTTTACCTCCGAATCCCATCTTCTGCGCAGTAGAATTCCCATTAGAACTTATTACGTTATTATACCCCTTGTGTTTGAGCCCGAAAGGATAATAATTACTCTCCTCTACAATGACAGTTTGTGAAGTATTTCCTTTGACAATTTTCACATCATCAAACCATACTTTACCAAGCCGTGCATTTTCTATACGTACATTAATTTCTTTTACATCCGCAGGAACCAACACCGTTTTTGATAGATACTCCCAAGTTCCTTCTTTAGTTGAACTCGTTGAAATATGTCCTGTTGGGTATCCACGCTCTCCTTGCTTTCTTGTCACAATCCATAATTTGGCCAAATTAGGTAAATATCCATTTGTGGTAACATCTTCTACATACACCCAACCTGATACCGTATAATAAGTATCTTCAGAATTGTTTATTGGAATCCAAGTATCACTATATACATATTTAGACCATAGTCTCGGGTAATTATCATCAATTCTTCCTGAATAGCTTCCTGATTTCTTTTTGGTAGTATCTAAAGCGGTTAATGAGTGTCCAAAATTGTTTGCACTTCTATCCCAAGTACTCATGCTTTCAAAACCATCTGTAAAAACGGTTGTTTTTTTGCTATTGGGGTTTTTTGTGTAGCTCAGTCTCACGTTGCCTAAATGGTCTTTATACTGGTAAATATAATCAAATTTTCCCAGATTATTTGGAGTTGCATAGCCTTCGGTATGGTTGAAAAACTGGAGTTCATTGTTTTCATAAATATAGTTACCTGCGTACTCTGTAAATTTTGAAGGAAGTCCATACCGAACCACTTCTTTTTTAAGTTTACTTCCAGATGCATCATAGGTATAGTGGATTACAGAACGTTTGGTTTCAAACTCAATTTTAGTAGGTAAGTTCAAATGGTTGTAATAGATCTTTGAAATCCCTTTGTTTGCATCTGCAATCATATTACCATTCAAATCATAACGGTATTCTTGATCGGTATCTGCACCATCTATAAATCCGTATTGTTTTTTACCAGTATCTTTTACCTTGGTTAGCTGATTGCCATCATAGGTATAATTTAAATTGTCCATGGTACCATAATTCCTAAAATTTCTTACTTCTGGATTTTCTACAATGGCTCCTCTTCGATACAACCGCAAAAGGTTTCCGTTTTTATCATAAGAAAAACTTCCATTGAATCGAGATCTCTCAGACCAACTATAATAGTTCGCATTTCTTATTCTATTGAGATCGTCGTAATAATAATTGTAATACCTTCTACTATTATCACTAGCTGTTTTCCAAATGCTTTGAGAGATATTTCCATTGTATAATTTATTATTTCGCAAATTGTCTCCAGGATCGTTGTATAGCAATTCCATAGAAAATAACTTTTCGCCTAAGCCTGCATTAGGATCGTTGATCATTTTTAACCATCCCCGTACATTATAGCTGTAATCTACTTCTTGTAATGGTGAAGAATGTGTATTTCCAACTCCTTTTTTAATCAGTTGCCCCAATTCATCATAGGTGTTTGAGACAATAACTTCTGTGGCCTGACCATCAATGGTTTGCTCTTGAAGCAGGAGCCTATCTGCATGATCGTACTCAAAGGAATCTTGTATGACAATGTCTTTTTTTCCTGTTTTTTGATGGGTGGTGTTGGTTTGAAGTACCTTTCCTGTAAAATCTAGTTGACTCTCTACAATATCTGTCGTATTTAAATAATCGTTTTTAGTATATATATAAATTGGTCTTGCTTTATGATCGTAATAGGTTGTGCTGGTAATCCATTTATTGGTTCCTAAGACTTTTACTTTACTTCCAGTGGATAATCCTTTTAATCGAGTAGTAGAATTTATCCCATATACATTTTTCACAGAAGTTCCTGTACCTGCTCTATTAAAAGTATAGGTGTCATAATAGTTTACGTTGTATAC